>ERZ778495.1-NODE-1-length-454008-cov-17.462964_pt1 | contig 454008 bp, 431 predicted proteins | sample MGYA00433100_ERZ778495 | MGnify/ENA primary metagenome ERZ778495 (study PRJEB29527, sample SAMN07138962) | mouse gut metagenome | material: feces | host: mouse | place: China:Nanjing | collected 2016-01-25 ...
TGAGCGGCAAGAATCGTGTATTATTGCCGCAATTATCATTCCGAAATAGGGAAGGGAGATGAGCGGCAAGAATCGTGTATTATTGACGCAATAAGGATCTCAAAGATTGTTAATAGGGAAGACCGCGGCTGCAGTGGGGGACACTGGGCCGCGGTCTTTGGTGTGATGTGTGCTTATGAATGTGTGTGTGTTTAGTAAGTGAATAGCTGGGTCCAATAATTGGTACCGGAGGCGTTCTGGTGGTAGCCTACACCGATCTTGGTAAAGTTTTTATTGAGAATGTTGGCTCTGTGGCCTTCACTGTTCATCCAGCCGTTCATAACCTGCTCCGGGGTTTTCTGGCCCCATGCAATGTTTTCTCCGGAACCGCGGTAGGTGACACCCTGCTGGGTCAGTGCGGTGCTGAAGGAACTTCCGTCAGGACGTGTGTGGGTGAAGGATTTCTCAATCTCTTTAGCTCTGACCTGGGCGGCAGCCTGGATGGATGTGTCGGCTGTCACTGGTGAGAGGCCGGCTTTGGCGCGTTCCTGATTTACAAGGTTTACTACCTGCTTTACAAAATCAGCGTTCTCTGTGTCATTGTCCGGAACACTGGGATTTCCCGGCTGGTTGTTGTCCGGGGTGTCCGGATTTTCCGGGAGACTGCCGTCCGGAGTGCCCGGATTTTCAGGCTGGTTGTCATCCGGAGTGTCCGGGTTCTCAGGCTGGTTGTCATCCGGAGTGTCCGGGTTTTCAGGCTGGTTATCATCCGGAGTGTCCGGGTTCTCAGGCTGGTTGTCATCCGGAGTGTCCGGGTTTTCAGGCTGGTTATCATCCGGAGTGTCCGGGTTCTCAGGCTGGTTATCATCCGGAGTGTCCGGGTTCTCAGGCTGGTTGTCGTCCGGAGTGTCCGGGTTCTCAGGCTGGTTGTCGCCCGGGGTGTCTGGGTTTCCGGGCTGTCCTATGCCTGGGAGTTCCGGGCAGAGAGATTCCAGCCAGCCGGGAATGGAGCAGTCAATGCCCATACTCTCCAGCTTCTGTTTTAATTCATCCAGATTGGAAATGTTTCCGGCTACAATAATACCTTTGCCCTGTAGATTCTGTTTTACATCCTCAATGGAAGCAGCCTGTACACGAGCGGGAGCCATTCCCATGGCGCTCACCACAGCCAGTGCCAGAAATCCCGGTAATATTTTGTGTTTCATAAAGACCTCCTTATTTGTTACGAAAATGTTATGTAGTTGTTACAAAGTGAATAATAACACGATTGGGACAGGAAAGAAACAGGGAACAACTGGAATTGGAGTACAGCAGAATATTTTTGATATATGTTTAAAAAGAAAAGAACAGGTCATACTTGAAAGAGACTTTAATTATTTATGAAGGAGTGTGACTTTTCATGAGCAAGAAAAACAATGAGAAGATTGACTTAAATAAGATTCCCCGGGAGGAAATGCTGAAATATGAAATAGCAGAGGAACTGGGACTGCTTGACCAGGTTTTGGAAACAGGATGGAAAAGCTTATCAGCCAAGGAGACAGGGCGAATCGGCGGGATCATGACAAGAAGAAAACGGGAAAGCAAGAAGGCAGAGAATACATCCGCAAACAGATAAAAGGTCTTGACTGAACCTGTGGAGAATGGTAACATAAATGTGTATAATTCCATAAAACGATCAAGTGCATCCGCACTGGCCGCACAGTGCTGGTGAAAAGGGAATCAGGTGCAAGTCCTGAGCGATGCGGTCACTGTAAATGGAGAGCAATGCCAAAGTGCCATTGCATGAAAGTGTGAGAAGGCGGCTGAGCGATGAACCATAAGCCAGGAAACCTGCTTGAGAGCAGTAGGGTGAGAACTTCCGTGCAAAGTTTAGAACCTGAATCTCTATAAGAGATTCTTATTATGGAATGCCGAAAGGCCGAAACCTGAATTTATAGAATTATGCAGCAGATTAAACGGCAGGGATCCCTCTGATCCTTATGCCTCGTGTATCCGCACCCTTTTATTATAGAAGGAACCCGTAACAACCCGGCAGGTCTGTGCATTCCTTACGCTGATCTTCAGAAGAAATTCAGCAGCCGGACAAACATCCCATATCCAAAGGGATACTACTGAATGGTTACGGAACGGGGAGAGGATCAGAGGGGTAATATCCCTTGCAAAGTGAGTAATAAGTCCGCAGAAACGGGCTTATTTTTGTGTTTTCACAATTTATTCACTTGACAAACCAGGATAATGTGATTATGATGGGACGTATGAAAAGGTGATGAGAAAGAGGAGTACATCCTGGATTCTGACAGAGAGAACGATCCACCGGCTGCAAGGTCGTTTCAGGGGAATGGATGGAAGGTAGCTTTTGAACCGGAGGGCTGAACTGTGTGGTTTGTAAAGGATGAATCAGGAGTAGGCCTTCACGCGTAGTCTGCGTTAACGGACATGAGTGAGAAAAAAAGGTGGTACCGCGGAATATTTCGCCCTTTACAGTGCAGTCTGTAAAGGGCGTTTTTTAATTAAGGAGGAGATTATGAGCAAGGAGCTTGCCAAGACTTATGACCCCAAGGGTCTGGAAGACAGAATTTATCAGAAGTGGCTGGACAACAAATATTTCCATGCCCAAGTGAACAGAGACAAAAAACCATTTACCATTGTGATGCCCCCGCCCAATGTAACAGGCCAGCTTCATATGGGACATGCGCTGGATGAGACTATGCAGGATATCCTGATCCGCTTCAAGAGAATGCAGGGCTACGAAGCACTGTGGCAGCCGGGCACAGACCATGCAGCCATAGCAACAGAAGTCAAGGTTATTGAAAAGCTGAAATCACAGGGCATTGATAAAAATGAGATTGGCAGAGAAGAATTTCTGAAGCACGCCTGGAAGTGGAAAGAGGAATACGGCGGAAAGATCATTAACCAGTTAAAGAAACTGGGCGCATCTGCTGACTGGGACAGAGAACGTTTTACCATGGATGAGGGATGTTCCGAGGCAGTGCAGGAAGTTTTCATTAAATTATACGAAAAAGGATATATCTACAAAGGTTCCCGCATTATCAACTGGTGTCCGGTATGCCAGACGTCCATCTCAGATGCAGAGGTAGAACATGAGGACCAGGACGGATTTTTCTGGCATATTAATTACCCTATCGTGGGAGAGGAAGGCCGTTTTGTAGAGATCGCAACCACGCGCCCCGAGACCCTTCTGGGAGATACGGCTGTTGCAGTCAATCCTGAAGATGACAGATACAAAGACCTGATTGGGAAAATGCTGAAGCTGCCTCTGACAGACAGGGAAATCCCGGTTGTGGCAGACGAATATGTTGATAAAGAATTCGGTACCGGGTGCGTAAAGATCACACCGGCCCACGACCCCAATGACTTTGAAGTGGGAAAACGCCACAGCCTGCCGGAGATCACCGTCATGAACGATGATGCCACCATCAATGAGCTGGGAGGCAAATATGCGGGTATGGACCGCTATGAGGCCAGAAAGGCTATGGTCAAAGACCTGGAGGAACAGGGACTTCTGGTGAAAGTAGTGCCACATGCCCACAGCGTCGGCACCCATGACCGCTGTCACACCACCGTGGAGCCAATGATCAAGCCACAGTGGTTTGTAAGGATGAAAGAGATGGGGGAGGCTGCCATTCAGACTTTGGAAGACAAAAGCCTGCAGTTTGTTCCGGACCGTTTTGATAAGATCTATATGCACTGGCTGGAGAATATCCGTGATTGGTGTATTTCCCGCCAGCTCTGGTGGGGCCACAGGATTCCCGCCTATTACTGCGACAAATGCGGGGAGGTAGCGGTTGCCAGGGAGATGCCAAAGGTTTGCCCGAAATGCGGCTGTGATCATCTGACCCAGGATGAGGACACCCTGGATACCTGGTTTTCCTCCGCGCTCTGGCCTTTCTCCACATTGGGATGGCCAGAGAAAACAGAGGAGATGGAATATTTCTATCCCACAGATGTGCTGGTAACAGGATATGACATTATTTTCTTCTGGGTTATCCGTATGGTATTCTCAGGATTGGAGCAGACTGGCAGGACACCCTTCCACCATGTGTTGATTCACGGTCTGGTTCGTGATTCCCAGGGCCGTAAGATGAGCAAATCCCTGGGGAATGGAATTGACCCTCTGGAAGTCATCGACAAATACGGTGCGGATGCACTGCGTCTTACCCTCATGACAGGAAACGCGCCTGGAAATGATATGCGTTTCTACTGGGAGAGAGTGGAGGCAAGCCGCAACTTTGCCAACAAAGTATGGAATGCATCCCGTTTCATTATGATGAACCTGGAAAAAGCGGAGGTTCCGGCAGAGATTGATATAAGCACCCTGACAAGTGCAGATAAGTGGATCCTCTCCAAAGTGAATACTCTGGCAGCAGAAGTCACGGAGAATCTGGACAAATACGAGCTGGGCATTGCAGTTCAGAAAGTATATGACTTCATCTGGGAAGAGTTCTGTGACTGGTATATCGAGATGGTAAAACCAAGGCTTTACAATGATGAGGACAACACCAAGGCAGCAGCACTCTGGACGCTGAAAACTGTTTTGGGCAATGCGCTGAAGCTCCTTCATCCTTATATGCCGTTTATCACGGAGGAAATCTTCTGCACCCTGCATCCGGAGGAGGAATCCATCATGACCGCCTCCTGGCCGGTGGAAAAACAGGAGTGGAGTTTCAAAGAGGATGAGCGCGCAGTGGAGATCATCAAGGAGGCTGTAAGAAGCATCCGTAATGTGCGTACAGATATGAATGTACCACCAAGCAAAAAGGCTAAAGTATTCGTGGTTTCAGAGGAGGAAGGAATCCGTCAGGTATTTGACAACGGAAAGGTATTCTTCGCAACTCTGGGATATGCCAGTGAAGTGACCATTCAGGCCGACAAAGCAGGGATTGCGGACGACGCGGTCTCCGCAGTGACTTCAAAGGCTGTGATCTACATGCCCTTTGCGGAACTGGTGGATATAGAGAAGGAGATTGAGCGCCTGAACAAAGAAGCTGAGCGTTTGAACAAGGAGCTTGCCCGTGTAAACGGCATGCTTAAAAACCAGCGGTTCCTGAGCAAAGCGCCTGAGAGCAAGGTAGCTGAGGAGAAGGCCAAACTTGAGAAATATACAAATATGATGGAACAGGTAAAGGAAAGGCTTGCACAGCTTGGCAGATAACTGCGCAGGCTATAGGAGAGTTAAATATATGAATGAGAAGTGGTTAAAATATCTGAATCTGCTTTCTCTGCCGATTCAGATGGTAGTGGTCATGATGGGGTATTTTGTCATAGAAGCAATCTCCAGGCATTCCGTCGGCGAGGCATATACCTATATGACGGAGAGGCCCCTGGTGTTTCTGTACAATTCCTTTCTGATCTTTACTACCACGCTGATAGTTTATCTGGTGCGCCGGAGGGTTTTTTTGAGGACCCTCCTGGCAATCTTCTGGCTGGTCCTGGGAATCATCAACGGTGTGCTGCTGGCGAATCGTGTCACACCGTTTACCGGGCCGGACCTGCATCTGCTCACGGATGCGTTTAAGATCGCCAACAAATATTTATCACCGGTCTTTTTTGTGATCGTGATCATTCTGGCAGTGGCGGCCCTCATTGGCCTGGTATTTCTGTTTTTGAAGGGACCGAAATATCAGGGAAAAATGACTTACAAGCTGAATATTCCCCTTGTGCTTGCAGGGGTGCTGGCCTTTGCGGGAACCACCAAGCTGGCACTGGAAAAGAGAGTGCTGTCCAACTATTTCGGAAATATCGCATTTGCTTATGAAGATTATGGGTATCCCTATTGTCTGGCCACCACTATTTTCAACACAGGTATCAGCTGCCCAAGGGATTATTCGGAGGCCTCCATCAATAAAATAGAGAAAAGTGAGAGCGGTCTGGCTGAGACAGGGGAGAAACGCCCCAACATTATTTTCCTGCAGCTCGAATCTTTCTTTGACCCCACACTTGTGAATTTCCTGCATATCTCTGAGGACCCCATTCCCACTTTCAGGAAACTGATGAAGGAATATTCCTCCGGCTACTACAAAGTACCCAGTGTGGGTGCCGGAACAGCCAACACGGAGTTTGAATCCATTACCGGTATGAGCCTGCGCTATTTTGGGCCGGGTGAGTACCCTTACAAGAGTATTTTGAAGGAGACAACCTGCGAGAGTGCGCCATATGTGCTGAAAAACCTCGGATACAGCACCCACGCCATACACAACAATGAGGCAAACTTTTACGGCAGGAAGAATGTCTTCGCCAATCTGGGATTTGACACCTTTACCTCAGAGGAATATATGGCAGAGCAGGATGACACCAATCCCAATGACTGGATGCGGGACAGGAATCTGACAAAATATATTATGGAATCGTTGGAATCTTCAGATGACCCGGATTATATTTACACCATATCTGTGCAGGGACACGGGGATTATCCGGAGGAACCCATGATTGATGACCCAAAGATCACCGTGACCGGCGGAGAGTCGGAGGCTGTGAATAATAAATGGGAGTATTACTGCAACCAGATATATGAGATGGACCAGTTTGTCAAAGAACTTACGGAAACCCTCTCTCAATATGATGAGGATGTAGTGCTTGTCATGTACGGAGACCATCTTCCCACCATGGGTCTGAAAGTGAAGGATGTAAAGAACCGTTATCTGTTCCAGACAGAGTATGTGATCTGGGACAATATGGGCCTTGAAAAAAAGGATGCCAATGTGGCAGCCTACCAGATGGCAGCAGAGGTTATGGACCGTGTGGGAATCCATGAGGGAAATATATTCCGTTTCCATCAGGCCAGACGCCAGACGAAAAATTATCAGGTGGATCTGGAGACGCTCCAGTATGATATCCTGTATGGAAAGCAGTATGTCTACGATGGGGAGAATCCTTTTGAGCGGACAGAGATGCGTCTGGGTGTAAAAGATGCTGTGCTTGAAAAAATAGAGAAGATTTCTGACGGCAGGTATTATATAACCGGGGAGAACTTCACGCAGTCCGCGTATGTGGAGGTGAACGGAGAACTTCTGGACGCCACATATATCAGCCCAACAACCCTTCTGCTCAATGATGTGGAACTAAAAGACGGAGATGAGGTGGATGTGGCGATCCGAAGCAACAGCTCCACCCGTAAGGTGCTCACCAGAACAGATACCATTATCTACAAGGTGCCTGTGGAACCTCTGACCCCGGAGGTTCCGCCCCTGGAGGGTGAGGACCCCAAGGACGATGCAGATGTGATCGACCCCAATGCGGTCGGCAATGGGGACGGGGAAGCCCAGAATCCTATTCAGGAGCAGAACAAAACCGAGTCCGGTGAAGGGCACATTGAGGTGCCGAATCCGGAAAACCCGGTACAGAATTAAAAACTTTTAAAAGAACCGACATAATTTGCTTGCATATTGTCACCACTCCATTATAATGATAAGTGACCTTATCCTTATAAAGGGAAGTGGTGACTTTCCTTTATAGTTATCATAAGGCTTACCAAAGACGGAAAGAAGGAAAAGTTTTTGTTTACTTATGAAGAAGCAGCAGCATACATTGAAGAAATTCCTAAATTTACAAAGAAAAATAAATTGGAACACACCAGGAAATGCCTGGACATGCTGGGCAGTCCCCATAAGAATAGAAAGATGATCCATGTGGCAGGAACCAACGGAAAGGGAAGCGTCTGTGCTTTTCTGTCCACCATGCTGGAGGAAGGCGGTTACAAATGCGGACTTTTTACATCCCCGCATCTGATGAAGATCAATGAGAGATTTCAGATCAATGAGCAGATGGTCTCAGATGAAAAATTTCTGGAAACTTTTCTCAAGGTGAAGGAGCTGTCCGACCGCCTGGTGGAGCAGGGGGATTATCACCCCACGTATTTTGAGTTCCTGTTTCTCATGGGAATGCTGATCTTTGATGATGAGGATGTTGATATGGTTGTACTTGAGACCGGCCTTGGGGGAAGACTTGATGCTACCAACTCCATTTTGAATCCATTGGCCTGTGTCATCACATCAATCAGTCTGGACCATGTGGAATATCTGGGAGATACCATAGACAAAATAGCCGGCGAAAAGGCAGGCATTATCAAGAAAGGCGTGCCGGTTATCTTTGACGCGAACAATGAGACAGCAGCCGCTGTGATACGCAGGCGCGCAAAGGAACTGGGGTGCCCCTGCTATGAGGTGAAAGCAGGGAGCCAGAAGCTTTTGTCCTATACGCCAAAAGGAATCGGTTTTACCTTTGATTCCGGTGTTTACGGGACCACAGAACTGTTTGTCCCGTTTATTGCAGAATACCAGATGATGAATGCCTCACTGGCAGTGGAGACAATGGGTGTCCTGAAGGATATCCACAGGATAGAGAAGGAAACTCTGGAAACAGGTCTTAAGCATACCAGATGGCAGGGCAGAATGGAGACTATACTTCCGGGCGTGATCGTGGACGGTGCCCATAATGAGGACGGGGTTGCCCAGTTTGTGGGGACAGTCCGGCATTTTCAAAAAGAGTATTCTATAAGCCTTCTGTTTACAACGGTTTCGGACAAGGACTATGCGGATATGATCCGCAGGGTGTGCGGCGGCCTGACTTTTGCCAATGTGGTGACAACGGAGATATGGGGCAGCAGAAAGCAGTCATCCGTGGAGCTTGCAAAGCTTTTTAAAGCAAACGGATGCAGCAATGTACTGGCAGTGCCGGATTCGGGAGAGGCTTTTGAGAAGGCATACGCCCTGAAGGGGGACGGTCTGCTGTTTGTTGTGGGATCTTTGTATCTTGCCGGGGAGATAAAGGATTACGTTAGGAGGAGAATGAATGATTAATTACGAGGAAGAACTGAAAAAATTTCAGCCGTGCCTGGATGTGGATGATGCGGAAGGCAATATCTACAAACAGGATTTGACGGATGTGATTGATATTTTGAAGGAAATGCTGAAAGAAACCAATGGAACGGCTAAGAATTAGGGAGAAGACAGATGAATTGTATGATATGCCAGGCACAGCTCAACACTTCACCTTACTGCCCAAAGTGCGGGTGTAATGTGACCGCCCAGAAAAAGGCAGTGGCACTGTCCAATCTCTATTATAATCAGGGGCTGGAGAAGGCACAGATCCGTGACTTGTCCGGGGCAATTACCTGCCTGAAACGAAGCCTTAAGATGAACAAATGTAATATCCAGGCCAGGAACCTGCTGGGGCTGGTGTATTTTGAGACCGGAGAGGTAGTGGCCGCTTTAAGTGAATGGGTCATCAGCAAAAATATTATGCCGGACGGCAATGTGGCGTCAGATTATATCAACAAGCTGCAGAGCAATGCCAATAGGCTTGACACCATCAACACCAGCATCAAAAAATATAACCAGTGTCTTGCATACTGCCGGACCGGCAATCTGGATATGGCTAAGATGCAGCTCAAGAAGGTGCTTACCAGCAATCCTAAGCTGATCAAAGGCTATCATCTGCTTTCTTTGATATATATAAAAGAAGGTGCCTATGAGAAGGCCAGGAAACAGCTGAAGATCGCTGCCAAGATAGACAAGACCAATACCACCACACTGCGTTTTCTGCGGGAGGTGGATGACCAGACAGGAAGAATGACCAGCCTGGAGCCAAGATTCAAGGCAAAGGAAAAGAACCGCCAGGAAAAGGACGGGCGTGTCATATACAACTCAGGCAATGACACCATCATACAGCCCCCGGAATACAGGGAGAGAACCGTGACCAACACGCTGATCAACCTGATCATCGGGCTGCTTGTGGGGGCATCAGCCCTCTGGTTCCTTATTGTTCCGGCCAAGACCCAGAAGATCAATAATGAGGCCAACAAGAAAATCGTGGAGTACAGTGACAAGGTGGCTACCCAGGCTGCGGAGATAGACAGGATGCAGCAGGAGATAGATGCCTCGTCCCAGTCTGTGAACACAGCCAATGAGCAGATCGCCCAGGCTAATACCAAGTCTGAGAGCTATGATAATCTGATCAAGGCCTGGCAGGCCTACAACGGCGGGAATTATCAGAATGCAGCCAACGCTCTGGAGAGTGTGGACGCGTCCCTGCTGTCCGTGGATGCCAAGTCCATGTATGACAAGATTATGAGTGAGATCGGAGAAACGGTGAAGGCCGCATATAAGAGCACGGGTATCACAGCGTATGAAAACCAGGATTATGCAACAGCCATTGAAAATCTGCTGAAAGCCCAGGATATCGGAGACCCGGATTATGACTCCATGTTCTATCTGGCCCAGTCTTATCAGAAGAGCGGAGACAACGAAAATGCCATAGTATGGTATCAGAAGATCATAGACGCATTCCCGGGCACCAGCTATGCCAGCGACGCTAAGGACTACATGACAGCCATCGGAGGAACGCCTGCCGGAGCCTCGGCAGGGCAGGACGGGGGCGGAGATGGTTCCCAGGCACCTGCTGATGAGGGACAGCCTCAGGAAGATACAGGGGATCAGCCCGATGAAGGCCAGGAGGACGGAGGCGGGGAAGACGGTATGGAACCCGGAACCGGTGACGAAAACCAGGATGACAATAACGGCGATGACAACAGCGGTGATGAAGGTGACGGACAGGATAGCCGGGAAGACACCGGGGAAGAATAACCTAAGAGAAACCTTGAAGGAAAGGGTGTGCATGAATGTATGCACATCCTTTTGTTGTCCGTAGAAAAATATGAGATTTCTGCGGGCGGCAGTATCCGGATGGGATACATTGGAAGAGTAAGGGGAAATGAGTATGGAAGATGTGTTAAAAAAGAGGGGCAACTGCCTGATGGTCTATGTACCACAGGAGCTGGACCATCATTTTGCCAGCCAGATCACCGATGAGGTGGACAAAGAGCTGAAAAAAGGTAATGTCCGCCAGCTTGTCTTTGACTTTTCCGGCACCACCTTTATGGACAGTTCCGGAATCGGTATGCTTATGGGAAGATACCGCCTGCTGCATTACAGCGGGGGCAGGGTGTCGGCAATTCATGTAAACGACAGGGTAAACCGTATTATGCGCCTGTCAGGCATCTACAAATATATTGAAATCAGCCAGGAAGCTGTCTGGCACCAGAAAAGAAGGTAAGGGGGAAGGTAGATATGGAGAATACCAATGAAATGACATTGGAGATGGACAGCCGTTCCTGCAACGAAGGGCTGGCACGGATCACGGTGGCAGCGTTTGCCACCCAGTTAAATCCCACACTTGAGGAGGTGGCAGATATTAAGACGGCTGTCTCTGAGGCGATCACAAACTGTATTGTACATGCTTACGAGAAGGAGACGGATAAGATCAGGATCGACTGCACTATCTGCGGCAGAGAACTCACCGTGGCGGTGACTGACCACGGGCGTGGGATTGAGAATGTGGAGAAGGCCATGGAGCCCATGTTCACTACAAAACCGGAGCAGGACCGCTCGGGCATGGGCTTTGCCTTCATGGAGGCATTTATGGATATGCTGGAAGTGGAATCTGAGCCGGGAAAGGGTACTGTCGTCCGGATGAAGAAAAAAATCGGAACCGGAATTCAGGTATTTGAGTAGAAGGAGGCTGTATGGAGGATATCCTTGCCCTTATCGGGCGTGCGCACCAGGGAGATAAGGAAGCAAGAGATACGTTGGTAGAGAAAAATATTGGTCTGGTACACAGCATTGTAAGGCGTTTTTTAAACCGTGGGGTGGAGGCAGAGGATTTGTTCCAGATAGGGAGCATTGGTCTTTTGAAGGCCATCGACAAATTCGACACTTCTTATGATGTGAAATTTTCCACCTATGCAGTTCCCATGATCACAGGGGAGATTAAACGTTTTTTGCGGGATGACGGTATGATGAAAGTCAGCCGTTCCTTAAAGGAGATATGCTGCCGGGCTTACACAGCCAGAGAGGAACTGATGATAGAGAACGGGAGAGAGCCGGAGATGGATGAGATCGCAGAGCGTATTGCAGTGACCAGAGAGGAACTGGTAATGGCAATGGAGTCGGGGGCACAGATCGAGTCCCTGCAGAAGACCATATATCAGGGAGACGGCACGGATATCTCCCTTGAAGACAAAATAGAGGAACAGAGAAATGACCAGGAGCATCTTTTAAACCGCATGATGCTGGAGCAAATGCTGGGTACATTGAATCCGGAGGAGAGAAAACTGATCTATATGCGTTTCTTCCAGGAGAAAACCCAGACCCAGATCGCCGGGGAGCTGGGCATATCCCAGGTCCAGGTGTCAAGGCTTGAGAAAAAAATACTGAACTGCCTGCGGGAAAAGCTTTGAGGAAAGGCACAGCAAGTGTGCTGTTTTAAGAATAGTTTGCACAGGAAAATGTCATACTATCCCTGTAATAGTGATTGCAGTCAGGAGGATTACGTCCGGCTGTCTATGTTCAAAGGAGATATTTACATGAGTGATATTTTATATGTGCAGACAGAGAAAAATGTGGAGGTACATCAGCCGGAAGTTTATCTGCAGGATGTGGCGAAGCTGTCCTCCAGCAGCACAAGTGTGCTGAACAGGAACCGGGTGAGAAAGGTGTTTACCGTACCGGACGGAAAGCCGGGGCGTTATGTGGTATCAGCCCTGGAACTGGTGGATGCGATCCAGGATAAGGAGCAGACTGTGGACGTGACCCATATCGGCGAGGCAAATTTTGTCATTACCTATGAGACACAGAAACATAAACACGTGTTCTGGAGCTGGATGAAGACGGTTCTGGTGTGCTTTCTGACATTTTTCGGCGGCGCTTTTTCCATTATGACATTTAATATGGATGTGGATACTTCCGGGCTGTTTTTTCAGATCTACAAACAGCTCACAGGCAATATTTCCACTGGGCACACCATTCTGGAGTTTACCTATTCTCTGGGAATCGGCCTTGGGGTGGTATTCTTCTTCAACCATTTCGGGCACGGAAAGATCACACAGGACCCTACTCCTATGGAGGTACAGATGCGTGTCTATGAGGACGATGTGGATAAAACTCTGATAGAGAAGAAGAACAGGAAGGAGAAGAGCTGAAATGTGGTTTAGTGAACTGATTGCTGCCATCATAGGTTTAAGCGGCGGTATGGTTGTGGCCACCGCGCTGGCAGCCTTTATTATCGGACTGGGTATTATCCCGCGGTATGCAGGCGTTACCCATACAGGACATAATCTGCTCCTCTACGAGGACGCTTTGATTCTGGGCACTTTTCTCGGGAATATTTTTTATCTGTATCAGTTCCACCTGCCTCTTGGGCAATGGGGACTGGCAGTTATCGGCATATTCTTCGGCATGTTCCTGGGAAGCTGGATTATTGCTCTTGGTGAAGTGGTGAATGTATTTGCCATTATGGCAAGACGGGTGGGCCTTACAAAAGGTGTAGGGCTGGTAGTCCTGTCCATTGCCATAGGTAAGACATTGGCAAGTCTGATTCAGTTTTTCATAATGACATGAGAACGAATCTTGTGGGCTGGATCAGGCCTGTGTTATACTGGAGGAAAAGAAAGGGATACCCTGTCATGGAAGAATGCCGGTGGGATATGGAGCAGAATGCTCCATATCTGTGTATCCTAAGGCACTGCCGGTGTCGGGGAGAGATGTTATGGCACAGACGGGATGGAAAAATGAAGAACAGCAGGTTATTTGAGATATTATACATATTAATGGAGCACCGTGAGATAACAGCCAGAGAGCTGGCCGTAAGGATGGAGGTATCTGTTCGCACCATATACCGTGATTTAGATACACTCTCCGCTGCAGGCATACCGGTCTATACAGAGAAGGGGCACGGAGGCGGAATCCGGCTCATGAAGCATTTTCAGCTTGACAAGACTCTGCTTGGGGAGGATGAACAGGAGCATATCATGACGGCTCTCCAAAGTCTGGACGCTGTGGGAGCAGGGGACAGCAGCAGACTTCTTTCTCAGCTTGCCGGGCTGTTCGGCAGGCAGACGGTGGACTGGCTGGAAGTGGATTTTGAGACCTGGGGTGCAGGAAAACAGGAAAAAGAATATTTTGAGCTCTGCAAGTTTGCCATTCTGCACCGAAACCTGCTGACCTTTCAATATTATAATTCCTCCGGCATACAGAGCAGGAGAACAGTGGAGCCGGTGCGTCTTTGTTTTAAAGGCGGACACTGGTATGTGTCAGGATACTGCAGAAAGAAACAGGCATTTCGCCTGTTCCGCCTGAACCGTATCCGGGAACTGCAGATGGAGGAGGAGATTTTCCCTATAAGGAAGGCGGCTGAGACCGGGGAACAGCAGGAGAAAATGATCGGGAAAGCGATTCCCATAAAGCTGAGTTTTACGGAGGCAGCCGGGTTTCAGGTGTTGGATTTTTTTGCGGAGGAAGATATTGTACGTCTGGAAGACGGGGGATTTGTGGTAAACGCAGCATTCGCGCCGGGCAGATGGCTGACAGGATTTATCTTATCCTTTGGAGCGGACGCAAGCGTTCTTGAGCCGGAATGGCTGAAAGAGCAGATCAAAAATGAGGCGGACAAAATAAAAAAACTATATCATATATGACATAGGGTGTCATATTACATAGTGTATTCTGTAAGAAAAACAGGAGGACATAGAATATGGAAGATAAAAAATTTTGTCAGAGCTGCGGTATGCCCATGGAAAAGCCGGAGGACTTCGGTACCAGCAATGATGGGGGAAGAAATGAGGAATATTGCTGTTACTGTTATAAGGAAGGCAAATTTACCTATGATATGACAATGGAGGATATGATTCAGTTTAACCTGAAATTCAACGAAGAAAACGGAAACCCATTCGGTACCCAGGAGGAGGCCAGAAAAATGATGGAGTCCTGGTTCCCTACACTGAAGAGGTGGAAACAGGCTTAAGGGAGGACAACTACTATGCTGGAACTGCCGGAGAGCCGGACCATAGCAAAGCAGATAACAGAGACCTTGCATGGAAAAACCATTGACTATGTGACAGCGGGACATACGCCCCATAAATTTGCATTTTTTCATGGGGACAAAGAGGAGTATGATGAAATGCTCCAGGGGCAGTCAATTATAAAGGCCGTGAACCGGGGAGGTATGCTTGAGATTGACACGGAGAGCTATATGATCATCCTGTCAGACGGCGCCTATCCCAGATATTATGAGGAGAAGGCAGAATTTCCGAAAAAACATCAGTTGTTTTTAGCCTTTGATGACGACACGGCGCTCACGGTATCGGTTCAGATGTATGCGTTTATCGGTGTGTATCCTCTGGGGGAGTGCGACGAAGAATATTACCGATCCTCCATCAGTAAGTATACGGCGCTGGATGAAGGATTCACATATGAGTATTTCAAAAGTCTGTACCCTGATACCGGGAAAAAGATATCGGCCAAGACTTATCTGGCAACAGAGCAGCGCATTCCCGGTCTGGGAAATGGTGTTCTGCAGGACATCCTGTGGAATGCGGGAATTGACCCCAGGTTTGATATGCGGGAGGCAGAGGAGGAAGATTTCCGGAACCTCTACGAGTCTGTGACCGGTACGCTGGAGCAGATGTGTGACGGCGGGGGAAGGGATACGGAACGTGATCTTTTGGGAAACAAGGGCGGGTATATTACCCAGCTCTCTAAAAACTCCCTGCATCAGCCATGCATGCGGTGCGGCGGAGAGATAAAAAGAGCCGCATATATGGGCGGGAATATATATTTCTGTGAGAAATGCCAGAAAAGATAGGGAACACCCGGGCAGTTATTGGTTTAGCCAGAACTGCCGGGTGTTTTTATGATGTAATAATGTTTTATCATTTACCAATGTGTTATATCTCATGGACGGAGAGCTTTTAAAAGTCCAGAGGCTCTTTATTTAAAATGCGGACAATCGTGGAGAATAGAAAAGTTTACAAATTTCAAGAGATATTTCACTATACACTCCCCCTGGTTTTTGATAGGATGGACACATAACAAATTACATGAAAGACCACAGGAGGACTTTATAATGGAAAATCCCAAAATCATTGAAGAATTGATAAAAGAAGCAGAACAAAAATGTAAAGAGGAGCCATATCTTGCGGAGGTGTTCCGCAATTGCTTTACCAACACACTAAACACCACAGTAAAAGAGATGGAAGACGGAACCACCCACGTGATCACAGGGGACATCCCTGCTATGTGGCTGCGGGATTCCACTGCACAGCTCCGTCCGTATCTGCTGGCGGCTGGGAAGGACGAGAAGCTGACACAGGTCATCGCAGGCCTTGTGAAGAGACAGTTTCACTGTATTTTAAAGGAACCCTACGCCAATGCCTTTAATGAGACGGATAACGGAAACTGTTGGGAAAAAGATTTTCCGGACCAAAATCCATGGGTGTGGGAAATGAAATTTGAGGTTGACTCTCTGTGTTATCCGGTACAGCTCGCTTATCTTCTCTGGAAAAATACCGGGTATACGGAACACTTTGACAACACATTTTTAACCGGGATCGAAACTATCATGGATGTATTTGAACGGGAACAGTATCATGAGTCCCGGTCGGAATACCGTTTCCAGCGGAAAAACTGCGTTTTTACAGATACTCTGTCCAGAGAGGGAAAAGGTGCATTGGTAAAAGAGGGGTGCGGTCTTATCTGGTCAGGATTCCGTCCAAGTGACGATGCATGTACATATGGATATCTCATTCCCTCCAATATGTTTGCCTGTGTCATTCTGGGATATATGGCAGAGATATGCCGCAGTTTCCTTCATGAAGAGCTTACCGCACAGCGGGCAGAGCGGCTCCGCGAGGAGATAACAGCGGGAATCGAGTCATACGGAATTGTCAGGACTGCGGAGTTTGGAGAAATTTATGCTTACGAGACAGACGGATTCGGGCAGTACAATCTTATGGATGACGCCAATGTGCCCAGCCTGTTATCCATGGAGTATCTGGGATACATTCCCAGGCGCCGTGATGTGGCGGAAAATACAAGAAGATTTCTGCTCAGTGAAGCAAATCCGTACTATTTTAAAGGGGACAAACTGTCAGGCATCGGAAGTCCCCACACACCTTCCAGATATGTCTGGCATATTGCCGCAGCCATGGAAGGCCTGACCGCAGACCGGGAAGAGGAAAAAGTGCAGGTGCTCAGGCGCCTTGCGGGGACAGACGGTGGAAAAGGCATGATGCATGAGGGAGTCTTTGTGGATAACCCTGAGATTTTTACAAGAGAATGGTTCTCCTGGGCAAATGCCATGTACAGTGAACTGATGCTGGACTATCTGGGATACAGGGTAAAAAAGTAAAAAGACCGGTCAATTATGACACTTGCGACCGCCTGAAAACCGCTCTAGAATTTGTACAGGAAACCTAGAAAAAGGAAAATTGTTATTTCCCGTAAAACATGTAAAATAGAGACATAAAGATAATCAAAAGCGCGAAGCAGGAGGTATTATGTTTTTAACAGATAGAAAATTACAGAGGCGAATGGACGAAGTAAAGAAATACAGATACCGCGGCGTAACTTCCATAGGAGAATTCCTTATGTGCGAGGATGAACAAAAAGCAGTGAATCCCCAGGTTCCCATAAACTTTGATGGTTGGGGAAGGATCAGCGAAGGGGAGCGCTGGGCCGGCAGGGACCGTTATCTGTGGATGCACAGGGAGATCCGTATTCCCGCAGAGTGGAGCGGCAAAAGAGCGGTAGGTATCTTTGACTTCGGAAATACCGGAGCAGGAAACAACAGTGGATTTGAGTCAATGTGTTACCTGAATGAGGAACCTTTCCAGGGTGTGGACGTGAACCATCAGGAAGTATTTTTCCCGGAGAAATACTTTGGGAAGGCGTTAAGCCTTACCTTCCGCCTCTGGTCAGGACTGGAGGGCGGCGGAGTACCGGCAGCGCAGGAGCATCAGATCAGGAGAGCAGACCTGGCCTGGCTGGATGAGGAAGTGGATGATTTTTACTATCTGGGAACCATGGTGCTGGAATCCATTGAAAATCTGGATGAGAACGATCCTGTCCGTTATGATCTGAGAAATGCCCTGGACGAAGCCTGCCACTGTATTGACTGGGCATATCCGGGAAGCGATGAATTTTATGAGTCTGTCCATCAGGCGGACCGGGTGCTGAATGAGAAGATTGACCGGATGGATAAACACTCCCTGGTAAATGTATACTGTGTGGGGCACACCCACATTGATATGGCCTGGCTGTGGAGATTAAAACATACCCATGAGAAAGCATCCCGTTCTTTCTCCACTGTGCTTCGTATGATGGAAATGTTTCCGGAATATATTTTCCTGCAGACACAGCCCCAGATTTATGAATATGTGAAAGAGGATTTTCCGGAAATTTATGAAAAAATCAAAGAACTTGTGAAAGAGGGACGCTGGGAAGCAGACGGAGCCATGTGGGTGGAAGCAGACTGCAATCTGACAAGCGGGGAGTCCCTGACACGCCAGATATTGATCGGAAGCAGATTTATCAAGGATGAGTTCGGAAAAGATGTGGAATACCTATGGCTGCCGGATGTGTTCGGCTATTCCTGGGCACTTCCCCAAATCCTTAAAAAATCCGGTATTAATATGTTCATGACCACAAAGATAAGCTGGAACCAGTTCAACCGTATGCCTCACGACACCTTTAAATGGAAGGGGATCGACGGCAGCGAAATCCTGACCCATTTCATCACCACGCCGGAACCCTGGAATGAACCGGGCTCCTGGTTCTATACCTACAACGGAAAGCTGATGCCAAAGACCGTGAAGGGGGTATGGGATGCCTACAGTGAGAAGGAGATGAACAAGGACCTGCTCATTGCCTACGGGTTCGGGGACGGCGGCGGCGGTGTGAACCGTGATATGCTGGAACAGAGACGCAGGCTGGATAAGATTCCGGGGCTGCCCCATGTGAAAACCTCCACAGCAGGGGAGTATTTCAGAAAGCTGAAGGACACTGTAAAGAACACAGACCAGTATGTAAACACCTGGGACGGAGAACTATATCTGGAATACCACAGGGGAACTTACACAAGCCAGGGTTATAACAAGCGCATGAACAGGAAGATGGAGCTTCTGTACCGCCGCGCAGAGTGGATGACCGTGATGCAGGGACTGATGGCGGGAAACCTTGAAAAAGCCCAGCAGGAAAGCCTCACAAAAGGCTGGAAACTGATCCTGACCAACCAGTTCCACGATATCATTCCCGGCTCTTCCATCCATGAAGTTTACGAGGACTGTCACAAAGACTATGCCAGAATTGAGGACATAGCCGTTCAGGTGGAGGATGATTTTACAAAGAACACTGCCCTGCAGCAGGAGAATACCTGGACGGTATGGAATGCTTCCGCATGGCAGAAAGATGAATTGGTTTCACTCCCCTGCACGGATGACGGGTACTTTACAGACGAGGAAGGCTGCGTTCTGCCTATACAAAAAGGGGAAAATACTGTTTATGTAAAAGCAGAACAGGTGCCGGCCATGGGACATAAGGTTATCTGTTTCCATCCCAAAGATCAGGGCAGGGATGAGCAGAACAGCTTTGTGATCCGGGGAAGAGAGGTTGAGACACCATACTACCTGGTATCCCTGAATGATTACGGACAGATGACCAGGCTCTATGACAAGACCTTTGCCCGTGAAGTCCTGGCACAAGGACAGCGGGGAAATGTCCTGCAGATGTTTGAGGATAAGCCTATTGACAACGATGCATGGGATATTGATATTTACTATCAGCAGAAGATGAGGGAGATCACTGAGATGACAGCATTTGAGGTGACCGAGTGCGGCCCTCTGAAGCTGACGATCCATATGGAATGGAAATATATGAAGTCTTCCATATCCCAGGATATGAGCCTTTACCGCGATTCAAGGAGAATTGACTTTAAGACAGATGTGGATTTCCATGAGAGACAGCAGTTGTTAAAAGCTGCGTTCCCGGTTGACATCCGCTCCACCTATGCCACTTATGATGTGCAGTACGGCAATGTAAGGCGTCCGAACCACTGGAATACAAGCTGGGACCAGGCCAGATTCGAGAGTGTCGCCCACCGTTTTGCAGACCTTTCCGAGAGAAATTACGGTGTCAGCATTTTAAATGACTGCAAATACGGACATGATATCAAGGACAATGTGATCCGCATTTCCCTTCTGCGTTCCGGTCTGCAGCCGGACCATCTGCAGGACCAGGGAATGCACACTTTCACCTACGCGCTTCTGCCTCACGGCGGGGATTTCGTGGAGGGGCAGACCGTGCAGGAAGCATGTGCGCTCAATGATCCTATGAAAGTAACAGCGGGAAAGACCAGGGTGGATTTTGAAAGCTTTGTCACATTTGACAACGAGCAGGTGGAAATAGACGCAGTGAAAAAATCCGAGGACGGAAACTATATTGTGCTCCGTTTCCATGAATTTGCGGGAAGTTCCCAGACGGTAACCGTGACACCGGGATTTGCGTATTCCCGCTGGATGGAGGGCGATTTAAGAGAGCGTCCTCTTACAGAGGAGAAACCGGCAGGGAAGATGAAACTTCACCTGCATCCGTATGAGATCAAGACCATACTGGTAGCGTTATAAAGGAACGCATATAAACCGTACAGTGTGCAGCAATATGCCGCCTGCCGTTTTATGATGGGGGGCGGGCGGTATAAGGCCTGCGATACCCATAAAGGAGGAAAAATGTTTAGTGAAGTGTTCCAGATGGAAAAAATATTGGGATTTTGTGAGAAAATGTGGTACGTGATCGGAGCAAATATTTTGTTTCTGCTTTCCAACTTTCCGGTGCTTCTGTTTTTTCTCTTTGTGGGAGTTTCTCAGGTGCGCACCTGCCTGCCTCTGTTTCTGCTGTGCATGGTTCCCATGGGGCCGGCCCTTTCCGCTCTGTTTTACACCATGAACCGGCTTCTCTTTGGGACAGAGTCGGGGGCGTGGAGAGACTTCAGGAAGGCATATATGGATGACTGGGGGCAGAAATATCTTCTGGCAGCAGGGCATATGTTCCTCATACTGATATTTGAGATAAACATTGAGTTTTTCGCGGTCCAGGTCCCCATCTTTCCTCTGATGATCCTATTTGTCATCTTATTTGCGGCAGCATTGGTGGTGACGCCCAATCTGTACCTGCTGGCTTCCCGTTACCGGATGAAAAACAGGGATATTGTAAAGACATCCTTGATCCTTCTGGTGACCAGGCCTGCCAGCACTCTGGGAAGTATGGTTTCTCTGGGGGTTATCCTGATGCTGTTTGAACTGAAGGCAGGGACAGCGGTATTATTTATGGGGAGTTTGTATGGGTTTCTCATAACGTTTATGAACCAGAAGGTTCTGCATTCACTGGAAGAGAATCATATATGATCTTTAAAAGACACGGTGCTCCCGTGTCTTTTTTTGCAGTGTGCCAAGCATGGCACTAATCTAGCTGGTGCAAGTCCAGCCGCGGGTATTTACCGCCAAGCGTAGCGAACCACAAGTGGGTATCAGTAATGGTATGGATGAAGGAAGTGGTGTAGCAAAGTTCTTGAGCCTACATACAGAAATATGAAATTTCCTGATCTGTCTAAACTGGATTGGGAAGGACATGCAGCTATGCGCTCTGAAAGTTTAATTAAATAGGGAGGCCAAGAGAGTTCTTTGGAGCTCTCTTTTTTTTTCCCCGGATTCTTTTCTTTCACAGGCATACATGGTTATGTTATACTTATGTGCAGGAGGAAACATATGGAAAACAAAAACCCGAGACATTTATTTCACAAATTATTCCTGAGCTACTCAGCAGTTCTTATCCTGATCGTAGGGGTGCTCATTTTATATTTTATTTCATCCAGCAGAACCCGTATGCTGGAGACGAACCAGGATTATGCGGGGAAACTGTGCGGGGAGGCAGTGCTGGAGGTGAACCGCGCAAGCTCAGATGCAGATTACCTGCACAGAGCCATCTACCAGAATAATTCTGAACTGCAGGACATGCTCAATTATTTCCGGTATGAAACAGAGGAGTATCTTAAACGCCATCTGGACACTTATGCCTCCTCCAATACAGTGGACAACAAGGACATTTACAGCTATGTGGAAAATGCGTATTCCGCATATCCGGATATCAAAAAAATAGAACTTATCAGTTACACCAATAATAAAACAACGGTATTCTATTCGGAAAACGACATTCGTGTGGATCACAACGGCAGAGAGCGGAGGAAGGAGATCCTGGATGGGGGGCTGGCATCCCCCGGCTCCTATTCATTCCAGAAGGAGATCCGGGATCCTCTCAGTATGAGGATAGAGGGATGTATTGTCTTTACATTTGACACGGGTACTATCACAGCCATTCAGGAAGAGTATCCCATGGCGGAATTGTACCTGTATTATAATAACGGAAACCAGGTATATCCGGAGAAAGATTCCCTGCTTCTGGAAGATTTCCAGCAGGAGGACGCAGGCAGGAAACTTAAATCCTATATACAGATCCAGAGTGTGGAAGATTATATAGTAGCCACCAGGCTTGATAAGCATACAGCCGCGTCCATTCCGGTTGTCCATATATTGGCTATACTGGCCATCGGTGCTGTTCTGGTCATAACAGGTGAAATTCTGATCAGCAGTTATCTGAAGCGCCTTACAAAAAGACTGGACGGTATTATACAGGGGATGGACCAGGTGCAGACGGGAAATTTAAAAGTACAGCTTCCGGAGAACGAGAACGGGGATGAGCTGGATATGATTTCCCGCCATTTTAATCTTATGTGCCAGGAGCTGGAGTCTTATATCCAAAAAAGCTATCTGGCAGAGATAGAACAGCAAAATGCGGAGATGCAGGCACTTCAGAGTCAGATCAACCCTCATTTTCTGTACAATACACTGGAGGCCATCCGCATGAAGGCTATCTGCAACGGGGACAGGGAAGTGGGAAAAATGCTGTATAGTCTTGCCGTTACATTCCGCAGCCAGCTGAAGGAGGCGGATGTGATCACCCTGATGCAGGAAATGCATTACTGTAAGAAATACCTGGAATTGTTTGAATACCGCTACCAGGGAAAGTTCCGTTCCAGTGTGGAGTGCGTTCCGGAACTCTCCGGGATTCCGGTCATTAAGTTTATACTGCAGCCCATTATTGAGAATTATTTTATCCATGGGATCCGTATGGAGGAGAGCGACAATGAGATCAGGATTTATGCCAGGCGCATGGGGGACGATTTATATATCCACGTGGAGGATAATGGCAGGGGTATGCCCGTGGAGGATATGGAGAATAAGAACCGGGAGCTTAAAAATAATGAGATGGATACCCGCAAATCCATCGGTATAACCAATGTCAACCGCAGACTGAAGGCGGCCTATGGGGATACATGCGGTGTGTTTTTAAAGGCAAACAGGCCGCGGGGAATGCATGTGATATTGTTGGTGAAAGTCGAGGAGAGGGAAACAGATGAAAAAAGTAATGCTGGTGGAGGATGAGGAGCTGATCCTCCAGGGAATAAGGAACATTATAGACTGGGAGGCGCTGGGGCTTGATGTGATACATATGGCGCACAACGGAAAGGAAGCGTTGTCCCTCTGGGAAAAGGAACCTGTGGACCTGGTGGTGACGGATGTGGAGATGCCTGTGATGAACGGTCTGAACCTCTTAAAAGAGATCAGGAGCAGGAATGAGAGGGTGCGGTTTGTGATCCTCACAGGATATGATGAATTTGAATATGCCAGAAAAGCGATCCAGCTTGATGTGGAGGATTACATATTAAAGCCTATAGACGAGGAACAGCTTGAGGCAGTGGTAAAAAAGGCACTCTTAAAACTTCAGGAGATGGACCAGGACAATGCCAGGAAGATGGAGGACCGCATTGGATGGCAGAAGTTCCTGGAAGGAGGAAGCGGGGAGGAGGAGCGGAAGACATTTCTCTCTCTGCTGCCCAAGGTGAAAAAAGCAGAACTTCTGTCCGCAGCGGTTATGAAGATTGACAGCAGAAGTATGCGGAAAGGGGATATGTCAGAGCTGCTGTCCATTCTGCAGGAAGAAGCGTGCAGAGTGATCCATCTGAAGGCTGACACCCTGCTTCTGATAGAATGTTTCTCCACAGATTATACCTGGAATGGCGGGGAGGGGGAGACTGCCAGGAAGATCAGAAGTGGGATCCACAGCCGCTTTTCCTACTTGCAGAACCGGTTGGAAAGCGAATTGGGGATATTTACATTTATAGGCATCGGCCCTTCTTTTACGGATTATGAAAAGCTTCCGGAGGTCTACCGGGAAGCCATGCGGCTGCAGAAGTACAGGATGCTGGACGGGTACGGGAGCTGTGTGGATGAGAACCATATTAAAAACCGTGGCTCAAAAGACGTTGCCATTGACGAGACTCAGCTCCGCAAAATGATCCTGCAGAAGGACCGGGACGGGGCGATCAATTATATTGAGGATCTGTTCATCAATAATATCAGGAAGGATGCAGATGTGAATAATCTGTTCCAGACTGCCCTTAAAATTGCCATGCTTTTATGGGACATCAAAGGGGAATATAAGCTGGAAGAGAAGAATATGCAGGATCTGTCTGATATGGTTGAGGGAATCTATGGGGCAGAGGATATCTTTGGACTGAAGGCTATGTTTATCTCAGAGATTTCGGAGATCATCACATATCTGCATACAGAGAATTCCGCGTATACGCCGGTGGTAAAACAGATCATGACGGAAGTGCAGAAAAATTATAAAGAGGAACTGAGCCTTAAAACCCTGGCATACAAGTATCATATGAACGCATCCTATCTGGGCCAGATTTTTCAGAAAGAGGTGGGGTGCTCCTTTACCCAATATCTGAGCAACATTAAGAATGGGATTGCCAAGGATCTGATCCTGAATACTAACCGCAGGATAAATGACATTGCCCAGGAAGTGGGATATACGGATACCAGCTATTTTTACAGGAAGTTTAAACAGTGCTATGGAGTTTCCCCGGCGTCCCTGCGGGAAATGAAAAAATATTAGAATACAGTAAAAAAAGAGTGCTGCCGGGGTGTTTTCCGGCAGCACTTGCCCGTTCTCACTGGTTTTTGGACAGGGCGTTTTCACGCAGGGATTTCAGAATGCAGACCATAAGGGCTGCAGCAGTCACTATGATCCAGCTGGTCACGGTTGCGGTCCATCCCAGATGGTCCACCATGACCCCGATGGAAAAGGTGGAGACTGCGGTTCCCAGATAGGCCACAGAGTTCAGAAAACCGGATACGGTGGATACACGCCCCTGTTTTTCATAGTTCAAAGGAAGCAGGTTCACAAATAAGGTGTTGACTGCCATCATGGAGGCGGTGATCAGTGCAAACAGTATCACAGTCAGGACAATGGACAGGCTGCCTCCCAGACGTATGCCGGTCAGCGCCGCTGAAGCCAGCAGGAAAAAGGGAATGGCGGCTTTCATGGCCCGCCTGCCTGCCCGGCGGTATACATACTGTGCCGCATATGCGCCAACCAGATTTACCACGGGGAGAACCGTTGTCACCAGTACGGAGAGAGACGGAGAAGTGAGAAAGGTTTTGCTGATGAATGTAGGCACCCATGTAGCTACGCCGTCTTTCAGCATTCCGTGGATGAGTACCGGAAATACCACTGCCAGCAGGCCGGAGCTGAACAGAAGGGAGGGGAAAGGGACTGCCTTTGTATTTGGGGAGATGGTGCAGGAAGTATCTGAGGCCGTGTCTTTTTCCTTTCCGTGGTCTTGACTGTACCGCTCAATGCGGCCAAAACCAAAGAACCATACAGCGGCCATAATGCCCAGGCAGAGGGCAGCGGCACCGAACACAGCCTTCCAGCCTGCCAGCCACATGACTGCAGCGGCCAGGAGATAGGCGCCCAACGTCCCGGCCACCTGGGAGGAGACAATGTGGATACAGTAGCGCACTTTCTGTGTTTCCTGCAGCATTTCCGCAAAAATCCGGATGATGGGAGGCCAGATCATGGACTGGGCGTAGCCGTTGATGCCCCAGACCAGAGCCATGAGGAAAAAGGAATCCACAAATCCCATGACAAAATTGGCGGCAGCGGCAGCGGCAAGTCCAGTGAATATCATACGTCCGGGATGGAACTTGTCTCCCAGCAGTCCGTTGCACATCTGTCCAATGCCGTAGGCGAAGAAATATACCATGCTGACGAAGCCCGCCTGGGACCCTGCCAATACCTGTTCCTCCATCATTGCCGTCATAGCGGAAGAGAAATTCAGCCGTCCGATGTAGGAGGTGAAGTAGGCAAACCAGCACAGCAGGAACAGACAGAATGCCATTTTATTACTTTCAAGCTTGTGAAATCTTTTCATGAGATATACCTCTTCTTTCTTTTTTCTGCATTCAACAATATACATCAGAACAGAAAAAGGGAAAATGGATATATCACCATTTTGGAGTAGATATTTCTACATAGACATATTGAGCCTGTGCTGCTGGCGGAACTGAAGGGGTGTGACCCCGGCTGTCCTTTTAAAGACCCGGAAAAAGTATTGACTGTCCTCATATCCCACCCTTTCTGCAATCTCGATCACACTCAGGTCAGTATCTTTGAGATATTCCCTGGCTTTTTCCATACGGACTTCTGTGATATAGTTTACTGCGGACTGGTTCAGTTCCTTCTTGAAGACAGAGGAGAAGTAGTTGGGACTCATGTTGTAGAGTTCTGCCAGACTGTTTATGGCCAGGTTTTCGTTATAATGTTTTTTAATATATTGTGCTGCCAGAAGTATCTTATCTTTGGAACTGGCATCCTGCATACCCCGCTTGCTGATACAGTCAGTGACGATCTCCGAAATATAACGGTGTGTTTTTTCTGGAAGGCAGAGTTCATCCAGAACCCGGAAGTTGTGCAGAAGGTCTTCAACGCCGATGTATTGGCGTATCTCCGGCTCATAATATTTTAAGAGGAGGTTCAGGATACGCACCCACAAGATCCTGATGTAGGAAACCCCGCAGTTTAGGAGCATTCCCTCGGAGAACAATTCGGACAGGAGCTTGTGAATGCCGTTGATATTGCCCTGGACCAGATATTGTTCCAGGAAGTACAGCTCGGATGCAGGGAAGGATTTTCCGGAAAAAACCGTGTTGTCCTCATAGAAATAGAGATTGCCATCACCGTAGATGGTACGCTGGCGCAGTGCGGATTCCGCCTCCCCTAACATGCCGGCAGAGAACCTGCGGGTCTGGCTGCTGGTGCCCATGGTCAGATAAATACCCATCTGTTTCTCCAGAACTGTCCGCATCTCCAGGAAGAACTGCTCCACCTCCCGGCGGAGAACGGAGGATTCACTGCTGCTGCCCTCAAAGACAGCATACATCTGATGTTTGTGGATAATGCTGTTGACCAGAAGGACCTTGCCGGGGGAACTGATCTCGTCAAACACATTTTTGACTGCAAACCGGATCAGTTCCGTGTCGCCTTTACTGAAATGATTCTCACAGCTTTTTTCTTCAATGTTGATGATCCCCAGGAGGAGGCGTTTTCCAGGGGCGGGGGAAATCTTTTGATAGAATGCGGGATATTTATCTGTTGCTGAAATTTCCTCTGCCGGCTCGTGGAGGAGGGCATTGACTTCCTTTTCCAGGGTGTACGCAATATTCTCCTCCTCCAGTTTTTTCCTGGAAGTAATGTCCCGGCGTATTCTTGTATCCACCTCCACCTGCATGAGCAGTTTGTCCAGCTCTTCCTTTAAATCCTTGTTGGACAGGGGCTTCAGCAGATACGCGCTGGCCCCCAGACTTAACGCAGTTTTGGCATATTCAAACTCGGCGTAACCGCTTAACACCATGAAGCGCAGATGGGGAGAGCGTTTCTTGGCCTCACGGATAAAAGCCAGTCCGTCCATATCAGGCATCTTGATATCCGTGATGACAATGGATATGGCATTCTGACTGACAGCCTCCAGCGCTTCAGAGCCGCTTTCTGCCTCCATGATCTGGCCGAATTCAAATCCCAGATAGCTGAGACGGGCGATCAGGCCTTTTCTAATGAGTTCTTCGTCATCTGCGATCAGCAGGTTCCTATTCATCCGTTTTTTCTCCTTTCCGAATGAGGGGCAGCCTTATATCGAACTGGCTGCCATAGTGAAGAGTGCTTTTTACGGTGATGCCGTACTGGTCCCCGCAGGCGAGTTTGATCCTCTGGTTCACATTGCGGATACCAATGTTCCGTCCTGTTTTGGTCAGGTTGTCCGCTACGTTTATGGAGCGGTTCAGTTCCTCCACTTTCTGGATATCCATGCCGATCCCGTCGTCCTCCACACGTATCATCAGACAGTTCCCCTCCTCCCAGACGGAGAGCTCCAGCGTGCCTGTGGTGGTCTGTTTGACCAGACCGTGAAGAATTGCATTCTCAATGATGGGCTGCAGGATGAAGCGGAGTGTCATGACTTGGTCTGTGTCCAGGGAGATATTGTAGAATACCTCAAACCGATTTCCATATCGCTTTTTGATAATAAAGATATAATTCTGTACATGGCCCAGTTCCTGTGCCACAGTCACAAATTCTCCGTAATTTTTCCCCAGGTTATAGCGGAAGATCTCCCCTAGTTTCTGACAGATATCGCAGATATCAAATACCTGTTTTACCGCGGCTATAGAGCTGATGGTTTCCAGGGTGTTGTAGAGAAAATGAGGATTGATCTGAAGCTGCAGATTTTTTAGCTGGGCTTCTTTGTTCTCCAGCTCCCGGATATAATTTTTTTGGATCAGGGTATTCAGCTTCTTAAGCATGTGAGAAAACTGGCGGTCCAGCTCTGACACTTCATCATTGCCTGCGATAGGCCCGTAGATATTCAGGTCACCAGTCTCGGCCTTGTGGAATTTTTGGACCAGACATCCGATCCTGGCTGAAAAGTTCCGGCTGTAGAGCCAGGCCCAGAATATAATGAGCAGAGTGACACCAAGAAGGATGGGCAGAACCATCTGCCTTACAGTCTGCTGCTTGACAGCCAGCTGATGATTGTCAAACAAAAGCAGGACGTTCAGGGAACTTTCCTTCAGATTCTCATGTTTGACGGTAAAGCCGTCAAGCAGTTCTGCGGAGTCTTCCGTATTAAGCCATGCGTCCAGCAGGGAATTCTTTCGGGGTGCTGAGGAATACAGGAGTTCATTTTTGTCACTGTAGACAATGACATCATAGGAGGAATCCTTCTCATGGTCTGTGTTGGCAGGCTTGAAGACCAGCTCCATGTATAGGTCCAGCTTTAGAAAACCCAGCTGTTTTTTTTCATAGTTATGGATATTGACATTTTCCATGTTTTTAACGAAGGAGAGAACAGGAACATTGCCTGCACTGGAGATATAGCTGAAGCTGCCTTCCTTCACAGCGCGTTCCCGCAGAAACCATTCCTCGTGTCCGGCCTCCTTGACCATGGAAGCCCGTTTTCCGTATACGGGGTACTCATCCATATCAGAGTAGAGCATACAATTGCGGATCTCTTTCTGACGGTCCAGGAGCAGGGACTTTGTGACCTCACTGCTGATCTGTTCTCCTTTAATGTAAGGACTTTTTGTCTCATCCACCAGAGCTTCCAGGATCACCGTATTGTCGGCGATCACGTCCAGGCTGTATTGGTACTGGGTCAGTTTTTCATCAATATTTTTTATGTACTGAGAGGTCATCTGCCGATAGGAATTGGAAAGCTCGGTCTTGACCATGTTCTCCAGTTTGTAGAACAGAAAACTGGTGATGGACAAGGTGGGGAGCAGACTGATCAAAAGAGTAAAGACAACAAGCTGCGTAAAGATGCGGTGCGAATAGATACCTTTCCATTTCATAACGTCACATCCCCGGCGGGAGGTCCTGCCCTGCAAGGTGCAGAACCGGGGCCACACAGACCAGGTTTTCCATATCCGCAGTTTTATAGTATAATTTTGGAATTGCATATTCTGCGCCATTTAGTTTCTCTATGGGGAACGTTCCGTCCGGGGACGTGGTATAAGTATCCGCAGCGGTTTTGAGTGTTACCAGATATCCGGAGGCATCCGGACAGGAGAAGCCGGGTTTTTTTGTGTCAGCCAGATGAAATGTAAGGAAGCGGCTGTCAGGGGTCATGGAAACCTCCAGAACCGGCCCTTTGGAGATACAGGTTTTCCGGCTGCGGACTGCCAGTTCCAGTTCCGCGGAAATATCACCGCCCGGTTCCCCCTGGATAAAGGTGGCAAACTGATTCCCCATCTCCCAGCGTCCGTGCAGGTCCATGCCACAGGTCATGGCAATGGGCAGCCCCTTCAGCACCAGATCTTCCCAGAGAAGCAGTCCCTTTTCATTGACCTGGTGAAGCGGTTCCGGGTTATTGAAAATTTCAATAAAATCCACGCAGCTGTAATCTGTAAGCTCCATCTCAAAGCGGCATCCCCGGGCAAAAGGGTAACCGTAGGAAAAGGGATGGGCAATGCCTGCCAGGGCATTCTTTTTTTTGATGGCCTGAAACAACAGTTCCGGGCGGCGGCGGTCAATGGTTTCCCAGGGCACATACTCTTTTAAGTTCAGACAGAGAATGTGTCCGTAATAGGTGGTGTACTCCATGCCGTAAATACACTGTATGTCCAAACTGCGCTCTTGCAGCAGCTTCTGCATTTTGGGATGGCCGGAGATGGTATTGTGGTCTGTAAGGCCAAAGGCGTCCACCTGATCTGCTTCCATCCAGTGAAGCAGATCTTCACAAGTGAGGGAAGCGTCGGACTCTGTGGTGTGATTATGTAATTCCAGTCGTTTGTACATGAGAACCTCCTTATCTGGCAGAAACCTGCAGCGTATAATGTGTGTCATCCATCAGAACATTGAAGACAAGTATGGTCACCTTCAGAACTCCTTCCAGTTCCGGCTGAGGGATACAGCCCTCTGTGGCAGAGGAGGCTGAAAAGTGCATGTGTCTGTCAGTGAGCTGCCGGTGGATACAGCCGATGAACCGGTCATTGAGAGAGGCCAGTGTGTGAATCTCCGTTTTGGTACTTTCTGCAATTTCTTTTGCCGGATCTGCATCGGGAGGCAGTTCCAAGTCATAATGGCTTCGGCAGTAGTCTGTCAGGTCCCTGACCACGTCCTCTGTGACCTCCGCCGCTGTGTATCTCTGTTTATCAAAAGAAAACCCGATGTCCAGTTCTTCGTATTTCCGGTCCAGGCATACGGTATAGGAGATCTGTCCCATAAAGTCTCTTGACAGTGTTCCTCCAACCTTATAAAGTACTTTCATAGATGTATCTCCTCCCGAAAAAAGTGTTAATAGAATTTGGTTAAATGATACTACACATGATAACAGGATTCAATAGATTTGGGAGTATCGTAGAATTGTCCATTGATTTTTTGAGAAATCTTCATTCTATTTTGAAAAGAAAGTGCTTTATAATATGCCCATGCCAAATTGCTGAGGCAGAATTTTGGGAAGAGAGGATAGAAGATGCAGAAGAGAACATTGTATCAGTCCGGGAATTTTTATAAGGGAAATCTCCACACCCATACCACACGCTCAGACGGAAGCGGTGAACCGTGGGAGGTGGCAGAGCGGTACAGGCAGGAGGGGTATTCCTTTCTGGCTATTACGGACCACTGGGTCTACGGGGTCCATGAAGCGCTAAACAGAGAGGATTTTCTCGTATTTCCCGGCACAGAGCTGGATTTGGAGATGCCTGAGCGCAAGGACCATCATCTTGTGAGTATCGGTCTGCCTGAGACGAACCGGATTCCTGATGATTACCGTTTTGAGGAGGAGAGAACAGGCAATACCCTGTGCACACCCCAGAGAATCCTTGAGTATATGGCACAGCGGGGCAATGTCACCATCTATGCCCATCCCTACTGGTCCAAGGTGGACTCCACGGATATCAAGAATATCCACGGACTGCTGGGAATGGAGATCTACAATCATGTGGCAGAGTTTGAGGATAGTAACGGGAATTCAGAGACGTATTATGATCATTTTTTGTTTGTGAGGAACAGGACGTATTGCTTTGCGTCAGATGATACCCATGAGCTGGGGCCGCACAGCCTGGGCGGGTTTATCATGGCAAAAGCCCGGGAACTTACCCACAGGGGTATCTTCGAGGCGCTGAGAGACGGAAGCTTTTATGCCTCCTCGGGTCCTCTGATCCATGATTTTTACGTGGAGGATGGTGCTGCCTGTGCCTTCTGCAGCGGCTGTACGGACATTTATTTTAAGACCCCGCACAGAAGCGGACACCTTCATGATGACCAGGGAAATTTGAAAAGCGGAACCTTTGTCCTGAACGGAGACGAGGAATATGTGCGCCTTGTAGTGAAGAACGCGGCCGGGGAGAAAGCCTGGTCACAGCCAATATGGCTCTGGCTTTTGTAAAAAGTCCTGTTGGGAGAAGGGAGGAAAAGTATGAAACTGGTCACGTTTAATATCCGTTGTGATTTTGGACAGGACAAAGAGAATTGTTTTTGCCGGCGCAGGGAACTGATCGCCGCAAAGATTCAGAAGGAACAGCCGGATATCATCTGTTTTCAGGAGGTGCTTCCCCATGTGGCAGTGTGGCTGAAAGAGAATTTAGAGGGATATTATGTGATAGGGTGCGGCAGGGATGAACATCTGAGGGATGAGCAGGTGTCTGTGGCGTACAAAAAGGACAGTGTGAATCTGATCTCCATGGATACTTTTTGGCTGTCAGAGAAACCGGAGGTGCCGGGAAGCCGTTACCCATGCCAGAGTATCTGTCCCAGGGTCTGCACTGGGGCTGTGTTTGAATATACCGAAGAACCGGGAAAGGGATTTTTGTTCCGGCTGTATAACATCCATCTGGACCATCTGGGGGCAGAGGCCAGAAGACTGGGACTTACACGGCTGTTAGAAAGGGCGGACCGGGAGCCGGCATTTGGGGGGATCCCTGTGATCCTGGCCGGGGACTTTAACGCAGAGCCGGACAGCCCGGAACTGGCAGTCCTGCAGTCCCGCAGGGATTTTGTAAATGTCACAGAGGGAATCGGCATCACCTACCATGGGTTTGAGCCGGAGGATATGCCGGAGAGCATTGACTATATTTTTGCCGGCACGCCATTTAGCTGCCGAAGTGTGGAAAAATGGGAGGACAGAGACGGGGAAGTCTGGCTGTCTGACCATTATCCGGTCTGTGCGGTGCTGGAACCTGAAGCTGACAGGGAAGAGAAATGTCCATGAAATAATTGATTTTTATCCATTGTGGAAATTCGTCAGGAAAAAATATAATAGATACCAGAAGGAAGGAGGATACCAAATGCAAAAAGAAAAGCAGCCAAAACAACAAAAGCAGCCCATTGGAAAACGGCTTGTCCGGTACTGGCCGCTGTACGTGATGCTGCTGCCGGCACTTATCTATTACACACTGATCTGTTATGTGCCCATGGCCGGCTCCGTTCTGGCTTTCAAGGATTACTCTTTTAACAAGGGCATCTGGGGAAGCCCCTGGGTAGGGCTTAAATATTTCAAGACTTTTTTTGAAAGCTATGACGCACCCAGGCTGATCCTGAACACATTCAGGATCGGGTTTATCAAATGTGTGCTGGAGTTTCCGTTCGCGATCATTCTGGCACTGCTGCTCAATGAGATCAGAAATATGAAATTCAAGAAAGTGACGCAGACCATTACATACCTGCCTCATTTCCTGTCATCCGTTATCATTGTGACCATGCTTCAGAGGATTCTTGCACCGGATACCGGTATTCTGAATCAGCTCATAGCAGGCCTTGGAGGGGACGGGGGCACATTCTTTATGATGGATGCCAAGTATTTCCTGAAGATTCTGTTCTCCATGGACCTGTGGAGAAATATCGGATGGGATTCCATCATCTATCTGGCGGCGATCAGCAGTGTAGACACAGCTCTCTATGAGGCGGCTGAGATGGACGGATGCGGAAAACTGAAGAAAATGTGGCACATTACTTTACCCGGAATCAGGGGAACCATCGGCCTGCTGTTCATTATGGGGATTGGAGGTCTGCTTTCCTCAGGCGTGGATCAGATCTGGCTGCTGCGTACGCCCGGTAACATGACGCTGGCAGATACCCTGGATGTATATGTGGTCCGGGTGGGACTGCAGGGAGGCCAGTTTGGGTATGCAACCGCCATCGGGCTGATACAGGGCGTCGTGGGATTGATCCTGGTTGTGATCTGCAATAAGGTATGTAAGAAAATTACAGAAGTCGGGCTTTGGTAGCGTGATCGGAGAAGGTAAAGGAGGAAAAGATATGAAACAAAAAGCAGTAAAGAGAGTGCTCGCCCTTGCGCTTTGCGGCGCCATGACGGCAGGTGTTCTGGCCGGGTGCGGAGGAGACGGCAAAGAGACAGCCAAAAATGTAGGTACAGAGAGTAAAGAAGGAAAACCGGATACCTGGATCGCAGACCGCACGATCACCATCCAGGCATATGTGGATGACATTGGAAATTCCCTTCCCAAGGATTTGAACAACACACCCACTATGAAGAAGATCACAGAGCTGACAGGGATCAAGCTGGATGTGAAATATACACCTGGAGACAGTGATGCAAAAGTGCTGGCTTCCCAGTTGGCATCAGGCACCATTCCGGATGTGATCGTTTCCTATCTGGACAACTCTACAAGGCCGGAGTTTCCGCTGCTGTCCAAGGCGGCAAAAGAGGGAATGTTTGCGGATGTATCGGAGTACATGAAAAACTCAGAAGTGTATTCCAGATATTATGAGGATGATTATCTTCCCTGGGATTCCTACAAGAATGTCACATTCCGGGACGACCTGGACGGCGTATATCTGTGGCAGATGAATGTGGATGCCACAGACAAATCCCTCAAATATAATCCGGAGGAGGATTACCGGGGCGGCATGTATATCCAGAAGTCTATTATAGATGCGCTTGGAGTTAATGTGGATGATATCAGGACACAGGATGATCTCTATGATCTGCTTGTGAAGATTAAAGAAGGCGGTTTTAAAGACAAGAACGGAAATGCTGTCTATCCGCTGGGACCAAAATACTGGGGCGGTTCTGTGGATACCCTGGAGTATATCTGTCCGGGATACCGCTGGGGTGTGAGCAAAAACTATAATATAGATACCGACGGAAAAGTGAAGCATGAGGCAGAGCGGGATTCCATCTATGACGAGATTAATTATATCCGCCGCCTTATAGATGAAGGGCTTATGAACCCGGAATTTTTCACCATGGACTCCACCCGTGCACAGGAGGCCTGCAAGAGTTATAACTCCGCGATCATAGCTGACGTCAATAATTATACGGATATTATTTACCAGACCGACGACTGGATCCCGCTGGGTCCCCTCAATGACATTCAGGGCGACAACAAAAAGGTGACGCACGGCAAGAGCGCAAGGGGATGTATGGCGATCTCCGCGGATGCGGAGAATCCGGAAGAGATCTTCCGGTTTTTTGACTGGCTCTCCACAAAAGAGGGACAGATGATCGCCCAGTATGGGGCAGAGGGCGTAAGCTACGATATGGTTGACGGAAAACCGGTTCTCAGGGAAGAGGTACAGCAGGCTCTGAGCGACGGCAACATGGACTATCTGCTCAACGAGGTTGGGGCGGGATTCGGCGGCAGCGGAAACTATTTCTTTGAATTTGTACTTACCAACAAAGACAATATCAATAACTTCGGAGAGGCAAGGCCGGGCGCGTCCGCTAACGATACCTTTGCCAGAAGTGTTGAGGTTGCAGCGGATTATCCTTATGAGAAAAAACTGATACCGGGACTGGACGCACCGGCGTATCTGTCCTCAGAAGGAATGGAGGATGTGAAGACACAAATGGATCTGCTCAACTGGGACGAAGTATTCGTCCAGGCATGTTTTGCAAAATCCGATGACGAGGTGAAGAGTATCATTGAGTCTTTCCGCGGTCAGTTAAAGGCAGCAGGCGTGGAGAAGTTTGAGGACTATGTGGCTGATGTCTACAACGAAGACAAAGACGCCGTCAACTTCTATCATTGACAGGTGAAAGAGGGTGTTTAAGATGAGTAAAGGCCAAAAAACCAAAATCAAGGCCAACCGGACGGATATCGCTGTGCAGGTTATTGTATATATGATTGTCATTGCTGTCTGCCTGGTGATCATACTGCCTTGTCTGAATGTGCTGGTTCTGGCATTTAATGACGGAAAGGATGCTGCCAGGGGCGGCATCTGGTTCTGGCCCAGAATACCCACGTTTGACAATATTAAGGAAGTGTTCAGGGACGGCAGTATTGTACGGGCTTATGGTTACACGATCGCCAGAACCGTGATCGGGACCGTGTTAAGTCTGACTGTGACGACCCTGGCGGCATTTTCCCTGAAACAGAAGGAGCTGCCGGGAAACAAGCTGATCACCATGCTGATAACATTTACTATGTTGTTCAGCGGAGGTATGATTCCCACCTATATCCAGTATAAGAACCTGCATCTGCTCAACAGTTTTTGGGTTTATGTGGTTCCGTCTCTGGTGAGCGTGACCTATCTTTTGATGGCAAGAACCTTTTTTGAAGGAATTCCGGACAGTCTGGAGGAGTCGGCAAAGCTGGACGGGTGCAGTTATTTTCAGATCTATACCCGTATTATGCTTCCGCTCAGCAAGCCGGTGATCGCGGTGGTGGGGCTTTACACCGCTGTGAATCACTGGAATGACTGGTTCGCCGGGGCATTCTACATGAGTGATACATCCAAATGGCCGGTGCAGACCGTGCTCCAGCAGATGCTGAGCAAGGCCATGAGTTCCCAGCAGGAGATCACATCCGTGGCTCAGGCGCTGGCGCAGAACGCCACGGCTGTCACATCAGATTCCCTGAAAATGGCGGCAGTGGTGATCACCACAGTTCCGATTCTGTGTGTGTATCCCTTTGTGCAGAAGTATTTTGCTCAGGGTGCCATGATCGGGGCAGTAAAGGGTTGACCAAAAACCGGCTTTTAGTTCGCGCTGAAAGCCGGTTTTTGGTCTGCCGGGCAGGAAAACAGATGTTTTACAGATGAAGACAAAAGGAGCAGAAATATGAGTGAAAAGAAGTGGGATGTCTATGTCTATGGAGACGTGAATGCAGATATTATTATTCCCGGTGTGGAGAAATTTCCGGCGCCGGGCCAGGAGGAGCTTATCCCCTCAATGGAAACGTATGTGGGAGGCGGTGCGGCCCTGTTTACGCTGGGCCTTGGCAGGCTGGGACTCCGTCCGGTCTTCCAGGGCGCAGTGGGGGATGACTGTTACGGACACATGATCCGGAAGACCTTTGAGGGGGCTGGCGTGGACACGGAACTGCTTGTGACCAGGAAGGGGGAGCGGACCGGAATCTCTCTAAGCTTCACCAACGAGCATGACCGTTCCTTTCTCACTTACAGGGGAACGAACCAGGATATCAGTATGGACAGGGCAGAGGTTGAAAAGGCAGGCCAGGCCCGGCATATCCATGTGACGGGATACGAGGGGGAGGATTCCCATGAGTCCTACGCACAACTGCTGCGCCGGGTGAAGACAGAGACAGGGGCCACAGTCTCTTTTGATGTGGGATGGGACCCTACAGGGAACTGGAGCGGCAGGATCTATGAACTGTTTCCGTGGATCGATGTCCTTTTTATGAATGAGACAGAGGCGGAGCACTACAGCAGGACGGATTCGGCAGAGGAGGCTGCCCTTCATTTTGCAAGGGAATGCGGGCAGGCCGTGGTCAAGCTGGGGAAAAAAGGCGCTCTGGCAGTGAAAGACGGTGTGGTCCACCGATGCGGTTCCTATGAAGTACAGGCTGTGGACACCACCGGAGCAGGGGATTCCTTCAATGCAGGGTATATTTACGGCTTTCTGAAAGGCCAGGATATTGGGTCCTGTCTGCAGTACGGAAACGCCTGCGGTGCCTGTTCCGTATCCGCTCATGGGGGAAATACCGGTTTCCCTGAGGAAAAAGAAATGCTTCGTTTTATTGAGAAAAATAAAAAGAAAGAAATGAAAGGGGATCAACAATGAAAATAGCTGTCATAGGCGGTGCCGGGGTGAGGACCGTCATATTTATCAACGGACTTTTAAAAAGATATAAAAAGCTGCATATTGACCAGGTAGCGCTTTATGATATCCAGGAGGAAAAGCAGAAGATCATTGAGCGTCTGTGCAGCCATGTTGTGGACAGGAAAGGGGAAAACCTGAAAGTATGGGCAGCGCAGACACCCGTGGAGGCTCTTACCGGCGCGGATTATGTAGTGACCACCCTGCGTGTGGGCGGTGACCATTCCCGTGTACTGGATGAGAAGATCGCCCTGAAGCACGGTGTCATCGGCCAGGAGACCACAGGGGTGGGGGGATTTTCCATGGCAGTGCGCACCATTCCTGTGCTTTTGGACTATTGCAGGATGATAAAAGAGTATGCACCTAATGCATGGATCTTTAATTTTACCAATCCGTCCGGGCTTGTGACCCAGGCTCTCAGGTCTGCAGGCTATGACCGTGTCATTGGGATCTGTGATGCGCCAAGCAGCACAAAGTTCCGTATGGCTGCCTGCCTGGGGGCAGAGGAGGATGACCTGTATGTGGAGTTCTTTGGGCTGAACCATCTCTCCTGGATACGAAGCGTGAAAAAAGAGGGAAAAGAAATTCTTCCAAAGCTTCTTGAGGATGACGGTTTTCTTGGGGGTATCCAGGAATTTGCTATGTTTGACCCGGAACTGCTGCGTACCATAGGATTTTTGCCCAATGAGTATCTGTATTATTACTATCACAGAGAGAAAGCTCTTGCCAATATCCAAAAAGCCGGTACAGCCAGAGGAGAGACTATAGAAAGGCTCAACAGGCAGATGATGCGTGAACTGCAGAACATGGATATGGATGCGGACCCCGAGGGGGCACTGCAGGTTTTCTTATATTATATGCAGCTAAGGGAGAACTCCTATATGAGTATTGAATCAGGGGCTGCCAAACGTCCGGCTGCGGAAAAAGGAAGTCTGGAGGTTCCCGATGGAATGGGGTATGCTGGCGTTATGCTGGACTGCATCGAAGGCATGCAGAGTGCAGAAGGAAAATACCTGGTGCTTTCTGTGGAAAACCAGGGCTGTATACCCGGACTGGCGGACAACGATGTGGTGGAAGTGACCTGCCATGTATCTTCTGAGGGCATCCGCCCTGTGGCAGTCACAGAGGTGCCCCCGCAGTGTGACATTCTCATACGTTTGATCAAAAATTATGAACGTCTGACCGTGGAGGCTGTGAAGACAGGTTCCCTTTCATGCGCAGCCCGGGCACTGATGCTTCACCCCCTGGTCAGTTCCTGGTCTCTGGCGAAGGAACTACTGGAAGACTATGACGGAGCATATGCGGGACTGCTTGGAAAGGAGTAAAAATGCCGTTTGATTTTCATGATCTTGACAGAATAAAGAACCTGGCAGAGGAACTGCGGGAGCTCAGGTACAGAGATCTTTGGGATATTCCCTCCTTTTTGTTCTGGGAGGAAGGTGACAGCGCGTCCGGGGAGGACCCCATGGAGGTTGGCGTGGGATTTTCCTTTCGCGGCTGGGACAAGTATTACTGGCTGAGCACTGAGATAGAAATACCCGTGGAGCTTTGGGGCACAGAGGTGCTGGGCCTCTTTGACTTCGGAGCTTTGGCGGGAACCGGGAATAACGGGAACTTTGAAAGTCTGCTCTATGTAAATGATGTACCTTATCAGGCAGTAGACGGAAATCACAGGGAAGTATTTTTGGACCCGGAAGTATGCGGACAGAAGCTAAGTCTGAAATTCAGGCTTTGGACAGGACTAAGCGGGGGTGGCATTCCAAAGGACAATGTGATGGAGATACGCCGGGCGCAGATGGGCGTGCTGGATAAAGGGGCAGATGATCTATACTATCTGACCACAGCGGCTCTGGAGACATATGAGACTCTGGGAGCAGATAACGAGTACCGGGAGTGGATCCTGAATGTACTGGTAAAGGCTTTCTGCCTTGTGGATTTTACCGAACCGGGAAGCGGAGCATTCTACAAAAGTGTGGCGGAGGCCGCGGGGTATCTGGATGGATGTCTGGATGGCCGGGGAAAACCGGATGTCTGTGTGACAATGACAGGACATACCCATATTGACGTGGCCTGGCTGTGGCGTCTGTGCCATACCAGAGAGAAGGCTGCGCGCTCCTTTTCCACGGTGAACCGGCTGATGGAGAAATACGGGGATTATCATTTCCTTCAGTCCCAGCCCCAGCTCTATGAATTTATCAAAGAGGACTACCCGGACATTTATGAGAATATCAAAAAGCGTGTAGCCCAGGGCAGATGGGAGCCTTCCGGGGCCATGTGGGTTGAGTGTGACTGTAATATCGCCTCGGGAGAATCTATCATCCGTCAGATTCTGGTGGGGAAGAATTTTTTCCGTAAAGAATTCGGCTATGAGAGTGAGTTCCTTTGGCTGCCGGATGTGTTCGGGTATTCCTGGGCCCTTCCCCAGATCTTAAAGAAGTCCGGTGTGGATACATTTATGACTACGAAAATAAGCTGGAATGACACCAACCGTCTGCCTTACGATACCTTTATCTGGAAGGGCATTGACGGGACGGGAGTGACCGCCCACTTTGTGACTACTTCAGATCCAGGTGAGGATTACTATACATATAACGGCAATTCCGGCCCCAGGGCAGTGAAAAGTGTCTGGGATAATTATAAGAACAAAGATTTGAACCGGGAACTGCTGATCTCCTACGGCTATGGAGACGGAGGAGGCGGGCCAAACCGGGATATGCTCCGCCAGTTGGAGATGGCCGAAAAAATGCCGGGAATCCCCCATGTAAAAAAACGATCGGTGACGGAATATTTCCGTAATCTTAACAAGACAATAGAAGAGAACCCCATGGACGGTTATCTTCCCGTATGGGACGGGGAACTTTATCTGGAATTCCATCGGGGGACGTATACCTCTCAGGCGTATAACAAACGGATGAACCGCAGAATGGAATATGCACTCAGGGATGTGGAGATACAGTCGGTTTTAGCCAGGATATTTGGAAAGGTTCCATATGACGCCAAGAGGATTCTGCGTGCCTGGAAGATTGTGCTGTGCCAGCAGTTTCATGACATTCTGCCGGGGTCTTCCATAAAGGAGGTCTATGAGGACAGCCATGCAGAATATGAAAAAGCCGCTGCCCTTTTGAGGGAAGCAGACCGGGCCGCCAGCGCTGTGCTTGTGCGGGAATGTTCGGGGGCACATTTGTTTTCGGTATTTAACAACAGCAATTGGCTGAGGACTTCTGTTGTCCTGATACCCAGGGAGGAAGCAGAGTCTCTGTGTGCGCATCACGCGGGAACGGGTAATTTCTACCGGATGCAGAATGGGGCTTATAGGTCAAAGGTTCCTCTTCCCTGTGTTTGGAAAGAGGAGGGTGCGTATATCCTGGTAAAGGATATGGAACCTTTCTCCTACACAGAGATTGAATGGCAGCCGGAGGTGATTTCCTGTGGGCAGCCGGAGGAGATGACTGTGAAAGCCGGGGAGATCAGGACTCCTTTCTATGAGATCAGCTGGAATGAAAAGGGACAGCTTTCCAGAATCTATGACAGAGAGGCAAAAAGAGAGGTCCTGCCCCGTGGCGCCTGTGCCAATGTACTCCAGATTTTTGAGGACAAACCCCGCTGTTTTGATGCCTGGGAACTGGAACCCGGTATTGACAGAAAGATGGAAGAGATCACGGAGTGCACCAATATCCGCATTGGGAAACATGCCCTGGGCACGGAGGTGTCCTTCAGCTGGAAATACCATAAGAGCAGGATCCGTCAGACCATGTGTCTCTATAATGAAAAGAGGCGGATAGATTTTTGTACGGACGTAGACTGGCAGGAACGGCAGAAGCTGATGAAAGCCGCATTTCCGGTGGACATCCGGGCTGTGGACGCCAGATTTGATATCCAGAACGGAAATATCCGGCGTCCCATCACAAGAAATACAAGCTGGGAGGCAGCCAAGTTTGAGGTGGCAGCCCACAAATGGGTGGATATCTGGGAGACCGGGTACGGGGCAGCGCTTCTCAATGACTGCAAATACGGCTGTGACCTGAAAGAAAATACTATGCGGCTGACCCTTTTAAAATCAGCTACAGACCCTGACTACAGCGCAGACCTGGGCAGCCATACATTCACCTATTCTTTGCTGCCCCACGCGGAGGAATGGTACAATGCGGCAATAGAGCAGGAGGCATTCGACCTGAATACACCTCTCAAAGCCAAGGCAGGCGCCGCGGCTGTGCATGGGAGCATATTAACATTTGACAGGGATAATCTGGTGACAGATGCGCTGAAACAGGCGGAAAACGGGGAGGAGATCGTACTCAGATTCCATGAATTTCAGGGAAGACGGGGAGAAGTAAAGATAGGTACAGGATTTCACGTTGAGGAATGGTGTGAGTGTGATCTGATGGAAGAACCGGAAAGCCCCTTCATTTCATCCGGGATTCAGGTGTTCCTGGATCCATATGAGATAAAGACCCTGCTTCTGCGTGTGAAGGACGGTCAGAAAATGGAAAGCGGGGATTTGGCCACATGAGATTTATTCTGAAATGTCCGCAGACAAGTGGGACTGAAACTTTGGATATTCCGGTCTGCACGGAAGTGATACCGGATCACGCGGATGCCGGACGGCTGGCGGAACAGTTTAACCGGATGGGAAAACAGAGAGGGGAATGTTTTAGGATCCCTCTGGATGGAATCCCTTTGGAGCAGCAAAGAGAAGCAGCGCGCCTGATCGTGCGCTCTGTCTTTCAGGGGGCATATTGCTTCCGGAAAGAAGGACTAAAAGACCTTCAGGGAAAAGACATATTCGGGATGCGGGAGAGCCTGGCAGATTTTGGGGACACGGTATTTTATATAGAAAGCCATGCGGCGGAGGATGAGGGGCTGGAACGTGCTGTGCGGTACGGGGAACTGGAAGGGAGATGTATAGCCCATGCCAGAAGTCTCGGCAATCTTCCGGCCAATTACCTGGGGACAGAGGGATTATCTGCTTACATCAGGAACCTGGGCGCGGATTTAGGCGTAGAGTGCAGGATACTGGGCAGGGAAGAGTTAAAAGCCCAAGGGTTCGGCGGTATCCTGGCAGTGAACCAGGGCAGCGTGCAGGAACCCAAACTGGCAGTGCTCACCGCAGAGCGGGGGGTGGGGCGGCCTTTGACTGCTTTAGTGGGAAAGGGGATTCTCTTTGACAGCGGCGGCTATCACTTAAAGTCTATTGGAGCAATGGAAGGAATGAAATTCGATATGTGCGGCGCGGCTAACATTTTGGAGGCTTTTGAGATTCTTGTCAGGGAGGGGACGTACGAAAACCTTTTGGTCGTTCTGCCCCTGGCGGAGAATGCCATTGGCCCGGAGGCGTGCCGAATGGGAGATGTGATCACCATGGGAAACGGATGCACAGTGGAAATCTATAACACGGATGCAGAGGGAAGGCTTATCCTGGCCGATGCCCTGGTTTATGCCCAGCAGCAGGGGGCAGATAGGATTCTGGACCTGGCTACGCTTACATATTCCTGTCAGGCGGCACTTGGTGATAAAATGACAGGGATGTTCTCAAACGATGATTTTGCAAGCAGCGGATTCACATGTGCTGCACGTAAGGCCGGGGAACGGGTGTGGAGACTGCCTATGGACAGCCATTACCGGGAACTGCTTTCCTGGAGCAATACCGCAGATTTGGCAAATTATGCGCCCGGTAAAGGAGCCGGGGCCAGTGTGGCCGCCTGTTTTCTGGAGGATTTTATTCAGAAAGGGGTTAAATGGATACATCTGGATGCAGTGGGGCCAAGTGTGATGCGGGAAAGGGACGATCGGATGGCAGAGGGGGCTACAGGGGCCAATATTGCCTCCATTGTTACATTTTTGGAGAAGGGGAACTGGGATGATAGATTATAAGTTTGACGGCAGGATTTCAAAGGAAGTCCTGGAAAATTATCTGTCGCGGGCAGTGACCGCGGCAGGGCTTTTTGAGAGCAAAACCCTCTCGGATGACCTGCGTGTGATACGGGAGCTGGGAGTGAAGTTCCTGGGGCGGGCTTCAGGGATCTGGTATATGATGGAAGATGACAGGGAGCATTTTGCCAGGTCAGAGGAACTGGCAGAAAGGGTACATGAGGTTGACCCGGATATCATTCTGCAGGCCTGTATTTTTGAGTGGGTGACACAGAAGATAGAGACTGTGAGGATACCGGAGTTTGTGTTCCGTGACTTTGGGATGGAGCCGGAGGACAGGTGCTTTTGTCTGGCAGATACCCTGTTTCCGGGGGAACCTGGGGGATTCGTAAGCCACAGAGAGGAACCGGAAAAGAATGGGGGAATCCCTGATCTGAACAGAAAGGAAGCCAGGATGTGGTTTTATTACCGGGCAGCGCGCTATATCGACTGCGGCTATGAAGCGCTGCATATGGGACAGGTGCATCTTTATACGGCAAATGACCGGGGGATGGTAAAGACGCAGGATCTTTTTGAGATGATACGCAGGTATGCGTCCATTCATGGCAGGAGACATAAGGTGCTGCTGGATGCCCACACACATGGAGTGAACCGGCGGGGAACGCTGTTGTTTGACTATCATGCCATGCCTTTTACCCGGGTTCCGCTTATGGAACGGGAGGGTACAGACCTGGTACTGGTCCGTGAGGGATACAGTGAGGGCGGATTAAATCCAAATGGCTGGTCAGCGCAGGCCATGCCCTATCTTATGGAATACGACAACTGGGGAGGCCTTGTGGTGGATGACCCGGCAAAATACTCCAGAGAGGAACTGGCCTTAAAAGACTGGTGGGGATATGATCAGATCGCCTGGTTCGCGCATCAGGACTTTGCAAAGCGGAACCATTTTCTGGAATATACATACCGGTGGCTGGAAGTGAATAATGTGAACGGCTTTTTTGAGATCCCTTTCCGCCGTATGCTGGGCGATGCCCCTGTAACCATGGAGTTGGGGGACAAAGGAGCCAAAGATACACAGACATTTTATCAGATAAACAGAAAGAGTCCGTCCTGTCCCATGGGTTTTGGACAGGAGGAGACAGTAAAGCGGCTGTGGCAGGAGGGGCACCGTCTGAGACAGCAGGCCGCCAATCCTGAGCTTCAGATCGCGTACGGCGCCAGGGAGGTCTATGATCCGGAGACAGGGATCAAGCTTCCGGAAAAAGTGGTGGTTTACGGGAGCTTCCAGCCTTATGTGGGGGCGGTGAGAAACGATTCCAACAGTGAAGTTACGCGGATGTATTATATAGGAAACAACACATACACCCTGACTGTAGTGATCCCTTATGCAGGAACCTATGATTTTGCGGTTTCCACCTATGGGACACTGTCAGCTACTTACTGCGGAGACGGGTATCCCAGAAGCGGAAGTTCCAATAAGGGAAGGTTCACAGTGGAAAAAGACAATGCTGCCGTGCGTTTCCGCTTTGATTTCACCGACTGCGCGGTGCAGGTGGAGATCTTCTGAGTGGAAGGGAAGAGGAGGAGGACAGATGCATCAGTATAAATTTTGCCTGGCGGATTCCCTGGATAAGATTTTCCCGGGAAAGCCGCCGAAAAAACGGGATCATCCCCTTTGTGCGGGAAGTTTTGCCGGGGAGCGGACGGCATTTCAGATTGCTTACACTGTGGATCATGACGAATCCCATATGCTGGAGGAAGATCTGCATTTTGAGATTGACGGCCATCCGGGGATTTCCTTTCATATATTTCGGGCAGGGCTTGTGCCCAGTGCTTACCCTTGCAGCGGTTTATCTGATAACGATTATCTGACCAGGGAACCGGGCATGTTCCCCGATGTGCTGGAGCCTCTGCCTTACGGGACCGCGCGTGCAGTGCCGGGACAGTGGAGGGCGCTTTGGATCCAGGTATGTGTCGGACAGGATACGAAGCCGGGTGATTATCCTATAGAAGTCTCTGTCCGTGTGAAAAACGGGGAGGTTTTGTGGAAAAAGGCGGCTGCCTTCAAAGTGCATGGTGGAAAACTGCCGGTTCAGAGGCTGCTGCATACGGAGTGGCTTCATGCGGATTGTCTGGCGGATCACTATAGGGTACCTGTTTTTTCCGAACAGCATTGGGAAATCCTGAGAAAGTTTATCACCCTGGCAGCAGAGAGCGGAATAAATATGGTTTTGACACCACTATTTACACCACCCGTGGATACGGCTGTGGGTGGAGAGCGGACAACCGTCCAACTGATAGAGGTAGAGCGGACAAAAGAAGGATGGAGGTTTGGATTCTCCGGGCTGGGAAGATGGATCTCCCTGTGCAGGGAGTGTGGTATGGCCTGGTTTGAGATGGCACCTCTGTTCACCCAGTGGGGCGCCCGGTCCGCTCCCAAGATCATAGCGCTGGAGAATGGAAGGCAGCGGCAGGTATTCGGGTGGGATACCCGTGCCGATGGAGAGGAATACCAGTCTTTCCTGCTGGAGTTTCTGCCGCAGCTAAAGGTGTATTTGCAGGAGAAAGGTGTGCTGGAGCATACCTGGTTTCATGTATCCGACGAGCCTGGAATGAACGATATAGACAGTTACCGCAGCGCGGTTCTGTGTATGCGCCGGGGACTGGGTGACTGCAGAATTCTGGATGCTCTGAGTGACTTTGAATTTTACCGTCTTGGTCTGGCAGAATGTCCGGTGGTTGCCTCTGACCATCTGGAGCCGTTCCTGGAGGCGGGGGTTGCGGATCTGTGGACGTATTACTGCTGTGTTCAGGGGGTGGATGTGAGCAATCGCTTTTTTGCCATGCCTTCCCGCAGAAACCGCATTTTAGGTGTGCAGCTCTATCTGTACCGGATGCAGGGATTTCTTCAGTGGGGATATAATTTTTACAACACCAGGTTTTCCCTGCGGCATATTGACCCTTTTGCCGTGACAGACAGTGGAGAGAGTTTCCCTTCAGGGGATGCCTTCCTTGTCTATCCGGGGCCGGAGGGACAGCCGTTTTCTTCGATCAGGCTGGAGGTTTTAAGAGATGCCATGGAGGATCTGCGGGCACTTGAGGCGCTGGAACAGTACACGTCCCGGGAATATGTGGAAGAGCTTGTCCGTGAAACGGCCGGCATGGACCTTACGTTCAAAGAATATCCAAGGGAGCATGATTTTTTATTCCGGCTGAGAAAAAGGGTCAATGGTGAGATTTCGTTCATGGCAAGGAAAGCCACTGATCTTAATATATATGACATGGAACCCAAATAATCCCTGCCGTTCTATCTGCTTACAGTAATAGTTATGTAAACTTGATCAGTTATAGCGCCTGCATCCTGCATTCCTTTTCAAACACACCCTAGAATTTCTCCAGTTGACACTAATTTTTCCACTCCCCTGTCTAGAATTCGTACAGAAAACCTACAATTTCTCAACTATAATTTCCCCCCTTATCCATGTATAGTAAATATATACAAAACAGAACGCCAAAATCCCATGCCGGCAGGGATTTTGACGGGATGAGAGGGAGGTATTCAATTGAAACAGAAGAAGAAAAAAGAAAAGATAAGCTTCTTCACCCGTGTCAAAACCAACAAAGAACTATTGCTGTTAAGCCTTCCGGGAACCGTGTGGTTTTTCCTGTTTGCATATTTACCACTGTTTGGTATCCTGGTAGCCTTTAAGAAATTCCGTCTGACCGGAAGCAACTTTTTTACTAGTCTTTTATCCAGTGAGTTCGTAGGCTTCGACAACTTTAAGTTCCTGTTCTCCAGCGGTGACGCATGGATCATTTTGAGAAACACGGTTTTATACAATGCTGCATTCATCATCCTTGGTGTTGTGCTCCCTGTTATTGTGGCATTAATGTTAAATGAACTCCGCAACAAGGGCATGGCTAAAATCTATCAAAGCTCCATGTTTCTGCCCTACTTCCTATCCTGGGTAGTTGTCAGCTACTGTGTCTTCGCATTCTTAAACCCGGAAAATGGTTACTTTAACTCCGTACTTGAACATTTTGGCGTAGATGGGATCTCCTGGTATACGGAGAAGTCCATGTGGCCATTCATCATTATTTTTATGAGCCAATGGAAAGGTATCGGTTACAATACGGTGGTATATCTGGCTTCCATCTGCGGCATCAACAAGACATATTATGAGGCAGCCGTTCTCGACGGCGCAAGCAAATGGCAGCAGATAAAATACATTACGCTGCCGCTTTTAAAACCGGTCATCACCATTCTGCTGATCATGGCAGTAGGCGGAATCTTCAAGTCAGATTTCGGCCTGTTCTATCAGCTGCCACAGAATTCCGGTCCTCTGTATCCGGTCACCAATGTACTTGATACCTATATCTTCCGTGCACTGAAGACAAACGGCGAGTTGGGAATGAGTTCCGCGGCAGCCCTGTTCCAGTCAACCGTTGGATTTGTATTGATCATGATCGCCAACAAACTGGTATCCAAGGTTGACAGCGAAAACGCACTATTCTAGGAAGGAGGTAAGGAGAATGTCTTCAAGAAGAGAAGAACGAAAAAAAGCCAAAATGATAGAAAAGATGGAGGCTGAGGTTTGCGAATATAACAAAGTCAAAAAGCCTGCCAACGTAGTGCTGAATTTGATACTGGCAGTCATGTCACTGGTAAGTATCCTGCCCTTTATCTTTGTCATCATCATTTCACTGACAGATGAGCAGACCCTGGCAATGAACGGTTACCAGTTCATACCGGAAAAACTCAGCCTTTATGCTTATCATTATATTATAAGCGCCGGAGAAAATATCCTGCGCAGCTACGGTGTCACCATTCTGGTCACAGTGGCGGGAACTATCGTGGGCCTGTTCCTTACCGGAACCTATGCCTATGCGCTGTCCAGAAAAACATACGCATTTAAAAAGTTTTTCACTACAGTTATCACCATACCCATGCTGTTTTCCGGCGGTATGGTTGCCAATTACCTGATCGTGACCAAGGTGCTGATGCTGAAAGATTCCATATGGGCGCTGATCCTGCCCCTGTGCCTGAATACGTTCAATGTTATCGTGCTCAGAACTTTCTTTAAGACCACCATACCGGATTCCGTGGTGGAATCGGCCAAGATTGACGGAGCTTCCGAGTGGAGACTGTTTTTCAAGATCGTCATTCCCATGGCCATGCCCGGTCTGGCCACAATCGGTCTTTTCCTTACATTGGGCTACTGGAATGACTGGTTTAATGCTATGATGTATATAGACAGCCAGGACCTGATCCCCCTTCAATACCTGCTGATCAAGATTGAAAGTTCCATTGACTGGCTGGCCAGCAATAAAGCCATGATGGGTATCAATGGACTGCAGATAGCAAAAAATATGCCGAAAGAGACCATAAAGATGGCGATCGTAGTTATCTCTACCCTGCCGATCATCTTTGCCTATCCCTTCTTTCAGAGGTATTTCGTAAATGGCCTGACCATCGGCGCAGTGAAAGAGTAATTGACAAAAAGTAAAAGATTTGAGGAGGAAAATAGAATGAAATATAGAACGGTAAAACGTGCCCTGGCAATCTCTCTGGCAGCCGTCATGACAGCGGGAATGCTGTCCGGCTGCAGCAAGAAAGCAGAGACAAACGAAAAGGGAGAGGAAGTTGTAGAACTTGTCTGGTACCAGGTTGGTGATGCGCAGAAAGACGCGCCAAAGGTTCTGGAAAAGGTAAATGAATACACAGAAGAAAAAATCGGTGTAAAGATCAAAGTAAACAATGTTGCATGGGGCGACTATAACCAAAAAATGCAGGTTGTAATCAACACAGGCGATGATTGGGATATGTGCTTTACCTGTTCCTGGGCCAATGATTATCTGCAGAATGCGCAGAAAGGTGCCTTTCTGGAGTTGGATGACCTTCTGAAAGAAGAAGGAAAAGAGATGTATGACGCCGTTGACCAGCGTTTCTGGGAAGCCGCGAAAGTAGGCGGCGTAACATACGGTGTACCCAGTGAAAAAGAGATCGGCAACTGTCCTATGTGGGTATTCACAAAAGAATATGTGGACAAATATAACATTCCTTATGAAGAGATCCAGACTCTGGAGGATTTGGAGCCATGGCTGAAATTGATAAAAGAAAATGAGCCGGAAGTAGTTCCTTTCTATTTGACCAAGGATTACTCAGCGCCTACTTACATGGATAAGATCCAGGACCCCGTAGGTATTGAATACGGGGATGATACACTGACTGTGAAAAATGTATTTGAGACAGACCGGATGAAATCCACCCTGAAAACCATGAGAAAATATTATGAGGCAGGGTATATCAATAAAGACGCAGCAACAGCAACGGATGACAAATCAATCAAACGTTTTGTGACAAAAGGCGACGGACAGCCATATGCAGAACTGCTTTGGGGCAAAGATCTGGGATATGAGGTGGTTTCCACTCCCATTATGGATACCCAGGTTACAAACGCGTCTGCCCGCGGTGCTCTGACAGCTATCAATAAAAACTCCGCACATCCGGAAAAGGCTATGGAATTCTTAAATCTGGTCAATACAGATGAATATCTGAGAAACCTTTTGAATTATGGTATTGAGGGCGTTCATTGGACCAAGGCAGAGCCTACAGAAGAGGAAAAGGCTGCAGCAGAAGGCAAAGATTTCATATACGATACAAAAGTGAAACTGGAGCCCGGTGCAAACAAAGACTATGCGGTACCATACTGGGTGCAGGGCGGATTGTTCAACACCTATGTGCTGGAGAATGAGCCTCTTGACAAATGGAATACCTTCAAGGAATTCAATGATGCCTCCCAGGAAGCCCCGTCCTTTGGGTTCGATTTTAATCTGGAGCCGGTGAGCACACAGGTGGCAGGCTTCAGAAACGTACTGGATGAGTTCGGAAAATCCCTGTATACAGGAAGTGTAGACCCTGACGAATACCTGCCTAAGCTGCAGGAAAAACTGGAGGCAACAGGGATCCGGGAAGTTATTGACGAGATGCAGAAACAGATCGACGAGTGGAAAACTACAAAATAAAAGACATTCATATCCCCGCAGCACCTGGATAAGATAGAGAGAGCTGTCAGGTGCGCGGGAATCGGAAAGGGACAGTATAGAGCAATGAAAAGATCCAAAATTAACGCAGCTTTAAAAGAAATGGAAGCCATGATTCAGAAACATTGTTTTGCCCTTCCTCCATTCTGCGGTTTTACGCCAAAAGACTGGGAGCAGAAAGGTCGTGCATATGATGAGATCCGTGACAACATGCTGGGATGGGACATTACGGACTATGGACTGGGTAAATTTGACCAAGTCGGATTTTCTCTGATCACGCTGCGGAACGGCAACCTGAAGAATGATATGTATACAAAAACTTATGCGGAAAAGCTTCTCTACATCAAAGAGGGGCAGACAGCGCCCATGCATTTCCATTGGGATAAGATGGAGGATATTATCAACAGGGGCGGAGGCAACGTGCTGATCCGTGTCTACAACTCCACCGAAGACGGGCAGTTCGCTGACACGGACGTGACGGTAAACTGTGACGGAAGAGCGTTTACAGTTCCGGCGGGAACTCAGGTGAAGCTGCAGCCGGGTGAGAGTATTACCATCTATCCCTACATGTATCATGACTTTGCGCTGGAGCCGGGAACAGGCCCTGTACTTTTAGGGGAGGTTTCCATGTGCAATGATGATGAAAATGACAACCGGTTCTATGAACCAATCGGAAGATTCCCTGAGATTGAGGAGGACGAACCACCCTACCGTCTGCTCTGCACAGAATATCCCAAAGCAGATGATTGATCCCCGGATAGAATAAAGGAAGAAAATAAAGCGCCCGCTTACATTGAGCAGGGCGCTTATTTATAAGGAGCTGATTATGGAAATACGAAGTTTAAATACACAAGGACAAAGGCAGGCATTATACAGGACTGCCGGAACAATACCGGAGCAGTATGATAATTCTCTCCAGACAGGAAGGCAGGACTGTACGGTCTGGCGGATGAGGGAGCTGGGCAGTGCAGCTTGGCAGGAAGCCGTGGTGCCGGGTACCGTTTACACGGATTTGCTTAGAAACGGCCGGATGGAGGACCCGTTCTGGAAGGACAATGAGGACAAGATCTGTGCCCTCATGGAAAAAGATTATGAGTACCAATGCCGGTTCACATTACTTCCGGGTATGCTTAAAAACCACAGGGTTGTCCTTCATTTTGACGGCCTGGATACCCTGGCAGACATTTATGTAAACCAAATACACGCAGGAAAAGCCTATAATATGCATCGAATCTGGGAATTTGACGTGAAGGACCTCCTGCATGAAGGGGACAATGAAATACAAGTCATCTTTCATTCTCCTCTGAAATACATAGCCGAAGCCTACAAAAAATACGGAAATATGGGAAATGACGATACATACGAAGGGTTTATGCACCTGAGAAAAGCCCACTATATGTTTGGCTGGGACTGGGGAGCACATCTTCCGGATGCAGGGATCTTCCGCCCGGTTTCTCTTCTGGGCATTCAGGAAGCCAGAATTGACAACGTGTATATACAGCAGAGCCATGGGGAGGACCGGGTCAGCCTTGCTTTCCGGGTGGAAGTCCGGGAATCTGTGAGATCCCTTCCGGACGCCTTTACATACACTGTCCGCATTAAGGAACCGGAGGGCAGAACCTGGATCCTGGAGGATCCCTCCGGGGAACTGACCATTGAAAGCCCTAAGCTGTGGTGGGTCAACAACCTGGGCAGCCAGCCTCTCTATGACATCTGTGTTACACTCTGTTATCAGGGGGCTATACTGGATACTTGGGAGCAGAAGATTGGCCTGCGGCAGGTCACTATGCGCCGGGAGAAGGACCAGTGGGGGGAGAGCTTTGCCCATGAATTAAACGGAAGATCCATATTTGCCATGGGTGCAGACTATATCCCGGAAGACCACCTTTTGGGCAGGACCGGCAGGGAGAAGACGAGAAAACTGCTGGAAGCCTGCCGGGAGGCCAATTTTAATGTGATCCGTGTCTGGGGAGGAGGCTGTTATCCGGAGGACTGGTTCTATGAGTTGTGTGACGAGATGGGATTTCTGGTCTGGCAGGACTTTATGTTCGCCTGTTCCGTCTATGAACTGACGCCGGAATTTGAGGAAAATATCCGCCGGGAGTTTGCGGACAATATAAAGAGAATCCGGCACCATGCCTCCCTTGGCCTGTGGTGCGGCAATAATGAGATGGAAATGTTTGTGGATGAGGGATGCTGGGTCACAAAGCCGTCAGAGGTGAGGGATTACCTGTTCATGTATGAGCGTATCCTCCCCGAAGTCTTGTCAAAATACGACCCGCAGACCTTTTACTGGCCTGCCAGCCCCTCCTCAGGCGGTTCCTTTGATAAGCCCAATGACCCTGACAGAGGAGATGTACACGATTGGAAAGTATGGCACGGCAATCGTCCCTTTTCTGAGTACAGAAAGCATTTTTTCCGCTATGCCTCAGAATTCGGATTTCAGGCATTTCCCTTTAAAAAGACACTGGAGCAGATCACTGATGACCCGGAGGACTTTAACATTTTCTCCTATGTCATGGAAAAACACCAGAGGAATTACGGGGCTAACGGAAAAATCATGAATTATCTGCAGCAGACCTACCGGTACCCAACAGAATTTACCACCCTTTTATACGCATCCCAGCTTCTCCAGGCAGATGCCATCCGCTATGGGGTGGAGCATTTCCGCAGGAACCGGGGTAGATGTATGGGCGCTGTATACTGGCAGTTAAATGACTGCTGGCCTGTGGTATCCTGGTCCTCCATTGACTACGGCGGCAGATGGAAAGCACTTCATTATTATGCGAAACGCTTTTTTGCCCCGGTGATGATCTCCTGTAAGGAGGAGGGCTGGATGACCCAGGAGGCCAACATGAACCGGCAGCATTTTGCATTTGAAAAATCCATCCGCCTCAATGTGGCCAACGAAACCTTAGAGGATAGAAAAATCAAAGTCTGCTGGCAGCTCCGTAACCAAAAAGCAGAGATTCTGCGCCTGGAGGAACAAGAGATAACAGTACCCGCCCTCTCGGCTGTGTGGCTGGAGAAGACAGAGCTTCCCCATGTGGATGTATTTACCCAGTACGTCAGCTTCCAGGCCATAGAAGTAAAAGATGGGGAAGAGAAGGCACATGTTTTATCAGAGGGGACGGTCATTTTTTCCTACCCGAAGTATTTCCGCTATGAAGAACCCTGCCTGACTTGGGAAAAAGAGGGAAATAAGATCAGAGTCACAGCGTCATCCTATGCAAAAAGTGTAGAGATCCTAAATGAAGAGGAGGACCTTGTCCTTTCTGACAATTATTTTGACTTGAACGGGGATACAAAAGAGGTGGAGATCATCTCCGGAAATGCTGATACACTCAGGCTGCGAAGCGTTTACGACATCAAATAAAGCAATATGGCCGCAGGGCGCGGAGGGAAGAGTTTATAAGCCTTTTAGAAAAAGTTCAGCCCGTCTTTATTTATGGATATGCCGGTTTATGTTATAGTAGAAGGAGCGGGCAGACAGGGGGATGGTCTGCCTATAAAGGAGGACGGTAAATGACAAATGAACAATATTATGATCTGATTGTTCCCTATCAGGATGCGCTCAACCTACTAAAGGCCAGGCTGGATGTGCTGAACCATTCCATGTATGGCAGTGCATCCCATCCTATTCACAATATTCAGTCCAGAATCAAGCAGAAACTAAGTATTGAGGATAAACTGGAGCGGATGGAACTGAGCCCCAGCTTTACAAATGCCAAGGAAAATCTTCAGGATATTGCGGGAGCCAGGGTTATCTGCTATTTTGAGCGAGATGTGGAACTGCTTGCCGAGCAGTTGAAAAAGCAGAACGATCTTATATTGATCAAAGAAAAGGACTACATTGCCAATCCGAAAAAGAACGGCTACCGGAGCTATCACATGGTTCTGGGCATTCAGGTCTGCACTATTGACAGCACGGAATACTATCCGGTGGAAGTGCAGATCAGGACCATTGGCATGGATTTCTGGGCCAGCATGGAGCACCGGGTGTGCTATAAGCAGGAACGTGATGACAAAGAGGAGATTCAGAAAGAACTTCTCAGATACGCGAAAATTTTAAAAGAAATTGAGGAAGGTTTTGAGCAGTACAATGACAGGCGCTGACTGACTGGGAATATTGACTGCGTAAGAAATACCGACGATTGCTCTGTTGAGGCAAATCTGCATATCCGCGGATTTGCCTTTCTTTTTTAATAATTTTTTCCCGCACATATTTTTATCATAACATTCTCATACTATCTGAAAGCGTAATTGTTCAGTAAAGGCCCGGTGTTCCATTCAGTTTGGTTTCTGGCCGGATGGAACACCGGATCTGCTGGATGGTTACAAGCAGCTTCTATGATCACGAAGCAGGAAAAAAGGATGGTGAAAGTTATGGCAACTGCAGCGGAGCAGGAAAAACAGAAAAAAGCCAAAGAATATGAAAAATATGTAAAGCAGGTGACGCCCACCCACAGCCTGTTTAAAAACATGTGCCGCGCTTTTCTGAGCGGCGGTGCAATCTGCGTACTGGGTCAGGGGATCATGAATTTCTGTATGAGCCAGGGATTGGATAAAGAGATCAGCGGCGGCTGGACTTCTTTGATCCTGGTACTTTTAAGTGTACTTTGTACCGGTTTCAATATTTATCCTAAAATTGCAAAGTGGGCCGGCGCCGGAACCCTGGTGCCTATTACTGGGTTTGCCAATTCAGTGGCAGCCCCGGCCATTGAGTATCAGAAAGAAGGCCAGGTGTTTGGGATCGGCTGTAAAATTTTTGTTATTGCGGGTCCGGTTATCCTTTATGGTATTCTGACTTCAGCCGTATTGGGAGCAGTCTATTATGGCCTTAAATTATGGGGGATCGTGGGATGACAGATGTGAGAAAACAGACAATCGGTAAACAGAGTATTCAGTTTGAACATGCGGTTCATATTTTAAGCGGAGCCTCCATTGTAGGAAAAAAGGAGGGGGACGGCCCTCTGGGAAAATATTTTGATGTGATAGGCGGGGAGGACGGCATGTTCGGATGTCAGTCCTGGGAGGAAGCGGAAAGCGTCCTTCAGAAGGAAGCCGTCACAATGGCGATTGGGAAGGCAGAACTGGAGAAATGGCAGATCCGCACGATTTATGTGGGCGACCTTCTGGCACAGACCATTGCCTCATCTTTTGGTATCATAGAGTTTGACACGCCGGTGTACGGGCTGTATGGAGCCTGCGCCACTATGGGCGAGGCACTTTCCCTGTCCTCCATGGCTGTGGCGGCAGGATACGGAGACTATGTGGTGGCAGTCACCTCCAGCCATTTCGGCAGCGCGGAGAAAGAATTCCGCTTTCCTCTCGGATACGGAAACCAGCGTCCCCTGTCCGCCACATGGACGGTAACGGGAAGCGGAGCCTGTGTCTTGGGAACAAAAGGGGGAAAGGCCCGGATCACCGGCATTACCACAGGAAAGATCATTGATTTCGGCCTCAAGGATTCCCTGAATATGGGAGCCTGTATGGCTCCGGCTGCCTGTGATACCATTTACCAAAACATGATGGACTTTAACCGTATGCCCGAGGATTACGACAGGATCATCACTGGGGACCTGGGTGAAGTGGGGCAGCGTATTCTCTTTGACATGCTGAAGGAAAAAGGCTTTGACATTGAAAAGCAGCATATGGACTGCGGCATAGAAATCTATGACAAGGAGTCCCAGGACACACATGCGGGCGGAAGCGGCTGCGGCTGTTCTGCCGTAACCTTTGCGTCTTATATTCTCCCAAAGATTGAGAAGGGAGAATGGAAACGTGTTCTTTTTGTCCCCACAGGAGCGCTTTTGTCCAAAGTCAGTTACAATGAGGGAAAAAGTGTGCCCGGAATCGCCCAGGCTGTTGTGGTGGAGCATTGTTAAAGCAGGATAGCAGGAGGCAGTAAATATGGATTATATCAATGCATTTTGGGTTGGAGGGCTGATCTGTGCCCTGGTTCAGATACTTTTAGACAAGACAAAGCTGCTGCCGGGCCGCGTTATGGTACTTCTGGTATGCACAGGAGCTGTTCTTGGGTCAGTGGGGATCTATGACAAGCTCATGGATTTTGCCGGCGCAGGAGCCAGCGTTCCCCTTCTTGGATTTGGAAATCTTCTCTGGAAAGGCGTAAAAAAGGCCATCGGAGAGCAGGGATTCATCGGAATCTTCATGGGAGGCTTTACCTCCAGCGCTGTGGGAATCTCGGCAGCCCTCATATTCGCATACCTGGCCAGCCTTATTTTTAAGCCAAAGATGAAAAACTAGTTCTATACAATTAAGGGATTTAATAGTATAATGAAGAATAACGGCGAGCCCGGGAAGCGAGCCGTTATTCGATACGGCTTGACCTAGGTCAAGGCGGTACATTAAAGAAGCGGCGAGCCGGTGGCGAGCCGGGGAAGCGAGCCGTTATTCGATTAAAATAGTTTTTACTTAGGAGGAACCGCAAGTATGCTGCATGCATTTTCCCGTTCAGAAGGATTAATAGGAAAAGAGGGACTGGAGATCCTTGCCGATTCCAAGGTCGCGGTGTTTGGCCTGGGCGGTGTGGGGTCCTATGTGGTGGAGGCACTGGCAAGAGCCGGTGTGGGGAACCTGATCTTGGTGGACCACGATGAAGTTGCAGTAACAAACCTGAACAGACAGCTGGTAGCGCTTCGTTCTACGATCGGAAGAAAAAAAGTACAGGTAGCAAAAGAGCGCATTGCTGATATCAATGAGGACGCAGTGGTTCATACCTATGAGACTTTTTTTTCTGCTGAGACAGTCAGTTTATTTGATTTTTCCAGTTATGATTATATTGTTGACGCAGTGGACACGGTCTCTGCCAAGATCCTTCTCATAGACAGGGCAAAGGCCTGCAACAAGCCGGTCATATCCTGTATGGGGACCGGAAACAAGCTGGATCCGTCCTGTTTTCAGATCGCGGATATTGCGAAAACCAGTGTATGTCCCTTGGCAAAGGTCATGCGGACGGAATTGAAAAAAAGAAAAATAAAGAAGGTTAAGGTGCTTTTTTCCACAGAGCTTGCGCCGAAAGAAAAAAAACGCCGGATGGGCCTAAAAGAGGAAAAGGTACAGACACAGGAGACCAGGCCGTCCACAGGAAGGCCGGTGCCCTCCAGTATATCCTTTGTTCCGGGTGTTGCCGGACTGATGATTGCCGGAGAGGTGATAAAAGATTTAATTGGGATGCGACAGAAGACAGACAGAAAATAAAATTTCTGTCTGAAACTGTTTTTGCTGTGTCATTTGGATTTATATAATATTATCAAAGCAAGAGGTAAGAGAGTGAATAAAAAAATAGAAAATGAGTTTTGTCAGTGTCTGGGCAGTGACAATGTCAATGTCTATGAACCAATGAAAAAGCATACAACATTTCGTATTGGAGGACCGGCGGAATATTACCTTCGTCCTCACAGCGTGGATGAACTGCGGAAGATTTTACATATCTGTAAAAGGGAGGATCTGCCGTTTTTCATTTTAGGAAATGGGAGCAATCTCCTTGTGAGCGACAAGGGGTATAAAGGTGTTGTCATTCAGCTCTGGAAGAATGTGAGTGAGATTGAAGTCAGTGGTCAGGTCATACGGGCTAAGGCGGGGGCCCTCCTCTCCAAAATCGCAGCGGTGGCTCTGGACCACAGTCTGGCCGGGTTTGCATTTGCAAGCGGTATTCCGGGAACCTTGGGAGGCGCTGTTGTTATGAATGCAGGTGCTTACGGGGGTGAGATGAAGGATGTCCTGGAGGAAGTCACAGTCATGGATGCAGAGGGCAGCGTGATATGCCTGAAGAGGGAAGAACTGAATCTGGGATACCGGACAAGTATCGTAAAAGAAAAAGGATATATTGTACTGGAAGCAGTGCTCAGATTGGATAAAGGTGAAGCATCCCACATTAAGGAACAGATGGATGACTTCAAAGAGCGCCGTACCAGCAAACAGCCGTTGGATATGCCAAGTGCAGGGAGTACCTTCAAGCGGCCTGAGGGGTATTTTGCAGGTAAACTGATCATGGATACAGGCCTTCGCGGGTTTCAGGTGGGCGGGGCACAGATTTCTGAGAAGCACTGCGGATTTGTTGTCAATACCGGAGATGCCACAGCTGAGGATGTGAAGAACCTGATAGAGGAAGTGCAAAGGAGAGTCAGGGAGAAGTTCGGCGTTACCCTGGAGCCGGAAGTGAAGTTCCTGGGCGAGTTTTAAAGTGGTTACCAGAGAGGATTTTATATGCGTTTTGTAATTGTAACGGGAATGTCAGGTGCCGGTAAGAGTACGGCTCTGAAGATGCTGGAAGACATGGAATATTTTTGTGTGGATAATCTCCCTATACTCTTAATAGAAAAATTTGCGCAGCTTGTAAAGGACGGAAGTTCGGGAGAGATCGAGCGTGTAGCTGTGGGCGTGGATATCAGAAGCGGCAAAGCCTTATCGGAACTGGAACACGTTTTGGAGCGGCTGCGTCTGCCGGGGTTCCTGCCTGAAATCCTTTTTTTGGATGCGGACGACAAGACTCTTGTAAAACGATACAAAGAGACACGGCGTTCCCATCCGCTTTCCGGCAACGGCAGGGTGGATGAAGGGATCAAGCTGGAGCGGTCCAGGCTGGCATTTCTGCGGGAATTTGCGGATTACATTCTGGATACCAGCCAGCTCCTTACCAGAGAGCTGAAGGAAGAGCTGGAGAAGATTTTTGTGGAGAACCAGAAGTTCAAGAACCTGATGATCACAGTCCTGTCCTTTGGGTTTAAGTACGGGATTCCCGGAGACTCTGACCTGGTGTTTGATGTAAGGTTTCTGCCGAACCCCTATTATATAGAAGGAATGCGTTTTCTAAGCGGCAACGACAAACCGGTCAGTGACTATGTGATGGGATTTGAACTGGCACAGGAGTTTTCCCATAAACTGGAGGATATGCTGCGCTTTCTGATTCCCAACTACATATCCGAAGGCAAATCCCAGCTTGTGATCGCCATCGGATGTACAGGCGGCAAGCACCGCAGTGTGACGCTGGCCAATGAGCTTTACAGACGGCTGAAAAAGTCAGAAGAATACGGAATACGGATCGAACATAGAGATATAGAAAAGGATGCGAAGAAATGTCATTCTCCGGAAGCGTAAAACGGGAGCTGGAGCGCTTGGTCAGCCCTGCACGGCATTGCCAGATAGCAGAGCTTTCGGCCATTTTCAGTTTTTGCGGTGAGATACAGAGGACAGAGAAAGGCGATGCGTTTCTCTGTTTTTCTACAGAAAATGAAAGTGTTATAAGAAAGTGCTTTACTTTATTGCAAAAAACATTTAAAATAGATAGAGAAATTTCTATAGATAAACGTTTAATAAAAAGAAACAACAGATTTGTGATTGAAGTACGAGGTCAGGAAGATACCGTGAGAATTTTGCAGGCAGCAAAGTATCTGACCGCAGACAGGCAGCCAATGCCCTGTGCTGCTCTTGTGAACCCTCTGGTTGTCCAGAAGAGCTGCTGCAGGAGAGCATTTTTGCGGGGGGCATTTTTATGTGCCGGATCCATCAGTGACCCAGAGAAGTTTTATCACTTTGAAATCGTGTGTTCCACATTGTCAAAAGCTCAGCAGCTTCAGGAACTGGTGCAATCCTTTGAAGTGGATGCAAAAGTTGTAAGCCGCAAGAAGCACGAAGTTGTTTATGTAAAAGAAGGCGCACAGATCGTAGAAATTTTAGGCCTCATGGGGGCCAATGTATCCTTGATGAATCTTGAGAATGTCAGGATACTGAAAGAAATGCGCAACAGCGTGAACCGTAAGGTTAACTGCGAAACGGCGAATATTAACAAGACTGTAAATGCTGCAGTAAAACAAATGGAGGATATAGCCTATATCCGTGACACCATTGGGTTGGAACGGCTTCCGGATAATCTGGAAGAAATCGCACAGATAAGGCTGGAATATCCACAGGCTTCTTTGAAAGAACTTGGTATGTTATTGACACCGCCAGTGGGCAAATCAGGAGTCAATCACAGACTGCGGAAGATTGGCAGCATAGCAGAGGAGCTCAGAGGGAACAAGGAGGAACAGATATGATCAGTAAACCAATTACCATCGGTATTTCAAACGGCTTGGAAGCAAGACCGATTGCATTACTCGTGCAGGTAGCTAGCCAGTATGCCAGCAATATCTATCTGGAGAGTCAGGAAAAGAAGGTAAATGCAAAGAGCATCATGGGTATGATGAGTTTGGGATTAGACGCTGGTGAGAGCGTGACTGTATCAGTTGAAGGCGAAGACGAAGTCGAAGCTATGAAAAGTATCGAGGAATATTTGAGCAACAAATAAATATGGAACATTTAAGGAAAAAAGAGCAGATATGAAAAAGAGAGGCCGTCCTGGATGAGGGGCGGCCTTTTTTACGGCGCACAAATTGCAGGAGATATAAAAGATGGAGAGAGAAAAAAATACCGGAATTATGAGGGTCCGGATGCTGGGTGGTTTTTCTATTTCTTATGAGGGGGCTGCCGTTGTTTTCGACAGGAGCAGCCCGGCAAAATTTGTCCAGTTGTTTCAGCTTCTTATGCTGCACCTGAAGGATGGGATAGGCAAGACAGAACTGATTGATAATCTTTATGGAAAAAATGGTGTGGAGAATGGAAACAGCAGCCTCAACAACACCATTTTCAGACTCCGCAGACAGCTCAAAAAAGCAGGTATGCCCGATGACCCCTACATCACCGTGCAGAGAGGTGTCTGCAGGTGGAATGAGCATATAAAGGCAGTTGTGGATGTCCATCAGATGGAGGCATTGATCGAGGAGGCACATACCGCAAGCGGTGAGAAGAAGGAGGAGCTTTTGAAGGAGGCTTGCAGTCTCTATAAAGGGGAATTCTTATCCACCGTCACCTCAGAGGCATGGGCAGTGATCGCAGGTGTAAAGTACAGGGACCTTTATTTCAATTGCCTGCGGGAGCTTTTTTCTATTTTGAAAAACCGGAGGGAATATGAGGGATTGTTGTATATCAGTACCCGGGCCGCTTCTATTTATCCTTATGAGGAGTGGCAGCTTTGGCGGATCGACAGCCTGCTGGCCCTATACCGGCATAAGGAGGCGCTGAAGGTCTATGAGGAGACAGCGTCCCTGTATTTTAACGAGTTTGGGCTGACACCATCGGATAAAATGCAGGAGCGTTTTCATGCTATGAGCAGCCAGATCCAGGGCGTTACCTCTGATATGAGGGAGATACGCAAAGTATTAAAGGAAAAGACAAAAGGGAAAGGGGCTTACTTCTGCTCCCTGCCCAGTTTTATTGATATATACAGGATCATTGTGCGCATGACAGAGAGAACGGGGATGTCGGTTTTTCTCATGTTATGCACATTGACAGACAATGCGGGAACCCCCATTGAAAATGAGGAGAAGATCAGTAAGGCAGCGGAAAAATTTCAGACTGCCATTAAACTGTCACTGCGCAGGGGGGATTTATATACCCGGTACAGTTCGTGCCAGTTTCTGGTCATGCTTCCGGGCATTACGCAGGAAAACTGTTTCCGCGTGGCGGAACGTATCAGCCGTCTGTTCAAAGATGCAGGGGGCGGAAACAACCGGATCAAATGTTATGTCAGTTCCCTTATTGATGTATATGAGGAGTTGGAGGATTTTGCCCACGGTTTTTCCTCCCCTGGAAACTGGTTTAAGTAAAGGCATACAACTAAAAAACTTGTACCCTTCCTGTGAATACAACTTGTAAAGATAACCGTACAAGCTCTATGATAAAAGAAAAATACCATATATGTGAAGAATAACAAGAGAAGACACTAACAGGAGGGTGATTTTATGAAAACAGGCAGAAATTACAAGTTTTGGTTTGCTACAGGTTCTCAGGATCTGTACGGGGATGAATGTCTTAGAAAAGTGGCTGAACATTCCAGGATCATCGTAGAGGAATTAAATAAATCGGGGATGCTTCCTTATGAAGTGATCCTGAAACCGACTTTGATCACAAATGAAATAATCAGAAAAACATTCAATGAGGCAAATGCAGATGAAGAATGCGCAGGTGTTATCACATGGATGCACACTTTTTCACCGGCTAAGTCCTGGATCCTGGGTCTGCAGGAGTACAGAAAACCGCTGATGCATCTGCATACACAGTTTAATCAGGAGATCCCTTACGATACCATTGATATGGATTTCATGAATGAAAACCAGTCCGCTCACGGAGACCGGGAGTATGGCCATATTGTGTCCCGCATGGAAATTGAGCGTAAAGTGGTGGTCGGCCATTGGAGTGACAAAAAGGTACAGGGAAAAATTGCGTCCTGGATGGGTACAGCAGTGGGTATCATGGAAAGCAGCCATATCCGTGTCATGAGAATTGCAGATAACATGAGAAATGTAGCTGTGACAGAAGGTGACAAGGTAGAGGCCCAGATTAAATTCGGCTGGGAAATTGACGCTTATCCGGTGAACGAGATCGCAGAGGCAGTGCAGGCTGTGTCAAAAGGTGATACGGACGCGCTGGTGGAAGAGTATTATGACAAATATGAGATCCTTCTGGAGGGAAGAGACCCGGAGGAGTTCAGACGTCATGTGGCTGTCCAGGCTCAGATTGAGATTGGATTTGAAAGGTTCCTGGAGGAAAAGAATTATCAGGCCATTGTCACCCATTTTGGCGATTTAGGCTCACTGAAACAGCTTCCGGGACTGGCAATTCAGAGGCTGATGGAAAAAGGATACGGATTCGGCGGGGAAGGTGACTGGAAGACAGCCGCCATGGTTCGTCTGATGAAGATCATGACAGCCGGGATGGAAGGCGCCAAGGGTACTTCTTTCATGGAGGATTATACTTATAATCTGGTTCCGGGCAAGGAAGGGATTCTGCAGGCGCATATGCTGGAGGTATGCCCCACCATTTCTGAGGGTCCGGTCAGTATTAAGGTGAACCCTCTGAGTATGGGTGACAGGGAGGACCCGGCTCGTCTTGTGTTTACGGCTAAGACAGGTCCGGCCATAGCCGCTTCTTTGATTGATTTGGGGAATCGGTTCCGTCTGATCATTAATGATGTGGACTGCAAGAAGACGGAGAAGACTATGCCTAAGCTGCCGGTTGCTACGGCGTTCTGGACACCAAAGCCGGATCTGGCTACCGGTGCGGAAGCGTGGATTCTGGCCGGAGGAGCTCATCATACGGCGTTTTCTTATGATATCACGGCGGAACAGATGGGTGACTGGGCTGCGGCTATGGGAATTGAGGCGGTTTATATTGATGGGGATACTCGGATTCGGGAGTTTAAGAGGGATTTGCAGTTGGGGGGATTGTTTTTTCGGTAGAGTGAGTTAGAAGGGGGACGGCGGAACAGGGGATGAAAAAGGCATGAAAGAAAAAAAGATTTAAAAGATATAAAATAAACAAAGAGATATGGTGTTTGTCAGTGATGGTATTCCTTTTATGGAGGACTTGTCTGATAAATGCTATATCTCTTTTTTGGTGGATATTGGAGGGTGTTTTATTGGCGGGGGTGGTTGGCAGCGGTGGTGATCAGGCCTATCAGGAGGAAGAGGGCGGCGGCTGAGAAGTAGAGTATGGGGTAATGGTCGGAGAGGCGCCAGGACTCGTTTAAACCTGTGAAGGCATCTATTTGGTTGTTGGTGTAACGTTCTGCAAAGTAGAAGGCAAGGATAAAGCAGCCGGTTGTCAGGAAGGCGTTGGCGTGTGTCAGGACTCTGAGAAGGGCGGTGACTGCAAGGGCGGCCAGCCAGGCAAGGCCTATGGGGATGCCTAATTTTGTGACCCAGTATATGGGCTGGGGTATGTAGAAGTTGGCTGTGTATTCTGTGATGTATAGGAAGGGGATCAGCAGGATACAGATCACCAGGTAGGTGTGAAGGATGCGGTGTTTTCCGCCGAATATCAGGGTGTATCGTGCCAGATAGCCGAAGAGACAGCTTGCGGCTGCCAGCAGGGACCAGTTAAATTGCTGCTCCAGGGCGAAGTTTACGATGAAACAGGTTAAGACAGCAAGGATAAATGGGACTTACTGGTTGATGGGGGTTGGAATGGAACTGGCCGTTGTGGAGGCCTTCCGGCGTCAACCCCGGGAAATTGTGTCCGGATATTTATCCTGGGAGAAAGGCTGGCAGCTTTCCTGCCGGAACCAATAAGTATAAAAATATGCAAATCCCAACCGCTCATAAAGTTTCCGTGCCCCCACATTGCCTTCCACAACCTGGAGATACGCTTCCGTGGCCCCTTCGTCGATGGCTGAATTTAAGATAGACCTGCATATAGACGCTCCTAAATGCTGCCGCCGGTATTCTTCCGCCACATGTATGGCGTATATCCCCACATGATCCCTGTCTAATATGCCAAGTCCTGTCCCTATGATCTTTCCCCCGTCATAAATGGACGCAAATATGGTGTCTTTCGGTATGGCCCTGTACATAGAGGGCACAATCTTTTTGTGTATCTCGTTTTCCGTTCCCTTTAAAGAAAACAGTCCATTCAGCCAATCCGGAGATATTTCCCGGCTTAAGAATACGGGCCTTGATGGTTTCTGCACCACGTACTTCTCCAGGTTCATGGTCATGACCTCTGTAGTATGGGCAATGTGATACCCACGTTCCATAAGCTTTTGGTCAAAGGAACTGTCCATCAGGGGATTGATCTTAAAAATCGTGGGAGTTCCCCATCTTGCATAAATTTCCTCACAGTATGCGATTTTATCCATGAGTGGAATGGCAGACGGCCCGATCTGCTCCACACAGTTGGTCCTGTGGGTGTAAAAATAAGAAAACCGGAGAATCCATCCATCATAAATCTGCATCTGATGTGAGGGCCAGGCATTCAGGGAAAGGTCTTCGATAATTTTAATCTTGCTGTTCATCTGCGTTTCCGCCTTATCTTCATAAGATACCACAAGGGCATCTCTGTAATTTTATATCTCTCATTATATATAGATTACTCCCCAAAAGTCAAATATCTCCACCTTGGCATAGAATAAAACATACTGTAAAATGAAAAAGTATCTCATTATGGGAAAATCTGCATTTTTTTAGCTGGCAGAGAGGACCGCCCCATGATGTACAGATATGATCCGGACAGCAAAGACAAAGGAGGAGAAGAGAGAGATTTTGAATAAAAGACTGCAGAGACTGGGGATTGGCAGACGGATGCTTATGCTTCTTTTAGGTGTTTCCCTGGTCCCGATCATATTTGTCCTGCTGATCTCTTACAGACAGAGCGCAGCTACCATAACCAGGCAGACCGGAGAGCTGATTGAAGCCAACCTGGAACAATCCTCCGGAAACGTACAGAATTTTCTGGATACCTTTGAGAATCTGATCCAGGATATCTATACGGACCAGACATATGTGGATAACCTGAAGCCTATTAATATCTGGGACAGCAGCAGATTTTACCTGGCAAAACATAAGATAGAGGAAAATCTGCAGAATATTGTATACATAAATAAAAACATACTGGGGATAGCTGTCACCGGCATTTACGGGGATGTATGTTTTTATGACAGCATGACCTTGTCCGGTGCGGAGAGCTTCTGTTTTGACCTGGATAATATCAGAAACAATGAGATGGTTAAACAGGCCTATGCCGAGAAACAGACGGTCTATTCCAGGACGTATCATAAACTGGACACCAGATATGGGGAGAAAGATTATTTTTATGTGGCGCATCAGCTCACAGACTTTAATGATTACCAAGAGGGGCCTGTGGGATGTATCCTGCTGTGTGTGGATGAGAAGGCGCTGTGCGACGTGTACAGGCAGGGCAGCACAAAGTCAAACATTACGTTCGTTGTGAACCGGTACGGGGATATTATTTCCTACCCGGAGGGGAATTACGGGGAGAGGAATATATTTGCCGGGGAGGAGAAAAAGGAGCGGGGGAAGAAGGAAATAGAGCAGGCAGCCCAGAAATTTGTGGAGGACAACCGGTATCCCGGGGGCGCAAGCCTGTCTGTGCGCAGCAAAGGGGTACAGAATCAGGAGTTTTATGTGGTGAATGTGCGGGATTTGAATTATGTGCTGAAAGACCTTCATAACCTGGCCTTTCTCATTGTGCTGGTGGGCCTTCTGGCAGGTGTGATCTGTGTGCTGATAGCGGTCTCTTTCTCAAAAGAGATGGACCGTTCTGTAAAACCGATTCTGAATGCCATGGATAAGGCCAACAATGGGGATATGGATGTGCAGGTCCCGGAGGAGGGCATGGATGAGTTTGCAAGGATCGGCAGACACTTCAACAGTATGCTCCGGCAGATCCGCTCGTCCAATGAGCAGGAAAAAGAAGCCCTTGTACGGGAAAAATATGCGGAGATAAAATCCCTGGAAGCACAGATAAACCCCCATTTTCTGTACAATACCCTGGATGCCATCAACTGGGTCGCCATTGACCGGAAAGAGTACAGCATCAGTAAAATGCTCACCAGCCTGGCTCTGATCCTCAGGTACAGCATCCACAAAAGCAATGAGATCGTGGAGATCCGGGATGAACTGGAATACCTGAAAAAGTATGTGTATCTGCAGCAGCAGAGATTTGAATATTCTTTTATCTGTACCGTGGAGGCTGACGAGAATCTGATGAAGTGCAGGATTCATAAGCTGTTGATACAGCCCCTTCTGGAAAACACCTTAGTCCACGGCTTTCCGGGAAGTACGGGCATGGATGAGATCAATATCTGTCTGACAAAAGCAGGGGAACACAAAATATCCATCGTGGTGAAAGATAACGGAAAAGGCATGAGGGAGGAACAGGCGGAGTACTTCAATCATTTTGATTATAAGAAAGAGCGCATAGAATCCAGTATCGGCGTGCGCAATGTCATAACCAGGATCAAGCTTTATTACGGGGAGCATGGAAGCTTCCATGTGGAAACAAGCCAGGAGGGGACTGTTATAACCATTCTGATTCCCTATGAGTAGGAGGTATACAATTTGAAGATAATAGTAGTAGAGGATGAACCGAAATCCAGAGAAGGAATCTTAAATATACTCGCCAGGAATACAGAGTATGAGGTGGCAGCAGTCTGCGGAAACGGAAAAGAAGGGCTTGAGGCAGTGAAAAAAATCAGGCCGGATCTGGTCATCTCTGACATTAAGATGCCGGTCATGGGCGGCCTGGAGATGCTGGAAAAAATCCTGGAGGAGAGAATCTCTGTCCAGGCCATTCTTCTTACAGGGTATTCTGAATTTGAGTATGCAAGAAGGGCACTAAAGCTTCAGGTGGTGGAATATGTGCTGAAGCCTCTGGAGGTGGAAGGATTTCTGGAGGTGCTGCAGAGGGCAGAGGGGAACATTAAGAAAAACAGGGTGGAGAAGGTCTCCGCGGAACAGCTTCTGTGGACGTATTTCACAGGTACGGATATGGACAGGCAGCAGACAGGGCCTATTCTCAGAGAGACCCTGCAGGTGGATGACAGGACGCAGATTTCTCTTTTCCTGATTTACCCGTGCAGTCTTGCCAATGAGACGGGAAGCGAGCTGCAGAAGCACACCACAGAACTGCTGGATTCCCTGTGCATGGAAAATTATTACGTCATGTCTCTGCCCAGACAGCAGGGATTTTTAGTGATGCTCACCGACACCGAGAGAAATAAAAACCTGTTCAAAATCTTCAAGACCAGAATTTACCACTCTCTCTGCCAGATCACGGAATGTCACTGCAGTTACGGGATACTTTACGGATTTACCGGGCTGAATGAAAGGCTGTCAGAGCTTAAGGATATGATGCAGTATGCATTTTCCCTGCCGGAGGAAACCATTCTGAGCCGGGAACTTGTGGATTCGGTTACATACAAAGAACTGGAATACCCGGATTATCTGGAACAGAGCATTTACAGGGAAATACGCAGCGGGCGCTATGAGAAAGTGCGCATGATCGGGGAACAGTTTGCCAAAACGGTCATAGACAGTGAGGGAAGGCCTGCCTGTATCCGGGAATATATCCTTAGGTTTGCGGCGGGGGTCCTTCGGGTGGCAGGGGAGACCAGGGGCAGTCTGGAAGCAGGGGAGGATACCTCTTATATCATGGAAAATATAGCCCGGAGCACTTCAAAAAGAGAGGTGAGGTATCAGTTTGAAAAGATCATGAATGCCGTTGCCAGCAGCAGGGAGACTCTTGATATTACAGAAAATGGCATGATACTGAATGTGATTGATTTCATCCGCAGCAATTATCAGAGAGAGATCACCTTGTCTGAGGCTGCTGAGGGGTGTTGTGTCACCCCGGAATATTTAAGCCGTATTTTCTGCAGGGAGACCGGGGTGAATTTTACCTCCTTTCTGCAGAATTTCCGGGTCAGCACAGCCAAGCGTCTGCTGCTCTCAGGAAATTATAAGGTATATGAGGTGGCGGAGATGGTGGGATTCCATGACCAGAAATATTTTGTGAAGGTATTTAAGAAGCTCTGCGGGGTCACACCCTCTGAATACAAAAGGGAGAATGCGAAATGAAAAAGAAATGGTGTTTTGCCGCCTTCTTTCTGTGTGTGGGCCTTGCAGCGGCGTTCCTCTTCTGGCAGGGGGAGGAGGGAAAAGAAGTACGGGAAACAGAGGAAGAGCAGAAAAAACAAATCTATGTGCTCTGTGCCTATGAGACAAAGCTGCATCAGCAGATCCTAAATGAGGTGGCAGAGTATTACTCAAAGCGCTCCGGATGTGCTGAGGTGCATATGGAGTTCATCCCGAAGGAGAATTTTAAAAAAGAGATCTGTCTCCGTATGGATAACGGAAAAACCGCGGATTTGATCATTTGTGACAACGGGATGATGCCTGCTTTGATCGACATGGGAGTGTTTGCGGATTTATCAGCGTATGTGGAAGAACAGTGTCAGGACAGCATGAACTTCCAGAAGCTGTGGAATACAACCATGGATGACGGAAAATATTATGGGATTCCCTTTACCTGCGACCCTTATGTACTGTTTTACAACCAGGATGTCTTTACGGAGAAAGGCCTGTCCGCTCCGGAAGACTGGGACGGGCTTTTAGATACCTGCAGCGCTCTGCAGGACAGCGTTGGGGACAAGTTTGGATTCGCAGCAAAGCGGCCGGAGGAGATTTACGCCTTTTACAGGGCACTTCTGTACGCCTGCGGGGGGAGCCTTAATACCATGGACCAGGAGGGCGGGGTTGAGGCAGCTGATATACTGGAGGAACTGAAAAGGAGCCGGTACATAGGAAAGCAGACCATTAACCTTACGGAAGCGGATGTAGCCCGCTCTTTTGCCGAGGGAAAAGTGCTGATGATGGCAAACAGGCTCAGTGCCTCCACCATTCTGCGCAGCTCCAGAATGGAATTTTCAGCAGGTATCATACCGCTTCCCGGCGATGTGAGGGAATCCCTGATGCTGTCAGGGGAGAATATCGGGGTGACAGAGTATGCGGACCGGGAAGCCTATCGTTTTCTCACCTACCTTTACCAGGATGATATTCAGGAAAGGATCTGCAACGCCATGGACACCCTGCCCGTAAAAGCAGCAGTGCCCTACCAGCCAAAACGCATAGGTCCGGATGAAGGCACCGGGTTTCTCAACCGTTACATTAATGAGGGATGGTGTGCGGAGACAAATAATTCCTGGTTTGAGATCGCCCAGCAGGTATCAGAGAGCCTTTATAACCTGCTGGAGGTCAGAGGGACCAAGCCGGAAGATACAGCAGAGGAACTTCAGAATGCGGTAAAACTCATTATAATAAAAAAACGTTAAGGGGTGGTCATAAATGCCCCCCTTTTTTAAATATATGGAATATACCCAACCGGGAAAAGATGATATTCTTGTTTCATCAAATAACACCGAAAAGGAGAGAACGAGTATGAAAATGAAAAAAGTGATGGGCCTGTTTCTGGTGGCTGTAATGGTTGCAGGGCTGACAGCCTGCGGAGGAGGAAACGACAAAGCAGCCCAGGCGGACGGCGGCGGCAAAGAGGAAGCGGACAGCGGAAAGAAAACCATTACCTTCTGTTTCAGGGATGACGGTCAGGGCGAGGACGGCGCGCTCTGGAAATGGATACAGGACGGATATGACACCTGGGATAAAAAAGATACGGTGGAATTGAATATTGCCCCAATCGTAGCGCAGGAGGGCGATTATTTCACAAAGGTGGCTCTCCAGCTTGCGGATAAAAAAACATGCCCGGACCTGGTTTGTGAGGATACCTTCCAGCTTCCAAATGATGTGAGCGCAGGCTATCTGACAAAATTGGATGATTATGTAAAGGATTATGAGGACTGGAATACATCCTACTATGATTCCATGAAAAAAGGCGTTACCGGCTCAGACGGTTCTGTATACGGCATTCCGTACTGTACAGATACAAGGGGCCTGTGGTACAACAGGGACATTCTGGCACAGGCCGGCGTGATCAGTGAAGGACAGGACTGGGAGCCGAAAAGCTGGAATGATATTCTGGATGCCTGCAAGGCTGTGAAGGAAAAATGCCCGGATGTAGTGCCGTTCTGGTGCAACTCCGGTGTGGCAACAGGTGAGGCAACCTCCATGCAGACATATGAAATGCTGCTCTACGGAACCGGAGAGAGGCTGCTGGATGATGATGATAAATGGATCGTAAAGAGCCAGGGCATTCTGGATTCCCTGTATTTCCTGCAGGATATCTACTCCAACGGATACGGGCCTGACCTCTCCCTTGTATTAAACGGACAGGCTTCCAACACATCCGCCAGAGAATATCTGCCGGAAGGCAAACTGGCTATCTCTCTTGACGGAAGCTGGGTTACAGGAAACTGGGCAGATACAGGCGCAGCACCGTGGCCGGAGGCTAAGGACGTGCTGGGATTCGCGGCTATGCCTACCTCTGAGGGACAAGACCCGGGAACCATTACACTGGCAGGGGGCTGGGCATTATCCGTTCCGGAGAATGCAGATGCCAAAGATGAGACTTTCGAGTTCATCAAACATCTTATGGACCCTGAAGTTTACACAGACGCTGTCATAGCACAGGGAAATATTGCCACCAGACAGGATGTAGCCACAGATGAAACATATTCCGCACAGCCATTTAAACAGATTGCTACAGAGTTCCTGGAGAGCGCTGATTTCAGACCGCAGAATGATAAATACTCCACTGTCACCACCAGCATTCAGACTATGGTGGAATCCGTGGTATCCGGCACATCTCCGGAAGATGCCATGACACAGTACGCTACCGATGTGGCACGTGCAGTGGGCGATGACAATGTAACTGAGAAATAAAAGGCTGTCCGGAGAAGATCCGGCATGATAAGCAACTGGGCGGTTTTGGCACCGTATAGTGCCGCCGCCCATATTTTTTCACGATTGAAGGGAGGGTGCTTTATGGCAAGACCAAGCCGTGCGTATGTCATAAAAGATGAGGCCAAAAAATCTATTCTGCTGCTTCCGGCAGTGCTGCTGCTTTTATGCTTTTTTATCATACCGATCGTACTGACCGTATATTATTCCTTTACCAATCTGGCACTGAGCGGTGCCAATGCCAAGAATGTGGAATTTATCGGTTTTGAAAATTATAAGAGAATGCTCACAGACCCCAGTACCATGACCAGCATCAAAAACACACTGCTCTTTTTGGTGGGCAGCCTTTTGGGGCAGAGTGTTCTGGGATTTTTGATCGCCTATTTCATGAAAGGAAAACCCAAGGGACTGCGAAGCTTTGTGGGACCCTGTATCCTGGCGGGATGGGTTATGCCGGAGATTGTGGTTGCCCTGTGCTGTATGGCATTTTTTAAGGATAACGGAACCATGAACATGATTCTGGGGGCTGTACATATTCCGGCAGTTTCCTGGCTGTTCAAGCATCCTATGATGACCGTGGTGATCGCCAACGTGTGGCACGGAACTGCGTTTTCCATGCTGAACTTTCAGTCAGCTCTTGACAACGTGTCAGGGGATATTGAGGAGGCAGCCAGGGTGGACGGTGCCAATCGTTTCCAGACACTTATCCGCATTATTGTGCCCTGCATCAAGGACACCATTGCAACCAATACCATGCTGAACACGCTGTCCACACTGGGCGTTTTCGGTCTGATCTATGCTATGACAGGAGGAGGGCCGGGTTCCTCAACCACAACCCTTCCTATATTCATGTATAATCAGGGGCTGAAAGGGCTGCAGTTAGGCTACGGTACCGCGATCGGTATGCTGATATTGATCGTAGGCGCTGTGTGCAGTGTGATTTATACAAGAATTTTGAAGGACCAGTAAGGGAGGGATTCTAATGAGTGAAAAGATGGTAAAGAGCCTGCATTGTGTATTCCTGGTGATCGTGGGGATCGTGTTTATCCTTCCTCTTCTGTGGGTGGTGATCGCATCTCTGGATACAAATGCGGGTGAGGCATTAAAGTGGCCCACACAGTGGACTTTCAGCAACTACAGTGACGTGCTGACAAACTCGGATAACCTGAGAGGCTTTGGCGTGGGGCTTGTGATCTCCTTTGCCCAGTCCCTGATCGTGGTGCTGATCTCAGGGCTTGCCGCTTATCCTTTATCCAGATATCATTTAAGCTACAAAAAAGGTTTCATGTATGTTATTCTGTTTATGACAGCGCTTCCGATGATCGCTGTCACGGTACCTGTATATAAGATTTTTCTCAGTGTGGGACTGCTGGACAGCATTCCCGGACTGGTGCTGTTTCTGTCCGCATCATCCCTGCCCTATGGAATTTGGCTCATGAAGAATTTTATGGACGGAGTGCCCGTGGAACTGGAGGAAGCTGCCTGGGTGGATGGCGCCACAACCATGAAATCCATCCGTAAGATCGTGGCGCCGCTTATGTTTCCGGGAATCTGTGTGGTATTTATCTATACCTTTTCCGGAAGCTGGGGGAACTTCTTTATTCCCTACATATTATTAAGTTCACCGGAGAAGATGCCGGCATCGGTAATGCTGTACCAGTTTTTCGGACAGCACGGAACCATCCAGTACGGCCCTCTTGCCGCATACTCCGCGATTTATGCACTGCCTTCCATCCTTCTGTATATTCTCTCACAGAACTATATGTCAAAAGGATTTACCATGGCAGGTGCAGCAAAAGGATAACGTGAAAACGGGAGGAATTTTTACATGGTGTTAATGAGAGAACGGATCGGCAAACTGCTGGAATACCTCCAGGAGCAGATCTATCCCAGGTCCTTTCAGATTCAGGACTACAGGATGACGAAGACAGAAAAGAGGTTCACGGATTTAGAGAATCTGGATACCTCCGGCTGGGACATGCTGACAAGAGAGCAGCTTTGGGGCGGTCACAGGGAGTATTACTGGTTCGAGACAAAGGTTACGATCCCTGCAAAGTTTGACGGGGAGTGCGTGGTGTATGAGCTGATGACCGGCAGAGAAGGGGAGTGGGATGCGACCAACCCGCAGTTTTCTGTTTTTGTAGACGGAAAGAGGATCCAGGGGCTGGACGTGAACCACAGGGAGATCATCCTTACGGAAAAAGCCTGCGCAGGCCGGGAGTACCGCATCATCCTGTCAGCCTTCACGGGGGACCAGAACTTTGCCCTCAGGCTCTGCTCCACCGTCAAGGTGCTGGACAGAAAGACAGAGAAATATTTTTATGATCTATCGGTACCCTTTGAGGTGGCAAGGCTTCTGCCTGAGGATGACAAGGCATACCTGACCATTCTGGGCTGCCTGAATGAATCCCTGAACCTGCTGGATCTCAGGAAAGAGGGTTCAAGGGAATATTATCAAAGCCTGGATAAAGCACAGGAGTATATTACCAGAGAATTTTATGAAAAACACTGCGGGGACAGTGACGCTTATATTTACTGCGTGGGCCACACCCACATAGACTGTGCCTGGCTGTGGACTTTGAAGGTCACGGAGGATAAGGCTGTGAGAAGCTTTTCCACTGTTCTGGAGCTTATGCGCAGATATCCGGAGTACATCTTCATGTCAAGCCAGCCGCAGCTCTATAAATATGTAAAGAAAAATGCACCGGAAGTATATGAGGAGATCAAGGAACGTGTGAAGCAAGGCCGCTGGGAAGTGGAGGGCGGCATGTTCGTGGAGGCTGACTGCAATATTGCCTCCGGTGAGGCTTTGGTCCGCCAGTTTGTGCACGGGAAACGTTTTTTCAGGGACGAGTTTGGGAAAGACAATGAGATCCTGTGGCTGCCGGATGTGTTCGGCTACTCTGCAGCCCTGCCGCAGATCATGGAAAAATGCGGTATCCATTACTTCATGACCACAAAGATAAGCTGGAATGAATTTAACAAAATGCCCTGCGATACCTTTGAGTGGGAAGGCATTGACGGCACCAGGGTACTGACTCATTTTGTGCCAACCAGGGATTACAACAAAGGAGCAGTGGACGGCGGTTTCGAGACAGAACATTTTACCACTTATAACGGATACATCAATCCGTCCCAGATGAAGGGCGCATGGAAACGCTACAGCCAGAAGTATCTGAACGATGAAGTTCTGTGCAGCTTTGGATACGGGGACGGCGGCGGCGGTCCCACAAAAGACATGCTGGAAAACCAGAGGCGTCTGGCAAAGGGAATCCCGGGCTGCCCCAAAACGGTCATGAGCACTTCCCGGCAGTTCTTCCATGTGCTGGATGAGAAAGTGAGAGGAAAGAAATATCTGCCTTCCTGGGTGGGAGAACTCTATCTGGAGTACCACAGAGGAACCTATACCTCCATGGCGAGAAATAAAAAGTACAACCGAAAGTCTGAATTTGCTTACCAGAACATGGAATTGTACGGCATCCTGGGAGAACGGCTTCTTAAAGAGTCCTATCCTGACCAAGAGATACATGAGGGCTGGGAAGTGATCCTGAGGAACCAGTTCCACGATATTCTGCCCGGATCATCCATCAAAGAGGTTTACGATGACTCCAAGGAGGAATACGAGACAATCCTCTGTGCAAACAGGGCCTATACGGACAGGAGGCTGGGCAGCCTGGCAGAACAGATTGACGCGCCGAGACATTCCGTTGTGGTTTACAACCCAAACAGCATGGAGGCTGAGGATGTGGTGTGTTTCCGGTGTCCGGAGGACCTCCTGCACCCTGCAGTGAAGGCAGGGGAGGAGATTCTTCCTGTACAGAAAAAGGATGACGGTACCTGTATGTTTACCGCAAAAGCTGTTCCCCCGAAGGGATACCGGACCTTCCTGCTGGAAGAGAATGAGGAGAAATACGAAGCCAAGATCCAGGTAACAAAAACCCATATGGAGAATGGATTTTTCTCTATTGACCTGAATGAAAAGGGGCAGTTCATCAGCATATATGACAAGAAGGCAGCCCGTGAGCTTCTTCCCGAAGGCCAGGCAGCCAATGTGCTTATGAGTTATGAGGACAGGCCCCACAACTATGACGCCTGGGATCTGAACAATTATTATACGGAAAAATCCTGGGAGATTGATGATGTGGCAGAGATCCAGGTAGAAGAGTGCGGTCCGGTGTGTGGCTGCCTGAAGGTTACCAGGAATTATCTGGATTCTGTCATCAGCCAGTATATCTGCATTTATGAAAATACGGCACGCATTGATATCAAGAATGAAATAGACTGGAAAGAGCATCAGATTTTTGTGAAGGCTCTGTTTCCGGTGGACATTCACACCGGTGAGGCATCTTTTGAAATCCAGTACGGCAATGTGAAGCGCCCCACCCATGCCAATACCTCTTGGGATTTTGCGAAATTTGAGGTATGCGTGCACAAGTGGATGGATGTATCAGAGGATGGCTATGGTGTAAGTGTTTTAAATGACTGCAAGTACGGCTGCAGTGTTCGGGACGGCGTGATAGGCATTTCTATGCTGAAATCTGCCATCTATCCAAATCCTGACGCGGATAAAGAGCACCATAGCTTTACCTACTCCATCTATCCCCACCAGGGAAGCTGGAAAGAAGCGGGAACTGTGGACCAGGCATATCTGCTGAACAATCCTCTGGAGGCGTCTGTGAAGGAGAATGAGGGGGGCACCCTGCCGGATACCTACTCCTTTGTCACATGCAGCCAGGAGAATGTGGTTGTGGAGGTTGTGAAAAAGGCCGAGGAGGAGGATGCGGTCATTGTCAGACTCTATGAGTGCTTTAACAGAAGGACAGATGTTACCCTGACATTTGCGGAGGACATTAAGACAGTCTGCGAATGTGATATGCTGGAAACAGATAGGGAGGAACTGAGACCTGAGGGAAGAAAGGTGTCCTTCCGGATGAGGCCCTTTGAGATCAAGACCCTGAAGCTTAAGCTTTAAACTATTATAATAGGAAGAAAAACAGTCAGGCCGGGATTTTGGCAGACAGCGCCTCATCAGGTGCCATGCCGGATTTCCGGCCTGATACTGTTTGTTTCTCCGTGACCACAAACATACAGCATGGGATAAAACCTGTGAGGTAACCAGCCCCACGTTACTGTTCACTCCGTGCCCAGCAACACGCTTCGCGATGCACAGATATGGAGCATTCTGCTCCGTATCGCGCTGGCTGCATCGGGATTTTGATGCCTTTGGCCTGAAAACACCTGGCGGGACAGTGGCGCGTGAACAGTAACAGCCGCACGCTCTGCATGGCCAGTGAAGTGAAACAATCTTGCATTTCCGGTCTTTGTGTAGTAATCTTTAATAAGAGAAAGGCAGAGACACGGTATCTGTGAAGGTACAAAACAGCTGCGATGCCTGAATGGAAAGGTGGTAGATCAATTGACAGAAAACGCTTGGAAGAAATATGAGGACAAAAGTGAAATCTTCGCTTTCTGTGAGGATTACAGGAGATTTATATCTGACTGCAAGACAGAGCGTGAATGTGTTGCCTGGATGGTCCAGAAAGCCAGAAAGGCAGGATTTAAAAATCTTGACGATATTGTGGAGGCAGGGTCAGAACTGAAGGCCGGCGATAAGGTATATGCTGACAATATGGGAAAAGCCCTGGCCCTTTTTGTGATCGGGGAAGAACCCATGGAGAAAGGGATGCGCATCCTGGGAGCCCATGTGGATTCCCCCAGGCTTGACCTGAAACAGAATCCCCTCTATGAGGAGGCAGAACAGGCGCTTCTTGACACGCATTATTACGGCGGCGTGAAGAAATACCAGTGGGTGACACTGCCCATGGCACTGCACGGTGTGGTGGTAAAAAAGGACGGCACTGTGCTCCCCATAGTCATAGGTGAAGATGCGGATGACCCGGTTGTGGGAATCTCAGACCTGCTGGTACACCTTTCCGGAAAACAGATGGAGAAGAACGCCAGGGAAGTCATTGAAGGGGAGAACCTGAATGTGCTTGTGGGCAGTATTCCGCTGGAAGGAGTGGAGACTGAGGCGGTAAAGGCAAAGATCCTTTCTATATTAAAGGAGAAGTATCAGGTGGAGGAGGAGGATTTTATCTCTGCCGAACTGGAAGTGGTCCCTGCGGGGGCAGCAAGAGACTTTGGCCTGGACCGCAGTATGCTTATGGCATACGGGCATGATGACAGGGTGTGTGCCTATCCCTCCTTTGAAGCGACCGCGGCTGCAGAGAAGGTGAAGTATACCTCTGTATGTCTGCTGGTGGATAAAGAGGAGATCGGCAGTGTAGGTGCCACTGGAATGCAGTCACGCTTCTTTGAGAACACAGTGGCAGAGGTCATGAACGCCTGTGGGCAGTACAGCGAGCTGCTGGTCCGCAGGGCGCTGAAGAACTCCAGGATGCTGTCCTCAGATGTAAGCGCAGCCTTTGACCCGAATTACCCGGAGGTAATGGAGAAGAAGAATGCAGCCTATCTTGGACATGGGATCACCTTCAACAAATATACCGGTTCCAGGGGGAAAAGCGGGTCCAATGACGCCAATCCTGAGTATATAGCTCAGCTTCGGCATATTATGGATGAGAACAACGTATCATTCCAGACAGCAGAATTGGGGAAGGTAGATGCAGGCGGAGGCGGAACAATTGCCTACATTCTGGCCAACTATAATATGGAAGTCATTGACTGCGGCGTGCCTGTGCTGAATATGCATTCCCCCTGGGAAATAGCCAGCAAAGTGGATATCTATGAGGCCTATCAGGGATATTTGGCATTCCTCAGAAACTGCTGAAATGCGGGCCGATCCGGGATTCTGTGCTTGGGCGCAGAGGACCCGGAGACTTGATCCTGTCCGGGGTACTGGTCATGGAGTGAACAGTGACCTGATTGGCCGGGTTAAAATTTTTGCGATTTCCTATGTACATCTCAGCCGGAAAATGTTAATATAAAATATGCATGGACTTCAGCAAAAAATCAGAGTGTGTTTGAAAATTACTTCGGTAAGCTGTATATCACACTCTAGCACGAGATTACGAAATGAGGAATACACACATGTCTAAGTTTTTGAAATTTATTGTGAATCTGGTTGTGATCTGCGCAATACTTGTGGCAGCCGCCCTGCTCGTTCCTCCCTTTGCAGGGGTCAACACAGTAATGAATGACAACAGCAGTAAAGAGACCAATCTTCCGGTAGGTTCTGTTGCCTACGGAAGGGAGATAGAGGCCGCGAGTCTGAAAAAGGGCGATAAGATTATTTATACCAGCAACAATAAGGCATATGTCTATAAAGTTACGGATATGGATTCCTCCGCTGGTTCGTACAAAGTAAAAAGCGTGTACGACAAGAATGCCAAAGAGGAGACGGTTCAGCTGATCAATAATGCGGTGAAAGTCGTTGTGGTAGTTCCCTACATTGCATATGCAGCCATTGCCCTGCAGAGCAAGGAAGGGCTGATCGTAGTAGGGCTTGGTGTGATCTTTCTGATCATTCTCTTTATCCTGGCTGAGTTATGGCGCAAGGATGAAGCTGATGACGACGAAGAGGATGAAAACACTTCGGATGAGGATAACAGCGAGGAAGACGAAGATGAGGAGGATGACGAAGAAGAAAAGCTGAGCCGCAAGGAGCGTAAGCGCCTCAAAAAAGAGGAGAAGCGCCGCAGAAAGCTTGAAAAGAAGGGTCTTCTGGATGAGGAAGAGACGGAAGATGAGGAGGAAGCTCCAGATTTGAACGCTGCTCCCATACCGGAAAAGCAGCCTGATGAATATGACAGCGCTATGAAAGATGCCATGGCATCTATTGCAGAGAGTATTGCAAAGGTACAGAATGGAGAGATTGAAGCACCTGAGGAGGTACAGGAAACTGTAGTGCCCCAGGAGACTGCAGAAATCCTTCTGAACATGGATGAGGCGGAAGAAGCGGGAGTTTCGGAGGTATCTGAAATGGAAGCGGTATCTGATGACAGCGCTGCTTTGGTGACAGCAGATGAGGAAGCTGCGCAGCCGCAGGAAGAAACGGCTGCCGAAGAAGAGGTACAGCAGGAAGAGGAGATTGAACCTGAACCTGAGGAGGTGCCTGTAGTGGACAAGGAAGCCGTACTTCCTGCCCCGTCTGTGACTGAATTGCTTTCTAAGGCAGAGGCGGCGGGGGAGACGCCGGAAGTGATCGAGGATAAGGATAATGAGGTGACACTTCTGGATTATTCTAAATTGTTATAGACGAGATGGAAAAGGGATGACGTTCATTTGGACGTTGTTCCTTTTTTTGGCGGGGTGGACGGGATGGAGGGGGAGGCTGCGGTTCTCTCCGGTAGGAAAGCAGACCCCATCCTCTTTCCTATGGGGAATCCGGTGCCGGAAATTATGCCTGACCTTGCCAGGAAGGCCGGGGCCGCTGTTGTGGGGACCGGGAGAAGTGATTTCCCCAACCAGATCAATAACGTGCTGGCATTTCCGGGTATTTTCCGGGGAGCATTGGATGTGCGCGCGTCTGATATCAATGACGAGATGAAAATTGCGGCTGCTTATGCCATTGCCGGCCTGATTGACGGGAAGCATCTGAATCCTGACTATATTATACCAAATCCTTTTGACAGCAGGGTGGCCAAAGCAGTTGCCGCAGCCGTGGCAGAGGCGGCCAGAACGTCAGGAGTGGCTGAAAAGTAAGAGATATGGGTGAAGACAGACGGCAATATGGCGGCACATTCTTCCAAAAAGCGGAAATGTGCCGCTGATTCCCATATTTAGAGGAGAAAAAAACCGCGTGCGGGAAAAAATGCAAACTTTTTTCAAAAAAAGAAAAAAATACCTTGCATTCTGGAAAAACATCCTGTATACTAACTAGTGCTGTGACATTGATAGCTGTGAAGCGCGAGGTTGCTGCCAAATGGCAGGTTTTCCGTGGAGCGAATGTCAAGTTAGGAAACTGACGACAAGTCACTGTACAAAATCTTGAAGACTTACCACGGAAATGTGGGAGTGTGTGAAACGTTAGATGACACACACGGGAATGTGTACAGTCGCCGCTTGTCGTACTACTTAGTAAGTGCGAAAAGGAGGAGACTTTTTTTATGGCAAGTCAGGTAATGAGAATCACATTAAAAGCTTACGATCATCAGTTGGTTGATGCATCCGCAAGCAAGATCATCGAGACTGTAAAGAAAAATGGAGCAACTGTTAGCGGACCGGTGCCGCTTCCCACTAAGAAGGAAGTAGTAACTATCCTGCGTGCGGTACACAAATACAAAGACTCCAGAGAGCAGTTCGAGCAGAGAACTCATAAGAGACTCATTGATATCATCACACCAACTCAGAAAACAGTTGATGCCCTGTCTCGTTTAGAGATGCCGGCCGGTGTTTACATTGATATCAAAATGAAACAGAGATAAGGCATGCTTAGCGGGCTTGCCGGTAAGAGATGAGATTATCCTTACAAGGTTGATATATAGTCTATATTGACTGTCTGTCTAGGATGATTGCACAACGCAGTGTAATCCGCTGTAGATTCACAGGAGGTAAAGAAATAATGAAGAAAGCGATTTTAGCTACCAAAGTCGGAATGACACAAATCTTCAATGAAGACGGAGTTTTAACTCCCGTAACAGTGCTGCAGGCTGGTCCTTGTGTAGTAACACAGGTTAAGACACAGGATAACGACGGCTACAGTGCAGTACAGGTTGGTTTCGCAGACAAGAGAGAAAGCCTTGTCAACAAACCACTGAAAGGACACTTTGACAAAGCTGGTGTTTCCTGCAAGAGATTTGTAAGAGAATTCAAATTAGACAGTGCAGAAGAAATGGCAATGGGCCAGGAAATCAAATGCGATGTTTTTGAAGCGGGCGATAAGATTGATGTTACCGCGATCAGCAAAGGTAAAGGATTCCAGGGCGCGATCAAGAGACACGGACAGTCCAGAGGACCTATGGCTCACGGTTCCAAATTCCATCGTCATGCAGGTTCCAACGGTGCAGCATCTGATCCGAGCAAGGTATTCAAAGGCAAAAAGATGCCAGGCCAGATGGGACATGTAAAAGTAACAGTTCAGAACCTGGAAGTTGTTAAAGTTGATACTGACAACAACCTGCTCTTAGTAAAAGGCAGCGTTCCGGGACCGAAGAAATCCTTAGTGACAATCAAAGAATCTGTTAAAAACGTGAAATAAAGTTTTTCTGGGAAAGGAGGACCACACAGATGGCAAACGTATCTGTTTATAATATGGAAGGCAAAGAAGTTGGAACAATGGAATTAAACGATGCAGTGTTTGGCGTTGAGATCAACGACCATTTAGTGCACCTGGCTGTTGTTCGTCAGCTTGCAAATAAACGTCAGGGAACTCAGAAGGCAAAAACCCGTTCTGAAGTGAGCGGCGGCGGAAGAAAACCGTGGAGACAGAAAGGAACCGGTCATGCAAGACAGGGTTCAACAAGATCTCCCCAGTGGACAGGCGGCGGTGTTGTATTCGCTCCGGTTCCAAGAGATTATGAGATCAAAATGAATAAAAAAGAAAGAAGACTTGCTCTTAAGTCCGCTCTGACAAGCAGAGTACAGGAGAACAAGATCATCATTCTTGATGACCTGAAATTAGATGAAGTAAAAACCAAGGCAATGCAGACAGTTTTAAAGAACCTGAATGTTTCCAAAGCAATGGTGGTACTGGCTGACAATGATCAGAATGTAGTATTATCCGCTAGAAACATCCCGGACGTGATCACAGCATTACCGAACACCATTAATGTATATGATGTTCTGAAATACAATACGGTAATCCTGACAAAATCTGCTGTAGCTTCAATTGAGGAGGTATACGCATAATGGCAAACGTACAGTATTATGATGTAATCCTGAAACCGGTTATTACCGAGAAGAGCATGGCTGCTATGGGCGAGAAGAAATATACTTTCTTAGTTCATCCGGAAGCAAACAAGACCATGATCAAAGAAGCTGTTGAGAAAATGTTCGAAGGAGCAAAAGTGAAAACTGTCAACACCATGAATTTAGATGGCAAGACAAAAAGACGCGGAACAACCTTCGGCAAAACAGCAAAAACCAAAAAAGCTGTTGTTACTTTAACAGAGGACAGCAAAGATATTGAAATCTTCGAGGGGCTGTAAGCACTTAGTGAAACTGAACGTAAGTGAAGATTGAACTTAGTGTGAACGCCGTTCACGAACCTTAATGAAGCCCAGCGAAGCGAAAGCTGAATTTAGTTGAGTGAACATACCCCTTCTTTTTACAGTGGGGGCGAAGAACTTAAAATAGTAACTAAGTGCAGTCAAGAAAAATTAATCCGATATTTGACTGCCGGCATGAAAACGCCAGGATGCGTTGTGAACACAACGCTTGCGGCGTGGAGAATGAAAGGAGAGACAGAAATGGGAATTAAATCCTATAGTCCATATACACCTTCCAGAAGACACATGACAGGTTCTGATTTCTCTGAAATCACAACAGCAACTCCTGAGAAGTCTCTGGTAGTGTCCTTAAACAAAAACGCTGGACGTAATAACCAAGGTAAAATTACAGTTAGGCACCGCGGCGGCGGAAGCAGAAGAAAATACAGGATCATCGACTTCAAGAGAAGAAAAGATGATGTTCCGGCAACAGTAAAAACAATCGAGTACGATCCCAACAGAACTGCAAACATTGCGTTGATCGCATATGCAGACGGTGAAAAAGCATACATCCTTGCTCCGGAAGGATTAAAGGTTGGCATGAAGATCCAGAACGGCGCAAACGCCGAGGTTCGTGTAGGAAACTGCCTGCCTCTGTCAGAGATCCCGGTTGGTACTATGATACACAACATTGAGCTGTACCCGGGCAAAGGCGGTCAGTTAGTTCGTTCCGCCGGAAACGGTGCACAGTTAATGGCAAAAGAAGGTAAATACGCAACCCTTCGTCTGCCGTCAGGTGAAATGAGAATGGTTCCGATCAACTGCCGCGCTTCTATCGGCGTAGTAGGTAACGGCGAGCACAGCCTTATCAATATTGGTAAAGCAGGACGTAAACGTCACATGGGTATCAGACCTACCGTTCGTGGTTCTGTTATGAACCCGAATGACCATCCGCACGGTGGTGGTGAAGGTAAGACCGGTATCGGCCGTCCGGGTCCGTGTACACCATGGGGCAAACCGGCTCTTGGCTTGAAGACAAGAAAGAAAAACAAACAGTCTAACAAGTATATCGTAAGAAGAAGAGATGGTAAAACATTAGCGAAATAAGGAGGTAAGGCTAAATGGCTCGTTCATTAAAAAAAGGACCGTTCGCAGATGAAAGCTTACTGAAAAAAGTAGACGCTCTGAATGCGGCTGGAAATAAAACAGTTATCAAAACCTGGTCACGTCGTTCAACAATCTTCCCGTCCTTCGTAGGACACACATTCGCTGTCCATGACGGAAGAAAACATGTGCCGGTATATGTAACAGAGGATATGGTAGGACACAAACTCGGTGAGTTCGTAGCCACCAGAACCTACAGAGGACATGGCAAAGACGAGAAAAAATCAGGTGTTCGTTAATATTTTAGAAGGAGGCTTTTATCATGGCTAAAGGACATAGAAGTCAGATTAAAAGGGCAAGAAATGCTAATAAAGATACAAGACCGTCTGCGAAGATATCCTACGCTAGAATGTCCGTACAGAAAGCATGCTATGTACTGGATGTGATCCGTGGGAAAGACGTTCAGACTGCTCTTGGTATCCTGACATATAACCCAAGATACGCGTCAAGCGTGATCAAAAAATTACTGGAATCAGCAATCGCAAACGCTGAAAACAACAATGGTATGAACCCGGAAAACCTTTATATCGCAGAGTGCTACGCAAACAAAGCTCCGACTATGAAGAGAATCAAACCGAGAGCACAGGGCAGAGCTTACAGGATCGAAAAGAGAAACTGCCATGTTACCGTTGTGTTGGATGAGAGATAAGGAGGACAATCATGGGACAGAAAGTTAACCCACATGGACTGAGAGTCGGCGTTATCAAAGATTGGGATTCCAAATGGTACGCTGAAGGCGACTTCGCTGATAACTTAGTGGAAGATTATAATATCAGGACATTCCTGAAAAAGAAATTATACAGCGCAGGTGTTTCTAAGATCGAGATCGAGAGAGCATCTGACAGAGTAAAAGTGATCATCTATACTGCAAAACCGGGCGTTGTTATCGGTAAAGGCGGTTCAGAGATCGAAAAAGTAAAAGCTGAATTACAGAACTACACAAACAAAAAACTGATCGTTGATATCAAAGAAGTAAAAAGACCGGACAAAGATGCGCAGTTAGTAGCTGAAAACATCGCATTACAGTTAGAGAACCGTATTTCCTTCCGCCGTGCCATGAAATCTACTATGCAGAGAACCATGAGAGCCGGAGCAAAAGGAATCAAGACTGCTGTATCAGGACGTCTTGGCGGTGCAGATATGGCACGTACAGAATTTTACAGCGAGGGAAATATCCCGCTGCAGACACTTAGAGCAGATATCGATTACGGTTTCGCTGAAGCAGATACCACCTACGGCAAAGTTGGCGTTAAGGCATGGATCTACAATGGCGAAGTACTTCCAACTAAAGGGACTAAGGAAGGGAGCGATAAATAATTATGTTAATGCCTAAAAGAGTTAAACGTCGTAAACAATTCCGCGGATCCATGAAAGGAAAAGCATTAAGAGGAAATAAGATCAACTATGGTGAGTACGGTTTAGTATCAACTGAGCCGTGCTGGATCAAATCCAACCAGATCGAGGCAGCCCGTGTTGCTATGACCCGTTACATCAAACGTGGTGGTAAAGTTTGGATCAAAATTTTCCCGGATAAACCAGTAACAGCAAAACCAGCAGAAACACGTATGGGTTCCGGTAAAGGTGCCTTAGAATACTGGGTAGCAGTTGTAAAGCCAGGCAGAGTCATGTTTGAAATCGCAGGTGTGCCGGAAGAGACAGCACGCGAAGCGCTGCGTCTTGCTATGCACAAGTTACCATGTAAATGTAAAATCGTTTCTCGTGCAGACTTAGAAGGCGGTGATAACAGTGAAAATTAAAAATTATGTAGAAGATTTAAAAACAAAATCAGCTGCAGAATTACAGGAAGAATTAGTAGCTGCTAAAAAGGAACTCTTCAATTTGAGATTTCAGAATGCAACCAATCAATTGGACAATACAAGCAGAATCAAAGAGGTTCGTAAAAATATTGCCAGAATTCAGACACTGATTGCCCAGAACAAGGCAAAAGCAGCAAACTGATTATACTTGGCGAGGCCTTTTCGAGCTTAGTATAATCGTTGTTCTTTGAGCAAAGCGAAAAGAACTTCAATATGAAAGGAGCATAACCGTGGAAAGAAATCTTAGAAAAACACGTGTTGGTAAAGTTACGAGTAACAAGATGGACAAAACCATCGTAGTAGCTATTGAAGATCACGTTAAACATCCTCTTTACAAAAAAATTGTGAAGAGAACATATAAATTAAAAGCGCATGATGAAGAAAACACATGCAATATCGGTGACACTGTAAAAGTTATGGAAACAAGACCTCTGTCAAAGGACAAGAGATGGAGACTTGTTGAAGTAGTTGAAAGAGCCAAATAATTCGTAAGGAGGAATCCAAGCATGATTCAACAGGAAAGTAGACTTAGAGTCGCTGACAATACAGGTGCAAAAGAAATCCTCTGCATCCGTGTTATGGGTGGTTCTACGAGAAGATATGCTAACATCGGTGATATAATCGTTGCTACTGTTAAAGATGCAACACCAGGTGGTGTTGTCAAAAAAGGTGATGTTGTGAAAGCCGTTGTTGTTCGTACTAGAAAAGGCGCTCGTCGTAAAGACGGTTCCTACATCAAATTCGATGAGAACGCTGCAGTCATCATCAAGGATGATAAGACTCCGAGAGGAACCCGTATTTTTGGACCAGTAGCCAGAGAGCTTCGTGAGAAACAGTTTATGAAAATTGTTTCCTTAGCTCCCGAAGTATTATAGGAGGTAACCTGATGTCAACATTTAAAATTAAAAAAGGTGATACGGTTAAAGTGATCGCCGGTAAAGATAAAGACAAAGAAGGAAAAGTAATCTCTGTTAATCCGAAAAAAGGTGCTGTTCTGGTTGAAGGCGCAAATATGGTAACAAAGCACACAAAACCTTCCATGGCTAATCAGCAGGGCGGTATTGTAGAGAAGGAAGCATGGCTGGATGTATCTAACGTTATGTTAGTACATGAAGGCAAAGCTACCAGAGTCGGCTTCAAGATGGAAGGCGACAAAAAAGTGCGTTTCGCCAAAGCTACAGGCAAAGTAATAGATTAATAAGAGAGGAGGCCATTTTAAAGTGAGCAGACTGAGAGAAGTATACAAAAATGAGATCGTAGATGGTATGGTCAAAAAGTTTGGTTATAAAAATATCATGGAAGTGCCGAAACTCGACAAAATCGTTGTAAACATGGGTGTAGGCGAAGCAAAGGAAAATGCGAAACTGTTAGATGCAGCCGTAGCTGACATGGAACTGATCACAGGTCAGAAAGCTGTAACAACAAAAGCGAAAAACTCCATTGCTAACTTCAAACTCCGTGAAGGCATGCCGATCGGTTGTAAAGTAACCTTAAGAGGCGAAAAAATGTATGAATTTGCTGATCGCCTTATCAACTTAGCACTGCCCCGGGTACGTGACTTCCGCGGCGTTAACCCTAACGCGTTTGATGGAAGAGGTAACTATGCACTCGGTATCAAAGAGCAGTTAATTTTCCCTGAAGTGGAATACGATAAAGTCGATAAAGTAAGAGGTATGGACATCATTTTCGTTACAACTGCTAAGACAGACGAAGAAGCCCGCGAATTATTGACATTATTTAACATGCCATTTGCAAAGTAAATATAGGAGGGAAAATTCATGGCTAAAACAGCAATGAAATTAAAACAGCAGCGCAAACAGAAATTCTCTTCAAGAGAATATAATCGTTGCAGAATTTGTGGCCGTCCACATGCTTACTTGAGAAAATACGGAGTCTGCAGAATCTGCTTCCGTGAATTAGCATACAAAGGCCAGATTCCGGGAGTGAAGAAAGCATCCTGGTAAAAAGCCCGCACATCATTTTGTGCGCAGTGAATCTAATCAGTTCATCCGCCATTGCGGATATGGGATAAAGAATAGAAGGAGGAAACTCTAATGACAATGAGTGATCCAATTGCAGATATGCTTACAAGAATCCGTAATGCTAATACTGCAAAACATGATACAGTAGATGTTCCGGCATCTAAAATGAAACTTGCTATAGCAGATATCCTGGTTAAAGAGGGATATATTGCAAAATACGACGTTCTGGAAGACGGCGCATTCAAAACAATCCGTATCACCTTAAAATACGGTGCGGACAAGAGCGAAAAAATTATTACAGGTCTGAAAAGAATTTCCAAACCGGGCTTACGTGTATACGCAGGCAGCCAGGAGATTCCGAGAGTTCTGGGCGGACTGGGTGTTGCGATCCTGTCCACAAACCAGGGTGTTATCACAGACAGAGAAGCAAGAAAACTGCACGTTGGCGGCGAGGTATTAGCATTCGTATGGTAGGCTGAAAGCAGCTTAGTGAAGTTGTACGATGCCATCCCCCCTTTTTTACGGAACGGGGATACTGTGTAGATAGAGATACTGAAAACAGAAAGGAACCATAATAGGCCTTTCCGAAAATTTAAGTAAGGAGGACAACAGGTATGTCACGTATTGGAAGACAGCCAGTAGCTGTTCCGGCAGGCGTAGAAGTTAAAATTGCTGAGAACAATTTTGTGACCGTAAAAGGCGCAAAAGGAACACTTGAAAAAGCGTTACCGACAGAGATGTCAATCAAATTAGAGGATGGTCAGGTAGTTGTTACAAGACCAAACGATTTAAAGAAAATGAAATCTTTACACGGTTTAACAAGAACACTGATCCAGAACATGGTGATCGGTGTAAGCCAGGGATATGAAAAAACTCTGGAGGTTAACGGTGTAGGTTATAAAGCTGCAAAACAGGGTAAAAAACTGGTTCTCTCCTTAGGATATTCACATCCGGTAGAGATGGAAGATCCAGAAGGACTGGAATCTTCTGTAGACGGTAATAAGATCGTCGTAAAAGGAATTGATAAAGAAAAAGTTGGCCAGTATGCTGCTGAAATCAGAGATAAGAGAAGACCGGAGCCATACAAAGGCAAAGGTATTAAGTATGCTGATGAAGTTATCAGACGTAAAGTTGGTAAAACTGGTAAGAAATAATTAAGGAGAGTGTAAAAATGGTTAGTAAAGTATCAAGAGCGAAAGTTCGCGCAAAAAAACATAGAAGATTACGAAATCATCTGAGCGGCACCGCTACAACTCCACGTTTAGCAGTTTTCCGCAGCAATAATCATATGTATGCTCAAATTATTGACGATACCATTGGAAAAACTCTGGTTTCCGCTTCTACCACACAGAAAGAGGTAAAAGCAGAATTGGAAAAAACCAATAACGTTGATGCTGCAGCATATTTAGGAACTGTGATCGGTAAGAAAGCTATCGAAGCAGGCATCAAAGAGGTTGTCTTTGACAGAGGCGGCTTTATATATCACGGAAAAGTTCAGGCATTGGCAGACGCAGCACGTGAAGCTGGGTTAGAATTCTAATAAGGGAGGAAATGAACACATGAAACGTTCTATCATTGATGCTAGTCAGTTAGAATTAGAAGAAAAAGTAGTGTCAATCAAGCGTGTAACAAAGGTTGTTAAAGGTGGTCGTAACTTCCGATTCACAGCTTTAGTTGTTGTAGGTGACGGCAATGGTCACGTAGGCGCTGGTTTAGGTAAGGCAACTGAAATTCCCGAAGCGATCCGCAAGGGAAAAGAGGATGCTATGAAGAAACTTGTAACAGTAGCAAGAGACGAAAACGGAAGTATCACGCATGACTTCATCGGAAAATTCGGAAGTGCTGAGATGCTGCTGAAGAAAGCTCCGGAAGGTACCGGTGTTATCGCCGGCGGCCCGGCCCGTGCGGTGATCGAGCTTGCAGGTATCAAAAACATCCGTACCAAATGTATGGGTTCCCGTAACAAACAGAACGTAGTTCTGGCTACCATCGCAGGTTTAAGTCAGTTAAAGACTCCGGAAGAAGTAGCAAAACTTCGTGGAAAATCTGTTGACGAGATTTTTGCGTAGGAGGATTGAAAAATGGCAGATAAATTAAGAATCACTCTGGTGAAATCTACAATCGGTGCTGTTCCGAAAAACAGAAAAACAGTAGAAGCTTTAGGTTTAAGAAAACTGAACAAGACAGTGGAAATGCCTGATAATGAAGCCGTTCGCGGTATGATCCGCCAGGTAAGACACTTAGTGAAAGTAGAAGAAATCTAATCATTGAAGAAGGAGGTGCAGTCATGGATTTATCAAATTTAAAACCAGCTGAAGGCTCCAGACAGAGCGACAACTTCAGAAGAGGCCGTGGCCACGGTTCAGGAAACGGTAAGACCGCAGGTAAAGGCCATAAAGGACAGAAAGCCCGTTCCGGAGCTAAGAGACCTGGATTTGAAGGCGGTCAGATGCCTTTATACAGAAGACTTCCTAAGAGAGGCTTCAAATGCAGAAACTCTAAAGACATCGTAGCGATCAATGTCAGCGAGTTAAACAGATTCGAGGATGGAGCAGAAGTAACACCGGCAGCTTTACTGGCATCTGGGGCTATTTCCCGTCTTGGTGACGGCGTTAAAATTCTCGGAAACGGTGAGATCACAAAGAAGATCAACTTAAAGGTTAATGCTGTAAGCGAAACCGCTAAAACTAAAATCGAAGCTGCAGGTGGAACAGTCGAGGTGATTTAATGCTTGAGACTCTTAGGAACGCTTTTAAAATAAAAGATGTAAGACGTCGAATTTACTATGTATTGTTAATGCTGGTTATTGTCCGGATTGGCTCTCAGCTGCCAATTCCGGGCGTAGACAGGGACTTTTTCAAGAACCTGTTTGCCAGCCAGTCTAATGATGCGTTCAATTTCTTCAATGCATTTACAGGCGGTTCATTTGAACAGATGTCTATCTTTGCGTTGAGTATTACGCCATATATCACATCATCTATCATCATTCAGCTTCTGACAATTGCTATTCCAAAATTGGAAGAAATGCAGCGTGACGGTGAAGAGGGCAGGAAGAAAATGACTGCCATCACCCGTTATTTAACTGTAGGTCTGGCTCTGTTCCAGTCTGTTGCTATGGTAATCGGATTCGGTAACCGCGGCTGGCTCACAGAGATGAGCTTTACCAGTATCGTAGTCGCAGTCGTGACTCTGACCGGTGGTTCTGCAATGCTGATGTGGATTGGTGAGCAGATTACTGAGAAAGGTGTGGGCAATGGTATTTCCATCGTCCTGATGATCAACATCGTTTCCAGGATCCCAAGCGACTTGGCATCCCTGTTTGAGAAATTCGTCAAAGGGAATACAATCGCAAGAGGAGGTCTGGCAGCTATCATCATCCTGGCCATCATCGTGCTGGTTGTGGTGCTGGTACTTATTCTGAACGGTGGAGAGCGGAAGATTCCGGTCCAGTATTCCAAGAAGATGGTGGGAAGAAAAATGATGGGCGGACAGTCCAGTGCGATTCCCCTTAAGGTAAACACTGCCGGCGTTATTCCCATTATCTTTGCATCCTCCCTTATGTCTTTCCCGGTAGTCATTGCAAGCTTCCTGGGTAAGGGCGGCGGTACGGGAATCGGAAGCAAGATTTTAAAAGGTCTGACTTCAAGCAACTGGTTCAATCCAAATGAGCCGGTATATTCCGTTGGTCTGGTTGTTTATATCGTTCTTGTTATTTTCTTTGCTTATTTCTATACATCCATCACCTTCAACCCGATGGAAGTAGCGGATAATATGAAAAAACAGGGCGGTTTCGTTCCAGGTATCCGTCCCGGTAAGCCGACACAGGAGTATCTGGAGAAAATTTTAAGTTACATTATCTTCATCGGTGCCACAGGCCTGGTAATTGTTGCCGTTATCCCATTCTTCTTTAATGGTGTGTTCGGTGCAAATGTTTCCTTCGGCGGTACATCCATCATCATCGTGGTGGGCGTTGTCCTGGAGACGATCAAGCAGGTTGAGTCCCGTATGCTGGTTCGTAACTACAAGGGATTTTTAAGTGAATAAGCATATATGACTTAAGTGTACCCACTTTTGTGGGTGCACTAAAATGCTATATAAGGATACACACCCTGATTGGGGTCTGGGCAGCGATCCGTGGGCTATGATTCCGCGCTTATACTTTAAGGCGGAATGCGGATTGAAATACGAAAGGGGAAGAGAAGTATGAAGATTATTATGTTAGGCGCACCGGGAGCAGGAAAAGGAACACAGGCGAAGAAAATTGCGGAGAAGTATCAGATTCCGCATATCTCCACAGGTGATATTTTCCGTGCCAACATCAAGAACGGAACAGAGCTGGGTAAAAAGGCTAAGACCTATATGGATCAGGGCTTGCTGGTTCCGGATGAATTAGTAGTGGACCTGGTAGTGGACAGAGTGGCACAGGATGACTGTGAGAATGGTTATGTGCTGGATGGATTCCCCAGAACGATTCCCCAGGCAGAGAGTCTGGACGCAGCACTGGCTAAAATGGGCCAGAAAGTGGATTATGCCATTGATGTGGATGTTCCGGATGAGAATATTGTGAACCGTATGTCAGGCAGAAGAGCGTGTGTAGGATGCGGCGCTACTTACCACATCAAGTACAATCCCCCGAAAACAGAGGATGTATGTGATATCTGCGGTGAGAAACTGATCCTGAGGGATGATGATAAACCGGAGACTGTTTTAAAACGTCTCACAGTATATCATGACCAGACACAGCCCCTGATTGACTACTATACCAAGTCCGGTGTATTAAAACAGGTTGACGGAACCGTTGATATGGAAGATGTGTTCCAGGCGATCGTCAAAATATTAGGAGCGTAAAAATGTCAGTATCGATAAAAACTGCCAATGAAATTGAACTTATGAGAGAGGCCGGAAGGCTTCTGGAAAAGGTACACGACGAGCTGAGGGATTTTATCCGTCCGGGTATCTCCACCCTCGACATTGACCAGTATGGAGAAAAGCTTATCCGTGAGATGGGCTGTATACCGAATTTCCTCAACTATAACGGATATCCGGCTTCTATCTGTGTCTCTGTCAATGATGAGGTAGTACATGGGATTCCGCGCAAAGACCATATTCTCCAGGATGGGGATATTGTGAGCCTTGACGCCGGATTAATTTACAAAGGATATCACTCGGACGCAGCGCGTACCCATGCGGTGGGTGAAATCGCACCGGAAGCACAGAAGCTCATTGATGTAACACAACAGAGTTTCTTTGAAGGAATCAAGTATGCCAGGGCAGGACAGCATTTATATGAAATCTCCGCAGCCATCGGCGCATATGCGGAGAAATTCGGTTACGGTGTAGTCAGGGATTTGGTCGGACATGGAATCGGCACAAGCCTGCACGAGGACCCGCAGATACCGAATTTCCGTCAGAAGCGCAGAGGACTGAGACTTCAGGCAGGTATGACTCTTGCGATTGAACCGATGATTAATGAAGGCAGAGCCGATGTGGTTTGGCTGGATGACGACTGGACTGTGGTGACAGAGGATGGTTCCCTGTCAGCCCATTATGAAAATACCATTCTCATCACAGACGGCGAGCCGGAAATACTGACCTTGAGTGAGTAGGTGACCCTATGAGCGAGGTAAGAGCAGGAATGGCAGCCGTTTCCATGGCTGGCCATGACACCGGCAGATATTATATCATCGTCAGGGCGGAGGACGGATATGTCTATCTGGCTGACGGAACGCTTAGGACTTGTGAGCATCCCAAGAAGAAGAAATTGAGGCATGTCCGGATTCACCGCAGGATTTCCCCGGAAATTGAGAGGAATCTCAGTGAGCATGGGGAGTTGAAGAATGAAATTATCAAGAGAGTGATCAAAGAATATAGGAGTAAACAGGAGGTTTGATTTATGTCAAAGGCAGATGTAATTGAAGTAGAAGGAACAGTGTTGGAAAAGTTGCCGAATGCTATGTTTAAGGTGGAATTGGAGAATAAGCATGTGATTTTGGCGCATATCAGTGGGAAGCTGAGGATGAATTTTATTAGGATTCTTCCGGGTGATAAGGTTACGATTGAGATGTCACCGTATGATTTGAGTAAGGGCAGGATTATCTGGAGAGACAAGTAGGAATCGTTTCTGAATTGGAAATGGAGTGGAGATGCGGGCTTCTGAAGGGAGGCGTGTCTCTGCTTTTTTTTGGATATAGGGAGGCCGGAGGAGGCGGGGGAGGGGGAGAGATTGGGGTGAGCGGCGCACTGCGCTTGTCAGGGATATAACCTGCTCCCATTCACTAAATTCATCAGCAGTGGCTTCTTCATTAAGTGACTGGGGCAGGTGGATCTCCCAGACGCTCCGTGAAACGCCGCTCACCCCAATCTCTCTCCCTCCCCTGGTGTTCTCGGAAGGGAAAGTGTAAGAGGGCTGTTGTTGTTTTTAGAAGGGAAAGTATAAGATGGCTGTTGGTGTTGTTCAATGAAGCAATAGTATGAGATGACTGCTGGTGTTCACAGAAGAGAATAGAGTATGAGGGATGTTGGTATTCGGGGGGAAAGGGGAATTGGGGAATGTGTGCTTATGGGGAATAGTATATAGAAGAAATGGGTTTTTGGGGAGGTTTTTTGGTGGAAAATTATGGCGGAGTGAATAGGGTGAGAAAATGGGGTTAAAATTAAAAAAAGTGCTTGCGTTCTTGTAAAAAGAGTGTTATCATTAAAAACGTACTTTTGTGCTCGTACGTGGACTTTTTATGCCCATGTGCAGAGAAATTCAGAAAGGAGGGTTATCCGTGAAGGTAAGATCATCTGTAAAACCGATTTGCGAAAAATGCAAGGTCATCAAAAGAAAAGGCAGTATCAGAATTATCTGTGAAAACCCGAAACACAAACAGCGTCAGGGTTAAGCATGAGACTCTTATGGATTGCCTGTTAGCTGGGTATGAGATTCGAGTGAATGTTTGATGGATGTGATTTGTGTGAATTATTTTAGTGCGGCTGCAGTATGAAACGCGCGGTTGCGTTGTTCGTACTGATCAAATATAGTAATATATCACGTTTGTCGTCCTGCCGAGAGGACGATTGCAGAATATTGCTTAATACCGTCGCTCTGCCGTGACGGAAAGGCTGCGTAAAATTTTATTTTGCGGCTGGATGCATAGAGACCCGTCATTTTTATGTATCCCAATTAGGAACAATATTACCCGATTATTGGCGCTCCATAACTTAAACTGTTTCGTTATAATACTGGTGTCAATAAAACATGATTATTGGTGCTCAATATCTTGATTGTTTGATACAATATGGTGTCAATAAAACATGATTATTGGTGCTCAATATCTTGATTGTTTGATACAATATGGTGTCAATAAAACATGATTATTGGTGCTCAATATCTTGATTGTTTGATACAATATGGCGTCAATAATACATGATTATTGGTGCTCAATATCTTGAATTGTTTTAATACAATATGGCGTCAATAATACTATGAACAATGGAGGAACAAGTACATGGCTCGTATAGCTGGTGTAGACTTACCAAGAGAAAAACGTGTTGAAATTGGTCTGACTTATATCTATGGAATTGGTAGAACAAGTGCTGACCGTATTTTAGTAGAGGCAGGTGTAAACCCTGACACTCGCTGCAGGGATTTAACTGACGAAGAAGTAGGAAAAATCCGTGATGCAATCGACGAACTGAACATCGCTGTAGAAGGTGATCTGAGAAGAGAGATCGCTCTGAACATCAAGAGATTACAGGAAATCGGATGCTACAGAGGAATCCGTCACAGAAAAGGACTTCCGGTTCGTGGACAGAAGACTAAGACAAATGCAAGAACCAGAAAAGGCCCGAAGAGAACTGTTGCTAACAAGAAGAAATAATTTATGACCATAGAAAGTCATCATAGCGTGCTTTCTATAGTTGATAATATAAGAAACATGATAATTTTTGAATAAGTGAGAAAGTAGGTTAGTTTAAAAATGGCTAAAGTTACAAAAAAAGTGACAAAAAAGCGTATTAAGAAAAACGTTGAACGCGGACAGGCACATATCCAGTCATCTTTCAACAACACGATCGTTACATTGACAGATGCTGAAGGAAATGCTTTATCATGGGCAAGTGCCGGTGGTCTGGGATTTAAAGGTTCAAGGAAATCTACTCCGTACGCAGCACAGATGGCTGCAGAGACTGCTACAAAAGCAGCGTTAGTTCATGGTCTGAAGACTGTTGACGTTTTTGTAAAAGGACCGGGATCAGGAAGAGAAGCAGCAATTCGTGCGCTCTCAGCTTGCGGTCTGGAAGTTACAAGTATCCGTGACGTAACACCGGTTCCGCACAACGGATGCCGTCCACCAAAACGTAGAAGAGTCTAATTAGGAGGTTAAGAAATCATGGCAGTAAATAGAGTACCAGTTCTGAAAAGATGCAGATCCCTGGGTCTGGATCCTGTATATATGGGAATTGACAAGAAATCCACCAGACAGTTAAGAAGAGCAAACAGAAAAATGTCTGAGTACGGACTTCAGTTAAGAGAAAAACAGAAAGCTAAATTCATCTACGGCGTTCTGGAGAAACCTTTCCGTAACTACTATGTAAAGGCTGACCAGAAACAGGGTCAGACAGGTGAAAACCTGATGATCATGCTGGAGACACGTCTGGATAATGTAATCTTCCGTATGGGATTAGCAAGAACCAGAAGAGAAGCAAGACAGATCGTTGACCACAAGCATGTAATGGTAAACGGCAAACAGGTAAACATTCCGTCTTACCTGGTAAAAGCCGGAGACACAATCGAAATCAAAGAAAAATGCAAATCTTCTCAGAGATATAAAGACGTACTGGAAGCAACAGGCGGACGTCTTGTACCGGCTTGGTTAGATATGGACCAGGAAAATCTGAAAGGTGAAGTAAAAGCACTTCCGACAAGAGAGGAAATCGACGTTCCTGTTGACGAGATGTTAATCGTCGAGTTGTATTCTAAGTAATATGCACGTAGCAAGGAGGGCTTTGCATGTTCGATTTTAACAAACCCAAAATTCAAATCACAGAAATGTCTGATGATAAGAGATATGGGAAATTCGTTGTAGAACCACTGGAGAGAGGATATGGTATCACTCTTGGTAACTCTTTAAGAAGAATTATGCTTTCTTCTTTGCCGGGTGCTGCAGTGAGCCAGGTCAAGATTGACGGCGTTCTGCACGAATTCAGTTCGATTCCGGGTGTAAAAGAGGATGTGACACAGATCATTATGAATCTGAAAAACCTGGCGATCAAGAACACAAGCGACAGCACAGAACCCAAGACCGCTTATATCGAGTTTGAAGGCGAAGGTGTTGTCACAGGCGCAGATATCCAGGTAGATCAGGATATCGAAGTCCTGAACCCAGAACAGGTAATTGCCACCTTAAACGGCGGCACAGGATGCAAATTCAATGCAGAACTGACAATTACCAAGGGTCGCGGATATGTCAGCGCTGATAAAGGAAAAACAGACGATATGCCGATTGGTGTGATTGCTGTTGATGCAATTTATACTCCGGTAGAGCGTGTGAACATGACTGTTGAAAATACCCGTGTTGGTCAGGTTACTGACTTTGATAAACTGACACTGGATATTTACACCAATGGTACCCTGGACGCCGATGAGGCAGTCAGCCTTGCGGCTAAAGTACTGAGCGAGCATTTAAGCCTCTTTATTGACCTTTCTGAAAGTGCAAAGACTGCAGAAGTCATGATCGAGAAGGAAGATGACGAGAAAGAAAAAGTTCTTGAGATGAATATTGATGAACTGGAGCTGTCCGTTCGTTCCTACAACTGCTTAAAACGTGCTGGTATCAATACAGTAGAAGAACTTTGCAACCGTACTTCTGAGGATATGATGAAAGTCCGTAACCTGGGACGTAAATCTCTGGAAGAAGTGCTTGCGAAGCTGAAAGAATTGGGCTTACAGTTAAATCCCAGCGAGGAGTAAGCCTCTGATAAGAATTTATGGGCAAAAAGCAGTATGTCAGTAAGACCGAAGAAGCATGGCATAGTGTTCCACAAATGGAGGAAATATTGAGATGGCAAAATATAGAAAATTAGGCAGGACATCTGACCAGAGAAAAGCATTACTGAGAAATCAGGTGACAAACCTGTTATACCACGGAAAAATCGTTACCACCGAGACCAGAGCAAAAGAAGTTCGCAAGATTGCTGACGGATTGATCGCTATGGCAGTGAAAGAAAAAGACAACTTTGAGACAGTTAAAGTTATGGCAAAAGTTCCGCGCAAAGATGCTGACGGAAAGAGAGTAAAAGAAGTTGTTGATGGTAAGAAAGTTACCGTATATGACGAAGTGGAAAAGGAAATCAAAAAAGATGCTCCTTCCAGATTACATGCAAGAAGACAGATGTTAAAAGTTTTCTATCCTGTAAAGGAAGTTCCGGCTGCAGCTGCTGGTAAGAAGAAGAATACCAAGAATGTGGACATGGTTGAGAAAATGTTTACTGAGATCGCTCCGAAGTATGTTGACCGTAATGGTGGTTATACTAGAATCGTTAAGATCGGACCGCGTAAGGGCGATGCTGCTATGGAAGTTGTTTTGGAATTAGTTTAATATGGATTTTGGGCCTCTGGGGGGAACCTGGGGGTCTTTTTTTGTTGTGTATGAGGGGGGACGGGGAACCCGCGGCAGGGTGTGGCAGAGGTAATATCCTGTGAACGGTGCACTGCGCTTGCCAGGGAGCTAACCTGCTCTCATTCGCTAAATTCGTCAGCAATGGCTTCCTCATTAAGCGACTGAGGCAGGTGGATCTCCCAGGCGCTCCGTGAACATCGTTCACAGGATATTACCTCTGCCACACCCTGCCGCGGGTTCCCCTGAGAGCGTCCTGCGGGGGTGAAAGGGCGTCGTGTGTGTGGAACAGATGTTGAAAGAGCGTTAAGTGTGGGAACAAATGTTGAAAGGATGTCGTGTGTGGAACAGATGTTGAATGGGGGTTGAGTGTGGGAACAGATGGTGAAAGGGTGTTGTGTGTGGGGGAACAGATGGTGAAAGGGTGTTGTGTGTGGGGGAGCAAATGGTGAAAGGGCGTTGGGCAGGAAAAGTTGGGGGAGGGAAAAGATGGTGGTGGGAAATGTGGGTTGTATATTTGGGGGTTCGGTAGTAAAATAAGCTGAGATGGAAAGGGAGGATTGGTTATGGGTAAGAGGATGTTGTTTATTTTTAATCCCAGGGCTGGGAAGGGGAGTATTAAGAACCGGCTGGTGGATATTTTGGATATATTTGTGAAGGCCGGGTATGAGGTGACAGTGCATCCTACGCAGGCTTACAGGGATGGACAGAGAGTGGCCCGGCGTAAGGGCGGGGAGTATGATCTGCTGGTTACCAGCGGAGGAGATGGGACCCTGGATGAGATCGTGACGGGGATCATGGAAGGGGGGCATTCTACGCCGGTGGGGTATATTCCTGCAGGGAGTACGAATGATTTTGCTAACAGCCTGCATGTGTCTAAGAATATGCTGGAGGCGGCTGTGGATATTGTGGAGGGAAGGGCTCACGCTTTTGATGTGGGGAAGTTTAATGATGACTTTTTTGTGTATATTGCGGCATTTGGGCTGTTTACAGATGTTTCTTATGAGACGAACCAGGATTTGAAAAATATTTTGGGACATGCGGCCTATATATTAGAAGGAACTCAGAGATTGTTTAATATCAAATCTTATAATATGAGGATTGAAAGCCGGGAATGTGCCATGGATGGGGAGTTTATTTTTGGGATGGTGAGTAATGCTACCTCTGTGGGCGGATTCCGGAAACTGACAGGACCGGATGTGATGCTGGATGACGGGGTTTTTGAGGTTATGCTGGTACACAGACCTAAGAATATATTGGAGCTGAATGAGATTATTGCATCTCTGCTGGGTGGGGCGGATACAAAGCTGATCGAGTCGTTTAAGACGTCATCACTGAAAATTTCCTGCGAGGGACCTGTTTCCTGGACCCTGGATGGAGAGTTTGGGGGAGAGCACAGGGAAGTAGAAATTACAAATATGAAGCATGCAGTACAGATCATGATCGCGGAGGATGATACGGTTCCTCTGATCAATACGCTGGTATAGGGATACCATTTCTGCACACACCGGAATACTATAATAGAAACAGAAACTAATCAGGTGTGCAATGAATTCTCTAGCTGTTTTAAAGGGTATATTGTTGATTCTTGCACTGACCATGGATTCTTTCGTGGTCAGTTTTGCTTATGGGGTTAGTAAGACTAAAATGCCTTTGGGTATTGTGGTTTGTATGAACCTGCTGATGAGTACGATTTTAGGTACAGCCATTTTTATGGGAAGCCGTCTGGCTTCACTGCTTCCGGAAGGAGTTACGGGGAGGCTTGGGTTCCTTCTGTTGTTTGGTATTGGATGTTACAGACTTTTCTCTTATTTTTTGAAGAAAGGGGAAGCGGAGTCGGAAAAGGTGAAGGCGCTGAATCTGCTGGAAGGCCTGGGGCTTGCTTTTATATTGTCCCTTGACAGTATTGCAGTGGGGATCGGGACCGGGCTGGTGCAGTCCGGGCAGGTACTGCTGGTTATTGGCTCTTTTCTGGCAGGTATTGTTGTGATGGAGGCCGGCTGGATGCTTGGGCACGGAACCCGGCATATTTTGAACCGGGATTTGTCCTGGCTCAGCGGGGTGTGTCTTCTTTTGCTGGCTATTGGCTCCCTGCGTGGCTAAATCATAAATTTTTTCTTGATTTTTGGCAGTTTTTGCGGTATCGTAGAAACAGTTTTAATGACTAAGTATCTCCGTGGCTCTCAGGTGCGGGGATGTATGGCATATAAGGGAAAAATATGGGGCCTGGGAGAGATGTAGTATGGGGCAACACAGTAAGGAAAGGAAAAACATATGAGCGAGTATACAAACGTAGCTGAAATTTTCGGAGAGGATGTGTTTAATGACACGGTCATGCAGCAGCGTCTTCCGAAAAAGGTTTACAAGGATTTGAAACAGGCAATCCTGGAGGGAAAAGAACTGTCCCCTGAGATCGCGGATGTGATTGCCCACGAGATGAAAGAATGGGCTATGGAAAAAGGGGCGACACATTATACTCACTGGTTTCAGCCGTTGACGGGCGTGACTGCTGAGAAACATGATTCTTTTATTACTGCGCCGCTTCCTAGCGGGAAGGTCCTGATGAGTTTTTCAGGCAAAGAGTTGATCAAAGGGGAACCGGACGCGTCTTCCTTTCCGTCCGGCGGACTGCGCGCCACTTTTGAGGCCAGAGGGTATACGGTTTGGGACTGTACCTCTCCGGCGTTTGTAAGGCATGATGCGGCAGGTGCCACACTCTGTATTCCTACAGCATTCTGTTCCTATACAGGGGAAGCCCTTGATCAGAAAACCCCGCTGCTGCGTTCTATGCAGGCTATTAATAAACAGGCATTGCGCCTGATCCGCCTTTTCGGTGATACAGCAGCCAAGAAAGTTACCCCCTCCGTGGGAGCGGAGCAGGAATATTTTCTGGTGAGCGATAAGAATTTTATGCAGAGAAAGGACTTGACTTTTACGGGACGCACGCTTTTCGGCGCTATGCCTCCCAAGGGCCAGGAGATGGATGACCATTATCTGGGAACCATCCGTCAGAAAATATCCGCATACATGAAGCACGTAAATGAGGAACTGTGGAAACTGGGGGTTACTTCCAAGACACAGCATAACGAGGCCGCTCCGGCACAGCATGAGCTGGCACCTATCTATGCAGAAGTCAATGTGGAGGCTGACCACAATCAGATCATTATGCAGACATTGAAACGCATCGCTTCCCAGCACGGAATGAAATGTCTGCTCCACGAGAAGCCTTTTGCCGGTGTGAATGGTTCCGGTAAGCACAATAACTGGTCTCTGACTACAGATACCGGAGTGAATCTGCTGGATCCGGGCATTACACCCCATCAGAATATCCAGTTTCTGCTTGTTTTAAGCTGTGTGTTAAAGGCTGTGGACAGACACGCTGCACTGCTTCGGGAATCCGCTGCGGATGTGGGAAATGACCATCGCCTGGGGGCGAATGAGGCTCCTCCGGCTATTATCTCGGTATTTTTGGGTGACCAGCTTACGGATGTTATGAACCAGTTGATCACAACGGGTATGGCTGACCACAGTATTGAGAGTGAGAAGCTGGAAACAGGCGTGAAATCTATTCCTGAGTTTATGCGTGATACCACAGACAGGAACAGGACCTCACCCTTTGCATTTACCGGCAATAAATTTGAATTCCGTATGGTTGGTTCCAGGGATTCCATTGCCCCTGCGAATATGGTGCTGAATACCATTGTGGCCCAGTCTTTCAAGGAAGCCTGTGATGTGCTGGAAAAGGCGGAAGACTTCGATATGGCAGTCCATGACCTGATCAAGAGGAATTTCACACAGCATCAGAGAATCGTGTTTAACGGCAACGGATATTCTGAAGAATGGGTAGAAGAGGCAGCAAAGAGAGGCCTTCCAAATATCGGATGCATGGTGGAAGCTGTGGAGGCTCTGACTTATGAGGAGTCTGTGAGTCTGTTCGAGGAGTTTGGCGTCTTTACAAAGGCAGAGCTGGAATCCCGAAAAGAGATTAAATACGAGACATATTCCAAAGCCATCAATATTGAGGCTAGGACTATGATAGATGTTGCCAGCAAGCAGATCATCCCGGCAGTGATCAGATATACAAAGAACCTGGCAGATTCCATCAATGCAGTGGTTTCCGCAGGGATTCTGGATGTGGATGTGCAGACAGAGCTGCTCAGAGATACATCTGCCCTCCTGAAGGATACCAGGGACGCTCTGAATCATTTAAAAGAGGTGGCAAAAACAGCAGCAGCCATGGAGGAAGGTAAAGAACGTGCTTTCTATTACCGGGAGAAAGTAATGCCCGCAATGGAGGCTCTGCGCCGTCCGGTGGATGAGCTGGAAATGATCGTGGATAAAGATATGTGGCCAATGCCTTCTTATGGGGATTTGCTGTTTGATGTATAATTTAGAAAAGGTGTTCCGGATGCAGATTCGGAACACCTTTTGTGTTATAATAAAAATGTGGTGTTGCAGATGCAACAGACGGCTGTTAAATGAAATGCTATGATCAGATAAAAGTGAAGGTGCCATATAAGATATAGGAAGCGTTTGATAATGATGATGCGGGTTAAGAGAAACCGGGATAGTGTCAGTGAACAGCAGGAATGAGTTATTATTTATAAAAGCTGTGGTTTGGGCAGAGTAAGCAAGAGAAGAATGAGCAGATGAGAGGAATTGTAAATGGATAAAGAATTGGAATTTTTACGGGAACAGGGTGTGGACCGCGGCCTCATTGACGGGGTGGAGGAATTTCGGTCAAGGTATGACGTGGCGGAGGAGGCGAAAGGGCGCGTGATTTGCCCGGACATGCCATTTTACGGCAGAGAAGTGCTGGAAATGGGCATTGCCGCTCTTCTGGAGGGGGAGAACCTGCTTCTGACAGGTCCTAAGGCTACAGGGAAAAATATGCTGGCAGAGAATCTGGCATGGATTTTCGCCAGGCCGGTATACAATGTTTCCTTCCATGTAAACACCAACAGCGGCGATTTGATCGGCACAGACACTTTTGTGAATAATGAAGTGGAACTGCGCAAGGGAAGTATTTACCGATGTGCGGAATTCGGCGGTTTCGGGGTTTTGGATGAGATCAACATGGCCAAAAATGATGCGGTTTCTGTTCTTCATGCTTCTTTGGATTATAGGCGCTGTATTGACGTGCCGGGATATGACAAGATAGATCTGCATGACGCCGCACGTTTTATCGGAACCATGAATTACGGATATGCAGGTACAAAAGAACTGAACGAGGCGCTGGTTTCCCGTTTCCTTGTGATTGATATGCCGCCTCAGAATGAAGAGACTCTGGAATATATATTCCGCAGGAAATTTCCACAGATCAAAGAAAATGCGCTGAAGCAGTGGATCGGACTTTTCATGGATTTACAGACAAAGGCAGGCAACAGTGAGATCACCACAAAGTCTCTGGATCTGCGGGGAATGCTGGGAGCACTGAAGGCAGTTTCCTGTGGGCTTCATCCCGCGCTTGCCGTGCGCATGGGAGTCGTCAACAAATGTTTTGATGTATTTGAAAAAGAGATTGTCCAGGATGTGGTCATGACACGGATACCGGAATCCTGGAATACAGGGGATGTATTTCAATGAGAGAAGAATTTGAGCTGGAGCTGGAGAACAGAATCCGCAATCTGATGTGGACGGTGAGCGGGGACTATACCCTGGATGTAAAACCGGATTTGGAGAGTTTCCGGCGTTCCAGGTATATCGCTCTTTATGACGGCATCAAACAGGGCGCCTTTGCCCGCTATTTTGACCGGGAAGCGCTTTCCTTGTATCTGGTTAAGAAAATATACCTTCACGCCCAGGAAGGGGAATTGATCAGCCTTGCACAGCTTTGTATTGAGTGGGCGGTCTGTGACCGGATCATGGAGGAGAGGGAAGGCGTAGGGGAGATCAGGACAAAAGCTTTTGAGGACACCTTGGAGATGGATTTTTCTCAACTAGTGGGGTATGAGGCAGGCCGGTTAAAAATATCCCTTTTTAAGGAAGCTCTGAATGGGGAGGAACCAGCCACAAACAGGCTCCGAGGGTTCATGGAGAAAGTTTATGAGCTGAAAAATGCCGTGGATACTATGGAAGTCATACGGACAGTGGATTTTCTTTATAATGAGATTGTGGACCCTCAGTTTGTAAAGCAACACGGTTCTCTGGAGCGCGTGCTGGCAGTCACTTTGGAGGAATTAACAGAGTTTTCCTGGAAAGATTATCTGGAGGAGGAGGCTTTGGAGGAAACCTTTTCCGCTTATCTGGATAAAGTGACGGAGAGCATGACAAACCTGGACATGATGGAGCAGGCAAAACAGCAGGAACAGGAGGAGGACAGGGAAGAGGAGAACACTAATAAGAAAAAGGTTCTGCTGGTTGATGAAAAAGCCCTGGAACGTATGTACAGTTATGTACAGAGAAATTACGGGAAGTCCTATTTGACCGAGCCGGAGGAAAAACGTCTGAATTATTTATTGTGCAGAGGTATCCATGCGGACTGCAGCCTGTATTTTACGGAAGGGGTTTTAAAGAATCCTGTGCTCCGCAATTACCAGTATGAATACGCCAAAAAGCAGAAAGATAAAAATCTATATGCTTACCACAACAATCACAGGATGGTGAAGAATAATATCTGGACACTCACCGATATGCTGAAAAAGGCATTTACCATGCGGGATGAAACAGATGAAGCGCTTTCAGACAGAGGAAAGATCATCCCCTCCCGTCTGTGGCGGATCGGCAGGACACAGGACGCAAAATTTTTTGTGCGGGAGCTGAAGCAGGATAACAGTGATTTTGTGGTAGATGTGCTGATTGACGCCAGCGGGTCTCAGAGAAGCAGGCAGGGACAGGTTGCCATGCAGGCTTACATTTTAAGCGAAGCACTGAGTAATGTGAATATTCCTCACCGGGTTATGAGTTTCTGTACTTTCTGGGACTACACTATTATGCAGCGTTTCCGCAGTTATGAAGATGACAGGAGTGCAAACAGCAACATTTTTGAATATATTACATCCTCCAACAACAGGGACGGTCTAGCTCTGAAAGCCGCGGGCCATGAATTGCTGAACAGGGATGAGGAGCACAAGGTACTGATCGTGTTAAGTGACGGCCGGCCGTACGATGTGATCCTGAACCGCCCAAACGCCAGAAATCCGCAGCCATATCAGGGAAAATACGCCGTATCGGATACCGCTTTTGAGGTGCGTAGGCTGAGAAACCAGGGTGTGTGTGTTCTCGGTGTTTTTGCCGGGGAGGAAAAGGATTTGCCGGCAGAGAAGAAAATCTTTGGAAAGGATTTTGCTTATATCCATAATGTGAACGGATTTTCAAAAGTGGTGGGAAGATATCTGATACGGCAGCTGGAGAAAGAGGAATAGTGCAGACGGCAGGGGCCTTCGGTGATTCGGAGGTATCTGCCGTTCTTTTATATGGACGCGGGCAGGATTAACAGATATAATAGATGGAAAGCAGCAAGGATGTGAGCTGCGTGGTGAAAAAGCAGAGGAAAGAAAGGTTATTATGTATGGCAAATAAAGTGGAGAGCAAAAAATGTCCTGTAGTGAAAAGATGCGGAGGATGCAGCTGCAAGGGCACTTCTTATAAAGAACAGACCGATATGAAGGAAAAACAGGTGAGGAAACTTTTAAAGGGATTCTGCAAAGTGGAGCCTATTGTGGGGATGGAGAATCCTTATCATTACAGGAATAAGATACATGCTGCGTTTGCGCATCTTCGGGACGGAAGTGTTGTTTCCGGAAAATACGCGGAGGGAACCCACAGAGTCGTGCCTGTGGATGACTGTCTCATCGAAGATGAGAAAGCAGACGCCATTGTGAGGGACATTCGGGGGCTTTTGAGGTCATTTAAGATCAAGATTTATAATGAGGACAGCGGGTACGGGCTTCTGCGGTATGTCATGGTGCGCAGGGGATTTACAAGTGGGGAAATTATGGTGGTTTTAGTATTGGTGTCACCTATTTTACCATCCAAGAATAATTTTGTGAAGGCCCTGAGAAAGCTGCATCCGGAGATCACAACGGTTGTTTTGAATGTGAATGATAAGCGGACAAGCATGGTGCTGGGGGAGAGGAACATTACCATTTACGGAAAGGGGTATATTGAGGATGAGCTCTGCGGCTGTATTTTCCGCATCTCGCCTTCTTCCTTTTATCAGGTGAATCCTGTGCAGACGGAAAAGCTGTATGGGAAAGCTGTGGAATTTGCGGGCCTTACAGGCAAAGAGCGGGTGATTGACGCATACTGCGGTATTGGCACCATCGGCCTGATCGCATCCAAACATGCGAAGGAAGTGATCGGCGTGGAATTAAATAAGGATGCAGTGCGCGACGCAGGGATCAATGCAAAGAGAAATGGCAGTAAAAATTTCAAGGTATGCCAGGGCGATGCCGGGGCATTCATGGTACAGATGGCCGCAGAAGGGAAGCGGGCCGACGTGGTTTTCATGGACCCGCCCAGAGCTGGCAGTGATGAAGCCTTTCTGTCTTCCGTGGTGAAACTGGGGCCGGAAAAGGTGGTGTATATTTCCTGCAATCCGGTGACACTGGCAAGGGATCTGCGGTATTTGGTAAGGAAGGGATATGAGGCGGTGAGGGCGGTGCCTTATGATATGTTTGCTTGGACGGAGCATGTGGAAACCGCCGTGCTTCTCGTGCAGAAGGGTTGATAAATTGGAAAGGAACTTCAGGCAAATATTCTGCTGGTTTATGAACATATTAAAAAATTTTATCTGAAGCAGGAAACAAAGTGTATGCGATCTGAAAGCAGAGGAGCTGATAGAAAATATACGTGTAGACCAGAGGAATGCTATAATTATGCTGAGTTTTCTGGGAATCTGCAGTATTTTGATCAGTATTCTGTTCTGCACCTATATTACCAGGGCTATCACTGTGCCGGTTTCGGAACTGGAACAGGCTGCGGATAACCTGGCCAGTGGAAACCTGAGGGCAGCAGCCATCGGTTATACGGCAAAAGACGAACTGGGCCATTTGGCTGACAGTATGCGCAGTGTGGTGGATTCGCTTTTAACCATCATACAGGATGAGGGTACTTTGCTGGGAGAAATGGCAGACGGTAATTTTAATGTGCGGTCAAAAGCGGAGGAAAAGTATGTAGGGGACTTTGGAAAAGTACTGGAATCTATTGAACGGATCAAAACCTCACTAAGCGATACATTGATGCAGATCGATCTGTCTTCTGACCAGGTGTCATCAGGGGCTGACCAGGTGTCATCAGGAGCCCAGGCTCTTTCCCAGGGGGCGGCAGAACAGGCGTCCTCCATCGAAGAACTTGCGGAGACCATCAGAGGCATTTCCAATCATGTAAAACATAATGCAGACTACGCGGAAGAGGCAGACCGGCGTGCAAATGGGGCGGGGAGCGAGGCCGTAGAGAGTAACCGCAGGATGCAGGATATGGTATCAGCCATGGCTGATATAAGCACCAGTTCCAGAGAGATCGGTAAAATCATCAAGACAATTGAGGATATTGCGTTCCAGACCAATATTCTTGCGCTCAATGCGTCAGTGGAAGCAGCCAGAGCCGGGGAAGCAGGCAGAGGATTTTCCGTGGTCGCAGCGGAATTCCGCAATCTTGCCACAAAGTCAGCAGAAGCATCCAAAGACACTGCCGCATTGATCGAGAATTCCCTGAATACCGTCAAAAGCGGTACACGTATTGCGGATGAGACAGCCCACTCGCTTGACGCGGTGCTGGAAAGTGTCCGGCTTGTAACCGGGATCATTGGGCAGATCACAGCGTCCTCCATAGAGCAGGCAGATTCCATCCTTCAGATAGAACAGGGAATTGAACGGATCTCTGAGGTGGTGCAGACGAATTCCGCTACAGCGGAAGAAAGCGCGGCTGCCAGTGAAGAGCTGTCAGCGCAGGCACAGCTTTTGAAAAATCTGACCGGACAGTTTCGTCTGGAATCAGATGCATGTCAGTGATCAGGGATCAGAAGTTCTTCCGCTTCTTTTATTCCTGATTGGACCAGTTTGCTGATCGTGAAATGAAACTCATGCATCAATAGTTCTTCCAGTTTCTCAGAAAAACGGACGGCGTCTGCTTCTTCCAGGGAACGGCTGAAGGTTTCAAAGCAGGAAATATACAGCTTCTTTTTATCATCACTCCTTTTCCATATACTGTAAAGTGTGTATCCCCAGAAAAGCTGCTGCAGGAGCTCCGTGTAAACGGTACGGACAGCCTCATATGGGGAATATTGTTTCAGCAAATCCAATGTGGCATAAGTGATCAGCTCATACTGCTGACGGTCTTTCAGTCCTGACAGTCGTTCCTGACAATCCTGTATGGCATTGGTATCCAGCGAAGATATGGTGATTTCCGAAACTTCCCTGCAGGATAAGGCCAGGATCTGCAGGCTTTTTGCCATATCTAACATCCGTTTTCGGACAGCAGGTTTTGTAAAATCGCAGTTTTTTGCTGTCTCTTTGTAAGACAGCACTTTAGTTCCGATCCGTTTGAAGGATTTGGTGGCACCCACGCCGTTGAGCAGGGAAAGTGCCCTGCGGACCGTACTCACAGATACATTTCTCTCTTTGGAAAGCTGACTCAGAGAAGGGAGAAAGGTGTCTGCAGGATACTGGCCCCGGCTGATTGAGGTGAGAAGGTCCATTGCCAGTGAGTAGCATATTTGTGATGCTTTTTTATATGGGCTCCATGTGAACGGGATCTCCTGGGACGGCCCGGGCATGGTGATCCTTTCTTCATAAAACCGGCACAGGGACAGGGAAATGGAATCCTGTGCGCTGCGGATGGATCTGCGCAGAGAATCCCAGTCTTTTTTCAGGCAAAATTCTAAAGAGCGCGGCGCATATTCCGTGACGACTGACATATGCCAAGGATTTTCGGGTGTACTGAAAAAAGGTGCCTCAAAAAAGGTAAAGATCTGCCACAGCAGCCGAAGGAAAAGATCGTTTCCCAAAGACGCATAAGCTGTCATAATGTAGTCGAACGCAAAAACCGGAGGATATGTATGATCGGCATCAGACAGATGCGTACTGTTGAGCATCTTTGCAGGTGCATTTTTAAGTCCGAGCCACTGGGCATGGCCTGTCAGCGGTCCTATTGATTTACTTAAATCAATCAGGGCATTTTTTCTTTGGGAAAAGAAGAGCTGGACATTGTCCTCTATCTGCTGTTCACTGTAATCCTTTATGACCACAGACCCTACATTCTGGGAGATGGTGATATAGCCATCCTTCTGCAGGCGCAGATATGCCCGGCGTATGGTATCCAGTGAGACAAAAAAGCTGCCTGCCGCATGTTCCATTTTGGGAAGCGTATGGCCATAATGGTAGACCCCGAATTGAATGTGTGTTTTTAATACACCATAAACTACGTTGCACAGTTCTGTATCATCTTTCACAAGTCTTACCTCATTTCTTTTGTTTCCATCAGTATTTTTAAATCAGTATAGCATGAACATAAATATTTTACCACAGGATCAAGCTGTGCGCTATGCGGAGATTCCGTGCATATCCTCCCGGAATATTGATATTCTCTATGCCAATCAGGCGGCCAGGACATGAACCGGTTCTCCGTGAACTGTTGATTCCGGAGCCTGAGAAGCAGCCGGGATATGTCAGATACCAGTTTACTGTGACATGCAGATGCTGCAGTCTGCATTGGCAGAAGCATTCAGCCCATATTCCGGGGATGATGGGGAATATACGGATTGATATGGGAATCTATTGGCCTTTTGCTGGGCGCATGGTATAATACTTGGTATATAAGTTGAATATTCTGACTGGAATTGAGCTGCTGTCCGTAAGGACCGGCCGATGCCATGATTTTGGAGGAGAACAATGTCTAATATTTCAAGCAGAGAAAATAAATATGGTAACGAGCCTGTGAAAAAGAGGGAAAGGTCTGTCTCCGGGAAGATCATCAGGAGCCTGCTGTTGGTGCTGACTCCGTCACTGGCTATTTTGATTGTTATTTCCTGCATAATGGCAGCCGGTGCTATCTCAGACCTTAATGAAGAACTTTTGGATGTGCAGACAGATTATGCGGTTTCTGTTGTGGATGATTTTTTCAGCAGTAAAATTGCGTCAGTCAGTATGTTTCAGGAGAGCGCTGTTCTGCAGCATTACTTTGAAGCCGTGAATACGGCGGAGGATATTGACCGGTATGAGGGCAGGGATGTGGTAAGAAAAGAACTATCAGGGGCATTGGAGCGTATGTCTGACCAGATGGTTATGCAGGTATGGGCCGCAGACGAGAGGACGGACAGCTACTTTCTTTCAAACGGTGAGGCAGTGGATGCAAATCTGAAAAAAGTCATATGGCGCCAGCCCCTGCTTGATGGGAAGAAAACAGTGGTGTCAGAGCCTTACTTGGATCCCGCCTCAGGAGAATCTATTGTGTCTGTGGTTTCGCCGGTTTTTTCTGAAGATGGTGCGGATATTGCGGGATATGCCGGTTTGGATGTCTTTGTGAGCAGTCTGTCACAGCTTCTCTCAGAGATAAAGGTGGGGGAAGAGGGATATCTGGAAGTGATCTCCCACGATTCGGATTACATATACAGCGATGACCCCGCAGCAATGGGGAAAAACGTGGAGGAACTGGATATATCCAATGACTACAAAGAAAAAGTAAAAAGCGGCTACAATGGAATCGTGGATTTTCATTACAGTGATACTGCTTATACCTCCATGTTCAGAAACTGTGAAACAACAGGCTGGCTGGCCGCTGCCACACTGCCGTTGGCAGAGGTAAATGCAACCCGGAATTATCTGATCGCTGTACTTGTGCTGCTGTCGGTTATCATACTCGGACTCCTGGCTGTTATTGTGATAGCCGTTACCAGAAGGATGATGAGGCCCCTTGCGGAGATCAGCAGCAATATGGAGGAGTTTTCCGCCGGAAACCTGGAGGTTACGATCAAAGAATACGGCAATGATGAGATTGGACGTATGGCTGGCAGCATCCGTTCCTCTGTCAGCACGCTGAAAGAAATGATACATGATATTACTCATATATTGAGTGAGATATCACATGGCAATCTGGATGTGACGGTAAATGGCAATTACATCGGCGATCTGCGGTTCATCCGGGAGGCGCTGGAACAGATCATTGAGTCACTGAATATAACACTGGGGCAGATATATGTCTCGGCTGAACAGGTATCTTGTGGTTCAGAGCAGGTTTCAGAGGGGGCCCAGTCCCTTGCCCAGGGCGCGTCGGAACAGGCGGGCGCAGTGGAAGAGCTGGCAGAGAGTATCGGGGTGATATCCGCACAGATCGCCGCTAATGCGGAAAGTGCTGCAAAAGCCAGCCAAAGAGCCGCAGATGTGGGCCGGGAGGCGGCGGCCAGCGACATCCGTATGCAGGAAATGCTGGCAGCAATGCAGGAGCTGAGAGAATGTTCACGGGAAATAGGCAATATCGTCAAGACGATTGAGGACATAGCGTTCCAGACAAATATACTGGCGCTGAATGCCGCTGTGGAGGCAGCCAGAGCTGGAGAGAGCGGCAGGGGATTTGCTGTAGTTGCAGGGGAGGTGAGAAACCTTGCCAACAAGAGCGCCGAGGCATCCAGAAATACCACGGTGCTGATAGAGAGTTCTTTAAGAGCCGTGGAAAATGGAGCGGCGCTAGCGGACGAAACCGCAAAGACACTGAAACTTGTGGTAGAAGGAGTTGGCGGGGTGGCTGACGCCATTGACAAAATCTCAGAGGCATCCGGTGAGCAGGCCCATTCTGTAGAGCAGGTATCACAGGGAATAGAGCAGATTTACGGCGTGGTCCAGGTAAACTCCGGTACCGCGGAGGAGAGCGCTGCCGCCAGTGAGGAGCTTTCCGCCCAGGCGCAGATCTTAAAAGAACTGATTGGAAAATTCAGGATCAAAAAATAACATCAGAAGGAAAGGGAGGATAAGATGAGATACAGAGAACTTGGGAGAACAGGACTAAAGGTCAGCGAGATCGGCCTGGGTGCAGAGTGGCTGGAGCGGCACACTGCCCAGGAGGTAAAAGAGGTGGTCCTGCACTGTGAGGAAGCGGGGATCAATATTCTGGACTGCTGGATGTCAGAGCCGAATGTAAGGTCAAATATCGGCGCGGCGATCAAAGGAAGGAGACAACACTGGATCATCCAGGGACATCTGGGCTCCACCTGGCGCGGCGGCCAGTATGTTAGGACCCGTGACCTGGCCCAGACTAAGTCTGCTTTTTGTGATCTGCTGGAGCGTCTGGGAACCGATTACATAGATCTGGGCATGATCCATTTTGTGGATGAGGAAGAAGAGTTTCATCGTATTATGGATGGGGAATTCTATGCATATGCCGGGGAACTGAAGGAAAAGGGGATGATCCGGCATATTGGAATGAGCACACACAACCCGGCAGTTGCAAAGCTGGCTGCCGTGAGCGGTAAGATCGAAATGATCTTATTCAGCATTAACCCTGCGTTTGACATGCTTCCCGCAAGTGAGGACATGACCGAGTATTTTAAAGAAAGCTATGATGAAAAGCTGGGAGGCATTGCACCTGAGCGGGCGGAACTGTACAGAATCTGTGAAAAGAACGGGGTAGGCATTACGGTTATGAAAGGGTATGCGGGCGGACGTCTGTTTTCGGCTGAGACATCCCCGTTTCAAGTGGCGCTGACACCGGTGCAGTGTCTGCACTATGCCCTGACGCGTCCGGGAGTTGCCAGTGTCATGGTGGGTTATGACACGCCTGAACATGTAGACCAGGCGGTGGCGTATGAAACAGCCTCAGAGAAAGAAAAGGATTATGCCACAGTGCTTGCCAATGCCCCGGCCCACGCTTATTATGGACAGTGTACCTATTGCGGGCACTGCGCACCGTGTCCCTCCGGGATCGACATTGCCATGGTGAACAAACTGTATGACCTGGCAGTGATGCAGCCGGAGGTTCCTGCGGCGCTGAAGGCCCATTATGAAGGCCTGACTGCAAATGGGAAAGACTGCGCGGAGTGTAAAAGCTGTGAGGATAACTGCCCCTTTGGCGTGGCCGTCACAGAAAAAATGAGAAAAGCGGAAGAACTTTTCAAATAGCCCCATCTTATGCAGCCTGAACAACAATTAGAAAGGAAAAGAGATTATGACGAAAGAGAAACTGGCACTGGAAGTAGTGGAACGGTTAAAAAAGGAATACCCTGATGTGGGATGCACCCTGGATTATGACCAGGCATGGAAGCTGCTTGTCAGTGTCCGTCTGGCAGCCCAGTGCACAGATGCCAGAGTCAACGTGGTAGTACAGGATTTATACGCAGAATATCCGGATGTGAATGCACTGGCGGAGGCAGATGTGGAGGATATTGAGCGGATCGTAAAGCCCTGCGGCCTGGGAAAGAGCAAAGCCAGGGATATCAGTGCCTGCATGAAAATACTGAGGGATGAGTACAGCGGCAGGGTACCCTCTGACTTTAATGCCCTTCTGAAACTGCCGGGAGTGGGGCGCAAAAGCGCCAATCTGATCATGGGTGATGTATTCGGGAAACCGGCGATCGTGACAGATACCCACTGTATCCGCCTGGTCAACCGATTAGGTCTTGTGGACGCCATAAAAGACCCTAAGAAAGTGGAGATGGCCCTTTGGAAGCTGATCCCCCCTGAGGAGGGCAGCGATTTCTGCCACAGGCTGGTGTTCCACGGCAGAGATGTGTGTACAGCCAGAACAATACCTTACTGTGAAAAATGCTGCCTGCGGGATATCTGTCAGAAAGATGGTGTGTGAGGATGCGCTATCTGACAAATGTGGGAGAGATCCTGGGACAACTGATGCAGACCATAGAGAAAGCAGTGCCGGCTGGGAAAATATCTGTGTCATACCAAAGGATGAGAAGGTTTTTGGTTTGCTGAGAGAATCAGGGGGACATATGAGTGCCAGACCTGTGCCTAGGGACGGTATCATTGTGATCCGCTGAGAGAGGGGATGGATGTCGTACCTACCGCAGGCGGTACAGCATCCGGTCTGTGCGGGAGCAGTTGTTTATATACTGCTTTTCCAGGGAGCGGATATAGGTTTCCATAAATAATACGGTTTCTGGTGAAGCCTTCTGTCCTCCATAGCGGATTTGGCGGAAGATCCGGAACAGATCAGTTAAGGCTGCATCGGGCGCATCAAGCGCGCCGGCGGCCTTTTCTTCATATTTCAGAAGCGTTTCTCCCTCCTGGAATGGCAGACTCGACAGTTTTCCTCTGCGCCCAATGAATTTCCGGAGGCACCCAGCCTATTGGCTCCAGATAAGCTTCGGTCCAGGCATGGGCACTGGAACCCGCAAGAAGTATTTCACTGTTCTCCGTGTCACAGGTACGGTCTGTGGCAAATCCTTCCACATATCGGGTGGGGATCTTGCGGCAGCGCCCAAGTATGACCATGGCTGTGGCAAAGGAAGTGCAGTAGCCGGTCTTTGTGTCAAAGAAAGGCATCTGCAAAATCCCTGCCCCCCCTCAGGGGAGTCCCCGGTTGCGGTATAATGATAGCTGTTCAGGTATGTGCGGATGGCTTCCAGTTCTTCGTAGGGAGTCCCGCAGCCTTGGGTGATCTTGCAGCATAGCGCAGTGGTTATTGCGCAGCAGAAAAAAAACAGGTATAATATATAAAATATGACAAAATACTACAAGGTGACAGTAAAAATATGCGGAAGAAAAATTGGATAAAAAGACTGGCTTTTGTGATGGTCATACTGTTAGTGCTGTTCGTGTTTGCAGCGAATATTGTGGTGGATCTGGCATTGGTTCCGGAGAAGATGGAACAGACCCAGGCTTTTGAAGATATAACGGAGGACAGCTACGAAGCCCTTGTCCGGACAGATGACATTGAACAGAACAGGATGTCCAGTCTGGAGAAAGCTAACCAGTGGGCACAGACATCTGACAGTCAGGAGCTGTCTGTGACAACAGAAGACGGATACCGTCTGATCAGCAGGGCGTTTTACCGGGAAGGCGGGAGTCATAACTGGGTCCTGCTGCTGCACGGTTATACCGGATGGAAAGAGGAGATGTACCCCATTGCCTATGAGTATGCTAAAAGAGGATATCAGGTTCTGGTGCCGGATATGCGGTGCAGCGGTGAGAGCCAGGGCGATTTCATCGGTATGGGATGGACCGACAGACTGGATAATCAGCTGTGGCTTGAGATGATCCTGGATGTGGATGAGAGTGCACAGATAGTCATACACGGACAATCTATGGGAGGTGCCTGCGCGCTGATGATGGCCGGGGAGCAGCTTTCGGAACACGTGGTCGCGGCAGTATCCGACAGTGCGTATACGGATGCCTACAGTATTTTTAAAAAACAGTTAAAGGACTGGTTCCATATCCCCGGATTTCCCCTGGTGGACGGTGCCAGCCTCATGCTGCAGATGCGCGGGGGCTATAGTCTGAAAGAGGCCTCTGCCCTGGAAGCTGTGAAGAAAAGTACCATTCCCCTTTTGATCATACATGGGGAGGAGGATGCATTTGTACCTGTGGAGATGGCTTATGAACTGTACGATGCGGCGGACTGTGAAAAAGAAATCCTGATCGTTGAGGGTGCGGGCCATGCCCAGGCACCCGACAAGGCACCAAAAGAATACTATGAAACCGTATATTCTTTCCTGGAAACGCATGGAATGACCGGTTTTGGCTGAAAATACAAAGTGTAGGAAAAGGGCAGGGAAGAATCCCTGGATGTGCGGCTTGAAAAATCTCTGCCTGTCTGCTATAGTAGGTAGATAAAGCGCGTGTGAGGCGCCGGACAAGGTGCTGTAATAAGATTACTGGAGAAATATTATGCATGAAAGAATAGAGGTACTGGGCATTTCCGTGGAGAAATGTTATGTGGAGGACGTGATGGAGTGCGTCAATGAGAACTGGTTTAACGAGACGCTTTCCACTTATGGAGTCATCAATATGAAACTGCTCATGGCTGCCCAGGAGGATGAGAAGCTGAAGGAATATATTGGAATCCTGGACAAGGCTGTAGTGGATGAGCCGGAGGTTTTAAAAGCAGCAGGTGTTGAGGACCCAAGGCTTGAGGAGGAGGCTGCCAAGCATGGCTTCTTTTCCACACTGTTCTGGTTTTTGTCCCATTATAAGAACCAGGTCTTTTTACTTGGAGAGACCGAGGAGGATATGGAGACTTTCTATCATTATGTGAAGGATAAGTATCCGGATATCGTGATACTGGGAAAAGACAGTCTTGAGGAAGCTCATGCGGACCAGGTAGACCGAATTATTAATGAGATTAATTCTTTCAGTCCCCAGGCGGTTCTGACTTGTTCCAGAAACATGGGGATTGAACGTTTTGTGGCAGATAACAGGAAGATGATGAATACAAAAATTCTGTTTTGTCTTGGGGAACGTCACGAAATCCAGAAAGAAACAGGATTAAAAAAGGGCTGGCTGGGAAAACTTTTGGAAAAGAGTACATTTAAAAAGCTGGTTTCACAGTATAATGAGGAGAATGAGGACTCGGGAAAAGGAGAAGAATAACATGCTTGCTGAGAAAAAAGGAAATTGGCGGGCATATGTGTATATACTGATTGGGACGGCTGTGATGGCCGTCTCAATCACTTCTATTTACGACCATATGCAGATGGTGACCGGGGGCTTTTCCGGTTTGGCCATCATTATCAAATCTTTGACTGAGAATCTGATGCCCGGCGGAATCCCCCTGTGGCTCACCAATGCGGTACTGAATGTCCCCCTGTTTTTCCTTGGGGTGAGCATCAAGGGATGGGGATTTACAAAAAAGTCTATTTTCGGCGCCCTGGCTCTGTCCCTCTGGCTTTTTTTGATACCGGAACTTCCCATCATACCCGATGATATGCTGCTGGCAGCCTTGTTCGGCGGTGTGATCATGGGTGTGGGAATCGGTTTTATTTTCCTGGGACAGGGTACCACAGGCGGAACAGATATGGTATCCGCACTGATACAGCACAAGATGCGCCATTATTCCATTGCCCAGATCCTCCAGGTGGTGGATGGGGCTATCGTCATACTGGGCGTGTTTATCTTTGGGCTGCAGAGGGCACTCTACGCAGTGATCGCTATTTTTGTCACCACGAAAGTGACTGACGGCTTCCTGGAAGGTATGAAATTCGCCAAGATCGCATTTATCATCACTGACCTGCACGATGAGATGGCTAAAAGCCTGATGGAGGAACTGGAAAGGGGCCTGACCGGTATATCTGCCAGAGGCATGTATTCCGGTGAGGAGAAAACCATGCTCTTCTGCGTGGTGGGGAAGAAGCAGATCGTGCGCTTAAAAGAGCTGGTGACCAGGACAGACCCCAAAGCATTTGTTATTGTGACCGATGCCCGTGAGGTGATCGGGGAAGGATTCCACAGCGGGGAAGACATGTGAGTTATCATTCCCCCAGCCGCTTCCACAGGAGGCTTTGGGCGTAAACAGAGTTGTGAAAAGAAAAGGGGAAATGTGAACAAAATGTTACATTTTGAAAAAAAGATGTAATATTTAACATTTTCTCTTTATTTTTTTTCGATTATGTATTAGTATATAGTGTAGGGTTTTTTGTTTTTATGGGATGGAAACAGAGAAGAACACTATATAATGAAAGAAGGAAAGAGAATGATATCAAACCAGGTACTACAAAACACTCTGGACGGGCTGAAAAGCATATCCAGAACAGACTTCTACATCACGGACATGGAAGGGAAAGTGATGGCATCTACTTTTTCTGAGAATGTTTGTGCACAGGAGGAAGTCCTAGCTTTTGCAAATTCCCAGGCAGACAGTCAGGTGATTAAAGGATATCAGTTCTTTAAAATCTACGATGACCATCAGCTTGAGTATGTGCTGGTTATCAATAGCGCCGGAGACGATGTCTATACACTTGGAAAGCTTGTGGTTTTCCAGATTCAGGGACTGCTGACCGCATACAAAGAGCGGTTCAATAAGGATAACTTTATCAAGAACCTGCTTTTGGACAATCTGCTTTTAGTGGATATCCATAACCGGGCGAAAAAGCTGCATATCGAAGTGGATGTGCGCAGAGTTGTATTTATTCTGGAAACGAACCAGGATAAGGATTACGGCTCCCTGGAAAATATTAAAAATCTATTGGGCGGCAAAACCGGGGATTTTGTCACTGCTGTAGATGAGAAGAGCATTATCATTGTGAAAGAGCTGACTGCCACGGATAATTATCCGCAGGTGGACAAGATCGCGAATATGATCCTGACCACTCTCGGTATCGAGAAGGACGGCAGGACCCACATTGCCTACGGTACCATTGTGAAGGAGTTAAAGGAAGTATCACGCTCCTACAAGGAAGCCCGCATGGCTCTGGACGTTGGTAAGATTTTCTTTGGAGACAGAGAAGTGATCGCTTATAGTTCCCTAGGCATCGGCCGTTTGATCTACCAGCTGCCGATTCCTCTGTGTAAAATGTTCATCCGTGAAATTTTCGATGGAAAATCACCGGATGACTTTGATGAGGAAACACTGACCACCATCAACAAATTCTTTGAAAACAGCCTGAATGTCTCGGAGACATCAAGACAGCTGTACATACACAGGAATACTCTGGTATACCGTCTGGATAAGCTCCAGAAGAGTACCGGCCTTGACCTGCGTGTGTTTGAAGATGCCATAACATTTAAGATAGCCCTGATGGTGGTAAAATATATGAAGTATATGGAGACACTTGATTACTGATATCCGGGGAAGCGGGTGTCAGGAACACAGGAGGATATTTATGATTGATTTAAAGGGCGTGAGTAAAGCATACAGTAAGGGCCAGCCGGCTCTTAACAATGTGTCGCTTCACGTAGAGAAGGGTGAATTTGTTTTTATCGTGGGCAACAGCGGTTCAGGTAAATCCACTCTGATAAAGCTGCTGCTGAAGGAACTGGATCCCACAAGCGGGTCCATCACGGTAAACGGACAGCGCCTGGATAAGTTAAGACGGCGAAAAGTGGCAAAATACCGCAGGGGAGTCGGTGTTGTGTTCCAGGATTTCCGTCTGCTTCGTGACAGGAATGTCTATGAAAACGTAGCATTTGCACAGCGGGTCATTGAGCGCCCCACACGTGTCATTAAAAAGCGCGTGCCTGAGGTGCTCACCTTAGTGGGCCTGGCTGAAAAATACAAATCCCGTCCGGACCAGCTGTCCGGCGGTGAACAGCAGAGGGTTGCCCTGGCAAGGGCACTGGTGAACCGTCCAAGCATCCTGCTGGCGGATGAGCCAACCGGTAATCTGGACCCTAAGAACTCTTTTGAGATCATGAAACTGCTGGAAGAGATCAACGAGCGCGGTACAACCGTTCTTGTCGTTACACACAACAGGGAAATCGTAAACGCATTCAAGAAGCGGGTGATTACCATGAAGAAAGGCGTCATTGTAAGCGACGAACAAGAAGGTGGATATCAGTATGAGAATTAGTACAATAGCATACATATTAAAACAGGGTGTGAAGAACATCTGGAGAAATTTAAGATTCTCCCTTGCTTCTATCGCCACCATGTCCGCATGTATATTCCTGTTTGGACTGTTTCTTGCACTGGTAATGAACTTCAGATATATCGTCCACACAGCGGAGGAAGGCGTAGCAGTTGTTGTATATTTTGAAGAAGGAACAAAACAGGAACAGATTGATAATATCGGAAAGAAGATCCAGGCCCGTGATGAGGTTGCGGAAGTAAAATACATCTCTGCTGACCAGGCCTGGGAAGAATTCCGCGATGACTATCTGGGCGGCGACGAGGCACTGGCAGAAGGATTCAGAAACCAGGATAATCCTCTTGCCAACTCAGCAAACTATCAGGTATATCTGAAAAATGTTGAGGAGCAGAGCCAGCTTGTAGAGTATATTGAATCTCTTGACGGTGTGCGCAGCGTCAGCCAGTCACAGTCAGCGGAGAAGACCCTCACCACATTTAATAAGCTGATCGGTTATGTGTCCCTGGGAATTGTATTTATCCTGCTGGCAGTTGCCTTCTTCTTGATCAGTAATACCATCACCATGGGTATTTCTGTACGCCAGGAAGAAATCGGGATCATGAAACTGATCGGAGCAACCGACTTCTTTGTAAGAGCACCTTTCGTGATCGAGGGTATTCTGCTGGGCGTAGTAGGGGCAGCGATCCCTATGGGAATTCTCTATGTGCTCTATAACAGAGTCATAGAGTTTGTAATGACAAAGTTCCATTTACTGTCAGGATTCCTTCAGTTTTTGGATGTATCCCATGTATTCCGGATCCTGCTGCCGGTAGGTGTGGGACTTGGTATCGGCATTGGTTTCATTGGTAGTATGATTTCCGTAAGGAAACATTTAAGGGTATAAGTTATAAAGTACAGAAGAGATGCTGCTGAATGTATGTTTCCTCCCGCGTATGCGGGGGGATCTGTTTGGCAGTGTCTTCTTTTTGTTTGGGTGAAGACAATTTTATAAGGAAAGGAACTGAAAGTGTGGACAGAAAGAAATATATCAAAGGTTTTCTGCTGGGTGTTCTCTGTACAGCCCTTATAGGCGGCGGAGTAATGGGATTTCTGTGGTTTCAGGGCCAGCAGGGCGTGCTGAATGGTTCTACAGTGAAGAAGGCAAAAGTGATCGAAGACATCATAGATGAGTATTATCTGGAGGATATTGACGAGGAAGAACTGGAATCCTATCTGTATAAAGGACTGGTGGCAGGGCTGGGTGACCCTTATTCCGGATATTATACCTCTGAGGAGTACGCCAAGCTCAACGAGAGCACAGAAGGTGAATATCTTGGCGTGGGCGTGGTGCTGCAGCAGGAGGCAAGAACAGGTATAGTCACCATCACCAGATGTTACGAAGGAGCACCGGGAGCCAAGGCAGGGCTTCTGCCCGGGGATGTGATCTACACCGTGAACGGGGAGACGACCACAGATAAGGAATTGTCAGAGATCGTAAAATTGATCAAAGGTTCAGAGGGCGAGACCGTCCATCTGGAGATCGCCAGAGAGGGAGAGAGCGACTATGTGAGCCTGGACATTCCTCTGGAACACGTGGAAGTGCCCATGGTGGAGCATGAGATGCTGGAGGACCATATCGGATATATTCAGATCTATGAATTTGCGGAGGTGACGGCTGCCCAGTATGAATCTGCATTCCAGGATTTGCAGAGCCGGGGGATGGAGCGCCTGATCGTGGACCTGCGTGATAATCCGGGCGGTCTGCTGATCTCTGTGTGTGATATCCTGGAGCAGATCCTGCCAAAAGGACTGATGGTTTATACCGAAGATAAGAACGGGAACAGAAAGGAATACACCTGTGACGGGGAAAAGGAACTGCAGATTCCTCTGACAGTGCTTGTCAATGACAACAGTGCCAGTGCGTCGGAAATTTTCTCCGGTGCAGTACAGGATTATGGAATTGGAAAACTGGTAGGCACTACCACTTACGGAAAAGGGATTGTACAGATGCCCATTCCCCTCACAGACGGAAGCGCGGTAAAGCTCACCATTGCCAAGTATTATACACCGAATGGCCGCAACATCCATGGTACGGGAATCGAGCCGGATGTGGAAGTGGAGCTGGATGACAGCCAGCGCCAGCAGGTGACAATAGAGAAATCCCAGGACAATCAGCTTCAGAAGGCCATAGAAGTGGTAAAGGGAATGTAGTTGAAGAGACGGTCAATCCGTGGTAAACTGATAAAAATGGGAAAGTGAGGGAGACAGCGTATGAGTGAATATGTAATTATAACAGATAATACAGTGGATATGCCCTTGTCATGGTTTAAGGAACATCAGGTGGATTATCTCTGCCTGTCCTGTAACATGGACGGAGAAATATACGACAAGGAGCATGTTATAGAAGATAAAGAGTTTTACAGGCGTATGAGAGCGGGCTCCATGCCCACCACATCACAGGTAAATCCCACAGCAGCGGAGGAGATCTTTGAGTCTGTAGTCAAAGAGGGCAAAGATGTTCTGTATCTGGCATTTTCATCCGGATTAAGCGGAACCTATAACAGCTGCCGCGTTGCCGCGGAAGAGTTAAGGGAATCCTACCCTGACAGAAAGATAGAGGTGATTGACACCCTGGCCGCATCCATGGGGGAAGGCCTGCTTGTATGGTATGCCGCAAAGATGAAAGCGGAAGGCAGGTCCATGGAGGAAGTGACGCAGTGGGTAAAGGAGAACATCCTTCACACCTGCCATGTCTTCACCGTGGATGACTTAAACCATCTCTACCGGGGCGGACGTGTCTCAAAAGCCACAGCGGTACTGGGGACCTTGGCCAATATCAAACCAATGCTCCATGTGGACAATGAAGGGAAACTGATACCTGTGGGAAAGGTCAGAGGACGCAAAAAATCACTGGCAACCCTGGTTTCCATGATGGAGGAGCGGATTGGAAATTACAGGGGTAAAAATGAGATTGTCCTGATCAGCCACGGTGACTGTGAGGAAGACGCAGCGTACGTGGCAAAGCTTGTGGAGGAAAAATTCGGTATTACCAATGTGATGATGAACCCCATAGGCGCCACCATAGGCGCACATGCCGGTCCGGGCACGGTAGCTCTGTTTTTCCTTGGGGAATACAGATAGTCCTACGGTTAAGGACAGTGCTCTTTGCGCGGTTACAAAATTTGTAATATTGGAGATAGTGCTTGACAGTTTTTAGCAAGAGAAGTTAAACTGTTAGAAGTGAAGGATTTACCAAGGAAATGTGTATGAAAGGATATATGCACGATGGACAATAGACATGGGAGTTCTTCTGGGATTTTTCGGGAGGAGGCATTGGGGCGTTTATGAACAGCAGACAGACAATTCTGATTGTAGATGATGTGGAAATGAACCGTGCCATTCTGGACGCTACTTTTTCGGAAGATTATAGAATTTTAGAAGCTGAGAACGGAAAGCAGGCCATGGAGTTTATCATGGAGCAGCAGGACAGGCTTGCAGCCATACTGCTTGACGTAGTTATGCCGGTTATGGACGGGTTTGAAGTGCTGGAAGAAATGCAGAAACTGAACCTTACGCATAAGATCCCTGTCTTTTTGATCACAGCAGAGAACTCTCAGGAGGTTCTGAAGAGAGGATATGAACTGGGTGTTGTGGATATTATCGGAAAGCCTATCATTCCTTTCTTTATCCGTCGGCGTATCGGCAATGTGATACGGCTTAATAACATTGTGAATGAACAGGACGCTCTGCTCAGGGAACAGGCACAGGAGATCAGGGAACTGAACAGTTCCATCATTGAGACCCTCTCCACTGCCATTGAGTTCAGAGACTGCGAATCCGGGGAGCATGTTACCAGAATCCGCGATCTGACCATGATTCTTTTGCATGTCATTAAAGATTTGGACCCCTCCTGCAGGATTGAGGAGAATGATCTGCCTATGATAGCAGACGCGGCAGTCATGCATGACGTAGGCAAGATTGCCATTCCTGACGGTATTCTCAACAAGCCGGGCAGGCTTACTGCTGAAGAATTTGAGATTATGAAGACACACACCGTACGGGGATGTGAGCTTCTGGACAGTGTACCGCGGTTCCATGAGAACCCTGTATACAAATATGCGTATGATATCTGCCGTCATCATCATGAGCGATGGGATGGACGCGGGTATCCGGATGGGCTGAAGGGAGATGAGATTTCTATACAGGCGCAGGTCGTGTCTGTGGCGGATGTCTATGATGCCCTGGTCAGTGACCGTGTATACAAAAAGGCATATCATCATGACACGGCCTATGAGATGATACGGAACGGCGAATGCGGCTGTTTCAGCCCCCTTCTGATGGAAGGACTCAGCAGAGCAAAGGATAAGATGAAAGCGCTCTATAAGAGAGAAGAATAAAAAGGTGCATCCGCACCGGCGTTGGATGAATGGACGCCGGGGGATGCACCTTTTTTGATAGTACCACTGCCGTAAGGTCAGTGGGATTCCGGCTCTCTGGTCAGGCGGTAGCTGCGGGGTGACATACCAAAACGGGCTTTGAATATCTTATAGAAATAACTGAAATTGTGATATCCCACGTTCAGGCCGATATCTGTTACAGACAGGGAAGTATTTTGAAGCAGGTAGGCAGCCTGGTTCAGCCTTTTATCCTGCAGCAGGTCCTTGTAATTTTTCCCTGTGTGCCGCTTGATGACACGGCTCAGCCAATAAAGGTCATAACCCAGTTCCCCTGCCAGCTCTGACAGTTCCCCGTCACTGTAATGTTCCTCTATGTACTGGAAGACCGTGAGCAGCAGTTCCTGTTCATAGTTTTCCTGCCCGATCTTTGCTTTGTCGATGTAATTCATGAGCTGCAGAAAGAGGAGTCCCATGGTGACCTGATTGGAGCTGCGTTTATTGGGCTGTTTGTTGTGCAGAGTCCAGATGAGATTTTCCACCAGATTTTGTATGGGCAGAATGTCTGCAACTTTAAAATGAAGGTAATTTACATTCTGGCTGCCGGTCTTCAGACATTCAATGATGAAGGTGCGCAGCATATTGTCCTCTGTGCCTATCATATCTAAGGGCTGTCCGAAAAACTCGGGCAGTATGATGAAATTGACGGCGATATCGTCATACCCTGCTTGATAGATTTCCTGGGTGGCAGTCTGGCTTAAAAAGAGAAGCTCCCCGGTGCCCAGCAGAACCTCTGCGCCGTTAATGATATGACGGGTGCTGCCTGAGCACATATAGATCATTTCTACATAATTGTGGTTATGTTTTGGGAAATGTACGAAGCGGGTGTGGGGACGGATCTGCAGGAGTTTTCCATGTTCCAGAAGTTTTTTGTTGTCAATGGTCATGGAATGTTCCAGATTGTAAATGGAGGGGTTGATTTCCTTCTTCCCGTCCAGCAGTGCCTGTTCTTCCGCCGTTATTTTTTTCAGTTCTCTTAACAATTCCTGGTTCATGGCTTCCTCCGTCTTTCTGTCTGCTGCCTGTCCATGAGGCGCAGTTCTGTATTTATAGTAATATGGGAGAGATAAAAATGCAATCGGCGGACTGCAAATAAGGTTATAAAATTATGCAAGCTGTGTACTTTTTCTTTCTCCTCTTTTCCGATAAGATGAGAAGATAAGGAGGTCGGAAATCATGACAGAATATTATCTGGCGGTGGACATCGGCGCGTCCAGCGGCCGTCACATTCTGGGACATATGGAGCAGGGCCGCGTGGTGATGGAGGAGATGCACCGTTTCTATAACGGACTGACCGTAAAAGACGGGGAAGCCTGCTGGGATCTGGAACAGTTGTTTGAGGAAATCAAGATTGGACTTAAGAAGTGCGGAAAGGCCGGGAAGATACCTGTGAGTATGGGCATTGACACCTGGGCTGTGGATTTTGTGCTTCTGGACGGGAACAATCAGGTTTTGGGAAACACGGTGGGATACAGGGACAGGAGAACAGAGGGAATGGACAGGCTTGTCCGCCGGGTTATTCCCGAGAAAGAGCTGTATGGAAGAACCGGAATCCAGAAACAGATATTTAACACCATTTACCAGCTTATGGCTGTGAAAGAAAAACATCCCGGTCATCTGGACAAGGCAGTAGCCATGCTGATGGTGCCGGACTATTTTCAGTTCCTGCTCACCGGTAAAATGGCATCAGAGTATACCAATGCCACCACAACGCAGCTTGTAAGTGCAAAAACAAAGGACTGGGATTTTGAACTGATTGAAATGCTGGGGTATCCGAAACGGATTTTTCAGCCTATTAAAAAACCGGGTACCGTGCTGGGAGCGTTCACGGAAGAGATATGGAGGGAAGTGGGCTTTGACTGCCAGGTCATACTGCCTGCTACCCATGACACAGGCTCCGCGGTTCTGGCTGTGCCTTCCAATGAGGAAAACGCCCTGTACATAAGCTCAGGTACCTGGTCCTTGATGGGGGTGGAACGAAAAGAGGCAGACTGTACGGAGGAGAGCCGCAGGCTGAATTTTACCAATGAGGGCGGCTATGATCACCGGTTCCGTTATCTGAAAAATATTATGGGGCTGTGGATGATCCAGTCTCTCAAGAAAGAACTGCAGGATATGTATTCTTTTGCGGAGCTATGTGAAATGGCTTCCCAGGAGAAGATCCCCTCCCTGGTGGATTGTAATGACAGCCGTTTTCTGGCCCCGGAGTCTATGACAGAGGCAGTGCAGGGATACTGTAAAGAGACAGGGCAGCAGGTGCCCGCAGCCCCGGCACAGCTTGCAGGTGTTATATATAGAAGTCTTGCGGACTGCTACGGCAAAACGGTGCGGGAGATTGAGGCCATGACAGGGGTACAGTATAAAAATCTCCACGTGGTGGGAGGCGGCGCAAACGCAGCGTATCTGAATCAGCTCACAGCAGCCGGTACCGGAAAAACGGTCCTGGCGGGTCCCACAGAGGCCACTGCCATTGGCAACCTGATGGTGCAGTTCATAACAAAGGGTGTGCTGGCAGACTTAGAGGCAGCCAGGCAGTGCGTCTATGACTCATTTGAGATTAAAATATACGAACCGTAAATTAGAGATGCAAAAGGATTAATTGTAAAGTCAGGAGGAAAAGAATATGACTATAGCGCAGAGATATGAGTCCGCAAAGGAAATTTACAAAAGTATGGGGGTTGACACGGACAAAGCAGTGGAAACACTGAAGAACATCCACATTTCCATGCACTGCTGGCAGGGGGATGATGTACAGGGATTTGACCACAAGGGACCTTTATCCGGAGGGATCCAGACAACAGGCAACTATCCGGGAAAAGCCGGGACACCGGAGGAGCTTATGGATGACATTGACAAAGCCCTAAGCCTGATTCCGGGTAAGCATAAACTGAACCTCCATGCAAATTATGCCATTTTTGAGGAGGGACAGTTTGCGGACAGAGATGCCCTGGAGCCTGCGCATTTCAGGAAATGGGTAGAGTTTGCGAAAGAGAGGGGGATGGGAATTGATTTCAATCCTACATTCTTCTCCCATGAGAAGGCAGAGACTTTTACACTTTCAAGCCCGGATGAAGAGATCCGCCAGTTCTGGATTCGCCATGGACAGGCCTGCATCCGCATCTCCCAGTTTTTTGCAGAGGAGCTGGGACAGCCCTGTGTGATGAATATCTGGATTCCCGACGGCTATAAGGATGTGCCGGCTGACCGTCTTGCTCCAAGGGCCAGGTTCAAGGACTCCTTGGATCGGATATTATCCATTGACTATGACAAGTCAAAAGTATATGTCTGCCTGGAATCCAAGGTGTTTGGCATTGGCATGGAGTCCTACACGGTGGGGTCCAGCGAATTCTGTATTAATTATGCTGCCAATAACGGTATTTTGAGTCTGATGGACAATGGGCATTATCATCCCACAGAGGTGGTTTCCGATAAGATCCCGGCCATGCTCTTATTTAATGAGAAACTGGCTCTGCACGTGACAAGACCGGTGCGCTGGGATTCTGACCATGTAGTGCTGTTTGATGATGAGACAAAAGAGATCGCAAAGGAAATTGTGAGAAATGATGCCATTGACCGGGTATTCTTAGGACTGGATTTCTTTGATGCCAGCATTAACCGGATCAGTGCCTGGGTGGTGGGAATGCGCAATATGCAGAAAGCTTTTTTGTTTGCACTTCTCCAGCCAAATGATAAACTGAAAGAACTGCAGAATAACAGTGAATTTACAGAACTTATGATGCTTCAGGAGGAGCTGAAGCTGTATCCGTTTGGAGACGTGTGGAATTATTTCTGCGAACAGTGCGGAGTCCCCGGAAAAGAGGACTGGTTTGAAGAAGTACAGCAGTACGAAAAAGAGGTGCTGAGTAAACGCGCATAGCAAAAAGAGTGTGGTAAGGGATGATAGAAAGGAACAGAAAACATGAGAGTTTTGGAAGCAAAATTTGTACAGGGTTTTATGAGAATGGCAGATGACGGCTGGGAACAGGGATGGCACGAGAGAAACGGCGGAAACCTGACCTACCGTATAAAGAAAGAAGAGGTGGATTCTGTCAGAGAAGATTTGTCAGCAGACGGTGCGTGGAAGGAGATCGGCACAGCGGTACCGGCCCTTGCCGGGGAGTATTTTCTGGTGACAGGAAGCGGGAAATACTTCCGCAATGTCATGAGCGACCCGGAAGACTCTATTGCCATCATAGAACTGGATCACAAGGGGGAGAACTACCGCATCTGCTGGGGGCTGGTAAATGGCGGAAGACCTACCAGCGAGCTGCCCTCCCATCTGATGAACCATGAGGTGAAAATGCAGGCAACAGGCGGGAAGCACCGGGTGATATATCATGCACATACGACCAATATCATTGCACTCACCTTTGTTCTGCCCTTAAAGGATGAAGTGTTTACAAGGGAGCTGTGGGAAATGGCCACGGAGTGTCCCGTGGTATTCCCGGATGGTGTGGGCGTTGCAGGCTGGATGGTGCCGGGTGGAAGAGAGATCGCGGTTGCCACCAGTGAGCTGATGAAGAAATATGATGTGGCAATTTGGGCGCATCATGGCATGTTTTGTTCAGGGGAAGATTTCGATTTGACTTTTGGGCTGATGCATACTGTGGAAAAGTCAGCGGAGATTCTTGTGAAAATGTTATCCATGAGACCGGATAAGCTGCAGACCATCACAGCGCAGAATTTCAGGGATTTGGCGGTGGATTTTCATGTGAGTCTGCCGGAGAAGTTTTTATACGAGAAATAAGGGTGCGGGGGCAGAGGTCTGTGCACCAGGGAATCGGCGGAGGACAAAAGCGTCCGGCACACGGGAAATTGTGCCGGGCGCTTTTGGCTGTCTGGGATGTTGTCAAAATACACACTGGATGTGGTTTTGTTTTGGGATTGTCAGGGAGGCGGAGAGATTATATAATGAGGAAAACAGAGGATGAGGAGGGATGTATATTGATCTGGCCGGATATTCAGCGCAATCTGGGGGATGTGTTTGAAGGGGGCGTACTGCCCACAATGGTTTACATAAACAAGCAGAGGATTAATCGCAGCCGGGTGGACAGACCCCTGCACAGTCATGAATCTATCTGCGAAATGCTGCTTATTTACAGGGGAACAGGAGTCTACACCGTGAATGCGGTCACCTATCATCTGGAGGAGGGAGATGTGCTTTTTTATAACCAGGGTGATCTGCACGAGGTGTCTTCCGGGACAGAGGAGGAAATCGGGTCTTACTGCGTGGGGATCACGAATTTAAGGCTCAAGGGGCTTCCGAGAAATCATCTGGTGGGGGAGAGTGGGCCTTATGTGTGCAAGGCGGGACAGATGTATCCGCTTTTGCGGGAAATGTGCGCACAGATGTATCAGATGCAGGAGACAAATCAGGCCGGAAGGCTGGCAGCGCAGCTTCTGTGTGCGTCCCTGGTGGTCATGGCCAGCCAGTTGGAGGCGTTTCCCCAGGCGGTGGCAGACGGGACCAGGGAAGAACAGTTTGTGGCACGGATTTGGAATTATTTAAATAGGCACTATACAGAGGAGGTGAGTCTTGAGAAGATTGCCGGGGCTCTGGGGTGTTCGGCGCCTTATGTTTCCCATGCGTTTAAGAAGGCTACGGGTCGTACGCCTATTCAGTATGTGATACGGCGGCGGATCGGGCTGGCGCAGACGCTGCTGATATCTACGGATATGACGGCGACGCAGATCGCTGCTACGGTGGGGTATGATAATACGAATTATTTTTGTACGCTGTTTGCACGGGTGGTGGGGATGACGCCCATTCGGTATAGGGGGCTTTATTTGGAGGAGCTGAAGGGGGTTAGGAATCAGTCTTGAAGAGGGAGGATAGAAGCAGGCGAATGAGAACGGGATGATGAAAGTAAGAAGGATGGAGGGATTAGATAGAATTTTATAATGGGTTAGAAGGTCTGTGACTGTGGTTGTCGGTCATGGGCTTTTTTTATTGGGTGAGGGGAGAAAAGGGATATTTTTGGAAGGTTTGGTTTGAGGAGAGGGGGAGGTGAACAGGATAGTGGAGTGGGGAGGGAAAAGAGGGGAATATTTTTGGGGGATCCGGGGGTTTTTGGAGGGAGGCGGGACAGGATATTGGAGGCGTGCTTTTGGTGGGTGGGATATAATGGAAACATGGAAAGACACAAGGAAAGCACACGAAGAAGGAGGAAATGAGATGAGTATGAATATTTGCGGTGCGCCCTGCTGCTGGGGTGTGGATGATGTGAAGAATCCTTATCTGCCGGCTTGGGAGACAGTGTTGAAAGAGGCCGGATTGGCGGGGTACAGGGCTGTTGAGCTGGGGCCGTATGGGTATCTGCCAGTGGATGTGGAACGGGTGTCCGGAGAATTGGCCAAGAACGGACTGGCGGTTGTGGCCGGGACTATTTTTGATGATCTGCTCAGTGAGGAGAATTATGAGAATGTGCTTAGACAGACAGAGGAGATATGCGTGCTTGTGACAAAGCTGCCTCCGCTGCCGGTACATGAGGGGCAGCATTTTGCGGCACCTTATCTGACGGTTATGGATTGGGGGCATGAGGAGAGGGATTATGCGGCGGGACATCCGGACAGGGCACCCAGGCTTGATGAGAGACAGTGGGGGATCATGATGGAACATATCAGGGGAATCTGTGAGAGGGCTAAGGCGTTTGGGGTACGTCCGGTGATCCACCCCCATGCGGGCGGGTATATAGAGTTCGCAGATGAGATAGAGGCTTTGGTCAGGGATATTCCTTATGAGATGGCCGGGCTTTGCCTGGATACCGGGCATCTCTATTACTCGGGAATGGATCCGGTTAAGTGGCTTGGGAAATATGCAAAACGGCTGGATTATGTGCATTTTAAGGATGTGAATGAAAAGGTGTACAGGGACGTGCTGAAGAAAAGGATCCGGTTTTTTGAAGGGTGCCAAGAAGGGACTATGTGTCCTATAGGAAAGGGATGTCTGGATTATCCTGGGATCAAAGGTATTTTGGAGGAGATTGGGTATAGCGGGTATATTACCATTGAACAGGAGAGGGACCCCAGAAATTCGGATACCAGCCTGCGGGATGTGAAGGAGAGCGTTTCTTATCTGAAGAGCGTGGGGTACGAAATTTAGAAGGAGGCCGCATGGCCGGAAAAAAGGATGGCAGGCTGCGGGTATGCGCCTGGCCGGAAAACAAAAATAAAGGATAAAAGGAGATAGAAGTTATGTATTACGGAGAAAAGAGAGTTGAGGATCCCATTCGCTGGGCAATGGTAGGGGGAGGAAAAGGGAGTCAGATTGGCTATATCCACAGATCTTCCGCACTGAGGGATTTTAATTTTGAGCTGGTGGCAGGAGCTTTTGATATTGATCCTGAGAGGGGAAAGGCTTTTGGGAAAGAGCTGCATGTGAGTGAGGACAGGTGTTATCCGGATTATAAGACGATGTTTGCAGAAGAGGCCAAAAGGGAAGATGGTATCCAGGCTGTGTCTGTGGCTACACCTAACGGTACACATTATGAGATCACAAAGGCGGCTTTGGAGGCCGGGCTTCATGTGGTCTGTGAAAAGCCGCTGTGCTTTACTACAGAACAGGCAGAAGAGCTGGAAGCGCTGGCAGCCGGGAAGAATAAGGTGGTTGGTGTGACCTATGGATATGCAGGACACCAGATGATCGAGGAAGCACGTCAGATCATTGCAGAGGGTAAGCTGGGGGATATCCGTATTGTAAACATGCAGTTTTCCCACGGATTTCATAATGTGGCCGTGGAAACCACTACTGCGTCTACAAAGTGGAGGGTTGACCCCAAAGTGGCAGGACCGTCCTATGTGCTGGGGGATGTGGGAACCCATCCGCTGTATCTGTCAGAGGTTATGCTTCCGGAAATGAAGATTAAACGGCTTCTGTGCAGCAGGCAGTCCTTTGTAGGATCAAGAGCGCCTTTGGAAGACAATGCCATGACTATCATGGAATATGATAACGGCGCTGTGGGGTATCTCTGGTCCTCCTGTGTGAACTGCGGTTCCATGCATGGACAGAAGATACGGGTCATCGGTGAGAAGGCTTCCCTGGAATGGTGGGATGAAAGGCCGAATCAGCTTACTTTTGAGGTGCAGGGAGAGCCGGTAAAGGTTCTGGAGAGAGGGATGGATTATCTGGCACCTTCTGCTATGGCAGATGACAGGATCGGCGGAGGACATCCGGAGGGGCTGTTTGAGGCATGGAGCAATCTGTACAGTCGTTTTGCAAGGGCCATGGAGGCAGCAGAGAAAGGGAAAAGCGTGGATTTCTGGTATCCCAATGTGCATGCTGGGGTAGAAGGCGTGCGCTGGGTGGAAAATTGCGTGCGTTCCGCGGATAGCGGTGCTGTCTGGGTGGATTATGAGTAAAAGGGGGAAGGAAAGAGATGAAAATTGCATTTGATGTGGATGTGCTGGCAAAGCAGATGGATATTAACAGGATGGTGCATCAGGTAGCTGACTGGGGTTATAAGTACATAGAACAGTCTCCCCATCCCCGTATCAACCCCTTTTACAAACATCCTTTATTTTCACAAGAATGTGAAGCGGAGTACCGTAAGGCACTCCGTGAAACAGGAGTGGAGATTTCTTCTTTCATTGTGGTGTACCGATGGTCAGGTCCCACAGAGGAGGAGCGGCAGTTTGCAGTGGCAAATTGGAAAAGGATGATCCAGATCGCGGTGGATATGGGGGTTACGGTTATCAATACGGAACTTTCCGGAGACCCGAACCGGCAGGAGATATGCAATGGCATGTGGTTTAAGTCCATGGAGGAACTGCTTCCAATCTTTGAACGGGAGGGGATCCGGGTGGAGATACAGTCCCATCCCTATGATTTCTGTGAACGGAATCATGAGACTTGTGATATGGTAAAGTCTTTCAGGTCCGGGAATCTTGGCTATGTGTATTCCTCCCCCCACGGCTTTTTCTATGACGAGGGCAGGGGGGATGTGCGTTCCATGCTGCGCTACGCGGGGGATGAGCTGACACATGTACTGTTTGCAGACACCTTTAATCAGACACTGGACTGCCGTTATATTGTGAACCCGCCATGGCTGAACCAAAGAGGGAAGGCAGATGTCACCATACACCAACATTTAGCCATGGGGGAGGGTGACGTGGACTTTGACGGCATTTTTGAGACACTCCGGGCGATGGACTTTGCCGGAAAGCAGCTTGGGGAGGAGGCTCCAAAGGCAGGCGGTGATACGATCGCATGTGTTTCCATGTTTGGATTTCCGGAGAAGATGGACAGACAGGCCCCTGAGGCCAGGGAGCGGATCGAAAGGGAGCTTCTGGTAAAATAAAAACAGATAAAAGAGATTGGGAGGATTTACTTGTGGAAAAAGAAATGGAGAACGTACCGCAGGCAGGGGCGGACAGGAAGAAACTATCTTTTGCCTTACGGGTTTCTTATGGGTGTGGGGATACGGCGTGTAATGTTGTATTTGGAATGATCAGTACGCTGCTGACTTTGTTTTATACGGATTATGTGGGGGTCGCGGCAGCGGCAGTGGGAATGGTCATGCTGATCTCCCGGGCGTTTGACGGATTTTCGGATGTGGTCATGGGCCTGATCGTGGAACGGACCAACTCAAAATGGGGAAAGTCCAGGCCGTGGATCCTGTGGATGGCAGTGCCCTATGCAGTGTCCGCGGTGCTGCTGTTCACGGTGCCTCACACTACGGGAATGGTGCAGTTTTTATACATATTTGTCACTTATAACTTCTGTACCACGATCTGCTATACAGCCGTCAATCTTCCTTACGGGAGCCTGTCAGCCATGATGACAAGGGAATCCAGGGAGAGGGATATGCTGAGTATTGTCCGTATGGGAATGTCCCCTTTTGGACGTATTCTGGCTGTCACCTGTACCATGCCTCTTGTTAAACTCTTTGGAAATGACCAGGCAGCGTGGGTAAAGACCATGGCGATCTGGGCAGTTCTGGCGTTGGCATTGCTGCTCGTCTGCTTTTTCAGGTGTGAGGAAACCGTAAAGCTGGAAGCACAGGCAAAGCAGGAAAAAATACCGGTGGGAAGATCGTTCCGGGCATTGGTATGCAATCAGTATTTTTGGGCGGTTCTGGTGCTTTGGATGATGCAGAATGTGATCTACGGGCTGACGGGAACCATTCTGCCTTATTACTGCAAATATATCTTCCACAATGATACATGGATGTACAGCGCCCTGTATCTTACGGAGACGCTGACCATTGTGGCTGCCACCTTTGTCTGCCCCTTTCTCCTGAAACGGTTCGGGAAAAGGAATATGTCCTTGGCCGGTGCGGTTTTTGCCTTAATGGGACAATGTATCTTTTTTGTGGATCCGGAGAGTTTTAAGTGGATGCTTTTCTGCTGTATCATTCGGGGGATTGGCCTGGCACCCCTTAACTCTGTTGTTTTCGGTATGCTGGGCGATGTGGTGGAATTTGGACAGTGGAAGACACACATGCGTCAGGAGAGCCTGATTTTTGCAGGAGGGTCAGTGGGGACCAAGATAGGCTCCGGGCTGGCATCTGCATCCATGACAGGTCTTTTGTCCCTTGCGGGATATGTGAGTTCCACCAGCGGCAGTGTAGTGCAGCCCGACAGCGCTGTAGACATGATACAGAATATTTATATGTTCGGTCCGTTTCTTGTGTGGGGTGTTGTGATCCTTACGCTGCTTTTGTATAAGCTGGATAAACGGTATCCGGATATCATGAGGGAACTTTGTAAGAGGGAGGCATCAGGCCTGTTATAATAAAAAAAAGTGGGTATCCGGCTTCGTTTTCCGTAAAATCGGCGAACGGGGCCGGATTTTCTATGGTATCCTGCAGAATTAAATGATACAATGGTTTCAATAGGGATCTTGGGACAGGTCAAAGTGCCGATTCTGTGAGGAGATTATAATATGTGTAAAGAGATGCTGCAGAGAGTGGAAGCGTTTGCTTCCCTGATACTGAGAAGATATTTTTGTGAATCAGACGTGGAATTTCTCATATCTACATTTGATGATGATATAGTCTGGCTGGGGGCAGGGCCTCAGCAGCAGGCAGAGGGTAAGGAGGCAGTGGCGGCTTGTTTTTTGGAGGGCAGGGAAGATTTGGCACCCTGCCATATGTATGGGGAGAAGTATGTGACCAGAGCGCTTTCAGGAGACTGTTTTTTGTGTGAGGGGGACAGCTGGATCCGGCCCAGGGAGGAAACCGGACTGTATTTTAAGACACACCAGAGGATCACTTTTATCTTCCGGCTGACGGGGGATACGCTGAAGACGGTTCATATTCATAATTCCGTAGATTTTTCCGATATCCAGGAGGGGGAACTTTTTCCGGTGCAGGCCGGAAAAGACGCATACAAAAAACTGGAAGAAAGCCTGGCGAACAGAGACAGGCAGATAGAACTGATGCTGTCCCAGCTTCCGGGCGGAATGATGATCTGCCGCAGAGATGACCGTTATTCTACAAAATGGATCAGTGATACGCTCAGTCATCTGCTGGGCTATATAGGGCCGGAAGAATACGGTGAATTTACCGAAAACTGCTGCCGGGGATTTATAGTTCCGGAAGATTATGCAGCAATGCAGGTGCAGGCGGAAGAAAGTCTGAGGAAGGGGGATCTCTACTATGTGGAATACCGGGTTCTGAGAAAGGACGGCACCTGGTTCTGGGCATCGGATATGGGGAAAAAGGCTATTGATCAGGATGGGGAGGAAGTGATCTACTGTTTCATTGCAGATATATCTGAGAAAAAGGAACGGGAACGGCAGGCAGAACTGGCGGGAAGAGAAGCTGCCCGGCAGACACGTTTTCTGACCCAGCTCTACGATTCCATACCCTGCGGGATTCTTCAGTTTGAGCCGGAATTACCTTTCCGCATCGTGAATTTTAACCGGAGTGTCTGGGAATTCTATGGGTTTTCCTCAGAGAAAGCGTTTCGGGACGAAATACAGAATCCTCTCATAATGGTCCTGGAACATGAGCGGGATCAGATCGAGGCAAAAATCCGCGGCCTGCATGTGGGGGGCGGAACCATCACGTACACAAGGCAGAGCAGGAAAAAAGATGGTACCCCAATGTGGATCAGTGTGATCATGGAACGTCTGGTCAATGCGGACGGCGCTGATGTGGTGCAGGCTATCTTTACGGATGTTACACAGATGCATCTTCTGCAGGCCGCGCAGGAACAGGAGCAGAGGATAGAAAACCAGTCCCTGCGTGCAGCTACCTGTACGGCGTATCCCCTGATCATGAGCATCAATCTTACGAAAAACACATACAACTGCTTTATTGAAGAGCAGATCTCTCCTTACGAGAGGAGCGGCAATTACGATGAAATGCAGAATAGAGCGCTGCCGGACGTCTACCCTTCTTACAGGGAGGATTTTGAAAAATTTGTTTCCAGGGAACAGATGAAGAAAAGATTTGAGAACGGTGAGCGGGAACTTTACATGGAGCTGCAGGAAAAAGGCTATGACGGAAAATACCACTGGATCTCCATACAGCTTATCTATGTGGACAATCCTGTGGGAACAGACATGCTGGCCATTGAGCTGGTAAAAGTGCTGGACAGCCAGAGGGCGGAACTGGCCAGGCAGGAACAGCTTCTGCGGGATGCCCTGGCGGCAGCAAAAGCGGCCAATAGTGCCAAGTCTGATTTTCTCTCCAGGATGAGCCATGATATCAGGACCCCCATGAATGCCATTATCGGAATGAGTACCATCGGGCAGATGAAAATAGAGGACACGCCCAGGGTGCAGGACTGCTTCAGGAAAATAGACGCCTCATCCAGATATCTGCTTTCCCTGATCAACGATATTTTGGATATGTCCAGAATAGAGACCGGAAAAATGGAGATCAACAGCAGAAAGTTTGATTTTGCCGAGCTGTTTGAGGAGATATCTTCCATCATCTATCCCCAGGCTTTGGAGGCTATGATTGAATTTGAAGCCCGTCAGATGGAGCCTATTGAGCGCTATTATGTTGGCGATGCCCTGAGGATAAAACAGATCCTCATGAATTTACTGTCAAATGCCCTGAAATTCACACCTGCGGGGGGAAAGATCGCGGTAAATACCCGGGAGGAAAAACGCACCAATGGATATGCCTATGTGCGCCTTGCGGTTGAGGATAACGGGATTGGCATGTCCGAGGAATTTCAGGACCGTATTTTCCAGCCTTTTGAACAGGAAAGCGCGGAGAGTGCAAGGAACAATGTGGGAAGCGGTCTTGGGCTATCCATTGTCTATAACCTGGTCCAGCTTATGGGCGGGGAGATCCGGGTGGAGAGCAAAAAGGAAATGGGAAGCAGATTTACGGTTTCCGTTCCGCTGGGCCTGATGGAGGATGACGAGGAGGAAGAGTGCAGACGGAAAACAAGGGAACTTATGAAGGATGTGGAAGTCCTGGTGGTGGATGACGATGAACTTGTATGTGAACAGACATCAGCCATATTGGAGGAGATAGGCGCGCATTCCATATGGGTGACATCCGGCCATGAGGCGGTGGAGCAGGTGCGGACTGCTGTATCGGAGGGAAGGATCATAGATGTGGCTATGATAGACTGGCGAATGCCGGATATGGACGGGGTAGAGACAACCCGCCGCATCCGTGCGCTGACCGGGACGGAAACCATGATCATCATCATATCAGCGTATGACTGGAGCAGTATTGAGGAGAAGGCCAGACAGGCAGGGGCTGATTTCTTTATCTCTAAACCTCTTTTCCGCTCCACTATCTTTGATACGTTTTCAAAGCTGGGAACTGCCTGCGGGGCCGGCAGGGAAGCAGAGATGGAGAAGCAGGACTTTGTGGACCGCCGGGTGCTTCTGGTGGAGGACAATGACCTGAACCGGGAGATCGCCCAGTCCCTTCTGGAGATGCATGGGATTCGGACAGATACGGCAGAAAACGGAGCCGAAGCTGTGGATATGTATGCAAAAGCTTCAGAAGGGTATTACTCCGCAGTTCTGATGGATATCCGCATGCCTGTCATGGATGGACTGGAAGCCACAAGAAGGATCCGGAGGCTGGAAAGGAAGACAGGGGGAGAGATACCGATCCTGGCTATGACGGCAAATGCGTTTGACGAGGACAAGGCCCGGGCCTATGAAGCGGGAATGACCGGATATCTGGTGAAACCGCTGGAAGTAAAGGCGCTATTGGAGGAACTGCTGGCAATATGGCAGTAGAAGAATAAAAAATCATATTGATACAGGAGGTAAATTTATGGAGATGAAGCAGATCAGAATGGGTATTGCAGGTGCAGGCACCTGGGGACAGACACATGCATCCATTTACGCGGAGCATGTCTGCGCCTGCCCGGTGGCCATCTGCGACAGCAGGGAGGAACGTGCCAGGGAGATCGCAGACAAGTATGGGGTTGAGAAGGTCTACACAGATTATCACAGTCTGGCCTCGGACCCGGATGTGGATGCTGTGGCCATCGTGACGCCGGACTTTGCCCATGCGGATATTGCGGTGGCAATGGCAAATGCAGGCAAGGACATTCTGATAGAAAAGCCTCTGGCAACCACCAGGGAAGATATTGAGAGGATCTGCAAGGCTGTCCGGGAAAACAAAGTGCGCTGCATGGTGGACCTGCACAACCGCTGGAACCCGCCCTTCAACACTGCAAAGCAGGAGGTGGAGTCCGGAAAACTGGGCACCCCATATACCGGATATATCCGTCACAGTGATGTAAAATGGGTGGCAACAGATATGCTTTCCTGGGCTTCCCGGTCTTCCATTCTCTGGTTTTTGGGGAGCCACAGCCTTGACACCCTGCGGTGGATCTTCGGAGATGAGGTGAAACGTGTCTATGCGGTCAAGCGGAAAGGGATTCTGGAGGAAATGGGTGTGGATACGGACGATATTTACCTTACCACCATTGAGTTTGCACATGGGGGCATTGCTCACATGGAAAACGGATGGATCACGCCAAATGGAAATACCAATGTGAATGATTACAAATTCAGTGTTCTCTGCACAAGGGGCATGATCAATATGGATCTGTCCAGCCATAACCTGATCCAGGAGGTGACAGAGGAAAAAACCAGCACCCCGGACATTCTGGTGTCCAACCGTGTATTTGACCGCTGTAAAGGACTGTCTTATGAGAGTATCCGGGATTTTATCGACCGGCTGGTGGATGGCAGGGAATTCCGTGTCTCCATGGAGGATGCCAGAAGAACGGCTATCGCTATCCTGGCGATCATGGAATCAGCGGAAAAGGGAATGCCTGTGGATGTAAATTATGATTAAAATGTAACGAAGTCCCTTTCCATATTTCTGAATATAGTATATAATCTGAAAAAAATGTTATACCATAAATAGTATGGCATAATAAAGAGATAACGATCCGGCGCTTTTAACGGTCCGCCCAGTAAATATGCGGACCTGCCCCATCGTTACGCAAAAGGCACTATATACGTGCCGGCTCATGTTTTGGCACATATACGGATTTCAGATATGGAGGACAGAATGAATTTAAAATTTAAACCAGTAGAAGCAGAAGATATAGACAGACTGACCCCTCTTTTTTGCAGGAGGCCAAATAAGACTTGTGACAGTGTGTTTTTGGACAGTTTTATATGGAGCAAGCTTTACGGCGTACAGTTTGCTGTCAGCGATGGCAAAGCGGTCCAGTGGCTCATGGACAATGAAGGTGTGGCCGGGACTGCCATGCCGATCTGCAGCCAGGAGGATTTGGAACATTATTTCAATGAGATCACAGAGTATTTTAATACCGTACTGCAAAAGCCTTTATATATCCATCTCGCCGACGAGGAGGCAGTTTTGGCTCTGGGATTAATGGAGCAGAAGGAACGGTTTCTTGTGACAGAACAGGAAGATTTAAAGGATTATCTCTATGACGGGGATGCCATGAGAAGTCTGTCGGGGAAGAAACTGCATAAAAAGAAAAACCATCTCAATGGATTTAAGAGAGCCTATGAGGGCAGATATGAATACCGCCGCCTCTGCTGCTCCGACAGGGGTGATGTGTGGAAGTTCCTGGATCACTGGAGAGAACAAAAAGGGGAAGAGGTGGAGGAACATCTTGACTACGAGGTGGAAGGCATACACGAAATTTTGAAAAACTGCTCCAATCTTCAGGTCCGCATGGGCGGTGTCTATATTGACGGTATGCTGGAGGCGTTTACCATCGGAAGCTTTAACCCGCTGGAAAATATGGCGGTGATCCATATAGAAAAGGCCAATCCCGAGATCCGGGGGCTGTATCAGTTCATCAACCAGCAGTTCCTTCTGGCTGAATTTCCGGAGGCGGCTCTTGTGAACCGGGAGGATGACCTGGGTATAGAGGGACTTAGAAAAGCAAAGATGTCTTACAATCCTGTGGGGTTTGCCAGAAAATACGAAGTCAGACAGATTGATTTCAGACCGGAAGTGTGAGGTGCACCATGGAAGTACGATATCTGAGCGGCTCTGAGAAAGAAAGGTGCAGAAGCCTTTGGGAGGAAGCCTTCCCCGAAGATTCGGCGGCTTTTGTAGACTACTATATGAAGGAGAAAACAAAGGACAACCAAATTCTGGTCCTGGAGGAAGACGGAAAAATCCTCTCCATGCTCCACAGAAACCCCTACGATGTCTGTGTGGGAGACCGTATGTGGAGATGCGACTATATTGTAGGCGTTGCCACAGCAAAAGAGGGACGTCGCAGAGGATACATGCGCAGACTTATGGAGAGAGCCGTGTCAGATATGAGGGCAGAGGGGATGCCTTTTTGTTTTCTCATGCCTGCGGCAGAAGCGATTTATCTTCCCTTTGGATTTACCTACATTTTTGATCAGCCAGAATGGGAGCTGCCCGGGATGCGGATGCAGGACAATACACTGGCACTCCGCCGGATCAGCAGTCCGGACCCAGGGACAGTTCTGGAGAGGGCAGCCGAATGGATGAATGCCTGGCTGAGGCAGAGATACGAAGTTTTTGCAAAGCGTGATGCAGGATATCTGAGGCGCCTTATAAAAGAGATGGAGAGTGAGAACGGAATCCTGGAGGAGATTCGGGAGAATGGAAAAACAGCCGGTTTTCTGGGAACCTGGGGGCTTGAGAGGCCCAAACAGCGGCTGTTGTTTTCAAAACCGTCCCTTGTCCGGGAAAGGGATGCGGGTAAGCCGGCTGTCATGGGGAGGATTGTGAGCCTTCCTGATTTTATGAAGGCTATCCGTCTGAAAGAGGAGGCGCCTGTAAAGCGTGTGACATTCTATATCAAAGTTGAGGACGAACTGCTGGAGGAGAATCAGGGGGCGTTTTTCTGGACCGTTGACAGGCATTCCTCTGCGCTTGAACAGGTGTCCGCGGGAGAACAGGCAGAAAGAAAAGGTGAAATTTCAGGGGTGATAAATATTCACATCCGGAGACTGACTGCCTGGCTTTTCGGCTATGGTATGCCTGAAGATCTTCCGGCCACAGCAGATTTCATCCGTCCCATTCAGGGTGTGTTTCTGGATGAAGTGGTATGACGGTGAGGGGATTTATCAAGAATAAAACCTCCGGTTCAAAAGGGTTGTCCTTTTTGAACCGGAGGTTTTTGCTTCGGCGGGAATGATTGTCTAGCGGATCTCTGTCTTCCAGAATCCATGCAGGTTGCAGTACGCATAGGCTGCAACAGGTCTGTCTCCTTCTGTGAGAGCAAAGCAGGCTTTGGGGTCTCCATCTGCTTTTAAGGGAACTCTTTGCAGGCCTTTTTCCGTCTCCAGGCAGATAAATCCAATACTGTGTTCCTCTGTCATAGGATGTGCAATGCTGCCTACATTAACGGTGACCGTATTTCCGTTTTGTTCCACAACCGGGAGGTGTTTTTCAGAGGCACCTTCCGATGTGTTAGCTTTCAATTCCGTCAGATCTTTTCCGCAGCAGGAAAAACTTGCTCCCGGGTCTGCGCAGATGACTTCGATCAGTGTGCTGCATCCTTCTTTGCTGTAAAAACGCGGTTCATGCATAATCTATTACCTCCTTGTCTGCCTTATAGTCATTCCCACAGAATGTAAGGTTTATGTGCATATCGGTACATACGCTGTATAAGTTTTCTTATTTTATGGATAATAAATGGTAACTGAGATGAAGGAGAGAATGTAAATGGATGAGAAAATAAATCTGCCCATTGTGAATGAGGAAGGATGTTTTGAGATTCGTCTGGAGAGTATAGGCGGTCTGGGAGCAAACCTGTGCGGGAAGTTATTGGGAGAGCTGGGAGCATCCTATCTGGGGCTTAATGCGTCCAGTTTTTCCAGCTATGGTTCTGAGAAAAGAGGCTCACCGGTAAAAGCGTTTATCCGCTGGTGTGAGCCCGACAGGGAAATCCGCATCAGCAGTCCGGTGGAAAAGCCTCATATCCTGGGGCTTTTCCATGAGGCGCTGGCAGGCAAGCTGCCGGTTACCGCTGGTGTGTGGGAGGAGACCAAGATTGTGATCAACTCCCCTGATTCCCCCAATGACCTGAGAGAGAGGCTGAAGCTTTATGGGGGAAGCATCTATGCAGTGGACGCCCTGAAGATTGCCATGGAGAGCAAAAGCCGTGTGAATATGGTCATGCTGGGAGCGGTTGTAAAAGCTGTGGGGTTCATACCTCTTGAGCGGGCATACGACCTGGTAAGGGATACCGTAGGAAAGAAATATCCCGCGCTTTTGGAACGGAATCTGGAGGGCGTGAAACGGGGATATGAGGCAGCCCGGGAAGTATATTTTGCACCTGACGGCCAATATGAAAAGGTCCCCTACAAGGAAGCTGAAAATCAGTGGGGATATAAAAATGCTCCTTACGGCGGTGTCAATACCCGTTATGGAAGTACGGTATCCAACGACCTTTCCGCATCAAGAGAAGGCTATATCCCTCTGTTTATCCAGGACAGATGTATCAACTGCGGCCTGTGTGATTCCACATGCCCCGATATGGTCTTCCGGTTTGAAAAGGGTGAGTATAAGGGAAAAGAGGCAATGGTAAATAAGGGACTTGACTATCACCACTGCAAGGGATGCCTGCGGTGTGTGGATGTCTGCCCGGTGAATGCGCTTGTACAGGGCGTTGAGAGAGAGCATCCTGACAAAAAATGGTTTGTGAGAAATAAGGATTTGATCGTGGATCATCTGGAATTTGAAGATGCAGGGGCAAATTCCTGGATCACAAGTGATTCTTATCTGGAAGAGCGGAGAATAGACGGAGGGCTGGTTTGATGGAAAAGCAGAAAGTATTATTTGAGAGCGGAAATGAACTGGCTGCCTATGCGGCGAAACAGATCAATTATCATGTGATGGGGTATTATCCCATTACCCCGTCCACACAGATCGCGGAGTTCCTGGACCTGATGAAGGCGGAGGGGGAGCATGATATTTCCCTGATCGCAGCGGAGGGGGAGCACAGTGCGGCAGGTATCTGCTATGGCGCGTCAGCTGCTGGGGCAAGGGTTTTCAATGCCACAAGCGCCAATGGTCTTTTGTATGCGCTGGAACAGCTTCCGGTCCAGTCAGGGACCCGGTTTCCTATGGTGCTGAACGTAGCCTGCAGGACTGTGTCCGGCCCATTGTCCATCAAAGGGGACCACAGTGATATTATGTACACGCTGAATACGGGATGGATCATCCTTTTTGCGGATTCACCACAGGCTGTCTATGACATGAATCTGTGTGCCCTCAGGATAGCGGAGACAGTCAGGCTGCCGGTGATCGTGGCATTTGACGGCTTTTTTACCAGCCACCAGAAGAAGAAATGCTATGTGTTTGAGGATGAAAAAACAGTGGCGGATTTTATTGGGACCTATCATGCCGAATATTCCGTTCTGGATTTGGAACATCCGGTTTCTATTGGCTCCTATATGAACGAACCGGATACCCTGAACAATAAATACCAGCTTCATCTGGCTATGGAACAGGCACGCACTGTGATTCCCCAGGTGATGAGGGAATATGAAGGACTGTCAGGAAGAAAATATCCGCTGGCAGAGGGGTATAAAAATGAGGATGCGGAAGTGATTTTATTTCTGCTGGGTTCTTCCTACCACACAGCCAAGACCGCGGCCGACCGGATGCGGGAGGAGGGTATCAAGGCAGGTGTAGTGACCCTGCACGCTCTGCGGCCGTTCCCGGCAGAGGAACTGTACGAGCTGTGCAAAAGTGCAGTGACCATACTGGCAGCAGACAGACAGGACAGCTACGGTGCCGGAGGGGGAAATATGACACTGGAGCTGAAGGCAGCCCTGAAGGACCGCAACAGCAGGGCAAGGGTCCTGAGCCGTATTTACGGATTGGGCGGAAGGGACTTTTATGTGCAGGATGCATTGGAACTTTTCCGGCAGTGTCTGGACGGCAAGGCATCTGCATTTGATTATCTGGGGGTATATCCCGGAGATGAAAGTCTGCAGGTGCAGCAGTATTTTGACCCGATCAGCAAAGAGGATGCCAGTCCGGGCTATATATCCGCAAAGGTAGATGAAAATGGTCAGGTGAAGGTGACGGGGGGAAGAGTAAACGAGAGCACAGCCATGCCCAAGCGTCTGGCTCCCGGACACGGCGCCTGCCCGGGCTGCGGAATCCCGGTAAATGTAAACCTGCTGTTAAGGGGGATTGAGGGGAATGTGGTCCTTCTGTTTCAGACTGGCTGCGGCATGGTGGTCACCACCTCATACCCAAAGACTGCTTTTCGGGTTCCTTATATCCATAATCTGTTCCAGAACGGCGCCGCAACGCTTGCAGGTGTTGTGGAGGCCTTTCAGCAGCGGCGCAGGCGGGGGGAACTGCCTGACGAAGCCATCACTTTTGTCATGGTCAGCGGTGACGGCGGTATGGATATTGGTATGGGTTCCGCGCTGGGGACCGCTCTTAGAAATGACCATCTGATCATATTTGAGTATGACAACGGGGGCTATATGAATACCGGGTACCAGTTATCCTATTCCACACCCAAAGGCGCCAAAAGCTCCACCTCCCATATCGGAAAAGAACAGTACGGAAAAACATTTTTCCACAAGGATATGCCTATGATCATGGCTGCCGCAAACCTGCCGTATGCGGCAACGGCAGCAGAGTCCAGCCCGGCGGATTTTATAAAAAAAGCGGCAAAGGCCAAAGAGTATGCAGCACGTTTCGGAACCGCATATATCAAGACACTTTCCGCCTGCCCCTTAAACTGGGGAGATAAACCCAATACGGAGAGGAGAGTCATAGAAGCAGCCGTGAACTCCTGCTATTTTCCGCTCTATGAGATAGAAAACGGAATTACCACATTGAACTATGATCCGGAAAAAAGTAAGAAAAGGATTCCGGTTACAGACTGGCTTAAACTTATGGGAAGAACGCGCCATCTGGCGGAAGCGTCCTACAGCCGTGTGGCAGAGGAGATCCAGGCAGAGGTGGACCGGCGCTGGGAACGCCTGAAAGCCAGAGCGGAACATCCCCTTCTTTAGTCCTTAGAAGGAGATTCATCATATTATAGGTAATGATGGAATTTTGTGACAAAATTTGTAAGGGTTCAGTATCTTCACAGCTGCAGGCAAAAATCCATGCAGGATCGCCTTGGCGATGTGCGGTCAGCGCAGTAGATGCACGGACCGATCGAATGGTCATCCCAATTTTACAATTTTAGAATAGAGGAAAAAATAATATGATGTATCTATGGCTGCTGCTGGGCTTTGTCTCCCTGGTGAAGGGAGCTGATCTGTTTGTGGACGGTTGTTCTTCAATTGCGAAGACACTGCGGGTTCCGTCCATTATCATCGGTCTGACGATCGTGGCGTTCGGGACCAGTGCACCGGAGGCTTCCGTCAGTATCATGGCCTCCCTGTCAGGTAATAATGATATTGCCATCAGTAATGTCATTGGCTCCAATTTGTTTAACAGTCTGGCTGTTATCGGCGTGTGCGGTGTCGTCCTGCCTATGAAAATACAGGGCGGGCTGCGAAAAAAGAAATGCCCTTCTCTATCCTTGTCACAGGACTTTTGCTTTTGTTCTGTATGTTTTCCGTCGGAGGGGCAGAGGGAGTTCGGCAGATTGGACGTCTGGAGGGGCTGATACTGCTTCTGCTGTTTGCCGGATTTTTGTATGTGCAGATAAAGTCAGCGCTGAAGACACGTACCGTTAGGCCTGAGGAGGAAAATATCGGCAAAAAGCTGACCCCTGTCAGGAGCATTGTATATGCTGTTCTGGGTATTGCCATGATTATTATAGGCGGGGAATTAGTCGTTGACAGCGCCAGTGAAATTGCTGCCGCTTTTGGCATGAGCCAGACACTGATCGGACTGACCATTGTGGCGATCGGCACCTCCCTGCCGGAGCTTGTAACCTCTGTGGTGGCATCCACAAAAGGCGAGAATGATTTGGCTATGGGTAATGTTATTGGGTCCAATATATTCAATATTCTGCTGATCATCGGTGCGTCAGCAGCAATATCCCCTATGGCTATCCGTATGGAGTCCATCTATGACGGAGCTGTGCTGCTGATCATGAGTATCATACTTTTCGTCCTGGCTAAAAAGGGAGAAAAAATCAGCAGAGGAGAAGCCATTGCGCTTCTGGTGCTCTATGGAGGATATACGGCTTATATCATTATGCGGTGAGAATAGTAAATTTAATCTGGGGTTTTCTTACGGCAGCAGGGTCATAAAAAGGCCAGGCTGCTGTTTTTTTACGCTGGCAGCGCCTCTTCTGGATGATCTGATCAGGAAAATACCGCATAGGATACTGATACCCGTGTGTATTACTCTGCTGGCCGTATTTGGGGCCGATGAGGTGTATTCCAACCAGCACCCGAATACAGGAAAGGGGATCACGGACTATACAGGGGCGTGGATAGAAGAAGAAAAAGTCCGGACATGAGAAATAGGTTTGGGCTTTTTTGGTGGAAAGGATGCAGCTGGGGGCTGTGGTTTAGGGTTGTGGGATTTGACTGAAAATTGTAGAATGGTAATAAGTATTAACAGATATTATGATGTGATTTATAAGGAAGAAATGGTAAAATCAGCCAATGGAAACAGAGTTCGGCAGCGAGGGTGGTCATGATAAGTGGTTTGGCGGCAGCGTTCTTGGCGGTATTTATGGTAAGTCTGCTTATAGACAGAACCCGTAAAAAAACAGGGCGCAGCAAACCATGGATATACGGTGGGATTGTCTTGGTGGCTGTAAGCACACTGATGAGTCTGCATGTGCCCAAAACGCCTGCGGGGGTCGTAACGGTATATGTGGGAATTGTATTTTTTGTATGGTGTTTTGGTATGAAACTGCTGCTCTGCCCTGTGGATGCACTGCTTGCGGGAATGACCGGAAACGCAAGAGAGCGGTCATATCTGGCGTCTGTGAAAGGATTTAGCAGAGGGCTGTCAGCGATCTGCGCGGCTTTTATTGCAGGCAGTCTCACAGCACCGGGGCTTCATGGGACTGACGGAGGCAGAAAGTATGTGATGGTATTTGCAGGGGCAGCAAGGCCCCTGCGGTATTGTAAAAGTCTATTTTTGTCTGGAAAATCCAATGGCTGTCACAAAAACCCCAACCAGCATTTCGCCGATAGACAGTCCAAACAATAATCCGGAAAAGAAATCCCTCACATCACTTCCTCCGATAGAGAAATGGACCGCAAAAAGAGCAATCCCCATGGTCATTAAAATAATACCGTACAGTGATACTTTCTGATTTTCCAGATTCTGGATTCTTTTAATCAAATCTAAAACCTGGTTATCGTCATAAATGCGTATACTGTCAGGTTCTGTTTCCTCACCGTCAATTAATTCCGGCAATGTGATTTCCAGTTCCTTACACAAAGACTGAATAATACCATAGTCAGGCATACATTTCCCTGTTTCCCATTTGGAAATGGTCTTGTTGGAAACACTCAGTTTTTCTGCAAGCTGTGCCTGGGTGAAATTCTTTTCCTTTCTTTTCTTTGCAATAAATATACCAATCTCTAACTGATCCATTATGTGAGCCTCCTCTGTACTTTATAAACACAGAATACCGTTTCTAAAGCAAATTATACATCCCCCGTTGGTAGAATTTGAGGGGAATCCCTGTTCCTGCACAGTTTTTGGGGCCTGCAAAAGAAAAAGGGGAGTCATATTCTCTTCGGCCTATAATCCTCAAGAATTGTAGATCTGCCGGCGTGTATCCAGACCGCCAAAGGTAAATAAACACAACTTTATTTTCTACATTGTAATATCAGCATGTGGAAATGTCAAATGACCCGTTTCGTGCCAATGTGAACATGGTGTATTTTAGTTCAAAGGATGATCCTTTTCAGCGCGAAGTCTCGTATTTGCCTTTTCTACATCGAGTTTGAAGTAAATAAAAACGATGAGTGCTGTAATGAGCACCGGTATCCCTGCGAACAGAAAGGTCAGCATATTCGAGCATCCGGCGCTTTGTGTCAGCGCAGAAGCATGGAATTTGGCAGCAGCCAGTAACCAGCCGCTGAGTGCGGAGCCAATACCGCCACCCACCTTCATGCCAAAGGAGGTACAGGAGTACATAGAACCGTTGAAAGTCCCGCCAAGTGTACAGCATGTCAGAGAGACCAGACCATACATCCCCACAAGAAGGCGCATTATTTGAAATGGCAAATACCATGTATATGATACGCATATCGAGATTTACAAGGAAAAATCCAAGGTTTATAATGCGCGGTTCCCATGGATACGCCCATCATAAGATAAAACATACTGAGCATTGGTACCAATGCCTGCAGGGATTACAAAAAGGGCCATCTGAATTCCGGCGGCAGTACCGCAGCAAAAGAGGCAATTAGAGGAAGCTGCTCGAATGCCTGATTTCATGTGATCAAATAAAATGGGTAAAAATAGGTCCAATACTTCAGAAGAGAGAAGTATTGGACCTGTAATGCAATGAGTAAATTTTTGAAAAAATATACCAACAAAAGGGTAATTCCCGGACCTTTTGATGATCTGATTTCTGAGTGTGTTTTATGTCTATAAATATACTCTCTATAATAAATATAATGTTTTGATGTATATTTGAGCAATTTTTTCGTTTATATACATTGTAGTTCAGTAAAAGTGATTTATTTATCATCCATTTTAATATATGAATGGAGAAGATTCAGAACCACTTGTTTTTCTTTTGGGCTCAATTGGTTTAGTGCCTGCAGTATTTCCTTATCCTCACCGTCCTCTACGAAATCAAAGAGATAGTTGGGTGAGAGGCTGAGAACTTCGCATAACTTGATGATCACCTGTCCGCTTGGCACCTGCCCTGCTAAGATCTGTCTCATATAGCCAGGTTCTATGCCGCATTTCACTGCCAATTCATCAGTTTTCAGATTTAGTGATTTTCTCTTTTCATTTACTTTTTTACCAAAACGTTTATCTATCATTTTATGACCTCTTTTATGCTATATATAACTTGTTAGTTATAGTATAAAACACAAGCGAAAAGCAATATATATAACAAAATCTGCATTGTTTGATATAAACTCATATATCCCCTTGATCAAACTCGTTGAAAGAGTCCAGCAGGTGGAGCAGCAGATCTTTTTGTTTGGGCGTCAATTTATTGATCCTTGATATGATCTGTTCATCTTTTCCGCCTTCATCGGTTATTTCAAATATGTAATCCGTTGTAATATTTAAGACTCTGCATATATTGACTAATACTGATAAACTGGGGACATTTCCGGATAAGATCTGACGCATATATCCTGGTCTTATATGGCACAGATCAGCAAGCTCTTCCACTTTTAACCCCTTTTCCTTACGCCGCTGGTTTATCTTTTCACCACATCTTTTATCTTTCATGGATATTTCTCCCTACAATAATATGTGAGTAATAAGCTCATATTGCTGATTATATATGCTTTTCTTCACGTGTGAACAGCACCATAAACTCGAACAATGTCATAAATAGACGAACAAATGATGTGGACATGGTTTAAAATGGATGCTACTATATATATTATATTGTTAGTTATATCATTACATCGTATGCGTATGAAGGGATCGAAAAGGGACAAAAGGATGCTGCTTTTTATACAAATTATTGAAGAGGAGGGAAAACGGCTTAAATTCTTGAAAATATATGAAAATTATAGATATAGGATGTTATACATTTCCAAGCAGATCCTTAATGACCAGGGAATTGCGGAAGATGCAGTGCAGGAGTCTTTTCTTTATCTGGCTATCAATATCCATACCATAGACACGGATATCCTTTCGCCCAGGACCAGATGAGAGTCTTTTTCTGAATATGGGTATGTATTCTACATAGATACAAATTCAGAAGACATAACAAAAGAACAATTGATACATATGGCAGAATCTATTGAGAAGGAGTCAGGATATGAATAAAAAAATGAATGGCAATCTAATAGTAGTTTGTCTGCTGTTTTCCCTATTGACTGGCACAAATCGCGAGGTACAGGCATCTGCAGATATAGATGCTGAGAATGTTAAAACAGTAATCGTGCCAAGAAACACAAACATGAAATACAGCACTATTTCATTGTCAGATACTGCGAAATGCAGTGCTTCAGTTACCGGGTATTCTTCAAATACAAGCCATGTTTCCATTTATCTGTATCTGCAAAAGTATACCGGCAGTGGCTGGTCTAATGCGGAAAGCTGGTCTGATCCAGCAAATGACTATACGCTCAGTATGTATGAGACAACATTGACATCAAGTGGGAGGTATAGGCTAAAAGCAAGTGATTACGCGGAAAATGAGAACATTATAAAATACAGCAGTGAGAAAGTATATTAAGGTGAAATGCGATATGGATAAAGATAATATAAACAAGCTGAATCCTGATAAGAACATTGTGGTAAGGATGGGTAATAAGGCATACATATATGAGAAGGGCTCACCGGAATGGAAGGATTGGGAGAGTATACCATCTTATGATGAGGCAGAAATGGTATATAGCCTGATGATAGGTGATTATGTGGATGAGTTTAAAGCAATGATCCCTGAATATATTACGAATATTATCGTTGAAGAAACCCATCCGGCTTCTGAATCATCTAAGTTGACGAACGAAGCATATGAGATATATAATAACCTTCTTAGCGCTTCAAGGGACGGCCATGCCGATGATGTATCAGGTATGGGCACATTATTTGAAAACTTCTATGATCTGGTTCATAATATTGCCTGTACTTTTTATAAAGTGTCTTTTTATAGCCAATCGAAGGAAGCATATTGCCTGGATGAAATACAGTGCCGAAAAAATTATGAATGTATGATCGGGAAATTGCTTTGCTATAAGGATAAGGTGAATTCTGATGCAGATAGGCGGAATATAGACAGATTGATATTTATTTTTAATGAGCAGATCAAGATGTTTTATGTCCGGGCAATAGAGTACGGAATCTATTTTCGGAATTATGACAAAAGGAAAATGTTAATTGATATTTGACGCGGCTTGCCGATCTGATATCTCTGAATAAAGTTTGAATAAATAACTGCAGAGTCATTTACTTGCGCCACAAATTGAGTTATTAGATTTTGGGGCGCTTGGGGCAGATCCCTGTAGGTGTGGCTTCCTATATTAAATTTCTGCTTGTCAATAATTATTAGAGCAGCAGAAAGCGGAAACAAATTATCGTGACGGAACATGCTATCAGAGAGAGTTATTTGAAAGCATTTGAAGTTTCTTATGACATGGCTCAAAAGAGGATTCTTTTTACCTATATTTATTTTATTGCCCAGAAGCTCTTGTGCAGAAGATGGGACCTCTCTTCACCGGACATATGCTGAATCAGGAGCATCTTGTTCAGTATACTAAAGACAGCCATGTTTTTATTAATGCCAGTATTCTGGGGCAGGTTGGATATGATGATTATGAGAATCTGGACCGGAAAGAAACCTTCTGATGAGGATGCCAGAAAACTGGCTGCTTCTGTTGAGGGTGATGACTGATTAAGAAAATAAACATTTCTTCATAAAAGTGTGGAAGAGCTGCGTAAAGATTGCTGCGCAGCTCCTCGTTTGCTTTAAGAGAATGGATAGTTCTCCTCGGCTAAAACTGACTGTGTATAATATTCCCCGATGCAGTAAATTATTAATATGAAACACCAATTTCGTACAATAAAGTAAATAAGGAGTAAACATATGCTGACTATTAGCACAACGGACACGGCTGTTGTTGTAACTGATCCACAAAATGATGTTTTGACATAGGGCGGAGCCGGATATGGGAAAATGAAAGCAGTCATCGAACAGAACGACACGGTGCAAAACCTGGAAACATTGTTCCGTACATGCAAATCGTGTGGTTTTCAATTGTTTGTGTCACCACATGCCTTATACCCCCTTGATAATACCTGGATCGGTAAAAGTGTTGAGGAATCAATGCTGATCAGCGGTCGGTTTTATCAGAAGGAGAACAACGATACACCACCTTCGTTTGGGGCTGACTACGCAGTATTATGTAGGATTGAATACAACATCTCACTTTGGGCAGACGTTAAAAAAAAATAATGGGGGAGACACCGGAGCAGTTCAGGAAAAGATTAGGGACACAGTCATCTTTTCAACAGTAAAGTAAGGACCATTCTATTGAATTACCGGGTATCATCACCATGTACTTTCGATATTTGTACCGAATCAGTTCCCACAATACGCAGAAAGCAGTCGTCCGGCACATGTATAAAATAGGGAGATGGATTTGCGTCCAATACACGCCCCTTTAAAGATAAATTAGAACTCTCCTTTGAAGTAAAGTATACATTAGATAGAGTTATATGTTCCACATTGCCCCCTGTTACAATAATACCAATAGCATTTTCACCTTCACAAATTACATTAGCGGCCACGGTGGTGACCACTTTTTCTTATTGTACCCAATTGCGCCGACAAATCCTCTGGCCGATGATGTGTTTCCACTGGTAAGGGGGGCACTGATAATCAGGACATTCCGAAGGCCCTGAGGTGTGGCGTAGCCCGCCGCATCATGCCCCAGCCCCGCATGACATAGCTGCTCATAGCAGTCCATATCTGACTGACAGCTTTTTAAGTAAAGCTCCCGGATCGGTTGATCGGCTGCCAGCACCTCATAGGGAATGGAAAAACCCGCCTGGCCTGCGTAGTTGCTGTACTGCAGCGGCGCACTCATAAATTTCACTTCATTCTGGTGTCTGGTAATCTGTGCCAGGAAACGCCTGCTTGCACCTACAATGGCAACCGTAATCACGGAAAACTTCTGGACTGAAGGGTGGGGAAGGCTGCTGATTGCAGATAACGTGTCGTCACTGAATGACTGTTCATAAAGCGCCAGCAGACCCTCCATCGTGGAAATCTTATGCCCCCTCTGGGTAAGTCTGGCCGCAAAGACCATATTTTTCTCCGACTCTTTCACAGCGGAACAGTTCAAAATCTTAATTTCAATTCGTTTAATCGGTATCGCCCTCCTTTACAATGGCTTTCAGCAGAAACAGATAGTTCAGGCTGCCTGTGATTTTTTCATCCCATGTGCTTATGTCATAATGAGCCCATCGTCAAAGCACATGTCATACAGGGAAACGATATGCTTTGCCAGCATCCCGGCAAGAGCCTGCTCCGGTGTGCAGTGCTGCAAAGCAGCAGCCGCCTTAAATGCTCCCGGCCGGTCCGTATCGTCTCCGGTGTATTCCTTTGTTTTCTGTTGCAGGATTCTGGCACATAAAGCCACCTGCTCGTCAAACACTTTGTTGACTTCATTTTGTGTGATATGGCATCCCTCCTTTGGACATAGAAAAACCCGCCTGTTCTAAACTTCCATTTAGAATAAGCGGGTTCTGCTTTACGTTATTTCCGGTTTTGCAGTTAAGCCATAGCCGGTTGTCTTGCTTTAATATACAGGTCAATATCCTCCACAATATACTTTTCTCCAGTTGTATGCAGAGCTTCAAAGCAGGAATAAATGTAATCCCATACCCGGTATTTTGTGAACAGTTCAGAAACCTGTCTGCCGGTTAAGCCTTTTGCAGATTTATACTGCTCGGTACAATAGATTAAAAAATTGCCTTCTTTACTCATAATCACGCCTCCTCCGGGAATATGAATGTACCTGTCTTTTTTTCCTCATCGAACATATTAAACAGGGTCAGTGCGCTCAAATGCCACAGCTTTGTATCTTCCTGCTCCAGAAAAGAATATACCTTAGAATCGTAAAACTCTTTAGAGGCAGTCACTTCATCATACGGATAATTCTCTGTAATCAGGTGGATTACCTGCGGTACAAGAAGCATGAGCATAGCTTCAAATTTCTGTTTTTCCATTAAAATTCCCCCTCCGGCACCGTGCCAATAAACTTTAAGTAGCTTAACGCCTTTTCGGAGGTAAGCACTAACTGGTTATACAGCTTTTTGATTTTAAGAGCTTCCAATGTCTGCTCCTTAGTTAATGCTCCGGCAGTATAAAGGGTAAATGTGGTGTAAACATCATCGTTAGCAACAGGACCAAAAATAAAATCAAATGTTTCGCCCTCATAGTTGCCTGATCTGTTATCCGATACGAAATCAAGCCATGCTTCGTCAGCGGTATCAAACCGTAAAAGGTCACATTCTGCAAAGGCTTTCTGTTCGTCAATCTCATAGATATTGACGAACAGAAAGCCTTTTCTGCGCTTGTAAACCTTATCCGCAAAGCCTAGGGCCTGCTTTTTGTTTGTGGTGGTATAGAAGCCAAAACCAAAATCCAGAAACCGGTTCTGCTGAATCAGCTTCGGCTCGGAAACAACCACATTACTTCCGTGATACAAAATCATAGATTACCTCAATATTTTTGCTGCCAGTTTTTGTTCTTCCAGCAGCGATTTAATCATTGTTTCAATATGACGGCGTCTGTCAATCTGCTGTTTGAGTTCTTCAATTTCCTTTTTTTCGATGTACTTGGAAACAATCTTTTTTCCATCCCGGTATTTCAGGTAGTAGTAAGTATTGTCTTTGACCTGCTTTTCGGAAATTGTACCCTTGGGTAGCTCGGCAAGAGCCTCCTGGTATTTTGCCAGCATATAATCGATTCGTTGCTTTTCCTGCAGCACTGTACTTATAATTAGATTCATTCTTTTTACCCAACTATATTATACCCAACATTTTTCAAAATATCAATAGATGTTGTGTAAATATAATGTGAAGAACTTATATTACTAAAAATATTATAACTACCGACGAAAGATTTTTTTGTTATCTAATTGCATTTAACCGATAAGTCTGATAAGATGGTTTAGAACATATGTTCCTTGGCGCATTGCGTGAGGGGAACGAAACTTTAATAATTGGTAATAAAGTGAAAGTTTTAATAGATACCTGATTGTGTTATTCTATATTAATATTTCCCTATCTGTATTAATTAGTGTTAAATAAATTGGAATTTATTTGATGAAATTTCTATAATTAGAGGACTGGCTGCACCGGAAAGTAAAGAATATTTTACTGAATGGGAAGAATATGAAAAGCAATTGGCAAAAGAACATAAACGTAAATAATTGTGGAATAATGCACAAAACGGATGCTGCAATTCTATTGATAAGAGCTGGCATCAAAGCCGATTATCTCCTTATGGACACATGGTTTACTACAGAGCCAATGATAAAAGAAATCCTGAATACCGGAATTGATGCAATCGGCATGGTAAACATCTGAAACAGCAATATCTCTATCTGAGTAAACTTACGTCAATATGGAAGTTCTCTATATGAACGTTTGGCATTGAGTAGAAATAAAGAGGAAGTAATGCGTCTTGCAACTGAAGGGCAAATGCTTAAGAAACCTGAAGATATACTCAAAGACCCTTATATTTTAGAGTTTACAGGGCTTCCGGAACTAGTTACTTATTCTGAAACAGAATTAGAAAATAAAATTATAGATAATTTGCAGAAGTTTTTATTAGAACTAGGAAGAGTAGGTAGGCAAGTCAGATTTACATTTGAAGAAGAAGATTTTAGAGTTGATTTGGTGTTTTATAATCGCTTGCTACGCTGTTTTGTATTGTTTGATTTGAAAATTGGGCAGTTAAAACATCAAGATTTAGGACAGAAGCAGATGTATGTAAATTATTATGACCGAAAAGTTAAATTGGACGATGAAAATTCAACAATAGGTATTATCATCTGCAAAGATAAGAAGGATGCTATTGTAGAAATGACATTACCTAAGGATGATAATCAGATATTTGCGAGTAAATACGAAACTGTACTTCCTAGTAAAGAAGAATTACAAACATTGTTGGAAGACAAAAATTTAGAATAAATGATTGCTGAATATTAAAAAGGGTATTTTGCATCTCGTTATGACTGATGTTATTGTGACTTTTCGCATTTTAAATTCGTAAAGTTCACTATAAGACAACCTATTTTCACAATTTTGAGTTTTCGTTACCAATTACATTACGAATAGAATAATAAATATGGCTGATATTGAATGTATCAAAAGTCACAAAGGAGGTTTTGAGCATGGATAAATTTGTTTTAAAAGCCCCATATAAGCCGACAGGCGACCAGCCACAAGCCATTGCGGAACTGGTAAAAGGGTTCAAGGAAGGCAATCAATGCCAGACTTTACTAGGGGTCACGGGTTCCGGTAAAACATTTACGATGGCAAATGTCATTCAGGAGTTACAGAAGCCGACACTTGTTATAGCACATAATAAAACGCTTGCTGCCCAGTTGTACGGAGAATTCAAGGAGATGTTCCCTGAGAACGCGGTGGAGTATTTTGTGTCATACTATGGAAAAGTGATTAAATGGGTGCTTTTTGGTGCTGTTTTGTCCATTTGTGACGTATTAAATGACGCACAACGGACAAAACAGCACTACTTAGATTAAGGGGAAATGTATGGACGGGTGACTTGATTCGTGTAATTCGTGAAAAGTGTTAGTATTCGCCCGGCTGGAAAGATGATGAATAAATATGCTGAGAGAAACAAAATTGTTTTAGGAATGGAATTTTTATGGGAGTAGTAATAGCAGCATTTACAGGAACAGGAAAAACATATTTTTGTTCAAAACATATTGAGGCGTTGGATTTAGTATGTATGCCCTTTAAATATGAGAATTTACCGATGGAATTTGTACCGGAAAAGTGTAAGGCTGATCCGGAAAATACAATAAGTACGGATTGGCCGTTTAACTATGTAGAGGAAATTATTCGTCAGCTGCCGCAGTATAAGTATGTTGTAATCCCATCAGACAGTCTGGTCTGTTCGTTGCTTCGAGAAGAGGGGATACCGTATTATTTATGCTATCCGAATCGGAGTTTGAAAGAAGAATATAGAAAACGTTTTTTGGAAAGAGGAAATACGCAGAATTTTTTAGATGTGTTTATAGGAAGATGGGATTTGTTTCTGGATCATCTGGAGTCTGATCCATGCGAGCAAAAGATTATATTGAGCAATGGAGAGCATCTATCGGATTATTTTGAGATATGAAGTATTTATAGCGGTGCATATTTTGCTCGCTTTTTGTTATTTTTTATTAAAATATAAAAATACATTTAATTGAGAAAAAAACGTATTTTCATGTTGATATATTTGAGGGAATCGAATATAATATAGAAGAAAATGAGAAAGAGGTGAAGTAATGCTGATTCAATTTAGTTTTAAGAATTCTAAATCATTCCGTGATGAAGTAACTCTGGATCTGTCAGCAGCAAAAATGACAGAGTTTTCAGAGCGGGTTGTAAAAATAGGAAATGAAAAGATTCTGCCAATGGCAATCATCTATGGTGCTAATGCCAGCGGCAAGTCAAATATTTATAATGCTTTCGAATATATGGCAAATTATGTGATCGAGTCATTCAAATATGGGGATGAAGAAGAAAAATTTGAAGAATATAAGCCGACTCCGTTTTTGTTTGACAGCGTTTCGGAAACGGAGGAATCAAGTTTTGAAGTATATTTTACGATTCCCGGAGATAATACGGAAAGGACGTATAATTATGGCTTTTGCATTGACCGCCATGGAGTGACAGAAGAATGGCTGAATTCCAAGGCCAGGACTGCCCGCAAATTTACGCCGGTATTTTACCGCTCTGTTGAAGAGGATGTTCTGGATTTGTCAGGGCTTCCTAAGAGCAGCCAGGATAATATTCGGGTAGCGTTGGAAAAGCAAGTGCTGATTTCATCACTAGGGGCAAAGCTGAAGGTGAATAAATGTAAGGATATCCGTGACTGGTTTCTTGCCAATGAGTTTGCGGATTTTGGGGATCCTTTTACAAATTTCTTTTTATCCCGTCGGTTGCCAAAGGGCTTTGTGGATGATGCCAGTGTGCAAAAAAAGGTGGTAGAGTATTTCGCATCTTTTGATGAACATATCAGAGATTTTGAGATAGAGAAGGTTCCTGGTGATGGAGAAAACAAAGAGGTAACTTATAAAATCAATGCACTTCATAAAAAAATAGATTCTGACACATATGCATCAATCCCGTTGGGGATGGAATCTGCCGGTACGCTGAAGATGTTTGCATTATATCCGGAATTGCAGGATGTTCTGGAAAAAGGGAGCGTATTTTTTATTGATGAATTAAATGCACGTTTGCATCCATTGCTGGTTCGTAATTTTATGCTTACGTTCCTAAATCCGGAAATCAACAAAAATCACGCACAACTCATTTTTACGACTCATGATACGTGGCAGTTGTCGAATCAACTTCTCCGGAGAGATGAAGTATGGTTTACAGAGAAGGATGAGCAGGGAATTTCAAATCTGTATTCACTGGCAGATTTTGTGGATGAGGCTGGGGCGAGGATTCGTAAGGATGAAAGCTACGAAAAGAATTACCTGATCGGAAAGTATGGTGCTATTCCAACATTGAAGAGTATTGATATCTTTAAGGAGGCGTAGAGGTGCATGGCGAGGAAAGACAGAACTGGGAACCGAAAGTCCAGGGATCAGCGCCGTCCTTTAAAGATTCCGGCACTGGGATATTATCTGATCGTTACAGATACGGAGGCAACTGAGAGGTGTTATTTCCAGGGTTTGCACAAGAGTCTACCGGGAGAGGTACAAAATAAACTGGTGATTAAGGTTGTGGAGACCAAAACCAGAACCATGATAGACAAGTGTCTGGAAATGACTGCTTATAACGCACAGTATCGCATGCCGTGGATCGTATTTGACAGGGACGAGGTAAAGGATTTCGATGAAATTATTAAAGAAGCCAAGGCGTATGGGATAGGCGTTGGTTGGTCAAATCCCTGCTTTGAGATATGGATGTATTCTTACTACGGAGAGATGCCGGCGATCACAGAATCATGGACTTGCTGTAGCGAGTTTGGAAAAATATATCAGAGAAGAACTGGACAGAAATATTCAAAAGCTGATGACGGATTGTACGAAAAAATCTTCGAGACAGGTGATGAGGAGAAGGCGCTTCAAATTGCACAGCGGAAATATGAGCAATGTGTCCGTGAAGGGAAAACGATACCGTCCCAGATGTGTCCGTGTACAACAGTGTATCAGCTTGTAGGAGAAATAAGGCAGAAAGTTAAGGTCGGCATAAGAGAAAATATGCGCTGAGAAATATATAAAGGGGAACTATATAATGGAAATAGTTTCAACGGCATCGGAATATCTTGCTGGTTTGGGTCTTGATGCTGCAAAGGAGCATTTTAAAGAGAATTTAGATGAGTAAAAATTGAAATCAGCTCTTCAGAGCTACAGGATTATTTTAAAGTACATTTAACTATTCCAGAGAGTATCAGAGAAGAAGAATACCGATGTATTTTGCGACTTGCTGATTTGAATCAAGAGGATGAGGTAAAATCAACATGGTCGGAGGTATCCTTCACGGGAAACTTAGATTTACATTTTAAGGAAAAACTAGAGGTTTTAGACACACCAATATCTATGCTTTCTTATGTTGCCACAAACTCAGTGAACTTATTTGGGGCATCATTTGAATTCCAGATTATGAGAACATTTAAGTGTGCAAAAATGCAGGATGCGGAAAGAATCAAGAAAATTGTGGAATTGTCTCAAGAAGGAGAGCCAATAAAAATTACATTTAAACCAGAGAATGATAATAGTTATTTTGATACATTGAAGATTCCAAAAGAAATGGAAGAGGAGTAATCATTAAATCTGCTTTGAGTAGCTTCTGATGTAGTGTCAGGAGCTGCTTTTGACAGGATAAGGAAATAAAAAGCCTTCTTCTTAACAGAGGGCAAAATAAAAGGAATTTAGCCTTCAATATTACAGGTATGGAGGATTGGCAGATGATTGAAAAACTGTATCAGGGAACATGGGGGAACGACTCTGGAAAGGACGAGAAATAAGCATGGGAAGATCCGGCATTGTTATAAAAGGAATTCAAAGGGGAGGAAAACACGGCTTATCATGACATTATTGCACTCTTTAAGATTTACCGTTTCAGGAATCGCTGATTGCCAATGGACTCATCGAGATTGAACTGCTTGTTGGCCTGCCGTCTGCCCACTATGGAAAATACCGGAGAATGTTCCGCGAATATTTTCTGAGGGAGAGCAGCGTCATTGATTTTACTTACAAGAATACATCGGATAAGGTTGCATTTTCGGATGTGAGGGTTTACATACAGGCTTATGCGGCCTTTTGTCTGGTGGCGGCGCAGCGCCAGCTTTTTGGCTATCCGAAGGTACTGGTAATTGATATTGGAGGGTTTACGGTGGATTACATGGTATTGCGGTTCGGGCAGTTGAAACGCAGCTATGTTGATTCGCTGGAAGAAGGTGTCATAAAACTGTAGAACGAAAGGCACCTCGTCAATGTTGACATGGCAGATTATTCCGCGGATGCTACGGGAATCATGGTGAAGTCAGGGGAAAAGAAGGTGTGCCTCAGATGCAAAGCGGATATCCCCAAACAAAGCCGTATCTGTCCGGAGTGCGGGCACAGGTACAGGGCCGGCGTATCTGAGGATAAGCTGACGGAATACATCGAGCAGGAAAAAGAAAAGGAGATGACGTCAGAACAAATAGATTGTGATTTTGAAAAGATAGAATCCATAGCTGTAGATGCAGTAGCGTCGTATGACGGGGAGATTGAGGAATTCTTAAAAAACAGATGCAGGGGAGAAGGAAATAATATAAACTTTAAGGGTTGCCGTTGAATCTCCCCTATCCAATTAAAAATATGTTTGTATATAAAAAAACGGTATGGTATCATAGTGGATAAATATGAGAAGTATAAAATAGTCACGGTACACATTATGCCCAGCAACTAAAAATGTGGGAGAGATGAACTTGATGGAAGTATTATGTTATACGAGACAGAAGGAAAAGGATATTCTCTATGCCAAGCGTCTGGCTTATAGTGTACATTTTGCCTGGAGAGCGGAAGATGGCACATTGACTGCTAAAAGCCTCAAAGATCCGTGGATATTTCAGTTTAATGAACATACTTATGGGATTGCGGCTGTACGGATAGAGGCAAATGGGGAAGAAGACCCGGAAAATGCAGCTTACCTGATTTGCCGGAAGGATGAGGAAGGAAGCGCCAAAGGCACTCCGGCAGGTGGAAATCAGGATAGGATAAAATAATTGGATCAGGATACCAGCAACTTTAGAACATAAGATGGCTATTTGTGGGAGTAAAGATGGAAACAAAAGAGGAGAAAAAAGAAGAGAGCTTATGCATTACGCGTCTGATAAAGAATGTCATCAAAGCATTTCAGAAATCTGCTGACCGGTTTACAGAAAAAATGAATGATTATTCCATACGAAGGAAGATGAAAATTCTTTATCTGCTTTGTATGCTGGTGCCTCTGATCATCACAGACAGTGTGATTTTTTGGCTTGCTGTCTCCGCAGATGAGAAGGATAACCGTCACGAACTGCAGAACATTGCAAGTGCGGTAGAATACAGCCTGACCAGCAAGGTGGAAGGAGCGGTAAGAATTGCCACAAATATATATACGAATCCCCATGTCAATGAGTTCCTGATATGGGATTATCAATCGCCACTGGAATATTTTATTGGCTATGAAGCTTTTAGGGATGTTTTTTTTGAAGGCAATCTCACTGGAGCGGATTATTCGATTTCTTTATATGCAGACAACAACGGGATTATCAACGGAAGCGGATTTGGCCGGCTGGACACAGTCCGGGATTCCAAATGGTATCGGTATCTGCAGGATTCAGGACAGGATGAGGTGCTATATGCTTGGTTTGATGATGACGGTGCTCCGGCAAGAAGTCCCAAGCGTAGAATTTCTCTGATACGAAAGCTGAATATGTATGACAAGAATAAACACGAAAAGATTTTGAAACTGGATATTGATTACAGTATCATGGTGCAAAATCTGGTAAATGCCAAGTATAGTACAGGAGTGTATATTTGTACCGGAGATAAAATCCTTATGTCAAATGAAGGGCATAACAATCAGAGAGATGATTTCAAACCTTTTCAGACCTTGAAGAAGGTGGGGTATGCCAAAGAGCTTACCATGTATGGCCAGGAAATAAATATTTATGTTATGCAGAAAGAATCCAGTGTATATCGGATCTTAAGAAACAATGTGGCGATCCTTTTACTTCTTGTTTGTATTAATGCCATATTGCCGGCAATTTTTACGAAGGTGCTGAATATTTCTTTTACCAGACGGTTAAGTGAGCTGAGTACTGTATTTGATCAGGCGGAAGAGGGAGAATTGAAGGAGATAGGCAGTGCCAGGGGAAGAGACGAGATTGGAAATCTGATGCGTAATTATAATCAGATGGTTGTCCGGATGAATGATTTGATTCAGACAGTTTACAAAGACAAGCTGAAAAAGCAGGAAATGGATATTGCAAGAAAGAATGCGGAACTGCTGGCGCTGCACAGTCAGATAAATCCTCATTTTCTTTTTAATGCACTGGAGAGCATCCGTATGCATAGTATCCTGAAAAAAGAGACAGAGACAGCGCATATGGTGGAAAAGCTGGCGCTGATGGAACGGCAGTATGTAGACTGGGGGACGGACTCTACTACGGTAATATACGAACTGGAATTTGTGGAAGCTTATCTGGAACTGCAGAAATATCGGTTTGGTGAGCGATTGTCCTATGAGATTGATGTGGATGAGGAGTGTAAAAATGAGTATTTGCCGAGAATGACAATTGCAACCTTTGTGGAAAATGCCTGTGTTCATGGGATAGAAAAAAAGTCGGTACCTGGATGGGTGTTTGTGAGGGTCTCTCACAGAGAAGAAGAGCTGTGTGTGGAGGTGGAGGACACCGGGAAGGGAATGGATGAGGAGTTCCTTGCACAAGTAAGATACAAGATGGCTCATGCGGGTATTGCATCTTTGAAAACAAAAAACAGCGTTGGGATCATGAATGTATGTCTGAGACTGCGTATGGTAACCAATGACAGGGTTCATTTTGAACTTGAGAGTGAAGAAGGAATCGGCACGATAGCGACGATAAGAATTCCATTGGAATATGTGAAAGGCAGATAGGAGGAAACATTTTGCTGAGAGTACTTGTAATAGATGATGAACCGTTCATTGTACAGGGACTTTCTGTACTGATTGACTGGGAAGCGGAGGACTGCCGGATTGTGGGGACAGCAGCCAACGGGAAGGAGGCTTTGGAGTTCCTGAGAAAGTCGGAGGTTGATTTGATTATCGCAGATATTCAGATGCCTGTCATGAGCGGTCTGGAGCTTGTGGAAATCATAAAAACAGAGAAATTGTCGGATGCTTATTTTGTGATTTTAAGCGGGTACAATGAATTTCAGTATGCGCAGCAGGCATTGCGTTACGAATGTCTGGATTATCTGTTAAAGCCAATACAGAAAAAAGAACTGACAGAAGTGATTCATAAAGTGCAAAAGCTGTATCACAGATCAGAGGAGCAAAAGCAGGAAAACAGGAAGCTGGAAAAGGCTTACCTGGCTAGACAGATTTTTCCGCTTCTGTCCGGAAAATACGATCAGATAAATCTGGATTATGTATATAACCATATGAAGCTTTCCTCTCATGTGCGTTATATAGACATTGAGATCGATGAGCTGGCTATGCAGAGAGAACTCTCTTTGGAAGAGAAACGCAGGTATCAGAGACAATTATATGAAAAATGCCTGAGCTGTCTGGGAGAGGAAGGAGGGCACTGTATTTTTGATGTGTCCAGTGACAGCAGCGAATATGATATTGGCTTTATTTATTGCGAATATATGGCGCGGGAAGCAGAGAAAGAGGAACGAAGGTATCTATTGGATCTGCTGGAGAAAATCAGCCGTGAACCAGATATTCCCGTGCTTATGTTTGCAGGAAGCAAGGTGGAGGATATTTCGGAAATATCAGAATCCTACCGGACTGCGATGATCGTGAAATCATTCAGTATGTTCCATAATGCCGGAAGTATCTCATACTATGAAGAACAGATACAGACGAATTTGTCAGAAAATATTCTGTGCAAGAAAAGGATTGACGATCTGGTACAGGCTGTGGAGCAGAATCACCTGGAGGATATGGATCAATCGGTAGACTGTTTATATGAAGAAATGAATCGAAGCGGTATGAGCCAGGAACTGATAAAAATCAGCATCAATTATTTTTTGTTCCGGTTAATCCATCTGGCGGTGGCGCAGGAGAATCAGGTAAGTCAGGAAGACATTTTAAAATATATCGGCACAGGTATGTTTGATAAAAGAAATATGAGAGGCAGCAGCGACTACCTGAAAAGCTTTGTCAGGGAATATGCGGAATATCTGGTACAACTGAGAAAAGATGTGCCGAGAGGTGTTCTTGCAGATGTGGAACGGGAAATAGAGGAGAACTACAGGGAAAACCTGACTCTGAAGGAATTGAGTAAAAAATATTATGTGAATAGTGCTTATCTGGGACAGCTATTCCGCAAAAAGTACGGAATGCCTTTTAAGGATTACTTAAATAATTACCGGATGAATCAGGCGGCAGTTATGCTGCTTCGTACAGATAAAAAGATTTATGAAATTGCAGAAGCTGTTGGATTTCATGATGTGGATTATTTTATCAATCGATTTATAGCAGCGAAAGGCTGTACTCCCTCTAAATTCAGGAAACAATCCGGGAAATGAGCAGCTGCGGCTGTCATCCGGAAAAAAGAAATAAATAGAAAAAACAAAAAAATAAAAAAAACACAAGTAAGTCAACCAGACAGGAAAAATTATTGTGCATACTGCACATGCATAATTTTTCCTGTTTTTTTCTATAACTCATCGGGTTGTTAAAATACACAAAATTTGTAAAAATAATTATATACTATACAACATCCGTCATCTGACAATGGACGGAAAATAGGCAGATGACACAAAATTAAGAATCAGGAGGTTAGGTACATGAAAAAGAAAAAATTGATGGCGCTATTACTGACAGGAGTGATGGTTTCATCTATGCTGACAGCATGCGGAGGCGATGACAGATCGGAAAGCACAGAAAGCTCCGCCAAAGCAGAAAAAGAAAGCGGTGATCCTTCCGCGGATGGAGAGATCAGAGAGTATACTGCTTTCTTTGCAGTTCCCGGATCAGAAATTAATGATGACAATGTCGTGCAGCAGAAAATCGCTGAGATTACCGGAGCCAAGGTGAAGGAGACATGGCTGACAGGTCAGACGGCAGAAGAAGCAATCGGAACGCTGATCGCAGGCGGCGAGTATCCGGATCTCGTCGACCCCAGTGATGGAAGACAGCAGATGATTGATGCAGGGGGACTGATTCCTCTGGAGGAATACATAGAATCCGGTGATTATCCCAATCTGACAGAATTGTGGTCAGAGAGAGAATGGGAGCAGGTACGTCAGGAGGATGGACATATTTATATCATTCCTCAGTTCGGCAACGTGTATGAGAAGGATATGGCGATACAGCCGGCAGAAGCTTTCTGGATTCAGACAAGGGTTCTGAAGTGGGCGGACTATCCGGAGATTAAAACATTAGATGAGTACTTCCAACTGTTAGAGGATTATAACGAGGCAAATCCAACTATGGAAGATGGAACATCAAATATTCCATATACAATTCTTTGCGATGACTGGCGCTATTTCTGTCTGGAGAATCCGCCGCAGTTTCTGGCAGGGTATCCCAACGACGGTTCTGTCATTGTAGATCCCGAAACAAAGAAAGTGGTTGATTATAATACAACAGATACCGCATACCGTTATTTCAAGAAATTGAATGAGGAATATAAGAAAGGTATCGTGGACACAGAGTGCTTCACACAGAGCTATGATGAATATATCGCAAAGCTTTCTACAGGCCGTGTGCTTGGCATGGTTGACCAGCAGTGGCAGTTCAATACCGTTTATGATTCCATTAAATCCCAGGGACTGGATGCGCAGGGCTGCAACTATGTGCCGCTGGCAATCGGAATTGATGAGGATACACCGAATCAGTGGAGAACAGAACAATATATTGATCCGTCAAATGGTATTGGAATTTCATCCAGTTGTAAAGATGTGGAAGGTGTACTGCAGTTTTTGAATGACATTCTCAGTCCTGAGGTAAGAGTGCTGCGTGGATGGGGCGTTGAAGGTGTTGACTATGAAGTTGGAGAGGATGGACTGTTTACAAGAACGGAAGAGCAGGATAAGCTGGCAGCAGATACTGCATACAAAGCATCTGAATTTTGCCCATACTCTTATCTTCCAAATTATACAGGAATGCTGGCAGACAAGAAGAATGCAGCAAATCCAGGCGAGCAGCCCAGTATGTTCGAGAAAACACTTCCGTCCGATGTGCGGGAGTGCCTGGAAGCATATGGATGCTCAAGCTATGCACAGATGCTGGGTGAAGCAAATGAGCTGCCGGGACCATGGTTCCCTATGTATTCCTTCTCTAACAGCATGACAACCTCCACACCAGGCGGTATGGCATGGACTAAGATCGGTGAGACAAAGCATGCAGAGCTTCCGAAACTGATTATGGCAGATGATTATGAGGCGGGATGGGAAGCATATCTGGAAGAGTACAATAAGTGCAGTCCTCAGGATTTCCTGGATGAGATGCAGGCAGAGCTGGATCGCAGAATTGAAGATGCCGGCAAATACGAGGGCTAAATAAACAAGCGGACAGGCGGAGGTGGGTATAGAAACCAGGCCGCCTGTTTTCTATCAACCATTTTGATTTTCTAAACGATCGGAAAAGGAGAGAAATCATATGGCTAAAAAAAAAGCAAAAATAAAACAGAAATTCGATTGGAAAGAATTTAAAAGGCAGAAAGTGCTTATGTTCTGGGCCGCTGTATTTGTTGTTTATGGATTTGTATTCTGTTACCTTCCCCTTGGCGGCTGGATCATGGCATTTCAGGATTATAAGCCAAGGGAAGGGCTTCTGCATTCAAGCTTTGTGGGATTAGCTAAGTTTAAGCAGTTATTTTCAGATGCAACATTTATCAAAGTAATTCGCAATACGCTGGCAATGGGAGTGCTGAATCTGGTATTTACATTTGTCATGGCAATCGTATTTGCCATCCTGCTGAATGAAGTGAGAGCAAAATGGGGAAAGAAAAGCGTACAGACAATTTCCTATCTGCCGCATTTCCTTTCCTGGATCATTGTTACTGGTATTCTTCGTGACATATTGTCAGGAACCGGTATTGTGAATGAATTTCTCATGAAGGCGGGTATTATTGATCAGACGATCAACTTCTTCGCACATCCGGGATATTTCTGGTGGATCGTAGCGTTTGCCAATGTGTGGAAAGAGACAGGATGGAATGCCATTATTTATCTTTCTGCGATTACCTCTATAGATCCGTCTTTGTATGAAGCTGCATCTATGGACGGTGCGGGCCGCTGGGCAAAGATCCGGCACATTATTCTGCCGGGGATTAAACCTACCATGATGATTTTGCTGTTGATGAATGTAGGAAACGTCCTGAATGCTGGTTTTGAAATCCAGTATCTCTTAGGAAATGGTCTGGTGCAGGATGTATCACAGACGATTGATATCTACGTATTGAAATGGGGTATCAGTCAGGGTGATTATGCAATCGGTACCGCAGCAGGTATTTTTAAGAGTGTAGTAAGTATTGTTTTGATAGTAGTGGCAAACCAGGTTGCAAAACGTACCGGCGACGAGCGGCTGTTCTAGGGAGGATAAGATATGAAACGTTCAAAAAAAGAAGAAACGGTATCCATGCCGAAGTATAAAACATCTGTGTCAGATAAGGCATTCACGGTGTGCAATACTATTTTTATGATTTTATTTGTCGTGATCACACTTTATCCGGTATTGAATACTCTTGCCATATCATTGAATGATGGAACGGATGCGCTGAGAGGAGGCATCTATTTATGGCCAAGAAAATTTACCTGGCAGAATTATAAAACAGTTATGCAAAAAGATAACCTTCTGACAGGTGCTTTCATATCGGTTGCGAGAACAGTGATCGGAACACTGACATCTCTGGCAGCAAATGCATTGCTGGCATTTATCGTAAGCCGCAAAAAATTCCTGTTCAAGAGTCAGCTTTCTCTGTTCTGGGTTATTACCATGTATGTAAACGGCGGAATGATTCCGATCTTCCTGGTTTATAAGGGAATGGGCCTTACCAACAGCTTCTGGGTATATATTGTTCCAGGCATGATCAGTGCATTCAACATGCTGGTTATGCGTACTTATATGGAAGGGCTTCCGGAGAGCCTGGAAGAATCGGCACAGTTGGATGGCGCAGGATATATGACGATTTTTGTGAGGATTATTTCGCCGCTGTGCAAACCGGTATATGCAACAGTAGCATTGTTTATCGCAGTTGGACACTGGAACTCCTGGTTTGATGCCATGCTGTATAACCGTATGAGTGATCAGTATACTACTTTACAATATGAGTTGATGAAGCTATTGTCTTCTGTAACCAATCAGGGAGCCAGTGCTGAGACGATGAAAAACGCAGTATCGGCAGCAGGTGCCGTGACTCCGACTTCTGTCCGTGCTGCTGCTACGATTTTGACCATGCTGCCGATTGTATGTTTGTACCCATTCCTGCAAAGATACTTTGTAGCAGGACTTACCATTGGCGGTGTAAAAGAATAAAGGAGATATAAGAATGCGGGGAGCTTTTTATACTGGAAACTACAGGAATGTATTTGCGGAATACGGATATGCACAGGACGAGATTGACAAAAAAGTAGAGGATGCTTTCCAGACAATGTTTTACGGCTCAGAAGAAGAGAGGATTTACCATGAGGTTGGAACCGACATGGGATACATTGAAGATACGGGAAACCATGATGCACGGACAGAGGGAATGTCTTATGGTATGATGATGTGCGTGCAGATGGATAAAAAGGAAGAATTTGATCGTATCTGGAAATGGGCAAAAACATATATGTATATGGACACCGGTGAAAATGCCGGGTATTTCGCATGGTCCTGTCAGTTAGACGGAAAAAAGAATGCCTGTGGTGCTGCTCCGGACGGGGAAGAATATTTTGCTATGGCATTATTCTTTGCATCAAAGCGCTGGGGCGATGGAGAGGGGATTTTTGATTACTCTGCCCAGGCTCGTTCCATCTTGCATGATTGTGTACATAAAGGGGAGATACCGGGAACCGGGAAACCTATGTGGGATCCGGATAATAAACTGATAAAATTTATTGCGGAGTGTGATTTCACGGATCCATCATACCATCTCCCCCATTATTATGAATTGTTTGCTTTGTGGGCAAATGAGGAAGACCGTCCGTTCTGGAAGCGGGCAGCATACGCCAGCAGAGAGTACCTGAAAAAAGCATGTCATCCGGTAACAGGATTGTGCGCGGAATATGCGGATTATGACGGAACTCCGCGCGTTACGCCAAAAGAACAGTTTGGCGGCCGTCATGACTGGTATTACAGTGATGCATACAGGACAATTGCCAATATCGGGCTGGATTATTCCTGGTTTGCAGCAGATGACTGGGCATGTGAAAATGCAAACAATGTCCAGAGCTTTTATTGGGAGACCCAGAATGGAAGGACAGACGGAGTATATCTGATCGATGGTACACCGATGGCAGAAAAGGCTCTTCATCCGATAGCAGTGATAGCGACCAATGCGCAGGCTTCACTGGCAGCAGACGGAGGCTATGCCGAAAAATGTGTCCGGAAATTCTGGGGGACCCCGCTTAGAAAAGGAAACAGAAGGTATTATGACAATTGCCTGTACTTTTTTGCCTTGTTGGCATTAAGCGGGAAATACCGCATTTGGGACTAAAAAGTAACATAATTGAGGAGAAAGTAATGGTAACAGCACACAACCCTATTTTGAATGGTTTTTATCCGGATCCTTCCATTTGCGCGGTAGGAGAAGATTTTTATCTTGTAACATCAACATTTGCTTATTTTCCCGGAGTTCCAATTTTTCATAGCCGTGACCTGGCTCATTGGGAGCAGATCGGAAACATTCTTAACCGTGAATCCCAACTGCCTTTGAAGAATTGCGGACATTCAAAGGGGATTTTTGCCCCTGTTATCCGGTATTATGACGGCACCTTCTATCTGATCACCACGAATGTGTCAGAAGGGAGAATTCCGGGTGAGCAGAACTTTATTGTGACGGCAAGAAATCCGGAGGGGCCATGGTCAGAGCCTTATTATCTGGGAAAGGATGCATTGGGCATTGATCCCAGTCTGTTCTTTGATGATGATGGAAAATGCTATTATGTGGGGACGCGCCCGAATTCTCAGGAGACACGCTATTATGGTGATTGGGAAATCTGGATGCAGGAGCTGGATCTTGAGACTATGAGGCTGACCGGTGAGAGCCGCAGATTGTGGAAGGGTGCCATGAACGAAGTTGCATGGCCGGAGGGACCACATATCTATAAAAAGGATGGTTACTATTATCTGATGATAGCAGAGGGTGGAACCGGTCCGAATCACAGTGTGACTGTGGCCAGGAGCAGACAGATAGAAGGACCTTATGAGAATAATCCGGATAACCCCATTCTTACACACCGCCATCTTGGCAAAAATTATCCTGTTGTTTATGTGGGACATGGGGATCTGGTGGAAGATATCAATGGAAACTGGTATATGGTAATGCTGGGTTCCCGTCCCTGTAAAGGCTATACAAATATGGGAAGAGACACATTTCTTGCAAAGGTAGCATGGGAGAACGGATGGCCTGTAGTGAATCCCGGAATCGGAAAGCTGGAGAATACGGTGGAAATACCGCTGGAGCCTATGGATTATTTCCATAAAGATCCCATTTACAGCTTCGACAGTGTGGCCCTAGATCCGGCCATGATGATGCTTCGGAATGGGGCTCCTGATATGTATGATCTAAAAGAGAACCCAGGGCATCTCCGGTTACGGCTAAACAGATCGACACTGAAGGATCTTGCAAGTCCGGCATATATCTGTGTCCGCCAGCAGCATTTTGACTATCAGGCAGCGGCGGCAATGCGTTTCACAGGTATGAACGAAAATGAATGTGCTGGCCTTGCCATTGTGCAGAGTAATGAGTATCATGTGCGGTTTGAAAAATACTGTAAAGGCGAAGCAGCATTTCTGCGGGTGGTTCGCTGTGAAAAGCTCCAGGATACTGTGATTGCAGAACAGCAGATTCCTTCCGGAAAAATCATTTTAAAAATTATCAATAAAGGAAATTCAGCAGATTTTTATTACCGTTCAGACAGTAAATATGAGGCAGTGACACGTGATGTGGATGTACATTGTCTCAGCACAGAGGTTGCAGGTGGTTTTACAGGATGCACGCTTGGAATGTATGCATCAGGAAATGGGAAAGACAGCGATAATTTTGCAGATTTTTCCTGGTTTTTCTATGATGCCTTGAAATGAAACTGTGAAAAGGAGTACGTAATATGAAAAGGAATAACATATCTGTACTGCTGGCATCGCTTCTTGTGGCAGCGAGTATATTGCAGATGCCGATACTGGCTATGGGATCTCAGGAGCAGGAACCTTTGTCTGAGAATGAAGAAGATGATGAAATATCGGCACTGGATCTGCCTGAGATAACGGACAGAATTCTTACCAATAATATTTTATCCAATCACAATTCTAATTTTGAGGATGCAGGGGATGATGGAAAATTATACTGGTGGGGAAATGAAAATTGGAACAGCGATCATGTTGACAGAGTCCCATATGAAGAAGGGGAGCGGCCGGATGAGGGTTGCGGCAGCTATTATGGAAGGATTACGGTAGATGATGAGACCAGTACCGGAGTTTTGCAATTCTGTGACGATAGTCTTTCGCCTCAGTTCAAGCCGGGGGCAGTTTATGGATTTTCCTATTATGCGAAATTGGCAGAAAATGAGACCAGCGGCGATGTAAAGCTGGATCTGTTAGGAGAATACTATAAAACATCGGAGGTAACGTATGACGCGGAAATAATTCTGAATGCGGACGAGTGGCAGAAGGTTACCGGTACACTGGTTCCCGCAGATTACAGCGAAAATCCGCTGATTCAGTTTGAAGGAAGCGAAGGGGTATCCTATTGCATAGATAATCTGATGATAGCTGAGCTTTCGGGAGGCAGCGGTGAAGAAGAACAGGGTGATAACCTGATAAAAAATCCGAATTTTGAAGGGGAAGATCTGTCCGTATGGAAGGCGGGAAATGGAGAGGCTGTTATCAGTGCGGGCAATCAGCAAGATCCCGTCTTTGACGAGATAACTACATATGGCGTGATATCTGACAGACAGTCTAATTACGACTGCTTCGCACAGGATATTACGGGTGTAGTGGAAAATGGAAAGACTTACCGTTTTTCATTCTGGGCAAGATTGTCGGATGCTTATCAGGGAGCGCCAGAAGAGCAGCGTGTAGTGGCATTTGCGCCTTATTATGAAAGTACAGAGGATGGAACGGTATATCTGGGCGAGTATTCTTCTGAACTGACGGGAGCTTCCGCTGTGCTGGAGCCTGGAGTGTGGACACAGATTAGCGGAACCTATCAGGTACAATTTAAGGGGGAATTGAACAGTATGGTCGCCCGCTTCCTGGAGCAGGGAACCGATTATGGAACTGGTGATTGCGTGAGAGGTGAATATCAGATTACCGGCGTGACACTGCGTGAGATTCAGGTAGAGAAGCCGGAGATAGAATATGATATTCCCGATGCAAAAGACGCCGTTTATGGCGCATTGGGAGGCTTCTTTGGAACGGGAATTACAGCCTCTGAGATGAATGATGCGACCCTGATGCAATTGGTTACGAAACATTTCAACGCAATAACAGTGGGTAATGAATTAAAACCGGATGCTCTTTTTGGATACAGCAATTCCCAATGTCCGGGAACAGAGACTGCTGTCCTGGATGGTGAAGAGATTGTTGTACCCAAAATGGATTTCTCCCGTGCGGAAGGTATGCTGGAGACAATTCAATCATGGAATGAAAGCAATCCGGATTCGCAAATAAAGGTTAGAGGCCATGTTCTGGTATGGCATAGCCAGACGCCAGAATGGTTTTTCCACGAGAATTATGATAAAACGCAGCCTTATGTGGATGCGGCGACTATGAATAAACGTCTGGAGTGGTATATCAGGACTGTCCTGGAGCATTTTACAGGGGAAGACAGCAAATACAGAGAGTTATTCTATGGTTGGGATGTGGTAAATGAAGCCGTAAGTAATAGCGGAGGCTATCGGACCGATCAGGAAGACGGAGAACCTCTGAGTGCAGATACCCATGGTATGAATTCGAGCTGGTGGCATATCTATCAGAGCAATGAGTATATTATCAATGCGTTCAGATATGCAAATAAGTACGCGCCTGCAGATCAGGAGCTATATTACAATGATTACGGCGAATGTGCTCCTGTTAAGAAAGCAAGTATTCTGCAATTGCTGAGTGATGTAAAGAATGCGGAGGGAACCAGAATTGATGCGATGGGCATGCAGGCACATTATGATATGTCATCTCCATCTGTAAATCAGTTCAGGGAAGCGGTTACGGATTATGCGAATGCCGTAGGCAGCGTGCAGCTTACAGAATTGGATATGAAAGCAAGCAATGATTATGATGGTTCCGATGCGGCGAAAGAGTCTGAATATATTAAAATGGCTTATCGTTATAAAGCGCTCTATGACGTATTAAAGGATTTGAAGGACGAAGGGTGCAATATTAGCGGCATCACATTCTGGGGTGTAGTGGACAAATATTCCTGGCTGCAGTCATCATCAAATGTAGGCGGCGGAAGTACCACAAATAAGACGCAGTGTCCATTGCTGTTCGACGACAATTATCAGGCGAAACCGATTTACTGGGCGTTTGTTGATCCTGCAAAACTGCCTGTGAACACACAGAGATTTACCATTCTTGAAAAGTCCGGAGAGAATTTTGCAAATGGAATTCCGGTTGCGTTTGACGATGGCAATACTTATGCGGAATTCATTCCTGTATGGACGCAGGACGGCCTGGAGATAAAGGTAACCGTAGCGGATGATGCCGCAGATGATAACGATGGTGTGACTGTATATGTGGCAGGAGACAAGCTTTCCGGTGATGGAATTCGTAAAGTATATGCGGCGCGTTCAGAGGGGAAAGAGGCAGCTGGCGGATATGAAGTTATTTTATCCCTGCCTTTAGAGGCTCCTGCAGTTGCACAAAAGATTTCTATTGATGTTGTAGTGGAAAATGATGACACCAAACTGGCTTATAATGATAATTCATTCAATCAGGAAACCAGCAGCAAAGGATATGCGGAAGCAATATTAAAACCTTTTACTGTAATTACAAAGGGAACGGCAGTTGTAGATGGTGAAAAGGATGCTGTCTGGGACACGGCGGCTTTTGTACCGCTGACGATACGGATTGGTGCAGAGGCAGACGCTGCAGCAAGGCTGTTATGGGATGATGAGTATCTCTATATATACGCGGAAATTACAGATGCGTGTTTAAATAAAGACAGTGTTGACGCCTATCAGCAGGATTCTGTGGAGATTTTTATTGACGAAAATAATGGAAAAACAGACAGTTATGACAGTGATGATAAGCAGTATCGAATCAATTATCATAACGAGCATTCCTTCAGCGGAATCAATTGTACGGAAGAGAATATGCTCTCCAGTACGAAAACTACAGAAACCGGATATATTGTGGAAGCCGCTTTTCGCTGGACGGACGTAAAACCGAAAGCCGGGGACAGGATAGGGTTTGAGATGCAGATTAATGATGCCGACAATACCGGTAAACGCATCGGTACCTTAAGCTGGTATGATGAAACCGGGAACGGATGGGCTGGTTCTCATGTGTTTGGTACTGCGCTGCTTATGGAGGGCAATAGTGAAGAAAATCCGCCGGAGCCAACGGCGACTCCGGAACCAACGACGAGTCTGATACCGACGAATATTCCAAATCCAAATACGACAGTGAACAATACGCCATCAGCAAATCAGGGAGGAAGCTCTATATCAAAAGGTGTCCGCACCGCAGATGAGAATCCGGTTGTGTTTTATATTGTTCTGGGCAGTATTGTCAATTGGATTCATGGGCGGTGCTTCCTATACAGGTTATAAGAGGAAAATAAAAAATTGACGTATACAGTCAGTAAATAAGATGAGGAAATAGTATTATGAAAGAAGAAAAAGTCATAGAATATCGAAAGCGGGCAAAAGAGCTTGTGGCATCCATGACGCTGGAGGAGAAGGTCTCTCAGACAATACACAGTGCCGCCGCGATCCCCCGTCTTGGGATCAAAGCGTATAATTGGTGGAATGAGGCTCTCCACGGCGTGGCAAGAGCAGGTATTGCGACTGTATTTCCCCAGGCAATTGGAATGGCTGCTACATTTGATGAGGATCTGCTTGCAGAAGTTGCGGATGTAATTTCCACAGAAGGAAGAGCAAAGTTTAATATGCAGCAAAAATATGGGGATTTGGATATCTATAAGGGCCTGACCTTCTGGGCGCCAAATGTAAATATATTCCGTGATCCCCGATGGGGAAGAGGCCATGAAACCTTTGGAGAGGATCCCTATCTTACTTCCCGTCTCGGTGTTCGCTTTATTGAGGGCATGCAGGGAGATGATCAGAACTATCTGAAGGTAGCTGCATGCGCCAAGCATTTTGCAGTGCATTCCGGTCCGGAGGATGAAAGGCATTCTTTTAATGCGGAAGTATCTATGCAGGATATGTTTGAGACATACTTTCCGGCATTTGAAGCCTGTGTAAAAGAGGCGAAGGTAGAGATCGTCATGGGTGCATATAACCGTACCAATGGGGAACCCTGTTGCGGAAGTAAAACCTTGCTCGTGGATATTCTGCGTGATGCATGGAAATTTGAAGGCCATGTGACTTCAGACTGCCTGGCAGTCAAAGATTTCCATGAGAATCACAAAGTGACAGACTCGGCAATAGAGTCTGCTGTCCTGGCAATGGAAAACGGCTGTGATCTGAACTGCGGCAACATGTTCCTTTATCTTACGGAAGCGGTAAAGAAGGGTCTGGTATCCCAGGAACGGCTGGATGAAGCAGTTGTAAATCTCATGACCACCAGGATGAAGCTGGGACTTTTTGATGAAGCGGATAAAGTACCTTATAATGCCATTACTTTTGAAGAAAATGATACGCCGGAACATCGGGAACTGAATCAGAGAGCTGCCAGGAAATCAATGGTTCTTCTGAAGAATGAGAATCATATTCTTCCGCTGGATAAAAATAAGATCAAGACGATTGGTATTATCGGACCGAATGGGAATAACAGGAAAGCATTGGTAGGAAATTATGAGGGAACCGCTTCCCGGTACTTTACGGTTGTGGAAGGAATTCAGGATTATGTAGGAGATGATGTCAGGGTTCTGGTTTCGGAAGGATGCCATCTGTGCAGGCCGAAGGTAAGCGCTCTGGGACAGGATAATGACCGTATTGCAGAGGTCCGCGGAGTGTGTGAATTAAGCGATGTGGTAATTGCCTGTATGGGGCTGGATGCAAGTCTGGAAGGAGAAGAGGGCGATGAGGGAAATGAATTTGCCAGCGGTGATAAACCGAATCTTTCTTTACCAGGATTGCAGCAGGAGATCCTGGAGGCCATTTATGACAGTGGAAAACCTGTAATACTGGTACTGCTTTCCGGAAGTGCACTGGCAATAACCTGGGCCCAGGAGCATATTCCCGCAATTATAGAGGGCTGGTATCCAGGAGCACAGGGCGGAAAGGCTCTGGCGGAAATTCTTTTCGGAGAATATTCTCCGGAGGGCAAGCTGCCTGTGACATTTTATAGAACGACAGAAGAACTGCCTTCCTTTACAGATTACTCCATGAAGGGAAGAACGTACCGTTATATGAAACAGGATGCCCTGTATCCGTTCGGATATGGACTTTCCTATACAAATTTTGAAATAAAAAATGTGACGCTGAATGCAGCAGAGATAGAGCCTGGAAAAGAGATCCGGATCACACTTACACTTTCCAATACAGGTGCCATGAAGGGGGCAGAAACGGTACAGGTATATGTAAAAGCCTGCCAGGAGGGAACGCCGAATGCTCAGCTAAAAGCTTTAAAAAAGATAGAAGTGGATGCCGGGGAATCCCGTGAGGTGGAATTGATACTTACCGATAAAGCGTTTGCACTGAGAAATCTGCAGGGAGATCTGGTACTGGAAAAGGGTGACTATGAGGTTTATGTGGGAACACAGCAGCCAGATCACCGCAGCCGGGAACTGACAGGTATTGCACCGGAATGCTTTTCTGTGAGAGCAGAAGAACGGACAGTATTGGAAAAATGCATTTTGAATTAAAAAGGCGTTCAATATAAGAATAAAGTTTTTTGCGTCTGTCAGGAAAATTTCCGGCAGACGTTTTGAGTTGCCTTGCATATAAAATTACAGCTAAGAAATGTCAGGGAGGAGGATTTATCAGCATGGAAAAAGAACTTAGCATTATAAAAAATAAAGAGATATATTGTGAGATGACAGAGCGATCCCTGCTACACATGGGCAATACAGCCAGATTGAAAGCTGTTTTTGCAAAAGCGAAAAGAGGAGAAGAGATTACGGTTGCTTTCATAGGCGGCTCTATTACACAGGGGGCAGGAGCGGTGCCCATACATACAGAGTGCTATGCAGCGAGAACATTTCAGAAGCTGCAGCAGTTCCTTGGAAAAGACAGTCCATTAAAATTTGTGAAGGCCGGCGTTGGGGGAACACCATCGGAGCTGGGACTGGTACGCTATGAGAGGGATGTTCTGCGGGAGGGAAAAGTGTCTCCGGATATTGTAGTAGTGGAATTTGCGGTAAATGATGCAGACGATGAAACAGAAGGAGCCTGTTTTGAGGGACTGGTGCAGAGAATTCTGTTTTCGGCGAATAAACCGGCAGTCGTTCTTTTGTTTTCCGTATTTGCAGATGACTGGAATCTACAGGAACGTCTTTCGGCAATAGGATATCGTTATGATCTGCCTATGGTCAGCATAAAGGATGCAGTGGTGCCGCAGTTTTATAAGTCGCCGGAAGAAGGGGGAATAGTCTCGAAAAGCCAGTATTTTTACGATCCCCTCCATCCCGCAAATATTGGGCATGAAATCATGGCGGATTGTCTGATGAAGCTGTTCGTCAAAGCAGCGGAGGCAGAATGTAAGGAAAAGGAGGAACTTCCCGAGCCGGTGTTTGGATGGAACTTTGCAGATGTCAGGAGGCTGGACAAAAGAACAAACATGGATAAGGCATGGATTGACATGGGAAGCTTTTTTCATACGGACTGGGAGCTGCAGTGTGTGGAAATGGATGACAGACAGGAACCGGTACCGCAGTTTGTGGATAATTGGATGCATGTAAGCGGAGATGCACCGTTCAGGATGAAAATCCGATGCCGGCTTTTGATGCTTGTGTTTAAAGATTCCAGTGACCCGATGGAAGGCTGTGCAGAGATATGGGTGGACGGAAAAATGGTGCGGAAGGCGGATCCCCATATTAATAACTGGCTGCATTGTAACACAGCGATCCTCTTGAATGAAAAAGAAGTGTCAGAGCATTTTATTGAAATAAATATGTGCAGACAGGATGAGAATAAAAAATTTACAATTCTGGGATTCGGGTTCTCAGATACGGAGGTAAAAAATGTCAGGAAATCGGACAACCAAAAAAAATCCAATCTTGAATTCTGATTTTCCGGATCCGGATGTTATCCGGGTGGGAGATACCTATTATATGGCAAGTACAACCATGCATTTTATGCCTGGCTGCGACATTCTCCGCTCCTATGATCTGATTAACTGGGAATTTCTGAACCAGGTTTATGAGAGCCTGGAAAGTACACCGCGATATTGCCTGGATGGGGAAGAAAACGTATATGGGGAAGGAATGTGGGCCCCTACGCTCCGATATCATAACGGGTACTTTTATCTGTTATTTACCGCAAATGATACTCAAAAGACCCATTTGTTCCGGGCAGAGGATGCTGCCCGTCCGTGGGAGCGTGTTCCGATCAGCGGATTTTATTATGACAGCTCTCTGTTTTTTGACGATGACGGAAAAGCCTATGTTGTGTATGGGCACAAGACACTGCATCTGACGGAACTTGCTCCCGATCTGTCCGGCCCTGCAAAGGGCAGCCTGAACCGCGTGATTGCAGAGGATGAAGAGCGGATCCATCTGGGCTTTGAGGGTTCGCATATGTATAAAAGAAACGGAAAATATTATGTTTTTACCTGCCATATGCTGGCATACGGCAGTGAAAGAAAGTCTCAGGTCTGCTTTGTCTCAGATTCCCTGACAGGAAAATTTGAGGGAAGGTGTATTATGGATGATGATATGGGATATCATAATCTGGGTGTAGCCCAAGGCGGGATGGTGGATACACCGGAGGGAGAGTGGTATGCTTTTATGTTTCAGGACAGGGGGGCCCTTGGGAGAGCACCTGTGTTGATGCCGATGCATTTTGAGGATGATTTTCCTGTCCTGGGCGATCATGGAAAGGTACCTGAAGTTGTAACCGGGGCAGTTTCCACGAGACCGGAGCATATCTATGAGCCGGTTAATGGGGATGATAGTTTTATTTACAAAGCAGATAAGACAGGAAAAGTACATATAAAACGGTTCTGGCAATTCAACCATGCACCTGATGAAAAATTATGGAGTGTGACAGAGCGTCCGGGAGCATTTCGGCTGCATTCCGGAAAAATATGCAAAAATATTATGCAGGCAAAAAATACACTGACTCAGCGTATGACCGGACCGGACTGTGCAGCGGAGGTCACTGTGGATGCAGGGGCTTTAAGGAATGGTGATTTCGCGGGAATATGCGCTTTTCAGGGGTGTTACGGTTTGTGCGGTGTGACCAGGGAAAAGGATCAGTATTATCTGGTTATGCTTGGCAGACCTGCCAAAAACGAAACAATCTACGGCGATTTTGAATATACGAAGGCCCCGGTAGAGTATGAGAGGATACCGATAGCTTCCACTGTAGTCCGACTGCGGCTGGAGGCGGACTTTACGGATAAAAAAGATGAGGCTGCTTTCTTTTTCAATAGAAATGGAGAGTGGAAACAGATTGGCATTGTTCAAAAGCTGTATTTTAAGATGGATCATTTTACAGGCTGCCGGTTTGGATTGTTTCTTTATTCTACAGAACAGGCAGGAGGTATTTCGGATTTCCTGGACTTCAGATATTATGATACGAAAGCAAGGTAACCTATGAACCAGAACATAAAATAACCTCCGACGGCGTACAGAGATGATGGGTGTTTGCAATTCTGTGGACGATGAACTTTTTACCACTGGCACCCTGACGCTGGCGGAGGGACGGCATATTACTCCCGAATACAAGTACGTGGCAATCATCAGCCAGGACTTGGCAGAAAGAAATGAACTGCACATCGGGGAATATATCACAACACATGGTTACAGCACCGAGGATGAAGGGTACACCGGGAAAGAAATAAAGGTGCAGATCATCGGACTGTTTACAACAAACGCGGCTGAACAGGAGCGTTTCCCATAAAGAACTTTATGAGGCTGTGCGGAAGAGGAAGATGGATAAGCTTTTTTCGTCCTGGTTAACATGGGGCCGCATGAAAACATGTAAAGAAAATACCGCAGGCGGACATTTGGAAGGAACTTCCGGATGTCTTTTAGTACCATATAAGTGTAAGAGATAAAGCATATCATTCGTGCTTTACCCTCTACACTTATTTTTTTATGATAAGGGAGTAATTGGTCTGGCGAGGCTCTTTTTGGATTAACCACATCCGTCACAAAAACCGTCAACCACCCCTTATTATAAACAGTCGTTTAAGCAGGTTGAAACCCGTAAGGTGCTTTCGTGTAACGAACTAAAATGAGTTGTAATAAGTGTGGCTGGGAACAATTACAGATCAATTGTGGAGGTTACAGATGATAAGCGTAGGGATTGATGTATCAAAAGAGAAAAGTACCGTATGTATACTAAAACCGTATGGCGAGATTGTAAGCAGACCTTTTGAAGTCAGCCATGTGGAAAAGGAACTGTCTGAACTGGCAACCATGCTGCTGCGTCTGGATGATGAGGTACGTGTGATTATGGAAGCGACAGGGATTTACCATCTGCCAGTATTGAGTTACCTGAAAGAAAAGGGCTTCTTTGTGGCAGTGATCAACCCGTTTGAAATGAAAGAATACCGTTGTCAGGGTCTTAGGCGTGTGAAAACAGACAAACAGGATGCCATTACGATATCCAACTATGGGATTGATCATTGGTATCGTCTGAAGGACTGTGAAGCGGAAGAAAGCGTTTATGGGGAGCTGAAGCTGTTAGGCCGGCAGTACCGTCACTATATGAGGATGCGGGTAGAAAGTGTATTGGAACTGACGCATCTGCTGGATTATACGATGCCTGGGATCAAGAAGCTTCTAAAAGGCTGGAATGAAACGAACGGGAAAGATAAGCTGTCAGACTTTGCAGAAGAATACTGGCATTACGACAACATAACCAGACAGTCAGAGGAGGAATTTGTGGACAGTTATCTTGAGTGGGCAGAAAGGAAGGGGTACCATCGTTGCCAGGACAAAGCCATAAAAATCTATGCACTGGCGAAAGAGGGTATCCCTACAGTTTCTTCCAGTACCCCATCGACCAAAATGCTGGTACAGGAAGCGGTCAGGGTGTTAAGAGAAGTCGATAACACTCTGATGACGATTTTAACACAAATGCAGACATTAGCCAAGAGCCTGCCGGAATATCCGGTAGTGCGGGCAATGGGAGGAGTGGGGAACGTGCTGGCACCGAAACTGATAGCAGAGATCGGAGACGTAAGGCGTTTCCATAGTGGAAAGGCACTGATAGCCCATGCAGGGATAGATGCCCCGCCATATCAGTCTGGTCAATTTACCGGAACAGAGCGAAAGATATCAAAGCGTGGATCATCAAGTCTGCGGAAAATAGGCTATGAGGTTATGCGTTGCTTAAAGACACATAAAGCGCCGAAGGATGCGTCGGTATATGAATTCATATTGAAGAAGGAAAAAGAAGGGAAATCAAAACGTGCGGCTAAAATAGCAGGATTAAACAAGTTTCTGAGAATTTACTATGCGCGAGTAATGGAGGTGTACCAGCAGTAGAAAGATGGAAATATAGAATTGATTGACCGGATTCATGCCGGTCTAATTGTCGTGGGAAAATATAGAAATAAAAATAATTTTAAAAACCTGCTAAAAAGTCTTGACTTTTGTTAGCAGGTTTTTGTGCACGAAACGACAGGAGGGCTTTTATGAACAAATCAATTCTTTTCCTGCTCCGCTTTCGGGTACCTGGCAGAATTTGCTGAAAGAAAGCATCGGAAGAGGATCTTGATTTTGACAATCGGTAAAAATATATGCTAAAGAAAGCTGTTTGTATGGTATCATATAAGTGGATCAAGCATACCAGACAGGAGTATCTGGAAAAACGTGCAAGGATCAGAACCTGCGAGGTACCTTATTGTGAAGAGGAGATGAATGAGGAAGCAGACGAAAGGGATATCCTTTGCCAGGTGGAGCAGAAGTCGGTCAGCCTGGAAAAAGAAGTTATGGATATTCGGCCATGAAGCAGAAATTGAGCAGAAATTGTTTTGTTCCGGCGGGAACCGGAAGATAAGTCCTGGCAAGAATCTGGGCGGATATCATAAAGGTGCAAAGGCATTGATTATTTTGAATGAATGGTCAGTGCCTTTTGGCGCTTTGATGGATGGTGGAACGCACAGGAAGCGATCAATGAAAAGAGGAATTAGGCAACAATAATTTATTTCTGCACCTTAAAGGTGACAGGAGAGGATGTCAGAACAGGAAATGTGTGATTCATGCATTTCCTGTGTTCATGCTTGTATGGGCTCCGTTATAATAAAAGAACTGATTTTTGGAATGATTTTGTGAGAGAGTACAGGGGGAGGGCATTGCAGATCATATCAGACAGAAAATAGAACATATGTTCAAAATAGCATTGATTTATACCGTACTTTATGGTAGTATAGTAAGGAGGAGTTTGGATATAAATATTACACTTATTCAGAATTATTTGAAGGAAATTAAAAGTTCGTTGTATGAAAAATCAAAATAGGAGGCTTTATTGAAGTATGTAGTGATATAAATATTATCAGCAACCTTCTGGAATATACGAAACCAAAGAATGTGGATATCGGGGCGGCAGCAAGATCAAAGCTGGATGGGAAGCTGCATCCTACAGCCGCAGGAATGTTGATGTTTGGCAATGAGTATGATATTGTCCGGGAATTCCCGGAATATTTTCTGATTCAAGAAATAAAGCTCTGATGAAAATGTTTAATATGATAGGTATTGGTGAGCGCGTGGGAAGCGGAGTGCCGGATATCTTTTCGGTTTGGGAACAGGAGGGATGGAAAGAACCTGAGATGCAGAGCAGTATGGTCCGGATCGGACGATTCTGACTTTATCGTTTGAAAAAAAACAAGCGAAAAAAACGATACAAAATAAAGAAGTAATAGTCGCTTTTCTTAAGGATAATGGAGCGGCTAAAACAAGCGAAATCGCCAATGTAATTGGATTAAGCGAAACGAGAACCAGGGCACTTTTGAAAGAAATGGTGTCAGAAGGAAAAGTTAAGGCAAATGGTGGAACGAAAAAGAGAGCTTATTATTTGTAATAATGGTTGTGCAATGAAAAAATAAGAGTATCTGTGAATATTTATGTTGTTGCTTTATTCTAATGACGTTGATGATGGATATACAGAAAGGTGTAGTAATGGATCATTTTGAATTAGTATCAGAATACGCCCCCACCGGCGACCAGCCGCAGGCGATCGAACAATTGGTAAAAGGTTTCAAGGAAGGCAACCAGTGCCAGACCCTGCTCGGCGTCACTGGTTCCGGTAAAACCTTTACCATGGCGAATGTCATCGCCCGGTTGAACAAACCAACGCTTATTTTAGCCCATAATAAGACGCTGGCGACCCAGCTTTACGGTGAGTTTAAAGAGTTCTTTCCTGACAACGCGGTGGAGTACTTTGTGTCATACTACGACTATTACCAACCCGAAGCCTACGTCCCCTCATCCGATACCTATATAGCAAAAGACTCCTCAGTCAACGATGAGATCGACAAGCTCCGTCTCTCCGCCACCTCCTCCCTGAGTGAGCGGAAGGATGTTATCATTATTTCCAGTGTTTCCTGTATCTACGGCATTGGAAGCCCAAAGGATTACCAGAACATGATCATCTCCCTTCGTCCGGGGATGGAAAAGGACAGGGATGTGGTGGTGCGGGAGCTGATCGACATTCAGTATGACAGAAATGACATGGATTTTCACCGAGGTACTTTCCGTGTGCGCGGGGATGTGCTGGAAATCTTTCCGGCGGATTATACAGATATGGCAGTGCGGGTGGAATTTTTCGGGGATGAGATCGACAGGATCACACAGATTGACACGCTGACCGGTGAGATCAAGTCCCAGCTCAATCACATTGCCATTTTCCCTGCCTCCCATTATGTAGTTCCCATTGAGCAGATACGGAAGGCGGCTGTGAATATTGAGGAGGAGTTAAAAGAGCGGGTGGACTATTTCCGCAGTGAGGACAAACTGCTGGAAGCACAGAGAATTTCCGAGAGGACCAACTTTGATATAGAAATGCTGAAAGAGACGGGATTCTGCTCGGGGATTGAGAACTATTCCCGCCATTTATCCGGTCTGGAACCGGGGGAGGCGCCCTATACCCTCATGGACTATTTTGGGGATGACTATCTGATCATTGTGGATGAATCCCACAAGACCATTCCCCAGATACGGGGTATGTACGCAGGTGACCGCTCCAGGAAGAGTACACTGGTTGACTATGGTTTCCGCCTGCCGTCAGCTCTTGATAACCGACCTCTGAATTTTGAGGAGTTTGAGAACAAAATAGACCAGATCATGTTTGTGTCTGCCACGCCAGGGGACTATGAGGCAAATCATGAACTGCTGCGCGCAGAGCAGATCATCCGGCCCACAGGACTTCTGGACCCCATGGTGGAGGTGCGCCCTGTTGCGGGACAGATTGACGACCTTGTTGGGGAAGTCAACAAAGAGGTGGAAAAAGGCAATAAGGTTCTCATAACCACCCTGACCAAGCGGATGGCAGAGGACCTGACAGATTATATGAAAGAACTGGGCATCCGTATTAAATACCTGCATTCAGATATCGACACCCTGGAACGTACAGAAATAATCCGTGATATGCGGTTAAATGTGTTTGATGTTCTGGTAGGCATTAACCTCCTCCGTGAAGGTCTGGATATCCCGGAAATCACCCTTGTGGCGATCTTGGATGCGGATAAAGAAGGTTTCCTGCGTTCTGAGACATCCCTGATCCAGACCATTGGACGTGCGGCCCGTAACTCGGATGGGCGTGTTATCATGTATGGCGATAAAATAACGGACTCCATGCGTCTTGCCATTGACGAAACCATGCGCCGCCGTAAGCTGCAGCAGGAGTACAACGAAGCCCACGGCATCACACCCCAGACGATCAGGAAGGCGGTCCGCGATCTGATCAGCATCTCCAAGAGTGTGGCAGAGACGGAGCATAAGCTGATGAAAGATCCGGAGTCCATGAACAAAAAAGAACTGAAGAAGCTGATTCAGGATGTAGAAAAACAGATGCGGGCAGCAGCAGCAGATTTGAATTTCGAGATGGCAGCAGAGCTGCGTGATAAGATGATAGAGCTTAGAAAAAATCTGGAGGAGATTTCAGAGAATTGATCGGTCTAAGCCAGCATGTGTCTGAAAAATATTCCGGCAAATGGTGACGCACCGTTTGCCGGAAGCAATTTTCAGACATTGCGGAGCAGAGATAAAATAAATTTCTTGTAAATTTATTCAGAATAATGTAATATTACTCATGGACTGTCCCTGGGCGGGACAGGAATACAGGACCGCGGCTGTTTTAAAATATCCAGCCAAGGCCTTTTCTTATGTGAAAATATTAATATTGGGAGGAAACCTATGAATTACGGTATTTTAAGTTTACTGCCGCCTGTCATAGCCGTTATCCTGGCGATCAAGAGCCGAAATGTGATCCTTTCCCTTTTCTGCGGAGGGCTTACCGGTGTATTGATCTTCAGCCATGGTAATCCGTTTTTGGCTGTGAAATCCATGATTGGTGATTATTTATTCGTGCAGCTTACGGACAGTTATAATGCAGGTGTGATCGTTTTGGTAGTGTTCATCGGAGGATTTATCAAGCTCATGGAAAAGTCAGGAGGGGCACAGGCTTTTGGGCAGAGTGCATACCGCTATGTGAACACAAAGCTGAAAGCACAGCTCTGCGCCTGGGCCGGGGGCATCATTATCTTCTTTTCGGATTTGGGTACCCCGCTTCTGGTAGGGCCTGTGTTTAGGCCTCTGTTTGACAAACTGAAGATTTCCAGGGAAAAATTGGCCTGGATCCTGGACTCCACGTCCTCACCGGTGGCTATTTTGATTCCCTTTATCGGCTGGGGCGTATACATTATGGGGCTCATCCAGTCAGAGTTTGACAACCTGGGGGTAAAAGCATCGGATTATACTACATTTGTCCGGGCGATTCCCTTCCAGATCTATGCGATCCTGGCGATCATCATGATTCCGCTCATAGCCTTTACAAAAATAGACTTTTTCCAGATGAAAAAAGCAGAACAAAAGGCTGAAAAAGAAAAGGCGGATTACAGCTTTGACGAACATGTGGAGAAAGAGGAGAATACCGGAGCATATTCCAAAAAGAACGCAAAACCCATTATGGTGATTCTTCCTATTGTAGTTGTATTCGTCACATTGTTTGCTACTCTGGCGCCATTGGGATTTCCCTTTAAAAAAGTGGATGGCAATGAATTCAGGGTTGCGCTTACCATGGGATACTTTTTCGGGGCATTGGTACTGATCCTTATGATATGCCTTTTTAAAGTTATGAACTTCAGTGAAACGTTCAAAGTATATGTGGGCGGTATGAAAGGCATGACGGACGTGGCCATCACCCTGATCCTTGCCTGGTCTCTGGGAAGCATGATCAGTGAGCTGGGTACAGCACAGTTCATTGTGGATGTGCTGAAATCCATGAGCTTTTCCGCAGCGCTGGTTCCTGCAGCCATCTTCCTGTTTGGGGCATTTGTGTCTTTTTCCACAGGCAGCTCATGGGGAACCTTCGCAATTATGATGCCTCTTGCCATACCAATGGCCCAGGCATTCTCCATACCGTTTGCCATAGCGGTAGGGGCGGTTCTCTCCGGCGGCCTGTTTGGAGACCATTGCTCCCCGATCTCTGATACCACCATTCTGTCCTCCACAGGTGCAGAATGTGATCTGGTTGAACATGTAAGGACCCAGCTTCCCTACGCGCTGGTGAACGGTGTGATCGCTCTCATTGCCTTTATTATCGCAGGGGCAACGAAAAGCGCCGCTTCCCTTGGATTTGCCGTTGCGGCGCTGGTCATCGTGGTATTTGTTATCAATAAAGTATTTAATAAAAAGGCAGCAGTATAATATACGGCCGGCGCATCGTTTCAAAGGGTACGCCGGCTGTTTTGTTATATAGAAAAGTCCGTCGGGCGGAATGGGCGCACATCATGAAAATCCTCCTGTTTTACAAAATATCTAAATAGTTTGAAACATTTCCGGCAAACTTCCTGACTAATAAGCAGAAACATGAAAAACATGTGGAAACGTACGTGCGGAAGAAAGGAACTTCATATGAATGATCTTATAAAAAAAGCGCAGGAGCGGGAGACATCTCTGAAACCATTCTACCTGCTGGGAAAAAATAGACCGGCTCAGGGAAGAAAGGTATTTCCGTACCTGGATGACCAGAATCCTGATCAACAAATGCAAGGATATACGGAACAAAAAAGTCTGCTGTTTGTAAAATCTTATCCGGAAGGTGATCAGCTTCTCACAGAGGATGATGGCTACATTGTACCTATTAAATAAATGACCAACGTCAAAAATTTCTGATATATTATGACAAAACAGAGGGAATGCTGTTAAGTATATACAGTCTCTCTGTTTTTTGTCTGCTGTTTGTACTTTATTTATTATGCAGATTCTGAAACTTTCTAAAAAAAATATAAAGCCCTTGACAAATAAACACGCTGGTGCTATCTTTAGAACATAGATGTTAGCACTCCATGCAAACGAGTGCTAACAATACCGGAAAAGAGATCCGGCCCTATCAATGCAGAAGCAGAAAGGAGATAATAATGGACAGTGAACTGGATGAGCGGAAACGAAAGATATTAAAAGCCATTATCCGTACGTATCTGGAGACCGGCGAACCGGTTGGTTCGAGAACGATTTCAAAATACACTGACCTGAATCTCAGCTCTGCGACCATCCGGAACGAGATGTCAGACCTGGAGGAACTGGGGTATATTGTACAGCCCCACACTTCAGCAGGACGGATTCCCTCAGACACAGGCTATCGTCTCTATGTGGATGAGCTGATGCGTGAGAAGGAAGAGGAAGTTTCGGAGATCAAGGAAATGATGATCGAGCGGACCGATAAAATGGAAAAGGTGCTCAAACAGGTGGTGAAGGTTCTGGCATCCAACACCAACTACGCAACCATGATCACAGGCCCGACCTATCATACAAACAAATTAAAATTCATTCAGCTTTCCAGGGTTGCTGAGATGCAGCTGCTGGCAGTTTTGGTGATTGAAGGAAATATTGTTAAGAATCATATGATAACCCTTCAGGAGCCTATGGATGATGACACAATATTGAAGCTGAACCTGCTTCTCAATACCCAGTTAAACGGTCTCACCATTGAGGAGATCAACCTGGGCATGATCACCAAGATGAAAGAACAGGCAGGTATCCACAGCGCTGTTGTGGGAAGTGTCATTGACGCGGTGGCCAATGCCATTGCGGTGGATGATGATGAGGTGGAGATCTATACCAGCGGCACCACGAATATTTTCAAGTATCCGGAGCTGGCGGACACCTCAAAGGCCAGTGAACTGATTTCCGCCTTTGAGGAAAAGCAGGAACTGGTAGATTTGGTAAAAGATACTATGAATTCCGAAGAAAATACCGGCATTCAGGTATACATTGGAAATGAAACCCCTGTAAAGACTATGAAAGACTGCAGCGTTGTGACAGCCACATACGATTTAGGAGGCGGGATGCAGGGCACCATCGGTATTATCGGCCCCAAGCGTATGGATTACGAGAACGTAGTGGATAATTTAAAAACGCTGAAGACGCAGTTGGACAATATATTTAAGAAAACCTAGAAAGGCGGTACGGATTCGTGTCAGAAGAAAAGGAATTATATGAAGAGATGCAGCCGGATGCGGCTTCTGAAGAGAAAGCAGAAGAAATATTAGAGGAAGACGACAAGGCTCTGGCAGAGGAGGCCACCTGTGAAGAGGCCGGTGAGGCTGCTGACCAGTCTGCGGAGGAAACAGAAGAGCAGACAGACGGGCAGGCTGACCAGGGAAAAGGAAAGTCAACAGAGAAAAAAGGCCTGTTTGGTAAAAAGAAAAAAGATAAAAAAGATGAAAAGATAGAAGAACTCACCGATATGGTGAAACGCCAGATGGCAGAGTTCGACAACTTCAGAAAGCGCACGGAGAAGGAAAAAGCATCCATGTATGAGATTGGTGCGCGTGAAGTGATTGAAAAGATCCTTCCGGTGGTTGACAACTTTGAAAGAGGTCTGGCAGCAGTTCCGGAGAATGAAAAAGAAAGTCCCTTTGCTGACGGCATGACAAAGATTTACAAGCAGATGATGACCGTCTTTGAAGAAATCGGCGTAAAGCCCATTGAAGCAGTAGGACAGGAATTCAATCCGGATTACCACAATGCAGTCATGCATGTGGAGGATGAAGAAGCCGGGGAGAATGAGGTAGTTGAAGAATTCCAGAAAGGCTATCTTTACAAAGACCACGTAGTGAGACACAGCATGGTAAAGGTTGCCAATTAGTTTTAGAAGATGCGCCTATGGCGCAACTCAAATTCTCCGGCGGAACAGTCCGTTGGATTTTATCTTATAGATGAGACGCTTTGGCGGAGCGCAAAACCGCTGTGAACAGAAAAAGTAATTGATTTTAAATTCAGGAGGAATTTATCATGGGTAAAATTATAGGTATTGACTTAGGTACAACAAACAGCTGTGTAGGTGTTATGGAAGGCGGACAGCCGGTAGTGATCGCCAATGCAGAAGGCGCAAGAACCACACCGTCTGTTGTGGCTTTTACAAAATCAGGAGAAAGACTGGTAGGTGAGCCGGCAAAACGTCAGGCTGTTACCAATGCAGATAAAACCATCTCTTCCATCAAGAGACATATGGGAACAGATTACAGAGTGACCATTGACGATAAAAAATATTCTCCGCAGGAAATTTCCGCAATGATCCTTCAGAAACTGAAAAGCGATGCAGAAAACTACCTGGGTGAGAAAGTGACAGAGGCAGTTATCACAGTTCCGGCCTACTTCAACGATGCTCAGCGTCAGGCAACAAAAGATGCCGGTAAAATCGCAGGCCTGGAAGTAAAACGTATCATCAACGAGCCTACAGCAGCAGCCCTTGCTTACGGTCTGGACAATGAGAAAGAGCAGAAGATCATGGTATACGACCTGGGCGGCGGTACTTTCGATGTTTCCATCATTGAGATTGGAGACGGCGTTATCGAAGTATTATCCACAGCAGGTGACAACCGTCTGGGCGGTGATGACTTTGACCAGAAAGTTGCAGATTACATGATCGCTGAGTTTAAGAAATCCGAAGGTGTAGACCTTTCCGCAGATAAAATGGCAATGCAGAGAATCAAAGAAGCTGCAGAGAAAGCGAAAAAAGAACTTTCCTCCGCAACCACAACCAACATCAACCTGCCGTTCATCAGCATGAACAGCAACGGACCGCTGCACTTTGACATGAATCTGACAAGAGCAAAATTCGATGAGCTGACACATGACCTGGTAGAGAGAACCGCAGAGCCGGTTCGCCGTGCGCTGTCTGATGCAGGCCTGAATTCTTCCGAACTGGGCCAGGTACTGTTAGTAGGCGGTTCCACACGTATCCCGGCTGTACAGGATAAAGTAAAACAGCTCACAGGCAAAGAGCCGAGCAAGACCCTGAATCCGGATGAGTGTGTAGCTCTGGGTGCTTCCGTACAGGGTGGTAAGCTGGCAGGCGATGCAGGCGCAGGTGATATCCTTCTTCTGGATGTTACTCCGCTGTCCCTGTCCATTGAGACCATGGGCGGTATCGCTACAAGACTGATCGAAAGAAATACAACCATTCCTACCAAGAAGAGCCAGATCTTCTCCACAGCGGCTGATAACCAGACAGCAGTGGATATCAACGTGGTACAGGGTGAGAGACAGTTTGCAAGAGACAACAAATCCCTCGGACAGTTCCGTCTGGATGGAATTCCGCCTGCAAGAAGAGGTGTTCCGCAGATCGAGGTTACCTTTGATATTGATGCCAATGGTATTGTAAACGTATCTGCAAAAGACCTGGGAACAGGAAAAGAACAGCACATTACCATCACTGCAGGCTCCAATATGTCCGATGAAGATATTGATAAAGCAGTAAGAGAAGCTTCTGAGTATGAAGCTCAGGATAAGAAGAGAAAAGAGGCTGTAGACACCAAGAACGACGCTGACGCTATGGTATTCCAGACAGAAAAAGCTCTGGAAGAAGCAGGCGACAAGCTGGATGCCAATGACAAGACTGCAGTGGAAGCAGATCTGAACGCATTAAAAGAACTGTTAAACAGCTGTGCAAACACAGACGAGATCACAGATGCTCAGGTTGCTGACATCAAAGCCGGCAAAGACAAATTGATGGAGAGCGCACAGAAACTCTTCGCTAAAATGTATGAGCAGGCACAGGCTTCCCAGGGAGCACAGGCAGGTCCGGGTCCGGACGCAGGCGCTGGTACTCAGGGAGGAAATGAAGCATACGGTGATGATGTGGTTGACGGAGACTACAGAGAAGTATAAAATAGCTTTGTCAGTAAATGACTTGGATGGCATGGGGTGTTACAGCACTCCATGCCTGACTGTATGTTTAGAAAGGGATAAGACCAATGGCAGATAAAAGAGATTACTATGAAGTCTTAGGCGTGGACAAAGGCGCTGACGACGCCACGATCAAAAGCGCATACCGTAAGCTGGCAAAGAAGTACCATCCTGATGTAAACCCCGGAGACAAAGAAGCGGAGAAAAAATTCAAGGAGGCTACAGAAGCCTACGGCGTTTTGAGTGACCCGGATAAGAGAAGACAGTATGACCAGTTCGGCCATGCGGCCTTTGAAAACGGCGGTGCCGGCGAAGCAGGAGGCTTTGGAGGCTTCGGCGGATTTGACGGTGCCGATATGGGTGATATTTTCGGCGATATTTTCGGCGATTTATTCGGCGGCGGCGGAAGAAGAAGGGCCAACAACGGTCCTATGAAAGGTGCCAATGTGAGGGCATCTGTGCGCATTACTTTTGAGGAAGCAGTGTTCGGCTGTGAAAAAGAGCTGGATCTGAACCTGAAGGAAAACTGTAATACATGTCACGGAACAGGCGCAAAGCCGGGAACTTCCCCGGAAACCTGTCCGAAATGTCATGGGGAAGGCCAGGTGGTATACACCCAGCAGTCCATGTTTGGTATGGTGAGAAATGTACAGACCTGTCCGGAGTGCCACGGAACCGGTAAGGTGATCAAGGACAAATGCCCGGACTGCCGCGGAACCGGATATGTGAACCAGAGAAAGAAGATCCAGGTATCAGTACCCGCAGGTATTGACAACGGACAGAGTATCCGTATCAGGGATAAAGGCGAACCGGGTACCAATGGCGGACCAAGAGGAGATCTGCTGGTGGAAGTTGTGGTAGCCCGCCATCCGATTTTCCAGAGACAGGATATGAACATATTTTCTACAGCTCCCATTACATTTGCCCAGGCAGCTCTGGGAGGCGAGGTGCGCATCAGCACAGTGGACGGGGACGTGATGTATGACGTGAAGCCCGGAACCCAGACGGACACTAAGGTGCGTCTGAAAGGCAAAGGTGTGCCTTCTCTGAGGAATAAGAGCGTGCGCGGCGACCACTATGTGACACTGGTGGTTCAGGTACCGACCAAGCTGAATGAGGATGCCAAGGAAGCGCTCAGAAAATTCGATGAGGCCTGCGGCAACCGTCCGTCCGGCAGCACAGAGAAAAAGAAAAAAGGATTTATGGACAAACTGAAAGAGACGTTTGAGGATTCATAAAAACAAGGCGCTGTGGAGAACTTCCACGGCGCCTTGTTTTTGTGGTAAATATGCTATGACTTTTGAACGCTTCAATCATTTTTTAAATTTTTCGTGATTTTCTGCAGAGTATGATACAGCACTTCCATTTCATCTTCTGATATGCCCTGCCATATCTGTTCATCCAGATCCGAAAATATTTTTTGCACACTGGCAGCCTTTTCTTTTCCTTTTTCCGTAATACAGATCAGGAAGGATCTTCTGCAGGAGGGGTTGACTGTTCTTAACAGATATCCAGCCCCCTGTAATTTGTCCAGGGTTCTGGACATGGTTGTCACATCCAGCAGACACCTGTCCGCGAGCTCGCGCTGTGTCATGCTTCCCTGCTCCAGGAGGCATTTCAGGATCTTGGCCTGCCCTTCGCCCACAGTGAGGCCCAGCTCCTGGAATTTTGGCCTTACTATTTTTCTGCGTTCTATGTCCATACTGTGCAGTATTTCCCTGATTTTACTTTTTTCCATTTCCATCACTCCAATTCAAATTGTCCTGTATACAGTTGATAATAGCGCCCCTTTTGTTCAAGCAGTTCATCGTGGCTGCCCCTCTCAATGATTTCACCTTTTTCCAGTACCAGGATGGCCTTGGCATTGCGCACGGTGGACAACCTGTGCGCGATGACAAATACGGTCCTGCCCTCCATGATCGCGTCCATTCCTCTTTCTATAAGCCGTTCTGTCCGGGTATCAATGGAACTGGTAGCCTCATCCAGGATTAATACCGGAGGCTTAGCGATGGCGGCCCTTGCAATAGCCAGAAGCTGCCGCTGTCCCTGGGATAAGTTGCTCCCGTCACCGTAAAGCATAGTGTCATATCCCTCAGGGAGCCGCCTGATGAAAGAATCTGCGTTGGCGATCACAGCCGCTTCCCGGATTTCCCTGTTGTCTGCGTCCAGTTTCCCGTACCGGATGTTCTCCGCAATGGTTCCTGTGAATAAATGGGTGTCCTGGATGACCATTGAAAGGGAACGTCTTAAGTCATCCTTTCTGATTCTCTTGATATCAATGCCGTCGTAGGTGACCACTCCTGACCGGATCTCATAGAAACGGTTGATAAGGTTGATGATAGTTGTTTTACCTGCGCCGGTGGAGCCCACAAAGGCAATTTTCTGTCCCGGTTTTGCGTACAGGGAGATATTGTTTAAAATTATTTTTTCCTGGCCATATCCGAATATAACATTCTTAAACTTCACATCACCTTTCAGTAATACCAGATTTGCCCCTTCCTTTCCGGGAACTTTCCAGGCAAATTGTCCGGTATGCCGGCTGCATTCTCTCAGTATGCCGTGTTTTGTCTCCACATTACAAAGGGTGATATCACCCTGGTCGATTTCAGGGGCTTCCTCCATCATATCAAAGATCCGTTCTGCACCGGATAGGGCTGACAACAAGAAATTTACCTGCTGTGTGAACTGGTTTAACGGCATGGCGCTCTGTCTTACATAGACCAGATAAGAGGCAAGGCTTCCGATATCCAGCATGCCGATTACAGTGAACAGACCACCCACACAGGCAGAGACCGCATAATTTACATAGGACAGGCTTACGATGGTAGGTACCATCAGGCCTGCGAAGGTAAGGGCGTTTGAGGACTCTCTTCTTAGGGACTCATTCATTTCACAGAAGGTCCGAAAATCCTTTTCCTGGTGGTTAAACACTTTCTCCACTTTCTGCCCTGCCATCATCTCTTCCACAAATCCATTGATCCTGCCAATTTCGGCCTGCTGCCTCTGAAAATACTTTTTACTTTTGCTTCCGTTAAATTTGATAAACAAAAACATAAGAAGAAGGAAAAATACTACGATCAGAGAAAGCTTCACGCTTAAAACCATCATCATGACAACTGTGCCGGTAAGCATCATAAAGCTTTGTATTATCATGGCAAAACTGTTATTCATTGCCTCCTGTACGGTATCCACATCGTTAGTAAAGCGGCTCATCAGCTCACCGTGGGTATGGGCATCATAATACCGCAGCGGCAGTTTCTGGACATGGGCAAACAAATCTGCCCGGATTTCTTTGATCACCTTTTGGGATGATTTTATCATTAATTGGTTATATCCCAGGGTAGCCAGTGCCCCGCATCCGTACATGGCGCCCATGGCTGCCACTGCTTTTAGAAGTCCCGGGGTGTTACCGGGCAGGATGAATTGATTGATGACCGGTTTCAGCAGATAGGTTCCCATAATATTTGCGCCGGTGCTTATAAGTACCAGGAGGGCCACCAGGACAAACAGCCATTTATGCATCCCCAGATAATGAAAGAGGTTCAGCAATGTCTTCCTGGTGTTTTTTGGTCTTTTATATCCTACAAATTTTGCCATTACAGATCAGCTCCTTCCTTTTGGGATTCGTATATCTGTCTGTAAATCTCACTGCGCTGCAGAAGGTCACGGTGAGTTCCTATATCACGGATACGGCCGTCATCCAGAATGATGATCTGGTCTGCATGTTTTACGGAAGATATTCTCTGGGCAATGATGATCCTGGTCATATCAGGAAGGAATTCCTGCATCCGCTGCCGGATGATCCCTTCCGTGGCAGTGTCCACTGCGCTGGTTGAATCATCCAGGATCAGTACCCTGGGCTTTTTCAGCAATGCCCGGGCTATGCAGATCCGCTGTTTCTGCCCTCCGGAAACATTCACGCCTCCCTGCCCCATCTCTGTTTCAAATCCGTCCGAAAGGCGTTCCACAAATTCGTCCACGCAGGCGATCCGGCAGACCTCTTTTACATCCTCCGTGGAGGCGTCTTCTTTTCCCCATTTCAAGTTGGAGAGAAGTGTACCGGAGAACAGGGTGTTTTTTTGTAAAACCACAGCGACAGCATCACGCAGGTGTTTCAGCGGGTATTCCCCAACCGGGATGCCGTCTATCTTAACAACCCCCTTTTCCACATCGTACAGCCTGGGAATAAGCTGGACCAAAGTGGTTTTTGCGGCTCCTGTCTGGCCTATGATCCCAACCGTCTGTCCCGGCTTAATATGGAAGGAGATGTCAGTGAGCACATATTCCTTTGCTTCTTTCTTATACTTAAACCAAACATGCCGGAATTCGATTTCTCCTCTTCTGACCTGAAGATTCCGGGCGTTCTCATCTGTAATATCAATTTTTTCATCAATAACCTCTAAGATACGGGTCCCGGATGCAACGGAGCGTGTGAGCATTAAAAAAACATTGGATATCATCATCAGAGAGTTGAGGATCTGCAGCACATAGCTTAGAAACCCGGTCAGCTCACCAACCTGCATCTCACCCCCTTTTATCAATCCCCCTCCAAACCAGAGAATGCTTAAAATAGTCCCGTACATGACAAACTGCATTGCCGGCATATTCAGTGCGGCTAACCGGAAGGCGTGTTCAGACTGAGCCTTCAGATTTTCGTTCCCCTTTTCAAACTTTGAGATTTCATAGTCCTCTCTCACACATGCTTTTACTACCCGGATAGCGGTCAGGTTTTCCTGAATGATCCGGTTCACTGTGTCCACGGCGCCCTGCATTTTTGTATATAGAGGTCTTACATGGGAAATGATCAGGAACAGCAGAATTCCCAATACCGGCAGAGCTACTAAGAAGACCAGGGCAAGCTTTCTGTTGATAGAAAAGGCTACCCCTGTGGCCGCCACAAGCATTACAGGCCCTCTGCAGAAAGGACGCAGGCCTGTGGAGACGGAATTCTGAATATTAGTCACATCACTGGTAAGGCGGGTGACCAGTGAGGATACCCGGAAATGGTCTATATTGGCAAAGGAATAGCCCTGTAGTTTTTCATATTCCGCCTTCCTGAGTTCTGCCCCCAGTCCCTGTCCTGCAAGTGCAGAAAACCTTGCGCTTCCAATCCCCAGGACCAGGGCTATGGCAGCGCAGATTATCATCTGAAGCCCCTTCCCATAGATATAACTCTTATCACCTGCTGCCACTCCCACATCCACTAAATCTGCCATTATAAGGGGAACGATCAATTCAAAAACAGATTCCGCGGCAACACAGAAAACAGCAAGGACTGCGAACTTCTTGTACTGATGCATATAGGAAAACAAGCGTCTCAGCATTATTTATTGCACCTCCAATTATTGTATATACAACAATTGTATGCTCCGCACTATGATAATGTCAAGAACTCTTTTTTTACTTGGCAGGATATGATACAATAAATTTATTACAGATAAAAGGAAGTTTAAGGTTGTTGAAATGGAGAAGATAGAGATAGATAAAAATAGTGCCGTACCGCTGTATCTTCAGCTTGCCAGGCAGGTAGAACAGCAGGTGGAAGAGGGGATCCTGGCTGCGGGTGAACGGCTTCTCTCGGAAGTCAGAATGGCAGAGGAGACCGGATTATCGGTGGGCACGGTGAAAAAGGCGTACACCTGGCTGCAGGACAGGGGGGTTGTGCAGAAGGTTCGGGGCGGAGGCGCTTATGTACAGGAAAGGCTGCAGAAGCATGGGCAGGGACAGGCGGAAAATCCTGCCGCTATTGTGGAGGAGATGTTTTCAAAAGTGATGGAGAGCGGTATTCCCATGAATAAACTGTTTCTTCTGGCACAGCAGAAACTGGTCAGCCGTTTTCAGGAAAAACAGAAGATCTGCGCGGCATTGGTGGAATGTAATATCGAAACCCTGCACTCCATCGCCCCGGTGGTGGAGTCCATTCCCAATCTGTCGGTGGAGACGTATGTGCTGGAGGACCTGCTTTCCGGAAACAGAGTGATCAGTTCCAGATGTAACCTGGCTTTTATCTCCCAGAGCCACTACCAGGAATTTATAGGGTATGCGGATGCCATCAGGATTCCCACGGAAACCTTCGCGCTGGTGGAGAGCAGGGAAACCATAGCACGTCTGGCTACCATACCGGAGGGAGAACCCATATGTATCTTGTACAGAAGTGCTGCATTTTTAAAGAACGTTCAGAGAACCCTGCATTTTCTGGGAAAAACCAACCAGCAGATTTGTTCCGGCGAGGAAGAGATGAATGAAGCTATTGACAAATACTGCCGTCAGGGCTTGCCCCTGATCATTCCGCCCGACTACATAGAATATGCAAGCGCGTGGACGCTGCAGGTTGTAGCCAGGGCCAGAAAGAGTAAGTGCAGGATCATTCCCATGGAATATGAGATTGACCAGGGGTCCTGGATGCACATGGTGGAAGTGGCAGAGAAGATGGACAGACAGAAGGAGAATGGGGAAATATGAACCGGACACCGGAGGATAATGGGAAAGTGCCCGTGTATCTGCAGATCGCACAAAAATTAATGGCAGAGATTGAGGACGGGACCCTGAAAGAAGGGGAGCGTCTTATGCCGGAGCGGAAGCTCAGTGAGAATCTGCATGTAGCCCGAAACACAGTGAAACAGGCCTATGAAGAGCTGTGCAGGGAAGGCTATGCTGCCACGAAAAAAGGGAGCGGAACCTATGTGGATACCAGCCGCAGGGCAGATATAGACAAAAAAATATGCGGCATTATTGATGAAGCCATAGATAAACTGGCCTCTATGGGCAAAGGACGAAGAGAGATCGAGCGCATGTTCATGGAAAGTGCCTGGCAGCGCGTCCCTGACAGGGAACGCCTGAAACTTGCATGGATAGATTGCAGCGAGGAGTTTTTGCAGGATACGGCTGAGGAAATCGCAAAGTTCTGTAATGTACGCGCGGATGCGTATCTCATAGATGAGATCAGGGAAAATCCCAAGATATTAAACAGGGAAAAATATGATCTGTTCGCAACCACCATCAATCATCACGATGAGGTCTGGACAACTGTGAAGCATGTGGTGGAAGGCGGAGACGAGATACCTGTGGAGAAGGTGGTCCTCTCAGTATCCAATGAGACCATCAGCAACATTGCCAAATTACGGGGGGAGAAGCCCATTGCCGTCATTTACGGCAGCGAATGGTACCGCTTCAGCGTGGAATGCTTTTTAAAGGAATTCGGAGTGGTCAGCCCTTACGCGTATATTCCCATTAAAAGCAGCATATACGAGCTGGAACGCAATACCAACAGATATCAGGCTGTTATCCTGCCACAGAATCCTTCCTACAGGGACGGACTGATAGGAGAGATACAGCTTCTGTGTGAGAAGAAGGAAATCTGTAGTTTTCCTTTTCATCAATATGCGGACCAGGGGTCTTTGTTCCATCTGCGGGGGCTGGTTTTTAAAAGGTGGCTGGAGGAAGGGACAGGAGAATCCCGCATGGATGAGGGGAGGAAAACGGTATAACATGATAAAGGACGGGGCAGTGACTAAGAACATGCTGCCTCCGGGCTGTGCCCATTTAAGAGCTGCTGCACCAAATATTGGTGCACAGCTCTTCTTTTCTTTCACGGGCAAGTCTTCTTTTTTATAAATTGCAGAATATATATGTTGTAAGACGAAAAAACTTCTGGAAAAAGAATCTGGTATAGTTTAATAGCGTGACGTGTATTTGGTATATATTGAAAAATAAATTGGAGTATATTAATTTAAAAACGGAGATATAAGACGTTGTGAAATATATACAAAAATCCAGCTTAAAAATTAACTTTAATGCTGAAAAAATAAAAATATATTGATTAACCACCGGGTTTATGCTAGTATCAGTATAAGCCAATCGGAAAGGTTGACACGTATGAAAATAATTAATATATACCAATTAAGAGAAATGAGGTGCTATTATGTCAACTAACTATCCACATTTATTCAGCCCGTTACGCATCGGAAACGTAACCCTGAAAAACCGTATCGCAACTGCTCCTATGGGATCGGAACCTAACACATCAGGATTCTTATCCGAGCAGAACCTGGCAGCTTTTGAGAACCGCGCAAAAGGCGGTGCTGCCATTGTCACAAGAGGTGAGACCCTGGTCCATGCCCACACAGGAAGTGCTCACGGCAATCTCTGTAACTTGGACAATGAGGGATTTATGCCCTCACACCTGCAGCTCACAGACAGGATCCATCAGCACAACGCACTGGCCAATATCGAGATCTTACATAGCGGTGCCCGTGCCCATCCTCAGTATACCAACGGGATCATCTATGGGCCAAGTGCACAGCCCGGTGTATACGGCGTGGATGTAACACCTATGGATGAAGACATCATGAACGAGATCGCAGATGCCTTTGCACATGGTGCTTATGTAGCTAAATTCGGCGGATTTGATATGGTTATGGTTCACGGCGGCCACGGATGGCTGCTCAGCGAATTCTTATCTCCGCTGTACAATACAAGAACAGACAAATACGGCGGTTCCATTGAAAACCGTGCCAGATTCCCGCTTATGGTCATTGACCGTATCCGAAAAGCAGTAGGACCCAACTTCCCCATTGAGATCCGCATCTCAGGTGATGAATTCATGGAAGGCGGTTACGGCATTGATGATGCTATTGAATTCGCCAAGATGCTGGACGGAAAAGTGGATTTGATCCATGTATCCGCTACTTCCTTCCGCGATGTGAACTCCGGATGCCGTATGTTCCCGTCAGCATTCCTGCCTCACGGTGTCAATGTATACCTGGCGGAGGCCATCAAGAAACATGTGAAGACACCGATCGCAACCGTAGGTTCCCTGTCCGATCCGGCAGAGATGGAAGATATTATCGCATCGGGCAAGGCAGATGTGATCTATGTGGGCCGCCAGATACTGGCAGACCCGGAATTCCCCAACAAGGCAAAAGCGGGACGCTTCGATGAAGTACGCCCCTGTGTGAGATGTAATCACTGTCTGTCCCTGGACTTTGTTCCTTATGTAGATATGTGCTCCGGTATTTCCCAGTGTGTGGTGAATCCGGAAGTGGGACGCGACTTAAAAGAAGGCATGTATCAGCCAAAACCGCTGCCTAAGAAAGTATTGGTGATAGGCGGAGGCCCTGGTGGAATGCAGGCAGCTCTGAAGGCTGAGGAGCAGGGACACGAGGTCATTTTGATCGAAAAAGCGGACCGTCTGGGCGGTATGCTCAATGTGGCTGTTCATGATGTTTCTTTCAAAGAAGACCTTGGTAAATATATGCAGTATTTGATCCGCATGGTGGAGAGAAAAGCCATCCAGGTACGTTTAAATACAACTGCCACACCGGAACTGATTCAGGAAATCGCACCGGATACCGTGGTGTGCGCAGTGGGTGCAGAACCTATTATCCCCAGAATTCCGGGAGTTGACAGAGAAAATGTGGTAAAAGTTACCCAGCTTCGCGATCCGGGTCTGGAATTCGGAGAAAAGGTAGTAGTGATCGGCGGCGGCCTTGTGGGATGTGAGGAAGGCCTGGCTCTTGCTATGGAAGGAAAAGATGTTACGGTTCTGGAAATGCAGGAAAAACTGGCGCCTGATGCACCGATCCTGCATCTGAAAGCCATGATGCTGGAATACGAGAAACGCACAGAGAATTTACATCCATATACAGAAGTTACCGTTACCTCCATTGAGGATGACGGAGTACATGCAAAAGACAAAGACGGCAAAGAAGTTATCTATCCGGCAGACACGGTATTGTTGTCTGTGGGTATGAGATCTAAAATCGACGAGGTGGAGAAACTCCGCACCAACGATGCTGAATTCATTACCGTAGGTGACTGTATCAAACCGGGCAAGATTCTGCAGGCAGTAAGCGGCGGATATTTTGCAGGGAAAAACGCGTAACGGCAGGACATAGACATAACCTCTTTTCTAATGCACGGCCCCCGGGGAGCGTAAAGCTTCCCGGAAGGGCGGTACATAAGGGAGTTTTGCATCTGTCTGATTTAGCAAGTGCAGTTATGTCTATATATAATATTAATGTGTAAAAGAGGAGGGAATATATGTCTGAAGTTGCTTCAACCAAAGAACTAAAGAGAGTTTTAGGCAGAAAAGAACTGTTGTCCATTGGTATTGGCCAGACGATCGGTTCCGGTATCTTCGCCATGGTAGGGATTGGTATTGCCATGACAGGAAGATCAGCCAGCGTTTCCATGCTGATTGCCGCCATTTTCACAATTTTCACCAATATTCCATTGATATTTGTAGCCGGTACCGTTCGTCTGAGAGGTGGTTTTTATACACAGCTTGCACTTCTCGGCAATGATGTCAGTGCGGGATTTTTCGTTATTGTCCATATTCTGTCCTGGACAGCGCTGGCAATGTACGCTTTGAGTTTTGCGGATTACATGCTGGGCCTGATTCCGGCCCTGGCCGCTAATGGTTTTGTGCGCCAGCTTATCGCGCTTATTGTGTTGACCGTCTTCTATGTGACAAACCTGATGGGGATTGAGGGGGCAGCCAAACTACAGAATGCTATGATGCTGATCATGATCCTGGCACTTACAGCATTTATCGTATTTGGATTACCCCATGTAACCGCAGATTACTTTAAACAGCCCGAATTTATGACTCACGGTGTGAAGTCCATGCTGTCGGCAGGCGCGCTCTTTACCTGGGCAGTGGGCGGTGCAAACGTTGTGATCCATCTGGGTGCGGAGTGTAAGAACCCCACCAAGGATGTACCGTTTGTTATTATTGTGGCTACCTGTATCATCGCTGTTTTCTATGCGGGCCTGGTAGTGGTCGCGTCCGGTGTTCTTCCGGTTGCGGAAGTTGCCAATCAGCCGCTGACACTGGTATCCGCGGAAGTTCTGCCGTATCCGCTGCATGTGTTTTTTATTGTCGGCGGTGCTATGTTCGCCCTGTCCACAACACTGAACTCTGCTCTCGGCTGGGTTACAAAGCCAATCCTGCAGGCAGCAGTTGACGGATGGTTCCCGCCTAAGGTTGCCACCATCCACAAGAAATACAAAACCCCTACCGTCATCCTGACCATGTTCTATGTGGAATGCGTGATCGTTATCCTGTTCAATGTTCCGATCTCCACCATCGGCAACATGGCAGTTATTTTGAACAATGTATTCTTCGCCATACTGGCATTTACTTCTTACAACATGATCAAGAAGATTCCGGATGTGTGGAAAAAATCCAGGTTCCATGTAAGCAACGGCATGCTGCTGTTCTGGGCAGTTGTGGGAGGCATTTCCCTGATCTTACAGACACTGCTTCTGTTCAGTGATCTGAAACCATGGGAATTCGTAGCCAATGTAGTGGTACTGATCTTCGGTCTTGCCTATGCGTATTTCCGTAAAAGATCAGGCAAGGTCCATATGGAAGTCAGCTACGAAGAGGCATAGGAACCTCCGCTTGGGACGGAGATCAAGTTCCTTTCTGTGATCGAAACAGAGATATAATCTTTTATGGGATTATGTCTCTGTTTTTTGTGCGCCTGGCGGCGCCCGTTGCTAGTGCATGGGATGGCAGTTGATTTTCGGGAACCCTCTGGTGACCGTCTTATCCGCAGTTATTGGTCAGTTCACAGGTTTTGGAACGTCGAGCGGCTGCAAAGATACATCCCCGGCCCCTTCCTGCCCTGTTTCCGTCCCCCCTTGATTCTAAAACCCAACTCTATTTATCATTGCAATCCACAAATTTTTTATATATAATAGGAATATTGAATACAAAAGCGGAGAGTGTATAAAAAATGAGCGGTCTTGTAGTTATGAAGCAGATGATAATAATATTCGCATTGATCATGGCAGGCTTTCTCCTGCACAAAAGGCGCATCCTGTCTTCCGCTGCATCCAAAGACATGTCAGCACTGGTATTAAACCTCTGCTCCCCTGCTCTGATCGTTTCCAGCATGTTCAGCGACCTGACCTCCATCTCCAGAAAAAATGTGGGCCTGGTTGCCCTGATCGGTATTCTTTGCTTTGCCTTTCTCATAATACTGGGATATGCTCTGACAAAAATCCTGCGGGTGCCTGTTTCCCGCAGAGAGGCATACATTCTGATGACCGTATTCGGCAATCTGGGTTTTATCGGACTGCCGGTGGCGTCTGCGGTGCTTGGGCCGAAATCCATGGTGTATGTGATCGTCTTTAACTTTCTGTTCAATGTGGTGATCTTCACCTTCGGGATCATGCTTGTGAAAAAAGGTGTGGAAGGGGTGGAGCAGTCCTGGACCGATATCTTCAGCCCCGGATTTATTGCCTGCATCCTTGCATTTATTATTTATTGGTTCAATATAAAAATCCCGGCGGATCTGCAGTCACTGGTAAATTACTGCGGCAATGCCTGCACCCTTTTGTCCCTGCTTGTGATCGGTATGTCTCTGGTGGGAATGAATCTGGGCAGTGTGTTTAAAAACAAAAGGCTTCTGCTTTTTACTGCCATCCGTTTTATTGCAGTGCCTATAGCCCTGGCCCTGCTGTTAAAACCGTTTCTGCCGGATTATATTATGAGGGCTTCCATTGTACTTATGATGTCTCTGCCGGTGGCGAACATGCCCATGATGATGGCAGAGCAGTATGGGAAAGAGACAACAACTATTTCCGAGGGGATCATTTTGTCTACCGTACTTTCGGCAGCTACGATCTCCCTGGTGTTTTTATTTGTATAGACAGGTGGAACTGTTTACAGAAGTTTGATTTCACGGACTGCAGAGGCAGCCGGAAAGGAGAATGTGATATATGAAATGGAATAAATTCACACTGAAAACAAGAACCGACGCGGAGGACATTATTATATCCACACTGGCGGATATGGGTATTCAGGGTGCGGAGATAGAGGATAAACAGCCTTTGACTGAGGAGGATAAAAAACAGATGTTTGTGGACATCCTGCCGGATATGCCGGAGGATGACGGGGTGGCCTATCTGAACTTCTATCTGGATGAGGATGAAAACGTGGAGGAAATGCTGCAAAAAGTGGAAGCCGAGCTTTTGGATCTTCGCAATTTTGTGGATATCGGTGAGGGAACCATAACCACCTCCCAGACAGAGGACAAAGACTGGATCAACAACTGGAAACAGTATTTCAAACAGTTCTATGTGGATGATATCCTGATCATTCCTTCCTGGGAAGAGGTGAAGGATGAGGACAAAGACCGCATGATCATCCATATTGATCCGGGCACTGCATTTGGCACAGGGATGCATGAGACCACACAGCTCTGCATCCGTCAGCTCAAGAAATATGTGACCCCCGAGACAGAACTTCTGGATGTGGGCACCGGAAGCGGCATCCTTTCCATCGTAGCCCTGAAACTGGGAGCGAAGCACGCTGTGGGGACAGATTTGGATCCCTGTGCAGTTCCCGCGGTGGAGGAAAATAAGGAAGTAAATGATATTCCGCCTGAGAGCTTTGACATGATGATCGGAAACATCATTGATGACAAAACCGTCCAGGACAAGGTGGGGTATGAAAAATACGATATTGTGGCTGCCAATATTCTGGCTGATGTGCTGGTACCCCTCACTCCGGTCATTCTGAACCAGATGAAAAAGGGCGGCATTTATATCACATCTGGAATCATTGATAATAAGGAAGAAACTGTGGTGAAGGCAGTGAAGGATGCCGGCCTTGAGGTCCTGGAGGTGACCTATCAGGGCGAATGGGTGTCTGTGACCGCCAGAAAGAATTAAGGAGCGTGATCCATGTACCGTTTTTTCGTAGAGCCTTCCCAGGTGGAGGAGCATACCATCCATATTCTGGGCAGTGATGTGAACCATATAAAAAATGTGCTCCGCATGAAAACAGGTGAGGAAATCCTCATAAGCTCCGGTGATGATCTGGAGTATGCCTGTTACATTGAGGAGATGGGGGCAGAGGAAGTCCTGGCACACGTGATGTATGTGCAGGAGGCAGGGTATGAGCTGCCTTCCAAAATTTATCTGTTTCAGGGACTTCCAAAAGGTGATAAGATGGAACTGATCATCCAGAAAGCTGTGGAACTCGGCGTGCATGAAGTCATTCCCGTGGCGACCAGGCGTGCTGTGGTAAAGCTGGAAGGCAAAAAAGAAGAGAACAAGATCCGCCGCTGGCAGGCCATTGCAGGCAGCGCGGCGAAGCAGTCAAAACGCATGTATGTGCCCGAGGTAAAACCTGTCATGCGTTTTAGCCAGGCGATAGAACAGGCAAAGGAGCTGGACATAGTGCTTCTTCCCTATGAGCTGGCAGAAGGCATGAGAAAGACTAAGGAGATCATTGCTCAGATAGAACCGGGCGGGTCTATCGGTATTTTCATTGGACCGGAGGGCGGGTTTGACGAGGAAGAGGTGCGTATGGCAGTGGAAATGGGAGCAAAGGCCATCACACTGGGAAAAAGAATTCTGCGGACAGAGACAGCAGGACTTACAGTTCTCTCTGTCCTGATGTTTGCATTGGAGGAATAACATGGAAGCGTATCTGGACAACTCAGCCACCACAAAATGTTTTGATGAAGTAAAGGACATTGTGGTGAAGACTATGACAGAGGATTACGGCAACCCGTCAGCTATGCATTTAAAGGGCGTGGAGGCGGAAAAGTATGTGAAGGAAGCAGCAGCGGCCATAGCCAAAACCTTGAAAGTACAGGAAAAGGAGATTTTCTTCACTTCCGGAGGAACAGAATCAGACAACTGGGCTTTGGTGGGCACAGCACTTGCCAACTGCCGTCAGGGTAAGCATATCATTACCACATCATTTGAGCACGCAGCGGTTTCGGCACCTCTTGACTGGCTGAAAGAACAGGGGTACGATCTGACCGTGATCCCTGTGGATGAGAAAGGGAATCTCTCCATGGAAGAGCTGGAGGCAGCCATCCGCCCGGATACCATCCTGGTATCCACCATGTATGTGAATAACGAAGTGGGAGCCGTAGTGCCTGTGGAGGCCGTGGCAAAGCTGGTGCATGAGAAGAATCCTAAGACGGTGTACCATGTGGATGCCATACAGGGCTATGGAAAATACAGAATTTATCCCAAACGCGCCGGGATCGACCTGCTCTCTGTGAGCAGCCATAAAATCCACGGGCCAAAGGGCGTAGGGTTTTTATATGTCAGTGAAAAGGTGAAGATCCGGCCCCTTATTCTGGGCGGCGGCCAGCAAAAAGGTATGCGTTCCGGTACAGATAATGTGCCGGGGATCGCGGGACTTGGAACTGCGGCACGCATGGTATATGAAAATCATGAGGAAAAAATAGAAAAGCTGAGAGCGCTCAAATCATATCTGGCAGAAAACCTGTCTGCCATGGAGCGGGTGGTCATCAACGGGCCTGCGCCCAAGGACGGGGCGCCACATATAGTGAACGCCAGCTTCCTGGGGGTGCGGAGTGAAGTGCTTCTGCATACTCTGGAGGAAAAAGGTATCTATGTGTCCGCGGGAAGCGCCTGTTCCAGCCACAAGCGGGCTGCAAGCGCCACTTTGACTGCTATATCCGCGGACAAGGAACGCAGAGAGTCCGCCATACGTTTCAGCCTCAGTGAGTTTACCACAAAAGAGGAACTGGATCATACACTGGAGGAGATCAGAACCGTACTGCCTGTGCTTAGGAAGTATGCAAGGCATTGATAAGGGAAAGGAATAAGTTATGTATAAAGCATTTTTAATAAAATATGCAGAGATAGCCATCAAAGGAAAAAACCGGTACATCTTTGAGGACGCCCTGGTGGACCAGATCCGCCGTGTGCTGAAAAGTGTGGACGGATCCTTTGATGTGGTGAAGGAAAGAGGCAGGATCTATGTATTTGCCCGCAGTGAATTTGATTATGAGGAGACTGTGGAAGCGCTGAAGCGTGTGTTTGGTATTTACGGCATCTGTCCTGCCGTTGTATTGCAGGATGAGGGGTATGATGAGCTTGCAAAGGCTGTGGTTTCCTATACGAAAGAAGTATACGGCAGCAAAGACATGACTTTCAAAATGAATGCGAGAAGAACCAAGAAAAGTTATCCCATGAATTCCATGGAGCTGAACGCGGAGCTTGGCGGAGCCATCCTGGATGCGTGCCCTAACATGAAAGTGGATGTGCATAAGCCGGATGTGTTTATCCATGTGGAAATCAGGGATAAGATATATCTGTACTCCCAGGTGATCCCGGGACCGGGGGGAATGCCTGTGGGAACCGGTGGAAAGGCAATGCTCCTTCTGTCAGGCGGCATTGACAGCCCGGTTGCCGGATATATGATCGCAAAGCGCGGGGTTAGTATTGACGCTGTGTATTTCCACGCACCGCCGTACACCAGTGAGCGTGCAAAACAGAAGGTAGTGGATCTGGCCAAACTGGTGGCACGCTACAGCGGTCCCATCCGTCTGCATGTGGTCAATTTCACGGATATTCAGTTATATATTTATGAAAAATGCCCTCATGAGGAGCTGACCATCATTATGCGCCGTTATATGATGAAAATCGCGGAGGCATTTGCTAAGAAGGACGGCTGTCTGGGATTGATCACAGGGGAGAGTATCGGCCAGGTGGCAAGCCAGACCATGCAGAGTCTTGCCGCTACAAATGAGGTATGTACCATGCCTGTATTCCGTCCGGTCATCGGCTTTGACAAGCAGGAGATCGTGGATGTGGCGCTGAAGATCAACACTTACGAGACATCTATCCTGCCATTTGAGGACTGCTGTACCATATTTGTTGCCAAACATCCTGTTACAAAGCCAAGCCTGAAAGTGATCAAACGCTCTGAGGAAAAGCTTCGGGAGAAGATAGAAGAGATGATGGAGGAAGCTGTGGGTACAGCGGAGACGATCATCTGTGAATAAAGTTACTATTCAGCCTTTCGGCTTCATAGCAACAAAAGCATGCACACAGACTGCATAAACCGCAGTCTGGCGCGTGGCTGCCTGGGGATTGCCTATATGGGATTCCGGCATCTGTCCCAAAGGGTTTTCCTTAGAAATGAAAAAAAGGACTGCCCTCAGGCAGTCCCGGTTGTTGCTTTGTCGGAATGAATCTCGATCAGTCTACTAAATATGGTTTTAACACAGTTAAGATGTCATCTAAAGCGCCATCAGCTGCATGGATGTTCAAGTCAATAGCTTTTGATAAATCTAAGCTGAAGATACCCATGATGGACTTAGCGTCGATAACGTATCTTCCGGATACTAAATCAAAATCATAATCAAATTTTGTAATCTCATTCACGAATGATTTTACTTTGTCGATAGAATTCAGTGATATTTTTACTGTTTTCATTGGAAAAATCCTCCCTTACCTATTCCGTTTTTTGCTTCTTACAAGACTTATGTTACCGTTTATGGCAAAAAAAGTCAATATAAAAAAGGGAGAAATAAAATACAAAGAATGTGACGACTATTCGTCAAAACGCTTAACGAATTATATGATAAAGAGGATTAGGATGAAAAAGAAAGTAGCATTGCACAATCTGGGCTGTAAAGTCAACGCATACGAGTTAGAGGCCATGCAGCAGATGCTGGAACAGGCAGGGTATGAGACCGTGCCTTTTGCGCCCGGAGCGGACATATATATTATCAATACCTGTACAGTCACAAACATTGCTGACCGCAAATCAAGACAGATGCTCCACAAGGCAAAGAAGATGAACCCGGATGCCATAGTGGTGGCAGCGGGCTGTTATGTACAGGCAAAAAAAGATGAGATACAGATTGATGAGGCCATAGACATTGTGCTGGGCAACAACAAAAAGCAGGATTTACTCACAGTGCTCAGGCAGTACGACAGGGAAAAGGGCCAGGACAAAGAACTGATCGACCTGAAAAATCCGGTGGAATATGAGAATCTGCAGCTATCCTCCACAGGGGAGCACACCAGAGCCTATCTGAAGGTACAGGACGGATGTAACCAGTTCTGCAGCTATTGCATTATCCCTTATGTGAGAGGGCGGGTGAGAAGCCGCAGAAGGCCGGAGATCGTGGACGAGGTGAAGCGGCTGGTGGAGAACGGATACCAGGAGTTTGTCCTTACGGGCATCCATTTAAGTTCCTACGGCGTGGACTGTGAGGATTCCCTTCTGCAGCTCATTCTGTCTGTCCATGAGATCGAAGGCGTGAAAAGAATTCGCCTGGGATCTTTGGAACCCCGTATTATTACGGAAGAATTTGTCAAAACTATAAGCAGCTTATCTAAAATATGTCCTCATTTCCACCTGTCCCTGCAGAGCGGCTGTGATGCCACCTTAAAACGCATGAACAGAAGGTATACAGCACAAGAATATCTGGACGGCTGTGCACTACTGCGGAAATATTTTGAACATCCGGCTCTCACCACGGATGTGATCGTAGGATTTCCACAGGAGTCAGAGGAGGATTTCGAAGCATCCAGAGCCATGATAGAGAGCGCGGACTTTTATGAGACCCATATCTTCAAATATTCCAGAAGGGAAGGCACCCGGGCCGACAAGATGGAAGGACAGATACCGGAGCAGGTAAAAGCAGCCAGAAGCCATATACTGATCGAGCTGGGAAAACAGCAGAAACAGAAGTTTATGGAATTTTATCTTGGCAGGGAAGTGGAGATCCTCTTTGAGGAAAAAGCTGAGATCCATGGAAAAACATACTGGATCGGGCATACCAGAGAGTATTTAAAAGTGGCGGCAGAGACAAAAGAAAAACTGGAGAATTGCATAAAAATTGGCAAAATTGGCGGATTTGTCGAAGATGGCGTTTTTATTTGCGCAATATAATGGTTGAATTTCCCTTCAAGATATATTAGAATAAGGATATGGTTTAGAGAACTATCCGGCGGCGGGCGTGCTCATTGGCTGTTTTACCCAATGGCCCATAGCTTATCAGTAAGTGATGATTTATGGAGCGGACGGTAACCCGAATAGTTACAAGTTTAGATAAGGGCGTGAGAGATTATGGAGAATAATTTAGGAAATACCCAGTATTTCAAAGTTAAGACAGAACCGGAAGTCCGGGTAAAGGAAGTTCTGGACCTGGTGTACAATGCCATGGCGGAGAAAGGATATAATCCGGTAAACCAGATTGTTGGATACATTATGTCCGGCGACCCGACTTATATCACCAGCTACAAAGGTGCCAGAAGCACCATCATGAAAGTAGAGCGTGATGAGTTAGTGGAGGAGCTTTTGAAGGAATATATCAAGAACGAATCCTGGAAGCGTGACTGATGATGAGGATCATGGGACTTGACTATGGCTCTAAGACAATAGGGGTGGCGATCAGCGACCCTCTGGGTCTTACTGCCCAGGGAATCGAAATTATCCGTCGGGAAGATGAAAATAAACTCAGAAAATCCCTTCGCCGGATAGAGGAGCTTATAAGCGAATATCAGGTGGAAGAGATTGTTCTTGGATTTCCCAAGAACATGAATAATACCATAGGAGAACGGGCGCAGAAGTCTCTGGAGCTGAAGGAAATGCTGGAGAGAAGGTGCAGTCTGCCCGTGGTCATGTGGGATGAGAGGCTGACTACTGTTGAGGCCAATCGTACACTTATGGAAAGCGGTGTACGGCGAGAGAACAGAAGTAAATACGTGGATATGATAGCTGCAGTGTTTATTTTGCAGGGCTATCTGGATGCAAAAGCAAACCCGGGTACAGTTTGATTTCAGCTTGATACCGTATTTGGATTATTGAGGGAAAGAAGGCTCGTTTCCGGGTTTGGGTGTTTATGCACGTAAAAAGAACGACAGAAAGGAAGAATGTATGGAGACAATTATTTTTGATGGAGAAGACGGAACAGAATTGGAGTTAGGGATTCTGGAACAGACAAGAGTGAACGGAAGCGTATATCTGCTGGTAGTGGACCCTGAGGATTCGGACGATGAAGGGGCGGCAGCATATATTTTAAAGGACATTTCAGAGGATGGCGACGAAGAAGGCTGCTACGTGTTCGTGGAGGACGACACGGAATACGATGCGGTTTACAAAGTCTTTGAGGCCATGTTAGAGGACATTGAATTTGAAAATTGAACGGAGAAATTGGAGGAATTAACTTGAAAAAAAACAACAACTCAAAATTGAAGATCATTCCTTTGGGCGGGTTGGAACAGATAGGAATGAATATTACTGCCTTTGAATATGAGGACAGTATTGTCGTAGTGGACTGCGGTCTGTCATTTCCCGAGGACGATATGCTGGGAATTGACCTTGTGATACCGGACATCACTTATCTGAAGGACAATATTGACAAAGTCAAAGGATTCGTTATCACCCATGGCCACGAGGACCATATCGGTGCACTTCCTTATGTAATGAAGGAGATCAATATACCCATCTATGCAACAAAGCTTACGATCGGATTAATCGAAAATAAATTTAAAGAGCACAATTTGCTCAGAAGTACCAAGAGAAAAGTGATCAAACATGGACAGTCCATTAATCTGGGCTGCTTTCGTATAGAATTTATCAAGACAAACCACAGCATCCAGGATGCGTCCGCACTGGCGATCTATTCCCCAGCGGGAATCGTGGTGCATACCGGTGACTTTAAAGTGGACTACACGCCTGTATTCGGAGATGCCATTGACCTGCAGCGGTTTGCGGAAATCGGAAAGAAAGGTGTACTGGCACTGATGTGCGACAGTACCAATGCGGAGCGCAAGGGATTTACCATGTCTGAGCGCACGGTTGGAAAGACCTTTGACAATATATTTGCGGAACATAAGAACACCAGGATCATTATCGCAACCTTTGCCTCCAATGTGGACAGGGTGCAGCAGATCATCAATTCTGCCTACAAATACGGCAGGAAGGTGGCTGTGGAGGGCCGGAGCATGGTAAACGTTATCGGCACGGCCTCTGAGCTGGGGTATCTGAAGATCCCGGACAAGACGCTGATCGAGATTGACCAGCTTCGCAATTACCCGGATGAGAAGGTTACGCTGATCACCACGGGAAGCCAGGGAGAATCCATGGCAGCCCTGTCCAGAATGGCAGCCAGCATTCACAAAAAAGTGACGATCAAACCAAATGATACGATCATTTTCAGTTCCAATCCCATTCCGGGCAATGAAAAGGCAGTATCCAAGGTTATCAATGAACTGAGCATGAAAGGTGCGGATGTTATCTTCCAGGATGCCCACGTATCCGGACATGCCTGCCAGGAAGAGATCAAACTGATCTATTCCCTGGTAAAACCAAAATATGCCATTCCGGTGCACGGTGAATACCGTCATCTGAAAGCCCAGGCAGGGCTTGCCCTGGATTTGGGCATTCCTAAGGAAAATGTGTTCATCCTGCAGTCCGGCGACGTGCTGGAGCTGAATGAGGAGGAGCCAGCCAAAGTTACAGGCAAAGTGCGCACAGGCGCTATCCTGGTTGACGGACTTGGCGTGGGTGATGTGGGAAATATCGTGCTGCGTGACCGCCAGCATCTGGCAGAGGATGGTATCATGATCGTGGTGCTGACTCTGGAGAAGCGTTCCAGCCGTCTTCTGGCAGGACCGGATATTGTCTCACGGGGATTTGTGTACGTGAGGGAATCCGAAGATTTGATGGATGAGGCCAGAATCGTGGTGGAGGACGCCATAGATGTGTGCCTGGATAAGCATATAACAGACTGGGGCAAAATAAAGAATGTCATCAAGGACTCCCTGGGTGAATTCTTATGGAAGAGAACTAAGAGAAACCCCATGATCCTGCCGATTATCATGGAGGCTTAGGAAAATGAGTATAATCGACGTCTGCGTGGACAAGCTGGTACATGCGATCAAGAACGGTGTTGTCTACAAGCAGTATTGCACGGCTCTGGAGGAGATCAAGGCAATTCCGGGGCTGAAAGAACAGGTAGATGAACTGCGCAAGCTGAATTATCAGATTCAGGCGGAAGGTGATGAGATCAATCTCTATGATGCGATTGATGATGTAGACAGCAAGATGGATGAGCTGTGCAGGATACCGGAGGTAAACCGTTTTTTAGAAGCGGAGCTTACGCTGTGCAGACAGCTTCAAAGTATTGATGCGTCCATCCATCAGGGAATACAGCTGGATATTCCGGATCTTTAAGAATAAGGAGAACAACATGGCAAAAGGAATCAGAAAACAGGGTGCGGCATCTATTATGGCGAGTGGTTTTTTCAGGCTGGCAGTTTATGCCTGTATTGTATTTGCCGTCATTTTTGTGGGCAAATCTGCCTATGATTTCGGATATGCGATTTTTAATGAAGTTCCTGTGGCTGAGGGGGAGGGAACAGACATCACCGTGGTGATCAAGGATGGTTCCTCTGTTTATCAGATCGGCAAGATCCTGAAGAAAAAAGGGCTGATCGAGGATGCAAAGGTCTTTGTGGTGCAGGAAAAGCTGTCCAATTATAAGGACAAGCTGCAGGCAGGTACCTATATTCTGAATACCAATATGACGGCAGATGATATGATGGCGATCCTGTCCCGTGAAAATGTGGATGGCCAGCCCACCCAGGGCTCCGGTACAGACGGCAATTCTGCTGTGCAGGACACCTCCAAGGCAACCGGGGGAGACGGTACAGAGCAGGAAAGCGGAGATACCGGAGAAGGTGAAGAGGCCGGTACCGGTGAAGAACAGGAAGGCCAGCAGGCAGAATAGCAGAGGAAGTAAAAGTGATCGTTGATGAGAGAATGGTAACTTATATCAATTCCCTGGACCGGGGCAACACCCCCTTTCTCAATGAACTGGAAAGAAAAGCCAGGGAGGACAGGGTGCCCATTATCCGCAGGGAGATGCAGAGTTTCCTGAAAGTACTGGTTCAGATAAAACGTCCCCGCCTCATTTTAGAGGTGGGGACTGCTGTTGGGTTCTCCACACTTCTGATGAGCGAATATGCGCCGGCAAAGTGTGAGATCACCACCATAGAGAACTATGAGAAACGGATCCCCATAGCACGGGAAAATTTTAGACGGGCCGGAAGGGAAGAGCAGATCACCCTGCTTTGCGGGGATGCTGCCCAGGTGTTGAAAACCCTTGAGGGGCCGTTTGATCTTATTTTTATGGATGCTGCCAAGGCACAGTATATCCATTTTCTGCCCGAGGTGTTAAGACTTCTGCCATCCGGGGGAATCCTGGTATCTGACAATGTGCTTCAGGATGGGGATTTAATAGAGTCCCATTTTGCCGTGGAGCGCAGGGACCGTACCATTTATAAGCGGATGCGGGAGTATCTCTATGTGCTGAAGAACCATGAAGAATTGGAAACGTCCATTCTGCCTCTGGGAGATGGAGTGACTTTGAGTATAAAGAAATAAAAACAGGATGAAGAAAATGAGAGAAAAACCAGAATTACTGATTCCCGCCAGCAGCTTAGAAGTCCTGAAGATTGCTGTTATCTACGGCGCGGATGCCGTATATATCGGCGGTGAAGTATTTGGACTGAGGGCAAAAGCCCGGAATTTTTCCATGAAGGATATGGCAGAGGGTATGGGGTTTGCCCACAGATATGGGGTGAAAGTGTATGTGACTGCCAATATCCTGGCCCACAACAGGGACCTGGAGGGTGTGCGGGAATATTTTGAAGAATTAAGAGAGATAAAGCCGGATGCGCTGATCATTTCAGACCCCGGTGTTTTTATGATCGCAAAGGAAGTCTGCCCGGAAATCGAGCGGCATATCAGTACACAGGCTAATAATACCAATTATGGCACTTACCGGTTTTGGCATGATCTGGGAGCAAAGCGCGTGGTATGTGCAAGGGAACTTTCCCTGGAGGAAATCCGGGAGATCCGTGCCCATATTCCGGGGGATATGGAGATAGAGACCTTTATCCATGGTGCTATGTGTATCTCTTATTCGGGAAGATGCCTGCTGAGCAATTTCTTTACAGGAAGGGATGCGAACCAGGGGGCATGTACCCATCCCTGCCGCTGGAAATACTCCATTGTGGAGGAGACCAGGCCGGGAGAATATATGCCTGTCTTTGAAAATGAGAGAGGGACTTATATCTTCAATTCCAAAGATTTGTGTATGATCGAGCATATGGATGATATTCTCACAGCGGGAATAGACAGCCTGAAAATAGAGGGGCGTATGAAGACAGCCCTGTATGTGGCAACGGTGGCAAGGACCTACCGAAAAGCCATAGATGACTATTTTGACAGCCCGGAGCTTTACAAAAAGAATATGCCATGGTTCCGGGAACAGATCATGGGCTGTACCTACAGACAGTTTACCACAGGATTTTTCTATGGCAAACCGGATGAGACAGCGCAGATATATGACAGTAATACCTATGCCAAGGATTACACCTATCTGGGATATCTGGAGGATAAGACACCGGAAGGGCTGTACCGCATCACCCAGAGGAATAAATTCCTCGTGGGAGAGACCATAGAGGTCATGAAACCGGACGGAGAGAACCGCCCGGTGGTTGTGAAAGCTATATATGATGAGGAAGGGAATTCCTGTGATAGCGCCCCGCATCCCCAGCAGATTCTGCATGTAGACCTGGGTGAAGGGCTTGATCTGTACGACATTTTAAGACGGAAGGAAGCAGTTCCGGAGCTTTAGGACAGCATTTTTTTCAATACGGGAGACATAAGAGCGGCTGATATTCAGCCGCTTAGCTATTTCCCTCTGTGTCAGTTCCTTTTCCCCGTAGAGTCCGTACCGCAGTTTCAGAACCTCCAGCTCACGTTCGTTCAAGACCTGGTCCAGGAGGCTGTAGAGCTTTTTGATATCTTCTTTCAGGGAATAATGATCCACCACGTCTACAGGTTCATTCTCGATCACATCCAGAAGATTTATCTCATTCCCCTCTTTGTCTGTACCGATTGGTTCGTAGAGGGAAACTTCCTTATTGGTCTTTTTCTTGGAACGCAGCAGCATAAGCAGTTCATTGTCAATACAGCGCGCAGCATAGGTGGAGAGACGGTTAGATTTCTCCCCATTGAATGTATGGATGGCTTTGATAAGCCCAATGGTTCCAATTGAAATCAAATCATCTAAATCTTCCTCAACCCCTTGATATTTTTTCACAATATGTGCAACAAGGCGCAGATTGCGCTCTATGAGAATATTTTTAGCTTCCTGGCTGCCCCTTTTGTATTCTTGAAGATAATATTTCTCTTCTTCGGAAGTCAAGGGCTTAAGAAATGTTTTCAAGCAGCTTTACCTCAAAGGGATTTAATTATAGTCTATGTGCAAATCCGTCAAATTGTGCTTTTCCCACTCATTTAGGGACGGGTAGGCTGCCCAAAAATTCAGTTTGTGCGTCTGGGATAAGGTTTTTTATCGTCTGTAAGGCCTGCCAGATAGTCCATACTGGTATCCAGCGCCAGGGCGATCCGTTTGCATTGTTCAAAGGTATAATAGCGTTTTCCATTTTCAATTTTAGAGTAGTCACTCTGGTCAATGCCGGTCAGATGCTGCATTTTGATCTGTGTATATCCTTTTTCCATTCTTAAATCTTTTAATCTGGATTTCATTGATACACTCCATTTCTTTCTTTTATGGCTTTCCATTGATAATCAATTATGGCGCTGTGACCTATTGACTCTAGGGTGAAATTGACCTATAATCTTAGGAAAAAGAGTAAAGGCAGAGGGCTGTTTATATGGGCGGAAATATTAAAAGTCAGCAGCAGGACAAAGACAGTGTACAGGGCAGCATAAGTCTGCGGTCTGTGGAATGGAACTGCCTGGGGCAGGACATAGAAACGTACCGGACAGGAAGCGGGGAATACGCTTTATATATCATAACCAAAGGGCGTGGAAGTATAACGGCAGGTGGAATAGAATATGAAGCGGCCGAAGGAAATGTGCTGGCCGTCTTTCCGGAAAGGGATGTGAAAGCCGCAGGGAATGCGCAGGGTTTCTTCTATTATATCCGTCTTTGTTCCTGTGGTGCCCAGGTGGCGGAGTGTGCCAGGGAGGCAGGCTTTTTTGAGGACGCCCCGTTCCATCTCGTCAATTGTATGACAGAACTGATAAAAACAGTGCGGGGTATGCTGGAGTCAGAGGATGCCGGGTATGTGGAACGTCTGGAACAGAACTGCCGCATAACGAAAATATGGATCGACCTGATTGAAGACCACAGGGATTCCAAGGGGCAGATTCCGTACACGGCGGGAAATGACAGGTTAATGGAAATACAGGAGATCGCTGCATATATGAAGGAACATATGGAGCAGAATCTGAAAGTCGAGCAGATAGCAAAAAAATACGGAATGAACCGGAGCGGTCTTACCAGGCAGTTCCGAAGTGCAATAGGATGTCCCCCTCAGCAGTATCTTCTCCAGGTGAGAATGGACAGGGCAAAGGAACTGCTGCGGGATACAGAGTATACCATCGGGGAGGTTGCTGCCCGGGTGGGGTACAGGGATGCACTGGCATTTTCCCATATTTTTAAGGAGAAGTGCAGTATGGGACCGAAGGAGTACAGGAAAAGCTGTATCAAAGAATAAGAAGAGGGGAGATTCCTCTCTTCTTTTCATTGCACAGGAAGAAAAAATGTGATACAGTAAGGATAAGTCAGAAAGCGGGTTCCCGCGTTTCTTTCCAGGTGATTCCACCGTTATTTCAAAACTTATATTTTAAAATTAAAAATGTTTATGCCCGCACCGAAAGGGGTATTTCTGCCTGCTGCGGGGGAAAGGAGTATCTGTATGTTCAGCAGTGTGATGTCGGCAGCGATCTGCGGGGTGGACTGCGTCCCTGTACGGGTGGAGGCGGATGTGAGCAGCGGCCTGCCTGTATTTAATATGGTTGGGTATCTGTCCTCCCAGGTCAGGGAGGCCCAGGAGCGGGTGAGGACAGCGATCAGAAATACAAAGATCAGCCTGCCGCCCAAAAGGGTCACTGTGAATCTGGCGCCGGCGGATGTGAGGAAGGAGGGGAACCGGTTTGACCTGCCCATTGCGGCAGCACTCCTGGCAGCTTTTGGCTACATAGAGAAGGAGAAACTAAAGGGTGTCATGCTGGCCGGTGAACTGGGTCTGGACGGCAGGGTAAACCGGGTAAGAGGAATCCTTCCTCTGGCGGAGACAGCGGCGCAAAAGGGATGCTGGCTCTGCATTGTGCCAAAAAGTAACTGCAGGGAGGCGCTGGCAACAGGAAAGATAAGGGTTCTGGGGGTGGAATCCCTGCAGGATTTTCTGGATGCGTCAGGAAAAGAGAGGTGGGGTGTCAGGAAACAGACGCCGTATGGGAACGAGGAGTTCTCCGAACCTGTTTACAATGTGGATTTTGGGGAAATACAGGGACAGGAAACCGTGAAACGCGCGGCAGTGATCGCGGCAGCCGGGTTTCACAACTTGTTGCTGACCGGTCCCCAGGGGGCGGGCAAGACTATGATCGCCCGCAGGATTCCCACCATTATGCAAAAGCTTTCCAGGGAGGAGAGTCTGGAAGTTTCCAGAATCTACAGTGTTGCAGGGCTTTTGTCGGAAGACCAGCCCTTTCTGTCCGCAAGGCCTTTTCGTTCACCTCATCATACCATTTCTCCCCAGGCGCTGGCCGGAGGCGGCAGGATCCCAAGGCCGGGGGAAATCACACTCTCCCACAGAGGGGTTCTTTTTCTGGATGAAATTCCCGAGTTTTCCCACAATTCTATTGAAATATTGAGACAGCCTTTGGAGGAGCATAAGGTGATGATCGCCAGAACCGGGGGCTCTTATGAGTTTCCGGCGCACTGTATGCTGGTGGCTGCCATGAACCACTGTCCCTGCGGCAGGTATCCGGATCTGAAGCGGTGTACCTGTACAGACAGGGATATCAGCAGATATGCGGGGAGATTAAGCGGCCCCATACTGGATAGAATTGACCTCTGCGCAGAAGCGGCCTGTATGACTTACCGGGAGATTTCCGGCGGGAAGACAGGCCGGAGTTCGGCAGAACTTAGGAAAGAGGTAGAAAAAGCGTTTTTGACACAGCAGGACCGTTATCAGGGGCTGGGTATCTGCTATAATTCGGAACTTTCCGGGAAACAAGTGGAGAAATACTGCAGTGTCAGCCGGGAAGGCCGGCGTCTTTTGGAAAAAGCTTACGAAATGATGAATTTAAGTGCCAGGGCCTATCATAAGATTTTAAAGACAGCACGTACCATTGCGGACCTGGACGGTGAGGAGGAAATCAAGGAGGCACAGATCAGTGAGGCGGTCTGCTACAGGGGCCTGGAGAAAAGGAAGGTATAAAGTACATGGAAAAAGAGAAAATTTTCTGCTGTCCGAAAACGGGCAGGGCATATCCGGATAAGCTCAGACATTTTGAGGACATGCCGGAATATTTATATGTGAAGGGAAAGCTTCCTGACAGCCGGAAAAAGAGTGTGGCAATTGTGGGAGCCAGGCGGTGCAGCAGTTACGGCAGTTCCCAGGCATATTATTTTGCAAAAGAGCTGTCAAGGTACGGAATCCAGATCATAAGCGGTATGGCCAGGGGGGTGGACGGCTGGGCACACAGAGGTGCCCTGGACGGGGGCGGGGAAACATTCGCGGTTCTGGGAAGTGGGGTGGATATCTGTTATCCCAGGCAGAACATGGACATATATAGAAGGATTCCGATCCGGGGAGGCATACTTTCTGAGTATGAACCCCAGACACCGGCCCTTCCCTATCATTTCCCCAGAAGGAACCGGATCATCAGTGCGCTGGCGGATCTGGTGCTGGTCATAGAAGCGGGAAGGAAAAGCGGTTCCCTGATCACAGTGAACTTTGCGCTGGAGCAGGGGCGGAGCGTCTATGCCCTTCCCGGGCGTCTGGGAGACGCGCTCAGTGAGGGATGCAACAACCTGATTTTTGAAGGTGCAGGCATTGCTAATTCCGTAGATATTATTCTTAATGAACTTCAGATTTCAGATAGATTAAAAGCAGATTTGGAAGCAAAATCAAACTTTAGGCTTGCAAGCCGGGAAGAAATGGTGTATAGTTGTCTGGATTTGAGGCCAAAATATCTGGAAGAGATTTTCCTTCAGGTAGAACTAAATCCTGGGGAAATTCAGGAAATATTATTGAAACTGGAATTGAAGGGGCTTGTAGCAGAGCCAGTCAAAAATTATTATGCCAGAACGGGAGGTTGAGATGGCGAAATATTTAGTGATTGTGGAATCACCGGCGAAAGTGAAGACAATCAAGAAATTTCTCGGTTCAAATTATGAGGTCATGGCATCCAATGGACATGTGCGGGATCTTCCCAAAAGCCAGCTTGGAATCGACGTGGAGAATGATTACGAACCTAAATATATAACGATCAGGGGAAAGGGGGATATCCTGGCGGGGCTTCGCAAGGCTGCTAAAAAGGCGGACAAGGTATATCTGGCAACTGACCCTGACCGTGAGGGGGAAGCCATTTCCTGGCATCTGTCCAAAGCGCTGAAACTGGACGAGAAGAAAATGCGCAGGATCACATTCAACGAGATAACCAAGACCGCAGTAAAAGCTTCTATTAAAGAGGCCCGCGATATTGATATGAACCTGGTGGATGCACAGCAGACCAGAAGAATGCTGGACCGTATGGTAGGTTACAGGATCAGTCCTGTACTCTGGGCAAAAGTAAAAAGAGGATTAAGTGCAGGCCGTGTACAGTCCGTGGCCCTGCGCATCATCGGTGACCGGGAGGATGAGATCAATGCATTTATTCCGGAGGAATACTGGACACTGGACGCGGAGTTTGCCGTAAAAGGGGAAAAGAAACCCCTGATCGCCAAATTCTATGGAAATAAAAGCAAAAAAATGAGCATTGGTTCCAGGGAAGAACTGGACAAGATACTGGAAGGACTTGAGGGCGTCAGCTATGAGGTGGCTGAGGTAAAGAAGAGCGAACGAAGCAAAAAACCGCCTCTTCCTTTTACGACCAGTACCTTACAGCAGGAAGCGTCCAAGGTGCTGAATTTTTCCACGCAGAAGACTATGCGCCTGGCGCAGCAGCTCTATGAAGGAATAGACATTAAGGGGAACGGTACCGTGGGTGTTATCACCTATCTGCGTACAGACTCCACCAGAATCTCTGAGGAGGCTGAATCAGCCGCCCATGCGTACATTACTTCTCAGTACGGGCCGGATTACACACTGACCCAGGAGAAGAAGGATGACAAGAAGAAAAAAATCCAGGATGCCCATGAAGCCATCCGTCCCACAGATATTACAAGGACGCCGGCTTCCCTGAAAGAATCCTTGAGCAGGGACCAGTTCAGGCTGTATCAGCTGATCTGGAAACGGTTCACAGCCAGCAGAATGCAGAATGCCAAATACGAGACTACGTCTGTGAAGATCAAGGGCGGGGAGTATTATTTTACGATGGCTGCCTCCAAGTTGAAATTTGACGGTTTTATGGCTGTCTATGTGCAGGAGGATGAGGAAAAGACAGAGAACGCCTTCCTGGCTAAGGGATTGGATGAGAGCACAGAGCTTTCTTTCCAGGGCTTCCATGAACAGCAGCATTTTACACAGCCGCCGGCACATTATACGGAGGCTGCCCTTGTAAAAGCTCTGGAGGAGCTGGGGATTGGACGTCCAAGTACCTATGCGCCCACCATCACCACCATTATTGCCAGGCGGTATGTGGCAAAGGAAAATAAAAATCTGTATATGACGGAGCTGGGCGAAGTCGTTAACAATATTATGAAGAAATCTTTCCCCAGTATTGTGGATGTGTATTTTACTGCCACCATGGAGGAACTGCTGGACAGTGTGGGAGAAGGGATCGTGCAGTGGAAGACTGTGATACGGAATTTCTATCCTGACCTTGAGGATGCAGTGCAGACGGCTGAGAAGGAACTGGAGGAAGTCAAGATAGAGGATGAGGTGACAGATGTGATCTGTGATCTGTGCGGGCGGAATATGGTGATCAAATATGGCCCTCACGGGAAATTCCTGGCTTGTCCCGGATTTCCGGACTGCAGGAATACAAAGCCTTATCTGGAGAAGATTGGAGTGCCCTGCCCTGTTTGCGGGAAGGATGTGGTGCTCCGCAGGAGTAAGAAAGGGCGCCGGTATTATGGGTGCGAGAATAATCCGGAATGCGAGTTTATGTCATGGCAGAAGCCTTCTAAGGAGAAGTGCCCGAATTGCGGAGGGTATATGCTGGAGAAGGGGAATAAGGTTGTTTGTGCGGATGAGCATTGTGGGTTTGTGATGGTGCGGAAGAAGGAGGAGGTGCAGCAGGAGGCATAGGAGTTGGGGGCTGAATGTTGTCGAATTGGATTTGTGGTTGGGCGGGGGGATTGTCTAAGGCGGACGATACCTGCCGCACAAAGTCCCTGGAGGCCAGTCGGCAGATGGGGATGGACTAATGGAAAAAAGCGGGAAGAATGGGTGAACCGGATAGAACCGCAGACAAAACTGATGTTTTGTCTGCTCAACTATCCTTAGAATTTGCTTTTGTGAAGCAAATTCTATCACCCATTCTTCCCGCTTTTTCCCATAAGTCCATCCAGCCATCTGCCTCCAATGCCCTCCAGGGACTTTGTGCGGCAGGTATCTGGTAGTGAGGAAAACCTGCGGGCGGGGAGTAGTTTAGTGAGAAAAGGTCTGTGGATGGGGGAAGAGTTGGAGAAAAGGGGAAAGTATCTGACAGGCGGGGAAAGAAAGGGAAGTCGGAGAAATTTCAATTGTTTTGAAAGTTAAGTTTGTGGGAAAGAGATAAATAGACAGAAAATAAAAAAATCATACATTGATTTCAGAATAATTGTGTGTTAAAATAAAAAAGGATATAGAGAATAGAAATTAGCGGTTATATTCTGTAGGAATAGAGTGAAAGGAGGTCGCTATGAGCGTACAGTTATTGGATAAAACCAGAAAGATTAACAAACTGCTTCATAACAACAATTCTTCTAAGGTGCTGTTCAACGATATTTGTGAGGTGATGGTGGAGACTTTAGACTCCAATATCCTGGTTATCAGCAGGAAAGGAAAGGTGCTTGGTGTAGGTACCTGTCCGGGTGTGGAGGAGATTACGGAATTGATTGACAGTGAAGTGGGCGGTTATATTGATAAACTGCTCAATGAGCGTCTGCTTGGCGTGCTGTCGACAAAGGAGAATGTGAATCTTCAGACATTGGGATTTGAAGGAGAGAACATCAGTAAGTATATGGCAATTATCAGTCCGATTGATATTGCAGGTGAGAGGCTGGGTACCCTTTTTATGTACAGGGATCAGAAGGGGTATGATATCGAGGACATTATTGTGAGCGAATATGGCACAACTGTTGTGGGGCTGGAGATGATGCGCTCTGTACATGAGGAGAATGCAGAGGAGAACCGGAAAATTCAGGTAGTGAAATCTGCGTTCAATACGCTTTCTTTCTCAGAATTGGAAGCGATTATCCATATTTTTGATGAACTGGATGGGGACGAGGGGATTTTGGTGGCAAGTAAGATCGCCGACAGAGTGGGGATCACCCGTTCTGTGATCGTCAATGCGCTGAGGAAGTTTGAGAGCGCTGGCGTTATTGAGTCCAGGTCTTCAGGTATGAAGGGAACATATATCAAAGTGCTCAATGAAGTGATTTTTGATGAGCTGGAAGAGATCAAAAAGCGCAAGCTGGTAAAAAAGCAGTAGTTAAACCGTGATTTAGGGCAAGAAAACCGGAGGTTATTCATATAGTAGGAAATAACCTCCGGTTTTCTTTGGGTTTTTATATTTTTATGGGAAAAACTGTATGCAGAGGGCGGGTTTTGGCTAAACTTTTGCTATGGATCATCCCATTGGATGGGGATTTCATGCGAAAATATAAAGATTCTAAAATAAATATAAAATTCAATGAAAATTAAAAAGATGAGAAAACAAGAGAATAATCGAGTAAAAAAAAGAAATAATTAGTAATGACTTGATTATTTGGAGATGAAAGAAGTTGCAGAAATGCGCCAGATTCACTAATATATGACTAACGGTTAGCACTCGAATCAAATGAGTGCTAATAACAAGCAGAGAATTTAAAAGGAGGCAATAGATATGAAATTAGTACCATTAGGAGACAGAGTTGTATTAAAACAGTTGGTTGCAGAAGAGACCACAAAATCCGGAATCGTGTTACCGGGCCAGGCACAGGAAAAACCGCAGCAGGCAGAAGTTGTAGCAGTAGGACCGGGCGGAGTGATCGACGGCAAAGAAGTTAAAATGGAAGTAGCTGCAGGCGATCAGGTGATCTACTCTAAATATGCCGGTACAGAAGTAAAGCTGGACGATGAAGAGTTCATCATCGTGAAACAGGGTGACATCCTTGCCGTTGTAAAATAACAGGCAGCAGGGAAGATTTTACAGATTCTCTATTAACATGAATAAAACCAGTAAACAGAAATAGACATTTTTTAATTTCAGGAGGAATCGAATCATGGCAAAAGAAATCAAATACGGTGCAGAAGCAAGAGCTGCCCTTGAAAGTGGTGTAAATCAGTTAGCTGATACTGTCCGCGTAACTTTAGGACCGAAAGGAAGAAACGTTGTTCTGGATAAATCCTTCGGCGCTCCGCTTATCACAAACGATGGTGTGACTATCGCAAAAGAAATTGAGCTGGCAGACGGATTTGAAAATCAGGGTGCACAGCTGATCAAAGAAGTTGCATCCAAGACAAACGATGTAGCTGGTGATGGAACTACAACAGCAACCGTTCTGGCACAGGCAATGGTAAATGAAGGTATGAAGAACCTGGCAGCAGGGGCTAATCCCATCATTTTAAGAAAAGGTATGAAGAAAGCGACAGAAGTTGCAGTTGATGCCATTCAGCAGATGAGCGGTAAGATTGAAAGAAAAGACCAGATCGCACGAGTAGCAGCTATCTCCGCAGGTGATGATGAAGTGGGAGAAATGGTTGCAGATGCTATGGATAAAGTAAGCAACGACGGTGTTATCACCATCGAAGAGTCCAAGACCATGAAGACAGAGCTGGACCTGGTAGAAGGTATGCAGTTTGACAGAGGATATATTTCCGCATACATGGCTACAGATATGGACAAAATGGAAGCAGTTCTGGACGATCCGTATATCCTGATCACTGATAAGAAAATCTCCAACATCCAGGATTTACTGCCGATCTTAGAGCAGATCGTTAAATCCGGTGCGAAACTGCTGATCATCGCAGAGGACATTGAGGGCGAAGCTCTGACAACTCTGATCGTAAATAAATTAAGAGGAACCTTCTCCGTAGCTGCTGTAAAAGCTCCGGGATATGGCGACAGAAGAAAAGAAATGCTGCAGGATATCGCGATCCTGACAAACGGTACAGTTATCTCTGACGAACTGGGTCTGGAGTTAAAAGATGTTACCATGGAGCAGTTAGGACGTGCAAAATCTGTTAAAGTTCAGAAAGAAAACACCGTTATCGTTGACGGCGAAGGCAACAAAGCTGATATTGATGCAAGGATCGCTCAGATCAAACATCAGATCACTGAGACAACATCTGAATTCGATAAAGAGAAATTACAGGAAAGACTTGCAAAACTGGCTGGCGGCGTTGCAGTTATCCGTGTAGGTGCTGCTACGGAGACGGAGATGAAAGAAGCAAAACTGCGTATGGAAGACGCTCTGAACGCTACAAGAGCAGCTGTTGAGGAAGGTATCATCGCAGGCGGCGGATCTGCTTACATCCATGCATCCAAAGAAGTTGAGAAACTGATCGCCGGAATGGAAGGAGACGAGAAGACAGGCGCAAGAGTAGTTCTGAAAGCTCTGGAATCTCCTCTGTACCACATTGCAGCAAATGCAGGCCTGGAAGGTTCTGTGATCATCAACAAAGTAAAAGAAGCCGAGACAGGTGTAGGCTTTGACGCATTAAACGAGAAATACGTGGATATGGTAAAAGAAGGTATCCTGGATCCTACAAAAGTTACAAGAAGCGCACTGCAGAACGCAACAAGTGTTGCAGGTACTTTGCTGACAACGGAAGCTGTTGTTTCCAACATCAAAGAAGAAACACCGGCTATGCCGGCAGGCGGTGCTCCCGGAATGGGAATGATGTAATATATAATAGAAAATTCACATTTCTTATGCCGGTGTCATATGGACACCGGCATTTCTTTGTGATAGACTTATAAGCAAAAGCTGATACCTAAGGAGGAAAACATGAACGACGCGTACTCAGAGCTGCTCGTGAAAAAAGAGCAGACCATAAAGGAGAAAGCAATCAAGGTACTGGTTATCACATTGATCGTACTGGCAGCGGTTGTCGGTATTTTATTTACACCCATTGCCCTGGTTGTAGCTGTAGTGCTGGGAGTGGCTGCGTATTTTCTGCTGCCGAACCTGGACCTGGAATTTGAATATCTCTATGTGAACGGAGAACTGGACATTGACCGGATTGCTTCCAGAGCAAAAAGGAAGAGGATCAAGAGCCTGGATCTTTCTAAAATGGAACTTATGGCTCCCGTGCAGTCACACCGCCTGGACTACCAGAACCACAATAAAAATATTAAAGTTTACGATTTTTCATCCGGAAATCCATCCCATAAGATTTATGCAATGATCATCCCGGACGACAAAGAAGTCTGTAAAGTGCTGATCGAGCCGGACATGGAACTGATCAAAAATATTGAAAAAAGCTGTCCGAGAAAAGTTTTTACGGATTGACAGGTTTGTCGTAATTTGTTATATTATTTTACTATAAACAATCGAAGGGAGAACGAAAATGGGTAAGATTATTGGTGAAGGCATTACTTTCGACGATGTGCTGCTGGTTCCGGCGTATTCTGAAGTAATCCCCAATCAAGTTGATTTGTCGACTAATCTCACAAAAAAAGTGAAGTTAAACATTCCGATGATGAGTGCAGGGATGGATACAGTTACCGAATACCGTATGGCCATCGCCATGGCGAGACAGGGAGGTATCGGTATCATCCATAAAAATATGTCTGTGGAAGCACAGGCGGACGAGGTGGACAAGGTAAAGCGTTCCGAGAACGGTGTTATCACAGATCCCTTCTACCTCTCTCCTGAGCATACCCTGGAGGATGCCGACAATTTAATGTCGAAATTCCGTATTTCCGGTGTTCCCATCACAGAGGGCAGGAAGCTGGTGGGTATCATCACCAACCGCGACCTGAAATTTGAAGAGGATTTCAGCAAGCAGATCAAAGAAAGCATGTCATCAGAGAATCTGGTTACAGCCAGAGAAGGCGTAACTTTAGAGGAAGCGAAAAAGATCCTCGCAAAATCAAGAAAAGAAAAACTTCCGATTGTCGATGAAAACTTCAACTTAAAAGGTCTTATTACCATTAAAGATATAGAGAAACAGATCAAATATCCGTTATCCGCAAAGGACGAGCAGGGAAGACTGCTGTGCGGTGCCGCAGTAGGCATCACAGCCAATGTTATGGCCCGTGTGGACGCATTAGTGGAAGCACAGGTTGATGTCATTGTTGTGGATTCTGCACACGGACATTCCGCCAACATTCTCAAAGCAGTCAGAGAAATCAAAGCAAAACATCCGAATCTGCAGGTAGTTGCAGGCAATGTGGCAACCGCAGCAGCAACAAAAGCCCTGATCCAGGCCGGTGTGGATGCTGTGAAGGTTGGTATCGGTCCCGGTTCCATCTGTACCACACGTGTGGTTGCAGGTATCGGTGTACCGCAGATCACGGCTATTATGGAGTGCTACGCAGCAGCAAAAGAGGCGGGTATCCCGATCATCGCAGACGGCGGTATCAAATATTCAGGAGATATGACAAAAGCCATTGCAGCAGGGGCCAATGTCTGCATGATGGGCAGTATCTTCGCAGGATGTGACGAAAGCCCCGGAGACTTTGAGTTATACCAGGGAAGAAAATACAAAGTTTACCGCGGTATGGGCTCCATCGCCGCAATGGAAAACGGCAGCAAGGACCGCTACTTCCAGCAGGATGCCAAGAAACTGGTTCCGGAAGGCGTAGAAGGACGAGTTGCTTATAAAGGCCATGTGGAGGACACAGTCTTCCAGTTAGTGGGTGGTCTCCGTTCCGGTATGGGTTACTGCGGAGCAAAAGATATTGAGACTCTGAAACAGACAGGACAGTTTGTGAAGATCACGGCCGCGTCTCTGAAAGAATCTCATCCGCACGACATTCACATTACAAAAGAAGCACCGAATTACAGTGTAGACGAATAATAGGAAGCACGGGCATTGTGTATCTCCTATTGATACAAGAACAGAGGCTGTTGCTAAAGTGGCAACAGCCTTTTGTCTTTTGCAGGGGAAGTCATCCGTGAAGAGAAACGTACACCCCGCTGTATAGTGGGGACAAACAGTTGCGGTAAAAATACATAAATAATGGGGAGAAACGCTTATGGGACAAAGGAGAGGTCATAGCAGGAGAGATTACAGAAGGGTAAACAGAAGGAAACAGAGAAACAGAAGGCTTATGCTTTTTGGTCTGGTTCTTATGGGAATTATTTTTGCAGCAGGGGTCATAAAAATCGTGACAGGGAGGATAGAGGATGCCAGGCTGGACAAGCTGCAGGCACAGGTTACACAGGAGAACGGCAGTTTTATAGGGGCGCCGCCTTTTGAGGTCAATCTGCTGGATGTGAATGAATACTCAAGGCCCGGTATCCCCCTGAAGAAAATAAAGGGCATCGTAGTGCACTATACGGCCAATCCGGGAAGTACAGCAGCGGAGAACAGAAACTATTTTGAAGGACTGAAAGACAGCCATGAGACAAAAGTAAGCAGCCACTTTGTTATTGGCATTGAGGGGGAGATCGTCCAGTGCATTCCCAGCTCAGAGATTGCCTATGCATCCAACTCCCGCAATGATGATACGCTGTCCATTGAGTGCTGCCACAAGGACGAGACCGGTGAGTTTACAGAGGCAACATATGATTCTCTGGTCAAACTGGTGGGATGGCTCTGCTACCGTTTCGGTCTGGAGAGCAGTGATGTTATCCGCCATTATGACGTGACAGAGAAAATCTGCCCCAAATATTTTGTAGACCAACCGGATGCCTGGGAACAGTTCAAAAAGGATGTGGATGGGCAGATTCAGGCGGTGGCAGAGGAAGTGAAGGCGGCAGACAGTAAGACAGAGTAAGCGGTATGGACGCCGCCAAGAAAGAAGAGGGGGTCCCATGCATTTATACAAAAAGATGAAAACATATTTTGAGGAGCATATCGTATCTTCTTTTGTTCTTGTGTTTTCACTGGCAGTCCTGGTAATGGCCCTTGTATTTCAGGGATATCTGAAAAATGAATACCTGAATTACCTGGTGGAGCAGAGCTTTGAAACGGAAAATGCGGTATTGGTTTCTGTACAGAAAAATGTGAATTACTCCATTAAAGAACACATAAATTTTGGCAGTGAGATGGTGGTATCCTCTGATATTTATAATAAGGTCCAATCTTTTTATGACAGTAACGGATATAATGCGTTATATAATACTTTGTCAGACTATGATTATATTAAAAATACTGTAGCGGTGGCTATTGTGGGTGAAGATGGCTTGATGTGTCAGTATGACAGGTATAAACGCTCAGACGGGGCCATGTGGGACAGTGAAAATGATAAGTATCTGCGTGAAATGTATCAGGAAGTCATGAAAAATACAAATAATTATTACATCCCCCTGTACATGGCATCCACTGAGCCGGACGTGCATCCACAGGATTCCGACCTGAGGCTTTTTCATGTGGCTTATCCCCTGATCGGCAACAGGACTGGTCTGAAGAAGGTGAAGTATGTCCTGATCGTTAGCTATAATATGGATGTATTTAAAGAATTTCTGAATACAGTGGAGATACCAAAAGTGAAATATGCCCAGGGATACATTGCAGATGAGAATGGGCAGATCCTATACCATAATATGGATAACTATATTGGCATTTCGGAGGATGACCTGGTTCGGGATGATGAGATACAGGTCATCAGCCGGCAGCTCGGTTATTTTGGATGGACAATGAACATTTTGATGGATGAACGAAAAATGCAGGAACACGTGGACCAGATTTATAACAGAGGCGTGATCATCTATATTTTGATCCTGGCTGCCTATATATTTCTGACGGTTTTCTTTATGCGCTATCTGCTAAAGCCGGTCACAAAGATTTCAGAGTCTATTAAAACCGTGAAAAAGGGCAATTTCCACAGTAAGATATCCATAGAAGGAAAACATGAGATCTGGCAGCTGGCAGATGAGTACAATCGAATGATAGAAGCTCTGGAAGAAAAGAATATAGCTATGAAAAGGCAACATGAGGAGACGCTCGCTTCCATTGAGCGCCAGCACCAGGCAGAGCGGGAGGCTCTGGAATCCCAGATAAATGCCCATTTTATATGTAATACTCTGGGCACGATCAATTATGAAGCAATAGAAGCGGGAAACCGGCAGGTATCTGTCCTGATCAAGAAACTATCTAATATACTCCGCTATACCTTTGACCAGAAATGCCAGGATGTGTATCTGTACCAGGAGATTGCCTGGATCGACCAGTATCTCTACCTGCAGAAGACAAGGTTTGAGAATGTATTTGACTATTCCATAGATTTTGAAGAGGAATATGGTTATTGGCCGTGCTGCAAACTTATGTTTCAGCCATTTGTAGAAAACTCTATCCTCCATGGCTTTGAGGGAAGGCATGGGGGCGGAATGGTTAAAATTACCGCGTCCGAGGAAAAGGGACGATTAAGGATAGAGATTAGAGACAATGGAAGCGGAATTGATGCAGATACGGAGAACGTGATAAAAAATATCTTAGAGTCAAAAGGAAAGGCACCTGTACTGCAGCGGCAAAAGGTAGGCATCGGAATTTTGAATGTGGTTACAAGAATGCGTATGTATTATGGAGAAAAGCTGGATATTCAGATGCACACATGTCCGGAGTCCGGAACCTCCTTTACATTCTGGATTCCTATCCCGGAATCAGAACTGAAAAAGCAAAGCGAAAGTGAGATATGCCTGGAGGAGGAATTGATGTGAGAATACTAATTGCGGAAGATGAGAAGAGGGCAAGCAGAGGCCTTAGAAATCTGATCATGATGGTATCAGACAAGCACGAAATAGTCGGTGAGGCTGCAGATGGGAAAGAAGCATTTGAGCTTATGAAGCTCTTGGAACCTGAGGTGGTCTTTACTGATATTAAAATGCCATATATGGATGGGATCGCGCTGATCAGAGCTGCCAGGGCCCAGGATATGAAGACGAAATTTGTTATTATCAGTGCGTACGAGGAATTTGAACTTGCCAGGCAGGCAATCTCTCTGGGCGTAACAGACTATCTGGTCAAACCTCTGGTGCCTGAAGATATTGAGGATATTATCCAAAGGCTGGAGGAGTACAACAGCATTACATGGGATAAGGAGAATCGGAATCTAAAAAGCAGATATCCCAATGCGCATCCGCTGATATTAAAGGCAATGCACATTATAGAATGTTCCTATGCCTCTAAAATCTCACAGAAAGACCTGGCTGCAGACCTGGGGGTCAGTGCTGAATATTTCAGTTATCTGTTCAGCAGAGATGTGGGGGAGAATTTTTCCAGATTTCTAAGAAGGTATCGCATTGAAAAAGCCCAGGAGCTTTTGCTGGAGGGAGAAATCTCAAAGGATGAAGTGCTGTACAGTGTGGGCTTTTCAGACCCAAAGTATTTCAATAAATGCTTCAAGGAAGAAACGGGAGTCAATGTGACGGAGTTTATGAAAGCGAGACGTTAATGTCTCGCTTTTTTGTGTGTAAAATGCTGCTATTATATGAAGATAATGTACAAAATATACAATGGAAAACAATGAATATTAATTTTTTACTCAAATATTAAAAAAATACCCTAAAAAATTAATCCCAATCTTAAAAGCGGCGGTTTTTGAAATATGATAGAGACGCTATAATAATGACATCCTAAGAAATGAAAAAACAAAAGGAGGAAACAAAATGAAGAGGAAAGTTGTTAAGACATTGGCGTTGACCATGACATCTGCAATGGTGCTGACAATGACCGCAGGCTGCGGCAGTTCCGGAGGCGGTGACACGAAAACCGACAGTGCTGATACGGGGACAGAGGATAACGCTGATGATGCGGATACCGGTTCCGCGGAGACGGAAACAGGGACAGAAGCCACTGCAGCAGACATAGGTGATCCAAATGGCGGAAAAGAAGTTACCCTCTGGCATTATTTTGAGCATGAGGCTGACGCGCTAAATGCAGTTGTAAAGAAATACAACGAGGAGCAGAGTGACATCTATATTGTACCTACTTTTGTATCACGTGACGAATTGATGAAACAGTATACCATCGGTGCAGTATCAGGGGAACTTCCCGACATCGGAATGGTGGATTCACCGGATATGGCTTCCTACATTTCTCTGGGTGTATTTGCTGACATCACGGAATATCTGGAAGGATGGTCTGATCTGGACCAGTTCTATGAAGGACCCCTGAGCAGTTGTATGGATGCGGACGGAAAGTATTACGGACTGCCCAATAACTCAAACTGTCTGGCACTGCTCTGCAACATGGATCTTCTGAAAGCAGCAGGTATTGAAAATCCCCCGACAACATGGGATGAGTTCAAAGAAGCCTGTGAGAAGACTACAGATGAGGCAAACGGCGTTTACGGATTTGCTATGTCTGCAATCGCAAATGAAGAGGGTACATTCCAGTTCATACCATGGCTGTATGGTGCCGGAGCAGACATTACAGATGTCTCCAGCGACAAGGCAGTGAATGCCCTGACATTTCTAAGTGACCTGGTAAAAGAAGGATATATGAGTAAAGAAGCTGTAAACTGGGGACAGGGCGATGCGTATAACGCATGGATCGCAGGAAAAGCGGCAATGCTGGAATCCGGTACCTGGCAGATAGCTACATTAGACACTGACAACAAAGACGATGTGACTTGGGAATACAAATATGCTCCAATGCCAAAAGGCGAGCAGGAGGCAACGGTTATCGGCGGTGAGAACTTCGGCGTATGCAGCGGTTCCGAAAATGTGAAAGAGTGTGCAGAATTCCTGAAATATATGCAGTCCGCCCAGAATACAGCAGACTGGTGTGAAATCGCAGGAAAATTACCGGTTCGTGCAGACGCAGTTGAGCTGAAAGATTTCTGGACAGCAGATGAAAGATACAAAGTATTCAATGACTCCATGGAATTTGCAGTGGCAAGGGGACCTCACGAGTCCTGGCCTACAATTTCCGAAGCACTGTACAAAGCAGAGCAGGCAGCTTTACTGGGTGACAAGGACCCGGCAGAAGCATTGAAAGAGGCGCAGGCAACCATTTCACCTATTTTGGAAGAAACACCTATTGCAGTACAGAAGTAAAACAGAATATGTCGTAACAGTTCAGTTGTCTTGACTGTTACAATAAGTCTGGATGCTGACTGTAAGACAAGGTTTAGGGTGTATCCCGGCGATACATCTTAAACCTTTTTAAAAGAAAACAATAGGAATTTGGAAGAGGGGTGAAATCCATGAAAATGTCCATGGCGGCGAAAAAGAGAAGAGAAGGTTATACCTTTATCCTTCCGGGATTCATTTATATGCTGGTTGTTCTGGGATATCCGCTTGTTTACAACTTTGTACTCAGCTTTAGGAACGTAAATGTAAAGACCTTCAAAGGAGGAACCGACGTCTTTGTTGGCCTGTCCAACTATATAGAATTATTTCACAATGAAACATTTTTGATGGTATTTAAAAATACCTTTATATTTACCATTGGATGTTTGGTTGTGCAGTTTACGATCGGGTTTATTTTCGCGTTGTTTTTTTCAAAGAAATTTACACTTGCCGGCCCGATCCGTGGTATGATCTTGGTGGGATATATGATGCCCATGTCCGTTACGGCTTTGCTGGGCAAGAATATGTTCGACGTATCCAGCGGTGTGATCAATGACCTGTTTATGAAGTTAGGGCTGATCAATGCGCCTGTGGAGTGGCTTCTGAATGGAAGTACCGCCATGATCGCGATCATCGCGGTGAACTGCTGGGTTGGTATTCCGTTCAATATGCTGCTTTTGACTTCCGGTCTGACAGGAATTTCAACGGAGATTTACGAGAGCGCGGAGGTGGACGGCGCAAATCCGTTGCAGAGATTTCTCTATATCACACTTCCGCTTATGAAACCGGCTATTTTATCTGTACTTATGTTAGGTTTTATCTATACCTTTAAAGCATTCGACCTGATGTTTGTTATGACAAGCGGAGGACCTCTAAACTCTACGGATGTTCTTGGTACATATGCCTATACATTGTCCTTCAAACAGTATGAATTCTCCTTAGGTTCTACAGCGGCGATCATCTTGTTCGCATGTCTGTTCATTGTGGGACTATTCTACTTGCGTCTCATATCAAAGGAGGATGATTAGAATGGCAGGAAAAGTAAAAATATCAAGTTCCAAAGAAAAGAGAAAAAATATAATCAACTGTGTGATTGCGGTTATCATTGCCATTCTGTTCCTGTTTCCGATTTATTGGATCCTGGCTATGTCTTTTAAATCAGACGCAGAATCTTTCGGCAAATTGGTGACCTATTATCCTCACAACTTTACCCTGGAGCCCTGGATCAAAAATTTCCAGGATGCAGAGTTTCTGTCATCTCTGAGGAACAGCATCTGCATTGCCTTTTTATCCATGGTCATCTCACTGGTGTTTGGTATTCCGGCAGCTTACGGTATGGGGCGTTATAGAGTACCGGGCAGAAAAGTATTCCTGCTCACCTTCCTTGTGACCCAGATGCTTCCGGCATCCCTTATGCTGACACCTATGTACCTGATTTTCAACAAGCTGCATTTATTAGGAACTTACTTAGGCCCATCCCTGGCCATCGCTTCCGGGTCGGTACCGTTTATTGTTGTAACCCTGAGACCTTATTTCAAGAGCGTGCCCACGTCCCTGGATGATGCGGCCAGAATTGACGGCTGCGGCGTGTTCAGATCCTTCTTCAAGATCATGATCCCGGCGATCAAGACAGGTGTTATCACAGTTGTGGTTATATCCTTCCTGGGCGGCTGGAATGACCTGGCATACTCCATGACATTTAATGTGAAACCGGATATGCGTCCATTGACAGCCAATATCTATAAATTCCAGAGTAAGTACGGAACGAAATGGAACTGTATCATGGCATACGGAGCAATTTTGGTACTGCCGGTCATCCTGCTGTTTGTCTTCCTGCAGAAATACATTGTGGGCGGTTTGACGGCAGGTGCGGTGAAAGAATAAAAAGCGGCAGTTTATAATAGTGAGGATAAAAAATGACGGATATTATAAAAAGAGAAGATGCATCAACAGGAGATTTTCGTTCGGACAATGAGTTTTTACTGGGATATTTTGAGGAAAAGGATCATGCACTGTATTACCGCTATGATGCGGAGCATGTCATTGTGGAACCCTGGGGGAGAAACAGCCTCCGTGTCCGCGCATCCAAGATGCCGCAGATGCCTGATGAACTTTGGGCGCTGGATGGAAAGCCGGAGGGATGCGAAGAAGCCTTGGTTTTAATACATGATTTTTCAGCAGAGATCACCAATGGAAATATCAAGGCAGTAATAAATAATATCGGTAAGCTAACCTTTTATAACCAAAAGGGTGAAGTGCTTCTTGAAGAATATGTCCGCAACAGAGAGGACATGTTTGCTGATACCTGCAGTTCCCTGGAGGTAGAGGCAAGGGAATTCAAACCGATCATCGGAGGCGATTACCAGCTTACCATGCGGTTTGAATCCAATCCCCAGGAGAAGATTTACGGCATGGGGCAGTACCAGCAGAAGTTCTTAAACGTAAAAGGAGCAGAGCTGGAACTGGCACACAGAAATTCACAGGCCAGCGTGCCATTCGCATTGTCGTCTCTGGGTTATGGGTTCTTATGGAATAATCCGGCGATCGGACGTGTCAGCTTTAATAAAAATATTACCACATGGGAAGTAAAGTCCACCAAGAAACTGGATTACTGGATCACGGCAGGGGATACGCCGGCTGATATTGAGGAAGCCTATGCGGATGCCACAGGTAAAGTTCCCATGATGCCTGAATACGGAATGGGATTCTGGCAGTGTAAGCTAAGATACCAGACACAGGAAGAGCTTTTAGAGGTGGCAAGAGAGTATAAACGCCGCCAGATTCCCATAGATGTCATTGTTGTGGATTTCTTCCACTGGCCGAAACAGGGTGACTGGAGATTTGATGAGACATACTGGCCCGATCCGGATGCCATGATCGCCGAGCTGAAGGAGATGGGAATAGAACTGATGGTATCCATCTGGCCTATGGTGGACTATAAGAGTGAGAATTTTGTGGAGATGAAGGCAAAAGGGCTACTCACACGGGTGGAAAAAGGTGTCCGCATTGACAACACTTATATGGGCAATACCATCCAGTATGACCCAACCAATCCGGAAGCCAGAGAGTATGTGTGGAATAAGGCAAAACAGAACTATTATGACAAAGGCGTGAAGATTTTCTGGCTGGATGAAGCGGAACCGGAATATACCGTGTATGATTTTGAAAATTACCGTTACCACCTGGGGCCGAATGTTCAGATCGGAAATGTCTATCCGGCAATGTATGCACAGACTTTCTTTGAAGGTATGAGAAAAGAAGGGCAGGAGAATATCGTCAACTTACTGCGCTGTGCCTGGGCTGGAAGCCAGAGATACGGAGCACTGGTATGGTCGGGGGATATCCACTCCTCCTTTGAAAGCCTTCAGAACCAGTTCGCGGCGGGCCTCAATATGGGGATCGCGGGTATTCCCTGGTGGACAACCGATATCGGCGGATTTTTCGGGGCAGACATCCATGATGAGGAATTTCATGAGGTGCTGATCCGATGGTTTGAATACGGTACCTTCTGTCCGGTTATGAGGCTGCACGGCTACCGTATGCCATACCAGCCTCAGTATGGGACCACAGGCGGGGCAGCGTGTGTATCCGGAGCCCCTAATGAAATCTGGTCTTACGGAGATAAGGTTTATGAAATCTGTAAGAAATACATTGAGATGCGTGAAGCCATGCGTCCCTATGTGCGCAGTCTGATGGAGGAAGCCCACGAGAAGGGAACTCCTGTCATGAGACCTCTGTTTTATGATTTCCCGGAGGATAAAAAGTGCTGGGATAATGAGACACAGTATATGTTTGGGCCTGAAATATTAGTTGCCCCGGTTATGGAAAAAGGCCGGAAGGAAAAAGAAGTATATCTTCCCGCAGGGGCTTCCTGGAAAAATGTATGGACAGACCAGACTTATCAGGGCGGCCAGACAGTCACTGTCCCTGCACCTATGGAACAGATCCCGCTTTTTACAAAAAATGGTTTTAAATTGAACTTCTAAACAGAAGGGGCTGCTGCACGTAAAACTGGGGCAGTCCTTTTGTAAAATAAGAAAAGAAGACCGGAGTGTGTTTGAAGAGTGGTTTGGCAGACTTTAAATATACGCTGGAAAGAGGAGGTATTTGAATGCTGAAACAAGTGGGTAACAAGTTATACAGAAGACAGGATAAGGAATTGCTTCTGATCGAGCCATGGGGGAAAAACAGCCTGCGCGTGCGTGCCACACAGCGAAGTGCTTTTATTCCGGATACGGACAGTGCGCTTCTTGAGCCTGAAGCCGCAGATGTGCAGATTTCCGTTGAAGGGAAAAAGGCAGTTATCACCAACGGCAAATTAACCTGTAAAGTCATGGACAATGGAGTGCTCCAATATTATAATCAGGATGGAAAGCTTCTTTTGGAGGAGTATGACCGTACCAGGGACATGTATGAGGGAAGCGGCAAATTTGCCAGTGCGCTGGAGATTCTGCCCCGCACGTTTAATCCTCGCCAGTGCTCCGATAATTTTAAACTGACTGTCCGGTTTGAAGCATATAAGGATGAGAAATTTTACGGTATGGGGCAGTATCAGCAGCCATATCTGGATATGAAGGGCTGCATCATTGAGCTGGCCCACAGAAACTCACAGGCAAGTGTTCCTTTTGCCATGTCAGACAGAGGTTATGGAATCCTCTGGAACAACCCGGCCATTGGCCAGGTTACTTTCGGAAAAAATGTTACGGAATGGACCGCAGAGTCAACCAAGCAGATGGATTACTGGATCACTGCGGGAGATACCCCGGCTGAAATCGAGGAGTCTTATGCAGATGCCACAGGTAAAGTTCCCATGATGCCGGATTACGGAATGGGATTCTGGCAGTGCAAGCTGCGTTACCAGACTCAGGATGAGATTCTGGAGGTTGCCAGGGAATATAAGAGAAGAGGCCTTCCCATAGATGTCATTGTTGCGGATTTCTTCCACTGGCCTCACCAGGGAGACTGGAAATTCGATAAAGACTATTGGCCGGACCCGGCAGCCATGGTAAGGGAATTGAAAGAGATGGGCATTGAACTGATGGTATCCATCTGGCCTACGGTTGACGCGGAGAGTGATAATTATGAGGAAATGACAGAGCTGGGCTATCTGACGCGTTCCGAGTATGGAAAGCGGATCGGACAGCTTGGGGACGCCTGCATTATAGATGTGACAAATCCTGACGGAAGAAATTATGTGTGGGAAAAGATAAAGAAAAATTATTATGACCTGGGCATTAAAATCTTCTGGCTGGATGAGGCGGAGCCTGAATTTACAGGATATGAATTTGAACATTACCGGTATTTCCTGGGCGCTGACATGGAAGTAGGAAATCTATATCCCAAATATTACGCGCGTATGGCTTATGAGGGCATGGAAGCACAGGGACAAGAGAACATCGTGAATCTTCTCCGCTGTGCATGGGCAGGCAGCCAGAAATACGGTGCCCTGGTTTGGTCAGGAGATATTGACTCCTCTTTCCGCGCGCTGAGAAACCAGCTTGCAGCAGGTCTTAACATGGGAATCTCCGGCATTCCGTGGTGGACAACCGATATCGGCGGGTTCCACGGCGGCAACATCCATGATGATGCATTTAAAGAGTGCTTTGTCAGATGGTTTGCATTTGGTGCTTTCTGCCCGGTTATGAGACTGCACGGGTTCCGCGAACCGTTTAAAGAGCCTCTTGGAACCACGGGAGGAGGAAAACATATAAGCGGAGCGGAAAATGAAGTATGGAGCTACGGGGAAGAAGTATACGAAATCTGCAAAAAGTATATGGAACTGCGTGAGAAAATGCGCCCGTATGTGAAGACGCTGATGCAGGATGCCCATGAAAAAGGAACACCTGTCATGCGTCCGCTGTTCTATGATTTCCCGGATGACAAAAAAGCCTGGGAGATTGAGGACCAGTACATGTTTGGAAGCAAAGTGCTTGTCTGCCCTGTGCTGTATGAAGGTGTCAGAGAACGGAATGTTTATCTGCCGGAGGGTAAATGGAAAAATATCAATGACAACAGGATATACCAAGGCGGCGCGGAATATACGTGCGCTGCTCCGTATGACAGCATTCCGGTATTTGTAAAAGCAGGGGAACTGGAAGACATTTTTTGATCTTATCAGGCAGCCGGGCGGGGCAGGATATCCGCCTGGCAAAGGGATATAACAAGGAAAGCAGGGATGACATATGGGCAACGGTACGATATTTGGTTATGACGGTAAATATGTAAAGGTGATAGATAAGATATTCAATACGATCGTGTTGAGTTTATTCTGGCTGATTGGATGTCTCCCCATCATAACGATCGGCGTATCCACAACTGCCATGTACTATACTGCAGTGAAGGTGATCAAAAAAGAAGAGGGATATGTACTGGAACAGTTTCTAAGATCATACAGAAGAAATTTAAAGGACGGTATTCTTCTCGAAATACTCTTCGCGGCGGTATTATTTATCCTGCAGTTAAATGTGGGAATTTTGCAGGCAGAGACTTCGGGATATATAGGCTTGTTTTTTATCTGTCTGTACTATGGTGTGAGCATTTATGCGGCGGGAATGCTCTGTTATGTATTCCCTGCACTTTCCAGATTTGAGATGCCTATGGGATGGATTTTGAAGCTGTCCATGTTCATGACAGGGCGTTATTTCCTGACAACGGTTGTGCTGCTGTTTATTTTAGTATCCTCTGCTGCGATCGTGGCATGGATACCCTATGCCATGATTGTTGTGCCGGGAGGAGCAGCTTTACTTTGTTCTGAGTTTATGGAGCGGGTACTCAAAAAGCATGAACCTAAAATAGAAGAACTGGAGGAATCACAGCTATGAGATTTACCAATGGATATTGGATGTTAAGAGAAGAAATGACCCCGGCCTATGCCGTAGAATACGCAGGCCATACCGTTAAGGGAGACGAACTGGTCGTTTATCTCCCCGGAAAACATATTGCAGGCAGAGGGGATGCCCTGAACATTCCCATGCTGACCATCACACTTTCAACACCCATGGAGGGGGTCATCAAGGTGTCTGCTGTCCACCATGCAGGCGCGCTTTATAAAGGGCCTTTTGCAGAAATAAAAAATGACCATCCCCATGCGGAAATTACTGAGACAAACGAGAGCCTTTCCTTTGCCAGCGGCAGTCTGAAGGCTGTGATCGACAAAACCCCCCATGCGTACAAGCTGGCTTTTTATGAGGGAGATAAATTCCTGACAGAGTCCAGTTTCCGCAACCTTGCACATATGCAGAACAGGGAAACCGGTAAGAAGTATATGGTGGAACAGCTTCTCATTGATGTGGATGAGTATGTATACGGTCTTGGCGAGCGTTTTACACCGTTTGTGAAGAATGGGCAGACCGTTGAAATGTGGAATGAAGACGGCGGCACAGCCAGTGAGATCGCCTACAAAAATATACCTTTTTATATTACCAACAAGGGATATGGGGTCCTGGTGGACAATGAGGGGGATGTGGCCTATGAGATCGCCAGTGAGAAGGTGGAGAGGATCCAGTTCTCCGTGGAAGGGGAGCGTCTGGACTATTATTTCATCAGCGGGCAAAGCCCAATGGGGACCGTGGAAAAATACACAGAGCTGACCGGAAAACCGGCACTGCCTCCTGCCTGGTCTTTTGGCCTCTGGCTCACCACATCCTTTACCACTGATTACGATGAGGACACCACCTCCGGGTTTATACAGGGGATGGCTGACAGGGATATTCCGCTGCATGTGTTCCACTTTGACTGTTACTGGATGGAGGCCTTTGAGTGGTGTAACTTCAAATGGGACCCCAATGTGACCACAGATCCCAAATCCATGCTGCAGAGATACCATGACAGAGGTCTGAAGATCTGTGTATGGATCAACCCTTATATTGCCCAGAGATCCTGCCTGTTTGAGGAAGGCAGCAAGAAGGGATATCTGGTAAAACGCACAGACGGAAGTGTATGGCAGACGGATTTGTGGCAGCCGGGAATGGGGCTGGTGGATTTCACCAATCCGGATGCCTGCGTGTGGTATCAGAGCAAACTGAAGACACTTCTGGACATGGGTGTGGACTGCTTTAAGACGGACTTCGGTGAGAGGGTGCCTGTAAAGGATATTGCATATTTTGACGGCTCAGACCCGGTAAAGATGCACAATTATTATACATATTTATATAACCAGACCGTGTTCCGGCTTTTGGAGGAAGAAAGAGGAAAAGGAGATGCTGTGCTCTTTGCCCGCTCCGCAACTGTAGGCGGACAGAAATTCCCGGCACACTGGGGCGGTGACTGCTCCGCCACCTATGTTTCCATGGCTGAAACCCTGCGGGGGGGATTGTCCCTTGCTCTTAGCGGTTTCGGTTTCTGGAGCCATGATATCAGCGGATTTGAGCAGACAGCTCCCGCGGATATTTACAAACGCTGGTGCCAGTTCGGGCTTTTAAGCTCACACAGCCGTTTGCACGGTTCTTCCTCTTACCGTGTGCCATGGCTTTTTGATGAGGAAGCCTGCGTGGTGCTGAAAGAGTTTGTCAACCTGAAATGCCGCCTTATGCCGTATCTGTACGGACAGGCTGTACGTGCTCACGAATACGGGACACCGGTTCTGCGGCCTATGTTCCTGGATTTCCCAACAGACAGGGCCTGCGACACACTGGACCGCCAGTACATGTTCGGTTCCTCTCTGCTTGCGGCGCCCATATTTAAACAGTCAGGCGAAGTGGATTACTATCTGCCAAAGGGAACCTGGGTGAACCTGATCACAGGGGAGACAAGAGAAGGCGGCAACTGGTATAAGGAAGTCCATGACTATCATTCCCTGCCATTGATGGTGAAAGAAAATACAATTCTGCCTATGGGAAATAATGATCAGGAACCAGAGTATGATTTTGCGGACGGCGTGACCCTTCTTCTGTCTGTGTTTGCGGATGGAAAAGAAGCGGAAGCGGAAATTCCGGACTGCAGGGGGAATGTGGTGATGAAGGCTCATGCCCGGTGTCATGACGGTGAGATCATGGTACATGTGGATGGTGGAAATGGAAACTATTCGGTAAAGAGCCTTGCGGGACAGACATTTAAAATGGTATAAGAAATGTAACTGTAAAGATGCTGGATAATGACAACAGGATACAAAAAGAGATGGCACAGAACCGTGGGAACTGGTTCTGCGCCATTTTTTTATATTTTACTCCAGATTTAGTTTTTTTGACAAGATATATCTGCTGCCAAAGAAGAAGAAAATACCGGCTAAGAGATACCATACGGTTTCTGCTATAAGAATAGTTTACCACGGTCTCACCGGCACGTGTAACCATTAGGGTCGCTCCGATACCGCCGGGAAGAGTGACTCCGGTAATGATAAGATTTACGATATTGCTTACAATAACAATGCCAAAGAAGGACAGTACAGACCCCATAACTTTATGAGTCTTAAATTGGCTGCCCAGGCAGATGGCAAAGATCAACAGCCCTGTAGAGAAGCAGAAGAAATCAATGAAAATGGACAGCAGATAAATAATGGTATTCATGATATCTGAAAATCCGCTCAGGGAACTGAGGTTTTGCCACATTTGCCGCAATGCATAAGTGACAGCAGGCCAGGTCTCCTTATTGATCAGCAGGATACCGATGGAAATAACTACAAAAATGATGTCAAGTATCGTCCAGATCCAATATATAAACATTTTAGACAGCAAGAGCTGTGTTGGTGTTACCGGAAGCGTGTGGGTCAGGTAGCCCTCATCAGAAAAGAAACTCTTCTGTATATGCATAGCCAGATAGAGCATGGTCATAAGCAGGACTGCCATGATTCCCAAAATATAAACGATCACATAAAACATAGTTGTGATTCCCATGACGGCGTTACTGGAATCAGAGAGAGATTTAGAAAAATAAATTTGAAATCCCATACGCCCGATAAGTGCATAAACTAAAAGCGCTCCGTGTACAATAAATAGTAGTGTGGAAACAGACCTCCACTCATATTTAAATAGTTTCTTTAACATTTGAACACCTCCCGGAACAGACTATCCACAGAAATGCCTTTTGCCTGGCGGATATTGTCCACACTGTCCTGCATACGGATATGGCCGTTCTGAATAAAGATCACGTCATCAAGTATGTTTTCCACATCGGAAATCAAATGGGTGGAAATAAGGATAGTTGCATTTTCATCGTAGTTGTTGATAATGGTAGAAAGGATATAATCCCTTGCCGCCGGGTCCACACCTGCTATGGGTTCATCCAGGCAGTACAGGCTGGCTCTGCGGCTCATGACCAGTATGAGCTGTACTTTTTCCTTGGTACCTTTGGACATGGTGCTTAAACGGTCATTAGGATTGATATTCAGCTTCTGCAGCATGTCATAAGCCCGGGACCTGTCGAAATCTGCATAAAAGTCACAGAAATAGGATATTAAATCTGAGACCTTCATCCAACGGTTCAGATAGGTGCGTTCCGGAAGATAGGATACTATTTTCTTTGTCTCCACACCAGGTGCCTTGCCGTCAATAAAGATTTCGCCTTCCGTGGGAACCAGAAGGCCGTTCAGCAGTTTGATCAATGTGGTCTTGCCGCTTCCGTTAGGGCCCAGCAGACCGATAATTTTACCACGCTCCAGTGATAAGTCGATGTGGTCGAGTGCCAGTTTATTGCCGTAACGTTTTGACAGGCCCCGGCAATCTAAAATCGTACTCATTTTTTCTCCTCCTCGCTCACTTTTTGGATCAGCCCTATAATGTCCTCTTTAGACAGGCCTATTTTTTCCATTTTTTCAAGAAACTCTTTGATTTGTTCAGAAGCTAGTTCTGTTTTCAGATCATCTATCATACTAAGGTCCTCCGTAATGAATCTTCCGCTGGTTCTCTGGCTGTATACCAGATTGGTACGTTCCATCTCTGACAAGGCTTTCTGCATTGTGTTGGGATTCACACCAGCGGTCTGTGCCAGATCCCGCACAGATGGAAGTTTACTCCCCGGCGGGTAGATGCCGGCGATGATATCCGTTGTGATACGTTCGATCAGTTGTACATAGACTGGCCGATCTGGATTTAGTTTCCACGACATATAATGTAACACCTCCTGTATTACTGTACTAATTGATTAATACAATAATACGCGTTTGAAGGGCCATTGTCAATAGGTTTTAAAAAAAATACAAAAGAATTTGAAAAACACTCTATTTAGGCATTGCAATTCCCAAATTATATGTTACAATATTGTTACGGAAAAATTAAAAGGTGAGAGTATGAACTTATACGAAGCGATATTTTCAAGGAAATCAGTCCGAAGCTATGAGATGGAGCCGGTGAAGGCTGCTCTGCTGAGTGAGATCAAAGAGTATTACAGCCAGATTGAAGGGTTAAATCCCGGTATCCATACGGAGATTTCTATTATAGATAATACTAAGGGACAAAATAAAAGAATACATCTTCTGGGGGTGAAGGCTCCATACTATATTGCCTTTTACTCAGAGGAGAAAGACCGCGCCATGATGAACGCGGGTTATATTATGGAGCAGCTAGCGCTCTTTATGTGTGCCAAAGGTCTGGGAACCTGTTTTTTAAGCGGTGTGAAGCCAAAGGCAGGGAATCCGCACAAGGGGAATCTGAAATTTGTGATCCTTATGGCGTTTGGATACAGCCGGGGCAGCCATACCAGAAAGGCCGTGGAGGCCAAGCGGATGGACCTGCAGGATCTCTGTGTGTACAAGGAGGTTCCCAGGCAGTGGATGAAGCAGCTTCTGGATTCCGCGCGCCTGGCGCCGTCTAGTTTGAACAGTCAGCCATGGCGGTTTGTGGTTTACGATAATAGAATCCATGTATTTGCCAAGAAGCATAATATGAACCACCTGGGCAAATATGAGGAATTTAATTTTGGTATCATGTTTTCTCATCTTATGATCGTTGCTGAAGAATTGTGGCTGGACGTGGATTTGATCCGTCTGGAGGATATTACGCATAAGAATTTCCCGAACAGCCAGTATATATTGAGTGCTATTTTAAGGACGTGATCCAGGATCATGTCCTTTTCTGTTTTTTATGATGGACAATTAGGCATACAGCGGTATATTGTGTAAAGAGACGGCTCTTGGACCCAGAGGGCGGAATCCCGTGAGATGGAATGCATCGGCACCGGGGCCGCTCCTGCCTGATAAGAACCCCGGGCCAAGTCGGCTCGAAGTTGAACCGTAGGAAAAGAAAAGCGCCCCAACGGCACAGAGCCAGACGAGCGCATAAATGACAGGATTCGACTATTACACTTGCTATTTTGGTTATAGAAATAATGCAATAGCGCAATAGACAAGTAGCAGCGCCATAATAAAATTAACACTTTTCGTATGTTTGGAAAGATACTTGCAAAAAAACCAACCAAACAGCGCCCACACAAAAGAACCAGAGGCCCCTATCAGTGCCAAAAGAATTGTAAACCCAGCGATAGCCCCAAAGGAGTGATAAACGGGCAAAATATAAAGCGTCATAGCAGTAATTGCATAAATGTAAATTTTCGGATTGGCAAACTGCAATACCATACCGGAAAGAAAACTAGCCGCATTACCGCTGTCAGCACTCGGATCAATAGAACTCTTCCAGACTTTCCACGCAAGATAAAGCATATAGACAGCCCCTAAGACCTGCATAATAATCTTTACCTTCGGGAGCATGGTAAAAAGTGTTGTACTGAAAATTGAACAAACCGTCATGACAATAGTAAATCCAGCGAGTATTCCAAGATTAAAACGGAAACTGCGGCGAAAACCAAGCCGTATTGCATTACTCATAGATAGTAAATTGTTAGCTCCGGGTGTATATGCCGTAATAAAACAATAAATCAGAAAATCGGATAAATAAAACAATTTGGGCCTCCTATACCTCCATAAAATGGAAGGTTTCTATTTGAAAAATGATAGATAGCCGCTGATAAAAATAATCAGCACAATAATTGGTAGAATGTAACTTATGTACTTCCTTGCAAATTTGGGATATGGCAACCCTTTTCCGATTAAAGTTTCTTTATAAAAGTTATCCCATCCCCAACCATAACGGCGCGTGCAGAATAGAAGAAAAACCAAACTGCCTAAAGGAAGCAGATTATTACTTAAAATAAAATCCTCCAAGTCAAGTATCGTTGAGCCAACCCCCAGTGGTTGAAAACTGCTCCATAGGTTAAAGCCGAAAATACAAGGGAGCGAAAGCACAAAGAGCAAAACAAAGTTGATGAGAGCAGCCTTTTTTCGGCTCCATCCTGTCGCGTCCATCATATAAGTTATAATGTTTTCAATGACTGCAATAACTGTGGAGACAGCGGCAAAAACCATAAACAGAAAGAAAAGAGTTCCCCAAAGTCGGCCCTTATTCATCACATGAAAGATATTTGGCAACGTGATGAAAAGAAGATTTGGTCCGCTATCCGGCTCAACTCCGAAGCTAAAACATGCCGGAAAAATGATCAGGCCAGCCAGCAACGCTACTACGGTATCAAGAACTCCCATATAGAGAGCGTTGCTTGTCAGAGAATGGCTTTTGTCTATGCGGCTCCCAAATACGGACAGCGTTCCAATACCGATACTCAAAGTAAAAAATGCCTGCCCCATAGCCGCAAAGATACACTCCGATAAACCAATCTTCTGCATAGTCCTAAAGTCAGGATATAAATAGTAGTGCAGACCATTTTCCGCGTTTGGCAAAGTAACCGACCTTACAGCCAAAACTATCAAAAGGCCGAATAACAAAGTCATCATCACTTTTGTAACCCGTTCAACACCCTTTTGTAAACCTATTGAGCATATCCCGAATGATATGCTGATAATAACTGCTGTGCATATTATCATGGCGGCAGGATTGCCTCGCAAATCCCAAAATACATTTGCCACTTCATGAGAAGTGAGCCCCAATATTCCTCATTTTCAGGCTCAAATTGACGTGAAAAATACCCCATAATACCAGATACAATTTCCCCTTGAAGTAAATGGAAATCACCCTGATCGTAGTTCCTTAGCAATTCACGTGCCTCATTAAGTTTTGGTACCATTTTTGATCACTCTCCTCTTTACAATCCTTATTGGAAACTATATAATAATACAAAAAGAATAATATATTGCACTGTTACGATATAATAATACATCTTGTGCATTATATTGTCAATAGAGAGGAGAGATTTTTATGGATCCTATGAATTTGATTATCGCTAAAAACATTCGGAGGCTGCGCGAAGAAAACAAACTTAGCATGGACGAACTGTCAAGATTAAGTGGTGTCAGTAAAAGTATGCTTGCACAGATAGAACGTGGGGAGGGAAATCCAACTATATCTACACTCTGGAAACTCTCAAATGGTATGAAAGTACCTTTTGACGCTCTAACACTTCGTCCCAAAAGTCCTTATGAAATTGTAAAAACTTATGAATTACAACCGTTACTAGAAGATGGGGGGAGGGTCAAAAACTATTCTATCTTTCCGGATGATGAAAACCGTAGATTTGCAGTCTACTATCTGGAATTAGACGAGGAAAGTTATTGGGAATCAGAGTCTCACCTAAAAGGAACTACGGAATTTATTACAATATTTGCGGGGTGTATTGAAATTAACGCAGATGGTCAACATTTTACCGTTAATAAAGGTGAGAGTATACGGTTTAGAGCTGATACTGTGCACTCATATAGGAACGTTGGAAATGAGACAGCACTTTTGCATATGATACTTTACAATCCGTAATTATTTTGTGTACTTATAGCGCCGCGCTAAACGGCAGGCGGTGCAAGTGTCTATACACTACGCCGGACCTCCCTGTACTCGGCGTAGAGCTCCTTTTTCTCCGCCGTCAGCTTGCGGCATTCCTCTTTGAGCGTATCCATTTTGGGGAGCTTCGCGCCGTTTAGCATGGCCCTGGTCGCCCGCGCCGCCCGGATGAATCAGGCGTATCGGTCAAGAACGGCTTTCATGGCGGTGCTTCTCCATTTCCCGGCGTAGTGTGCTTATCAGCTTTTCCAAATAGAAGGCGTTGCGCTTCTTATCGGCCTCCGCCGTGTATTTATAGTTTGGGTGCTTTTTCAGGTCATACATCGGGGAAAAGAACGGGCGCAGGCCCCGCGTCCGGCTCTCTGTGTACATGGAGATTGTCTCTTTTCCCAGTACCTCCCAGATTTCCTTAATCGAGGAGTGTTCCCGGCCCCCGAGGAAAAGGCCTTACTCTGGCTCATGGCCTGGTAAAATAAGCAAATACTGTACTCACGCGACCTTATAACAGCGCAGATTTTTTCGAGCTGGAGCACCTAGCCCGTATTCGCGGCCTCGTCCCACAACAGAACCTTTGATATCCATCAGCCCTCTGTGTTTATAAAACTGCCATCCTGGAAAAATGCAGGAACTTCTGGAAGAGCTAGTGAGAAAAGCGGGGAGTGTTTATGCATAGAAAAATGCAGAACGTAAAAGGACGGGCATCTTTCAAAGATGTCCGTCCTTTTGACAAAAAAATAGAGCGCGAGACGGGACTCGAACCCGCGGCCTCGACCTTGGCAAGGTCGCGCTCCACCAACTGAGCCACTCGCGCATGTCTTAACGACAAGACATAATATACTATACCTTTCGCCAAATGTCAACATGTTTTTGGAAAATAATTTAAAAAATTTTCCAGAAGAATTTGCTGACAAGCAACAGTTCAGTAGTAAACGGTCTTCTAAAAGGAAATCATCAAAGAGGGAGGGCAGGGGAAGGACCGGAGAATATGGGAATAGGGGTAAAAAAAGGAGGGCCGGACTTTTTAAAAGCCCGGCGTATGAAAAAGAAAATTTTTATATAAAGGTGATTACCTTTCTATGTATCTAATATTAAACCACAAATGTGATGAAACTGTGGTGAAATATTAAAAGAATTGTGAATGGAATTTGAATGTTTTGTGAAAGGGATTTATTGCAAGAAGAATTATACAAAATAATTTACCATTATGCTCAATTTATGCTATAATAGACGAAAAGCTGGTCAGACGCCCTCAGGCGCCTGGGGTTTCGTAAGAGGCCGGGCGGCGGGCAGAGAGCAGCACTGCATTAGGAGGTGCTTCATTATGAAAATGATATTTGCGATCGTGCACAAAGAAGATGAAGGATTCGTGGTAGAACGTCTGAATAAGGAACGCATCAGTGTGACAAAGCTTGCCAGTACAGGCGGATTTTTGAGAAAAGGAAATGCCACGCTGATGATAGGTACTGAGGACGACAAAGTGGAAATGGTGCTCCAGGTCATCAAGGAGGAGTGTTCCAGAAGAAAAGAGATGCTCATCAACCCAACCTACTCGGCTGGAACAAAAGGCCCGGTACTGGGATATTCCGCGCCGCCGGTCACTATTGATGTGGGCGGGGCTACCGTATTTATCGTGAATGTGGAACAATATCTGAAACTGTAAAGGCGGATACAAGAGATGATAGGAACACTGGTAAACTGCGCAACTATTTTGACAGGGAGTTTTATAGGCAGCCGACTGAAAAAGGGAATCAGGGAAGAACATCAGGAGATCATGATGCAGGCTATGGGGCTGGCAGCCACTGCGTTGGGGATCAATGCCATAGTCAAGTATATGCCCCAGAGTGAGTACCCGGTCCTGTTTATTGTGAGTCTGGCTCTTGGCGGGCTTCTTGGAGAGAAGATACATCTGGAGGACAGGTTTAAAAAGTTTGTCACCGGCTTTTCCAATGGGAACCTGGCACAGGGGCTTTCCACAGCCATACTGCTGTTCTGCGTGGGCACGCTGTCTATTCTGGGGCCCATGGAGAGTGCTTTGAAAGGGGACAATACTTACCTGTTTACCAATGCCATGCTGGATTTTGTGACGTCTTCTGTGCTGGCGTCCACGTTTGGATTGGGAATTGCGCTGGCTGCTATTGTTTTATTTTTCTGGCAGGGATTTTTCTACTGCCTGGCGCTGCTGCTTTCAGGGGTTATGAGTCCGGCGATCATGGCGGAGATCTCTATCATCGGAGGCATCCTGATCTTCAGTTCCGGCCTCAGCATTTTGGGGATCAAGAATTTCAGAACCATGAATATGCTGCCGGCATTTCTGGTTCCGGCAGTGTTCTTTATCATCAAATCATTTTTATAAACAGAAGATCCATACCCATTTTACCGGGGGACAGGATACGGCAGAAGAAAGGGGATAGACATCGTGGTCAGAAAGACAAATGTAGTGGCACAGCAGAATGTGCGGGGCGGAGAGGGAACCGTGGAATTCCATCACATCCTGAAGGAGGAAGAGCTTTACGGGCATGGAAAGCTATATGCAAAAGTAGTGTTAAAGCCTCACAGCTCCATCGGCATGCATCAGCACGTGGGCAATACAGAACCTTATTTTGTGCTGAAAGGAACCGGGGTTTTCGTGGACAATGACGGCAGCCGCACAGAGGTGCATTCCGGGGATGTATGTGTCATTGAACCGGGACAGAGCCACAGCATGGAGAACAACACGGACGAAGATTTTGAAATGATGGCGCTGATCTACAACGAGGCGGCAAAATAACCGAAACAAATTTTAGGAGGGGAAACCCCTCTGATAAAATCTGACAAAAAGGACGTTTTCACGTGGGTGGAAATGTCCTTTTTTGTAAAATCCACTTGTGAAACATAATATATAATGTTAAAATTATCACATAAGCATATGCTTGTGTATGTTTCTAATTACATACAAAAATTTCAGGAAAAAAGCGGAGGAATTCAAGATGAAGAAACTGAAAGTGACCAAAGGCGCAAAGTGTATGGCATGTCTGGAGTGTGTAAGAGCCTGTTCAACAAGCTTTTATAAGGAGTTTGACCCGGACAAATCCTGTATCCAGATCATTGACAAAAAGGGCGACGCAAAACCAATGGTCTGCGTACAGTGCGGAAAATGCGCAGAAGCCTGTCCGGAGGGCGCGATCACACAGAATGCAAAGGGCGTTTACATGATCAGCAAGAAAAAATGTACCGGATGCGGCAAATGTGTTGAGGCATGTCCTTTCCATGTAATGGTAAAAGCAGAGGAGTCACCTACAAGCAGCAAATGTATCGCTTGCGGTATCTGTGCGAAAGCATGTCCGATGGACGTACTGGAAGTTGTAGAAGGCTAAGCATATGTAAGGAGGCTGCCGCAGTTACTGTGCGGCAGCCTTTTGGGTTTCCGGATGATTGAAAATTGGCGGCAGGGGACCTTGCTGTCTTAAAAAGGGGGTTTTTACATGGTACATGGCACAGCAGTGCTGAAATCAGAATACGACGGACTGGGGCTGTCTGTCTTGTGGGTAGTGCCAAAAGAGGGAAGTAAGGGCGTGGTTCAGATTTCCCATGGCATGAGCGAGCATAAGGAGAGGTATCTGCCGTTTATGGAATATCTGGCAGAGAGGGGATACATTTGTGTGATCCATGACCACCGGGGGCATGGGAAAAGTGTACATAATCAGGAAGAACTGGGATATCTCTACGGCGGAAAGAATAAAGCCATGGTGGAAGACCTGCATCAGATCACTTTGTGGATCAAGGCGATATTTCCCAAATTGCCGGTGTATCTGCTGGGACACAGTATGGGTACCCTGGCAGCCAGGAATTACCTGAAATATTTTGACAATGAACTGGAAAAGCTGATCCTGACCGGACCGCCCTGCCAGAACCCGGCGGTGGACCTGGGCCTTCTCATTGCCAGGCTGCAGAAACAGAAAAAGGGAGGACGATATCCCAGTAAACTGCTGGAGGCCATGTCCTTCGGTTCCTTTGCCCGCCGTTTTGCAGGGGAGAAGAGCCGCTTTGCCTGGATCTGTTCGGATGAGGAAGTGGTGAAAGCGTATGAACAGTCCCCCCTGTGTGGCTTTACTTTTACAGCAGATGGGTTTGAGGGACTGTTGATGCTGCTCAAGGAGACATACAGTAAGGACGGATGGAGACTGCAGAACCCGGAGCTGCCTATTTTGTTCCTGGGAGGCCGGGATGACCCTTGTATCGGAAACGGAAGAAAGTTTGTCAAGGAGCTTCAGCATATGAAACAGGTGGGATATACACATGTGACAGGAAAGCTCTATCCGGGGATGCGCCATGAGATTTTGAATGAGAAAAATAAATTGACAGTATTCCAAAATATTTATCAATATCTGGAAAAATAAGGTGATTATTTTGAAATTATCTCCAACATCCCGGTTGAAAAACAAAAAAGATAATGTTATAGTTAATTTGTATTTATAAAAGAAGTACATATGTTATCAAAAGGAGGATGAGCATGAAGAAGAAAATTTTAGGTATCTTATTGTCTCTGACCATGGCCGGCGCAATGCTGGCAGGCTGCGGACAGCAGCAGGGAGCAGAGGACAAGAAGGAAGAGACCAAAAAGGAAGAAACCAAGACAGAAGATACCAATACGGACAAAGCGGACAATGCGGACAAGCAGGACGACAAAGCTGACGACACCAAGGCAGAAGGAACCGGCAAGTTTGCCCCTGTTGCCAAAGAGGATCTGAAAGTGGGTGTTATCCATATCACTGACCCGGCAGAGGGTTCCGGATACACATATACACATGATCAGGGTATTGTGGAGATGCAGAAAGAACTGGGACTTGACGACAGCCAGATCATCCGCAAGAACAATATCCCCGATACAGACCCGACTAAGACAGAGCAGGCGATCAGAGAGTGTATAGAGGATGGATGCCAGATCATTTTTGCCACAAGCTTTAACTACATGGATACCTGTGAACAGCTTGCGCAGGAATTCCCGGATGTGATTTTCTCTCACGGCACAGGATATAAGTCCAATGACACAAACTTCAACAACTATTTCGGAAGAATTTATCAGGCCAGATACTTATCCGGTATTGTTGCTGGTATGAAGACAGAGAGCAACAAAATTGGTTATGTTGCAGCTATGGGTTCTGAGAACTCTGAGGTTACCGGCGGTATTGATGCTTTTGCCATCGGTGTTGCGGAAGTAAACCCGGATGCGGAAATCCACGTAAAAGTTACGAACAGCTGGTTCTCCCCCACAGAGGAGACCAATGCGGCAAAAGCTTTGATCGCAGCAGGCTGTGATGTGATCGGACAGCACTGTGATACACCGAATCCCCAGACAGAGGCAGAAGCAGCAGGCGTATGGGGCGTTGGTTATAACTCAGATATGAGCAAGGATGCTCCGGCAGCAACACTTACCTCTGTTATCTGGAACTGGGGTGTATATTATAAACAGGCCGTACAGAAAGTGATCGACGGAACATGGACACCGGAAATTTATTTCGGCGGCATGGATGACGGTCTTGTAGATATCACACCGATCAATGAGGAACTGTGCGCACCGGGAACCAAAGAAAAAGTGGAAGAAGCCAGAAGAAAGATCATGGAAGAAGGCTTCAATGTATTTGACGGTGTCCTGGAGACAAACGACGGCAAAGCTGTAGGTACAGAAGGCGGTACACTGGATGATGCGACCATCACCGGAGGCATCAACTGGTATTACAAGAATGTGGTTGTAGATTAATGGTAATGGATCAGTCAGGCCTGTGCATTGACTGCGCCGGCTGTGTATAAGGGCAGCGGCAGGTATTTGCCAAGAGGGAATACAAAATGTGAAAAATCATTTTGTATTCCTTCTTTTCTTATGATACAATTATTCTGTATGTTTGTGTCTAAAATTGTAACGGATGGTGTATGCGTTACCAAAACAGAAAGAAACGAGAGGTGACACAGTTGGCTTTAGACAAGGTAGAGAATGCCATTGAGCTGAGAGGTATCACAAAGACATTTGGCAGTGTTGTGGCGAATGACCATATTGACCTGGATGTCAGAAGAGGAGAGATCCTTGCACTTCTGGGTGAGAATGGTTCCGGAAAGACCACATTGATGAATATGATTTCAGGCATTTACCACCCGGATGAGGGGAGTATCCATGTAAACGGCAGGGAAGTAGTGATCAATTCCCCTATGGATGCAAAAAAGCTGGGAATCGGCATGATCCATCAGCATTTTAAACTGGTGGATGTGTTTTCTGCCATGGATAATGTGGTGATCGGTGCAGAGGGAAAGAGGATCAAGCCAAAGGAGCTGAAGGAAAAAATCCTGGAGCTGACCCAAAAGTTTGGTCTTGAGGTTGACCCGGAGAAGAAAATATACAATATGTCCGTCAGCGAGAAGCAGACCGTGGAAATTTTGAAAGTCCTGTACAGAAATGCTGACATATTGATCCTGGATGAGCCCACCGCAGTGCTCACACCCCAGGAAACACAGAAGCTCTTTGCAATATTGAGAAGAATGAAAGAGCAGGGAAGTGCTATTATCATCATCACCCACAAGCTGAATGAGGTTATGGAAATCAGTGACCGGGTGACCATTCTGAGAAAAGGCAGAAGTATTGATACGGTAAATACGGCAGAATCCAACGAAAAGCAGCTTACCGAGCTGATGGTTGGCCGGCCGGTCACTTTGGAGATAGACCGTCCTAAGTGCGAAAATGTACACATAAGATTAAAAGTGGTGGATCTGTCTGTAAAAAAAGCGGACGGAACCACTGCCCTGAAAGATTTGTCTTTTGAAATAAAGGCAGGGGAGATCCTGGGTGTGGCAGGCATTGCAGGAAGCGGGCAGAAGGAACTGTGCGAAGCCATTGCAGGTCTGCTGCCTGTGGAGACAGGGGCGATCCTGCACAACAAGGAGAATATTATAGGAAAGACGCCAAAGCAGATCAATAACTTAGGCATCAGCCTTGGCTTTGTTCCCGAGGACAGGCTGGGCATGGGGCTTGTGGCCTCCATGGGTATGGTGGACAATATGCTGCTGAAATCCTATGACAAGGCAAAGGGGATCTTTGTGGACAGAAAGCCCGCCAAAAAGCTGGCTGAGGAGCTGGTGGAGCGTCTGGAGATCATGACGCCAAATGTGGAGACACCTGTGCGCCTGCTCTCCGGCGGCAATGTGCAGAAGGTACTGCTGGGAAGAGAGATTGAATCGGAGCCGTCCGTTTTGGTCACAGCCTACCCTGTCAGGGGCCTGGATATTAATTCTTCCTACACAATTTATGATCTGCTGAATGAGCAGAAGAAGAAAGGCGTTGCTGTTATGTTTATCGGTGAGGACCTGGATGTGCTTCTGGAGATTTCGGACAGGATCATGGTCCTCTGCCATGGAGAGGTGACCGGTATCGTGGAGGCTGCGGCAGTCACAAAAGAAGAGCTGGGCCTCATGATGACAGGCTCAAAAAGGGAAGGGGTGAAGGCTGATGGATGAGACAAGGAAGAAAGAGCCTCTGATTCGTGTTGAAAAGAGAAAAGAGCGCCCCGCAAAACAGGTGCGGCTGTTGCGTCTGGCTTCGGTACTGCTTGCCATTGTAGCCGGCGGCCTCTTTATTCTCTGTATTGGATATAATCCGTTTTCTGTATATGCAACCATTGTCTCTGGCGCGTTCAGAAGCAGCATGGCATTCCAGGCCACAATTAAAGTGATGGTGCCCCTGCTCATACCTGCCCTGGGACTTACCCTGGCATTTAAGATGCGTTTCTGGAACATAGGAGCTGAGGGACAGATCATCATGGGCGCAGTGTTTGCCACATTTTTTGCCCTGTTCTGCTGGGACTTCCCGCATTGGCTGCTCATGATCTGCATGTTTTTGGCAGGTATGCTGGGTGGTGCCCTGTGGGGGATCATTCCTGCGTTCTTTAAAGCAAAATTTGGTACCAATGAGACACTTTTTACACTGATGCTGAATTATATCGCACTGTATCTCATCTCCTTTTTAAGAGATGGCCCATGGCAGGACCCCAATTCATCAGGCTTTCCAAAGATCGCAAGGTTTGGGGAGAACGCGCAGCTTGACAAACTGTTCGGCGTGCATGTGGGATGGCTGATCGGGCTTGTGCTGGTAGCAGTGGTGTACATTTACCTGAAATACACAAAACAGGGATATGAGATCAGCGTGGTAGGCGAAAGCCGTGCCACGGCCCAGTACGCGGGTATGAATTACAAGAAGATCGTACTGCGCACCATGGCTTTCTCAGGCGCTATCTGCGGTATTGCAGGTATGGTGCAGGCCAGCGGTTCTGATTTGACACTCACCACGTCTGTGGCAGGCGGTGTGGGGTTCACAGCCATTATCGTGGCGTGGCTGGCCCAGCTTAACCCGGTGGGGATTTTGGTGGTATCTTTCTTATTCAGTGTGCTGGAAAAGGGAAGTACGGTCATGCAGTCCTCCTACGGACTGTCCGCATACTCTGCTGACGTGCTGCAGGGGATCATCCTGTTTTTTGTACTTGGATGTGAATTCTTTGTCAGATACCGGTTTGTTACCCGTAAGAAGGGAGGTAAGGCGTAATGGATTTTTTTACTAACTTTTTTGTGGCGGCGGTCCTTGCCGGTACTCCGCTTTTATTCGGGATTTTAGGTGAGATCATCAATGAAAAATCAGGCCATCTGAATCTGGGTGTGGAAGGTATGATGTCCATCGGTGCATGCGCGGGATTCATGATGGGATATAAGACAGATAATCTGCTTTTGGCCCTGGCGGCTGCATTTGCGGCGGGTATGCTGGGAGCCCTTATCTATGCTGTGCTCACGGTGACTTTTATGGCGGATCAGAATGTTACCGGTCTGACCCTCACCATTTTTGGTATTGGACTGAGCAACTTTTTTGGTGATTTTGTCAGGGAAAAGACAGGGGCTGCCTCCCTGAAACTGCCTGCGGGCATTCTGGACAGCCTTGGCAAGGTGGATATTCCGGTGCTGTCGGATATCCCGGTGCTGGGTAAATTGTTTTTCAATTATAATATCTTTGTTTATCTCGGAATTGTTGCAGCCATTCTGTGCGGTATATATCTGCACAGGACGAAAGCAGGCCTGAATATCCGCGCAGTGGGTGAAAATCCCGCGGCTGCAGATGCGGCAGGCCTTCCGGTAACAAGGCTGAAATATATGAACCTGATGCTGGGCGGAGGGATCTGCGGTATTGGCGGTGCCTACTGTTCCATGATCATCTGTAACGGTGTATGGATCAGCAACTGTGTAAACGGTCTTGGATGGATTGCCGTTGCGCTTGTTATCTTTGCCACCTGGAACCCAAATAAGGCTGTGTTTGCGGCGCTGGTGTTCGGTGCATTCAGTGTGCTGAAATACTATGTGCCAAAATCAGTCATCAAGATACCGGACTCCATTTTTGATATGGTGCCGTTCTTTATGACAATACTTGTGCTGATTGTCACATCCATCCGTTCTTCTAAGGAAAATTCCCAGCCGCAGTCCTGCGGTGTGAATTATTTCCGCGAGGAGAGATAAGGATTCACGAAAGAAAAGCCAGATTCCCGGGCGGGAGCCTGGCTTTTCGTGAAGGTACAGGAGAGTGTCAAAAATATGTGGATAGGAGGCAGGATATGTCAACAAAATCAGAGCTTCTGAAGCTGCTTGAGAGTCACAGGGGAGAATATCTGTCCGGGGAGGAACTGGCGTTAAGGCTTGGATATTCCAGAACAGCGGTGTGGAAGGCTATGAAAAGCCTCCGTGAGGAGGGATACCGGATCGCGGCTGTGAATAACAGAGGATATGCCCTTGAGACGGATAATGATATTTTGTCTGTGGAGGCAGTGAAAATACATCTGGAGCACCCGGATGTGTTTATGCAGGTGGAAAAGGAGATCTCATCCACCAACCAGTATTTGAAAAAAAGAGGGATTGAGGAGAACCTTCCCCATGGTTCTTTTGTGGCAGCGGAGGCCCAGACAGAGGGGAAGGGCAGGCGTGGGCGCAGCTTTTACTCCCCCGCGGGCAGCGGCCTCTATTTAAGTGTGCTGATGCGGCCAAAGAGAACGGCCCAGGAGAGTCTGACACTGACGGCAGCGGCAGCAGTTGCTGTCTGCCGGGCCGTGGAGCAGATTTGCGGTGTCTTTCTGGGCATCAAATGGGTCAATGATTTATATTTGGGAGAGCGGAAAGTCTGTGGTATCCTCACAGAGGCTGTCACGGATTTTGAGACCGGGGATATTGAACTGGTGATCGTGGGGATCGGCCTGAATCTTCGTATGCCGGCAGGCGGTTTTCCCAAGGGTTTATCCGGTACCGCCGGGGCTGTATTGGAGGATGATGAGTATGTGAACAGGAACCTGCTGACTGCCGGAATCATTAATTATCTGCTTGAGGAGGCAGAGAAGGAGGGGATTCCGGAGGAGTATATATCCAGAAATATCGTACCCGGCAGACACGTCCGGGTAGCTTACGGTACACAGGTGAGAAGTGTGGAGGCGGAAAAGATCCTGCCGGACGGCAGGCTTCTGATCAAAAACGAACAGGGGGAGGAAGAAATCCTTCCATGTGGGGATGTGTCACTGAACCTCCATGAGGACAGAGAATGATCAGCCGCGGCGTCTGTTTTTACTTCTGCTTCGGCGCAGGGCGTTCCAGCAGAGAAACTGTACCAGAAGAATGCCTGCAAAAGCACCGATGCTGTCTATCATCACATCCCTTTTAGAGGGGCCTCTTCCCGCTACAAAGGACTGGTGGAATTCGTCGGTGCAGGCAAATCCCACACTGATGATCCCTGCAAATAGAATCAGTAATATACCCCGCAGCCCGTAAACATACAGGGGAAGGGACACACAGACAGCCAGTACAAAGTATTCACTCATGTGTGCCAGCTTCCTGACCGGGGTGTGGATCTTGTCTGTGTAGTAGGCGATCCGTTCTTCGCTCATATGTTTGTTTAATATTTTATCTGCTGTTACAATGACTTCATGGCTTATTTTATAGCTGAGATTACCGGATTGTGCGCCCGTCTGGCTGGAAAAAGAAAAGATCATGTACATGACCAGCAGTGCCGGGAGAAAAGAAAACGGCTTCAACAGCAGTATGAAAAATTTCTTCATATTTGTTTCCTCATTTGTCTTTATAAATTTACGGATAACTGCTCAGCATCCTTGCGGAACGGCTTTTGACCATGGGTTGTCTGCCCGGCTTCAAAAGGCTGTCTTACGGTCAGCACAGTGAATGCCCAGGCCTGCTGAATAGTTACATTTATGGTTACCTTCTGGTGACTATATCATGTTTTGGGGGCAGTGTAAAGTACATGGATCGGGCAAAGAGGAACAAAAATTTTTGGAAAAACAGTTTGACAAGGAAAAAGAACAGTTTTATACTTAGTAATAAATAGAATGAAAAAGGCAGAGAAAAGAAGAGTACATTCTGCAGACTGGCAAAGAGAGCTTCGGTTGGTGAGAAGAAGCGCAGCAGGCTGAATGGAAGATGGTCTTGGAGCCGCGTACCGACTGCAGAAGTATAGGCTACGATGGGAGCGCCCATTACAGCGCCGGAGTATAAGGAAATACATGGAGTGGTTTGGATTTCCCGTACTTGCAAAGGTCAGCATCGTGAGGTGCGGATAAATCAAGGTGGTACCACGAAGCGTAATGCTCTCGTCCTGATTGTATTTACAATTAAGGATGGGAGCTTTTTTTTGGCCGCTTTGTACTTTTTTATTGCCGGAAAAGGAGGAGATTATGAGTAAACAGACACAGGAAACAGGAGGGGCGCCCAAATGGTCGGGCAGCTTCGGATTTATTATGGCAGCAGCAGGGTCTGCTGTGGGAATGGGAAACTTGTGGCGTTTCCCAATGCTTGTGGGGGAGAGCGGAGGCGGTGCCTTTGTCCTGGTATACCTCATCTGCATTTTTCTGGTGGGCATTCCGCTGATCATCGCTGAGATCAGTATTGGCCGAGCAGGAGGAAAAGATGCCTTTGGAAGCTATAAGGCCCTGAACGCCAAATGGGGCGGCGTGGGTATACTGGCTGTGATCACAAGTTTTATCGGACTTTCTTATTATGCTGTTCTGGGCGGCTGGGTCATCCGGTATATTTTTGTTTCTGTGACAGGACTGCCGGAGAGCAGCGAAGCGTTTTTTATGTCATTCACAGGTAATACAGGAAGCCAGGTTATCTATTATCTGGTATTTATGGTTATAACTGTGGCAATTGTTGTGATGGGAATTCAGAAAGGAATTGAAAAATCATGTAAGATCATGATGCCTCTTCTGATTGTCTGCCTGATCGTCATTGTCATTCGCTCCTGTACCCTTCCTGGCGCAGGGGAAGGGATTAAGTTCTTCCTGAAACCGGACTTCTCCAAACTGACACCGGGAGCTTTCCTGTCAGCACTTGGACAGGTGTTTTTCTCCCTGTCACTGGGAACCGGAGCTACCATTACATACGGGGCATATCTGGGGAAAAACCAGAATATACCTAAGAGTGCCGTTAGTATTGCATTTTTCGACACCATGGTGGCTATGATCGCGGGGTTTGCCATTCTTCCGGCTGTATTTGCCTTTGGCTTCTCACCCACAAGCGGACCGAGCCTGATGTTCCAGACCCTTCCCGCAGTTTTTGACGAGATGACAGGAGGAAAGATTTTTGGAGTTGTATTCTTTGTGTTAGTGCTTTTTGCAGCGGTTTCTACCAGCATTGCATTTTTGGAGGTAGTGGTTTCCTTTGCTGTGAATACCTTTAAAGTCAGCCGCGCAAAGGCTTCCGTGATTTCCGCAGTGCTGATCACCTGCCTGGGTATTCCATGTGCCCTGAGCTTTGGAATCTGGAGTGACATCAAGATCGCAGGAAAAACCTTCTTTGACATGGGAGATTACCTGGTGTCCAATGTATCTCTGCCAATCGGCGGAATCCTGGCCTGTATCTTTATCGGCTGGGTGTGGAAGAGCAAAAACGCAGAGAAGGAAGTTACGAATGAAGGGAAGATCAGCTTTAAGCTGGTTTCTGTATGGTCAGTGCTGATCAAATTTGTGCTGCCGGTTGTGATTTTCATTATTTTTGTGACTTCCAATCCGTGGATTATAGATCTGTTTCAGTAAAAAAGAACGTTAGCCGCCCGGATGTATGGTATCTGCCGCATCCGGGCGGCTCTTAGAGATGCGTGTTCTCAAAATAACAGTTGTCAAATATTTTCACGGAAGTTATAATAAAGTGGCAGTATATTGTCAACAGAAAATCAGCAAGCCCCAATAATATATTGAAAGAGATAAAATAACGGCAGAAACGAGATAAAAAACTAAATAAATATGCTTAGAAATCTCTCTGGACTTGCCGAGATGGAATGAAACAAATAGAAAAGCGAGGATGAGACATGAGTCAGGCAGATCATATTTTTATGGATATGTGCCGTGATATCCTGGAAAACGGCACGGATACAAAGGGCGAGAAGGTCCGCCCAAAATGGGAGGATACCGGGGAAAGTGCCTACACCATCAAACGTTTTGGGGTGGTGAACCGGTATGATTTGAGAAAAGAATTTCCAGCCCTGACACTGCGCAGGACGGCTCTCAAAAGCTGCATGGATGAGATCCTCTGGATATACCAGAAAAAATCCAACAACATTCACGAACTGAAATCTCATATCTGGGATGCATGGGCGGATGAAAACGGCTCCATCGGAACCTGCTACGGAGATGTGGTGGGGAGAAAGTTCATCTATAAAGGGGAGGAGACCGACCAGATGGATTACGTTCTTCGACAGTTGAAGGAGAATCCCTACAGCCGCAGGATCATGACAAACCTGTATCAGTTTGAATACCTGAACAGCGGCGCCCTGGACCCTTGCTGTTACAGTATGACTTACAATGTGACAAAGGAGCCGGGGGAGGAGAAGCTCATTTTAAATGGGGTTTTGAACCAGCGTTCCCAGGATATTCTGGCAGCAAATAACTGGAATGTATGCCAGTATTCCATCCTTCTTATGATGGTGGCTCAGGTCAATAACATGATTCCCGGAGAATTGCTGCATGTGATCGCGGATGCCCATATCTATGACCGTCACGTGCCGGCCATCAGGGAGCTGATCTCCAGGACACCGTATGAGGCGCCTAAGGTAACCCTGAATCCGGAGATAAAGGATTTTTATGATTTTACCACCAATGATTTAATTGTGGAGGATTATCAGGCTGGGCCGCAGATCAAAAATATACCTATAGCAGTCTGAAAATCGTTAAGCAAAGGAGAGACAGAATGAATATAATCGTAGCGGTAGATAAGAATTGGGGAATCGGCAAAGACAACCGTCTTCTTGTAAGTATTCCGGCTGACATGAAGTTTTTCCGCACAACCACCACAGGCAAAGTAGTGGTGATGGGGAGAAAGACGCTGGAGAGCTTTCCGGGGGGACAGCCCTTGAAAAACCGTACTAATATTGTCCTGACCAGGGATGTGAATTATAAGGTAAAAGGTGCTGTGATCGTGCACAGTGTGGACGAACTCATGGAGGAACTGAAAAAGTATGACAGTGAAGATGTTTATGTCATCGGAGGGGACAGCGTTTACAGCGCTCTGCTGGATCACTGTGATACGGCACATGTGACAAAGATTGATTTTGCCTATGAGGCAGATACCTGGTTTCCGAATCTGGACGAGAGAAAAGACTGGTCAGTGGCAGGGGCCAGTGAGGAGCAGACATATTTTGACTTGGAATACCAATTCGTGCAGTATAAAAGAAATAAAGAATAATACCTGCAGGTTTCAGCAGATAAGATCAGGCCTCCGGAAGATGGAATTCTTCCGGAGGCCGTGTCAGTTGTGTGGTTCTTTCTGTATAGCATGTATAAAGGCGGCACAAGAGAGAGGCCATGTTCCTCCACCCCGCTCAAGGGTAGGCATATTTCCGGATGCGTTTCCCTAATGTCATGGGAGCCTTATTCGATAACCTGGATCCAACCCTCAGGAGCTTCCAGTCTTCCCATCTGGATGCCTGTGAGTGTATCATACAGCTTCTGGGTTACAGGACCCATCTGTTCCATGCCTGCCGGCAGTACGATCTCTTTGCCGTGGTCTACGATCTTACCCACAGGAGAGATAACGGCAGCCGTACCGCATAGTCCGCATTCAGCGAAATCTTTGACTTCTTCCAAGAGAACTTCTCTTTCCTCAACCTTCAGTCCAAGATAATGTTCAGCAACATAGATCAGGGAACGTCTGGTGATGGAGGGCAGAATGCTGCTGGATTTTGGAGTGACTACAGTGTTGTCTTTGGTGACAAACAGGAAGTTGGCACCTCCGGTCTCCTCCACCTTTGTTCTGGTACCTGGGTCCAGATACATATTCTCGTCAAAGCCCTGGCTGTGGGCATCCACGATAGCGTGAAGGCTCATGGCGTAATTCAGGCCTGCTTTGATATGGCCGGTGCCGTTTGGCGCGGCCCGGTCAAAATCGCTGACACGGATGGTCAGAGGCTTTACGCCGCCTTTGAAGTAAGGTCCTACAGGAGTGGTGAATACACGGAACTGGTATTCATCGGCAGGCTTCACACCGATGACCGGATTGCTCCCAAACATATAGGGGCGGATATACAGGGTGGCTCCTGAGCCGTAAGGAGGAACATAGGCGGCATTTGCCTTTACGGTTTCAATAACTGCTTTTATGAAGCGTTCTTTTGAAAACACTGGCATTTCCAGGCGGCGGGCAGAATTTTCCATGCGCTCACCGTTTAAGTCAGGGCGGAAGGTGACAATGCGGCCGTCTTCTGTGGTGTAAGCCTTAAGCCCCTCAAAAACGGTCTGTGCATACTGCAGGACACCTGCGCATTCGTTGATCGCCACGGTGTCGTCCGTTATCATTGCGCCCTCATCCCAGGCGCCGTCCTTATAATTAGAAACATAGCGGTAGTCGGTTTTCATATATGTAAAACCGAGGTTAGACCAGTCAATGTTCTTCTTTTCCATAGTGAATCCTCCATTCTGCCGATAGATACGGTATGTAATAAAATATTTTTTATCATTATAGAACTTTAATCCATGAATTGCAAGAGATGCCGCATTGCTTTTTTCTCTTATTTCATATATAATCGTATTCAAACGGAGATGTATGTGAAACAGGTTTTAGTTTTGAAAAACTGGAGAGATAAAAAATGGCAAATAATGATTGGAATAATCTGGGCAGAGATATTAAGGATATCGTACAGGATGCCCTGGACACAGGAAATTTTAACCGGTTGAACCGGGACTTGGGCGCTACGCTGGAAGACGCCCTTAGTAATGTGGCCAACAGCGTGAAAGATGCGGCAAAAAGCGGCATGGACCAGGCCAAGAACGGTATGGATCAGGGGCCGGGCTATAAAGGCCCCGGGCGATACGGCAGGTCTTATGGAGGACCCGGCACCCGCAAAACTTGCGCGGGCAGCTCCTCATGGAATGACAGGAGCTATTCCCAGGACGGGGCGCAGACAAGGCCGAGGTATCACTATCCAGAGACAAAACGTGTGAAGGAAGCAAGAGAAAAGTTTGCCCTCTATATAAATACCAGCGGACCAAGAGCCATGGGTATATTATTTACCACACTGGGCTTTGCGCTGCTGGCTATGTTTGGCGTTACGCTGACTGTGCTGGGAATCTGCTCGCTGTTCATAGGTTCTCTGGCTGAGAAAATGGGGATATTTGTCTCTGTGTTTGGTCCCGCAATAGGGATCAGCGGTATCATGGGAATCTGTGGGAACAAGCTGAGAAAAAAAGTGAACCGTTTCCGCTCCTACATACACACTCTGAACGGCAGGACGTATGCGGAAATTTCAGAGCTGGCAAAGGGCGTCAGAAAACCGGAGAAATTTGTCCGCCGGGATTTGAAGCGGATGATCAAGAAATATATGTTTCTGGAAGGCCATCTGGATGATTCGGGTACCTGTCTGATCACCAGTGACGAATCTTACAAACAATATTTGGAGACAAAGAAACAGGCGGAGATCCAGCAGAAGACAAAAGAGCAGGAAATCAAAAAAGAAGAGGAAACAGCGGGAGATAAGGATTTATCCAAGGAAACCCGTGAGGTTATAGAGGAAGGCAATGCCTACATGGAACAGATACGGAAGAGCAACGACGCGATTCCGGGCGTGGAGATATCCAACAAAATGTATCATCTGGAAAATGTGATCCGCCGGATCTTCAAACGTGTGGAACAGCATCCGGAGCTGATTGACGATCTGCACAAATTTATGGATTATTATCTGCCCACCACAGTGAAGCTTCTGCAGGCCTATGAAGAGCTGGACAAACAGGACGTGGAAGGCGATAATATTAAAACCGCAAAGAAAGAAATTGAAAATACACTGGATACGATCAATCAGGCATTTGAAAACCTTCTGGACAGCTTTTTCAGGGATACAGCCTGGGATGTATCCACGGATATATCTGTTTTGAAGACCATGCTGGCACAGGAAGGCCTTACCGGCGGTAAAGATTTTCAACAGGATAAGTGAGGATTTTCACCCTAAAATAAGATGGATGGCAGCGGCGGGCGGAGCGGAATCGGTATCCCACACTGGCATGAGGCTGAGTAATACATGGATATAAGATGTAGTCGTACTCTGTGAAATTACCGAGGCGCGGAAAGAAGTAAAAGAAGGAGTAAGAGATGAGTGACGAATTCAAGGATTTTACAGTAACACCCACACTGACGTTTGATGCGCCAAAGGAGGAGGCGCCGGTTGTGGAAATAAAAAAAGAGGAGCCGGTGGAACCCCAGCTTGACGAGAGCGTGCTCTCCGATGCGGAGCGGAAAATGGTGGATGATTTTTCGAGACAGATTGATATCCGCAATTCTGCAGCTATTCTGCAGTATGGGGCAGGTACCCAGAAAAAGATGGCGGATTTCTCAGAGGAGGCTCTGGAAAAAGTAAAGACAAAGGACCTGGGCGAAGTGGGAGACCTTCTTGGCGATGTGGTGACACAGCTCAAAAGCTTTGACGCTGCCGAGGAGGAAAAAGGCCTGCGCGGTTTCTTCAAACGTGGTTCCAACAGAATAGAAGCCATGAAGACCAAATATGCCAGGGCTGAAACCAATATAGGAAAGATCGTACAGACCTTGGAGCAGCACCAGATTCAGCTTATGAAGGATGCTGCCACCATGGACAAGATGTATGCCCTGAACCTGAACTATTTCAAAGAACTTTCCATGTACATTCTGGCAGGAAAGAAGAAGCTCCGGGAAGTGAGAAACACAGACCTTCCCCAGCTTATGGACAAAGCCCAGAGAAGCGGCCTTCCGGAGGATGCCCAGGCAGCCAAGGATTTGGATTCCATGTGCCAGAGATTTGAAAAGAAGATCCATGATCTGGAACTCACCCGCATGATCTCCATTCAGACAGCCCCCCAGATCCGTCTGGTCCAGGGCAATGACACCCTGATGGCAGAGAAGATCCAGTCCACCCTGGTAAATACCATTCCCCTGTGGAAAAGCCAGATGGTCCTGGCTCTGGGTGTGGCTCATTCCTCTGAAGCTGCAAGGGCACAGAGGCAGGTGACAGACATGACAAATGCCCTGCTCCAGAAAAATGCGGAGACACTGAAGATGGCTACCATCGATGCTGCAAAAGAATCCGAGAGAGGCATTGTGGATATCGAGACTCTGAAACATACAAACGAGTCACTGATCAGCACATTTGATGAGATTATGAACATCCAGAAAGAGGGACACCAGAAGCGTATGGAAGCGGAGGTGGAGATGAACCGTCTGGAAGGGGAACTGAAACAGAAACTTTTAGAGATCAACCGGTAAATGCGAAGCGGGCGTGTCCGGGGCAGAAAAGCCCGGACACGCCCAAACACGCTTATAATACAGGAGGCAGTAATATGTATCGTGACCATACAAAAGTGGTGCGGATAGGTGAAAAAAAAATAGGAGGGGGAAACCCTATCCTGATCCAGTCCATGACCAATACAAAAACAGAGGATGTAAAAGCCACAGTGGCACAGATTCTTGCTTTGGAAGCGGCAGGGTGTGAGATCGTCCGCTGTACAGTTCCGAGCCGGGATGCGGCAGAGGCCCTTGGGGAGATCAAGAAACAGATCCATATTCCCCTGGTGGCTGACATTCATTTTGATTACAGGATGGCTGTTGCCGCAATGGAGAAGGGGGCTGACAAGATTCGTATCAATCCGGGCAACATTGGAGGGCCGGAGAAAATAAAGGCCGTTGTGGACACTGCAAAGGAGCGGAATATCCCCATCCGGGTGGGTGTCAATTCCGGTTCCCTGGAAAAAGAGCTGGTGGAGAAGTATCACGGTGTGACTGCGGAGGGGCTTGTGGAGAGTGCGCTTGACAAGGTGAAGATCATTGAGGATTTTGGCTATGACAACCTGGTGATCAGCATCAAATCCTCAGATGTGCTCATGTGCATCAAAGCCCATGAACTTTTGGCAGAGAGGACGCATTATCCTCTCCATGTGGGAATCACAGAAGCAGGCACCCTGTACTCCGGCAATATCAAATCCGCTGTTGGCCTTGGTGTTATTTTGTATCAGGGGATAGGGGACACCATCCGGGTATCCCTGACCGGGGACCCGGTGGAGGAGATCAAGTCAGCAAAGAGGATCTTAAAGACCCTGAATCTCCGAAAAGGAGGTATAGAGGTGGTGTCCTGCCCTACCTGCGGAAGAACGCAGATAGATTTGATCGGACTTGCAAACCAGGTGGAAACCATGGTGCAGGAGTTCCCTCTGGACATTAAGGTGGCTGTTATGGGCTGTGTGGTCAACGGCCCCGGTGAGGCAAAAGAGGCGGATATCGGTATCGCAGGCGGCAAAGGTGTGGGCCTGCTGATCAAAAAGGGTGAGATCATCCGAAAAGTTCCGGAGGCAGAGCTTCTTGGAACCCTTAGGCGGGAACTGGAGAACTGGGAGAAATAGTGTTTTACGGAAAGGAAGCTTAAAGATGGAAAAGAATTTTCTGGATGTCTTCCCCAATCTGGAGGTGGGGCAGGAGCTGGCTGCTCTGCTGGAAGAGGTAGTGGTGACAAAGGCTGCCGTCAATCCGGAAAAAGACCATATCAGAATCTATATCCGGAGCAGACAGTGGATTCATAAAAAGTATATCTATTCCCTGGAGGAGACCATACGGAACCAGTTCTTTCCCGGTGTACCCATGGCAGTGAAGATCATAGAAAAATTCACTCTGACCGGCCAGTATACGCCAAAGCTGTTCTTTGACGCATACCGCGCCTCCATGTCCATGGAGCTGAAAAACTACAGCATTCTGGTATACAATATGTTCCGTACTGCCCAGATCTCCTTCCCGGAGGAACAGAAGATGGAGCTCAAAATGCAGTCTTCTGTGCTGGCTAAAAGCCGGGAGGAGGAACTTGTCTCTTACATTGAGAAGGTGTTCTGCGAGCGCTGTCCCTTTTCCCTGATCGTGGAGCCTGAATATGTGGAGGCCAGCGAGAGCAAGGTCCGCAAAAACAGCGAGATTCGTATTATGCAGGAGGCTGCCCACGTGATTGAGCAGTCTTCTTTCGGGCAGCAGAATGACGGGGAGGATTTCCTGGAAGAAGGAGAATCGTCCGCTGTCCAAGGTATCGGGGAAGGCAAAAGTACAGACAGAAAAGAAGCGTCTGCTGATAAAAAACCGGCAGAAGGCGGAAATAAGGTGGACAAAGACAAGAAAGAATCCAAAGGCGGAAAAGACGCGAAGGGCAAAAAAGCGTTTGGAAAAGGTGACCGCAGTTTCGGTGATCACAAACGGAGCATCAAACGCTCGGATAATCCCGACGTGCTCTATGGCAGGGATTTTGAGGACGAGACGATTCCTCTGGAAAGTATCCAGACAGAGATGGGTGAGGTCTGTATCCGCGGTCAGATCATGACACTGGAGACCAGAGAGATTAGAAATGAGAAGACCATCATCATTTTTGCGATCACGGATTTTACGGATTCCATCACGGTGAAGATGTTTGCGAGAAACGACCAGGTGGAAGAAATCCTGGGGGGTGTGAAGGAGAAAGCCTTCCTGAAACTGAAGGGCGTGACCACCATTGACCGGTATGACAGTGAGCTGACCATCGGAAGCGTGGTGGGTATCAAGAAGACTGCCCCGTTTACCAGTTCCAGGGCTGATACCAGCCCGGAAAAAAGAGTGGAGCTTCACTGCCACACTAAGATGAGTGATATGGATGGTGTGTCAGATGCAAAGGCCATCATCAAGCGCGCCTATGAGTGGGGGCACAGGGCCATTGCCATTACGGATCACGGGGTGGTGCAGGCTTTCCCGGAGGCGAACCACTGCTTTGATTCCTGGGGCGGGGTAGTGCCCCCGGATGCGGATTTTAAGGTCATTTACGGTGTGGAGGCATATCTGGTAGATGACATGAAGGGCATTGTGCAGAACAGCAAGGGACAGTCCATGCGGGGAACCTTTGTGGTATTTGATATAGAGACAACGGGTTTTTCAGCGCTTCGTGATAAGATCATCGAGATCGGTGCGGTCCGTGTGGAGGACGGCAAGATCGTGGGGCGGTTCTCTGAGTTTGTAAACCCCAGAATCCCCATTCCCTTCAGAATTGAGAAACTCACCAGCATCAATGACAGTATGGTAGCAGGTGCAGAGGGCATTGACGTGCTGCTTCCAAAATTCGTAGAGTTTTGCAAAGGGGCTGTCATGGTTGCCCACAATGCGGAATTTGATATGAGCTTTATTGAGAAGAACTGTAAGGATTTAGGGATTGAGACAGACTACACGTCCGTGGATACTGTGGGAATGGCGCGTTTCCTGCTTCCTCAGTTAAACCGTTTTAAGCTGGATACCGTGGCGAAAGCAGTGGGCGTTTCCCTGGAACATCACCACAGGGCGGTGGATGATGCGGAGTGTACAGCCCAGATTTTCCAGAAATTTATCACCATGTGTGAAGAGCGGGATATCGGCACCCTGGATGAACTTAACGAGAAGGGGGCTGTATCTGTGAATGCAGTGCAGAAAATGCCCTCTTACCATGCCATCATCCTGGCTAAAAATGATACGGGCAGGGTGAATCTCTATCATCTGGTGTCAGATTCCCATCTGATCTATTATCACAGAAGGCCCAGAATACCCAAAAGCCTGTATCTGAAATACCAGGAGGGGCTTATGATAGGCTCCGCCTGTGAGGCAGGGGAATTGTACCAGGCAGTCTTAAACGGCAGACCCGAACCGGAGATCGCCAGACTTGTGAGCTTCTATGACTATCTGGAGATCCAGCCTATCGGTAACAATGCCTTTATGCTGCGGAATGAGGACCGGACAGATATCCAGACGGAGGATGATCTAAGGGATGTCAATAAGAAGATCGTGAAGCTTGGGGAGATGTTCAATAAGCCCGTGGTCGCCACCTGCGACGTGCATTTCCTGGACCCATCGGATGAGGTATACAGAAGGATCATCATGGCTGGCAAGGGCTTTGATGATGCGGATCAACAGCCGCCTCTGTACCTTCATACCACGGAGGAAATGCTGGATGAATTTTCCTATCTGGGAAGTGAGAAGGCTGAGGAAGTTGTTATCACCAATCCAAACAAGATTGCGGATATGGTGGAGAAGATATCCCCGATCCACAATGGTAAATGTCCCCCTGTCATTGAAAATTCGGATGAAATGCTGCGAGAGATCTGCTACAGCAAGGCTCATGAGATATATGGGGATGAGCTTCCAAAAGTGGTTGAGGAGCGTCTGGAGAGGGAACTGAACTCGATCATCTCCAACGGATATGCGGTTATGTATATGATTGCCCAGAAACTGGTGTGGAAGAGTAACAGTGACGGTTATCTGGTAGGTTCCCGTGGTTCCGTTGGTTCTTCATTTGCTGCCACTATGTCAGGTATCACGGAGGTAAACCCTCTAAGCCCTCATTATTACTGTCCCTCCTGTCATTACTGTGATTTTGATTCCGAGGAGGTGCGGGCTTACTCCGGCAGGGCCGGCTGTGATATGCCGGATAAGAACTGTCCGGTGTGTGGAAAGCCCCTGACAAAAGAAGGGTTTGATATTCCCTTTGAGACCTTTTTGGGATTCAAGGGGGATAAGGAGCCTGATATTGACCTTAACTTCTCCGGAGATTACCAGGGCAAGGCCCACCGTTATGTGGAGGTTATATTCGGGGCCGGGCAGACCTTCAAGGCAGGTACCATCGGTACCCTTGCGGAAAAGACAGCCTTCGGTTATGTGAAGAATTATTTTGAAGAGCGGGGAAGCCGGAAGCGGTACTGTGAGATCAACAGGATCGTGCAGGGATGCACAGGTGTCCGCAGGACCACGGGACAGCATCCGGGCGGCATTATTGTTCTTCCCATCGGCTGGGATATCGAGGAATTTACCCCGGTACAGCATCCCGCCAATGATATGGGCAGCGATATTATCACAACACACTTTGATTACCATTCCATTGACTCCAACCTGCTGAAGCTGGATATACTGGGACACGATGATCCCACAATGATCCGTATGCTGGAGGATTTGACCGGCATCAATGCCAGGGAGATCCCTCTGGACAGTAATGAGGTTATGTCTCTTTTCAAAAATACGGATGCATTGGGAATCACACCGGATGATATCAGGGGATGTCCTCTGGGCTGTCTGGGCGTTCCGGAGTTCGGAACGGATTTTGCCATGCAGATGTTGATCGACGCCAATCCCACCTCATTTTCTGATCTGGTGCGTATTTCCGGCCTGTCCCACGGTACGGACGTGTGGCTGGGAAATGCCCAGGATCTGATCAAGTCAGGGACGGCGACCATCACCACCTGTATCTGTACACGAGATGATATCATGATATATCTGATCAACAAGGGGCTGGAGCACGGGCAGGCCTTTACCATAATGGAGAGCGTGCGTAAAGGAAAGGGCCTGAAGCCGGATTGGATTGATGATATGAAAGCGCACGATGTGCCGGACTGGTATATTGAGTCCTGTAAGAAGATCAAGTACATGTTCCCAAAAGCCCATGCAGCGGCTTACGTTATGATGGGATGGAGAATTGCCTACTGTAAGATTTACTATCCGCTTGCATACTACGCAGCATTTTTCAGTATCCGTGCAACTGCCTTTTCCTATGAGCTGATGTGCCAGGGAAAAGAAAAGCTGGAGTATTTTATGGACGACTATGAGAAGCGCAAGGATACCCTGAGCAAGAAGGAGCAGGATACTTACAGGGATATGAAGATTGTGCAGGAGATGTATGCCAGAGGATTTGAGTTTCTGCCTATTGACCTTTATAAAGCCAATGCCCACACCTTCCAGATCATGGATGATAAGCTGATGCCCGCCCTGGATACCATAGAGGGTCTGGGAGACAGGGCAGCCGATGCCGTGGTGCTTGCCGCGGAGGAAGGGGAATTTTTGTCCAAAGACGATTTCCGCAACAGGACAAAGGTCAGCAAGACGGTTATTGATCTGATGGATGATCTGGGATTATTCGGTGATCTGCCCGATTCCAATCAGATGTCGTTGTTCGATTTTCAGTAAAGAAAAATGGAGAGGCATTTTTATCCCAGGGGATGAAAAGGTTTTCTCCTTTTTTTGCTGCGGTATGCCTGCAGCCATCTTGCAGCGTATGATTCTCTTCCCTCACAGTTGGCAAGAGAAGCAAAAAAATAGCCAGGGCATCACAGTATGGAGATTCCATCGACTGGCCCATACAGGCAGGAATCCTGAATGGGAATTATGGCGGCGCGTATAGGTATGTCGGTAAACAGCCTGTGTGGAACGGAGAGCCAACACATCAGGGGGATTTTCTGATTATTCGTGATGACCATGTGATCCCAGTAGAGTGCAAAGCCGGAGATCATGTAAAGGGTCTATAAAGGAAAGTATAAGGAATAAAGTCTGTGCCTCTTTATGCAGCGTTTTATATATAAAACATTTCTTGAATACACAAGGGAAAAGTAATATAATGGGAACGATAAAGAGACGGACAGAAAAGAGAGCCGCCTCGGATAGGAGAAACATGAATTACGAAGAAGCAAGAGTATATTTGGACGAGGTGTCCAAATACGGAAGTGTACTTGGTCTGGATAACATGAGAGAGCTGCTTGGACGGCTTGGTGATCCCCAGGATGATCTGAAATTTATCCACATTTCCGGTACCAATGGAAAGGGGTCAGCACTCTCATATATGTCTACAATCCTTTCCGGAGCGGGCTTTCGGACAGGCCGGTACATATCTCCAACCCTATATGCTTACCGGGAACGGATTCAGGTGGATGGAGTGATGATAGACAGGGAATCCCTGGCTGCCCTGGTGACCGTGGTCAAAGAGGCCGTGGATGCCATGGAGGCGGAGAATAAAGGGAACCCAACTGTGTTTGAAGTGGAGACTGCCCTGTCCTTTTTATATTTTAAGGAGCAGAAATGTGACATAGTAGTGCTGGAGACCGGACTTGGAGGGACGCTGGATGCCACCAATGTGGTGAAAACAACAGTAATGGAGATGATTTCCTCCATAGGTATGGACCACATGGAGTTTCTGGGCGAGACGCTTCAGGAGGTCGCAGAGAATAAAGCGGGAATCATCAAGCCACACACATGGGTGGTAAGTGCCAAGCAGGACCCAAAAGCGGCGGCGGTGATCAAGCGGGTCTGCCGTGAAAAGGACTGTAAGCTGGCGGTTGTGGACCCGGATGCTTTTCGGGATGTACATTACGGTTATGAGAAGCAGACTTTTACATATAAGAATTGGAAAGACGTGGAGATCACCCTGGCGGGCACATACCAGGTGTCGAATGCAGCCCTGGCGCTGGAGGCTGTGGAGGTACTGCGAAAACTTGGGTATTCCCTGACAGAGGAGCAGGTGCGAAAAGGCATGAAGGCGGCCTTCTGGAGAGGACGCTTTTCTGTCATCCACAAAAATCCGGTGGTGGTCATAGACGGTGCCCACAATCCGGCCGCGGCCAAGGTGTTGAAAGATTCCCTTGAGACCTATTTTCAGGGGAAAAACCTGCACTTTATTATGGGCGTGTTCGCGGACAAGGATTATCAAAGTGTGATCGAGATGACAGCACCCCTTGCAAAACATATTATCACTATAGAAACACCGGGCAATCCCAGGGCGCTTTCTGCCGGAAAGTTAAAAGAAGCTGTGGAAAAGGTGAATCCCAGCGTGGAGGCAGCAGGCAGCATACGGGAAGCTGTGGAAAAAAGCATGAAAAATACACAGAAAGATGACGTGATCGCAGCGTTTGGCTCTCTGTCCTTTTTAGGGGAGCTTGACCGGGAAGTACAGTCCATGGAGGGAGAATAAAACATGAACCAGGATAAGATAAAAGAGGGAGTAGGCCTGATTCTGGAAGGGATTGGGGAGGATATAAACAGAGAGGGACTTTTGGAGACACCGGACAGAATTGCCCGCATGTATGAGGAACTGGCTGCCGGATATTCGGATGATGCGGCAGTGCATCTGAGGAAGCGTTTTCATGTGGACAATAATGACATGGTGATGGAAAAGGATATTCATTTTTATTCCTTCTGTGAGCATCACATGCTGCCCTTCTATGGGAATGCAGCCATTGCCTATATTCCCAACGGGGAAGTGGTGGGACTTAGTAAGATTGCAAGAACCGTGGAGGTCTTTGCCAAGAGATTTCAGCTTCAGGAGAGACTGACAGCCCAGATCGCGGACGCCTTTATGGAAGAACTGAAGCCCAAGGGCGTAATGGTGCTGATACAGGCAGAGCATATGTGCATGACCATGCGGGGAATTAAAAAACCGGGAACCAGAACCGTATCTGTGGTAACCAGAGGTATCTTTGACAACAATGAAAACCTGCAGAATTCCTTCTATAGAATGCTGGACTGCTGACAGAGTCTGTTCCTTTCCTTTTTAGGAAAAGTTCAGCGGCCCTGGAGTGTGTTTGAAAATTCATTCCAGGCAGAAGGGAGCGGAAAAGTGACAGATAACAAAGAGGATATGCCCCGGGTGAACAGGATCTGGAACCACCAGGGCTATCAAAAGAGTTTACATAATATTGAAGAGTTGGAGAAAGAACGGATTTTCTGCGGACATGACGCCCGGCATTTGCTGGATACGGCAAGGCTTGCATATATTGAAAATCTGGAACTAAGTCTTGGGATTTCAAAAGAGATCATATATGCGGCAGCTCTTCTGCATGATATCGGAAGAGGCCTGCAGTATACAGAGGGGGTTCCCCACCAGGAAGGCGGAGTGAAGATTGCAGCCCCTATACTCAGAGCGTGCGGCTTTTCGGACAGGGAGACAGAGGAGATTCTTGAGGCCATCGGAGGCCATAGAGACATTACAGTGAAAACAGGGAAGAATCTGGCCGGGATTCTTTACCGCGCGGACAAAAGGTCCCGGTGCTGTTTTTCCTGCCCTGCAGAGGCGGAGTGTAATTGGAGTACGGAAAAGAAAAATATGCGGCTGACCGTGTGAGCGTTATGATACACAGTCCACGCCGTGCCCAGGGACAGTAGCCTGTGAACAGTAACGAAAAAGGAGATAAAAAAATGAAAATCGGAAACAGAATCTTTGATACGGAACATGAATGCTATATTATGGGGATTTTAAATGTGACCCCCGATTCCTTTTCAGACGGCGGAAAGTGGAACGATATGGAGCGGGCAAAACAGCACGCAGCAGATATGATCGCAGAGGGGGCTGCCATTGTTGACGTGGGCGGAGAGTCCACGCGTCCGGGACACCAGCAGATCACCGTGCAGGAGGAAATCGACCGGGTGGTGCCCGTCATAGAGATGCTGAAACAGAATTTTGATATTCCGGTATCCATTGACAGCTATAAAAGCCAGGTAGTGGAAGCTGCCTTAAAAGCAGGCGCTGATATGGTAAATGACATTTGGGGATTCAAATATGACAAAAAGGTGGCAGAGCTGACGGCCCGGTATCAGGTCCCCTGCTGTCTGATGCATAACAGAGAGAAGGCAGAGTACACAGATTTCATGCAGGATATGTGCCGGGATTTAAGGGAGTGTGCTGCTATCGCAAAAGAGGCCGGTGTGGCAGATGACAGGATCATCCTGGACCCGGGCGTAGGGTTTGGAAAGAACTATGAACATAATCTGGCTGCGATCCACCATCTGGAAATGCTGCGGGAGATTGGGTATCCCGTTCTTCTGGCAGCCTCCAGAAAATCCGTGATCGGCAATACCCTGGACCTGCCTGCTGACCAGAGGGTGGAGGGTACACTGGTCACTACTGTTATGGGCGTAGAGAAAGGTGCTGCCTTTGTCAGAGTCCACGATGTGAAAGAAAACCTGCGCGCCATACGCATGACACAGGCAATTCTGCGGCAGAGAAAGGGAATATAAGCATATGAATCCGGAAAAATACGATAAGATCACCATAGAAGATTTGGAGATATTTGCAAACCACGGTGTGTTCCCTGAGGAAAATAAACTGGGCCAGAAATTCATGGTATCCGCTATACTGTACACAAATACACTGCGTGCAGGCAGAACCGATGAACTGGCAGCATCTATTGACTATGGTGCTGTGAGCCATTTTATCACTTCTTACATGCAGAAGCACACCTTTAAGCTTCTTGAAGCTGCAGCGGAGCATCTGGCAGAGGAGATGCTCCGAAGCATCGCCCATCTGGAAGCAGTCACCCTGGAGATCAAAAAACCCTGGGCCCCTGTGGGGCTTCCGCTGAAAACCGTATCCGTAAAGATAACCAGGGGATGGCATACCGCCTATATTGCCCTTGGTTCCAATCTGGGAGATAAGAAGGCATATCTGGATATGGCGGTGGAGGAACTGGACAAGACGGAAGGCTGCCAAGTTCTGAAGGTATCAGAGTATCTGGTGACCGAACCCTATGGCGGCGTAGAGCAGGATGACTTTCTGAACGCCTGCCTCAGTATGCGGACTTTGTATGAGCCGTTTCAGCTTTTGGTGCGGATGCATGAAATTGAACAGGCAGCCAAAAGAGAACGGCTGGTACACTGGGGACCGCGAACACTGGACTTGGATTTGCTGTTATTTGATGATGAGATCATAGATACAGAAGAACTGAACGTACCACATGTGGAAATGCATCTGCGGGATTTTGTGCTGATCCCGCTGGCGGAGATCGCTCCTTGGAAACTGCATCCGGTCCTTGGGAAGACAGTGGGGCAGTTGGCGGCGGAATTAAAGAGATGAGGTAGGTATAGGGCGGAGGGAAGGTGATGGGAGCACCCCACCCCTCCGCCCAAAACATTTCTTACAACAATTCCCGAAAAGCCCCAATCAGCTCATCATTTTTCTCCGGACTCATCACACAGAACCGCACATAGGAAGAATCCAAGAACGGAAATGTGGAACAGTCACGTATCATAAGCCCTTTTCTTATACAACAGTCAAACAGCATATCTGAAGTGACATCCTCCTTCAATATTTTTATAAGAATAAAGTTCGTACAGGAGGGATAGACCTTCACAGTATCCCATGCGGACAAAAGCGAAAGCAGCCGCTCCCGCTCTGTGGTGATGAGGGTGCGGGTCTTTTCTATATAATCCTTGTCTGAGAACATGATACAGCCCGCGATCTCGGCCAGGCTGTTGATGGTCCAGGGGTTCTTTTTGGTATTGATGTATTTTAATAAGTCCGGATTTCCCGTTACAGCATAGCCCAGTCTCAGGCCGGGGGCTGCGAAAAACTTGGATATCCCCCTGAGTACGATCAGGTTATTGTAATTGTTGGTCAGAGGAATAGAGGATACTTTTAAGTCGTCCGGGGCGAATTCTGCATAAGTCTCGTCCACCATGACAGCAATGCCGTACTGCAGGGCAGCATCCAGGATCTTCCGCATGTCTTTTCTGGAGATGGCTGAGGCGGTGGGGTTGTTGGGATTACAGAGTACCAGCAGGTCCAGGCCGTCTTTCATCTGGCTGCACAGGTCGTTTACATCCATCTGGAAGTTGTTCTCCTCCTTCAGGGGATAATAGAGGGTATGTCCGCCTTCCAGCGCAATTTCCCTCTCGTATTCTGAGTAGGTGGGACCCAGGATCAGGGCTTTTTCCGGGTGGGTGGTCTGGATGAACAGGGAGATCAGCTCTGTGGAGCCGTTGCCCACAATAATGTTCTCAAACTGGGCTCCGGTGTAGGCGCAGATACTTTTGCGCAGTTTTGCGTAGTCCCTGTCCGGGTAGGTGGTGATGGCGTCCACATGGCTTGCCAGTGTCTCCCTTAAAAGGGGAGAGATGCCAAGAGGATTTACATTGGCGGAAAAACTGGTGATGTCTTCCTTTTTGATTCCATAGATTTCTTCGATTTTTTCCAGGTCGCTGCCGTGGAAGTGGTCTTTATGTTTCAGCATGCGTATGCCTCCGTTTCCGTGCATTTTCATATTTATAGAGTTTGGGGAGGGGCAGCAGAGGTTGCACCCCTTGCATTTGTAGTGTATAATTGTACTATTCAGGACTTGGCCCTGAAAAAAATATATACTTAACCACATTATAGCGGGATATAATAAATAGTTCAACATAATAATCGGTTCACTGTGCCATTGGAGTAGCCGTTTTGATCGTATTTGCTGCGCATGCCGAAGCCGGCATGGTACTGAGCGTGGATGGTTACAGAATAGATAACGGGGTAAAATACATTGAAGAGAAGAATAGAACAACTGATAAATGGAAGATTTGAATACGAGGTTCCCGGCCTTTTGTTGTCCAGGGAAGAGATCAGGGAAAGTACAAAGGCAGGGGAAAATATCAGGGGAGAGCTGATGATAGCAGCAGAGAACGGGAGCCGCATTAAGGGGATCGCCTATTCTTCCCACCGTCGTTTTCTTCTGGGAAAAGAGCGTTTTACCGGGGAGAAGATAGAGATACCCTACGGAGCAGATGTAAAAGGCCTGAATCCGGGGGATTCCTTTGAGGGAGAACTGGTTTTAAGCACCAGCATCGGAGAGTACAGGATTCCTTTTGCTATCCAGGTGGAACCCTGCAGGATCAAGACATCTGCAGGCTCTATTAAGGATTTGGGTGCCTTTGCAGAGCTGGCAAAAAAGGACTTTAAAGAGGCTTACCATTTGTTTCTGGATGCCTCTTTCCCGGAACTTTTGAAGGAGGACCAGGAGGTGCTGCCCTATTATTATGCCATGGCGAAGAACCCTGTGACCTGGCAGCATCTGGAGGAATTCCTCATCGGAACAGGCAAGAAAGAGCCTGTAAAGCTCCATCTGGAACAGGAAAAACTGGAGATTTATGAAGTGCAGAGTTCCCTCATGGATACAGTCCGGGTACGCAGGAGCGGATGGGGGTATCTAAATGCCGCTGTGAGTGCGGAGGGCGACTTCCTGGAGGTGGAGAAAAAAACGATCCGGGACGAGGATTTTATCGGCAGTGTCTATGAGCTGCAGTATATTATCCGCAGGGAGAATCTGGGGCACGGAAGGAACTACGGAAGAATCTGTATCAAAACCGTTTACCAGACTCTTGTATATGAGGTCATGGCCTCCAAGAGCGGGAAAATCCAGGTAAATGTCACTGCCTATGAGAAGAAAAAGAAACTGGAGCTTTTAAGGGATTATCTGGATCACAGCCTGGAGAAGCTGCCTAAGAGCCAGTGGGAGAGTAAAACCCTGGATCTTTTATCAGAACTCAGGGAGACAGGGCATTATACCACGGAACACCAGTTGTTTGAAGTGTGGTTCTATCATGAATGCGGGGAGGACGGCAAAGCAAGGGAAGCGCTTGACAAGCTGAAGGACAACAGCCGGATTGAGGCTGAGGAGGAACTGGAGGGTGTCTATCTCTATCTGGAAGATGTGCTGGGCTGCAGCCAGGAGATCCGGGAGAAGATGGTGGTGCGTCTCCACCAGCTTTACCAGCGCAGGGAGGATAGTTTCCTTCTTCTGTACATTCTGCTGAGAACAGATTCTGAGCAGGTGCGAACCCAGTCCAAGAAAATCTATCTGCTGGAGGAACAGTACAGAACCGGCTGCAGAAGTCCGTTCTTGTATCTGGAAGCCTGCCGGATAGCGGCAGCGGACGGGGCACTGCTGCGCAGGATCAGTCCTTTTACCATTCAGGTGCTGCACTTTGCCATGCGTCATCACATTATGACAGAGGAGATGGCTTTCCGCGCTACAGACCTGGCAGGCCAGATGAAGGAATACAGCCAGAAGGTCTATGAGATTCTGGAATACATTTACGAGAAATATCCCTCAACAGCCGTGGTGCGCTCTATCTGTATGCTGATCATGAAGGGCAATCCCAGAAAAAAGGAATATTTCCGCTGGTATGAGCTGGCAGTGGAAAAAGAGCTGAAGATCACAAGGCTGTATGAGTATTATATTGAGACGATGAGCCGCAATCACCAGAAGATACTGCCCCGTATGATACGCATGTATTTCAGTTATAACAATACCCTGAGCGATGCAAAAAAGGCATTTGTTTACAGCAATGTGATACGCAACAAGGAAGTGGATAAAACTACTTATTTGAGCTATAAAAGCAGCATAGAACAGTTTGCCTGTGAGAAACTGAAGGAAGGCCGGATGAATGAGGATTTTGCGGTGGTATACCAGGAATTCTGCCTGAATTCCCATGATCCTGCGGTTAAAAGGGCGCTTGCGAAAGTGCTTTTTACCCACAGGCTTTTCTGTGATGACCCTAAAATACGCCGGGTGATCGTCCGTCATGCGGCATTTCGGGAAGAACAGGTTTATACCTGTACGGATAAAGTGGCTTATGTGTCCATTTATACCCCGGATGCCAGGATTGTCTTTGAGGATGACAGGCAGAGACGCTATATCCAGACCATAGATTACAATATCCAGCCTCTTTTGGAGAGAAAGGAGCTGGCACGGCAGCTTTTAGCGGAGGGTATCAGGACACCGGGACTTCTTCTCTATACCTGCGGAGAGCTGAATCATGAGAACCCCATAACCAGAGAGAATATATCCTGTATCCAGGATGTTTCCGGGGAGGATTGTTTTTCTGAGGATTACAGACAGAGAGTGCGCAAACGCCTGCTTCTGTACTATGAGGAGCACATGGACAATGACAATCTGAAGGACTATCTTCGGGAGATGGATTTCCACAGCTTTGCAAAGGTCAACAAGAGTCTGCTCATCACCATTTTGGTGAAACAGGGAATGTATGTGGGAGCCTATGACCTGCTGTGCGAGTATGGTTACGAGGAGATTGATCCCAGGGATCTGCTCAGGCTGTGCAGCCGCATGATACTTAACCTGGAGTTTGAGTACGAGGAGGAGCTGCTTCTTTTAGCTCACCATATATTTAAGGAAAATACCTATGATGAGGTGGTTCTTGAATATCTGACCAAGTACTATGAAGGCCCTGTGGATGAGATGATCCGGGTGTGGGAGCGCTCCATGGGATTTTCTATAGAAGCCTACGAGCTGGAGGAAGATATTCTGACATACAGCATGTTCACAAGGCTTTACCATCCCGGGGATGCCGCGGTCCTGAAAGACTATTTGAAATTAAGCGGCAAGGAGCAGGTAATACTGGCCTATCTGACCTTTGTCTCCTTCCAGTATTTTGTGGGGGGAAAAGAGGCGGAGCCGTTTATTTTCCGTTCCTTGGAGCATGTGAGGGAAAAGGGGTGGGAGTATGACATTATCTGCGACCTGGCCCTTCTCAAATATTATGCAGGGGAAAACAAGTGGGAGGAAAACAGGCTTTTGACAGCCCGCTCCATCTTATCCGTATGCGGAAGAACCGGGCTTAAATTCGCCTTCTTCCAGGATTTGCCCAGGACGCTTCTGCAGAGTATGCAGCTGGAGGACAAAGTATTTGCCCAGTGTCAGGCAAGCCCCAGGGCGGATGTGACGATTCACTACCGTATGCTGCAGGCAGACCGGGAGCCGGGAGATTTCAAAAGCGAACCCCTGAAAAACCTGTATCAGGGTATCTATAATAAAGAGTTTATCCTGTTTTACGGGGAAGTGCTGGAGTATTATTTTACTGTTGCACAAAAGGGAGAGACCCATGAGACGGAGAAGAAAAAGCTTACCGTTCCCACAGCAAAGCTGGAGGGAAGCACAAAATACCAGATGATCAACCGTATGCTGGCGGCAAGACAGCAGGGAAGAGAACAGGAACTTATGGAACTGCTTGGACAGTACAGGCAGCAGGAAGAATGGGTTTCCTCTCTCTTTGAACTGATAGAATAAGGAGGCAGACAAGGGCATGAATGAGACAAGAAATATTATTGCGGGCCTGGAACTGGGAAAGGAATTTTCCCAGATCTGCTATTATGACAGAAAAGAAAAAGAGCCGGTTTCTCTCTCCGTGAAGACAGGGAGCAATCAGTATACATTCTCAACCAGACTTTCCAAAAGGCCCAGGACTGAGGTGTGGCATTTTGGCATGGAGGCAGATTATTTCTCCACGCATGAGGGGGAGATCCCGGTGGACAATCTGCTGGAAATCTGGGCGCAGGGGGAACCGGCCCAGATTGACGGCGGTTGGTACAGACCGGAAGAGCTGCTGGAGATATATTTAAAAGGCTGCCTGTCTGTTCTGGGCGTGGCAGAGCCTGTAAGACAGATCAAGACACTGATGATCACAGTACCGGATTTGAACCGGGTGCTGGTGCGCAAGCTGCAGAGAGTGTGCAGCCGTCTGAAGTTTACTTCAGGGCAGGTGCTTCTGCAGGATTATGAGGAGAGCTTCTATTACTATGTGATGAGCAAAAGACCGGATAACTGGAACAGGATGACAGGACTTTTCACCTTTGAAAAGGGGAAAGCCACCTTTTCCCGCATGGTGGTTGACAGCCAGAAGAAACCCATGCTGGTCACAGTGGAGCACGGCAAGACCATAACCCTGCCAAAAGACCCGGATCAGAAAGATGTGGATTTTTACCAGTTGATCGCGGATTCCTGCGGGAACGACACATATGGGGGAATCTATCTGGTGGGCGACGGTTTTTCAAAAGACTGGGCAGTGAGAAGCGTACCTCTCCTGTGCAAGAACCAGCGCCATGTATATTATGGGAATAACATGTATGTGAAAGGTGCCTGCTATGCGGCCAGGGAGCGGACGGAGGAGAAGCTTCTGGGCACATACCTGTACGTGGGAAATGCCCTGGTGCAGAACCATGTGAGCATGGAAATGCTGATCCAGGGAGCAAAAAAGAATTACACGGTTGCTGAGGCGGGAAGAAACTGGTATGAGACAGAGCATGAGTTTGAGCTGCTTCTGGATGGCAGGGAGGACTTGGAATTCATGGTGAAACCCATGGACGGCGGTGAAGTCAGACATTACTGCATGAAATTGCCGGGACTTCCAAAGAGGCCTGACAGGACCACAAGACTCAGGGTACACGTCATGTATGAATCGGCAGAGACCTGCATCATTCTGGTACAGGACCTGGGATTTGGGGAAATGTTCCCCTCAAGCGGTCTGATGTGGACCGAGAGAGCAGTGTGGTAGGAGGAAACAGATGAGCGGATACATATTATGTCAGATAAAGCGGGCTTCTCTTCCGTTTTATATTGAGAACATCAGCACAAATATCTACAGCATAGAAGAATTATGTTATTATCTCTACCACAACATCTATCTGCTGGATGAGACCATTATCAATGAACATCTCTGTGACTGGATAAAAAATGAACTGGGCCTTTTAAAACTCTATCAGAAGCTGTACCGTATCCTGGAGGAGGAGCGCGGTGCAGGGGACTTTATCCTGGCCGTATTCAGGGAGATCAATTATCTGACCCATGAGCAGTTCAAGAAGCTGAACGAGGAGCTTGTAGTCTTAGAGCAGCTTCCCGATGTGGCACGCAAGAAGAAAAAAGGCGACTATCTGGTTGACAACCGGATGTATGTCAATGCCATCCGCATCTATGAGGATGCACTCAGAAGTGTGGATACCGGCGGTCTGGGCGGACAGTATGAGGGTGAAATTTACCACAATATGGGCTGTGCCTATCTGCATCTCTTCCAGATGGATGAGGCAAAGGCCTGCTTTGAAAAAGCATATGAAAGTCTTCATACCAAACTGGTTCTGAAACATTATCTGTGTACCTGCAGGATGCTCATGGAGGAAGCCCAGTGGCAGGGAGAATGTGCCAAAATGGGAGCCGATCTGGATACCTGCAGGGAGATCCAAATGGAGATGGATGAGAGAAAAATCAGCGTTCCCCGGGAGAAACAGGAAGATATGGGGGATGTTTTGGAAAAATACACAAAAGAATACCACAGAAGCACAGGATTTTAGGCTTGTGTTTTGAAAACCGATGTTATATAATTCCTTGTGTATCATAACGTTTCTCAGTGAAAGAGGAATCGTAACTGTGAAGGTACCAGGCAGTTATGAGAAATCAATATTATGGAAAAAGGACAGGTGTACGAAGGTGAAGAAGTTAGAACAGCTTTATGAAGGAAAAGCAAAGAAAGTATTTGCAACGGATGTAGACGGCGTAGTGATCGTAGATTACAAAGATGATGCAACTGCATTCAACGGTGAGAAAAAAGGCACAATCACAGGCAAGGGCGCTATAAACAACCGCATGACAAACTATGTTTTCCAGCAGCTGGAAAAGGAAGGCGTGCCGACTCACTTCGTAGAAGAACTGAGTGACCGCGAGACAGCCGTGAAAAAAGTGAGCATCGTTCCTTTAGAGGTAATTGTTCGTAACGTGGCTGCAGGAAGCTTCTCCAAGAGAATGGGAGTGGAAGAAGGAAAACAGCTTCTCTGCCCAATCTTAGAATTCAGCTACAAAGATGATGACCTGGGCGACCCCTTCATCAACGATGACTATGCGCTGGCATTAGGACTGGCTACACAGGAAGAGATCGACACCATTAAATCATATACAAGAAAGATCAACGAATTTTTAATGAAATATTTCCTGAATGCAGGAATGAAGTTAATTGACTTCAAGATTGAATTCGGTAAATTAGCGGACGGAACCATCATCCTGGCTGATGAGATCTCACCGGATACCTGTCGTCTTTGGGATGTAGAGACAAATGAGAAGCTGGACAAAGACCGTTTCAGAAGAGACATGGGCAACGTAGAAGAGGCATATAACGAAGTTTTCAAACGTCTGGGCCTGGCTTGATCAGAGGGGTGCCCGGGACACCTTCCGGCTGGGAAGGCGCCTCGCGGTGCCCTTTTTATTATTGTAAATGGAAAAGGAGATTTTAAATGAGTACAGATAGATATCAAAGCCCATTATCCGAGCGCTACGCCAGCAGGGAAATGCAGTATATTTTCTCCCCGGACATGAAGTTCCGCACATGGAGAAGACTGTGGATCGCTTTGGCAGAGACAGAGAAAGAACTGGGGTTAAATATTACCCAGGAACAGATTGACGAGCTGAAAGCCCATGTGGATGACATCAACTATGATGTGGCAAAAGAGAGGGAAAAACAGGTACGTCACGACGTTATGTCCCACGTATACGCATATGGTGTACAGTGTCCCAAGGCAAAAGGAATCATCCATCTGGGTGCAACCTCCTGTTATGTGGGTGACAACACGGATATTATTGTAATGACAGAAGCCCTGAAACTGGTCAAGAAGAAACTGATCAACGTCATCGCAGAGCTGTCTAAATTTGCGGACGAGCATAAGGCGCTCCCAACCCTGGCCTTCACACATTTCCAGCCTGCACAGCCTACCACGGTTGGCAAGAGGGCAACCCTGTGGATGCAGGAATTCATGCTGGATCTGGAAGATCTGGATTATGTCATAAGCACCATGAAGCTTCTCGGCTCCAAAGGTACAACAGGCACACAGGCCAGCTTCCTGGAACTGTTTGACGGTGACCAGGAGACCATTGACAAGATTGACCCTATGATCGCAGAGAAGATGGGATTCAAAAAATGCTACCCTGTATCAGGACAGACATACTCCAGGAAAGTGGATACCAGAGTGCTGAATGTGCTGGCAGGCATTGCAGCCAGTGCCCATAAGTTCTCCAATGATATCAGACTCCTGCAGCATTTAAAGGAAGTGGAAGAACCATTTGAGAAGAGCCAGATCGGTTCCTCAGCCATGGCTTACAAGAGAAACCCCATGAGAAGCGAGCGTATTGCTTCCCTGTCACGTTTCGTAATGGTAGATGCCTTGAATCCGGCGATCACTTCCGCTACCCAGTGGTTTGAGAGGACCCTGGATGACTCCGCTAACAAACGCCTCTCTGTTCCTGAAGGATTTCTGGCTATTGACGGTATCCTGGATCTGTGCCTGAATGTGGTGGACGGCCTTGTCGTATACCCGAAAGTGATTGAAAAACGTCTGAGAAGCGAACTGCCGTTCATGGCTACAGAGAACATTATGATGGATGCTGTTAAGGCAGGTGGGGACCGCCAGGAACTGCATGAGAGGATCCGTGAGCTGTCCATGGAGGCAGGAAAGAATGTGAAGGTAGAAGGAAAAGAGAATAACCTTCTGGAGCTGATCGCCGCAGACCCGGCATTCAATATGAGCCTGGAAGATCTGCAGAAGACCATGGAACCTTCCCGCTATACAGGTCGTGCCCAGGTACAGGTGGAGGCATTCCTGAAGAGTGTTGTGCAGCCTGTTCTGGATGAAAACAAAGAAATTCTGGGGATGACCGCAGAGATCAACGTATAAAAACAATCGGGAGGTTTTTACATGAAGGAGCAAAAGAGAGGGAATCCCATAGCGCTTTTGCCCATTGGGGTATTTTTGATCATTTTCATTGGGGCAGGTATCCTGTTCCATGACTTTTATACTATGCCGGCCATTGTGGGATTTTTGATTGCCCTTGCTGTGGCATTTTTCCAGAACCGTAAAGTTGGATTCCAGGAGAAAGTGTCAATCATTTCCAAGGGGATCGGTGAGGAGAACATTGTCACCATGTGCCTGATCTTCCTAGCAGCCGGAGCCTTTTCCGGCTCCATCAAAGCCGCCGGCGGGGTAGAGAGCACAGTCAATCTGGGGCTTTCCATTATGCCGTCCTCGATTGCTGTGGTAGGATTGTTTGTGATCGGCTGTTTTATTTCCATCTCCATGGGAACCAGTGTGGGTACTATTACCGCTATGGCCCCCATCGGGGTTGGGATTGCTGAGAAAACTGGTATTCCCCTTCCTATCTGTATGGGAGCTATTGTGTGCGGAGCCATGTTTGGAGATAATCTGTCCATGATTTCCGATACCACCATCGCGGCAGTGAGGACACAGGGATGTGAGATGAAGGACAAATTCAGGGAGAACTTTTTCATTGTCCTGCCTGCAGCCATTATCACGGCTGTGATCTTCTTCTTCATAGCCAGGGGAAATGCAGGGATTATTGATGGCGATCTGAAGTTTCAGATCATCAAGGTGATCCCATACCTGGTGGTCCTGATTGGGGCGCTTGTTGGTATTAACGTGTTCATCGTACTGATCACAGGTACCGTGCTGTCCCTTATTGTGGGGGTAGGCACAGGCGCGTTTGCTGTCAGTGAAATGTTTCAGAAGATGGGCGACGGCATCACAGGTATGTATGATATCACAGTGATCTCCATTATTGTAGCTGCCATTGTGGCTCTGGTGAAGGAACACGGAGGTATCGAATATATCCTGTATGTGATCAAGAAACGGATAAGCGGCGAGCGGGGCGGGGAGTTCGGAATCTCTGTTCTGGCGCTGCTGGTGGATTGCTGTACAGCCAACAATACGGTGGCTATCGTTATGGCCGGACCCATTGCAAAAGAGGTCAGCGAAGAGTTCAAGGTAAGCCCAAAGAGAAGCGCATCCCTGCTGGATATCTTTGCCTCCGTAGGCCAGGGAATGATTCCCTACGGCGCCCAGCTTCTGGCCGCTGCCAGTCTGTCCGGGCTTACGCCTATGGCGATCATGCCGTATCTGTTTTATCCTATTTTAATGGGAGTTTCAGCCATTGGATTTATCATTTTCCGCAGGAGAGAAGTGGCGGGATAAAATTAAGGTTAAAAAAGGCAGCTATATTACTTGGGAATATGGCTGCCTTTTCTGTGCGCCTGGCGGCGCACGTTTCTAATGGGTGAAAAAACAGTGGACGGTACCACGGTCACCATGTCAGAAAGCTACTGCAGCGGTTCCGCTCTGTATCTGTCTGTGCTGATCGAGTCAGAGGACCCCTTTCAGGACACCTTTAAAAATGAATCCGGGCAGCCTTCCATCTGCATACAGACAACAGAAAATTACAGTTTTAACCCTCAGGTACAGAATGATCTGGTTTATCTGGAGGGGGAGTTTCTGGATGACAATACCTATACAGGGGTTATGCGCATAGACCTGAATATGAAAAATACGGATGCCACAGAGCTGGAGAAAAAACAGGCCGAAGCGGAAGCAGCCGGGGAAGAATTTATGGTTGATGCGGAGGTATTGAAACAATACAGCACAAAATTAGAGATCCCGGAACAGTTCACCCTGAATCTGGATATCAGCCAGATCATAGGACAACTGGCAGAACCGGACGTTTTTGATACAGGATACACAGACGAAGAACTGGAAGCCATGTCAGATGAAGAGTGGAAACAGGTCATGACAGAGGCGGAAAATGAGGGTGGATGGAACAGCTTTCCAAACAGCCATGAAAACTGGTGGATGGATGGCTCCTGGCAGTTTGAACTGGATATTAAAGCGGACCATTCCAAAGTACAGACCGCAGAAGTAAACCAGATGAATGAAGAGGGCGCAGGTATTGCGTCTGTAGTGAAAACACCTTTTGAGCTGACTGTAAACGAGTTATATGAGGATGAGTCGAAACGGGCAGATTACTTTCCTGTGATCCTGGATGCCCAGGGCAGGGCCATGGAAGTTATTTCAGGTAATGTCAATACCGTTCCGGTGAAAAATTACGATGTCTCCACCGTCTATGTATATTTATGTGATTACATGGAATATATGGATGAGCTGAAAGGGCACAGGCAGGAGGATGGCTATAAGGCCCTTATAGATGAGAAGGCAAAATTCGCCACAGAAGTGCATTTTAACTAACAATTTTTGATAAAAAGCAGGCAGAGGGGGAGTCCGTAATTTCCGTTCTGTGATTGGGAAGGAGCTGTTTTCAACCGTCAGAACACGGGGAAAACAGCTCCTTTCCCATAAAAATCCACAATTTTTCGTCCGAAAATACAAATTAGAACTTTATTTCTTAAAAGAAATGTAGTATGATACATGGGTACAAAAAGTTCATTAGGAGGAATGAAAAATGGTAAAAGCAGTAGTAGGGGCTAACTGGGGAGATGAAGGTAAGGGCAAGATCACTGACATGCTCGCACAGGAATCCGATATCATCGTAAGATTCCAGGGCGGTGCCAATGCGGGTCATACAATTGTAAACAATTACGGAAAATTTGCGCTCCATACTCTTCCGTCCGGTGTGTTCTACGACCACACAACCAGTGTCATCGGAAACGGTGTTGCGCTTAATATCCCGGTACTGTTTAAAGAGATCCAGTCTATTGTGGAGAAGGGTGTACCTGCACCGAAGATCAAGGTTTCTGACCGCGCGCAGATGGTCATGTCCTATCATATCAAATTCGACGAATATGAGGAAGAGCGTCTGGCAGGAAAATCTTTTGGCTCCACCAAGTCTGGAATCGCGCCGTTTTATTCTGATAAATATGCAAAGAACGGTTTCCAGGTCAGCGAGCTGTTCGATGATGACGCGGCACTGAGAGAAAAAGTGGAGCGTGTATGCGAGACCAAGAATGTGACCTTAGAGCACTTATATCACAAACCGCTTCTGAATCCGGATGATATCATGAAAGAGCTGATGGAGTATAAGGAGATGATCGCTCCCTATGTGTGTGATGTCTCCCTGTATTTGTGGAATGCACTGAAAGAGGGCAGGGAAGTGCTTCTGGAAGGACAGCTCGGATCCCTGAAAGACCCGGATCACGGAATCTATCCAATGGTTACCTCCTCCTCCACACTGGCTGCTTACGGTGCAGTGGGCGCAGGTATTCCGCCTTACGAGATCAAGAAGATCATCACAGTCTGCAAGGCATACTCAAGCGCAGTAGGCGCCGGTGCATTTGTATCTGAAATCTTCGGTGACGAAGCAGACGAGCTGAGAAGACGCGGCGGTGACGGCGGAGAGTTTGGCGCCACCACGGGACGCCCAAGACGTATGGGATGGTTTGACTGTGTGGCTTCCAAATATGGCTGCCGTATGCAGGGAACTACAGATGTGGCCTTCACGGTTCTGGATGTTCTGGGATATCTGGAGGAGATTCCGGTATGTGTGGCTTACGAGATCGACGGCGAGATCACAACAGATTTCCCCACAACAGGCAGGCTGGAAAAGGCAAAACCGGTTCTGGAAACACTTCCGGGCTGGAACTGCGATATCCGCGGCATTAAAAATTACGATGAGCTTCCGGAAAACTGCCGCAGATATATTGAGTTCGTGGAAGAGAAGATCGGATTCCCCATCACCATGGTTTCCAACGGCCCAAGCCGTGAGGATATTATTTACCGCAATAAATAAAAGCTGTGTGATATAATGGAAAAAGAAATGTATTAACATAACAAAAACCGACTGGTCAGCAGGCCAATCGGTTTTTGTTATGTCTTATCCCATTTAAAGCACATCGTATTCTTCCACTAATTTTTGGATGGTCTCTTTCCTGCCCTTAAAATGGACAGCATTAATTCCCTGCAAACGGGCTTCCGCCACATTTTCCAGTACATCGTCAAGAAATACCGCCTTCTCCGGCTTGATATGAAAGTCATTCAGCAGTTTCTGGTAGAACTCCGGTTCCGGCTTCAGCATTTTTACCTGCCAGGACATGTAGCCGCCGTCCATAAGATCCAGAAATGCCATTTTCTCCTTGCAGCGTTCATACATAGGCTGTGAAAAATTGGATAGATAATAGAGCTTATATCCTCTCTTTTTCAAATGTTTCAGCCAGTCCACTGTGTAAGAGTAGGTATGTATGGCACCGCTCATTTTTGCGAATGCCTCACGTATTTCTTTTTCGTATTCCGGGTCATTGTCAATAAAGGCCTGGAGAATTTCTTCTTCATTCCGCACACCTCGGTCAGCATCCACCCAATCAGGGCTGTCAAATACAGCATCGCCCACAGCCTGTACTGCTTCCGCGCTGAATTTCAAACTTTTTAAATAGGTTTTCCAGTCATAACGGACCAGCACATTTCCAAGGTCAAAGATAAAAGTATCTACAGCGGAGGATGCAGTGTCTATCTGAGGAATATCATTTTTCTGCCTTGTATAGCGGTATACCAGCAGGCAGGCATACAAAAACACGGGAACAAGTACCGTGCAGTAGATTGCGGCCAGCAGCATATTACCGGCATTTGGGTTGTGCGAAAGAGAAAAAATAAAAGCCAGGACGTACATGCTAAGAAGCAGTACGGCTCCAACCAGCGCAGCAATTTGTTTCAGCTTCTTCACTTCTTATTCTCCCTCCCATAGAATATCTTTAATTATAATGAGTTTTGAGGTATCCGTCAATGTGCATAAATGCTCGAAATCAAAGAGAAAATCGACAATTTGTCCAATTTTCAGGCTATACTTACCGAGAAATGGAGAATGATTTGCATATATTTTCCAAAATTTTTAAAGGAATTATGGAAGTTCAGACAGTAGGTGATACGATGGATGGCAGAAAGCTGTACCATGTGAGAATGGGAGATGAAAATGCCTCTGACAGGGTTTTGATTTTTGCGGGAATACATGGAAGAGAATACATGACCAGCCAGCTTGTCATGGAACAGATGGGGGAATTTGTGGAGAATCTGCTTCACGAGGACAGAACCTACAAGGGATATTCCTACCGTGAGCTGCTGAAAGACCGTGCCCTCCATATAATTCCCATGGCAAATCCGGACGGGGTGACCATCAGCCAGTTTGGGGCTGAGGGCATGCAGTCACCCGGGATTCGGGAACAGGTGTGGGAGATCGCGGACCGGGATGGGGCACGAATGCCGTGGAAATCTTATTTCAGACGGTGGAAATCCAATGCCGAAGGTGTGGATGTGAACCGGAATTTTGATGCCCTGTGGGAGGATTATGTGGATGGGATCGGCAGACCCTCCAGGGAAAAATACAAGGGTACCGCCCCAGAGAGCACCAGGGAGGCCCAGGCATTGGTTAATCTGACAAAAAAGGAAAACTTCGCGCGCACTGTCAGCTATCATTCCTCCGGCGGAGTCATATACTGGGCTTTCGGGCAGCAGGGGGAACTGGCAGCCAGGACACAGGCCTTTGCAAACCGTATTGCTGCTGTCACGGGATATGAGCCGGACGGCAATTACGAGGAGCTGGATCCCGCAGGATATAAGGACTGGGCATTACTGAAAAGGGGAATTCCAAGCCTGACCATTGAAATCGGCAGGGCGGATTCCCCGCTGCCCCAGTCTGCATACAAAAAAGTTCTGCGGGAAAACAGATATGTGTGGGAAGAAACTCTGCTGGATATCATAGAAGAAAAGAAATAGAGCCCTCTTTTTTCGTTTAACTGTCAGACCGTCTGCCGGAAGTTTCCCGGCACAGGCGAATAAATTCTTTGACATAGGGAAGAAAGGCCCTGTCCTTTCTCTGTACGATATAAAAAACACGCTTTATGGGCAGGTCTGTGACCGGGCAGGCGTGGAGTTTGTGGCTGGAAAGTTCTTCCCGTATCAACATTTTAGAGATCATGGAGATCCCTTTATTTTCAGCTACAGCTTCCTTCAGGGCGTCAATGTTATGATATACATGACTTTTAGTAAGGGAAAGGCCCTGTTTGCTCAGGGCCCGCTCCAGAGCCGCGCGGGTGCTGTTTCCTTCCTCCCGCAGGAGAAACATCTCATTTTCAAAATCCACAATGGAAAGACTTTCTCTCCGGGCATAGGGATGATCAGGACTGCATATGACCACAAAAGTATCATCCAAAAAAGGGGTATAGACAAGGCTGCTGTGGCTTCCCTTTGTCTCTGTAAGCATTACATCCAGTTCCCCTGAGGCCAGCTTTTTCTCCATAAAATAGGAGTCGTCAATAGTAAAACGTGTGCTTACATCCGGGCAGATGATATGGTATGCCCGGATAATATCCTGCAGCAGGCAGGAGGCAGCCACCAGCGTGCTTCCAATATGGATCTGTTTCAGATGGAGTCCCAGAAGTGCGGACTCCATTTCTTTATATAGGGAAATGATTCTGGATGCGTAATCCAGGAGCAGCACACCTGCCTCTGTGAGCCGGAGATGTTTGCTCAGACGGTCAAACAGGCGGACCTTGTAAGTCTTTTCAATCTCAGAGATAGCCAGACTGACCGTGGATTGTGAAATATACAGGTTTTGGGCAGCAATACTCATATTGTTGCAGGATGCAACTTCCAGAAATATGGACATGTGGCGGAGTGTCATGGGGTATCCTCCTTTGCTATTAAAAAAACTCATAACATAACCATATTTTAGTATTTTACAAGAGTAAAATCAAGTGCTATTATGACCATAATAAATGAAAATTCGGCTGAATGAAAAAATATGTTATTACTATAATCAATATGTAAAGGGGATGAGGAAATCATTGTTTAACCGGGGACAGTCTGACAGGAGAGTGTCATAGCGTTTTCCACGATCCAGAAGACTTTCACAGCTCTGGACGCGGAAATCCGCAGTCTGGCAAACCCCGTGTCCATGGATACCTTTCCGCTTGCCGGTGAGATTGAGGACAGGAGCACCAGCGCGCCTTTGGCTGTGCAGAGACCGGATAAAATACTGGACGATCTCTGCTATGTCCTGGGGATTGAACTCATGCTTGCAGGCCAGGCGATGGATTTGCGGAGAGGGGAAACATTTGGGGAAATAACAGGGAAAGGGCTTGCCGTCCTCAGGAAACAATACCGTTTTATGATAAGGATGACCGTATACTGACTGAGGATATAGAGGCTGTTTATGAACTATTGAAAGAGGGAACATTTCTGCGAAAACTAAACATATAAATGGATTGGAGAAGAATTGGGAGGTTAAAGATGAAAGAAACGAAAGAAAAGACAGGTTCTGCCGGACTTGTGCGGAAGGGTGTATTTATTCCTGCTTTTGTTATCATGGCAATTGTTGTAGCGATTGGTTTTATCAATAATGAGGGGCTGGCAAAGGGAGCCAAAGCCTTCTTTGGTTTTTCCCTTGGGAAATTCGGATGGCTGTATCAGCTTGTGGCAGTTGTTTCAGTTGTAGTCATAGCCATTGTCACATGTTCTAAGCTGGGAGATATGCGGATCGGCGGAGCCAATGCAAAACCCAAGTATCCCTTCGGAACCTGGTTTGCCATGACACTGACAGGCGGAATTGCAGTGGGAATTGTAAACTGGGGGATCAATGAACCTTTGATATACTATGGAAATGTGTACGGTGAGCTGGACCAGCTGGGCATTCAGGCGGGAACCCAGGAGGCGGCACGTTTTGCGCTTGGCAGATGTTTTTATAACTGGACGTTTGTACCTTATGCCATGTATGCGGTATCGGGCCTTCTCATTGCCTACATGTATTTCAACAAGAAAGAAAAACTGTCTGTAATTTCCACCTTAAAGCCTCTTTTTGGAAAAAAGACAGAAAATCCCATATTTATGAATACAGTAGATACGCTGTGTTCCCTTGCGATCACACTGGGAATGGCTTCCGGCCTGGGAACCGGTCTGGCGCTTCTTATTTCCGGGCTGAATGTTGTATATAAAATACCGAATAATACATTCATCTGGGTACTTCTTGGGGGGATAGCCACTCTTATTTTTACAAGCTCCGCTATCCTGGGCGTGGATAAAGGGATCCGCAGACTGGCATCCCTGAACAGTAAGATTTTCTATGGTCTGCTGATCTTCCTGTTCATCACAGGACCAATGGCGATCATTTTAAGCAATTCCGTATCAGGACTGGGAGAGTGGCTGAATAATTTCTTTATCTGGGGACTGGATTCCGGTGATGTGGGCGGCGAGGCGCTGACAAGATGGTGGACCCTGGCTGACTGGTGTTCCTGGATCGCCTATGCTCCCATCATGGGTATTTTCCTTGGAAAGATTGCCTATGGCAGAACCGTGCGTGAATTTATGATCATCAACTGGGTTATGCCATCCTTATTCGGTATCGTGTGGTTTTCCGTATGGGGAGGAACAGGACTGAACTGGCAGATGAACGGTGTTGTGGATATGGTTGGAGTCATCAAGGAAAGCGGCGCTACAGCAGGCGTTTGGGCCTTTCTGCAGAACCTTCCGCTGGGGCTGGGAATTATTATCATTCCGGTTGTTATGATTACCCTCATGCTGTCCTTCTCCACAGCGGCGGACTCCATGACCAGCACCATTGCATCCATCTGTACCAAGGGACAGAATATGGAGGAGGAGCCTCCAAAGTCCCAGAAGTTGATCTGGGGTATCCTGATCGGTTCCATCTCCATTATCATGGGAGCCGTAGCAGGCGGTGTACGTGGTATAGACGGCGTAAAACAGTTGGCTTCGGTAGGAGGTTTTCTGGTACTCTTTGTATTCCTGCTGCAGTTGATCGCATTTATTAAAACATTTTTTGTGGATTTGAAAAAAGAGAAGAATGGGAAGAAAGAATAGAAGTGCTTGCAGAAAACGAGCAGAGAAAAATTTATTAAATTTTGGAGGTGCTTATGGATTTATTATACATAAATGCATTTGATATTGAAAAACTGGAACTGACAAATGAAGAAATTCTGGGAGCAGTGGAGAAAAGCCTGGAGGCCCAGGGAAATGGCAGGACAGTCATTGAGCCCCGTGTACATCTGATCCCCGATCCGGAATTTCATGGACATTTCAATGTACTCAGAGGATATATAGAGCCTATGGATGTGGCAGGCGTGAAAGTTGTGGGAGACTATGTTTATAACTATAAACACAATCTGCCGTCAGAAATGGCCCTGCTTAATTTGTACGACCCTAAAACCGGGGCGCCGAGAGCCGTGGTCGACGCTACGGAAATCACATCTATGCGTACGGGTGCTCTGACAGCCATCGGAGCGAAGTATCTGGCAAAGAAAGAAAATAAAATCCTGGGGCATCTGGGTTCCAGAGGAACCGCATGGTGGAACGTGGTGCTTCTTGATTCCATTTATGATTTTGAGGAGATTCGTGTGAACAGCCGCAGAAAAGAATCCATGGAGGATTTTGCGGCACGGCTTACCAAAAAACTGGGCAAACCGGTTAAAGTGACCCAGAACAGTGAAGAGTGCCTGAAAGGGGCGGATATCATGGTGGAGGCCACCCGTCTTATGGAACCTACGCCTCTATTGAAAACAGAGTGGGTACAGCCGGGGAATTTTGTGGTTCCCTATGGGACAGTCAGCGCGGTGGAACTCTCCCTCACAGATGTGATGGACAAGATCGTGGTGGACGACTGGGGACAGTGCAAAGGCGGCATCCTGGGAAGCCTCCGCAGACATGTGGAGACAGGAAAACTAAGCGAGAATACATTGTATGGAGAACTGGGAGAGATTGTGGCAGGGAAAAAACCGGGCAGACAGCGTGAGGATGAGACCATTTTATTCTGGCACAGAGGACTTTCAACAAATGACATTGCACTGGGACAGTTAGTATATGAAAAAGCATTAAAAATGGGAATAGGCACAACATTGAAATACCGATAGAATACCCTCTTAAAACCGTCCTGCAGCCGGGAAATTTTTACGGCTGCGGGACGGCTTTTTTTGGATAAAAAGGAAAGTTGCGAAAGATAGTTGCAGACATTGTAAAAAGTGGTATAATGCAAACTGTATAGAAAAAATTTTTAATTTCTGGATATACACATTTATGGAGGAATTGACGCAAGAAATGAAAATCAGAAAGCATTTTATACTGACCGGTTTGGTACAGGGAGTAGGGCTTAGGTACCGGGCGCAGCACCTGGCACGGCTTCTGCAGGTGACCGGATGGGTGAAGAACACCTGGGACGGATGCGTGGAAATGGAACTGCAGGGCAAAGAGCAGGAGATAGCAAACTTCCTGGAACGGTTGTCCATGGGGAATTTTATACGGATTGAAGGGGTTGATGCCAAGGAGATTCCGGTGCGGGAGGAGAATGGGTTCTGTGTAAAAAGTTAAAACAGAGGAATATTATTTATGCAGGAAAATATTGACAAGCCCGTAAAAGCGGAACCCACCTTTGGGGACCTTTTTGCATGGAGGAAGAAGTATGATGAAAACAGAAACAGTAGAAAATATGTGCGGGGGCAAGGGCCATGTGATCATTAAGCATATTTTAGGAGAGAAGGAGCTGAATGGAAAATGCGGTCTGTACGCAGAGGTAGTCATTGAGCCGGGATGTTCCCTTGGATATCATGAACACCACAATGAGAGCGAGACTTACTATATTCTGTCCGGCCAGGGAGACTATGATGACAATGGCACAGTACGCCCGGTAAAGGCAGGGGATGTAACCTTTACACCGGATGATCACGGACATGGGCTGGTGAATACTGGGGAGGAAGACTTAGTGTTTATGGCATTGATCATTTTTGATTGATACAGGACTTATACATACATAGGGGAAGCGGCGGTAAGGCGCTTCTCCTTTTTGTATGTATAAAACTTTAGCAGTTATGTCCAATTTTTAGTTAGTATTTGAAAAGAAAAATTTAAAATCAGTGTTGTATCTGCCACATTATGTCAGGAAGCATTCAGACAAGGCTTTATAGGGGTGGAAATTCTTGGAGGTACTTGTAATGCCGCAGACAATGCAGTCTGGTCTTTGGGTGTTCCGGCTTCTTTTCATACCATAGTGTATGAGACAGGACGCACATATCTGTATTTTCGGGGGATATAGATGAGTTTGTACATGTTTCACAAAAATTAAAAAGTATGGAATATAGGATTGAAAGTGAAAAAGAAATATGATACATTAATAATAAGATAATAGAACTGAGTTCTATAATGAAGAACGAAAGGGTTTATATTTTATTACTCGGCCAATAGCCGAGTAATAAAATGATCATTTTGTAGAATTGAGTTCTGTAATAAAGAACGTGAAAAAAGAACTTTTTGTAACTAGAGGATATTACTTTACCGCACAGAATTTAAATATGGAAAGGGGGCTCCTGACAATGGGAAAAGGAAAGGTGTGATCAATCCGGTGCGGGGGCTGTGGCGATTGTATTCCGGCATGTCCGCAGAAGGTATTCAAAGAAGGCGGACAGGTAGTGGTGACAGCCGGGAGGGACCGACAACTGACTGTGAAGGTCAGCGGCGAGAACACCTGATTCGCGGACTTCGGATGGTGAACTCCTCCATCATACCAGAGGACAGAATATACAGGGCTGACATCAAGGAAGTGAAAATCCCTGTAACAGATATTGTTGCGGTGTACCTGCTGACGCAGGAGAGTAGAAGGTAACGGGTATCTCGGAGTTTGCAGTGAAACAGAAAGACAGAATGAAAGAGCTGGATATAAATCTTCTATTGTAAATGGGGAAGTAGAAGATGTGGATATTGCAGATGCCCTGGTGGTGGAATATGGTATTGCGGACTGAATACGATGTACAAAAGGAGGGGCTTTATGGAACAAAACGGGGCTAATAAAAAGATACGACGTTTGCTGATTTTGATGTCATTGGGAATTGCCTATGGTTTTATGTTCGTACTTCCCTATATGAAATCCACTTTTTATGACCAGATGATAGCAGCTATGGAAGTTAACAATGAACAATTAGGTTCTTTGATGAGTATTTATGCAATAGCGTGTACTGTATCTTATCTTCCAGGAGGCTGGATTGCGGATAGATTTAAACCAAAGACTGTTTTATTATTTTCTACGTTTGGTAATGCTATATTATGTTTTATCTTTATGATGACATATAAGAACTTTTTTATGGTGCGTATGATATGGTTGCTCTGCGCATTTACTGGAGGGTTTGCATTCTGGCCTGCAATCATGAAAGGAATCCGTCTGTTGGGCGATGAGGAAGAACAGGGAAGAATGTTTGGAATATTTGAGGGCATGAACGGTGTAGCTTCTCTTTTAGTTAGTTTTATCATGGTAGGTCTGCTTTCTTTGTTCAGCGGCGATTTGATTACCGGATTTAAAGGCGCTGTGGGCAGTATGGGAGTATTATGTCTGATATCAGGAGTTTTGATTCTGATCCTGTTCAATGATAAATTAGTATATGGAGAAGAGAACGGAGAAAGTGAAAAATTTAACACCAGACAGTTTATGCAGACATTTAAAATTCCCGGTGTATGGATTATGGCAATCCTGATGTTCGGGTATGTAACTACATCTGCTGTTGCAAGTTATCTTACACCGTACAGTACCGGGGTACTGGGGATTTCTGCAGTGGCCGCAGCAACCATTGGGACAATCCGTACCTATGGCTGTCGTTTTTTAGGCGGGCCAATAGGAGGCTGGATAGCTGACAAGGTATTTCATTCTGTCTGTAAAGAACAGATGCTGGGTCATATCCTTTGTATTATAGGAATAGGCGTGTTTCTGGTAATTCCAGGAGGTACTCCCACGGGTATCATCGCGGGTCTGCTGATTTTGGTGGGAGTGTTCATGTTTACCGTTAAAGGCACTACTTTTTCAGTACAGCAGGAACTGGGGATTCCCTTGCACGTGTCAGGAAGTGCAGTGGCTATAGCCACTCTCATTGGTTATCTGCCCGACATGTTTGTGCATACTATGTTTGGTAATTGGCTTGACCGTTATGGGAATGACGGATATACAAGAATATTTTTATATGGCATTGCCATTACCGTTGTTTGCGTAGCGGTTGCATTTATCGGAGTAAAGGTATCGAAAAGGAGATAACCTGATGGTCTGGAATAGATAAACAGGAGACGGCGTACATGGGTTATCTGGATATTGAAAGTATCTCATCACCTGTTCAACAGCATAAATAGACAGACAAAAAAGTTGAAAACTGATAAAATACCTTGATTAAAAGATGTTAAGAAGGGGTGGAATAATGACTAAGATTATATTATTGGAATACCCAGAATCAGCAGACAGGGATATCCAGACAGAATTAGATTATTTACCAAAAGATGCTGAAGTGGAAGTTGCTGTTTTTAATGAGGTTTGCCCGGAAACGTTTTATAAAGCGATAGAAAATGCAGATGCGGTTATAACAGGATATGTTCCTGTGGATAAAAAAGTCATTGACTGTATGAAAAAGTGTAAAATAATATCTGTCCAGGCAACAGGTTGGAATTTTGTGGATGTGGATTATGCAAAAGAGAAAGGAATTGCTGTCTGTGCAGTGGGGGAATATTGTACACAGGAGGTTGCTGACCACACTTTGATGCTTATCATATCGCTCTGTAAAACCCTGCCTTACTTGTCGAGACGAGTTAATAAAGACAGGGTGTGGGAAATAGAGACTTTAAAGAGCAAAAATATCAGGAGAATGGAAGGTCAGACTCTTGGAATTATGGGATTTGGCAGGATTGGCAGAGCTGTGGCGAAAAGGGCTGTTGCCTTTGGTATGAAGATATTGGCATATGATCCTTATATACCCGATTCTGCAGCACAGGATATGGGGGTGAAACTGGTGGATGTTGATACCCTGCTGGAAAATTCTGATATTATCACAGTCCATATGAATTTGACTTCGGAAAATCAGAGCTTTTTCAATAAAAATGTATTCACAAAGATGAAAAAGAAACCATTCTTGATTAACGTGGCCAGAGGCGGTGTGATTGACGAAGATGACCTTGTAGAAGCATTAGATAATGGGATTTTGAGAGGAGCTGGTCTGGACGTCCTTGGCAGTGAGTCTCCTGATTTACAAAAAAATCCCCTGGTAAACAGGGAAAATGTGATTCTTACCCCTCATTGTGCCTTTTTCTCTGAGGATTCTATTGAGGCATGTGAAAGGATATCGGCCGAAAATATTATGTATTATTTAAATGGAGAAAAAGAAAAAGTGTTCAGAATTGTGAACTGAAGCTATCATAACGTATCAGCATAAGTGAACCCCACTTTTCATGGTGCACAGGCAAGTCTGAATTATCCAATACAGCAAAAGAACATCTGAACGGCATGTGTTGTATCTTATGCAGGAGGCCGATGGCAACAGGCTGGCTACAGGCAGAAAAATTGATATGCAGGGTTAGCATTGTTAGATGGATGTACCCTTTAAGTTGTGAAAGATCTGCGGACTTTCCAGTTTTCCAAGGGAAAGTATCTTTGCAGTACAGTCACATGATGTTGGCATTTTAACCGTGATGATCTGACTGTTATCATAAGTCCTGAAATAATACTGGGTTTTTGAGAGGTCAATGAAAGCCGTATACTGTGTATAATCCGCAGTTCCTTTGTCTGTCATAACGACTCCCTTGGGTATGCTGACACTCTCTATTAAATGAAAACAGGTAAGCAAAACCTCTTCCTTTTTGTCAGGGAGCGTGGCATGGCTTTTTTGGAAGGCAGTCTGGAAAAGCGCTGTTCCTGTTGGGAGTATGAACTATACAGGCAGAGTGCTCGGAGAGGCATTCTGTGGTGATTTCCTGAAAGAAGTACTGTTTAATGCAAGAGAAGATATGCCTTACCGGGGTCCTGTAATTTACAGAAAAGGGGAATATAGTTATCACTGCAAAGTCCAGGGGGAATTTGTATGGTTTCAGGGTTATGAAGAGATATTTTATGGGAATCAGAGAATATACGAATGCCATTTTCATGGCGGAAGCATCAGATAAGGGGAAAAGGGCAGCAAATAGCGGCCCTTTTCCCCGGTTTTTTACCATATGAGAAATTACCGGTAAAATTCCCATATAGTGTAGCTGCTGTATGCATCCTGATAGTTTTCACGCAGTGTATGCAGAAGCAGTATACTGTCTCCGGGCGTGAAAATATTCTGTGTGTTGGAGGACGCCTGCCTGTCTGCGGCGGCGGGCAGCCTTGTTTTTCCGCGCAGTTCGGAGGCCGGGCAGCCATAATACTTCTGGCATAGATGGTTCAGGTACCTCACATCTGAAAAACCGCTTTCAATGCTGATGGTAAGTACTTTCTTATCTGTATGCTGCAGAAGGCGGCAGGCGTACTCAAACCGTTTCAGGTTCAGATATTCCTGAAAAGACAGGTCAAGTTCGTGGCGAAAAAGGTGTGAGAGATAGGTGAGAGACAGATTTTCATGGGCAGCAATATCCCTCAGCAAAAGTTTCTGTCTGAAATTTTTTTCGATATGATCCGTGATACGGCTCATGCGCTCCTGTCTGTGCCAGCGAGTGGTGATCTCCGCATCTGTGTATGTCTTTTTGGGAACATAAGTGTGAAGCGCATATAGGATCATGTTCAGAAGACTCATGCATTTGTACTCATAGTTGGCAAATTGTCCGAAATAGTTATATGCAAGCTCGATCAGCAGACCCTTCATGATTTCATAACGGGTCTCATGCTGTGAGAAAAAGGAACGGACGCTGTTTTCAATGAAGCAGGTATTCTCGTCGTGTTGGAAATAAGAGGTGACAAGCTGCCGTGACATTTGTATGGCCAGTATCAGCGCGCCGCCGCTTTGTCCATGTATTTCATGCAGTTCCATGGGATTTAGCAGATATATGTCACCGCTTTGCAGATTCCGTATATTCCCATTGACGTTGAGCTGCGGATTTCCGTCAAGAACAAGCCCTATTTCCATCTCCCTGTGGGTATGGGGAGCACGGGAAAAGAGGCGTACCAATAGGGCACGGAACGCATGTATCTGCGGGTGGGCAACCAGTTCAAATTCTTTCTCCATCTCTGTCACTGCTTTCTTTTGATTTTCTAACTCTATTCTAATATCATTGGATAGATCAGACAAGAACAATCTCAAAATTATCTGCATAATAACAAAATAATCATTAAATATAAACAAATAAATCATAGCAATTACAAGAAAAACTGTACAATAATAGAGGCGCTTTCAGCTTTTAGACAAACAAAGGACAAAACGCAAGATTATCGCCTGGTTATCACAAATATGGAAATGCAGTTTCACTGGAAATCGGCTAAACTGAAAGAAAAACAGAGCAAGCTCTTTCCGTGTTTTGAAGACGGTAAGAAATAAAGGAAGACAGGTGATCATATGGGGAAAAAGGTGATTGCAGCGGGACATTCCTGCCTGGATATAACGCCACTCTTTCCGCAGGGGCAGCGGGTATCAAAACTGGGGGAAATTCTCTCGCCGGGAAGACTGATACAGATGGAAGGTGTAGATATTCATGCGGGCGGAGCAGTCTCCAACACGGGGCTGGCTATGAAAATGCTGGGAATTGATGTCTGCCTCATGACAAAGACCGGAAATGATAAATTCGGTAAGATCCTTTCGGATATCTATGCTGCTTGGGGTGCAGATTCCGGGATCATTGTTCAGGAGGGGCAGAATACATCTTATTCCGTGGTGCTTGCGGTTCCGGGGATAGACAGGATATTTCTTCATGATTCCGGATGTAATGACACCTTCTGCTTTGAGGATTTGCCGAAAGAGAAGCTTTGCGGCGCGGATCTATTTCATTTTGGCTATCCTCCCCTGATGAAGAAAATGTACGAAAATACTGGAAGTGAACTAGTGCGTATGATGAAATATATGAAATCCCAAGGAACAGCAACCTCCCTTGACCTGGCTTTTGTGGATGGAGACTCCGCGGCGGGAAAGGCTGACTGGAAGGAGATTTTAAGAAGTGTGCTCCCTTATGTGGATTTCTTTGTACCAAGTATAGAAGAACTCTGTTTCATGCTGGACAGAAGAAGATTTGAGGACTGGAAGCGCAGGGCAGGGGATGAAGACATTTCATTTATTCTGGACGTACAGAAAGATATCCGGCCTTTGGCAGAGCAGTGCATGGAGTTTGGGGCAAAGGTCCTTTTGCTGAAATGCGGGGCACCCGGTTTATATTACAGGACAGCAGAAGGACATGGGCTGGGGGAACTGGAAGCAAAATTGGGGATTTCCGCAGAAGAATGGTCAGACAGGGAGGGATTTGAGGCCAGTTACCAGCCTGAGAAAGTATTATCAGGGACAGGAGCGGGCGACACCACCATCGCCGCATTTCTGACTGCCATGCTGAGAGGGTATCCTTTTAAAATGTGTGTCCGCCTGGCTGCCGCTGAGGGGGCGTCCTGTGTGGAAGCATATGATGCGCTGAGCGGCATCCGCCAGCTGGAGGAACTGGATAAGAAAATTAAAAATGGATGGAAAAAGAGAGAAGGAGTGTAAAAAATGTTAGTAAACCTGAATGATGTGCTGCTGCCGGCCAAAAAAAACGGCTACGGAGTTGGTCTGTTCAATACCGTGAATCTGGAACTTGCCAGAGGTGTGTTAAAAGCAGCGGAAGAACTTAAATCCCCGGTCATCATCGGCACAGCGGAGGTACTGCTTCCCTGCGGACCGCTGGAGGATTTGGCGGGACTGCTTGTCCCCATGGCAAAAAAAGCGTCGGTTCCGGTAGTGCTCCACTATGACCATGGACTTACCTTTGAAAAATGTATGGAGGCGCTGAAGCTGGGATTTACCTCCGTTATGTATGACTGTTCCACAGACAATTACGAAGAAAATTTGAGAAAAGTCCATGAACTGGTCAGAATCGCACATTGTTTTGGGGCAACTGTGGAAGCAGAACTGGGACATGTGGGAGACAATGAGGAACCGGCTGCCCATAAGGGGATGAATGCACCGGAAGCATATTATACAGACCCGGCACAGGCGAAGGATTTTGTAAAAAACACACAGGCAGATGCTTTGGCAATTGCTGTGGGAACTGCTCACGGTGCTTATAAATGGAAACCTAAACTGGATTTTGACCGGATAAAGACAATTGCAGATATGGTGGAGGTCCCCCTGGTACTCCACGGAGGTTCCGGGCTTTCAGAAGAAGATTTCAGAAGGTCCATCGCCTGTGGAATCAGCAAAGTGAATATTTTTACAGATATCAATGTGGCTGCAGGCAAAGCGGCAGTCCGGGCCATCAAGGAAGGAAAAACCTGTCTGACAGATATGATTCCCTGTCAGGTGGAGGCAGCGGCTGAGGCAGTAAAGGCAAAAATACGGGTCTTTGGTTCAGAATATAAGGCATTGACGGATATAAGTATATGACGTAAAATAAAAATTGGGTGGACACCTACCGCAAACTAAGGTCATTTAGTTTGCGGCTTTTTTCGTATATAAGGAGGAAAAGTATGTGGAATTACATCTGGCCGATTCTTTTGGTGATCAGCTCAAATACGGTCTATAATATCTGTGCAAAATCAACCCCGGCAGAGGCAAATGCATTTGTCTCACTTTCCGTGACTTATTTGGTAGGGGCGTTCTTGTCCATTGTGATGTTTTTGTTTACATCATCTGGAAAAGCATATTTTCCGGAATTGAGAAAACTGAATTGGGCATCCGTAGTCCTGGGCGCATCTGTGGTTGCGCTGGAATTTGGTTATATTGCCATATACAGAGCCGGATGGAAGGTCAGTGTTGGCTCCCTGGCGGCCAATATTGGGCTTGCGGTTATTTTGATCATTGTGGGTGTGATCTTTTATAAGGAGCTGATAACTTTTAAACAGATATGCGGAATCATGCTGTGCCTTGGCGGGCTGCTCTTGCTTAATACATAAGCAGCCTGAGTTCTCACATTTAGCTTTTGTTTGGCCGGAAAATTTTTTATCTCTTGGATGCTTATTTTCTGAATATGTCAATGGCGTGGCTTGTAATACCCAATAAATCTTCCCGCTCACAAGTGGCAAAGTGGTATTTCAAAAACAGTTCAAAGGTATCATGGTCCATCTTAGCGATTGCTTCGCGCATAAATAAGGCGCAGCCGTCTGTTGCAGCGTAATGAAGCCGGGTTACGGGAAATGCAGACATCAGGTCATCAATGTCTTCCTTTCGGACAAGTTCAAATACATTCTCTGGATTGGAATTGGCGGCAAATGTCCGGGCATCAAGCAGGCCTTTTTCTATATATTCGGAGACACTGATATTGCCCCGATGAAATCCTTCGTCCATGAGACAGCCATCGGATATGACATAGGCGGCAAAAATTATGCCTCCCTGTTTTGTTACACGAATCGCCTCGCGCAGTGATCGCCTACTCGGATGTACAGAGGCAGGCAGGCCTGCTGGACAAGCTTATCTATGACAAAAATCCTTACAGGAAGCATTTGTATTCGGAGATCCATGTGATGGTGAAGGAAAGCTTATAGCAGATAGACCAGGCTGTGATGCTGTCATTTTTTTATGATCTGGGAATCACAGCCTTTGTTGTAAGGTGCAAGGTTGTTTCCGGCGGCTTCATGATCAGGGATTCTGTTTGCTTTTTCTGTACTCAGATGGAGTCTGCCCGGTCAGTTTTTGAAAGACTTTTGAAAAATGACGGGTTCCCCGATAGCCTATCTGCTCTGCAACTTCATTTACAGATAAGCACGGGCTGGCGGTGAGCAGACGTTTTGCATGACTTATGCGTACCAATGTGAGATGATCCATAAATCGAAGCCCTTCTTTCTGATGAAAGATCTTGCTGAGGTAATTAGGCGTGATACCGTAAAGAGAGGAGATGGTATTGATTCCAATATCGTCCATGTAATGCTCCTCCACATACTGCTTGACTTTTTCCGTAAGGTTTGGGGTGTTATTTACGCCGGATATTTTGTACATGTCCTCTTTGCCCTGTACAAGAAACTGATAGAGAGAAGCAAAACTGTCTACGGTTTGGCCAAAATGGAAATAATGCTGCAGGTACTTTCCCATACCATTCCAATCCAGTTCTTTTTCCAGCGACAGATCAGGAAAAGAGATTAGCCGGTCCAGCAGTTTCTCATATTGGATATAGTCCCGGTCCTGGTAGGCCAGCTGAAGATTTTCTACAGTTTCACTAAGTTTGATCAGCTGTTTTTTTCTTGATAAAGCAAAAACTTTATGTTCATCCAGGAATCTTCCATAACCACAAAATATTCTTAAAGAAAACAAGTCCATAACGGAAATGATCTTGTCAAAAATTTCCCCTAAAGAACAGGCTGACAGATGATAGGTGGTTACCGGAACACCGAAAGCAGAGGATATAGTATTTAATATTTCAGCAGGCCGCCGGGATGGCTGCGGCGTTTTGATGATCAGGCAGATCTCACCCTCCGGAAGGTGAAACAGACAATAGCGGTAATACAAATGGATCAAAGGATTCAATTCCTGCTGAATGTTCCGGTATAATCCTTTATAAAATTGCTTTTGTGCTTCCGGCTCTTTATAATCCACGCAGAAAATATAGGCAGATAAATTTCCGGTCATATCCTGCTCAAGCGCAGGAAAGATACAGTAAGCATTAAACTGTGCTATGGTTTCATAGAAAAAGGTGTGGTTATCCTGAGTTATCTTCTGGCTTCTGTCCACTTCCGCCTGCATGAAAATTTTTTGGATGTCATCCAGAGAAGGCGGTTTCAGCAGATAATCCCTGGCACCCAGCTGTATGGCTTTTTGCGCATATGAAAAATCGGAATAACCGCTGAGAATGATAAACTGGGTATGGGGGCATAGGGCGGAAAGCTTTTCTATGGCAGACAGTCCGTCCATGAGCGGCATTCGTATATCCACAAAGGCCAGGTCAGGCTGCTCTTTTTCTCCCAATACAGACATCTCGTTTCCGTTTCTTGCCTCGATATATTCATGAATACCAGGGTACAGCTCATTACACATGCTGATAAAACTCAAACGTACCATGCGTTCGTCATCTGCAATTAATACTTTCATTCGGATTCGTCCTTTCTGTTCTCTTTCAGGCTCGTATGTATATCTCTGATGACCATATAACTGCCTGTATATTCACCCACTGCACTGTGTATTTCAAAAAAACTTTCACTCTGGAAAAGCTGAAGCCTTTCATGGATATTCAGCAGTCCCACACTTTTATTTATATTCAGCTTCTTTTTATCAAATCCAATACCGTTATCCATGACAGCCAGAAAAATACATTGTCCTATTCCTTTCAATGTAATAACAGAGGCATCCACTTCCACCCGGGTAGGTCTATCGTAATCTTCCATACCATGTACAATGGCATTCTCTACTAACGGCTGTATCAGCAGGCGGGGAATGGAGAAATTTTTTGCCTCCTCATCTAAATAAAGCCGGAAATCCAGCCGTTCCTCAAAACGGATCTTTTGAAGAAACAGATAATGCTCAATAAAGGAAAATTCATCCTGTAACGTACTGTATCCGGAGTTAGAGCAGGTATAATGGAAGATCCGTGTGAGCTGGATAATAGAATCCTCCAGCAATTTTCGTTCTTCCATGCGGTTCAGTGCCACAAAATTATTTAAAGTGTTATATAAAAAGTGAGGGTTGATCTGGGCCTGCAGAGCCTGGTATTGGGCATTTTTCTGACTGATGACAGCCATATATTCCTTCTTTATGTGCTCGTCCAGACTTTGGATCATGTGGTTAAGCTGTTTGGTGATTTGTTCAAATTCCTCGTTCATAGTAAGAGTTTCATCTGCCCTCACATCCAGGCTGCCTTCTTCTGCCTCATGCATGATATATAAAATATTACGCAGCGGTTTCGTGAACCCGGAGGATATTTTCCTGTAATTCCAAACGGAAAAGAGAAAAATAAGGATGCCCAAAATAAAAGAAACCAGGAGGGCTTCCAGGATAGGCTTGTAAAATTCCAGATATGGAATGAAATATACCATTTTCCAGTCTGATTTTTTCAGCGAATAAGAGCACACCAGTCCAAAGCGTTCCGGGTTAGTGCTATAGGTTTCCAGAAATGTTTTTCCGGCTGTCTTGTTTGTGGAGTAGATGATCTCATCCTTTTCTGAAAGTATAGTGATGCAGGAAGGCTCAGAAATGGAGATGTCTGAGAATAAATGCTGAAACAGTTCTGTGGAGACATCTACTTTTAAGAAGCCGATATCTTTTTTGGAATCCAGAATACGGATTGGTTTTACAACAGAGAATACGGACTGTTTTTTCGCTTCCTCATAGTAAGAGACCGTATGCGGTGCGCAATATGTAATATATTTATAGGCAGAGGGTGCATAGGAAAACCAGGAATCTAAAGGATAGCCTTTGGGTGAAAATTCATGGAGCCTGCAGTCACTTTTGCGGTAGACGAACCCTTTGTCACTGTTTGGGTCAATGGGGAAAAAAGCCAATCCAAGTATATCCGAGGAACTCAGTGCAGTTAATTTTGTGGCAGTGCGCTCATATTGTGTAACGTAATTGGACCATTGAGCCGGAGAGGATGATGTATCCTTTTTCATGGTTGAGATATAAGTATATAGATGGATCAAATCATCATACTGATAAGGACTCATGGACAGGCGCTCGGCTTCTTCTAAGTAGGACTCTATATTGCTGCCCAGTGATGATAATACATTGTTATACTTTCGGGCAGTGTCATCCGACAGCCGGACAGAATACAGGGAGACATTGAGGAGAGTATTGATCAAAAGGGGTACCACGGAACATAATAGGAAGAGCAGAAAAATGTTCTTTTGAAAGGAGATTTTTTTCTTGTTTTTCTTTTTCATTATTTGCCTCCATTTCTAAGTTAATATCCATCATACCAGATTTGAAAATGATTACAATATTTAGGCACTGAAAAGTAAAAAATTGTGCAATTTGTGGGAGAGAAGCAGGAGGGGGTTTGATAATATGAATAAAAGCAATGTAGGAAACGGTACTTAAAGAATAGAAATAGTACATTTTAGAAAGGGCCAAGGCTTGCTATAATAAATTTATAAAACGGGCCCGATAAAAAAAGGAGATTAAGATGAAATACAGAAAATTATTGGCAGGTATCATGGCTGCTTCTATGACAGCGGCAGCGTTCAGCGGATGTTCCCAGCGTCCGGAGGAAAGCAAAGCATCAGAAAAAAATGAGACAGATATAAAGGAAGAAAGCAGTGGGGCAGACCATAGCGGGGATGCAGCCGAAAGTACAGGAGTTACGCTGGAGTTCCAGCACAATATGACAGGTGTGATCACAGACACTATCGAAGAGGTATGCAGGGAATTCACAAAAGAAACCGGCATTGCTGTGGAGGTGTCCGCACCCGGAACATATGGTGAAATGATCAAAGCGCGTATGGCATCCAATGATATGCCGGATCTATTTTCCACACATGGATGGTCAACCTCTCTTTATGTAGAATATCTGGAGCCGATCAATGATCAGCCATTTGCGGATAAGATCGTAGATTCCATTAAAGACATGGTCACGGATGCAGATGGAAATAGGTATGTGCTTCCAGCAGATGCGGATCTGAGCGGCATGACATTTAACAAGACTGTTTTAGATAATGCAGGTGTCAATGTGGATGATATCAGAACATGGGCGGATTTTGAGGAGGCATGCCAGAAAGTAAAAGACATAGGCAAAACCCCCATTCACGTGGGCGGCAAGGACAACTGGACAATCGGTACTATGCTGGATTTAATTGCGCCTACACTCCTTACAAACGACGAAGAAAATGGTTTGGGAGAAGCGCTCTTAGACGGCAGCTTTGACTGGGAGAACTGGCAGCCTGTCAGCGAAATGATAAAGGATTGGAATGATAAAGGTTACTTTAATGTAGACTGTCTCACCGCAGACTATATAACAAGCTGCAAAGCATTGGCTCAGGATGAAGCGGCCTTTACCTTCTATACAGGAAAAGCGGTGGCTGAGGCGCTGCAGACAAATCCGAACGCAGATTTGGGGATCATGCCCATCCCGGCGGCAGATGAAAGTCAGCAGCCATGTATGATTGGCGGTGAAGACCTGGCGGTAGGCGTATGGAAGGATAGTCCTCACAAGGAAGAGGCTTTGGAACTGCTGAATTATATGGCACAGCCGGAGAACTGCTCCAGACTGGCAACAGCCTGCGGTATGCCCGCCGGACTGGAGGGGGTTGAAAGCGAAACGGGCACTTTACAGCCATATTATGAAAAATATATGAGTGCAGATTTACTCACCATACCATACTTTGACAGGGTGTACTTACCGAGCGGATTATATGATGTTATGTGTACTACCGGAACCAGCATTCTGGCCGGAGAAAAAGATGCGGTGGAAGCTTCTGTAAAAAGTATGAGACAAGCATACGAGGAGAAGCTTGCACAGCAATAGCAGGATGAGATGCAGGGGTGTTGTCCGTGACGGCACCCCTGTTAAAAGGAGGGGACTGTATGAGCAAAAAAAGCAGAAAATCTGTGATCAATATTTTTTATGTTCCGGCTATACTTTTGTTCTTGTTTTTTGTTATATATCCTTTTGCGGAAGGGATAAGAATTTCTTTTACCAACTGGAACGGATATTCGCAGAAATATACATATGTAAAATTTGATAATTATGTGAAGCTTTTACATGATGGAAATATTTTGACAGCATTAAAAAACACTTTGATCTATGGGATTGGCAGTACGGTGGTACAAAATATCCTGGGCCTTGGCTACGCTGTTTTACTGAATACGAAGATGAAGGGCAGGACCGTCATCCGTACGGTGGTCTATGCACCAGTCATGATATCCGGACTGGTTATGGGATATATTATGTATTTTCTGGTACAGTATGATGGCGGAGCGGTGAACGATATACTGGCTGCACTGGGACAGGCTCCTGTGGACTGGCTCAGCAGCGGCAGCAGGGCTGTGATCATTATGACATTGATCAACAGTATACAGTATGTGGGAATCTCTATGGTGATTTATCTGGCCGGACTGCAGAATATATCATCACAATATTATGAGGCGGCGGCCATTGACGGAGTAAGCAGATGGCAGCAGTTCCGTTATATTACCGTTCCACTTCTGATCCCTGCCATTTCTTCCTCTGTAACATTGAATTTAATCGGGGGATTGAAATTATTTGATGTGATCCAGGCGTTGACAAAAGGCGGGCCGGGTTACGCCTCCCATTCCCTATCCACACTTGTGGCAAACCAGTATTTTCAGGCCACAAATGCAGGGTATTCTTCTACCATAGGCCTTTTCTCATTTTTATTGATCATGTTCCTGAGTAATGTGGTGACTTCTTACTTTAATAAGAAGGAGGTATATATGTAATGAACAGAAAGCGCAAAGAGGGTAAAATGCAGAATACCCGGAAAAATAAATGGTGGTTATATCTGATAGGGGCAGTGGTGGTTGTTGTTCATTTTATTCCCCTGTACATATTGTTTGGTGTTGCGGCAAAATCTTCTATGGATACCAGTTCCAGGTGGATCATGCCTGCTTATATTGAGTGGAATAACTTTAAGGAGGCGCTGAACGGTGGAAATATGCTGCTGGCTTTAAAGAATACAGCAGTCATAACCGTATTTTCCGTTGTGTTCATCACTATGATCGGAGCCTTTTCCGCATATCCGCTGGCAAGAAACCGTTCCAGATTTAATATGGGGGTTAAGAGTTTTATTCTGGGCATCATGATGATTCCGGGTCTGAGTATTCTGGTCCCCCTTTACAGTACTATGGTAAAAATACAGGGGATATCCACCTATTGGGGAATCATCATTGTGCTGGTAACCTTTAATCTGCCCATGAGTATATTTTTGTTCTCTAATTTTATTGCTGGGATTCCGGAAGCGCTGGAAGAGGCGGCGTTTATTGACGGGTGCGGACCGGTTCAGGCCTTTTTCAGAATTATACTGCCGCAGCTAAAGCCTGTCATAGCCAGTGTGGTGATACTGACGGGGGTAGGATGCTGGAATGATTACCAGTTTTCCTTATATTTTCTACAGTCACCAAAGCTGAAGACCATCACCTTGGCTGTGGCCAGTTATTTTTCCCAGACCGCTAATAATATGAATGCTGCCGCCGCTTCTGCCCTGCTTGGAGTATTGCCGGTCCTGGTGCTGTTTCTGTTTTTACAGAAGTATTTTATTCAGGGTATGGTAGACAGTGCAGTGAAATAAAAATAATATGGAACAGGAGGTAACTATTCAGTAGGTCTGCGCATTCACTGCGCTGACCGTAAGAATGCGTACCGCAGCCAAGCAGAAATCCCATGGCCGAAGATGATCCTCCATGGATTTTTGCCTGTAACTGTGAAGGCACTGAACAGTTACAACAGGAGGTAACTATGAACAGATGTAGTGAAAAGACATGGAGGATATCCCATAATTTCCCCGGGAAATCTGAAGTAAAAGTATTGTTTGAAGAAAAGGGAATGATCTGCAGAGAGGCAGATTTTCGGTATACGTCCTCAGCCGGGGAAAAGGAGGAACGCAGAATTACAGTGGAGTTTTCCTTTCCCGTATTGGATATAAGCGGCAGATGGTATCCGTCCTGTGGATTCGACAGGTCGATCAAAGCGGACTGGTTTCCTGAAGTGGAATCCATGACATCCATTTCTGCACCGGTCATTTGTTTTTTTAATGGAAAAGGGGAAAACAGGCATACCATTGCTTTGTCAGAGGTAAAGCAAAAGGTGGCCATGAGGTATGGAATCCATGAGGAAAATGGTGTTATGCTCTGCCGAATTGATATGATCCTTCCAAGAGGCTTGTTTCTGCAAGGGTATAAACTGAGGATTTGGGAATCTGCCAGAGAGGAGCCGTACTGGAACACACTGGCGGATGTGAGAAAGTGGTGGGAGGCTGCTCCGGAGTGGCAGATGATGGAAGTGCCCGGGGAGGCAAGAAAACCCTTCTATTCCTTCTGGTACTCCAAACATCAGTCTGTAGATGCCGATACTGTGGAAAAGGAGTGCAGGCTGGCAGCAGATATGGGATTTACCTCTGTTATTGTGGATGACGGTTGGCAGACAGATGATAACAGCCGGGGCTATGCGTTCTGCGGAGACTGGGAACCGGCTGTTAAAAAGTTCCCGGATTTTGCACAGCACGTTAGAAAGGTCCGGGATATGGGACTAAAATACCTTATGTGGTTTTCTGTTCCCTATGTGGGGAAAAGAACAAAGGCCTGGGAGCGGTTTGGCCATAAACTTTTGTACTGGAATGAGCTTCAGCAGGCGGGAGTGCTGGATATCCGATATCCCCAGGTAAGGGAGTATCTGAAGGGAATCTATCTGAAAGCAGTGAAGGACTGGGGGATCGACGGGCTGAAACTGGATTTTATCGACGAGTTTTACCTTTATGATGAAAGCCCTATGTTTACAGAGGGGATGGACTGTGCAGATGTACAGGAGGCGCTGGATATTCTTTTGACGGAGGTAAAGGAGGTGCTTACCTCGGTCCGCCCGGATATACTGATTGAGTTTAGGCAGAAATATATTGGCCCTCAGATCAGGAAATACGGAAATTTGCTGAGAGTCTCAGACTGTCCGGGATCCGGGATCAGCAACAGAGTTGGAATTGTGGATCTGCGGCTTCTCTCCGGAGCCACAGCTGTACACTCGGATATGCTTATGTGGCATGAGGAGGAAAAAACGGAGGATGCTGCGCTGCAGGTATTGAGCTGCATTTTTTCTACCGTGCAGATATCCGTGAGTCTGGAGAATATCACAGAAGATATGAAAAGAATGCTGCTGTTCTGGATGTCCTTTATGCAGACAAACGAAAAGCTGCTGCAGGAATCGCAGATCAAGCCACAGGAACCCGAAAATCTTTACCCTCAGGTATTGGTGGAGGACGAAGAAACACAGATATTAGTACAGTACAGCAGAGGCAGAACCGTTGATCTGCGCCGGGTATCAAAGTGCATGTACTATGTACACGGGGTAAAAGAGGAGGAGGTCTGCATACAGCTGGACGCGGATCATAGAATGGATTTCCGGATAAAAGACTGCAGGGGCGATATCTTGGATGAGGGAAGCTGGGAAAATATTTCTATGGCCAATATTACGGTGCCTACAGGCGGACTGGTAAAGTTTATAAAGGAAGAATGATAAAAAGGGAACTGGATACTACCGATTTAAGAATCGGTATCTCCGTTCCCTTTTTAAGATGAATATCAGATGGTTTCTATTTTACTATAGAACAGATGGGTCCCTTTGCCGACTTCCCGTTCCTTCCCCGCGATCATCACAACCGCATCCACCGGAGTCGTGATCTCATAGCGCCACACATCCCCCGCTTTTTTCCAGGAGGAAGTTATTTTTCCATGGCGTGTATCCAGGGATACTGACAGCCAGTCAAGCCTTTTGTCGGGGATGGGGGCAATACTCACTTTTTCATAGCCCGGGAATGCAGCAAGCCTTTGGATCCCCCCGGCCACACTGTAAATCCAGTCAGCCACAGAGCCGTAAGCGTAGTGGTTGAAAGAGTTCATATCCGCGCTCCAGAAATTGCCGTCAGGCATAATGCCGTCCCAGTGTTCCCAGATCGTAGTGGCGCCTTTGGTCACAGGATACAGCCAGGAGGGGTAGTCTTCCTTCAGCAACAGGCTGTAGGCCAGGTGGGAATAGCCGTATTCGCTCAGGGTATGCAGGATATAAGGCGTTCCCACAAAGCCGGTCTGAAGCCGGATACCGCACTCTTTGACCATGGCAGCAAGCTGATCCGCAGCTGCCTGGCAGTCTTTGGCAAGGCCGAAGCGGGCAGCCAAAATACACTCGGTCTGGGTTTTGTATTCCGGGAAGGCGGTGCGGAAGGCAGATACAATTTCAGTGTAAAGGGTTTCATATTCTGTGATATCCTCCCCCAGCACCTTTCCGGCTTCCATGACCAGCCATGTGGAATATGCATAAAATGCGGAGGCGATAAAATCCTCCCGGGTGGAACCTTTATAGCTTCCCACAGGCGCATCCAGGCCCAGCCAGTCTCCGTAGTGTGTGCCTCCGGTCCACAGATATGGGGTTGTGGTATGGGAAGAAATATAGGAGATCCATTTCTTCATGAGGGTAAACTGGGAGGATAACAATTCCTTGTTTCCGTATGCCAGATAGAGTTCCCAGGGGCAGATGGCTGCCGCATCACCCCAGGCAGAGCTGGCGGGTTCTTCGGAGAGCAGATCGGGGATCACATGGCCTACCCTTCCGTCCTCCCCCTGGTCTGCCGCCATATCTGACAGCCATTTTGTATAAAATTTTTCTGCGTCATAATTCATGCAGGCTGTGCGGATGAACACCTGCGCATCTCCGGTCCATCCAAGACGTTCGTCCCTCTGGGGACAGTCTGTGGGAACGTCCACAAAATTTCCCTTCTGTCCCCAGATGACATTGTCAAAAAGCTGATTCAAAAGGGGATTGGAACAGTTAAAATATCCGGTCCGCCGCATTGCGGAATGTATCACCACGGCTGTGAAATTTTCCGGTTTTGCCGCACAAGGGCCGCCCGGATACTGGTCGATCCGTACATAGCGGAAACCGAAGAACGTAAGTTTTGGCTTATAAGACTGCTGACCGTCACGGCAGATATATAAATACTGCGCTTTGGCGCTTCGGTAATTCTCTGTGTAAAAACATCCTTCTTTATCCAGAACTTCTGCGTGGGAGAGAGCTACTTTTTCTCCGGCCTTTGCGGTAAGGCTGATTTCCACATAACCTGTGATATCTTGTCCGAAATCCACCACGGTCTCTCCTTTTGGAGTGGTAAATATCCCAATGGGAGAAAGCCTTTCCTGCTCCCGGATTTCCTCACCCTGCTGGGGGATCAAGGTATGTGACGGGCCTTCAAATTCACATACCGGTCTGCCGGATCCATAACCCTGGGTGCTGCTGCATCCGGGTGCACAGCCGTATGCCAGGGAGGCATCAAAAATCTCGCCGTCGTATATTTCTGAAAAGCGGACAGGGCTGTCTGTAAACGTCCAGGTCTCATCCGTTGCCATGTACTCCGTGGAACCGTCCTCATACGTGATCTCCAGTTGCGCGAGAAGTCCCGCAGGGCTTTTTTTAAGCTCCTCCTGCACGGATGATCTGCACCAGCCCGGCATGGGACTTCGGTACCAGCCTTTTCCTACGGTGACGGAGAGTTGGTTGTTTTCTTTTACCAGATTTGTAACGTCATAAGCCTGATACTGAAGCCGTTTTTGATAAGAAGTCCACCCTGGGGCAAGTATAAAATCTCCTATCCGGGTTTTGTTCAGCTCCGCTTCGTAGGTACCGAGAGCTGTTATATAAAGTGCTGCTGCCTTTACCGGCTTTTTCAGGAAGAAAGATTTTTGGAACAGGGGGCAGATATCACCTGTTTCCGTCTGTGGTTTGATCCATTTTGCATACCATTCCATTTAAAATACCTCCGTTTGTCTTTTCTTGACGGTAACTGTTCAGAATTCTTACAGTTTCTCTTGACTATCATGATACCAGAGAATAGAATGAAAAAAAACACCTGTATTTAACTAAAATAGGGGGGTGAATTTGCCTTATGGATAAAGCGGCAACGATCCATATCAGGGAGGTTTCAAAGGAGGAGCAGGAGCGGCTGGTCATGATGCCATACCGGCAGACGGATATGGAGAGCCATACCCATGATTTTTTTGAGTTGGTGTATGTGGTGAAGGGAACAGCAGTGCATACGCTCAATTCGGCAGAGGGAATGCTCACAGAGGGGGATTATTTTATTGTAGACTATGGAAGCGTGCACAGCTATTCCAGAAGTTCGGATTTTACACTGATCAACTGTATCTTTCTGCCTGAGGTGATAGATGAGACGCTGACAGGGTGCCGTTCTCTGGATGAACTGCTGCACGGCTGCCTGATCCGCTATTATACATCCATACCGGGTGAAACACCTGTAGACCGTATCTTCCATGATGAGAACGGACGGATCAAACAACTGATCATGGGTATGCTGGAGGAGTATGAGGAGAAAGAAGAGGGGTATGCAGAGGTATTCCGGTGCAGACTGATCGAGCTGCTCATACTCACCCTGCGAAAAGGCATTCATGAGAAGCAAAAGCATCCAAAACACAGGGCAGTGCTGGATGTGATTCAGTACGTTGACAGGAATTATCAGGATTATGTCAACCTGGGGGCATTCTGCAGACAGTATCACTATTCCTTGTCCTATATCAGCAGGATTTTCCGGCAGGAGACAGGGCTTTCCTTCCGTGAATATCTGCAGAAGGTCAGAATAGAGAAGAGCTGCCGGCTTCTGGCGGGCAGTGATATGCGGATTGGAGAGATCGCCCAGGCGGTGGGGTATGAGGATAAGAAGTTTTTCAACAGTGTGTTTAAGAAGATTGTGAAAATGACGCCCAGGGAATACAGAAACCTTTGGGCTGCAAAAGGGAAAAATTGAAAATCTGCCCGCGGAGGAACCGCTCTGCTTTCCCCGCCGCCTTGTGGACTGAATAAATATGCAGCACTGCTGCGATGTTTCCTGACACGGATGGCGTGACAGCGCCAGATTGCCATAAATTAACAGGATGAAATGTTTTGTCATGGACTTGACATAAGGAGATAACAGTCTATAATTACCAGTAGAAAGAAATAGGAGGTGTGTGTGTGTCCATTGTAGCAGGAAAATAAATCAAATGTATAATTAAATACACAGAAGGGTTGCCGTAGAGATGACTCTTTTGTTGTTGTACAGATTTATTTTGCTTACAGGAAACAAAACACACCGGGAGCAGGGGCACAGCATTTTTTGCTGTGCTTTTATTCATGATTATAGGAAGCGGATGAAGCAGGACAGATGTCCTGCTTTGAGAAATGCGGTTTTCTTTAAGAATGGAAGACTCGTGGTATTGTTTACAGACATTGTAAGCAAAATACCATGAGTTTTTTTGTTATATAAAAGTTATCCTGACTCTTTTATACAATAAAAGCTTGGGGCCGGGTATCCGTAATACCCTATCTCCATCAGATTATGAAAAGGAAGGCAGACGGTCCGGGTTCCCCGGCAGTTCAGCCATCCATCCCCTGTTAAAAAATATATGGGAAGCTGGGGCGGGGTGGGGAAAAGGGAGGCTGTAAGGCGTTTTGGGGAGAACAGAGTGAGCAGTGATCAACTTGCCCATGTGGACGCGTGACCATATTTTTCCATATTGAAGATTTTGGCCTCAGCATATAGTATAGTGACTATACAAATAGTGTATATTACACAAAATGAACAAGAAAGTAAGGCATGGGAAAAAATGTTACCAGGAAGGACATAGCGAAAGAGGCCGGTGTTTCGGTGTCTGTGGTCTCGAGAGCACTTAACAACAGCGGATATGTAGACAACGAAAAAAAGAAAAGAATTTTGGAGATCGCTAACCGTGTAGGGTATATGCCAAACCCTGTAGCCATGGCATTGCAGCAGAAAAAAACGTACCAGCTGTTGTTTTTCTGCGGAGACCTTACCGGAACGTATTATAACCAGATGTACCATGGCATGGCCAGGGAAGCTGAAAAAAAGGGATATCATGTTCTGGCTATCATGAATGAACGGGATTTCGAGATGGTGAAAAAGACATTAGCGGACGGTGCGCTTTTCCCTACGGAGTCGGTGGCACAGGCATATGCGGAAAGTATCGGCAAAAACTATTACCTGCCAACCGTCACGGCAAGTTTTGATCCATCAGCGGTTTTTGCGAAACCCATGCCGGCAGTTATTATTGATAATAGAAAAGTTATCAATACGGCGATTGACTATCTCTGGAAAAAAGGCCATCGAAAAATCGGTATGGCGCTTCCGTTTAATGAAGGCTACGCAAATCTCCGTTACCGTTACTGGAAGGAACGGATGATGCTGGAAATAGGGAAAGAATACAGAAAATATATCCTGGATGTACAGGGAGATCTGGAAAAGACGGAAACACCAAAGAACAGCAGTCAAAAGGATTTCAGCTGTGAAGCGGAAGGGTTTGTTTACCTGGATCTGTTTTTCATAGGAAGAAGGGCAGCCAGGATGTATCAGGCGTCTGCGCATAAGCCCACAGCCATCATCTGTTTTAATGATGATATGGCATTTGGAATGATGGAAGAATTAAAATCTCTGGGATTCAGGGTGCCCGAAGATGTTTCCGTTATAGGGATCGACGGACTTTTTACAAGAGAAAGATATGAGCCGAAACTGACAACAATGGCCATCTACCCGGAACGACAGGGAGCGGAATGTGTAGATGTTTTGATAAATGTATTAGAAGGCAACAAATATAAATATATGAATTACTCTCCTTTTAAAATCCTGGAGGGAGAGACCGTAAAAAATATGGCATCTGTTTAGCAGGTCTTTACATGATCAGGAACATATATCAAAGTACAGCGCGCAGCTTTGGTGTATAAATAAATTTACATAAATATGGATGGAGGTAGAAAGATGAAATTAAAAAAATTGGCAGCATTGGGTATGGTTGGCGTTATGCTTGCAGGATTAACTGCCTGTGGAGGCAATTCTGATAAGGAAGCCGCAAAAACAGCAGATGGCAAGGAAAAGGAAAAACTGGTGATCTGGTCCTGGGGAGCAGATGAGGAGAAGAAATCAAGAGAAACCATGGTGGAGGCGTTTCAGAAAGCACATCCGGAAATCGAGGTTGAACATTCTGTGATCCCCACAGCTGACCACGTATGGGACCAGAAGATGACAGCAGCATTGTCTGCAGGCACCGGCCCGGATGTTATCCAGATGTCCCCGGATTATTACGGTTTATATACGGAATATTATGAAGACCTTAATCCTTATGTGGAAAAAGAAGGCGTTGACCTCAAATCCGTGATAACAGAGGGAATGATCGAGCCGTATTTCCGCCCGGATGGTAAGCTGGAGGCTATGCCTTTATTGGAGAATGTTTTTGTCCTGGCCTATAACAAGGATATGTTTGATAAGTTTGGTGTAGAATATCCTACCGATGACTGGACCTGGGATGACCTGGCAGAAACCGCTAAAAAGTTTGCCGGAGGAGAAGGGGCGGATGCCACCTATGGAATGGTAAACCATTGGATTGACGCAGGCTTGTCTGTGATCTGCAAAGGCGGAAGTGCATACGCAGATGATCTAAAGACGTGTGAAGTCAACAGCCAGGAAGTAAAAGACGGACTGAATTTATTCGGAGATTTGGTTCAGAGCAAGGCAATGCCGGATGACACAGCAGCAAAAAGCCTTCCGAAGGAACAGTTATTTGTATCTGGACACGCGGCTATGTATACACTGGGCGGATTTGAGACAAAGCTGATCGCAGAGGAAGTGGGAGATAATTTTGCATGGGATGCGGTTTCTATGCCGAAAGTGGAAAACGGAAAGAACAACCTTATGTACGCAACCGGCTATGCCATGCTGAAAACTTCAAAGAACAAGGATGCAGCCTGGACTTTCTTAAAAGAAGCAGCGTATGCAAATGAAGATATGGCAAAAGAAACCAGTAAGATCGGTCTTACATCCTGCAAAAATATCGCAGAGACATATTATAAGGATTTAGAGTATGGACCGATCAAAAACAGCGCATTTCTTGACGGACTGGCCGATGCAAAACTGAATATATGGGGCGGTGCATTTTCAGCAGCCGGTGATGTGTATACACAGATTTGGCAGTCAGTGACCATTGACGGCAAGACGGCAGAGGAAGCCATGGAGGAGTATTATCCGGCTTTGGAGAAGGCATTTAACGAGGCAAACGGCAACTGATTGTAAGGATGGCAGAGAAGCGGAGGCTACCCGCCGGGTCATATTGACCCGGCGGGTGGCCGCTGATAGTTCATGACAATAGAGGGTCCGCAGCGTGTACGTTCTATAGTCGATTGGAGGCATGGGAATTTTGAGGAAACCGGGAAAACAAAAAAAATATACAACCATGAAAAAAAGAGAAGCCAGGAATTTTTATATTTACACAGCCCCCTGGCTGATCGGATTCCTTGTACTTACATTGTATCCGATTTTGTATTCTTTTTATCTGATGTTTACGAATATGAATCTTACAGGGATCGGGGAGTTTGTGGGGCTGGATAACTGGAAATATGCATTTACAGATGACACTTTATTCAGGAGAGCTTTTCTGAACACCCTGAAATATGTATTTATGTTTGTACCGTGCAGCATTATACTTGCCTTTTTTGTTGCACTTCTTCTGAGCAAGAAAGTAAAAGGTCTGGGATTTTTCCGTACCGCATTTTATATACCATATATTACCTCAGGGGTTGCGGTGACCATACTTTGGGGATGGATCTTCCAGAAAGATTTTGGAATTATCAATTACATATTATCCCTTGTGGGATTGAAAGGGCCAAACTGGCTGGGGGACAAAAATGTAGCCATGATCTCCATTGTGATCCTGTCATTATGGACCATAGGAAATAATATCATTATTATGCTGGCAGGTATACAGGATATTCCCCAGTCTTATTATGAAAGTGCGCAGATTGACGGTGCAGGTTCTCTCCGTCAGACCTTCTATATCACACTGCCGTTATGTACACCTACCATATATTTCAATCTTATCGTTACAGTGATCGCAGCTTTCCAGGTATTCCAGCAGCCGCTGATCCTGACAAACGGCGGTCCTCTGAACAGTACCTATACGGCGGCTATGCATTTATATAATAATGGATTCCTCTATGGTAAGATGGGGTATGCTTCCATGATGGCCTGGAGTATGTTCGCAGTTATTATGCTGATCACCATCGTAGTGGTATCCACATCCAAATTCTGGGTATTTTATGATGATTAAGGAGGAGGAGAGATAAAATATGCGTACAAGATCACAAAAAAAGACAAAACTTATGGCAAGGATACTGACATATGTTGTGCTGGTCATTGCTGCGGTTATCTGCCTTTTCCCGTTTATCTGGATGGTTTCCACATCCTTTAAGCCAATGTCGGATATCTACAGTATGCCCCCCACTCTCATTCCAAAGCACAGTACCCTTGAGAACTTTGTGGAAGGATGGAAAGGAGCCAATTTCCAGCTTTATTTTAAAAACACTGCGGTGATCACCTTTCTTGCCACCGTGGGGACCGTACTGTCATCCTCTGTGGTTGCCTATGGGTTTGCACGGTTTCAGTCCAGATTATCAAAGATCCTGTTCATGGTGCTTTTAGGCACCATGATGCTTCCAACTCAGGTTACACTGATTCCCCAGTACCTGCTATATTATAAGCTGGGAATGGTGGATACCATATGGCCTCTTATTATACCAAGCTGGCTTGGTGGAGGCGCGTTCAATATATTCTTATTTATCCAGTTTTTCAGGACACTGCCTAAGGAACTGGATGAGGCAGCTGAAATTGATGGTGCCAATTCCCTGCAGGTATTCACCAGGATTCTTCTTCCGGCAGTAAAACCGGTCATGCTGGCAGTTCTGGTGATGGCTCTGGTGTTTAACTGGAATGATTTTTTCAATCCTTTAATTTACCTTAACTCCAATGATAAGTTTACAATTGCCATTGGACTGCAGTTTTTCAAAGGTTCTCAGGGGAATGTCCAGGTAGGACAGATGATGTCCATGGCACTGGTCTCCCTGCTGCCCGTGCTGGTGATATTTGCAACCTGCCAGAAATATTTCATCCAGGGAATAAAAATGTCCGGCCTGAAAGGCTGAGACGAACCGGGTGATCCAAACAATACAATGACAAAACGGAGGACAACTTTAATGAAATACAGAAACCCCATAATTTCCGGATATAATCCGGACCCGTCTATCTGCCGAGTGGGAGAGGATTACTATATTGCCAATTCATCCTTTGAATTTTATCCCGGTGTGCCTGTTTATCACAGCAGGAATCTTGTAAACTGGGAACTTCAGGGTTACTGCCTTACAGAAGAAGCGCAGCTTGACCTACATGGATGCAGGCCGTCAGGAGGAATTTACGCGCCTACCATCCGTTATCATCAGGGAACCTTTTTTATGACAACCACCAATACGTCAGGGAAAGGCAACTTTATTGTCCATACATCAGATATGGGGAAGGGGTGGTCCAAGCCGGCATGGGTGGACCAGGGCGGAATCGATCCGTCTCTTTTGTTCGACGATGACGGAACCGTTTATTTTGCGTCCACCAATATTGACGGGGAAGGGAAGACAGGAATTTTTCTCTGCCAGGTGAATCCTTTTACGGGAGAGCGTCTCACGGAAAGTATCATAATAAGCAGAGGGTGCGGCGGCAGGTATGCGGAAGGCCCCCATCTGTATAAATGGTTCGGAAGATATTATCTCATGCTGGCTGAGGGCGGCACGGAATACGGGCACATGGAAACCATACTCCGGTCAGACAGTCCTTATGGACCCTTTGAGCCGTGTCCCCACAATCCTATTCTCACACACAGGGATGACATGAGGGAGGAGATTTATTGTACCGGCCATGCGGATATGATAGAGGATCACAACGGCAACTGGTGGATGGTATGCCTGGCAGTCCGTCCGTGCCAGGAGAAGAAAGACAGGGTGCTGCTTCACAATCTGGGGCGTGAGACATTTCTGGCACCGGTTGTATGGACCAAAGACGGCTGGCCGGTTGTGGGGGAAATGGGGCTGATATCTCCGGAGATGGACGGTCCTCTTCCCGGAGAACCGCCGCTGCCCGTGAACCGGGATTTTACAGATGATTTCTCAAATGACGTGTTCAGTACACATTATAATTTCCTCAGGAATCCATCTATGGAAAACTATATAAGGGATACGGTGAATGGCCGGCTGATTTTAATTGGGACAAGTACCACGATCAATGAAATGGCAAGCCCTACCTGGATCGGGGTACGGCAGAAAGGGTTTGAAACGGTATCAACGGTAAAAGTCACCCTGCCGGATGCGGTGCAGGGAATGCGGGCAGGCCTTACTGCTTATTATAATGATTCTTATCATTATGAGATTTATTTAAGCAGAGAGACGGACAAATGGAAAATCTGCCTGGCAAAGCATATCCATGATATTTTTACTGTTACGGCATGCGCAGAAATAGCCGAGGCAGAAAATGTGATGCTGCGAATTGTATCGGATAAAACATATTATAGATTTTCTTATAGCCTGGACCAAGAGACATTTGTGGAACTGGGAAGCGGGCTGACAGTAGGGCTGTGTACAGAGAGTACCAGGTATATGACATTTACAGGAACTTATATAGGGATGTTTGCAGAAAACGGCTGTGCTGCCTTTGAGGATTTCCAGGTAAAGGTGCTGGATTACTGAGAACAGATGTACATTTGATCGTGATTTAAGAAAAAAGCAGACCGCCGGGAGAGATTCCGGCGGTTTTGAATGCTTATTTTGTGACTGCCTGCCCCAAATAAATGCTTCCACAGCACAGCGTAAACAGTTTTCAAACACCCACTGATATTGTTCTTATTTTGTTAGAAAGAAATGCATAACGGCAAAATAGAATAACAGATATACAAAAAAATAGAAACAAAATCAGAACTTACAAAATAAACTTGAAAAATTGTTTGTAATGTGTTAGCATATATTCATAGATGAGAACAAATGTTCTATCTGCGGAAGAGGGGATTGGATGTTAGCAGAAGAGTTGAGAGATCTGGCCGCAAAGGTTCAGATACAGAGAGCAGAAGCCCAGTATATAGAAGTAAAAACTGCAAAGGACGGATGTCCAAAGAGACTTTATGATACTTTATCAAGCTTTTCCAATCAGGACAGCGGAGGCATCCTGCTTTTTGGACTTGATGAGAGAGCTGCTTTTCAGGCGGTGGGTGTGTATGACCTGCATGACCTTCAGAAAAAAGTAACAGAACAATGCAGCCAGATGGAGCCGCCGGTACGTGCTGTATTCACCTTTACAGAATACGAAGGGGTCAATATATGTTCTGCCGAGATACCCGCCATTGATCTGGCAGAGCGCCCCTGTTATTACAAGGGCGCCGGTAAAGTGAAGGGCGCATATGTGCGGGTGGGGGATGCCGATCTTCCCATGACAGACTATGAAATATACAGCTATGAGGTTTACCGCAGACACGTGCATGATGATGAACGGACCGTTGAGAGAATTTCAGTGGCTATGCTGGAACGAACAAGGCTCGAACGTTTTCTGAACGATAAAAAAGCGGAGCGCCCCCAATTCTCCATGCTTCAGGAGTCACAGATGCTGGAGATGCTTAATGTGACCAGAGGCGGTATCCCGACTCTGGCGGGAATTATGAATTTCTGCATCTATCCTCAGGGTATTTTTCCCCAGTACAGCATAACGGCAGTTGTAGTTCCCGGTTATGAGATCGGGGATGTGGGGGAAGATATGGAGCGGTTCATGGATAATAAGAGAATCTGCGGGACTATTTCAGAGATGGTAGAGGAGGCTGTGGGCTTCTGCAAGCGCAATATGAAGATAAAGACAATTATCGACCCGGATACGGGCAGGCGGAGGGATAAGGCGGAATATCCGCTGAATGCAGTCAGGGAGGCTGTCCTGAATGCGCTGATCCACCGGGATTACAGTGAGCATACAGAGGGTACACCTGTGCAGATCAACTTCTTTAAAGACCGGCTGGAGATCCACAGTCCGGGAAACCTTTACGGCAGGATGACAGTAGAACAGCTTGGGGTTGCCCGCCCGGATCTGCGTAATCCGGCACTGGCAGTTATGGCAGAGAGCCTTACCGGAGCGGAGAACCGTTATTCCGGCATCCCCACGATCCGCAAGGAAATGGCGGACGCAGGCCTTCCGGAGCCTGTTTTTGAGAACAGGAGGAATGAATTTGTTGTGGTGCTCTATAATGCTTCGGTCAGCTACAGGAATATTGCAGAGCAGCCTTCCGTAGTGAGAGAAAGCGCGCTGTATGCTGTGTGCGGCGATGATACAGGAGAGCTGCAGGAAGATAAAAATATCCGGGATCTGCTGGGATTTTGTGCACAGCCAAGAACTAGAATAGAAATTGCAGAATTTATGGGAGTAAAAACATTATATTATGCTATGAAAAAATATGTGAACCCGCTGCTGCAGAGCGGGGAGCTGGCGATGACTCTGCCGGAAAAGCCCCAGAGTAAGCTGCAGAGGTACTACACAATAGGGATACGCTGACTGTCTGAGAAGGGGGCATGCAGGAGAATGGATAGTCCTACACAGGGGACTATCCATTCTTCTCTTTAGTGTAAAGCTGCGCGTTTCCGAAGGTTGATAAGTGCAAGAACATCGTTCATGATCTGCTCGTCCCGTACTTCCAGCATCAGCCATTTCTGCCCGTTACCGGTTTTCGTATCCTTGAATACTGTCTGTACATGATCAGAGCAAAGAGGCATCATGAGTTCAGCTTCTGTGAGTTCACTGTTTCCTATAACAACCAGTGCAATAAAATACCCCTGCATTGGATAAAGGGTGCAGAGCGATTTTCCGCTTTTTTTGTATTTGATATTCCAGCCGGCCTGCATGGAGCAGCGGCTGTATTCCATGCGGGGGGCACTGTGGTAAGCTGATTGGATACGATGATGAAACTCCGGCCAAATGGGACTGTTGATATACTCCGAAATTTGTTCTAAAGACGGTTGTTCTTTGTCTGTGTACAGCGATTTCCAATCCATTCCATCTTCCTCCTGCTTTCATACTTATACGGAATCCGGTAGCTGCCTGATGACTCAGAGTCCGGTATATGCAGCCAGTATACTATACAGTGCCGGAGGGAGTCAATATCTGTTACGGAAAAGACTTTTCTTCCGCCTTCCACTGTCCCGCGCCAGACTGCGGTTTGTGCAGTCTGTGTGCATGCTTTTGCTGCTATGAAGCCGGAAGGCTGAATCGTAACCTTCGGTTCCGGAAAACTATATCATCCATTATAAAAGAGGTCTGATACTGTTCAGTGCATTGAGCATTCTGGGGAATCCCATATACGGCATGGCGTGGAGCAGAGCCGCGAGAAGGTCCTCACTGGTGCTGCCGGATTTCAAGGCCCCCGCAGCATGGCTGTAAACCTGCAGGTCAGCACCCCCCAGTGCTGAGAGCAGGACAAAAATAAATAATTCCCGTTCTTTTTCATTAAGGCCTTTTCTGGTGTAAAAGTCACCAAAGCAGAATTCAGTCAGGAACCTGGGAACAGCCTCAGCGTATTCATCCGGCAGATAGGAATATTTTTCACGGATTTCCGAGCCGTAAAGAGGTTCCTGAACTGCAAGCCCGGCCTGATACCGTTCCTTATCCTGTATTGTTTCCTGGTTTTCGAGGGGGAGCGGTATATTTTGCGCCGTATAAACTTCATTCATGGCGGCTATTGCGTTCAGGGTCTTTGGAAAACCAATGAACGGTGCACACTGATAGATAACCTCCCGGATTTCAACCGGTGTGCAGCCCACATGCAGACCGGCTTTTACATGGGATTTTAACTGAGGGAGCGTTTGATTTACTGCCAGGACTGTAATAGTGATCAGTTCTCTTGTACGGTTGTCCAATTTACCTGTGTAACAGACCTCTCCGAAAATGAAGCGCTGCAGTATTCTCATAAACTCCGGGTCAGTACCTTCATTTTTCACAGGTGTAGTGCCGAATAATTCCATAAATTTTTCTTCACATTGCTGGATCCTATTCAATGTATTATCCTCCTTTTATGATAATGGCAGCGGTGCGTGTCTATAGAACTTACAGCTGCGCATATTCCTCATGTGACACCGGTTCCAGCCATTCGTTGAAAGCACCTTTTGCGGGAATCTCAACGGCAAGATGGGTGAACCAGCAGTCAGGTGCTGCCCCATGCCAGTGTTTCACTTCCGGCGGAATATTGACCACATCGCCGGGATGCAGTTCCTTTGCGGGTTTACCCCATTCCTGATAATAACCTCTGCCATCTGTACAGAGCAGGATCTGTCCGCCTTTGTGATGGATGTGCCAGTTGTTACGGCAGCCGGGCTCAAATGTAACATTACCGATGGAGAGGCGTTCTGTTGTCAGCATTTTCAAATAGCTTTGCCCTGTAAAATATTGGGCAAACGCATCATTTTTTCCTCCGATGGGAAAGAGGGGGTTAAATTCAATTTGATCCATGATCATCCTCCTTATGATATCGTATTTTTATTTGGGTACAGTGCGTTTAAGCGGTGCTCCGATGCGCCTGAAATCTGGGTATACTTTTGATTATGGAACCTATTATAGAGGATATTCCGTTGATGGGGAATCATCAGAATGTTAGTATCGTATTAACTGTCCGTTTATACAATGGGGGACAACTGCCCAATCCGCCCATGGGAATGAACCTGTTAATCTGCAAGGCGGTTTTTGATAGCTGGGGGAAATACCGGCTTTTTGATCTGGAGGGGGCCGTCTATAAAGAGAGCAAAGATGTGAAAGAGATGCTGGATTATCTCTTCGGCCTGGTGACTTATCCACACTATAAACTGAAATCTTTAAAAGAACTGGTGCATTTATTGGAAATGACCTACAGGAAAATAAGAGAAAAAGAAAGTATCACAGGTCTGGAGAAAACAGGATGTGAGAGACGAGCCCGCGGGGCGAAATATGAGATCGTTGTGTGAGATGTATTTGCAGAAATGTGGATACATCTCTTTTTGTGTTTTATAGAGGATCATTGGTGGGGATAAGTTACAGGAAAAGAGACCACTGTATAAAGACAGGGACAGGAGATACATGGACAGTCATGAGAAAGAAACTGGAAGACTGCCAAAGTGGGCCGCTGTAAAAAGAAAGGCCCTTTCACTGATCCGGCAGACAGAGTCCTATGTGGAGGAGGGAAAGGAGCAGCCGTTATACTCTCAATGACTGTAAAGCGAAATGGATGTTCAAGACGGCGCGGCGGAAGAGCCGGAACGTGCGGTGGCGATGTAGACAGGGGATACCCTCTGGCAGGATGCTGTGCCATATATCCTGGCGCTGGCCGGGGCGGGATTGATATCCGTGAATTGGCGGAAAATTTTTCGATTATCCGCATAAATGCTATACTTTCAAGCATTTTGAAGTATAACAAAACACTCATTTTACCACGAATTTACCACGATAATGATGCCATTCTTCCTCACTGTCAAAGAAGTTGTCATAGTGTCCATGTTTCAATTTGGATTTGTAAAAAAAGAAGTAATTATCAATGGTAAAGTACAACTTCTTGTTATGCAAAGAGTTTGATAACTTTCAGTTTGTCGAGCAGTTAATCAAATAGATTAGTCTTCTGTAAAGAAACATTCAGCTTAATGTGACAGGCCCGCTTCAGCACTTCACATTATGTAAAACCCCTGTAACCGGTGGGCTTCTTCCGGTTACAGAGGCTTCAAAGGGGAGGATAAGTATTTCTACTTTTTCTTTTGTAATCCTCGAAGAGCGTCACATCTTTGTGCCTTCCCTCCGTGGACTACTTATAGTATGACCGGAAACAAACGTCCTATACAAAAGAAACAAAAAAAGTTAAAATAATTTTATATACCAGTTTTACCTCTTACAATATCAGGAGGTTTAAGGAGAAAAAAACGGGATTGGGATCATGACATATTTTACACAGATGAAAATCCGACATGCTATGGAAATGCTGGAAAGCGGAACAGGGATCAATGAGACGGCAAAGCGTCTTGGATTCTGTGACAGGAATTATTTCAGCACTGTCTTCAAACGGGTCACAGGCAAATCCCCCGCATCCTTTCTCCGGTGGTCAGGGCTATGACGGGAGTTTATATCTCCAAATCCATATAGAAATCTGTATACGGGTATGTTACAACTATGATATATAAAATACATAAGGAAAAGGAGCCGTTCAGATGGAAAAACTCAGAGTAGGGGTAATAGGACTTGGATGCAGGGGATACAGTCTTTTAAAAGACGTCATGCTGCATAGGATGGATGTGGAAATTGGCAACCGGATGCTGACTCTGAGCTCCATGGCATCGAAAGCAGAGGGGCTTTCGGAGTATCTGGCAGAATATGGGCAGGAAATCCCGGGATTTTCCCAGGGCGATGTGGTGAACACCACTATAAAATGCGCGGGAGGAGAAACGATCCTTCTCACCCTGAACACCACACTTCCCAGATTTTATAGCCGGGACTTTACGGTGTGGGGAACAAAGGGCATGTATGAGGAGGCAACCGATTCTGTATTTTTAAACGGAAAGGACACGGAGTATGACTTTAAATGGAAAGAGCAGTGGGGCAATGCTGTACGGTATGAGGCAGAGTATGAACATCCGGTGTGGAAAAAATTTCTGAATGACGGTATCCGGGGCGGACATGACGGAATGGACTGGCTGGTGGTTGATGCATTTTTTGACAGTGTGAAGAATCATAAACCATGCCCGATCGACGTTTACGATGCCGCTTCCTGGATGTGCATAAGCGCTTTGTCTGAGGAATCTATTGCCCTTGGCGGACAGCCGGCGGCGATTCCTGATTTTACCAATGGCAGATGGATTCTTTAAGGATTGTTAAGGAAATTTATCAGAAAAAAGTAAGGATTGAAAAAATCGGTCATATCGTATATACTATATCTGTCAGGCGTTTCGGGACGCCTCAAAATACGATAATAAGTAAAAGGTGGTAAAGATACATGGCATTATTACAGGAATGGAGAGATGTTGCCTATTCTCAGGAAGCAGACAAAGCGCAGCTGCAGAAATTCTGGACCAACTATTTTCTGATTGAAAAAGGGATCTATGAAAAACTTCTTGCCAACCCGGACGAAGTAGTTCGCGGCACAGTGAAAGACCTGGCAGATAAATTTGAAGTAGAAGTTATGACTATGGTTGGATTCCTGGATGGTATTAATGACAGTCTGAAAGTTCAGAATCCCATTGAGGAGATGGACGAGAATACAGAAGTCAATCTGGGATTTGACAAAGAATTGCTCTATAAGAACATGGTGGATGCGAAAGCAGACTGGCTGTATGAACTTCCCCAGTGGGACGAGATTTTCCCGGAGGAGAAGAAAAAAGAGCTTTATAAAGAGCAGAAAAAGTCCGGCACTATCGTAAAAGGTGCAAAAATCGGACGTAATGATCCGTGTCCATGCGGAAGCGGCAAAAAATATAAACACTGCTGTGGCAGAAATAAATAATTTTTAAGAGGGGCGGTGGAGAACCGCCTCTCTTTGTTTAGAAAGGATGTAACTGTTCAGTACCCTCACAGTTACAGGCAAAAATCCATGCAGAATCGCCCTTGGCGATGGGATTTTTGCTTGGCCGTGGTGCACTTTCTTACGGTCAGCGCAGTGAATGCGCAGACCTGCTGAATCGTTACGAAAGGATACAAATGAAGATTTTATGCATTATTCTGGGGAGCCTCTGCACCTTTTATTTTATAGGCATTGCCGTCTATGCAGGGCTTTCCTCTTTGTTTCCATGTATATGGGCAGCAGGGGGTGTGTTTTTTTACGGGATCGCGGTATTCCTGCATTTAAACAGTAAGCGCGGAATGCTGTCCGGGTTCGCACTCCCTGTGGCCTTGAAAAACGGACTTTTGGTGCTGGCAGCGCTTTGTGTACTTATTTTTGTGGCAGTGGAAGCCTTGATCTTTACAGGAATGTTTCACCAGCCGTCCAAAGATTTGGATTATATCATCGTATTGGGGGCCCAAGTGAACGGCACAAAACTGAGCAATTCTCTGAGACTGCGTGTGGAGCGGGCCAGGGAGTACCTGGAGGACAATCCTGAGACCTGTGCAGTTCTCTCGGGAGGAAAAGGGACAGGGGAGGATGTCACAGAAGCGGAGGCAATGTACCGTTATCTTGAGAAAAAAGGCATCTCCCCCAAGCGCCTTCTGAAAGAGGAATATTCCACAAACACCAGCGAAAATCTGAAATTTTCTCTGGAGATCATTGACACAAAGGAAGATGAGAAAGGTAAAGAGGCATCCATTGGCGTAGTGACCAACAATTTTCACGTGTACCGGGGCGTGGCCCTGGGGAAAAAACTGGGGTGCTCTTATATAGAAGGAATTCCTTCCAAAAGCAATAAATTTTTACAAGTCAATTACCTTGTGAGGGAGTTTTTCGGAGTGGTGAAGGACAAAGCAGCAGGAAACATGTGACTGTTGGATGGAAAATACAATAATTTTGTAAATCGGAGAGGGAAAAATGTTAAAAATCAGCACGATCAAAGAAAACTGCTTTCCGGCAATGTATCAGCGGGGAAAACTGCTTGCCGAGAAAAAGGCTTATAAAAGTTTCCTGATCGAGGAAGGCGCGGAGGGGATAAAAGAGGTGAGCGCCCAGGTAAAGGGCAGCGGCAGCAAATGGTATGATGTGACGGTTACTTTTGATTCTCATGATGACATTATGGATTATGTCTGCAGTTGTCCGGCATATGGAAATTATTTTGGTATGTGCAAGCACTGCGCGGCTCTGGCACTTGCCTACAGGGACACCCAAACGCCGCGGGATTCCCGGGGGATCGTGGATTTCCCTGTGAGAAACCCAAGAAAACGGGAGACATCAGACACACTGAAAAATACCATTGCTAAGTATGCTGTGCGCGATAACGCGTATCTGCTGGGGGAATATTATGGCCAGGTCCGTCTGGAGCCAGTCATCACAACCTCATATAACTCTTTTCACATAGAATTTAAAATAGGAACGCGCAAACTGTATATCCTGAGAAATATCTGCAAAATGCTGGACAGCGTGGAATATGGCAAATATGATTCTTACGGCAAAAATCTGGGTTTTATCCATGACCGTTCTGCTTTTACCCCGGATGCCCTTTCCTGGATTGACCTTCTGTCTGATTATATGAAAATCCAGTATAATAATATGGAATTCAGTTCCCAGATATACAGCTCGAATTTCCGGAATCTTTCACTGAACAGTTATGGGATAGACAAAGTCATGCAGAAATATATGGACCAGACCATAGAAATAGACGGAACCCCTTACCACGTCAGACGCGGCAATCCGGAGATCAAAATGGAGATTGTCAAAACAGAGGAGCAGGGAGCCAATATTTATCTGCATTCACCAAAGTGGATAAAAGGAAATGTCCACGATTATCTGCAGAAAGACGGCATCATCTACCAGTGCACATCTGATTTTTCAAGAGATATGATGCCGATTGTCAAAGCTTTGAACACGGACAACGTACATTATTATACATTCCAATCCAGGGACCGTTCGATATTTCTCAACCGGGAAGACTATACAGCATTCTGCGGAACACTGCTTCCTGTTCTGGAGCAGTATGCGGATATTCAGATGAACGATATTGATTTTGACGAGTACCAGCCAAAAGAGGCGGAGTGCAATGTGTACCTGAGTATGGATGAAAAGTATCGGGATGCCATTCAGATGCGGGCGGAAGCTATCTATGGAAATACAGTCTGCAATCTGTTTGCAGAGATAGATCCGGCCAGCCAGTACCGTGACATACAGAGGGAAGGGGCCCTGAAAAAATGTCTGGAAGAATATTTCGACATAGAAGAAAGAGCAGGGGAAATCTATGGGTTCTGTACAGAGGAAGATAAAATATATGACCTTCTGGAACAGGGATTTCCGAAGATCCGGGAACTGGCAGCCCTATTTGTGGATGACAAAATCAAGGGGATGCGAATTCTTCCCACCCCAAAAGTCAATATCGGGATCGGCATGTCCGGGGAGTTGCTGAATCTGGATATTCAGGTGGAAGATATGGATCTGAGGGAGATGGAGCAGATACTCTCTGGATACCGCAGACGGAGAAAGTATTACCGTCTGAAAAACGGTGATTTCATCAGCCTTGAGGACAATGGCCTTTCCCTCATCTCCGAGCTGTCCCAGGGATTGGGGTTTGACAAAAATGATTTTGTAAAAGGCAGCTTTTCCGCACCAAAATACCGGGCTTCCTACATAGCCGAAACTTTAAAAGCGCAGACGGGCAAGGCAGATACCAGAAGAAGTCCGGAATTCAAACGGCTCATCCGTGAGATGAACAGCTATCAGGACAATGATTTTGAGATTCCGGAGGAACTTAATGCAGAACTCAGGGAATATCAAAAAAACGGGTTCCGTTGGCTGGCCATGCTGTCCCAGTGGGGGTTCGGCGGGATTCTGGCAGATGATATGGGGCTGGGAAAGACACTTCAGGTCATTGCACTGCTGGAAATGAAGAAAGAGGGCGCCTTGATCATATGCCCGGCTTCCCTGGTCTATAACTGGGAGAGTGAGATCAGCCGGTTCGCACCGGACCTTCCAGTCAGAGTGGCTGTGGGCAGCAGCCAGCAGAGGGAGGAGATCATAAAAAGCGCATCCGGCTCGGAAATACTTGTGACTTCCTATGACCTGCTGAAGCGGGATACAGAGCTGTATAGAGACAGGGTCTTCCCTTATATGGTCATAGACGAAGCCCAGTACATTAAAAACGCGGGCACACAGACGGCAAAAGCAGTGAAGGAAGTACAGGCTGTCCATCGTCTGGCACTGACAGGGACTCCTATAGAGAACCGTCTCAGTGATCTGTGGAGTATTTTTGATTTCATAATGCCCGGGTATCTTTACAGCTACAAAAAGTTCAGGGAAGAGCTGGAACAGCCTATTGTACAGAATGAGGACAAAAATGCCATGGAACGGCTGAAGCATATGGTAAATCCCTTTATTCTGCGCAGAAAAAAACAGGATGTGCTCAAAGACCTGCCGGACAAGTTAGAGAAGACCATCTATGTGAAGATGGAGGAGGATCAGAAGAAAATCTACGATGCCAGAGTCGCCAGGCTGCAGATGGAATTAAGCAGCCAGAGCGAGGAGGATTATCAGGCCCGGCAAATTAAGTACCTGGCGGAACTGACAGGACTGCGGCAGATCTGCTGTTCTCCAAAGCTTTGCTACGAAAATTACAGGGGAGGTTCCGCGAAAAAGGAAAGCTGTGTGGAACTGGTTCAGGATTTGGTGCAGGCAGAGCACAGGATACTGCTTTTTTCCCAATTTACCACCATGCTGGAACTGCTGGCCGGAGAGTTTGACAAGGCGGGGATTTCCTATCTCTATCTTTCGGGAAAGAACACCAAAGAACAGCGCCGGGAGATGGTGAAAAACTTCCAGAATGGAGAGACCCAGGTCTTCCTTATCTCTCTGAAGGCAGGCGGCACGGGGCTGAACCTGACAAAGGCGGATGTTGTCATACACTATGATCCATGGTGGAACGTGGCGGCCCAGAACCAGGCCACAGACCGTACCCACCGTATCGGACAGGAGAATATAGTCACTGTCATGAAGATGGTGGTGAAGAACACCATAGAAGAGAAAATCCTGGCCCTCCAGGAAAAGAAGGCCCGCCTGGCCGAAAATGTTATGGAAGGGCAGGCCGTGGCGGACCACAGGATCAGCAGGGATGAGCTATTGGAACTGATAAAATAGTTGACAAAAATATTTCTGCGGCTATAATGAAAGATAGATCCATACAGAAAACGCGATGACAAGACGAGTAAAATGCGGAGGTTCCCAGAGAGGGCGGCATATGCTGGAAGCAGCCTGTTCAGGAAGCATTTGAAAACTACCTTGGAGCGGCCCTGATCCGGCCCGGTGATTCCGTTACCATCAAATGAGTGGTAAACCGGTCCTTCAAAAAAGGACAGTGTACAACAAGGGTGGAACCGCGAGTAATGACAGTTACCCGTCCCTTGCAGTCAGAAATGGCTGCATGGGACGGGTTTTTTGCGGTTTCCGGTCTGCCGCGTGTGAGCAGTACCGAATTGCACAAGAAATATGCCTAGTACAGCGTTGCATAAGTTCCAGTGATATAGCACCCGCTATTTACGCCAGTGCCGCGTTGCCGGAGCTAGTCGTAGGAACCGCTGCGCCGTCGCTTCGGCGCCTTGCACTGACGAAAATATCAGGCACTCTATCACTGAAACTTACGCAATGCTGTACAGAGAAAAGGAGAAGCAGAGGAATTATGATTATCACTTTAAAAGACGGGTCAAAAAAAGAATACGATCACGCTGTGTCTGTCCTTGATATCGCTTCCGATATCAGCGAAGGCCTGGCAAGAATGGCCTGCGCAGGGGAAGTAGACGGCCAGACCGTGGATTTGAGAACAGTAGTGGACAGCGATTGTGAGCTGAGTATCCTGACTTTCAATGATGAAGGCGGCAAGGCGGCTTTCCGCCACACCGCATCCCATATTATGGCCCAGGCGATCAAGCGCCTGTATCCGGATGCAAAGCTGGCGATCGGACCATCCGTCTCTGAGGGCTTCTATTATGATATTGACAGGGAAATTCCCCTGACAGCGGAAGACCTGGAAAAAATCGAGGCGGAGATGAAGAAAATTGTGAAGGAATCCCTTCCCATTGAACGCTTCGAGCTTCCGAGAGAGGAAGCCATAGCGTTTATGAAGGAAAAAGAGGAGCCTTATAAAGTGGAGCTGATCCAGGACCTGCCGGAAGATGCGGTTATCAGTTTCTATAAACAGGGAGAGTTCACAGACCTCTGTGCAGGTCCTCACCTGATGACCACAAAACCAGTAAAAGCCTTTAAACTCACAAGCCTTGCAGGTGCTTACTGGAGAGGCAGCGAGAAGAATAAAATGCTTACCAGGATCTATGGCACGGCTTTCACGAAGAAGGCAGACCTGGAGGAACACCTGGCAAGGATCGAGGAAGCGAAGAAACGTGACCACAGAAAACTGGGCAGAGAGCTGGGCCTGTTCATGATGCGCGACGAGGGACCGGGATTCCCGTTCTTCCTGCCAAAGGGCATGGTGCTGAAAAATACCCTGCTGGATTACTGGAGGGAGATTCATACAAAAGCCGGCTACGTGGAAATCTCCACTCCGATCATGTTAAGCCGCCATCTGTGGGAGACATCTGGCCACTGGGACCACTATAAAGAAAATATGTACACAACCGTTATTGATGAGCAGGATTTTGCCATCAAGCCCATGAACTGTCCGGGAGGCATCCTGGCATACCAGTCTGAGCCACGTTCTTACCGGGACCTGCCCCTGCGTATGGGGGAACTGGGACTGGTGCACCGCCATGAAAAATCAGGACAGCTCCACGGACTGATGCGTGTGCGCTGTTTCACACAGGATGATGCCCATATATTCATGACACCGGAACAGATCCGTGATGAGATCAAAGGTGTTGCCAGCCTTATAGACCAGGTTTACAGCCTGTTTGGTTTCAAATACCATGTGGAGCTGTCCACACGCCCGGAGGATTCCATGGGAAGCGATGAGGACTGGGAATTGGCTACGGAAGCCCTGCGCGGCGCTTTAGATGACCTGGGACTGGATTATGTGGTCAATGAAGGGGATGGTGCCTTCTACGGACCTAAGATTGACTTCCATCTGGAGGACTCTATCGGCAGGACCTGGCAGTGCGGAACCATTCAGCTTGACTTCCAGCTTCCCCTTCGTTTTGAATTGGAATATATTGGGGCTGACGGAGAAAAGCACCGCCCGATCATGATCCACAGGGTGGCATTTGGCTCCATTGAGCGTTTCATCGGCATTTTGATCGAGCACTTTGCAGGTGCATTTCCGACCTGGTTATCCCCGGTCCAGGTGCGTGTCCTGGCTATCTCTGACAAATATATGGATTACGGCAAAAAGGTCCTGGCACAGCTTCAGGAGGCGGGGATCCGCGCGGATATGGATACAAGAGCTGAAAAGATCGGTTACAAGATCCGCGAGGCCAGACTGGAAAAAATACCTTATATGGTAGTGGTAGGCGCCAAAGAAGAGGAGGAGGGCCTTGTGTCCGTGAGAAGCCGCTTCCTGGGCGATGAGGGGCAAAAAGACCTGGGTGAGTTTATCACTTCCGTCAAAGAGGAGATAAAAAGCAGAGAGATCCGTGAAGTAAAGGCAGAAGGGCAGAAATGAATTTATAAAAAAATCCATGGTATAAAATCCAGCGGCCGGACGCATACTATTTCCGACGAAATTATAAGGAGGAAATGACTATGCCATTATTAAGCTGTACTGCAAGAACCTGTATTTATAACAAAGATGAATACTGCTCCAAAGGAGATATCCTGGTAGACGGAACCGATGCAAGAGTTGCGGACGAGACCTGCTGCCGCAGCTTTCAGGAAAGAGGAGAATCCGCGTCAAATAAAGCCGCTGCTGATAGCTGCGGATGCCGTACCATTGATGTGGACTGCCGTGCATGTACCTGTACCTTCAACAAAGAAGAGAAATGTCACGCGGACAAAATAACGATCACGGGCGGAAGTGCCTGCGACTGTGAAGAGACAAAATGCGGAAGCTTTGAAAAACGATAAGATGTAAAAAAGGAGCCATACCTGTAACCGAAATTACAGATATGGCTCTTTTTATCAGACTTTGATCCAGCCCATTGCCTCAGATACTGCGAAAATCAGAATCATGATCAGGCAGATAGGGGCGATCCATTTAAGCATGATCGTATAGAACTTTTTCATTTTAAAAGGCCCGTTCAGCTCCACTTCGTCATACACTGCCTTTGGCTTGATAAAGAAGCCGATGCTGATACAAGTCAGGATAGCCACTATCGGCATCAGCACACTGTTGCTCAGGAAGTCGAAGAAATCCAGAAGTCCCAGTCCGATGATCTGGATGAAATCCAGAGGTCCGAATCCGAGGGATACCAGTGCACCCAGAAGCAATACATATATGGTGACTGTGATCGTTGTTTTCTTTCTGCTCCAGCCCAGTTTGTCACGGATAATAGACACATTAGTTTCCATCAGTGAGATGGAGGATGTCAGTGCCGCGAACAGGACCAGAAGGAAGAAGACCGCACCAATGATGCCGCCCAGTGTCATATTGTCAAATACCTTTGGCAGAGTGATGAACATCAGGGATGGTCCCTTGCCCAGGGCCTCCTCGTTGCCGCCGGAGAATACAAATACGGACGGGATGATCATAAGGCCAGCCAGAAAAGCGATTCCGGTATCGAAGATCTCGATCTGACGGACAGATTTTTCCAGGCTGTTGTCCTTCTTCATATAGGAACCGTATGTGATCATAATACCCATTGCCAGTGACATAGAGTAGAACAGCTGTCCCATGGCAGCCAGCACAGTGGTTGCTGAGAAACGGCTGAAATCAGGCAGCAGATAATACTTTACACCTTCTGCGGCACCAGGTCTTGTGATACAGAAGATAGATATGCCCAGTGTAAGTACGATCAGTACCGGCATTAAAATCCTGCTGGCTTTTTCGATTCCTTTTTCCACGCCGGCGATCACGACGATGGAAGTCAGCAGAACGAAAACTGCAAACCACAGAACCGGTGAACCGGCCTGAGAAATAAAACCTGTAAAATAGTCATCTCCGGCAGCCGCAGATACGTTGCCGCTGACAAAGGTAATCAGGTATTTGATTACCCATCCGCCGATAACACAGTAATAGGGGGTGATGATAAAAGGAACGATACAGGCCAGATATCCAACGAAGCCAAATCGTTTGTCCAGCTTTCTGAAAGCACCTACTGCGCTGAGGCCTGTTTTTCTGCCTATGGCAATCTCTGTTATCATCAGGGTAAACCCAAGTGTTACGGCGAGAATTAGATAGACGAGTAAGAAAATACCGCCTCCGTATTTCGCTGCAAGGTACGGGAAGCGCCAGAGATTTCCAAGACCAACCGCGGAACCCGCAGCGGCAAGGACAAATCCCATCTTGTTAGAAAATGCTCCTCTTTTTTTCTCCATGATTCTCTCCCTTTTTTCGATGCTTTTCGCATCTTTTGTTGTATTGAAACATTATGCCATTTTTTCAGAAAAAAGACAAGAATTTTCTTGTAAAATTATAAATAAATTTATATTTTATACTTGACTCGATGAAATAGCTGTGTTAAACTTATCTAGTCTGAAGAAAAAGAAAGCAGAGTATCCACTCTCACCCTAGCACAATCGCGTGACTATGGTTAATATGGTAATAAACGAAGCGCCTTCAGCGTTTTCTTTATGCGGATATGTGGATAGTCGATTGTCGTCTATCCATTTTTTTCTTGTTTCTTTCAGGATGTTTTATGAGGTGGGGCCGCCTGACCGGCCAATAACAGAGTGTTTTATCAATATTATGGAGGTGCACTACAATTAGCGATTTAATGATCAATGAACAAATCAGAGACAAAGAGGTACGTCTGATCGGGGCGAACGGAGAACAGCTTGGAATCATGTCTGTCAGAGATGCGCAGAAACAGGCAATGGAGGCAGGGCTTGATCTTGTTAAGATTGCTCCGACTGCAAAACCACCCGTTTGCAAAATTATCGATTATGGTAAGTACAGGTACGAATTAGCCCAGAAAGAAAAGGAAGCTAAGAGGAAACAGAAAACCATAGAGATTAAGGAAGTGCGTTTGTCCCCTAATATTGAGGAAAACGACCTGAACACCAAGGTCAATAATGCCAGAAAGTTCTTATCTAAGGGAAACAAAGTCAAAGTGACCTTGCGTTTCCGCGGAAGAGAGATGGCACATATGTATAAGAGTAAACACATCCTTGATGAGTTTGCAGAGTCTGTAGCTGATATCGCGGTGATCGAGAAAGCACCCAAGGTGGAAGGCCGGACAATGACCATGTATTTGACAGAAAAACGTTAAACACGTTCACGAAAAGAGTCTAAGGAGGAATACAAACATGCCAAAAATGAAAACAACGAAAGCTGCTGCTAAGCGCTTCAAAAAAACAGGTACAGGATTATTAAAGAGAAACAAAGCCTATAAGAGCCATATCTTAACAAAGAAATCTCAGAAGAGAAAGAGAAACCTGAGAAAAGCAGCTATCACAGATGCAAGCAATGTAAAAGCGATCAAGAAAATTTTACCATACATCTAATTACCGGATAGGTTCTAAAATAGGAGGAAATTCAGAATGGCAAGAATTAAAGGCGGATTAAACGCTAAGAAAAAACACAATAGAGTATTAAAGCTGGCGAAAGGCTACAGAGGAGCACGTTCCAAACAGTACAGAGTTGCAAAACAGTCTGTTATGAGAGCACTGGCTAGCTCCTATGCAGGAAGAAAGCAGAAAAAACGTCAGTTCAGACAGTTATGGATCGCACGTATCAACGCTGCAGCAAGAATGAATGGTCTGTCCTACAGCAAATTCATGTACGGCTTAAAGCTGGCTAACATTGACCTGAACAGAAAAGTTCTGGCTGATATGGCTATCAACGATGCAGAAGGCTTTGCAACACTGGCAGAGCTGGCTAAATCCAAAATCGCCTAACTCGTATGGAACATATGGCCGCTGCCCCAAGGTCTAATCCCGAGGCAGCGGTTTTTCTATGCGCTGAATGTACGCGCTGCACGGGCAGATGTGTGCCGGGTTTTTGTGTCTGTTATAAAAGAGGAGGAAAAGGGATGAAAGTCTACAAAAAAATCATGGATGTACTGGCTTCGGCTGAGAAGCTGATCCTGGCTGCATCCACACTGCTGATTCTGGTTCTGACTGTGGGAAATGTATTTTCCAGGAAAGTAATACACCGCTCCTGGTCATTTACGGAAGAGCTGGTCGTGGCAGTCTTTGTATTGATCACACTCATGGCAGCCGCTCTGGCCAGCCGGGAAGGAGAGCTGGTAAGCCTGACGCTGGTTACGGACAGGCTGCCGAAGAAGACAAAGAAACCCATGGTCATTCTTGTGACAGTGCTCTCTGTGGTATTTACAGTAATACTGTTTCGGTACGGTATGGACAAGGTGCTGACACAGCTTGCCAATGGAAAGAGGACCTATGTGCTGAACTGGCCGGAATGGATCTTCTGGTCTTTTGTACCTATTGGCGCAGTCTTCATGATCCTGCATTTTGTGGAATACTGTATTGATTTCTGCACGGATTTTAAATTTGTTAAGAGAAAGGGGGAGGCCTAAGTGGTAAGTGCGGTTTTATTTATTTCTTTTTTTATTTTCTTGATTCTCAATGTTCCGATCGCTATCTGTCTGGGCCTGTCCTCCGTGTGTGCTATCCTGTACTCAGGCACATCCCTGACGATCGTGGCTACCAATATGTATTCCGGTATCAGCAAATTCCTGCTGCTGGCGATCCCGTTTTTTGTCTTGTCGGGAAATATCATGGCCAAGGCCGGAATCTCCAAACGTCTTATTAAGTTTGTCAATACCTGTGTGGGACACAGAAGAGGCGGCATCGCTATTGTGTGCGTTATTGTAGCCTGTTTCTTCGGCGCTATTTCCGGTTCCGGTCCGGCTACGGTCGCGGCACTGGGCGCAGTTTTAATTCCAGCTATGGTGGAGGAGGGAGGGTTCTCCGCACCGTTTTCCACGGCTATGATGGCCACGTCCAGTTCTATAGCCATAGTCATACCGCCCAGTATTGCATTTGTGGTATATGCGTCCATCACCGGTGTGTCTATTGCGGATATGTTCGCAGGGGGGATTCTGCCGGGGATCCTCATGGGCCTTGCTCTGATTCTTGTCATCATGATCGAGGTCCGCAAAAAAGGCATACAGCCGACTACCCAAAAGGCGGGCTGGGGGGAGAGGCTCCGCGCGTTTGGTGATGCGTTCTGGGGCTTCTTGATGCCGGTCATCATTCTCGGCGGTATCTACGGCGGTATATTCACGCCCACGGAGGCGGCGGCTGTCTCTGTGGTATACGGCCTTTTTGTGGGTATGGTCATTTACAGGGAAGTAAAATTCAGGGATTTGATTGACATTTTCGTGGAATCAGCCAAGACTACCGGCGGTATCATGCTTATCGTGGCTTGTGCGTCCCTGTTTTCCTTTGTCTGCACAAAGTTCGGCATCTCCCAGGCGGCATCCGAGCTGCTGGGCAGTGTGGCTCACAATCAGTTTATTTTCCTTCTGATCGTGAACGTGATTTTCCTTATTGCGGGATGCTTTATTGACGCCAATTCCGCTATGTACATATTTATTCCCATTATGCTGCCGGTCTGCAAGGCTCTGGGATATGATCTGGTAGCCTTCGGTATACTGGCAACGGTCAATCTGGCTATCGGACAGGTAACCCCGCCTGTGGGTGTCAATCTGTTTGTCGCTATCAGTATTAAGATCAAAAAAGGACTGGAAGTCAGTCTGCAGCAGATCTCCAGGGCGGTTGTTCCTATGATAGCTGCCAGTGTAGCTGTGCTGCTGCTGGTCACATACATTCCGCAGATTTCTGTGTGTCTGCCGAAAGCGTTTGCCGGAAGCTCTTATACGGGAACCTCCAAGCTGAAGGACAATACAGGCAGCACAGTGGGAGACAACAGCTCTGAAGATTACAATGAAATGGGCGGCTACAGTGACTTGGGATGGGAAGAACAGACCTGGAACTTTGCCTGTTCTACCACAGAGACAAGCACATGGGCAAAAGCCGGGGAACAGTTCGGAAAGCTGATGGAAAAAGCAACAGGCGGAAAAGTACATGTGAATGTCTACGCAGCCGACCAGCTTACCAATGGAAACCAGTCAGAGGGCATCCAGGCTTTGATGAATGGCGACCCGGTACAGATATCCATGCATTCCAATCTGATCTATTCTGCTTTTGACCCGAGGTTTAATGTGGTATCCCTGCCCTTCATCTTTGATTCTGTGGAGGATGCGGATGCCAGGCTGGACGGTGAGGCAGGAGAGAAGCTGAATGCTCTTCTGGAGGAATACGGGCTGCACTGCATGGGTATGGCAGAGAACGGTTTCCGCCAGCTCACCAACTCTGTCAGGGAAGTGAAAACCGTGGATGATATGAAAAATCTGAAGATCCGTGTGGCAGGTTCCAATCTGCTGATGGAATGCTACAAGAGATGGGGCGCTGACGCCACCAATATGAACTGGTCCGAGACCTACACTGCTCTGCAGCAGAACACTGTGGAGGGCCAGGAGAATCCGCTTCCGGCAATTGATGCGGCCAGTGTGCAGGAGGTGCAGAAATACTGCTCCATGTGGAATGCCAACTATGACTGCCTGTTCTTCTGTATCAACGAGGAACTGTACAACAGTCTGACACCCAAACAGCAGAAGGTAGTGGACGAGGCAGGCAGAAAGGCGGTTGATTATGAGCGCCATATTAACCGCTCCGGCGATGATGAGATCAAAGAGCGCTGGACAGAGCGAAACGGCGTGGAGATCACAGCGTATGAGGACCTTGATATTGATTCCTTTAAAAAAGCCGCAGCGGACATTCCGCAGTGGTATCAGGAGGAACTGGTAAGTGAAGGATATGATGAAGGGGAGGTGAAAGAGCTGATCGAAGCTTTTGCCGCCAAAACATCAGACGCCTATCAGGTGGAGGACAGGAGTGACCTTGCCTGGGAAGAGCAGACCTGGAACTTTGCCTGCTCCACCACAGAGACAAGCACCTGGGCCGAGGCGGGACGCAAATTTGGTGAAATGATGGAAGAGGCCACAGGCGGCAAGATCCATGTGAATGTCTACGCAGCCGACCAGCTCACCAATGGAAACCAGTCAGAGGGCATTCAAGCCCTGATGAACGGCGACCCGGTACAGATATCCATGCACTCCAACCTGATTTATTCTGCCTTTGACCCCCGCTTCAACGTGGTGTCCCTGCCCTTTCTCTTCGATTCTGTGGAGGATGCGGATGCCAAGCTGGACGGGGCAGCCGGTGAGAAGATGAAGGAAATCCTGGAGGGGTACGGTGTACATTGTATGGGCATGGCGGAGAACGGTTTCCGCCAGCTCACCAATTCTGTCAGGGAAGTAAAATCTGTGGATGATATGAAGAGCCTGAAAATCCGTGTGGCAGGTTCCAACCTGCTGATGGAGTGCTACAAGCGGTGGGGGGCTGACGCCACCAATATGAACTGGTCTGAGACTTACACAGCCCTGCAGCAGAACACGGTGGAGGGACAGGAAAATCCCCTTCCGGCCATCGACGCAGCCAGTGTCCAGGAGGTGCAGAAATACTGTTCCCTTTGGAACGCCAACTATGACTGCCTGTTCTTTGGCATCAACCGGGAAGTCTATGACAAACTGACTCCCGAGCAGCAGGAGGTTGTGGACGAGATCGGACAGAAGGCTGTCCGGTATGAGCGTGAGATCAACCGTGCCAGGGATGATGAGATCCTGAACCGCTGGCAGACAGAAAACGGTATGGATGTGACTGCTTATGATGATCTGGATATTGATTCCTTCAAAAAAGCAGTTGACGGGATTGATGAGTGGTTTATCAAAGAACTGAAATCACAGGGATATGATGACGGCGAAGATTTAGTCAATGCTTTTAAATAACGAAGAATAAGAACTGCCGCTGGTGCCTGCATTCCGGAAAGGGAAGCCGCACCGGCGGCAGTTTTGCTCTGCTCATGAAATGGAAGAGATGCCGGCAGAGATATAATGTTTTACAGAATCAGCTTTACAGAGCAGCGGACTAGCAGCAGAGCTATGATAATATTAAATGCCATATAATATTTGTTGTACCATTTTTGAAAGATACTTCCGATCAAGGCCCAGACCAGATTTCCCGTGGCACCGAAAAATGTCAGGAAAAAAGCAAAGAAAATCAGCGCCGGGACACTGCTCTCGTATGGAAGAACATAGCTGCTCAGGGCAGAGATGCCGTACAGGATGACTTTCACATTGATAAACTGCAGCAGGAAACCCGAGACGAAGGAAGGGTCTTTTCCCGTGCCGTCATCAGCGCGCACAGGCTTTCTTTTGAGAACGGTAAATGCCAGATACAGGATATAAGCTGCGCCTATGTATTTCAGATAGGGAACCGCTCCGGGCAGCAGCCGGCCAAGCCCTACGCTGAAGACTGCACACAGAAGCATAATGGTCAAAAAACCGGTCCATATACCCGTGATCAGTTTCATACTCCGTTTCAGTCCGAATCGGCCGGTGGTACTCAGCAGCAGTACATTATTAGGTCCGGGCGACCAGCCTGTCACCAGAGCGTAGACAGCCAGTGAAGATAATACGTCAAAAGTCATGTCAAAAATCCCTCCCTCGGCCTGGATAAACGCTTCTTTGGCCTTCATGAACGTGATAAAAATATTATTTGATATTTTATCATATTGACCTGGGAAGAGAAAGTCTTTTCCCCAAATTCTATACATATAAATAGAAGGAACAGTATGGCCGGAGTTGCAGTATGAGTAAAAATAAAATATGGCTCTGTCTGGCAGTCCTTCTGGTTCTGACAGCAGCGGCAGCACTGAAATACAGTACAGATTCTTTTTCAGAGCTGAATATACAGACAGTAGGGGAACTGTCGGATGAGGAGCACCCGAAAATCGCGCTGACTTTTGACGACGGTCCTCATCCGGTCTATACCCCAAAGCTTCTGGACGGTCTGAAAGAACGTGGTATCCATGCCACCTTTTTTTTGATTGGAAAAAATATAGAAGGAAATGAGGAGCTGGTCAACAGGATCCAGGAGGAGGGACATCTGATCGGCAGCCACACCTACAATCATGTGCAGCTTAATAAATTATCCGAAGCCAAGGCCAGAGATGAGGTGTTAAAAGGTTGCAATAAGATATATGAAACCACAGGCACCTATTCTTCCTTTGTCCGCCCGCCCTACGGTTCCTGGAAAAAGAACCTGGATTTCTGTATCACCATGATTCCTGTATCCTGGAATGTGGACTCTCTGGACTGGAAAACGCAAAATACTGAAAAAATTGTAAAAAGGGTAGTGAAAGATGTGGGGGAAGGTGATATTATTTTAATGCACGATATATTTGACACCTCTGTGGAAGCCGCCCTACAGATAGTGGATACGCTTACAGAGGAAGGGTACCAATTTGTGACAGTAGATGAACTGTTGCTGGAATAGGAGAAAATAATGGATTTATTTGATTATATGAAAGAACAGACTCTGGAGAATGAGTCTCCCCTGGCATCCAGGTTGCGCCCCACAACGCTGGAAGAGGTGGTGGGGCAGGAGCATATCATCGGTAAAGGGAAACTGCTTTACCGTGCCATCAAGGCGGACAAACTGGGAAGTGTACTTTTCTACGGACCTCCGGGTACGGGAAAGACTACACTGGCAAAGGTTATTGCCAACACCACCAGCGCCCAGTTCCAGCAGTTGAATGCAACGGTTGCCGGAAAAAAGGACATGGAGGAAGTAGTGAAAAAAGCCCAGGATTATCTGGGCATGTACGGGAAGAAAACCATTCTCTTTATTGATGAGATACACCGCTTCAATAAAGGACAGCAGGATTACCTTCTGCCTTTTGTGGAGGACGGGACGCTGATACTCATAGGCGCAACCACGGAAAATCCCTATTTTGAGGTCAACAGCGCCCTGATTTCCCGGTCTATTGTCTTTGAACTGAAGCCTTTGGAGCGTGAGGATATCAGCAGGCTTCTGATCCGGGCTGCCACAGATGTGGAGAAAGGGATGGGAAGCTATGACGTGGAGCTTACGGATGAGGCCAGGGAATTTCTGGCGGATATAGCGGGCGGGGACGCGCGTGCTGCCCTGAATGCCCTGGAGCTGGCTGTGCTGACCACCGAAAAGGCAGCAGACGGAAAGATACATGTGACCCTTGATGTGGCTTCCGAGTGTATCCAGAAGCGGGTGGTGCGCTATGACAAGACTGGGGACAACCACTATGACACGGTTTCCGCATTCATAAAAAGTATGCGTGGCTCTGACCCGGACGCGGCAGTCTATTACCTGGCTAAAATGCTGTACGCAGGGGAGGATATTAAATTCATTGCCAGGAGGATCATGATATGCGCTTCCGAGGACGTGGGAAATGCAGACCCCCAGGCACTGGTAGTGGCAGTGGCAGCATCCCAGGCCGTGGAACGTCTTGGGATGCCTGAGGCACAGATCACCCTCTCCCAGGCCGTGACTTATGTAGCCAGCGCACCGAAAAGCAATGCTGCCTGTATGGCGGTTTTCAATGCTGCAGAGTCCGTGAAGTCTGTACGCACAACTGTGCCCCCGCATCTCCAGGATTCCCATTACAAAGGGGCAGCCAAGCTGGGACACGGGATGGGATATAAATACGCCCATGATTATCCCAACCACTATGTGGAGCAGCAGTATCTTCCTACGGAGATACTGGGCAGCCGGTTTTACGAGCCTACGGAAAATGGATATGAAAAGAACATCAGGGATCATCTGGACAGGATCCGCAGAGGCCGGTGACGGGGCATACCTCAGGTTATAGCCTGGCGGACGCCGCGGGCACTGGTGCGGACCCGGAAAGAAAAGCCTTCCGGACATGCCCGGCGGGCATTGTGTAACTTATGGCACAGTCAATATGCCATAAGCTACGCAATGCTCACAGGAGCATATCCAGCAGGCTTTCATATACCTGTTTGCTTTTCTTTTTCCATGCCGCGCACAGAGCCTCTGCGGCTTCTTTTGTGGGCACGGTCAGTGTCATATCTATGAGAGGGATATCACGTTCCTTTGCCTGACAGCGGACAAGATAACCCTCCTTATCACTTTTGTAGTAGTCAGCCATGGCAGAGCGTTCCTCCTTCAGTTCCATGGAGTTCTCCTGGAAGAATTCCCTGATATCCTTTTTTATATCAGCGGAAACCTCCTCCCCAAAGTATTCCAATGTCTGATTCCCCGAATCTGTAATCTTCAGATAAGAGGCATTGCGCACAGTCTCGGAGCGCACCAGACCCGACTCGATCAGCTCAGAGATTGCCTGCTGGAGATGAAAGTAGTTGGTATATCCTTTGTCCAGTATAAATCCGGATATCTGGGCGTTGCTCAGTGGGAAATCCACTTTTTGCAGCATGTACAGTATTATCAGTTTGTATAAAGTGAGTGGTTCAGCCATAAAGAATCCTCCTTTTTCATGCCCTCTTGTGTACATTGGAATCTGTGTAAAGCCGTCCCTGGTAAGCGCCCCGGATCTTGCACTCATGATGCAGGGTGTTGAGGACGGTCTTCTTGGCGCTGCTCCAAAGCGGCGCTAAAAGAAGTTCTCTGGGCCCATCCCCGGTGAGTCTGTGAATGACAATGCGGGGGGACAGGTGTTCCAGGCAGGCAATGACAAGATCTATATATTCCTCCATTGTATAGACAGAGAATCTGCCGTCCTCATAATCCTTTGCCAAATCTGTGCCTTTCAGGACATGTAGAAGCTGCAGCTTGATTCCCTGGATATCCTGTGTATTCAGATAGGAGATGGTCTCCAGAATATCATCCTTAGTTTCGCCGGGAAGTCCCAGAATGGTATGCACGATAACTTCCAGATTCCGTGCCCTCAGTCTTTGTACTGCATCCTCAAAAACTGAGAGGGGATATCCCCTTCGGATGTAAGCCGCAGTGCTGTCATGCATGGTCTGCAGTCCAAGCTCCACCCATACAGGCTTCTGCTCATTCAAACCAGCCAGCAGATCCAGCACATCCTCACCCAGACAGTCAGGCCGGGTCCCAATGGACAGTGCCACAATATCGGGATGGGAAACTGCTTCCGTAAAAATTTTCCGGAGATATTCCACAGGTGCGTAAGTGTTGGTGTACGCCTGAAAGTATGCAATAAAGTGGCCGGCATTCCTTTTGCTGCGTATTTTAGCAGCCTGTTCATCAATCTGCTGAGTGACAGGCAAATCCCTGTCGCCGGCAAAATCCCCGGAACCTCCCGCGCTGCAGAAGATACAGCCGCGGCTGTCCAGAGAACCGTCACGGTTAGGACAGGTCATCCCTCCGTTCAGAGCTACCTTATATACTTTCTCCGAAAACCATTCCTTCAGCATATGATCAAAAGAGTGATAGGGTTTTCCATTCCATGCATTCATATCCAGAGACCTTTCCGTTGTTAGCTGTAACAGTTCTATATTCTCACATTTACTGTTTGCTTTCTATTATCATACCAAAAGGAAAAATCTTTTACAAGTAAAAAAACAAACGTTCGGATTTAGGTATCTGATATCCCGCTCTAGTCTCATTTTCTTAAAATTTCCACAGCCATTTGACAAAAAGTAGCAGGCATGTTATGTTTTTTTACGTGGATATGTTAAAATGCCGGGCAAAAGCAGACTGCCTCCGTACAGCCGCAGAGCCTGCACAAACATACCATTTATGATATTGTTATAGAAAGCAAAGAAAATGAGGTGGTTATCATTGAAGAAAAATAAATTTCGCCGTATCATCTGTGTTCTAGCCGCAGCCATCCTGACAGCCGCAGCCCTGACCGGATGCGGAACCAAAAAAGACTGTGAAGGGGAGGGAAAGATCACAACCATAGAAAAAGGCGTCCTGAAAGTAGGCATACATTTAGACGACGGTTCCATGGGTTATGTAGAAGAAAGCACAGCGAAACCAGCAGGCTTCGCCCCGGAGACAGCCGCCAAAATAGCAGAAAAACTGGGCCTGACCCTGGAAATCATAGACACAACAGAAGAAAACCTGTTAAATTCCTTAGATGCTGACCTATATGACTGCGTCATTACCGTAGGCACCACTGACTGGAACCGGGAACACTATTCCGCCACCAAACCCTACGCCGACGTCTCCGGCATCCAGGACAAGCTGGGCAAAAAAGCCGCTTACCCAAAACTTGCCATATTCGGCCCAAAAGGCAGCTGCCTAATCCCCGCCATCCAAAACCAGGCCCTGACCCCCCTGATAAAAGACGGCACCCTGACAGAAATCTCAAAAAAATACTTTGAAAAAGACATCATATTAAAATAACCGGACAAGACAGAACGCAGAGGACTGAATTCTGTCTTGTTTTTTGCCCTTTATCCCGCTTACAAAAGTGACATGCTTTTCACTTCCGGCAGAGAACGTCAGGGAGGAGGGGCGAACGTCTTAGCCGCAGTTATTGGTTAGCTCACATGTTCTGGAACGTCGAGCAGCCGCAAATATCCACACCCCGCCCCTCCTCCAAAAAAACATTCACTTTTTTAAAAAAACATCTTGATTTTTCCCTCCGTCAATGGTAGCATAAGCATATAGTTTAATGGATAAACTAATTCCCAAGGAGGTCAATTCCCATGAAAATTTTAAACGTCAGGGATGCCCGGTTCAAGGCCTATGGTAAGGTCGTGGAAGGTCTTGATGTGAGCAGTCTTCTGAAAGCACTGGAGGAAACTCCGAAGCCGGACGATGTCATCTACGTTGCATCAGATGAGAAGCTGGAAGCCTGTGACTGTGCTGAGAAAATTGCTGATAGCCTGTTCGGCGGAATGCCCATTCAGATTGGCTACTGCAATGGCAGCAACTACCTGCTGAACGCTGTGGAATACCACAGAGACAGTGAAGTGAACGCAGCGCTGACAGACTTGATCCTGATTCTCGGAAAAGAGCAGGACATCGAAGCAGACAATACATATGACACATCGAAAATGGAAGCATTTTTAGTACCGGCAGGAACCGTGGTCGAAGTTTACGCCACCACCCTGCACTATGCCCCATGCAATGTAAACGGAAATAAATTCTGTACTGCAGTGATCCTTCCAAAGGGAACCAACACAGACGCGCCTGCTGTGCAGAACAACACCAGTGAAGATAAGCTCCTCTTTGCCAGAAACAAATGGCTGATCGCCCACAAGGACGCCAAGATCGAAGGCGCGTTCGAGGGACTGACCGGTGAGAATCTGTCCGTAAAAGACTGTTAATTTCGCTTCATCATAGGAGCAGGCAGCGAAGCGGATTACGAATATCCGTTTTGACTTGAAAGAAAAATCAATCAATATAAAATCAGGAGGATTAAGATTATGAATTTAACAAACATGCCGGAATTAAAACTGGGTATTGTGGCTGTAAGCCGTGACTGTTTCCCCATGTCTCTGTCTGAGAACAGAAGAAAAGCGGTAGCAGCCGCTTATAAGGGTGAAATCTATGAGTGTCCAACAGTTGTAGAGAGCGAGACTGACATGCAGAAAGCTTTAAAAGAGCTGCGTGAGGCCGGATGTAACGCACTTGTTGTATACCTGGGCAACTTCGGACCTGAGACGGAAGAGACTCTCCTGGTAAAATATTTCCACGGACCGTCTATGGTAGTGGCTGCTGCTGAGGAGAGAGGCGACAACCTGGTTCAGGGCCGCGGTGATGCATACTGCGGAATGCTGAACGCAAGCTATAACCTGAAACTGCGCAGCTTAAAAGCATATATTCCGGAATATCCGGTAGGAACTCCTGAAGAAGTGGCTGAGATGATTGCTGAGTTCGCACCTATCGCCCGTGCGCTGGTAGCTGTAAAAAACCTGAAGATCATCAGCTTCGGACCTCGTCCCACAAACTTCCTGGCATGTAACGCACCTATCAAACGTCTCTATGACCTGGGCGTAGAGATTGAAGAGAACTCTGAATTAGACCTGTTCGAGGCTTTCAACAACCACGCAGGGGACCCTAGAATCGCAGATGTTGTGAAAGAAATGGAAACAGAATTGGGCGAAGGCAACATGAAACCAGAGATTCTGCCTAAACTGGCTCAGTATGAGATCACGCTCCTTGACTGGGTTGAGGCTCACAAGGGCAGCAGAAAATACGTGACACTGACCACAAAATGCTGGCCTGCATTCCAGACTCAGTTTGGATTCGTGCCCTGCTATGTAAACAGCCGTCTGACAGGCCGCGGTATTCCCGTATCCTGTGAAGTAGATATCTGGGGAACTTTAAGCGAGTACCTGGGAACTGTTATCAGCCAGGATGCCGTTACTCTTCTGGACATCAACAATACCGTTCCGGCTGATATGTATGAGACAGAAATCAAAGAAAAATACAACTATACACATAAAGATACTTTTATGGGCTTCCACTGCGGCAACACAGCATCAGGAAAACTCTCCTTCTGCTCCATGAAATATCAGATGATTATGGCAAGAACTCTGCCGGAAGAAGTGACTCAGGGAACACTGGAAGGAGATATCATGCCTGGTGATATCACATTCTACCGTCTCCAGAGCACAGCAGACTGTAAACTGCGCGCTTATATCGCACAGGGCGAGGTTCTGCCGGTTGCAACCCGTTCCTTCGGAGCCATCGGTATCTTCGCAATTCCGGAGATGGGACGTTTCTACCGTCACGTGCTGGTAGAGAAGAATTACCCGCATCACGGCGCTGTAGCTTTCGGACATTTCGGAAAAGCACTGTATGAAGTATTCAAATACTTAGGCGTAGAAGTGGAAGAGATCAACTATAACCAGCCAAAGGGTGTTCTGTATCCAACAGAAAATCCATTTGCTTAAACCATAGAGCTATTTACTGACAAAATTCAGGAGGCTGCCCGAAAGAGCAGCCTCTAATAAGGAGAATATAGCATGTTATATATTGGCGTGGATTTAGGAACTTCTGCCGTAAAGCTGCTTTTGATGAACAGCGAAGGCAAAATAGAAAAGATTGTTTCCAGGGAATACCCCCTTTCCTTCCCCCATCCCGGCTGGTCTGAGCAGAAGCCGGAGGACTGGTGGAAAGAGAGCCTGGAAGGGATCAGGGAACTGACTGCAGACTGTGACAAGAGCCAGGTAGCAGGTATCAGTTTTGGCGGACAGATGCACGGTCTGGTTATTTTAGACGAGCAGGACAATGTCATCCGTCCCGCTATTCTGTGGAATGACGGAAGAACAGGCAGGGAGACAGAGTATCTGAACCAGGTGATCGGAAAGGATAAACTGTCCCGGTATACAGCAAACATTGCATTTGCCGGATTTACCGCACCTAAGATACTTTGGGTAAAAGAAAATGAACCGGAAAACTTTAATAAGATAAAAAAAATCATGCTTCCAAAAGATTATCTGGCATACAAACTGTCCGGTACACACTGCTGTGACATGTCAGATGCCTCCGGTATGCTGCTTCTGGATGTAAAGAACCGCTGCTGGTCAAAAGAGATGCTGGATATCTGCGGTATCACAGAAGAGCAGATGCCAAAGCTTTTTGAAAGCTATGAGACAGTAGGCACACTGAAGCCTGAACTTGCAAAGGACCTGGGTATCCCGGCTTCCTGTAAAATCGTGGCAGGGGCAGGCGACAATGCAGCCGCAGCGGTAGGTACAGGAACTGTAGGAGACGGCATGTGTAATATTTCTCTTGGGACCAGCGGTACCATCTTTATCTCCAGCAAAGAGTTCGGTGTGGACCCTAACAATGCCCTTCATGCCTTTGCCCATGCAGACGGATGTTATCACCTGATGGGCTGTATGCTCAGCGCCGCATCCTGCAACAAATGGTGGATGGATGAGATCATCGGAACCAAGGACTATGCAGAAGAGCAGGCAAAAATCCAGAAACTTGGCGAGAATAATGTATATTTCCTGCCATATCTGATGGGAGAGCGTTCTCCGCACAACAATCCAAATGCCAGAGGTACTTTCATTGGCCTTACCATGGACAGCACAAGAGCTGATATGACTCAGGCTGTACTGGAGGGGGTTGCTTTTGCCATCCGTGACTCTTTTGAAGTCGCAAAATCCCTTGGTATTAAAATTGAGCGCACAAAAATCTGCGGCGGCGGCGCAAAGAGTCCGCTGTGGAAAAAGATGATCGCCAATATTTTAAATATCAAGGTGGATGTCATCGAATCCGAGGAAGGCCCGGCTCTGGGCGGCGCCATGCTGGCCGCTGTGGCAAACGGGGAATTTACCTCTGTCCGGGATGCAGCCGCTAAGATCGTAAAGGTCACAGGCACCGTGGAGCCGGAACCGGAACTGGCAGCAAAATATGAGGAAAAATACCGTAAGTTTGCAAAGATTTACCCTACTGTAAAAGATCTTTTCAGTGAAATCATTTAGAAAGAACCGGTTAAAAAGCCAGGCGGACGGGAAACAGCCGTTTGGCGAGACACAGCGATAACTGCTGTCACAGGGCCTGACAAGTCCGTGACAGCAGTTTATTTTTGTCTCAAAATGCCTCCGCCTTTCCTCTGTATAGCAAACAGTCCTATAATTGTTGCTTTTCCACGGCAAAGTGTGATATACTGTCACAGTGTAATTGAGTGACAGATTTTTTACATAGAAAGCCGGTATCCTATGTTTTCTATTCAAATATGAGGTGAAGAAAATGAAATACGTTCTGGATGTACATACTCATACCCTTGCCAGCGGGCACGCATACAATACAATCCGCGAGATGGCAATGGCCGCTTCTGAAAAGGGGCTGGAACTGCTGGGGATCACAGAGCATGGGATTGCCATGCCAGGCACCTGCAATGCATTTTATTTTGATAACACAAAAATGCTGAACCGCAGCATGTTTGGAGTGGAGATGCTGTTTGGTGTTGAAGCGAACATTATGGATTATGATGGGAAACTGGATATGGAGGAACGTCTTATAAAGCGGATGGATGTGGTCATTGCCAGTATGCATATCCCCACGATCAAGCCGGGAACCAGAGAAGAGAATACCCATGCCTATCTGGGCGCTATGAAGAATCCTTATGTGGATATTATCGGGCACCCTGACGACGGGCGTTATCCTGTAGATTTCCTGGCACTTGTGCAGGCCGCCAAAGAGCACCATGTCCTGCTGGAGCTAAACAACAATTCCCTGGATCCCCGCTGCAGCAGGGAAAACGGGGAGGAGAACGTGAGGACCATGCTCCGTTACTGTATGGAATATCAAGTCCCCATTGTCATGAACAGCGATGCCCATGTGGATGAACTGATTGGCTGCCGCTGTTATTCGGAAAAGATTGTGGAGGCCATGGAGTTTCCGGAGGAGCTGATCGTGAACCGTTCTGTAGAAGAATGGAAGAAATATGTGCACAAATACAAAAATTAATAAAAATTTAATAGTTTAGCACAAAAAAATCGCACAAGACTGCTTTACTTTAAAATTTTAGTGTGCTACTATATATACGGGTAATGTGTTACCACACTTGGGGTGAAAACTAAACAATAAGGAGAATGTATGTATATGAGCAAGAAAATTCATACGGAGGCAGTAGACTCCCTGTTTGATGCTGTCCTCAGTTTAAAGAACAGAGAAGAATGTTATCTTTTTTTCGAGGATGTGTGTACAATAAATGAGATTCTTTCACTTTCACAGCGCTTTGAGGTTGCCAAAATGCTGAAGGATAAGAGGACATATCTGGATATCTCTGAGAAGACAGGAGCTTCCACAGCTACGATCAGCCGTGTAAACAGAAGCCTGAATTATGGCAATGACGGTTATGAGATGGTTTTTGAGAGATTAGCCAACAAAAAGGATGAAACAGAAGTATAAAAGGATGAGGCCGGAACTTTGAAAAAAGTTCCGGCCTTTCTGCATACAGACATTAAAAAACGCTTTGCGAGGGACAGGACGCACCATACATACTTTAGCGAAATAAAAAGGCAGTGTTTTACTTGACACTACTGAACATGTTCAGTATAATATAGACAAGATTCGACTGAACGCGTACAGTGAAAGAGAAGGCAATTAAATTCCAGCTCTTTTTTGGAAGTGCACACCAGGAAAGCGCTGCATATGGGAGGTAAAAAAATGGGTAATAGGAAATGGGAACATCTGATCATTTCTCCGGATTATATACCGCCGGTCATGGACGATGTAAGGGACGACAAAGGAGATATCAAGACTGGAAGAACACTGGGGCAGACGTACAGCTCTTCGGATTTATTTCCTGATTGTAAGGTGAACATGAGCCTGTCTTGGTTCTATGAGATTCCCAATAAGAATCCTTATGTGGATGAACACGTTCATGATGTGGATGAACTGGTATTTTTCATGCCGAACTACAACGGCGTGGAGGATGACATCAACGCAGTGTGGGGGGAAGCGGATTTTTATATTGACGGAGAACCCTACACCATTACGAAAAATACATGTATCTACTGTCCGGCAGGGGTAAAACACTGTCCGATCGTTTACAAAAAGATTATCCGTCCTCACTGTTTTATGACTATTCTGCTCACCAGTGAATATGTGAGAGAGCAGGCCGGCAAGATTGTAAAGAATATTGGCGGAAAGTTTATTGAGGTAGGATAGGGAAAGTAGACAAGGGGAACATGCGTATGGAAGAAAAAGAGATTTTATGGGGCCTTACGGATGCCGATTCCATGGAGGAAATAAGGGAGAAGGCATTTGCGCTTATTGGAAAAATTCGTTTTATGCCTGCGGCAACTGTAAATGAGGGACAGCCTGAAAACAGGATTCTGGATTTCAACCGTTTGAGCGATGGAAACCTGTATTTCATGACATCCAAGGGAAAACCCACATATGAACAGCTTTGCAGACGCCCTCAGCTTGTGATGAATACGCTGATCGACGAGCGGTATTCCCTGCGTCTGAGTGCCTGGGTCAGCGAGACAAAAGACCAGGCGGTATGGGATGAATTTTTTAAATTAAATCCCGGCACAAAAGAAATGTACCGGAAAAATTTTGATATGGTGGCACTTTATAAAATTGACAGAGGGGAAGGGGAAATCTTCCACCTGTATGCTAATGAGAGAATACGCCGTCTGCGTTTTGCGTTTGGCGGGGAAGAGATAAGGCCCATGACCTACCGCATTACAGAGGAATGCGTGGGCTGCGGGATCTGTCAGGAAAACTGTGTAGAGCGTGCGGTCCATCAGAAGGAAGACGGGAAATATTACATAAAAGAGATGGACTGCGATGACTGCGGTATCTGTTACACCAAATGTCCGCAGGCAGACACGGCACTGATCTGCCGTTTGAAGGAAAAAAGGAAAACTTGAGGTTTGGGATGCGTGTGAGAGGTGAAAAATTATGGCTAAAACAAACGCTGATGGTTCAAAAAGTTTAGGCCGCGGGGATCTGCTTGCGATTGCGATCGGCAACGTGATTGGCGGCGGTGTTATGACAATGACAGGCCTTGCCATTGGAATTACGGGACGTTCTATTGTCCTGTCTTATATTATCTGTGCGGTTATGGTGACCATTGTGGCGCTGCCGCAGTTCTTCTTATCAGGAACGATCCGTATGAACGGTGGTTTCTATACACAGGCGGCTATGTTCGGCGGCAAGTGGTTCGCAGGCCTGTATTCTGTGGTATTTGTCAGTTATTTCTTCGGTGCGACTATGTATTCTGCCTCCTTTGCAGACTACGTGCTCTCCGCATTTCCGGAGATTAACGGCAAGCTGGTTGCTTTTGCGATTCTGACCATATTTGTGGTTCTGAATCTCTGCGGTATCCAGGTGGCGGCAAAAGTACAGTATGCATTGGTGATCATTCTGGTTATCGCACTGCTTGTGTTTACAGGGTTTGGTATTGTCCATCTGGAACCGGGGTATTTTGATGAGAATCAGTTCTTTACGAGCGGATTTACGGGTGTGATGTCTGCGGCAGCACTGTTGTCCATGGCGACCAGCGGCGCAACCTTTATTATCAATATGAGCCGCGAGGCAAAGAATCCGAAAAAAGATATTCCGTTTTGTATTGTTGTAGGTACTGTGATCGTTACACTTCTGTACATCGGTGTGGGCGTAGTTGCAGCAGGTGTGTTCCCGGTTGAACATGTAGCCGGTCAGAATCTTTCTAAGGTGGCAAGGGAAATCCTGCCTACCCCGCTGTACATATTCTTCATCGTGGGCGGTGCCATGGTGGCTTTGGTCACATCCCTGAACGCGAACCTGGGATGGCTGCAGGCGCCTATCGCACAGGCCGCAGAGGACGGCTGGTGGCCAAAGATTTTTGCGAAACGTAATGATAAATTTGGTACGCCTCATTATATCATCCTGACCATTTATGTGCTCTGTTCTGTTATTATATTAAGCGGCATGAATGTGGGAGATATTGCGAATATCGGAAATACTTTAGCTAACTGTGTACAGGTTATCCTGTGTCTGGCAATTATCACTATGCCTAAGAAAATACCGGAAATCTGGAGGCGCTCTCAGTTCCATATCAATGACAAATTATACACATTTTTATGTGTGAGGGGTGCCATTGTCAGCGCGGCATTTGTATACTATGAATGTCTGGAGATCCACATGAATTATGTGATAGGGATTTTAGTTTACCTGGCTGTGGCATGTATTTACCCGATGATCCGCCAGAAGTTCCATAAGGTGGAGATTGAGGTAAGCTACGAGGAAGCATAGAGGATACCAGAGATAAAATGTGATTGGGAGGAATTGTAATGTCAGATTTTGATCCAGCTCCGGCTTTGGGGCTGACAGAAGAAAGTTCCAATGAAGAAATAAAAAACGCAGCCTTTCAGTTTGTCCATGAAGTGGGCTATATGGTGTTCGGCACAACTGCGATTGATGGGAAAATGCCTACAGCCAGAGGTCTGGAGGTACACTATCTGGATGATGCAGGCAACTTTTATATTGGTATTGCAAAGGGAAAACCCGTGTATTATGAGCTTCAGAAAAATCCTTATGTGGTAGGGACCATTATCCGTGACACGGTGAAACGCTTATCTGCAAGTGTCAGGCTGAGTGCCCATGTGACAGAGGTTGACCCTGAAAAACATCCGGAAATTTATACAAAATACTGGGAGCTGAATCCCGGAACAAAGGCACTGTACAGGAAAGACCTGGATATGTTCCGCATATTCATACTGGACAGCGGGGAAGGAGAAATCTTTCACCTTCCGGATGATGACATTGTCTGCCGCCTGCGTTTCTGTTTCGGCGGCGCCTGCGTTCGTCCCTGGGCTTATGTGATCGCTCAGGAGCGCTGTGTGGGATGCGGTACCTGCGAGGAGGCTTGTATGGAGGATGTGATCCATCCTACGGCTGACGGCAAATATGAGATCAAACATTTTGGATGCCTGGAGTGCGGACGTTGTGCCATGAACTGTCCGAATGATGCCATAGACTGCAACTGCAGGTAAGAGAATATAGGTAATTGGTTGAAATAAAGGATTAAGCGGGAATCTCTCTGCCGGGGCAGGGGGATTTTCCGATTCACGGCAGAAAAGACAGTTGTTGTCCTGTCTCTTGGGTGTTTGTGGGGGATGCGTAGCTGCGGAAGTAAAGAGGTGGAAAGTGGACAATAATGGTTGACTTCTAAAAACAGGACTGCTATTATGGGAGTGCCGGAATATTTAAGAAAAGTCGAGGAAATATTTATGGGAGCAGCTGCAGGGGAAGGGAAAAAACAGGAAAACAAGAAAGAAGAGATTCTGAACGTATCCCGGAAATTTTTTATAGAGCAAGGATATGAGAAGACAAGTATGCGGCAGATTGCGGCTGCCGCGGATGTGAGTCTGGGGCTGGTAGCCTATCACTTTAAGACAAAACGTGACATTGCGCTGGAGATCGTACAGCGGATGTACCACCGGTTTGCTGCCTTTGCCAAAATGTATGTGAACCGGCACAGAAACCCCATCTTATACTCCGGGCTTCTGGTCAATCTGAATTACATGGTGTTATCCTCAGAAAAATATGAGGCCTTCTACAGAGATATACTGCGCAATGACATACTGCTTGATGTGATAGCCAAGTCAGGCGTGGAGACTTATATGAGTATCCGTGACAATTACAGACAAGATCTGTCTGATGAGGAAGCGGAGAAGATGGGATGGTACGGCAATTTTATTTCCGTCAGCATGGAGCGGACACTGGTGCTCTATGATGACAGCCTGGAGATGATGGAGGGAAGCATACCGGACGTTATCTTCAAGTCCTATATGGGCTTGTGGAGGTTTCCCGATGTGGATAGAATCATGGATGAGGTCTGTATAGAGAGCCAGGAACTGGCGGAAAAGATCCTGAGAGAGCATCCGGAGATCTACGGGTAGATTTGGGGATATGGGAGAGGCATGGAAAGGCTGCTGAAATTGTGGGCAGTCTTTCCATACCTTTCCTTTTTTTTGTTATAAAGGCAACTGAAAGTAACAGAATCTGTTAAGACAGATTGGTAGAACTATATGGAATCAGGGATTATACTGGATGGAAAGGAGTGTGAAAAATATGATTTCTGCGAATTTGAATACACTGCGCAGACAGAGGGGCTACTCCCAGGAGGAGGTAGCCGAGAAAATAGGAGTTTCCCGCCAGGCAGTAGCGAAATGGGAGCGCGGGGAGACGGTGCCGGATTTGGATAATACCATGGCGCTTGCCGAACTGTATGGGGTAAGTTTAGATGATCTGGTGAATTATCAGGCAAAAAAGGAGGGACTTCAGATACCGCCAAAGGGAAAACATGTATTTGGTTCTGTAAATGTTGGGGAGCGGGGACAGATCGTCATACCTAAAAAAGCGAGGGACATTTTTCGGATCAAACCCGGGGACAGTCTTTTGATACTTGGTGATGAAGAACAGGGGCTTGCCATGGTGAAGACGGAAGTTTTTATGGAGCTGGCAAAAGAGATCCTGGAAAAAGGGGGAAGATTTGATGAAGGCTATCGAGACGAATCATTTGATAAAGAAATATAAGGACGTGACCGCTGTGGACGCCCTGTGTCTTTCTGTGAAACAGGGAGAGTTATTTGCACTTCTGGGTGTAAACGGAGCGGGAAAAACAACCACCATCAAAATGTTATCCTGCCTCACCGCGCCCAGCGGGGGAGACGCTCATCTTTTGGGGGACAGTTTGGTGACTGCGCCTATGAAGGTGAAGGAAAAAATCAATCTTTCTCCCCAGGAGACAGCAGTGGCCCCCAATCTGACCGTGCGGGAAAATCTGGAGTTTGTCTGCGGTATTTACGGAATCGGAAAAGCGGAGGCTGGCGTTAAGGCAAAGGATATGATAGAGAGATGCAGTCTTGGAGAAATTGCGGGCAAAAAGGCCAGGATGCTTTCCGGAGGGTGGCAGAGACGGCTTTCTGTGGCTATGGCGCTTATCTCAGAACCGGAAATTCTCTTTCTGGATGAACCCACACTGGGACTTGACGTGCTGGCAAGAAGGGAACTGTGGGACATGATTGAAAAATTGAAGGGGAAAGTGACAGTGGTGCTAACCACCCATTATCTGGAGGAGGCGGAGAACCTTTCCGACAGGATCGGTATTATGGCCGGAGGCAGGCTTTTGGCTGTGGGAACAGCAGAAGAACTGACAAAAAAGGCGGGTAAGGAAACATTTGAGGAAGCGTTTGTTGTGCTGTGCAGAGGAGGCGGTATATCATGAAAACAATGGCGTTTGCGTCACGTAACGCGAAGGAGATTCTGAGGGATAAAACGAGTCTGGGATTCGGCATTGGATTTCCTGTGATCCTTCTGCTGCTTTTGTCTCTTATTGGAGCCAATGCTCCGGTGGATATGTTTCAGATAGATAAGCTGACGCCGGGTATTGCTGTGTTTGGTATGTCATTTATATCGCTGTTTTCCGGTATGATCATTGCAAAAGACAGAACGAGTTCCTTTATTATGCGGCTGTTTGCCTCACCAATGAGGGCAGGGGATTTCATAGCGGGTTATACGCTGCCGCTGATCCCAATGACAGTAGTACAGGTATTGATATGCTTTGCAGCTGCAATGATCCTCGGACTTTCCCCCAGTTTCAATATTCTGCTGACTGTGGTGGTCTTCATACCGGCAGCGCTGTTGTTTATTGGAATTGGCCTGTTGTGCGGCAGTGTTTTTAATGATAAACAGGTGGGCGGTGCCTGCGGCGCACTGCTCACCAACCTGAGTGCATGGCTTTCCGGAACCTGGTTTGATCCGGCTATGGTTGGCGGAGTGTTTGAAAAGCTGGCTGAATGCCTTCCGTTTCTGCACGCTGTGGACGCGGGAAGATATGCGCTTGCAGGGGAATACAGCAGGATCATACCGGAACTTACATGGGTGCTGGTCTATGCGGCTGTAGTGGATGTGATAGCTGTGCTGGTGTTCAGACATAAGATGAAAAGTGAATAGCAGATAAAAATGCTGCTTTGGGGCATGTCCCCCAAAGCAGCATTTTTATTGTTTGTGACGTTGGAAAGCACTGAAGCGACAGCAGGTATGCGGAGCGTGCTTTTTCTATTTTTTTGGCTTGGCCATGTCATCAATGAGTTTTTCAATTACTTGTTTTTTTAGATATACGTCAAAGCTGAGCATACAGATAAATGCGAACTTTTTTAGAAAATCCTGGTTATCTGCCTCTGCATTTTCGTAGGAATCGCAGGCCATTTTGTATTTGCGCACAATGTCTTTTGTCAAAGGGTCTATCTGCTTGAGCTCCAGGCGCATGATTTCTTCATATATGTCCGTCAGGCTCATCTCACCGTTATGATTGAAGTATTTTTCCGTGAGCGGCCCCAGGAGAACCTGGATATCACTGATAGACAGAATGTTTTTAAAATAATAAATAAAGGTCAGCATCAGCAAATGTTCTTTTGAGTATTTCTTCTTCACTGGCGGGGGGAGAATGTCGTTCTTGGCATAGTTGTTTATCATGGTTTTGGTCAGGATCTTGTCGTCCGCGTGGCGCTTGGAAGCGGACAGTTGACTCTCCATGAATGTGGTTACCTGATCCATATATAAATCAATGCCCGGAATTTCCTCGGGTTTTATATAGTCAATGCGGGAAATACTAGCCAGAATACTGTTCAACATGTCTTTTGTATCAATTGTCATCTCATCACCTCTACGCTTTATTATATAGTTTTAAATACTCTTTGTAAATGGATTTTTCTGAAAACGGCAGAAATCCCCGGCAAATGCTTGCCTGCCCCGGAGAGCTGTGTTATATTGTAGGAACAGGTGTTTTGATGTTACTGCCAACCTATGTAGCCAGCGACACACTTTGCGATGCACAGCGCTGCCTTTTAGGGCAGTTCCGCCCTTCAGGGTGAGAATGCAGGAACCTGCATTTGGTGCTGGCTGACGCGGGGTTTTGCTGGGCATGGTGCAGCATCCCCTTGGGGAGACCGCGTCCAGGGATGGCGGCCTGTGAACAGTAAGGGTTTGATTTTCGGAGACAGAAAGTTCAGAGTATGCTGCTGCTATTCACAGCCCTGCCAAAAGAGCAGGCCTGTGAACAGTAACAGTGTGCTTTTTATCGTTATGGATTATGGAGGGACATTTATATGAGTATATATGATACGTTGAATCCCCAGCAGAAGGAAGCTGTCCTACACACAGAGGGACCGGTGCTGATTCTGGCAGGGGCAGGTTCGGGAAAGACCAGGGTGCTGACCCACAGAATTGCTTATTTGATCGAGGAAAAAGGTGTAAATCCGTGGAATATCATGGCAATCACATTTACCAATAAGGCAGCAGGTGAGATGCGTGAACGTGTGGACAAGATTGTGGGATTTGGAGCGGAGAGTATCTGGGTTTCCACCTTTCATTCAAGCTGCGTGCGTATTTTGAGAAGATACATAGACAGACTGGGATTTGACCACAATTTCACCATTTATGATACAGATGACCAGAAAAGCTTGATGAAAGACATCTGCAAACGTCTGCAGATTGACACAAAGGTACACAAAGAGAGGGCAATTCTGTCTGCCATTTCCTCGGCAAAGGATGAGCTGGTGACTCCGGAGGAGTATGAGCTGAATAATATGTCTGATTTCAGCAAGAAAAAAATTGCCCAGGCCTATAAGGAATATCAGAAAGAGCTGAGAAAAAACAATGCGCTTGATTTTGATGATTTGATCGTGAAGACTGTGGAATTGTTTCAGGCATGCCCGGATGTGCTGGATTATTACCAGGAGCGTTTCCGTTACATCATGGTGGATGAGTATCAGGATACCAACACCGCGCAGTTTAAGTTTGTGAGTCTTCTGGCAAGCAAGTATAAGAATCTGTGCGTGGTGGGTGATGATGATCAGTCGATCTATAAATTCAGGGGGGCAAATATTGGCAATATCCTTGGATTTGAGAAAGTATTTTCTAATGCAATGGTGATTAAGCTGGAGCAGAATTACCGTTCCACCCAGAACATACTAAACTCCGCCAATGAGGTGATACATAATAATATGGGGAGAAAAGAGAAATCTCTGTGGACAGATAATGAGGAAGGTTCTCTGGTGCATTACAGGCAGTTCATGAATGCATATGAGGAAGCAGAATTTATTACAGGGGATATCAGCAGGAGGGTGCGGGAAGAGGACTGTCAGTATAAGGACTGCGCTATTTTGTACAGGACCAATGCCCAGTCACGTCTTTTCGAGGAGAAATTCCTTATGGCAAATATTCCTTACAAGCTGGTGGGGGGCGTGAACTTCTATGCCAGAAAGGAAATCAAGGATCTGCTGGCCTACTTAAAAACTGTGGACAACGCAAGAGATGACCTGGCTGTGCGCCGTATCATCAATGTGCCGAAACGGGGAATCGGGGCAACTACACTTGCGAAAGTGCAGGATTATGCGTCTGAGCATGATATGAGTTTTTATGATGCACTGAAGGAAGCGGAAAGTATTCCTACGCTTGGAAGGGCGGCTGGTAAGATTGAGCCGTTTGTTACATTTATCCAAAGCCTGAGGAGTAAAACAGAGTATTATTCTCCCTCAGAACTGCTCAATGACATTATTGAAGAGACAGGATATGTGATGGAACTGAAGGCAGAGGGGACGGAGGAAGCTGACGCCAGAATTGAAAATATTGACGAGCTGATCACAAAAATTGTTTCCTATGAGGAGGAAAATGAGGACCCCACGCTCAGCGGATTTTTAGAGGAGGTTGCTCTGATCGCGGATATTGATACTGTGGACGGGGATGGAAACCAGGTGCTTTTGATGACGCTTCACAGCGCAAAGGGGCTGGAATTTCCTTTTGTTTATCTGGCTGGTATGGAGGACGGGATCTTCCCCAGTTATATGACCATCACCGCGGATGATCCGACAGAGATTGAGGAGGAGCGCAGGCTTTGTTATGTAGGCATCACAAGGGCCATGAAGGATTTGACGCTGACTTGTGCGCAGCAGAGAATGATCCGTGGAGAGACGCAGTATAACAAGCCGTCCCGTTTTATCCGGGAGATTCCAAGGGAACTGGTGGATCTGGGAAGAGATTTTAAAGAGCAGAAGATTAAAGAAATTCCCCTTCCCAATACGATGAAACAGATGAAGCAGGCATTTAAGCAGCCGGCATTTATACCGAAGCAGTTTGAGGTGAAGAAATCAGCGGGGCTGTCCTATGATGTGGGCGATACAGTGAAGCATATTAAATTTGGTGTGGGCGTTGTGAAAGGCATTGTGGAAGGCGGCCGGGACTACGAGGTGACGGTGGATTTCGACAAGGCAGGGACCAAGAAAATGTTTGCATCTTTTGCAAAGCTGAAAAAAGTGGAATAAGGATTTAGGGTTTTGCAGAAGCTGTAGAAAGTGGAGGATGATTCCAGGGGTTTGCAGAGGGATCCTAATTACAAGATTTGCATAAGCGGAATTTAACAGAACTTTTTTGGTGGGTCTATGAGCAGATGAAATTGAGATTACAATTTATATTTCCGGAAATCAATATGAAAATATTGAATAAAGGATAGTAAAATTCTGCCTATCGTGATATAATATTAAAAACAAGCCGAATGAAATTTTTTTTATTAGGAAACCATAATAGAGAAATTAGAATCACATTCGGCACAGATTGACAGACAGCCGGCAGCAACTCCGGATAGGCGGGGCAGCAGTGCAGGATGTCATATGTAAGAGAGGATGGTGCAGGCTATGAATCGTATTGAGGATTTAATCACAGCATTACAGAAGAAAGAAGAAGAAAAAAATAAGAATACCGTCTTATGGATTCTGGCTATTATCGGAGCAGTAGCTGCTGTTGCCGGAATAGCATATGCAGTATACCGTTTCTTCACTCCGGATTATCTGGAAGATTTTGACGAGGACTTCGACGAGGACTTCGATGATTATTTTGAAGACGATGACGAGGATGAAGACAAATAGAAAAGAGTAATAGGGAGCTTCGGGAAACCGGAGCTTCTTTTTCTGTTCAATAATATCGGGAGGAATAGTTTTGAAAAAAGGAGAAATTTACGAAGGAATTATCGAAAAAGTGGACTTCCCCAACAAGGGACGAGTTGTGATAGATGGAAAGACCGTGATTGTGAAAAACGGAATTCCGGGCCAGAAGGTACGGTTTCTGATAAATAAAAAGAGGGGAGACCGCCTGGAGGGAAGGCTTCTGGAAGTGCTGGAGAAATCCCCCATGGAGAAACGCGGACCGGTATGCAGTATTTTTCCGGACTGCGGGGGCTGTATGTATCAGACTATGGAGTATGGAGAACAGCTGAAAATGAAGGCAGAGCAGGTTAAGAATATGCTGGATAAGGCCATAGCAGATGCCGGGCAGGTGGACGATGACGGGAACCCGGATTACGTGTTCGAGGGGATTAAGGGAAGTCCCATGGAGTTTGCTTACAGGAATAAGATGGAGTTTTCCTTTGGGGACGAATATAAGGACGGACCGCTGGCCCTGGGGCTGCATAAGAAAGGAAGCACGTATGATGTGCTGAATGCTTTTGACTGCAAGCTGGTGCATGAGGATATGACGAAGATCCTACGGTGTGTGGGCGGGTATTTCAGGAGCAGAGGTGTGAGCTTTTATAAGAAAATGCAGCATGTGGGGTATCTGCGGCATTTGCTTTTGAGGAGGGCGAATACTACCGGAGAGATTTTGGTGAATCTGGTCACTACAAGCCAGGAGGAGCATGATCTGGAAATGCTGAAGGAAGAACTGCTGTCGCTGCCCTTGGAGGGGGAGATTGTTGGATTTCTTCATATTATCAATGATTCGCTGTCGGATATGGTACAGAGTGATGAGACGCGGGTTTTGTATGGGAAAGATTATTTTTATGAGGAGATTCTTGGGCTGAAGTTTAAAGTGACGCCGTTTTCGTTTTTCCAGCCGAATTCATATGGGGCAGAGGTGCTTTATAATACGGCCAGAGAGTATATTGGGGATACAAAGGATATGACGGTGTTTGACTTGTACAGCGGGACGGGGACGATTTCACAGATTCTTTCGCCAGTGGCAAAAAAGGTGATTGGGGTTGAAATCGTGGAGGAGGCTGTGCAGGCGGCAAAGGAGAATGCAGAGCTGAATGGAATCTCAAACTGCAGGTTTATTGCGGGGGATGTGCTGAAGGTGATTGATGAGATTGAGGAGATGCCGGATTTCATTGTGCTGGATCCGCCCAGGGATGGGATTCATCCGAAGGCGTTGCCGAAAATTGTGGGGTATGGGGTGGATAAGATGGTTTATATATCCTGTAAGCCGAGTAGTTTGGCTAGGGATTTGGATTTGTTTTTGAGGGAAGGGTATCGGGTGGAGAGGATTTGTTGTGTGGATCAGTTTTGTCAGACGGTGCACGTCGAGACGGTAGTATTGATGTCAAAAAAAGAAGAGTAAGTGCCAGAAAGTGGCGTAAATCCGGGCTTTTCTGGTATAGGAGAGCCTATACTGGTAGCCCGGTTTCTTTATATGGAAACATATCTACGAGAAATCCGCACTTAGGGTTTAGGCTGTGGATTAGATGTCGTGGGTTGTGGCACTAGGATAGATGTTATCTAGGGCGCAAACTCAAATTGAGTGAGTGAAATAGATGGCGTCTAATCCGACAACTCGACTGTTAGCAGTATGGCTGGCAGTGGATTAGATATTATGGAGGGAGTGAGAAATCATGGGTAGACCGGAAACTGATGAAGTAATTCAGTTTATGTCTCAGTATTCATTGGAAGAGGTGTTGTCTGGAATCATAGAGCTACAGATGCTTCTCTATGGACATGATGATACATTCATTCCTGCCTCTGAATATTTAGCGGTAAATGCATTATATGCGTGTAAAGAAGTCGGTAACAAAGATTTTATGTGGCGAGACTATGAAATCTTAGAACAGTATGCGAAGAAGGCTTGTGCGCCAAATATAAACGAACTTTTTGCTGAGACAATTAAAATGGCTAATGCCAGCGATGAAGAAAAAGAAAAATTTCTGCAATCAAAAATGATGCAGATGAAGGGAAACTTTTATAGAGGAGATGGTTATATCCATCAGTTGGTAGATTTTGCTAGGCTTTTATATGCACCTCTCGATAGCGAAATGAAGAGCAATTTAGGTTTTTCATTTACTGAATATGAAAAAACAATTAAATACGTTTTTTCGCAGTACGGTATTAAAATCGCTAAAGCTTATCAAGAAAAATATAAATTCAAAAATATGATTAAAGCGTTAACCTGTAAAAAGGAACCTTGTCTTCCAAGCATTAAGGAAGGGTTTATTTTTAGAATATATAAGTCAGAATTGAAGTCAATTATAGGTAATGCGACATACAAAATGCTCGATTATCTATGTGTAAAAGCCTACGATAAAGATTTTAAGAAAGTTGAATTTGAGGACTTTAAGATTTTGCTGTCGAAGCCTTTTGTTGATTTTGGAGACTATATCTATATGCCACTTTTGTTTTCAACATTGATGAATATTCCAAAGCAATTTCATTATTCCTTTATTGCGGAGAAGATATTTGATAAAAAGACTATTGGAATTTACACTGGTAACCGCGGCGATGTAGTTGAAGAACTAACAGCTGCTTATTTAGCAAGGCTGCTAGATAAGGATAAAATATATTGTAGCCTTTCTTATCTTGACGAAGATGGTGAAGCTGATGTCACTACAGTTACGACCGCGGGTATGCTCTTTTGCGAATGTAAGAGTAAAATTATCACGCTTAATTCTATTAAAGGACTACACGAGAGTATTAAAACGGATGTATATCAAGCCATTGGTGCAGCTTATGCTCAGGCAGTCAGGTCAATAGAAAGAGTCCAAGAAGGGAAGAAATTCGTTACAACATTAGGAGAAGAAATAGTAATAAATGACATATCATCGAAATACATAATCTGTGTTACTGCTGAAAATTTTGGGATTATTCCATCAGAAATACAGGACTATATAGAAATCGATGATAGTTTAGGAACCCCATATGTGGTCAACGTTTATGATTTAGATATAATCACAAAAGAATGTGATTCATATGAGGAGTTTATTCAATATATTGAATTTAGAAAGAAAAATCATGAAGTCATTTCGACATTAGATGAACTTGATGCGTTTGGCTTCTTCAAGAAAAATGGGAATATAAAGATTTCAATTGATGCTGATGAATTGATGCCAACTGGTTTTACAGCTGATTTTGATAAGAAATATAAGCCCGAAGACAAAAAGGTATTTCAGGAATTCTTCGGGAAATAAAACAACCCTCTCAACCATCATGGCTGGGAGGGTTTCGTGCGTCTATGCTTATCTGTCAATGTCGACCGATACTCCGGATTTCAATTCTACGGTGCAGTGGTCAGGCCAGACTGTGATTTGCTTGAGCCAGCGTTTTACAAGGGCCTCGTCGAATTCTGTAAGGTCAGAAGTCTGTGCTTTGATGAAATCCTGTAAGTCGGTGATTCGGCTTATCTGCTCGTCGCGCTGAACAGTGTCCATCGCAGCTTGCTGACGTTGTTCCCTAAGTTCAAAAATTTGCTCGGCAATTTCATCGTAGGCTTCTTTGGAGTTTGCCTTTTTTACAAGCTCCTGCTGAAGTTCCATGAGCTTTTCGTCAATACCATCAACACTGCTTGCAGCAGAAGTTCTGATGACCGTTGCGATATTTTGTTGTAGTTGCTGTTGGTATTTTGATTTATCGCCAAGAAGCTCGTTCAAGGCTGCTACTACGATTTCCTGTAGGTCGAGCTCGTTAATGGTTCTGGCATGGCATTCAAGGCCGGTTGATTCAAGCCTGCTGATGCAGCGCCAGACTACTGATTTGCAACCGTGGTTGTTCCAGTGGATTCTTCTGAACATTTCACCGCAGTCACCGCAAATGATAATCTGTGAGAAGCAGTGGTTACAGCTGTAACTACGCTTTTTACCATTGGCGCTAGTCTTGACCGCTCGCCTGCGTACCAATTCTTCCTGAACTCTCATGTAAATGTCCTTTGGAATAATGGCTTCGTGGTTGCCTTCAACGTAGTATTGAGGAACGATGCCGGTATTCTTGACTCTGGTTTTGTTAAGAAAATCGGTGGTGTAAGTCTTCTGAAGAAGGGCGTCTCCGATGTACTTTTCGTTACGCAGAATCTTGTTAATGGTGCTGGTGTGCCACTTTGTTTTTCCGGCGCCGGTCAAAATACCGTCAGCTTCAAGACCTGCAGCAATCTTATCCATTGAGTAGCCTTCAAGGTACTCTCGGTAGATTCGCTTTACGATTTCAGCCTGTTCCGGGTCGATGACAAGGTTTCCATTTTCGTCTTTGGTGTAGCCAAGGAAGCGATTGTGATTTATCTGCACTTGCCCGTTCTGGTAGCGGAATTGAAGGCCCAGCTTGACGTTTTGGCTTAGTGATTGCGATTCCTGCTGGGCCAGTGAAGCCATTATCGTAAGAAGAACTTCACCCTTGGCGTCCATCGTGTTTATGGACTCTTTTTCAAAGAATACAGGAATGTTCTTTTCTTTCAACTGCCTGATGTACTTCAGGCAGTCTAAGGTGTTTCTGGCAAATCGGCTGATTGATTTAGTGATAATCATGTCGATGGTACCAGCTTCGCAATCATTAATCATGCGGTTGAATTCTTCTCTGTTTTTTGTATTAGTACCGGAAATACCATCATCAGCGTATATTCCGGCAAATTCCCATTCAGGGTTTTTCTTAATATATTCAGTGTAGTGTTCTACCTGAGCTTCATAACTTGTAGCCTGCTCATCGCTGTCAGTACTAACTCTACAGTACGCCGCGACTCGGAGCTTAGGCTTTGCATCCTGCTTACGACCGGTATTTCCGATTTGTCGCTTGGCAGGAATGACCATTACATTTCCCATCAAATAACCTCGCTTTCTATGAGGCTGTATAAGTATTCAGCCTGTTTTACTGGATTGTCGTAATACTCTTTGATGTCCTTGAAGCGGAAGAGTATCGGAGCCTTCTTTGCTTCTGGTGCCTTGTACCTGTCATCGCGACCAAGCTTTGTTGACCTGCGCCTGATTTCCACACCGGTAGCGTGGAAGGTATCTTTATCAATGATGGCTGGATAGAAGTCATCACCGAGGTAATATTCGTTTTGCATAATGCGCTTGGCACCTGCGTGTAATGCTTTGATGCCAGCTTCCTTGGCTGCATTGGTAAGTGAAAGACCACCAAGGTAATTTTTATAAAGTTGTCGAACCTTTGCTGCAGCTTCTTCATCGATTACTGCAATTCCATTTTCAATTCGATAGCCAAGTGGTGTATGTCCCATCAAATCGCCTCCTTAAAAGTAAGACCACATTTCATGACAAATCCGACTTCTTGTCTGGAATAAACATGAATGTGGTCAACAAATCTCTCAAATAATTCTTCACTGTATTCCTGAAGCATAGAACCGCGTTCTGCAAAGTGGAGTAGGCGTTCTGCTTCAATGACCCTAGAGTTATCACCACTCATCGTTGAATTGATGATTTCAATGTCGTCCCTGTATGTATTTGCCTGAGCAAGAAGGGCGTTCATCTCGCTGTTATACAAGACTTGGTCAATGTAGCCTTGGGCCATCAGCTTAGTTAAAGTTTCGCGCTGTTCTGTATTCTGTTCCATAAGACGTTCTAAGTGCTGGATACGTACTAAATTCTCATCGCCAGTATTGTTCTGAAGTGCAGAAACATAAGGTTTCAAGACTAGCTTGTGGCTGTAGATTAGTTTGTTAAGAACTGTTACAAACGCAATCCTCAAATCCTCATCCTTAATAAATAGCATGGAGCACTTATTGGTATCCGTTAAGTGGGTATTACAACACCAAGCAGCATATTTGCCATAGGTGATGCATCCTTCTTCTGAAGGTATCACCGCATTCGCCACAGATGACTTTACCTGAAAAAGCATATCGTTGTTGGTATTTCAAATTGCCACGCTGGATGCCTTTTTCAGTAGCGCGTTGTGAAATTAAAAGACCAGCAGCTTCGAAATCTTCTCTACTGATGATTGCTTCGTGATGGTCTTGAATGTAGTACATATCAAGCTCACCGTTGTTTGTATGTCTGTTGAAAGATTCGTCAGTGTAAGTTTTCTGGAAAATAACATCGCCAGTGTATTTCTCATTAGCAAGAATGCCTCTGACACTTGTTGTTGTCCATTTGCCACCACGCTTTGTAGGAACTCCCTCAGCATCCAGTTCTTTTGCAATAGCATCAGTACCTTTACCAGCAAGAACTTCTGCAAAGATGCGTTTTACAATTTCAGCCTGCTCCGGAAGAATACGAAGTGTGCGTCCGTCCCAGCGGTAACCGTAAGGTGCGTAACCTAATTTGTAGGTTCCATTTTGGAAACGCTTCTTGATTGACCACTTGCTGTTTTCAGAAATAGAAGAGGATTCACCTTCAGCCATTGAACTAAGAATTGTAAGAAATAACTCGCTTTCCATTGAGCCGGTATTGATATTTTCTTTTTCAAAGTAAATAGGAACATCCAACTCCAGAAGCTTTCGTACAAGTTCCAAGCAGTCGGTAGTGTTTCTTGAGAATCGGCTGATGGATTTGGTGATGATGAAGTCTATCTTCTTAGCAGCGCAGTCCTGCATCATTCTCATGAGCTCAGGACGTTTCTCCTTCTTGGTACCTGTAATACCTTCATCAAAATACAAACCGGCGAACTGCCAATCATCACGAGAAGTAATGTAGCTTTCATAGTGTGCTTTCTGTGTTTCCAAACTTTCAAGCTGTGCATCGTTGCTGGTGGAAACACGACAATAAGCTGCTACGCGAAGCTTCTGATTTTTGCCTGTTACATTCTGTACTTTATCAATTTTTGTAACCTTCTTCACGGTAGTTCACCTCCCTTCGTCAGTGTATATACATCACTCTAAAAGCTGTATTTATCAAGTTATTTCAGGCATTATTTCTACATACATCGGGGAGAATGTTTGGCGATTAAGAAGGGTTAATTTGTTGAATTCCAACAAGGAAATAAGTCCAGAATCCAGCATAGATTTTGCCACTTCCTGTGCTCTGAAATAATCGTAATCACGCTGTAATTCAATATTAGTAATTGAAGATGGCTCCAGTTTTAAGTGAGATGCAATGTCTGTAGTTTTGAGAACAGACTTGGTTTCAGTTTGATTCATAATGTCCTCCAATCTGAAAGCTATGCCTTCACTTTCCCACTGGAGATAAGAAGTCATTTTGAGCGGATATTTTGACAAAGAAAAAATGCCCATCAGAGCACGAAACTCCAATGGGCATCTCATTACTTCAGTAATTCATTTACTTTCTTCTGTACTGCGGTGTAATCATATCCGGCAGCAGTAAGGCGATTCTTTCTATCCTGACCGTTACCCCATTTGCCAGCAATTACTTCCTTAGCAAGTTCTGTGACAGATTTTTTTACGACTGTCTGCTTACCAATGTAGACTACATTTCCTTTTTCATCGAATACGCTATAGCCTGCATTATCATCAGCGCACTTCTTAGCATTGCTTATTACCTTGAAGGCACCTTTCTGTGTTTTGCTATCAGACCAAGTCTTACGTACACGGTATAAGGCAGATGTAATAGGAGCAGGAGTAGGATTTGTATCTCCAAGCTGAGCTGTAACCTTTGTTGCCAAGTCTCGCATAAAGCCAGTTACCCGGACAGGACTTATTGGCAAACCATCTATGCACGGTGATTACCATTTCATCTGACTTAGGAGAGTAGATAAGGGTCTTGTCCTTATCGCCAAGCCAGATAAGCTTCTTCTTACCATTACGCTTACAGATATCAACGCAAAGTTTGATAAGCGTATCATAGACCTTGCTGTTCATAGCGTAAGGTTCAGTTGTGTCGCTGGCACATTCGATAGTGATTGCACGCTGGTCATTTGCGTTGCTTGAAGAGCACCAAGAACGATTCTTCTCTTCAACATACATTCCAACTCTACCATCAGAGCCAATACCATACTGGCAACTGGCCTGTCTTGATGTAGGATAGAAAATGTTACCTAATGTTTCAATGCTGCACTGGCCAACAACACAATGAGGTGTGATGCGGTCAATGGAATGTGTTCTCTGTCCGGAGTGGTTCGGACTAAGTTTGGTATAGGATACCAATGAACTGTTAGTGTAAGCCATGTTTTATTCCTCCTTATTCTCTGAGCGGTCGTGAAGCTGTTCTAATACGACCTTGATTTTTTCTGGCACCGGAAGTCCAAGGTGTGCTGCATTTTCAAGAAGAGAAACCCCTTCATTAGAGATGTAGAAGAAGATGACTGCAGTGCGAAGAACACCGCCTGAGCCAATTACATTTACATCAAGAATGTGGGCGATTCCTACAAGCAAGAAAATGAGCACCTTACGACAGATACCTTTGAAGCCAACTTCACTGGAAAGCGTTCTGTCATTGATTGCACACATGACACCAGTGATATAGTCGATTATCACAAAGGCAATAAGTGCATAAAGCAAACCGTCCCAGCCACCAAGAAAGTAGCCAAGCCAGCCGCCAATACCTGTGAAGATGAGCTGGATTGTGTTCCAAAATTCCTTCATGTTTGAGTCCTCCATTTCTGTAAATTGGTATGAAAAAAGCACCTCCGAAGAGATGCTTGATTCCAAATTGATTTATGCGGTTCGTTTCCACATATATACAACTAGGTAAGGTGGCATGTTGTTGTGAGCAGAACCACTACCTTTTGCAGAAGTTAAATAAGCCCACTCATTTCCTTCTGCTGTGTTTGTTTGGTTTATCCACCACATTTCCATAGTAGACGATTGGCCGGTATTTTTAAGAGCTTGGCTAGCAGTAACACCTTTACCAAATACGCCAATAAAGTCAGATTTCATTTCACCATTATTTGTCATATTATTAAAAAATGGTGTATCGTGGGCATGACTAGGCATTTCTGAAACTGATAATTTATGAGTCGCTGCACCACCAGTTGCTCCTGCAGAATATGTTGAACCTGCACCTAATAAAAATCTATCCTTTATTTGAGTCCACGAACCACCGAATAACGTGGCTGGACTAGTTGAATTCACACTCATATAGATGCTGCCAATAGGATAGATATAGTCGATTAACTTTTTTCCATGTACTTCAAGTTCCCATGAGTCAGCGATTTCGAGAGTTTTTTCTTTTTCCGCAACCTTACCAATAGCGATACCTTTGCCACCAGCCTTGAAGTCCATTAGAACCGAGGCTGTAGAAACAGTATCAAGAATTGTGACGGTAGTGAAAGCATCTGTTAACGTGTATTTCACATCGTAGGAACTCTCCGTTGATATTGCACCGCCACCAAAAGTAAATGCTGTGCCTGAAGAGAAACTCTCATTAGCGTTCGTCCATGTGGTTGTCGATGATTTCTTGTAGTAGGTTGCACGCGTTACTGTGTTCTTGCTGCTGCAGGAAGCATAGCTGTATAAGATAAGACCTCGGATATATGTTCCATCATCATTTACAACCCCTGCGCTGGTTGCTCTTTGCGAAAGATAACTTGTAAATGATGGCGCAGAATATGCAACAACAGTAATGCTAACTGTTTTCTCATCGGAAACACGACCTCTGGAATCTGTGACTTTTGCAGTGAAAGTAATGGTTCCGGATGAAGTCAGAAATCCAGTTGTGAAACTTGATGCTGTACTTGAATATCCACCACCTGTAATCGAGTAAGAAGATATCGTTGAACCATACGCACCTGCAGCACCATTAATGGTAACAGTAGCTTTTGATTTACTTTGAACATAAATGGCCCAATCGCTAGGAACATCTCCATCTACTCTTGTTGCAGTGACACTGGTCATTGTTGGTTTTACTGTCGAAGGAACTGTAAGTGTAAGCGTACAGGTCTTGGTGCCAATCTTCGTTGAACCGTTATAGGTATCGCAAGTAATGGTACAGGTTCCGGATACAGCCTTTGGAATCTGGTTAGCTAATGAAATAGCAGGAGTCCATGAAACAGATGTCAATGCGGTTTTTGTCGAAATTGTTCCTGATGTGCCACCAAAGGTATAGGTTAGCGTATGAGTAAATGACGACGATGCTCGTGAAATTGCAATAGTAGTAGCTGATCCCAGTGTTGTATTACTCGTCGATACAGACGAAGCTCTTGGAATTGTATCGAGGGTGTGAGTGCCGCTGGCAGTAACACTAACAGCATATGTATATACTCCAGCTTGACAACTTAAGCTAAATGACTTTGAACCGTCTGAGTTATGGCTGATTTTTAAACTTCCAGAAGCAATAGTTGTTCCATTGTAAAGCTTGATTCTAGTATCTGTCGAAGTTGAATAGACGGTAGCACCATTGATGGTTGCATTAAAGCCACCTGCCATTACCCAGCCTGAGCCAGAACCAGAACCTTTAAGCGTCCACGCTATAGTAGATGTGTTGTTTGCTATATCCTGATTTGAAAGAGTCCATGATAAAGTAACTGAACGTCCTTCTTTTTGATTTGTTGTAATGCTACCGCTTTTAGCCATGAATCATTCCTCCTTTATGATGCTGGGTCTCGCCATTTGATGGAAAGATTACCGTTTGTTCTTGGAATAAAGTCAAACCATCCTCTGTTTTCATTTCCAAGAGATAGCTTGTTTCGTATTTCAGCATTCGTGATAACTAAGCTATTATTTGAGATAAATGCGATTTTTTGTCCATTTTCCTTAAAGGCAAGCTCTATATTAGAAAGCTCGGCAGTGAAGGCATTACCAACTCTGCCAAGCTCAATGAGTGCACCTTTAAATCGAATATATTCTTCTAGCAATTCTTGGTTATAAGCTACGTTTCCTTTTATCTCATCAGTGATAGCAGTAAAGTCCATACGGATTTCGCTGCTGTTTTGAGTAATGCTAGATTGAAAATCTTTCTGGATTATTTCTAACTGAGATTTCTCAATGTAGGTATCATGAACGGTACTTGTAATTTCATCTGCAGTTTTAGCAATTTCTGAGTAGCAATCATGCACCTGAATTTTCAGGATTTCTACATCATCTAAAGCATCCTCATAAGCCACTACACTTTGAAAGGTGTGCTGGCATGAAGTTACTAGCGCCATTCATTACACCTCCCATCAATTAGAAACATCACACTGTAAGGTAAGCAAGCTGTCGATATCTGCGGCAGAAAGATAGATAACCTTACCGGTCTTTGTAAATGTAACTTCTTTTCCATCCTTGTCCTGCGCATACCAAGTGTAAGTAAGGCTCTGTTTTTCAGTAGCGTTGGCCCAAGCTGTGCCGCTATATTTCATTAAAGTAACGGTCTTTGCACTATGGTCGACCTTGTACCAGAAATCGCCGGATTTCGGACTGGAAGGAGCAGTTTCACTGATAATGCCAAGAAGAGCATCTACTTCCTGCTGGTTTGTTCTAACGATGATATATGGAACAAGACCACCAAGATTGTTTTTGACAGTGAAGCCACCAATGGATAGCATCTCTGATACATAAGGGTCAGATTTATCTTCGACAGTGATAACGTCCACATAATTCTTGCTGGAATAAGTCATTGTGCAACGATAAGACTGGATGTTGATAATATCTGCTCCGGATACTTCCAAAGTGGAACCTGTAGCACCGCTGATATTTGTCCACGTACCATTTACATATTTTGCCCACTGATATGTAGCACTTGTGATTGTGGTAGTTCCGCTATAAGCAGAGGTTGCAAGCGTAAGCTTTCCAGACTGATTCTGCACGATGGTTCCATTAGGTGCATAGACAGAGAATACAACTGCAGAAGTACCATTGCTTCCGGCTTTGGATTTTGTCCAGGTGAATACCTTCGTTACGCTTTTACCTGAAATCGTAAATGTCAGATTGATATTGCCGGTCAGAACTGAAGTACCACCAAGGTCAGAAGAAGCTGCCACAGAAAGCTCAATCAATCCGGCAGCGGATGCTGTTGCTGCATTATTTGTCTTCAGCGTGATGCCGGTAGGTAATGTTCCAACCGCACAGGTACATGCAGTCTGCGTAATTCCTACATATCCGGTAAACGGAATGAAAATGGTCGAAGCAGCAGAGGTTTTACCTGCTGATGTACATGCAATGGCCTGTGTTTCATTTCCTAAAACCACAGAAATACCACCGCTTCCGGCAGCACCAGTAGCGCCTTTATCGCCCTTGGCACCGTCGTAAATCTTGGTGATGGTTACTGTATCAAATACATCAGTATCGCTTGTTACGAGCTTAATCTGAGCTACATTGTTAACGAAAACAGCATGTGTAGGTTTAACAACCAGAGTTCCGCCAGTGATGCTTGTGTTATCAGAAGTAGTAGGATAATCAGCCCAATTTCCAGAGCTGTTCTTATACTGCCATTTGCTAATAGTAACTCCCTGAACCTGCACAGTAAGGGTAGCCTGTGTTGCTCCTACCAAAGTAGAAGATGTATCGTACTTGAATACATAGGTGTCAGCAGTCACATATGCAAGCCTTGCATTGGTTGCGTTCTTTACCAAGGTGTAAGTAATATCTGCGGAGATATTGACAGTATTCTTGATTTCAGAATCGTAGTAGCTGATATAGCAGATGTAAGTAATCATGCCGGAATCAGATGCAGCCAGTTTGTTTGCATTGACAGTAAGCACACCTTTGTTCACTGATTCTCCGGTTGTAAGTGAAGTTTCTGCAGAAACACCATCTTTACGTTTCCATGAGATTGTTACTCCAGTAGCGGTCAATGAGATGTTTGTTTGGTCAAGGAAAAGAACTGGAGTAAGAACAAGGTTCGTTGTGGCCCAGCTAGGTGCATATTCATGTGGCAGTGTATTTGGGTCTTCGCTCTGTGTCTTTGGAAGATTGGATGTAATATAAGCCGACAGTTTCCTTTGGTCAGTAATATCTACAAAGGTCTGCTGGCTGGATGTCAAAATAGTAGCCATGAAATAACCTCCTATAAAATGATTTCACAATAGAAGGAAGCATTGTCCTGAACATCCTCTGTTGTGATTATGATTGTTTTTATGCCGCGATGAGCGTTGTCCCACTCAGCATCAGCAGCCTCGTCAAAGGACTTTCTATGCCAGATAAAGCTTTCTGCTTCAAGGGTATCGGTGATGTCTTGATCCCAAGAAAACACTTTGCAGTGCATTCGGCTAGACTGGCCCTTATCCTTAAAAATGCTGACACCATCAACCACAAGTTCTGTATGATACATTTTTTGTGCGTTGATGGTATCGACTTTTCCGGATATTGATTCTATTTTTGATGTTTGCCCAAGAATGTCGTCTTCAAGAGCAGCGATATTCTTATTTTGCTTTGCAGAAGCAGCAGTTAAGGTTACACCGCTTGCTCCAATAGTGATGGTATTGCCAGAAGGATTTAAGTAATCTCTGGTTCGACTGACGCAAAGATATGTGCCATGAATACCGTGTGGTTCTGAGATACATTCCACATACATTCGAGCACGAATATCTCCAATGTCAGCACCGGTATCAGATTCATCAACGATAGTAAGCTCAATGCTGGTGATACCTTTTACCAAATCAGATAATCGCGCATTTGCTTTTCTTAGGAGATTTCCGGGAAGGGTTACATCATCCCAGATTTCTGATGTCCATATCCAGCCGATTTCTTTTATGGCAGCTTCATCACAAACATAGTTTTTACCATCGTTTACCGAGGTAATATCAATACGCTCATCGGTTTCAACTTCGGTTCCTTCTACATCACTTGCAGTCTTTTTAGCACCAAGTGGAATCAGCGCAGTTACACGCTCAGTATGGTCTCTCGTAATTTTGACGTTTAATAGATTTTTACCAAATTCAACGGTCTGCACTGACTTAGTAGTAAAGTCAGCAAGATAATCGAGATACTTGCCACTTGAGGTATAACGTACCTGAAGGTAGCCACCATGCGTATTTATCAACTTGTTTTTAATTGCATCCATCGTGCAGGAATATTCTGAATTGCTGTAGGAAATATAGTCGTTGTCATCTTTGACAGTAACATTTCCAAGATTGAAGCGCTTCTGTTCTTCCACATTTTGGTTATGGATAGAAATGAAATATTCCAGTAAGCCTTTGAGTGTTCCTTTATAAGAAAAAGGTGTCTGGATTGTATCCTTCAGATAAGCAAGGCATGATTCACAAGTCCATGAATGGGTGTTGTAAAAATCACTGCCATCATCTAAGGCTCGACCTTCAAAGACGATATCAGTACCTTTTTTGCAGACGATTACGGAGGCCATAGGTTTAATGGATGTCAGGTAGGGATGGTTGAACGGAGCGGATAGCTTTAGACTATCAATGTTTTCAGCATCCTCCTGAATCTGTGCTGCTGTAATAGCAAGCTTTGAAAGGTTCGGATGATAAAAAAGTGCACCGTCCACATATACTTTGAATAAACTCATAGGCGGCCCTCCCTGTATCTGAAAGTCGTTGAACCAGAACTTGTTACTTTCACAGAATTACTTCCATACGCAAGTTGAAGTTCAGGTATTTCCCAAGTTCCAGCACTGATTGTTTTGGAAAAGGAATCCGTACCAACTTTCCAAGCAAGAGTAGTTTCTGCGGTTGTTGTGATAATAGGTACAACCGGCATAAAGTCATTTGTAAGTGTAACGGTCTTGTTTCCGGTTACCGATACAATGGTCTCAGCTACGTGGTAGCAATATGCATCACCATCCGTGCAGCTAAGGGTAAGCTGTCCTTTGTTTGATATTGGGTCGTAAGCAGGTGCGGCTTCTAGAGTTCCAACATAATAAAGCGTTGGGTCTTCTGCCAGAATGACATTTACAAGTCTACCTGCAAACTGATTTACAACATTGCTTACAGCGACATTAAAATCGTTTCTTGTTCCCAACAACGACAAAACTATAGTAAAGGCCCTTGGTTGGAAGGATACTGAACCAAGAGCCTCTGTAAATCTGATTGGAGAATTGCGACCCGGAACAACGACTGTTTCGCTCTGCGATTGCGGAGTTGGGAAATCGATGCTTTCTCTAAGCCAGCCCATATTAAAAAGTGAGATGTTGTTGATTAAAATGTCTGGTCTCATAGTGCAAGCCTCCTTAATATTTTTTGTTGTTTTCCAAGGCCATTATCTATTGCCGGAAGAAGGTGACCTACAAGAGTTCCATCTTCCAAATAGATGCCCTTAGAACTGTTGTCAGCGATGATAGCAAGATAACGTTCCATACCAGCAGTGTTCATTTTGCTATCAAGCATTGCTTCAAGCTGTTTATAGAATCCGCTAAGAGGAAGGATTGCTTCTTGACCAGCTTCACCGCCAGCCATCAATGAACTGCCATTCATACCAAAGATGGTAGGGCGATTCATGATACCACCGTTTTTATACCAGTTGATTGAAAGATGAGGTACGCTTGGCGGTGCAATGGAAAGTGAACCGGTTACCTTGAAATGTGGCAATTTGATATGAGGTAGTGAAATCTTCATTCCAGAGAAGAATCCCTTAATCGCATCAACCACAGATTTAACCTTATTTTTAGCAGCTTCAATCGGTGTAGTGATTGCAGACTTTATACCGTTCCATACGGAAGTGGCAGTGGACTTGATTCCATTAAATACAGAAGATACTGTACTTTTTACTGAATTGAATACCGATGTCACTTTGCTCTTAATACCATCAACGACTGTCGTAATAGCTGATTTGATACTATTCCATACAGTTGTAGCAACGCTCTTAATAGCATTGAATACAGTTGTGATAACCGTTTTTACTGCATTGACCACAGTAGTTACATGAGTTTTGATTGCATTCCAAACAGTCGTGAAAACTGTTTTTACTGCATTAAGCACTGCACTGATAACTGTGGATATTGCATTGATGGCAGTGGATACCTTTTCTTTGATGGCATCCCATACAGCGATAATAATCTCTTTGCAGTTCTCCCAGATAAATCTGAATGGAAGAGTGATAATATCAAATGCTGCTTCAAGTATCGCTGCAATGAACATAATAGCTGTCTGGACTGTATTTTTGATTCCTTCCCATAAGCCGGTGAAGAAGTTTACAATTCCAGTCCAAAGATTTACAAAGAAATCTCTGATGCCAGTCCATACTTCATTCCAGCTGGTACCGAACCATCCAAGTACAACATCGGCTACACCTCGAATTACATTCATATAGTTGGTAAATGTATTCTTGATAAAGTCCCACACAGAACTGAATATGCCTTTGACACCTTCCCATACCTGAGACCAGTTTCCTGTAAAAATACCGATGAAGATATCAAGCAATCCGGTGATAACGCCAAGAACGCCTTCAAGGATATTAGCAATTTGTGTGAATACACCTTCGAATACAGGTGCTAAGAAATTGCATAATCCCTCCCAGATGGCAGATACAACTTCAGAGAAGTTTTCAAAGTCAAAGCCTAATGCATTTAATCTTTCTGTGATGCCCTGTGCAAATCCTGAGAAGATACCCTTGATACGCTCCCAGATAGCAGTAATCTTGTTTCTGAATTCTTCATTGGTATTCCAAAGGTGGACGAAAGCACCAACCAAAACTGCAATAGCAGCAACAACTGCAATTACAACTGGGTTAATACCCATAATTGCAGTACCAACTTTACTCATCACTCCGGACAATCCACCAGCTTTTGATACAAGACTTGTGACTTTCAATCCGAATTTGCTGAATGCCTGCATCGCGACACCAACCTTTGATATGACGGTTCCTAGAATGACTAGCGCAGGGCCAAGTGCAGCAACGAATAATCCTATCTTTACAATAACCTGTTTTGTGCCATCATCCAGATTATTTAGCCAAGTTACGAACCCCTGAATCTTAGAAACGATGTTTTTTACCATTGGCATCAATGCTTCACCAATGGAAATTGCAAGGCCCTCTAGTGCAGATTTTAAGATGGTGAGCTGACCGGATAAGTTATCAAGCTGTGTATCAGCCATCTGCTGTGCAGCACCTGCACTGTTAGTAATCGAGTTCTGTAAGCTGTCCCACGTTTCACCTGTATTTGCAAGAAGGGCATTTACCGATGAAAGGTCAGTTTTGTTGAAGATGGAACTGATGATGTTTGTCTTTTCTGCAGATGTCATACCATCCATGCTGGAGTTTAAGTCACCAAGGATATCATTCAATGAACGCATATTTCCTTGTGAATCATAAACATCAACACCCAGCTGTTCCATACAGGCAGCAGCTTTATCGGTAGGGTTCTGCAATGAAAGAATGACATTTCGAAGATGCGTACCACCTTCAGCACCCTTGATACCATTGTTAGCAAGGATACCAAGAGCAGTATTTAATTCTGCTGTACCGCCTTTAATGGATTTGGCAGTAGCACCAATGGTAAGAATACCTTCACCTAACTGTGCAACAGAGGTGTTGGTGCTGGATGCGGTTTTGGCCATCTGGTCAACCATTGTATCTGCTTCGGATGTTTCCATACCAAGTGCAGACATCGCGTCAGTGACCATATCAGAAGCGGAAGCAAGGTCGATATTACCGGCAGCAGCTAAGTTCAGTACTGTCGGTAAGGTATTAACCATTTCCTGTGTGTCGTAACCTGCAAGGGCCAGATAGTTTAATGCTTGCACACTCGCTCGCAGAGAAGGCTGTTTCGGAACCCATCTGCTTTGCAAGGTCAGCTAAAGCATCCATTGTATTTACGCTTTCACCATTTACTTCAGACATGGAATCTTTGGTGATTCCCATTGTTGCCTGAACCTGACTCATGGAGCTTTCAAAATCAGCAGCAGTCTTTACGGATGCAATACCCATTCCGGTAACTGCAGCGGATACAACAGATACTTTCTTACCAACATTTGTGATTCCGTTGCCGACAGATTCAAGCTTGGAACCAACATCACCAATCTTTGTAAGCGTAGCGTTAGTTGTAGATGCCTGCTGTTCTAATCGTTTTAATTCAGCTTCGGTTTCGATGATTTCTCTTTGCAGAGCATCATATTGTTCCTGCGTTATTTCACCTTTTTGTAGCTGTTCATTTGCTTGTTCTGCAGCGGTCTTAAGTGTGGCTAGCTTTTCTTTGGTTTCTCCAATAGCCTGTGTCAGTAACTTCTGTTTCTGAGAAAGCAGTTCTGTATTGTGAGGGTCAAGTTTTAATAGCTTTTCTACATCACGAAGAGCAGATTGCGTGTTCTTAATCTGACTATTTACACCTTTTAAGGCGGTTTGTAGTTTAGTGGTATCGCCGCCAATTTCAACGGTAATACCTTTGATTCTATTTGCCATTGGCGGTTACCTCCTTTAGAATTTGTCAAAATCCTCCTGCGTAGCAAGATTGTCATAGGTAGCTCCATCATTACCTTTTTCTGTCCAGATATCCATCACCATTCCGATGGTTAACAGGTCAAGCTCGGCGATGGAGATACCAATCTCTACACAGCGCAAGAGGAAGAGTGCGGTTGTCATTTCGCGATTACTGCGTTTAAGTTTTTTTTAGACTCCACGTCGGTAATCAAATTGGTACCCCAGAGAGCAAGGATTTCTGGAAGCACTTCATAGATAGAGAACATTTCAAACTGGTCAAGCCAATCATCAATATCATCCGGAATGTTGTGGTCAGCATGATAAGCCATGATGTAGGCCACGTTTTCAAAAATCTCCAAGTCCTCGATGGCAAAAGAAGAACCTGCCTCGCTGTTATCTTTATAAGAGGATTCCAGTTTAGACAGGTCTTTGAAGATGTCTCTTTTGAACTTTGCACGATAGAGTCTTGGAATTGTAGCAGAAGAGCGGAAGGCGACTTCTTTATCGCCGACCTTGATAGTTTTACTAAGCATACGATTCCTCCTTACTGAGCAGCGGTAGGTTCAACAGGAATATAGACCTGCTTGTACCAATCGTTGTATGTTGCTTCGCTAGTGGAATCACCAGTTCTACTCTTAACAAGGCCATCTTCACGAGGGTCAGCAGTAAGAGAAAGCTTTTCTGTACCCGGCTCGATTGTATCTTCCTTGGTTTCAGATTCAATAGAAGGACGAGAAGCGGTGCAGTTATAAAGAACGTGACGGATGCAGCGAACATCACCATCAAATTCAAATAACAATGCAAATTTCTCCATTTCAGTTACCTTAGAGCTTTCAATAAGAACACCGTTTTTGTCTAAGGTTTCCTTCAAGATATCTGTGCGAAACCATTCAGGAATCAATGCGATTTCTAGGTCACCGCTATAACCATTGTTTGCAGTAGAACGGAAATATACGATACCGTCAGCATAGAACGGACTGGAATCACCCTCAGCATCAAGGCTGATACTTACAGCACCCGGAATAGGCTGCGGTGTAGCGTAGGTGTACTTACCGTCTTCTGTTTTTGTAAGCTTTGCAGCATGAACATTTTTAAGATTGTATTTAACTTTATTGCCCATGTTTTATACCTCCATTTCAAATGTATATAGGACTTCATAGAGCTTTTCGCTCTCAATCCAGACTTCGGATTTGTTATAAAAAAAGCTGTGACTATCAAGCACAGCTTCGATGCTGTTTTCAAGTGCAGGATTTTTGCAGTCGGTGTACAGCTCGATATGAAATTCATTTATCTTCACATAGACCTTACCATCGGCGGCGAAGTTATCACTGCCGGGAATCAGGTAGCAGATAAATGGTGGCTCAGGAGATTCGCCCTCAGCAAAGTGGTCATATGCAAAAGGAAGCTGTATCTCCTGTAAAATAGCAAGAATTCTATCCATTTCTTAAGCTCCTTTCGATGGCCTGTTCAAAGGATTCAATACCAGCTTGTTCAGCGATAGCAATATGAGGTCTTGCAGCAACACGACCACCGCCTCGCTTGGCATGGCCAAACTCCAATAGATGTGCAAGCTGATATCTGTTCCTTGAATAAACAGTAACCTCCATACCATTAGAGGATTCTTTAGTTGTTTTTACCGACCAGCTTTTGCTGTACTTACCGCTGGCTTTTGGAGCGTTTGACTGTATCTGCTTCCTGACTTCATTACCAGTTTTCTTTACAGCTGCTTTCAAATCATCTGTAGCAAGGTCAGCATATTCTTTTAGACCATCCATAATGACCGAAGCCATCTGGTCAATTGATACTTTTGTTGCCATAGCTATCGCCTCACTTTCTGACAGGATAATTTGATGCATTTGCGCTTGTAATTCATATGGTCAACAGCCTTGATGTCATAAAGCTCTCTGTTAAATTCAATGCGATAGTGCGTAGAGTCAAGCGCAGCAGCTTTCTTACACCAACGGATAGTGAAGTCGATTTTTGAATCATCTACGATAGTGCCTGCATCGGTTTCTTCTTTGCCAGCTTCACCACTAACTGTGGCATGGCAGGTATAGAAGGGTACCCATTCATTTTTATGGTTCCCGATGGCATCCGTGGTGATTGCATTTTTTGAAATAACTATCTGTACATTCAATAATCCAATATTCATCAGAAGACCTCCTTACGGGAACCGAATAAAAATGAACGAAGAGTAATGGTAAGAGCGTGATGGTCAGCTTCTTCTCGATGTTCGTATAGATATGCAACGCTGTACATGACTGCAGGTTTTGCATTTTCTATTTCAAAAAGCAACGTAATGTCATCCACTCTTAGAATATCCATACAGATACGTTGAGCAGATGCTATGAGTGTTTCGATTAAATTGTCATCATCGTCATAATCCACACGCAGATAATTTTTTATTTCTTCAAGTGTTACAAGCATTGCTCATCGCCTCCAATCATGAAATCAGCGATGTCACTCCCGCAAGAATGACACCGCTGTTAGTGTTTTTAAGACTTAGCAGTAGAAGTACCACCAATCTTCAAAATCTGTACTGCTTCAGGAAGGATAAGTTTACCATCAACACGTTCCTTAGCAACAAAACCAATCATACCGTTTCCGGCAAAAAGCTCAGTAAGCTGTTTGAAGGAACGAGTGCCACGGTCGCCGATGTTGTAGTAGCTGTAATCACCGAATGCAATCGCATCTTCAGGTGCAAAAGGAGAAGTGTAAACAGGATATCCAAGAAGCTTATCCGGTTCACCTGCCTGATAAGAAGGCTGCCACATATATGCGCCATTGCCATCCTTGAAAGTACGGATAGTAGCGATAATCTGGTCATTCATAATGAATGCAGAGTTCTTTCTGTAAGGACGCTTAAGTGCATATACAAGATTCATGATGTCATCTGCAGCAAGCTTAGTTACAGTCTTATAAACAGTACCACCGCCAGTTGCAGCGAAAAGGCCAAGAGGCTGACCTACACCAGAACCGTTAAGGAATGCATCTTCCTCAGCGTTAGAAAGAGCTTTACCAAACTCATCGATGATGTAGTTTTCAAGGTTGAAAGCATTGTCGTAAAGCAACTCTTCAGTTACCTTGATTGCGACATGAAGCTTGTGGGCATCAAGTAAAATCTGTGCAAACTTAGCATCAGAGAACTGAAGTGCGCCACCTTCCTCAATCCATGCAGCTGCAGGTTCTGTAGAAGCAATATTGATTTTGTGGTCGCCAGAAGTAGTAATCTTATGGCCAAGCTTACGCATGATGTTTTCGCCTTCAAGTACACGGATTAAGCGGCTGTCGTACTCTTCAGGTACAAGGTAGCCGCCATCAGCGTCCACACCTTCCTGTAAGACATTAGATACCTGACGGAAGTTTGTACGAAGGGCAGTAAGCATACCTTCCTTGTAGACATCAGATGCACGACCTGTTTTCTTATCGTGAGCCATATTTGCGGAAGGCTTAGAAGTAAGCGGAGTATTGATAGGCATGTTCATTTCAGCTTCACGCTGTTCCTGACGTTCAAGTCTGTGGATTTCATTTGTAAGAGCATCAATATCTGCTTCCATCTTTGTGTAAGTAGCATCGTCCTCGACAGAAAGAACACCCTTGTCGGTACGATGAGATTCAAGGAATGCTTTAGCTGCATCCAAAGCTTTATTACGCTTTTCGCGAAGTTCCATAATAGTCATGGTTAATTACCTCCATTAAATGTATTTCTTGATTGTGTTAAGGTGCTCCATAAGTTCATCAACAGAGCGACCAGTAGGTTCTGGCTCGACTTTCTTCGAGTCAATGTGACATTTTGCAGCGAGCTTCTCCATAAGAGAATTTGTGACTGCAACACGAGAGTAGGTTGTTGCTACAGCAGGCTGAGGAATGTCATTTTCAGCTCCATCACGCTTCATAACTTCATCAGCAAATCCAAGTTCAACTGCCATATTTGCATTCATCCAAGTTTCCGCATCCATGAGATGAGATAACTTAGCTCGGCTAAGACCGGTCTTGATTTCATAGGCATTGATAATGGATTCTTTGACTTCATCTAGCATGGCGATAGCTTTTTCCATCTCGCCTGTATTGCCAAATGCAACTGTCATAGGATTGTGAATCATCATCATGGATACCGGAGAGACGAGCACCTTTGTACCTGCCATTGCAATAACAGATGCAGCTGATGCTGCGATACCATCGATTTTGACTGTGACATTGCCTTTGTAATCCATCAACATGTTGTAAATCTGAGCAGCTGCGACACAGTCACCACCGGGAGAATTAATCCAAACGGTGATATCACCACTGCCTGAAAGCAGCTCATCCTTAAAAAGCTGCGGTGTGACGTCATCATCAAACCAGCTTTCCTCGGCGATTGTTCCGTTTAGAAACAGAGTTCTCTCCATCGTCTGTTCCTGAGTCTCCTGATTTGTCGTCATCTGATTTTTCCACTTCCAAAATTTCTTCATCGGAATCTTCCTCCTTTCCAGCAGCAGTGGTCGCTGCAAAAATACCTGCATCCTCCAGCTTGGTCATGTTGCCATTGATGAGATATAAGTCACCACCAAGTTCAGGTGGAATGCGATCTAAGTTTTCAAGCTCACGAATGTCATTAGCTGACATCCAACCATTCTGTCTTGCTGTGGCATAACCGTTCATTCGGCTCTGATAATCGCCACGAAGCAAGCCATCGACATTGAACTTGACAAAATAAGCAGCTTTCTCTGAATCTGTAAGAAGGGCACGATTCAAGGATTGTTCCCAACGAACTATCCAAGGCTCCAACGTGTACTTCACAAACTCCAGTGATTGCTGCTCAATATTAGAAAAGCTCGATTTCTCTAAGTCGCCAACCATATGAGGTGGCACTCTAAAGATTCGAGCTATTTCATCAATCTGAAATTTTCTTGTTTCCAGAAACTGTGCTTGTTCTGGAGATATGGAAATAGGTGTGTAGTGCATACCTTCTTCCAAGATTGCAACTTTATGAGAGTTGCTGCCTGAGAAGCCTTTGTTCCAGCTTTCTCTAATAGCATCAGGGTTCTTCACTGTTCCCGGATACTCTAAAAGGCCTCCCGGTGTTGCTCCATTAGCGAAAAACTTAGCACCATATTCTTCTGTAGCAATGGAAAGACCAATTGCGTTTTTAGCCATAGCAATGGGAGAGTACCCAACCAAACCATCAAAGCCAAGGCCCGGTATATGAAGCACATCTGATGGCTTCAAGGTTACGGTTCCTGTTTTGCCTGTATTGGCATCGGAATCCTGCATTTGATATTGGTAGTAAAGCTGTCCTTTATCATCTCTATCAACAGACATTCGATTTGGCATTAAAGGATATAAGCCAACGACCTGACCTTTACCATTGCGGATAATTTGGGCATAAGCATTCCCCCACAATAGAAGGTGCGTCATGAGCGTTTCCCTGAATACAAAGGATGTCATTTCTGGATTTGGTTCATCATGAAGCAAGGTGTAAAGTGGATGGTCGATAGCTTTCGCTTTAGAACCACCATCTTTGTACTGATAAAGATGAACTGGTAATCCGGCAATGGACTCTGACAGAATGCGGACGCAGGCATAAACTGCAGTCATCTGCATTGCAGAACGTTCATTTACTGATTTGCCAGAGGTGCTTCCACCAAACAAGAAGCGGTAGCTGCTTCCGTTAATACTATTTGTGGGCTTATCTCTTGAACGAAATAAACCAGAAATAAAGCTCATATATCATCACCAGCCTTTCTAAATAAACAAAATGCCTCTGTTATCGTAGACAGAAGCACCGGTATCATTTCCACAGCGGATTGCACGGTCAAGGCCCATAATCGTTGCGATGGCACCATCAATCTTCTCTGTAGATTTCTCTTTATCTGCTTTAATATTTCCAGCCGGGTCAGTACGGATATAAATGTTATCCATCATCCAGCGAAGCACCGGATGACCACCGTGGGCTAGTTTTTCTTCAAGTGTTAGCTTCATCAGTTCTTTGGTAGGTGGCGACATATCTTTGAAACCCTGACCGAATGGAATGACAGTGAATCCCATGTTCTCAAGGTTCTGTACCATCTGCACAGCACCCCAGCGGTCAAATGCGATTTCTCTGATATTAAAACGCTCACCAAGACGCTCGATGAATTTTTCTATATAACCATAGTGAACGACATTGCCTTCGGTAGTTTGCAGATAGCCTTGTCGTTCCCAGACATCATAAGGTACATGGTCTCGTCTGACTCGTAGGTCAAGGGTATCTTCTGGTACCCAGAAGTATGGAAGAATGGCATATTTATCATCTTCATCCAAAGGTGGAAACACCAATACAAATGCAGTGATATCTGTAGTAGATGATAAGTCCAAGCCTCCGTAACAAACGCGTCCTTCAAGGTCATCTTCATTGACGCAGAAAGAGCAGTTATCCCATTTCTCCATAGGCATCCATCTGACAGCCTGTTTTACCCATTGGTTTAATCGCAACTGTCTGAAGGAGTTTTCCTCACCGGGATTTTGCTTTGCTGATTCACAAGCAGCTTTAACTTTATCAATACCAACTGTGATACCAAGCGACGGATTAGCTTTTCTCCAGACCTTTGGGTCAGTCCAATCATCGGATTCATCAGCACCATAGATAACGGGATAGAAGGTTGGGTCGATTTTTCTTCCCTCCAGAATATCCTTTGCTTTCTGGTGTGTTTCATAGCAGATGCTATTGGTATCCGTTCCGGCAGTTGTAATAAGAAAGTAGAGTGGCTGCATTCTGGCATCACCGGAGCCTTTTGTCATAACATCAAACAGTTTTCTATTAGGCTGTGTGTGAAGCTCATCAAAAACAACGCCATGAATATTAAATCCATGCTTTGAATAAGCCTCGGCAGAAAGCACCTGATAGAAACTGTTGGTAGGTTGGTATACAATACGCTTTTGAGAAGCCAGTATCTTAACTCTTTTATTTAGCGCCGGACACATACGCACCATATCTGCGGCAACATCAAAAACGATAGTTGCTTGCTGGCGGTCAGCGGCGCATCCATATACTTCAGCACGTTCTTCGCCATCACCACAGGTAAGTAGTAGAGCGACAGCTGCAGCTAGTTCGGATTTTCCCATCTTTTTAGGAATTTCCACATATGCGGTATTAAATTGTCGATATCCATTCGGCTTTAACGTGCCAAAGATATCTCGGATAATCTGTTCCTGCCAATCAATCAGTTCAAAAGGTTTACCAGCCCATGTTCCTTTGGTGTGACACAAGCATTCGATAAAATTCACTGCGTAATCAGCAGCCTCCACATCATAGTGGGAGTCCTTAGCTTTGAACTTTGTCGGCTTATATTTTTTCAGTTTTCTCAAGTTCTCACCTCCAAAAGGGCATAAAAAATAGCCGCATCATTGCGACCGACATAACGAGATACAGGGCCTTTCGGCTCTGCATCCGGGATTTATATTTCCGGGTTCTTAGTTGTAATTCTGTAAAAGGATGCAGTAGGCAATCTGCGTTGCTTCGTCATCCTCAGCTGGTTCAATGTCCCAGCCTCTATCGTAGTTGGCTGTAATCTTGCCATTAATCTTGATGGTCAATTTGGAAATGCGACCGTTGTTGATTCCGTATTCGCTGCCTTCTTCAAAAGCCTTTACCCAGTAGTGGGCGATGGTGTACTTTTCACCTTCTGGAATTTCAATGGTTCCTTCGTGCCACATGCTTGTCGCCTCCTTACTTTGCAATGCTCATCTTGAATGCAGGAATGCGTTCTTTCTTACCAGTTTTCCAGTCGTCGTAGCGGCTGTTGATTTCTGTAAGTCCGTCAAGGGTGCATCCGCGTTTTTGAAGCTCTGCAATTGTTGTGATAAGGCTTGAGAATGTTGAGCTGATTGTGAACTCGCTGATTCCAAGACGCTTGCAGTTTTCAAGGATTGGGTCGATGTCGTAATCCCAGATAACTTCGGCGAAGTTGATAAGTTCGTTCTCAGCGTCAATGCTGTAGAAGTATGCTGCTCCGAAGGTTGGGTTAATGTCGATGTCCTTGAAGCGTGTTCCGTTTTCTGCTGCTTTGTCTAATAATTCAATTTTTGTCATGGTAGGTTCCTCCTAATGTGTATTTCCTTTTGGTAGTACTATATATCACTCTAAAAGTACATAATAGCAAGTTAATTAGAGCCATATATGTGACAAATATCAGCCTCGAAAAGTGTGTAATTTACAGCTTTTTTACGCGGTCGATACCATACACAACATTGAGTCCAGAACCATTATCCCAGCGCACCATCAGGCTGCCGGTATCATCAACTCCAAGAACTGTACCTTGGGTTCCAATTGGTGGAGCCTGAACATCATCCATCTCTAAAAGCTCTACGCGAGTACCGGCAGGATACTGATTTCTTAATCGTTCAACGATTACTGCATTAGGAAATTGCATCTTCATGCACCTCCTTTGCTGGTGAACCGTTTCTAAAAGCAGAGCTTCCGGTTAGCTTCTTAAGTAAGATTTTTCTGGTTGACTTATGTTCATCTCCTATAAAGCCAAGGCGAAGCAGGAAGCAGCGGAATGCATATTTTTCATTATCCGTAGGCTTCTCGGTTGAGTTGATTCTTTTCTGCTTAATGCTCATCTGACATAAAGCTGCGATAAAAGCGGTGTAGGCTGCACATTCATCAGCGGTAGACATCTCATGAAACCAAGGAAAAGCGATAACGTCTTCCTCGATAGAAATAGGAAGTTCCTCAATTCCAAGTGCCTTTTTAATAAGTGCGCCTTTTGCATCCAGAAGATTGGTAAGGTTGCCAACTGCGACCTTATCTAATGGAATGGAAATAGTAAGTCCAGTAGTTTCTGACATATTGAAATCCTCCTTTTGATTTGGTAGTACATATATCACTCTAAGGGCACATAATAGCAAGCCCTATATCCAACAAATATGTGCCTTTAGAAAGTGTTGTTTTTGTCTATCAATCAGCGTCGGATTCTTCGGTAATGGCTACTTCTTCATAGCAATAAGTAAGGCCATCACGAATAACAGAAACGCCATCAGAAGAGCCTACCTGTTCAATGTATCTCTTAACAATGACGTCTGCGTATTTTTCATCTAATTCAATTGTGTGGCAGATTCGGCCTGTCTGTTCACAAGCGATAAGCGTGCTGCCGGAACCACCAAATGGGTCGAGAACAATGCAGTTGCTCATGCTTGAATTCATAATCGGATATGCAATCAAAGCAATCGGCTTCATAGTAGGATGGTCTGCGTTCTTTTTAGGCTTTTCAAATTCCCAGATAGTTGTTTCTTTTCTGCCGGAGTACCACTGGTGTTTGCCTGATTTTTTCCATCCAAACAAACAAGGTTCATGCTGCCACTGGTATGGAGAGCGACCAAGCACAAGGGAAGGTTTCTTCCAAATGCAGCAACCTGATAAGTAGAAGCCTGCATCAGCAAATGCTTTTCTAAAGTTCAAACCTTCAGTATCAGCGTGGAATACGTAGATAGAAGCATCATCTGCCATAGCTTGTTCCATATTGGTAAAAGCATCATATAAGAACTGATAAAAGGAATCGTTGTCCATATTATCATTTTGAATCTTACCAGCAGTTCCTTCGTAGTTGACATTATAAGGTGGGTCAGTTACGACTAGATTTGCTTGTTTTCCAGCCATCAGCATTTCATAGGATTCTGTCTTTGTACTATCTCCGCAGAAGAGACGATGAGAACCAAGGCACCAAAGGTCACCGGCTTTTGTGATATTAGGTTTTTGCAATTCTGCAGCTACATCAAAATCATCTTCTTTGATATTGTCTTTCGTAGAATCCTTGAATAAATCATCAAGCTCAGCAGGTTCAAAACCGGTAAGCGAAACATCAAAATCAGCTCCCTGAAGGTCTGCAATCAATAAAGCTAACTTGTCGTTATCCCATTCACCGCTGATTTTGTTGAGGGCAACGTTTAATGCTTTTTCACGTTCAATATCAAGCTCAACCACAACGCAGTCGACCTCGGTCATTCCCATGTCCTGAAGAACTTTTAATCTTTGATGGCCACCAACGACGCATCCGGTAGTAGCATTCCAGATAACAGGTTCAACATAACCAAACTGCTCAATCGAACGCTTTAACTTTTCATATTCAGGGTCGCCGGGTTTCAAATCCTTACGAGGGTTATAATCGGCAGGAAGAAGCTCTGTGACATTTTTCTTTTCAATCTGCATATGCGTCCTCCTTAAAATAATCCCCATTCAGCGAACTTTTCAAAGCCGCCAATGGCTGCAATATAATCTGCTGCAATATCAACGAGTTCTTGATATGGATGTCTATCAATGGTGTCATCACCAATAGCACATGCAATCTGTACAGGCTTACCAGTTTCCTGCGCCTTTAAGAAAGCATAGATATTAAGTGTTACATCGGCTTTGGATAAATCTTTACCATGTAAACCACCACCAGTAACAGAGTCAGCCATATCACTTCCAAGCTTTCTGTTGGTAGCTCCGGTATCTACATCAGTACCGCCAGTCCAATCACCGAGCGGATTGACTTCTGCAGGTGGATACATATTTGATAGTTCAGCAGTGGAAGCGTTGCTTTGACAAATAATGAGTCTGGCTTCATCAATAATGTACTTTCCGTTATATGGATAATGTGTGTAAATATCATGTGCAATCACAGATAGAGCTTTCTGTTCTTCAGTAAGAGGCATTCCTTTAAAGATGCCATTATCACCACAACGAATACCAACTGACTGGTTATCTGACAAATGTTTGTCCTGTGGAACGATGTCGATATCGGCCCAGACTGAACCGGCGATTCTGTGAATTGCATCTTCAACATCCTGTGGGTCGACAGCAGCAGTTGTTTCGATGATAACATGACATTTTCCATGTCCGATTAATACTTCAACTGCAATTTTTGGAGCAGCTTCTGTTTTGTAAGCTAGGTCAACAACAGCGCCAGCAATTCTATCTGCTATCTTATCCGGATGACTTGGATTTACTTTTTCAATCATAGTTAGTTTCCTTTCCTTGCGCGAAGCAGGCGCTCCATAGCATCATCCATTGGAGTGGCACCGCTGTATTCAGTAGCGCAATTTTCTTTTACAATTTGATAGATTTCCATCCAGAGCCTGTTGGTCTGACTCATGAAGTTCTGACTCATAGCAACATAAGGTGATTGGATAGCATTACCCGTAGTAGGGTGCTTTGCAAGGAAACCAAAATCAGATATAGCTTCCTCACATTGAATCCATCTAGCAACGCTCATCGCATAGCGTTCTAGAAGCTGTGGAGAAACAAGCGTTGCACATTTACGTTCTGCAAGCCATTCCCATGTTGCAATATAAACTTCTTCAGCTACCAGCGGTTTTCCGTCTTTTTGTGTAGCGGATAACAGCTTGGATGGTTTGGGCATTTGCTGACCATCTAAATCGACAGCTTTGTTATCAAAGTCGATGACAGTCAACGTTCTCTTGCCCGGATTGCCCTCAGCGATTTTGTCAGCTAAGGGCTTCTTTTTGGCTCCAGCGCCGATGCGAGCGCCACCACGGTTTGTACCGTCCTTAGCCATAATTCATGCACCTCCTTATATACCCCGTTTGAAACTGCGACTTTGCGCGTGTGACCCCACGCCCGTTCCACGGGAGATTTGCTGTAGAGATTTGACCGGCCCCTAGGGTCATTACTTGTTGTGCCAGCGGTCGCCATGTTCTGCATGAATCCTTGCATGACACGCTTTACAAAGGGCCTTCAAGTTCTCTCTGTCGTGTGTTCCACCTTGGGATAGAGGCTTCATGTGATGTATCTCCTCGGTTGGCGTGTAAACACCTTTCTCAAGGCAGACTTCACAAAGCGGATGGGCAGCAGCATAGCTATCTCTGATACGCTTCCAAGCTCTGCCGTACCTTCTCTTGGTAGCAGGGTCACGTTCGTATCGTTCGTAGCGCTTGGCCTCAATCTTGGCGTGTTCCTCACAGAAGCGACCGTCAGTTAGGTTGGGACAGCCGGGATAAGAACAGGGTCTCTTTGGTCGTCTTGGCAAACGAAACACCTCCTTGTAGGCATAAGAAAAGCCCTGCAAGTCTGGTGTGACCTACAAGGCTTCCTGTGATTTTCTTTTTCTCTATTGTAATACTATCATAAGAGAAGACTCTCATTCTATCACATTAGCTCTCATCATAATCTGGAACCACGATTTCCTTCAAAGCAGCGCTATGCATACGATGGACATGCTGCATAGAGTAGTTCATATCCACAGCAATTTGCTCCCAAGTAATAAAGCAAAGATATCGTTTTTCAAGAAGCGTTTGATATTCCACATTAGGAACAGCCTTGATAACTTCCGTGATTTCTTTCTTGAGATTTACAAGTTCTGCAATATCAGCTTTTAGCTCATCCTCTAAATCCAATATCTTAATGATGCAATCTTCCAAACGAGAACCACCGCGATTGGGATTACGAGGCATATCAGAAAAAGTAGTGGTACATCTGGTTGCTAAATCATTCAAGGAAGCAATCTGCTGTGTTTTTGAAGTAATACGCTCATCAAGATAACGAGCTTGTAATAAATATTCTTTTGCGTTCATGCAATACCTCCGGAATTAAAGATTTCCCTTGGATTGGCACGTATTTTCTTAGGTTGTCATAGATTTGCTTTAACTGCATCAATAAGTGCATTCTGTGATACTTCTTTCAAAGATAAGGCTTTCAAGATACGTTCATCAATCGTACCTTTGGTAATGATGTGTTCAATTACAACAGTACCGGAAGACTGGCCTTGTCTCCATAAACGGGCGTTGGTTTGCTGATACAATTCCAGCGACCATGTCAACCCGAACCAGATAAGTGTGGAACCACCAGCTTGAAGATTCAAACCATGACCAGCAGAAGCAGGATGTATAACTGCAACTGGAATATTACCATTATTCCAATCAATGATATCTTTGCTGGTTTTGATTTCTCTTACATCAAAGCGCTTTTTGATTCTTTGTAGGTCGTGCTTGAACCAATATGCCACCAGAAGTGGTTTGCCATTTGCAGATTCAATAATATCCTCTAAGGCATCCAACTTTCGGTCATGGAATTCTAAGATATTTCCGTCATCATCATAAATGGCACCGTTAGCAAGCTGAGAGAGCTTACCGGTGAGAGAAGCAGCATTGGCAGCAGTGATTTCGCCTTCAGGAAGTTCCAGTATGAAGTCAGCTTTGAGTTCCTCATATCTCTTTTCTTCATCTTCGGATAATTGAACCTCATATTGTGATGTAATCAGTTCTGGCATCTGCAAGTGGTCAGTAGATTTCATGGAAATCATGATGTCTGATATTTTTCTGTAGATAGCATCCTCAGCATAAGGCATTGGCTTATATGAGTAGATGATTTCACCATTACGCTTATCAGGAATGAAGTAATCATTGCGATAGTGGGTGATGAAGCGACCTAATCGTTCTCCAAAATCCAGAAGTTTGAATTCTGCCCATAAGTCCATCAAGCCATTAGAACTTGGTGTACCAGTCAAGCCGATGATTCTTTTTACCTTTGGTCGAACCTTCATCAAGGACTGGAATCGTTTTGACTTGTGGTTTTTGAAAGAAGAGAGCTCATCGATTATCACCATATCGTAGTTGAATTCAAAGCCGCTGCTATCAATGAGCCAGCCTAGATTTTCTCTGTTGATAATTGTTATATCAGCATTAGCCATCAACGCAGCTTTTCTTTCTTTTACAGTTCCAACAGCAACTGCATAGGTCAGATGCTTCAAATGTTGCCACTTGGATATTTCGGCAGGCCATGTATCACGAGCTACTCGAAGAGGAGCAACCACCAATATGCGATGTGCTTCAAAACTATCAAATAACAGGTCTGCGATGGCAGTCAGTGAAATAACGGTTTTTCCAAGACCCATATCGAGTAGTACAGCAGCAACTGGATGTGTTTCGATATAATCAATCGCATAGGACTGATAATTATGTGGAGAGAAGTTCATGAAGCATACCTCCAATCCCATCAACGCTATCTATCACATAGACCTTAAAGCCTAGTGCGCGAAGTTTTCTGTGTCTTGCTTTTTGAAGAGGGCGTGGGTTCTCACCGGGAGCTTTAAGCTCCACAAAAGCAAATATCCCATCAGGCAGTAATACAAGGCGGTCGGGCATTCCTGCAAAACTAGGAGACACGAACTTTGGTGCAATCCCACCAGCCTTTTTAACTGCCATTGTTAACTTGTTTTCTATCTGTTTTTCTAACATTGTCATCCTCCATCAGGGTTTAATTTTTTAATGTGCAAGGTGTATCAATGGTATTTACTGAACTTTTTTATATATGATTTTTTATAAGCTATAGAAAAGTTTATACAGAGACCTTGATACACCTTGTCATAATAGCCATTAGTCTAAGAATTCCTCGTCAAAATCATCCTCAGTTCTGATACGAAGGCCCTTAAAATAACGCTTTCTGTTTTGAGTAACACGCTCATATCCGGCATTCTCTAAAGTAAAGTAGAAGTCAGCGGTACTACGCACGTACTCGTTGGTATCCATGCAGTAGTTACGGTAAGCCTGATAAAGTGCAGAGGAGCTTTCCTTATAATCGCTGCCCACATCGCACTTGTCTTCAAGGAAGTGAGAGAACCAGTCGTTTTGGCTACGATATTCATTGATGGCTTCCTGAACGCAAGCAGGAACCGGAATCTGATAATCAAGCTCGATTACCTTTTTTGCACCTTCAATGACCCATGAAAGAATAGCTTCGCCAGCATTATCGTAAAGGTACTCGCTGTAATTCTTGATGTCGCTGCTGCCGGTAATCTTGGCATTGAATGGAATTACAATAAGTCGTCTCCAGATACCATCATCGGATGCAGATACACGAGGTAAGTGATTTGTATAAAGTACAAGTGTATGGCAAGGCTTGAACGAGAAGGGGTCTTTGTATTTCTTCTCAGCAAAGACATCGTCAGTAGAACAGAGCTGCTTTACAGTAGAGTCGTTAAGTCTAGCGCCTTCCTGCATTTCTGCAGCAATAAGAAGTCTTTTGCCTTTGACCTCGGCCATTTCAGGTTTGATATTTCTGCGGCATCCAACGGTTAAGGTATCCGCAGAGATGTTGCCGGAATAAAGTCCAAGCACACGAGAAATGGCATTCCAGAAGGTGGACTTACCATTTCGACCATCACCATAAGCGATGATGAGTGCTTCAACATAAACCTTGCCGATAGCAGCAAGACCACAAATCATCTGCACATAATCGATAAGTTCCTGATTGTGCTGGAAGATAAGATTCAAGCTGTCCAACCATATAGGCATACCTTTTTGGCTTGGTGATACCGATGTGATTTTGGTAATGAAATCTTCAGCAGAATGTTCACGTGCTCCGGCGATACCTTTACGAAGGTCGTAGGTAGCATCAGGAGTACACAGTGCAAAGCAATCTGCATCTAAATCCCTTGGTGAAATCTCAAGCATTGGATGTGATTCTTTTAATGTGGATGTTACATTCTTAGAATCACGACGCTTTATGGCGAAGTTCAAATATGCCTTTGCAGCGAGGAATTCCTGATATACTTTAAGCTGTTCTTCGTTCATAAGCTGTTCAGCTTTGGACTTAGATGTGCTATCAAGGATGTTCTGTGCACCGCAGTTTTTCATTTTATCGAGAGCTTCCATCAAATCATTGTTTGCTTCCTTCATCTGACGACGGGTAAGCTCATGAGCAACCGCCTGTGCTCCCGGTTCGCTTTCTTGCCAGTAGTGGTCAGAGTAGCGGATAAAGTGAGTAGCCGGCGAGTAGCGAAGTTCATTTGAGAAGTATTTTGCTAATACCTCTGCCTGACCAACATCGGAGTAATCTTCAGGTTTATAGCAGGAAGGGTCGTTATAAACTTCAGGTGCAACATAACCATCTTGCTGGGCCACACGTGCGAAGAATCTCTGTGCGCTGTGCCAGATAGTTGATAATTCACTGTTATCAAGTGGAGGTACGCATTTGGCGGCTTCTTCAAGAAATGCCTGATATGCCTTTTCGCTATCACCATATTTTTTGATAACACGACCTGCGAATCGTGACATAGTAGCATTACGACTGCCTTCAGGAATAACAGAGCCGTCGTACTGACCATCTTCCATATCTTCATCAAATAAATCTTCATCGAGAAATTCAGTTAAATTCATGCGACCCGGATATAAGGCAACATCAGCTGCAGCAGTACCAAAGAAAAATCTAGCTGCATCAAGTGCCTGTGTATCAAAGTATGGAAAGATTGAATTGACCAGCTTCTTCATATCGCTGTAGAGCGTTGCGTCAGAAATATAGTCGATTGGGAATAATACATGGAACTTGGGTCTGGCAGCTTTACCATTCTTTTCTTTGTTATTGAAACGACTGTAGTGAACTGCAAATGTTACACCCGGAAACGCCTGCATGACATCTTCAGGGGTTACCCAATCATCAGGATTTTCAGAGTGGTCATTATCACAGTCCACAGGAAGGCAATCACTGCCGATGAAGTTATCTCCGTTACGATAATTGTTTTTATATTCAGCGCAGACATAGTCATGGCTGATTGCTGTTTTTAAGCTGGCATCATCTAAGACAACCATTTTATGAGGGTAGGAACAGTTACCCGGATTGCCTGTGACATCAGCGCTATAAATGGTAAACATTAGTCATATACCTCCTCAGCTGCATCTTCCAGTACCTTTGTAATGAACTTTAATGCACGAATCATTGTTTCAAGTTCACAATCACCGCCAAGCATTACTTCGAAGCCTTCTGCATCACCAAAGCGGTCTCTAGTTACACGGATATCCATATCTGTGCCACCTTCATCTTTGATGCGGAAGTAAGTACGACCACCATGTCCACTGTCGCCTCCCATATAACCGGTTGTGCCAGCTTCAACTTCTAAAATGTTGCAGCTGTAAATGTCACGTGCATAAGTTGTGATTTCTGTTCCGTCTTTTAATCTGCGTCTGTTTTCTCTAATTTCATACATAGTCTTAAACCTCCTGACATTCTTCTGTGAAATAGCGCAAGCGGTAGTTTTTCCACTTGGCACGATTGATTTCTGCTTTCATTCCCTCTGAGATACGGTCGCCGAATACCCAGACTTCAGAGCATTTGCTCATGAGGGCGTTTCCAAAGAACAATCCAAGTTCACGTTCTTTTGGATTCGTATCATCAAGAAATTGAGGAAATAACAGGTGTGGTGCTATCGGAATATATCCAGCATCCACAGCGAAACGACTGTATCGTCTTGCAGCAGTTACATTTGCTTCAATGTCACCAGCATAGGGTGAGCAGATATAGACGATGGGCCTGAAAGCGCGAAGGGCATGTTCTTCCTGTTCAATAATCTCCAATGCGCCATGTGCAGTTGGGTCGGGGTAACCTTCGCTATTGTATTTACTGATGCTCATACCACGAGTTCTCCTTTCCGGCAGACATAAAAAGAGCGTCCACCTCTAATTTCCCACTGGAGATGAACGCTCGGTTTGAGCGGATATATTTAATCTTTTTTGTAAAAAGGTGTGGTATAGCCATCAGCACGAAGAAGTAATCCCTTGGCCCAAGGTGGCGTTTTACCCATCTGTTCACAGATAGCATCGAGAGATACCTTCGGGTCAGCTTCGATAACAAGTTCATCATGAATATGCATAACGATGGAGCAGCAGCGTAGTGTTTTCATGGCATAGCATAATATATCGCGAGCTGTTGCCTGCACGATGTTCTCTACGAACTTTGGCCCGTAGGAATCGAGACGTTCCCATTTCTTGGTTCCACCAACACCTTCATAGGTAATACAGGAACCACCGAACTTGTTAGTACCGATTTTGGGCTTCACATATGCAAGCTTTCTTCCAGAAGGTAGTGTGATAAATAACATCCCACTTTTGCAGTTGAAGGTCAGTCCGTAATCTGTAGTGGTGTGTTTGTACTTGACTGCTTCCATAACAGCACGGTCAACAGCCCACCAGAATTCAACAATACGAGGATTAGCTTGCCTCCATGCATCTACCAGTGCAGGAAGTTCTTCTTCGCTAAGGCCCATCTCAAGAGCACCCATAGCCTTTAATGCACCAACACTGCCACCATATCCAAGTGCCAGTTCTGCAATCTTACCTTTTTGTCGTAAGTGGCCATTGATACCATGTTTTTCAACAGGAACCTTAAACATCTGAGAAGCAGAAGCACAATAGATGTCGCCACCTTTTTCAAAGACTTGCTGTCTCCAAGATTCACCTGCAAACCATGCAATAACACGAGCTTCAATTGCAGAGAAGTCCGCAACATAGAAAAGGGCATCTTCCCTTGGAATAAATGCAGTTCTTATTAGCTGTGATAAGGTGTCTGGTACATCCTCATATAAAAGTTCAACTCCATCAAAATTACCACTTCTAACAAGTCCTCTTGCTTGAGATAAATCTGGTAGATGATTTTGTGGAAGGTTCTGCAACTGAATATTACGACCTGAAAATCTGCCTGTCCTGTTAGCACCATAAAATTGGAACATGCCACGAGCACGACCATCGCTGCATACGGTCTTTTCCATTGCCTGATACTTACGAACAGATGATTTTGCAAGCTGCTGACGAAGGGTAAGAACATCAGCGAGATTATCCGGTGCTTCCTTTAACAATTCAGCAACAGCCTTTTTATCAAGGCTTTCAGTTTCTACACCATTATCTGATAACCATTGCTTCATCTGTTGGACGGAGTTTGGGTTTTCAAGTGCAGTTATATCTTTCATGGCAGCAGTTAATTCTTCGCGTGAACGAGTATCCATAGCAATTGCCTGATGCACTAAGTCCATATCAAGTCTGACACCACGGTCGTTGATTTCTTGGTCGATATGATATTCTTCCCAGACAGCATCAGGAACAGGAAATTTACGAAGTTTATGCTGGATACCCATTTCTGTTTCTACGTCACGGATGTTATAGCGTTTGAAAGCTTCCCATTTATCCGGTGCATGAAAAGGGCGATTTCTTGTTCTGCCACCATTGGATTTTGTTGCAGCACAAGGCTGGCAGAAATATTTGATGAGGTCTTTTCCCTCTGTGAGTTTCTGTTTCTCAAGGCCTAATACAGCACCGGCACATTCCAATGATAATGGAAGTCCCATTGTGGCAGCCCATATCATAGAACATCGCCAACTTTCCGGATTGAGATAAGTACCAGTAGGGTACCCAAGGAATCTAGAAAGACAGATACGTTCAAAGGCAGCATTAAATGCCCACTTGATGACCGTATCATCTTCAAGTGCAGCGATTATTTCTTCTGGTATAGTTTCACCACAGGCAACATCAACAACCTGAACCGGCTGACTATCAATGCTGTAGGCGAAGAGTAATATTTCAAAATTTGGAGACTCGCAGTAACGATATACACCAGTCTTTGGAAGCTGTACATCACTGTAAGTTTCGATATCTATACTTAATGTTTTCATTAGCTTGTCCTTTCTATAACACAAGCGGCAGAGAGGTTGTGTTCCTTCCTGCCGCCTGCTTATGTTATTAGTTCTTACCAGAGCGCCATTTGTGCCAGTCAGCTGCAAGCTTCTTATATGCATAGATTACAATTTGTGCAATGAACTTGAATACGTGGTAGAACACATATTCATAGACCACAAAGATAAGTGTGTAGCAGACTGAGTAAACAATAATCTGGTTTGCGATATTAATCATATTATCCATTGATTGTCACCTCGTTTTCATAGTCCCGGAGATGACTGGATGTCACCTCCTGTTGAGTTGTTATTTTCTGTATTCCTTCATGCGAGCTTCGTGATATTCAAGGTCACGTTTGTCCTTGTCAGCTTCGCGCTGTTCACGCTTGCGGTCGTTGATGAAGTTCTGGATAGCAGTGATAAGGAATACCACGCTAAATACAAGCCAGATAGTAAGAAGAATAATGATAAGGATTGCTTCAATCATTTCCATAGTCGGCACCTCCATTAATCAAGGAAATCGTCATCTTCATCAGATGCGAAATCAGACTCAGCACTTGCTTTACCACCAAGAGGTTCACCATCACGAATCTTCTGTAAGTTGTTAAGACCGCAGGCAATTCCCTTGTTACCAGAGCTGTTGAATGCGTAGAAGCTGATGCTGGCACGTCCATAGACACCAGAGTAAACCTCAGAGCGAGTAAGAATAGGATTGCGGTCTGCATCTACGATACCCGGTGCGGATGTAGCGTTGGCGTTAACGAAGTATGCATTTGCATAAGCTGCATCATCAGGTCTTTCAAGGTCGCCATCACGAAGCGGAGTCTTGATGACAGAAAGAGCAGGTACAGACTTTCCGTTACCCTTAAGCTTGCTTTCGCCTTCCTTGTAGGCAGCTTCAATTGCAGCCTTAATCTTTGCAACAGTCTTTGTGTCAGACTTAGGAATGATAAGAGATACGCTGTACTTAGGTGTACCTCCATTGATTGACTTAGGCTCCCAGACGTTAGCGTAAGACCAACGTGTGTCAGGGCCAGTGATTACCTTCATAGGATTAGATACTTTTACATTCTTGTTCATTTAATTTTCCTCCATAAAATCAGATTTTGCGTTGTTCATAGCCGGACGTTTATCACTTTCCGGTACGAGAGTAGGTTTGCCTTGTGGTTTTTCGATGTAGGCTGCAAGAAGTTCATCAAAGCGAGATTTGCCTAACAGCTTCTGCATGGCAGTGATGCCGAGAAGCTTCTTTTCATAAGGGTCAAAGCCTGCTTCTGATACTGCTTCGATAACTGCAGCTTCATTTGAATACTTGCGGTTAGAACGACCTTCGACTAATTTCCAGCCATTCCATTCCTTACCGCTGATAGCCTGCTGAAGAGCATATTCCTTAATGTCGGATGCCCAAGCGACAAGCTCATCTACACGAGATAAGATGACTTCAATTTCTGTATCCTCCAATAGCGGTGGAAGCTTGAAATCATGCTGTGCAAGCAGAAGATTAGCTTCAGCTCTGGCACGACATTCATGTTTTGCTTTGCAGAAACCGCACCATTCTCCACAAAGGAAGTTGCCATCACCGGCAAAGGCAAGTTCTGCAGTAGGCTTCAACACTTCATCAGCCCAAGCATATAAATCTTCTTTGCTTAATTCATAGGTAGAGATGTTCTGACGACGAGGCTGATAGATTGTCATGCTGACGTTATCAATGTCGTAAATATCATCGAACAGTTCCAAAGCGCCAAGTGCGTAACATTTCATCTGAGGGTTATCTTCTGCTGATACAAGAACACCAAGACCGTGCTTGTAATCAATGATGCGAAGGGTACCGTCAGCGATGATGATACAGTCGGCTGTTCCAAATCCCTGTTCAACCCAACGAGAGAAATCGACTCTCTGTTCAATTAAGACCACAGGGTCTGCGCAGGTTTCTTTAGCGGCTTCTACCTGTTCGAGAATGTAGGCTGCATAGCCATTAGCGCAGTCGTCCATCTCCTCACTGAACCATGTTAAATTTGCAGTAGGGTCAGATGCTTCCATATCTAATGCCTTGCGAAGTTTGTATTCACAAAGCTCATGTGCATCCGTGCCTTCAGCGGCATAATCACTGCCTTTGTCTTCGTAGGTTTCACACAACCTTGCAGAAGGTGGACAGTGAAGCCAGCGATGTGATGCTGAAGCGGATAAAACCGCATGTGCTTTACTTGCCATCATCCAGTTCCTCCGCATCCTTTAACAAGGCTTCATAGTGTTTAGGGTCAACACCAGATAATTTCTTAGCTCCATATTTCTGAAGTAAAGTACGGATAGCAGCTGTATGTCCTGCACGAGACTTTTCTGCTAAAACAGCTCGTACCTCTTCTAATGTAAGTTCCGGTTTCTTTTCTGGTTTTGCTTCAACTACAGGAGTAGCTTCAGCTTCAGAGCTAAACTGTGCAGCTAACCAGTTGGCTGCTTCATTAATAGCAGCGGCTGCATTGCGTAACTCTTCGATAGTCATAGCTATATCGCTCATTTTGTTCATGGTGAATTTCTCCTTTCTTAGATTGTCTTTGCTTTGCGAGGATTGTCATGTTTCTCGCCATTCGTGCTGATACCTGACTGATTGCATTTAGAACTGCAATGACTTCTGCGTCGGTACCACCTGAATCGAAGTAGGGTTCTCTCATCGTCGTCACCTCCAATCTGTGTTAGTTGCAAGGCTTGTTGTTTCGTGCCTTACACTTTCCCACTGGAGAGAGGGCGAAGATTTGAGCGGAGAAATTTTGAAAAAAGTTAAAATCCCTCTGACTATCTTTTGATGGACGGTCAGAGGGACGGATTGCTACTTATATATTAGTAGCCGCGAACCTTACGAAGTTCGGTTCTGATTTTCTTCATCTGGTCTGCAAAGGTACGCTGTTTACGACCTAAGCGTTTAGCAATCTCTCTATCGGAGATGGAACAGTCGTCTTTCCAGTATTCGATAATCTTGTCCGCATCTGGGTCAAGCTCTCTTAAGCGCTTGAAGAGTTGTTCCAATAAGATTCTGTCGCTGATGAGTTCTTCCATTAATTCTGGAGCAGCAAGCTCTTCTGATTCAAGGAACGTATTGCCATCTTCAGTCATTGGTGCATCAAGTGAAAGAAGACCATAACCTAAATGGTGTTCACAATTCTCGCAATCACCATCGCAGGCCCAGATAAACTGCTTAGGGCACTTGCAGCGATGGTAGTACTGTTCCTTCTTACGGATACGAGTTGCTTCACGATAGAATTCCTGAAATTGCTGTTCAGTACAAGGAACCTTCTCCTTGAGTGAACGAATGTAGATGAATCTTTTACCCTGATTGTCTTTGTTTGCCATGTCTTTTACCTCCGTTGGCTTGAATTTCCAAGCGGAGTACAAAAGCATGGCTGCCAGTATTAATGTTCATAGTTGGTCACCTCATGCGGATTTCTCCGCTTCTTAACTGGTGACCAGCTCGTTTGCTAAGCTGGCACTGTATTTACTTGTGAGACCTTTCTATCAATTGCAAACACACCACGTGGCCACGAAGATGGTGAATTGAGAGTTAGGCCAGACAGTTTAACGTCTTGTCCGGGACGATTATTATTTAGTTGTCATTAGCTATCTGCTCTAAATCTGCGAAGACTTCGCTGTAGTAGCAGGAAGCTAAGTTGTGTAATCCAGTAGCGTCATATCTTGCGAAGACTGAATTAACAACAACGGAACCATACTCGGCTGCCACTCTTGAAGCGGCATTCTCGATGTTGGTTTCCCACATTTCGATTTCATGCTTCTGCATTTTCTAATCCTCCTTTTTGAAAGACTTAGAATCGATTCTGTAATAGTTATACCAAGCGAAAAAGACACTTAAAATTGAGCCGAATACAGAAAAAAGGACACTTTAGACACTTTTGAAGACACTTTTCTGAATGCCAGTTATTGTCGGTTTATAAGGGTTTACAATTTATTAACGTAGCAAAGGATTGATTTTTGTTGGTTTTTGGATTATAATATATAGTGATTTATTGTATTTGCATTTGGGCGGAGGTGGTTTGGTGAAGCTAGCAGATATATGTAGATGTGTTTATCCATCATGTCCGAACATCAAAAGCCAGAAGAAATTTATAGAAGAATTATTCAAGGCTGCTGGAATTACTGCTTATATTTCAGATAGCTATAAAAAGGAATTGTTCAAAGGAAAACCATTTACGGATAATTTGAAGAGTTCTGTTAATTGTGGTGACATTATTGCTTCCTTAACCAGCTTTTTTGAAACACAAATAAATGATGCTGGAGCAGTATTGGTAGAACTAGGTGTTCCGGTTAAAGATGAACCAAATAAAAAAGCACTAGCAATAGCGCTAGCGCGTCAGATGAAATTACTTATAGAGAGCGATAATGAAGATGTAGAAGATATTGTTGCACTTGAGTATCAACAAGCTAAGCAAAATGATTCCGAAACAAGCCACAATGAATTTAGACAACCATTGTATAAAGGCGACAGTGTTTCTGTTTACCATTCTAGTAGACATGAGATTCAGAGCTACGCCTCAGTAATACACGTATGGGAATTGTTTAATACCGGAAAGATTATATGGTCGGGTAGAAAGTTAGTATATAAACGAGGGCCTAAAGATAGACCGGAAGCACATCCTGATGTAATAGAAATACCGGATGTAAAACCAAATGAAAGCATAAAAATAACCACGACCATTGATGGACGTGGCTTCGATGGAGTAACACATTGTAAGTGGGAAATGCAGGACTCGGATGGTGAGAACTGTTTCCCAGAAAGAGATTCGTTATTTTGCGTAACGATAGACGCAAAGTTTAAGCGCAACTAGAGACGGAGGTAAAAGCGTGAAAGAACAAGCTATTGAAAAATGGTCAACATTGAAAGAAGTTCAAGAATATCTGGGTGTTGGGCGTGACACCATTTTGCAGTGGATTGCAAAAAGAAACATGCCAGCGTATAAAGTGGGCCGCCTCTGGAAATTCAAATTGTCAGAAGTTGATGATTGGATTCGTTCCGGTGGTGCAGCAGATGAATAGACTGTCCGTTTTTTAGGACACATGATTTTATAGAATTAGGATGTGGTAGTGTACCTACCAACGAGAAGACAAATTAAGCCAAAGAAAGGTATGGATGTAAATTATGGATAATCAAGTACACAATGCGATTGTGAGTTTTATATGGGGAATTGCAGATGACTGTCTGCGTGATGTATATGTTCGTGGTAAGTATCGTGACGTTATTCTTCCTATGACAGTAATTCGTCGTCTTGACGCTATGTTGGAAGATACAAAACCAGCAGTTCTTGCAATGAAAGAAAAGATGGATGCAGCAGGTATAACCAATCAGTGGCCAGCTCTTTGTAATGCAGCAGGTCAAGCTTTCTGCAATTCATCACCATTCTTATTAAAAGACCTTACAAGCCGAGCTAAGAAGCAGACTCTTAAGGTTGACTTTGAAGCATATTTAGATGGCTTCTCTCCAAACGTTCAGGAGATTCTGGAAAAATTTAAGTTCCGTAATCAAATTGACACCATGATTGATGCGGATATTCTTGGAGCTGTTATCGAGAAGTTTATTTCTCCAACTATCAACCTTAGTCCAAAGCCTGTTTATACAGATGATACTATGAGTAAAATTAAGCTTCCGGCATTGGATAATCATGGTATGGGAACGGTTTTTGAGGAATTGATTCGTAAGTTCAATGAAGAGAATAATGAAGAAGCTGGAGAACACTGGACACCACGTGATGTTGTTGACCTTATGGCAGATTTAGTTGTCATGCCTATTGCAGATAAAATTATGGATGCAACATATTCTTGTTATGATGGCGCCTGTGGTACAGGTGGTATGTTAACTGTTGCGCAGGAAAGATTAGAGACAGTAGCAAAAAGACGAGGGAAAGAAGTATCAATTCATCTATTTGGTCAGGAACTTCAACCAGAAACATACGCGATTTGCAAAGCAGACATGTTGCTAAAAGGTGATGGCGAACAAGCTGACCATATTGCATATGGCTCAACTTTATCTGCCGACGGAAATGCATCTCGTCAATTTGACTTTATGCTTGCAAACCCTCCGTACGGTAAAAGCTGGAAAACAGATGCTGAGAAGATGGGTGGAAAAAAGGATATCCTTGATAGTAGATTTAATGCTTATTTGGAAGATGGAACACAGCTTACTATGATTCCAAGAACGAGTGATGGTCAGCTTCTCTTCTTACTAAATAATGTTGCAAAAATGAAAAATGACACACCTCTTGGAAGCCGTATTGCTGAGGTTCATAATGGTTCTTCAATCTTTACTGGAGACGCCGGCAGTGGTGAAAGTAATGCTCGTAGGTATTTAATTGAAAATGACCTTGTTGAGGCTATTATCGCATTACCTGAAAATATGTTTTACAACACAGGTATTGGAACATATATTTGGGTTCTTTCGAATAAGAAAGAAGAAAAACGAAAAGGAAAAATTCAATTAATAGATGCGACTGCGATGAAATCTCCATTACGTAAGAATATGGGTAAAAAGAATTGCGAATTCACGCCTGAAATCCGTAACGAAATCATGAGAATTTTTCTTGAGATGGAGCAGAGTGAAATAAGCTATGTTTTAGAGAATGATGAATTTGCATACTGGACAATAACAGTAGAACGTCCTTTAAGACTAAGGGTTGTGCCAAGCAAAAAGATTCCTCATGATGTATTAAAGAATGAAGAAGAATATGAAATGGTAAAAGGCGCTCTTGAAAGAGTTGGAGAAAAACATCTCGATGATTGGGATGCATATGCAAAAGATACAAAGTTAAAGGCAGGCGTTTTGAAAAAAATAAGACCTTTTATAACAGTTAAGGATTCCTCTGCTAAAGCTGTAAAGGGAGAAGCTGATACAGATTTAAGAGAAACAGAAAATGTTCCATTTAAGTATGATGGCGGTATAGAAGCTTTTATGGAGAATGAGGTTCTTGTATATGCTCCTGACGCCTATATAGACAGTAAAAAAACACAGATTGGCTACGAGATAAGTTTTACTCAGTATTTCTACAAGCCAGTAGAATTAAAGGATATGAAAGATATTTTAAATAATCTTTCTATCCTTGAAGAACAAGCCGATGGGATGATTAAAGATATATTGGGAGGTGGAGCAATTTGAAACAGTATGAAATGGTAGAAGTACCAGCAAAATGGCTCAGAGCACTTCCTTCTCATTGGGAATGTAAAAAAATAGGTTCACTGTTTTCAGAAAGAAAAACCAAGGTATCAGATAAAGATTTTCCACCTTTATCAGTAGCCAAAATAGGTGTTGTACCACAACTTGAAACAGCAGTAAAAACTGACGCAGGTGATAACAGAAAATTGGTTTGTAGCGGAGATTTTGTGATAAATAGTCGTTCAGATAGAAAAGGTTCTTGCGGTGTTGCATCACAAGATGGCTCAGTGTCTTTGATAAATATTGTGTTAGCACCACGAGACGAGTGGAATCGTCGTTATGTACATTATTTGATGAGAAGCCAACCTTTTTCAGAGGAATATTATAGATATGGAAGAGGTATAGTAGCCGATTTGTGGACGACGCGTTTTAGTGAAATGAAAAATATATTGCTCCCAGTTCCGCCACAAACAGAACAGGATGCTATAGTAAGATTTCTTGATTGGAAAGTTTCTTCAATTAATAGTCTAATAAACATAAAGAAAAAAGAGATTAAATCTATTGATGCACTGAAAAGGTCAGCTATAAATGATGCAGTTACTCATGGACTATCATCAGATGTAGAAATGAAGTTTAGTGGTGTGAAATGGCTTGGGGATATTCCTGAACATTGGACAACAATTAAGTTGAGACAAATACTTCATCCGTTTAGTGAGAAGAATCACCCTGAATTACCACTATTATCTGTTGTACGAGAAAAAGGTGTTATTGTACGTGATGTTGACGATAAGGAAAGTAATCATAATTTCATTCCCGATGACCTCAGTGGTTATAAATTAGTAAAAAAGGGACAATTTGCCATGAATAAAATGAAAGCATGGCAAGGCTCTTACGGTATTTCGGATTATACAGGTATTGTAAGTCCTGCATACTTTATTTTTGATGTGGATTTCGAGAATTTAGAATATTTTCATTATGCGATAAGAAGTAAGGTATATGTAAACTTCTTTGCACAAGCATCCGATGGAATTCGAGTAGGACAATGGGATTTGCAAATGGATAAAATGAAGGAAATTCCATTTATTGTGCCTTCTAAGGATGAACAAGTAGCGATAGTTGAGCATATAAAGAGTATACTCCCTAAGTTTGATTCAGCAATTCAGGTACTCGAAAAAGAGGTCTCTGAATTGGAGGAGTATAAAAACAGAATCATTGCGGATGCTGTAACTGGAAAAATTGATATTAGGGATATAGAAGTTCCTAATTGTGAATACATAGATGAAGAAAATGACTCTGAAGATGAGGATTTAGACGAGGAGTCAACTGACGAGGAGGTGTAAGCTATGGCTTTTACAAACACAAAAGAAAATGGCCTTGAAGCCCTTATTGTGAAGTGGCTGGTTGAGCAGAATGGCTATGAGCAAGGCACCAATGCGGACTATAACCGTGACTATGCTATTGATGAAACACGCTTGTTCCGTTTCCTTAAGGATACGCAGCCGGATTCATTGGATAAACTCGGAGTTTTTAAGTCTGATGTTAAGAAGAACCAGTTTTTGAATCGTTTGCAGGGAGAAATAGCTAAGCGCGGTATTATTGATGTTCTCCGTAATGGTGTGAAGGTTTACCCTGCCAGCTTGATTATGTTCTATCTGACTCCAACTGAGAATAATGTTAAGGCCAAGGAAATGTACGAAAAGAATATTTTCAGTGTAACAAGGCAGCTGATGTATTCAAATGATGCTACAAGACTGGCACTTGACATGTGTGTATTCATCAATGGCCTTCCGGTTATTACATTTGAACTGAAAAACCAGCTTACAAAACAGGATGTTGATGATGCTGTTAATCAATACAAGACAGACCGTGACCCAAGAGAACTGTTATTCCAGTTTAAGCGCTGCATGGTGCATTTTGCTGTTGATGATGCAAGGGTGAAATTCTGCACAAAGCTTGATGGCAAGAGTAGTTGGTTTCTTCCTTTTGATAAAGGATACAATGATGGAGCTGGTAATCCGCCTAATCCAAATGGCATTATGACCGATTATCTGTGGAAGGAAATACTTACAAAAGACAAGCTTAGTCGCATTATTGAAAACTATGCGCAAGTTGTTGTTGAAGAAGACCCAGAAACGAAAAAGAAAACAGTTAAACAGATATTCCCTCGTTACCATCAGTTAGATGTTGTAGAAAAGCTTCTCGCTGATGTGAAGGAGAACGGTATTGGAAAGAGGTATCTGATTCAGCACAGCGCCGGTTCTGGAAAATCAAATTCTATTTCGTGGCTTGCGCATCAGTTGATAGGTCTTGAGGAAAATGGGCATCCAATGCTGGATTCAGTTTTGGTTGTAACTGACCGAAGGATTCTCGATAAACAGATTCGAGATAATATAAAACAATTCATGCAGGTAGCTAATACTGTAGCATGGGCAGAACATTCAGGTGATTTGAGGGATGCTATTAAAGAAGGCAAAAGAATCATTATCACCACTATAGAAAAATTCCCTTATGTTGTTCCGGATATAGGAGCAACACATAAGGATAATAAGTTCGCTGTTATTATAGATGAGGCACATTCAGGTCAAAGTGGAAGAAACTCTGCTCAAATGAATTTGGCTCTTTCCGGCCTTGCTTCTGAGGACGAAATGGACAACGAAGATAAAATCAATGCAATGATGGAAGGCAGAAAGCTATTAAAAAATGCAAGCTATTTTGCGTTTACAGCTACTCCTAAAAATAAGACATTGGAAACTTTTGGTGTTCCTTACCCTGATGGTGATGAGGTTAAACACCGTCCATATCATTCTTACACAATGAAGCAAGCTATTCAGGAAGGTTTCATTCTTGATGTGCTTAAGTATTATACACCTATTGCCAGCTACTATAAGCTTATGAAAACTGTGCAGGACGACCCAATGTTTGATAAAAAACGTGCACAGAAGAAGCTTAGAGCATTTGTTGAAAGTGATTCATACACCATTACACAAAAAGCTGAGATGATGATTGAACATTTTCATGAGCAAGTAATTTCAAAAGGAAAAATTGGTGGGCAAGCACGTGCAATGGTGGTTACCTCAAGCATTCCTAGATGCATTGAGTATTACTATGCTTTAAATAAGTGTTTATCCGCTAGACACAGTCCATATAAAGCAATCATAGCTTTTTCTGGGGAGCATAAGTATCAGGGCCAAGAACCGGCACTGACTTCAGCTTCTATGAATGGCTTCCCTGACGCTAAGATTCCTAAAACCTTAAAGTCCGACCCATATCGTATTCTTGTTGTTGCAGATATGTTCCAGACAGGTTTTGATGAGCCGCTTTTACATACAATGTATGTTGACAAAATGCTTTATGATATCAAAGCTGTTCAGACCTTATCTAGATTGAACAGATGTCATCCGATGAAGCATGATACCTTCGTATTAGACTTCGCAAACAAACCAGCAATGATTGAGCAGTCATTCTCTAGATACTATAGAACCACATTGCTTTCTGGAGAGACTGACCCTAACAAGTTGTATGACCTTATTGCAACTATGGAAGAGTATCAGGTTTATTCAACAGACCACGTTGAGAAGCTTGTTGACCTGTATTTGAATGGTGCTGAAAGAGATAGACTTGACCCGATTCTTGATGCGTGCACAGCGGTATATAAGAATTTGGATACCGAAGAACAGATTAAGTTTAAGAGTTCTGCAAAGGCGTTTTGTCGTACTTATGGATTCTTGGGTGCAATCCTCCCTTATGGAGATGCTGATTGGGAAAAGCTTTCTATATTTTTGAATCTTTTGATTCCAAAGCTTCCTTCACCTAGGGATGATGATTTCTCAGAAGGAATCCTTGATGTTATTGACCTCGATAGTTACCGTCTTGAGGCACAAGAATCAATGTCTATCAAGCTAGAAGATGCAGATGCAGAAGTTGCACCTGTTCCAGCTGGTAGCGCCGGTCATATCGTTAATCCTGAAATGGATTTACTTTCTATTATCCTGAATGATTTCAACGATATGTTCGGAAACATTGACTGGAAGGAACCAGACAATGTTCGTAGACAGATTATTGCTATTCCAGATATGGTTGCACAAGATGAGAAGTATCAAAATGCAATGAAAAATTCAGACAAGCAGAATGCTCGAATGGAAAGTGAACGTGCATTGCAGCAGGTTATTTTCTCTGTGATGGCTGATAATATGGAGCTTTTCAAACAGTTCCAAGACAATCCTTCTTTCAAGAAATGGTTGTCAGATATGGTATTTAATATGACTTATGACCCAAATGCAGGAAGTAAGATTGTTAAGTATCCAGAACCACAAACAACAATGAGTATGGTAGCTGAAGATACAGTTCCATACGGTGAGAAAAAATAAAAATTATGAAGGAGGCGCAGTATGAGCGAGGCGTTATCTAAAACATTACATGGCGATTTCGACTCAGTCTTTCACGAAGTTACACAGCCTGAGAAGGTGGCGTGGACGACTGAAGGACAGCTGCGCCTATTTCATTTAAAAATCAGAAATAACAAATTTAATCCGGAAGAGATGAAAACTCTTCTATATCGAAATATTGGCGAATATGTATTCTCTCGAGCTAGAATCGAGCGATTCAAAGTAACTGGAGATGCATTCGCAGTAGGCGCTCAAGCAATAAGAGTGCTCAATAAAAATGGTGGTACCGATGTAAAAGGCACAGGTGCTGAGCTTGGTGAGATGCTATTATATTCTTTCTTAGAAGAAAAATTGAACGCGCCTAAGTTAATGAGCCGAGTTGAACTATCCACTGATGCTAAACAATATGCAAGTACCTGCGATGGCATACATCTGTTGACGAGTCAGACATCAGGTCTTCCTTATCATCAAGTTGTATTTGGTGCATCAAGTATTGTAGGTGACTTGACATATGCGATTGATGCTGCATTTGACAGCATACTTGAAATTGAAAATAACGAAGACAAAGAACTCCATATGGTCGATAACGTAATATTTGACCGACTTCTAAATGAAGATGAAGTGGAGCTCGCGAAGGAAATCTTCTTGCCTACGCCAAATAAAACTACATCGTATAATACATCTTATGGTGTTTTCCTTGGATATACGATTGGCCTTGACCCAACAAAGTATGGTGTTGTTGAATATCCACAGATTGTTGAAGAGAAAATGCAAGAAGATATACGTCGTAATATCGATTATATATTGAAACAGATTAATGATAATTTCCTAGGACAGCATTCTTTCTACTTTTATGTGCTCCCTTTCAATGATGCAGAAGAGGAAAAGAAAGCAATTATGGAAGCTGTTATGAAGGGAGATGTTGACCTGTGAGTGAAAAGAAATCATTAGGAGAAGCTTTATTTGTCGACATCGAAAGTAATGCTTATTTGAATGAATTACATGAAAAAATCCTATATAACTATGCTTTAAAGTTGTTTCAGTTAGAGCAGAAAAAGGCTCCAAAAGAATATGCCCTTAAGGATGCACTACGATTTGCAGACCTTCTTTCCAAGTCTACACATCCGACAAAAAGTGATAGTCATAAAATGTGGGCACAAGAGTTGGTTATCCTTTTGAATGAGATTAATGAGGATAATCCATTGGTTAAGCTTTATGCAGGTTCTGTTTTTTCTAGTACAGGCAATCATCAAGGTCTACAGTTGATTAATTCTGAGTATGAGAATATCAACACCTTTGAGAAAATCTTCGCCCAGTTCAGAAATGACTATCTTACAATTCCGGCAGCACCGGAAATGAAGTTCTTTAATGCCCAGAAGGAAGCTTATGACCATTTGACAGACCCTTGTTTCAGTTATTCAGGGCCAACATCAATGGGTAAATCATTCATTATGAGAATGTTCATAAAGAATGAAATCATTCATGGTGCACAAAAGAATTATGCATTGATAGTTCCTACTAAAGCATTGATAAACGAGGTTAGAGCAAAGGTTATCAATGACCTTGAGGAAAACCTTCAGAACTGCAACTATCGTGTAGTTACCGCTGCAAGTGATATTTCTTTGGAAGAAGAACACAATTTTATTCTTGTTCTCACTCCTGAACGATTGCTTTATCTGTTGATTAGCAAGCCGGAGTTGCAGGTTGATTATTTGTTTATTGATGAGGCCCATAAGCTTTCTGGAAAAAATAGCAGAGGCCCATTTTACTATAAGGTCGTGGATATGCTTCTTCAAAGAGAAAAGAAGCCACACTTTATATTTGCTTCACCTAATATTCCTAATCCACAAGTTTATCTTCGTTTGATGAATGACATTATTGAAAACGATGATGAGAGCAAATTGGCAACAACATATTCACCCGTCGTCCAAGTGAAATTCTTGATGGATTTTATCAATGGCAGTATTGATATCTACAATGAACGTACTAACAAAACGATACATATTGCTAATGTTGGAAAAGGAATAGATAAGCTGAATAAAATGCTTCTGTTGTTTGAAGGCAAAAATTTGAGACTGCCGCCAGAGCAAAGAAGTCAGACTATTGTTTACTACAATGGAAGAACTAAAGCAATTGCTGCCGCTAGAGATTTTGCAGATTCTCCCGGAGTGAATGATAAAAATGACCCTGAGTTAGATTCTTTATCAAGAGATATAACACAGGAAGTTCATGGAGACTATTATCTTGCAGGGATGATAAAAAAGGGTGTTGCATATCATATTGGATATTTACCGGCATCTATTCGTACCAGAATAGAGGAATTATTCCAAAAAGGTAATATCACAACTATGTTCTGCACAAGTACATTGCTTGAAGGCGTTAATCTTCCAGCAGATAATCTCTTTATTACGGATAACAAGATTTTCCGTAGAAAAATGAATCCAGTTGATTTTAGGAACTTGATTGGGCGTGTAGGTCGTATCAGTTATAACTTATACGGAAATGTTTTCTTCGTTTCTGAAGATAAATCAGTTGCAGCTGAAAGTTATATTGATATGTTGCAAGCACCAGTTCCAGAGCAGGAATTATCTATAACTACTAATCCGGACGTTCTTAAGAAAATTGAGAAGAAGTACATAGCAGATATTCTAAAGACAGGAAGCGCAGAAATTCCAAGACGACGCGATGACCAATCAGATGAATCGTATGTTATGATGCGAAAATTTGGATTGATTCTTCTTAGAGATATTATGGAGGAGCGAGATAGCCTTGTTCACAGAGAATTCGCTGATTTCTTAACAGTGGAAGATGAAGTGTCCATCAGAGAGAAATTCAAAGAATCACCAACTCTTCCTGACGATGATATCAATACATCAGTTGACCAGACTAAAAAGTTGATTATTGCTATTAAACAAGGGCTAACATATCCACCTTGTAATGGTGGTTTTGTATATACCGATGTTATAGAGTTCTTCAATAAGCTTTCGGATATTTTTGACTGGCCAATTTATGAGAAGTCTACACTTGGAAGTGAATCAAAAAGAAAATGGTATGCTGTTATTTTGTGTCAATGGATGGAAGGCTCTGGACTGAGCTATATCATGAAGAGGGCTATTGAATATCATAAGAATCACCCAGATAATTTTAGAGTTTCTGCATATCAACCACCTACAACATATAACGACAGGTCGAAAGAACACAGAAATGTAGTCTTTGCAGATACATTAGAGGTAATCGAAAATGTTATCCTGTTTAGCATTTCAAATTACTTCTTGAGATTTTCAAACGAATATAAAAAAGTTCATGATGTTACTGAATTTGATAATAACTGGTATGAATATGTTGAATTTGGAACAACAAACCCATTAACGATTCTGCTTCAGAGAAATGGTTTCTCTCGTGAATCGGCAACTTATATACGAAATCATAAAGATGAGTATGTTGTTCATGATGGTAGTAATGATGAATTAAAATTAAGAAGCTCATTACTGACATGTGGTAATACGAGTGTTATGACAGAGGCGGCCAGCATTAAATATAACGTGCCGGGACTGTTTCTGGAGGAGGAAGCCTAATGAAGAAGATTGAAGGTTCACCTAAAAATCTTAAACAATTATTACAGAATACAAAATATTCAATTCACTATTATCAACGTGAATATATGTGGCAGCGTAAGCACATAGAAGAGTTGATTGATGACCTTACATCAGAATTCTTAGAATATTATAAAACAGATGACCCAAGACAAGCAGTAGCGGATTATGGTGCATACTTTATGGGCTCTATCGTTTTGGCTGGACGTGAGAATGCTATTATCGACGGTCAGCAGAGATTTTCATCTTTAACACTGTTATTGATGTATCTCAACAATAGACTGAAAGCAATCGGTCAAAGCTATAATATGATTGAGACCATGATTTTCTCTGAGTCATTCGGAACCAAGTCTTTTAATATCAACGTCGATGACCGTCAGGATTGCATGAATGCAATTTTCAATGACACAGAATTTGATACAACTGGTACCGGTGAATCAGTTAAAAATTTATATGGCCGTTATCAGGATATTCAGGATGTTTTTCCTTCCGATATTACGGATGATATGCTTTTGCATTTCTGTGATTGGATTGTAGAAAAAGTATTCTTTATTGAGATTGTTGCAACAACCGAGCAGGATGCTCATAAGGTTTTCGTTACAATGAATGACCGTGGTTTAAGCCTTACTTCTACTGAAATGTTGAAGGGTTATATCCTTTCAGAAATCAAATCTGACTCATCTCGTGAAAAGATGAATGGGATTTGGAAGGACAAAGTCCTTTCGCTTAAAAAAAATGACGACAAGGGTGATGAGACATTTATTAAAGCGTGGCTTAGAGCTCATTACGCAGAAACAATTCGTGAGACAAAAGCTGGTGCGGTAAATAAGGATTTCGATATCATCGGTGGTTCATTCCATAAGTGGGTGCGTGATGAACGCGATAAGTTAGGTCTTAATAGCTCAGAAGATTTTGAACTGTTTATAAAGAAGTTTGCTAAATTTGCTGAGGTATACGAGCGCATTCGTCAGGCAGAAACGACATTTGCAGAAGAAACGAAATACGTATATTACAATGCTCAGGTTAACTTTACATTGCAACCTCAGCTTTTATTAGCACCTGTATGCTATGAGGATTCATGGCCGGTAATAATTGAGAAGATTAATTTGGTGGCAAGATTTATTGATGTATTGATTGTATCCAGAGTAACAAATTATCGTTCGGTTGATTACAGTACGATTAAGAACTTTGTTTTCAATGTGACCAAGGATATCCGTATGACAGATATTCCTACGTTAAAGCAGAAATTAGAGCAGCAGTATATCAACCTTGCTTTTGACCCGGCAGCGGCATTAAGTGACTTAAGACTTAATAGCTTCACAAAGAAATATATCAAGAATATCCTTGCACGTATTACAGGTTATATTGAAGAACAGACTGGTGTAGCATCAAACTACTGTAATTATATGAATACTCAAACAAAGAATCCGTTTGAAATTGAACACATAATCACTGACCACTATGAATGGTTTACTGCTGAGTATACCGACCAAGATGATTTCAGACGTTGGAGAAACAGCATCGGCGCTTTATTGCTTTTGCATAAGAGTATCAATGCAAGCTTGAATGATGCAAAGTATGATTACAAACTGAAGAAGTATTGTTCCAATGAGGGAAATATCTATACAGAATCACTTGGTGAATTAGCATACCAGAATAACCCTAAATTCAAGAAGTTTATTGCTGATAATAATCTTGATTTCAAGGCTTATGCATCATTTGGCAAGAACGAAATCACTGAGAGAATTGCAGTACTTGTTGATTTGGTTAAACTTGTTTGGAATGATGATATGTTCAAATAATTTATAAGAAGGGAGCTAAAATACATGGTTTTTAATACTTTTATCAGATGCCAAGTATGTGGAAGCATTACTAGAGTACGATTACAAGTTGGATGGCAGGAAGAACATCCTATTGTTGTTGCATGTGGTAAGTGCGGTACCTCCTTATCCGGTAATGTAAAAATTGGACAAGAGAAGCCGGGACTGACATTTTCGTTTGATAATGCCGATGAGGTGTTGGATGAAAATGCAGATTATATGGTGGAATGTTCTGGTGAATTTCCAACCGTAAAACAAGGAGATGCAGTTGACCTAGAAGGCTTGGTCATTACACCATTTATACGTTATATGAATTGTATGGAAACTGACGATTCATATGAGCAGTTTGGTAAAGCAGTTTCTCAACTTAACGATACATCAAAGAAATGGAAAAATTATAAGAGAATCATCACTCTATTCAACAATAAAAGTGAGTATTTGGTTCAAGAAATTCAAAAAGTGTTTTCTGGACAGTATTTTCAATGCAGAGATGAGTCTGAAGTTTTAAGAGCTGTACACATGATAGAAGTTCACGGTTTTTATTCCTCTTTAAAGAAAGACATTCTAGATGACCTTTCTTTTAGTAGTGGAATAATGAAGATGGATTCGGTACAGCTGAAAAACCTAATTGATTATTTGAATTCGCATGATGGATTTCATCTTGATGAAATGCAGGAGCTCATCTATAAGCTTTATGATGAGTTCATAACAGTTTATCAAAGACTTATTCCTGCTTTAGCTATTCAGTACTGCAAGGAGGGCTCTTTCAATTTCGAATGTGAAGGTTCTACAACAAGCAGCTTTGATAGTGTGAAGCAATTTTATCTAGATGTATATGAAGCGTTAGGTAACTTGCTGATTATACCTGTTGCCCTTAATAACATTAAATACAGGTCTGATATAAATTCAATGAATTCAGTTGAAAAGAATGTGAACTCATTAGACGACTTTATTAAGCTGACAAAAGCAACAAGATATCATTTTTGTTTAGATAATGAAGTATATACAGGATTTTTAGATGTTGTAGTAAATGCTAAACTTAGGAATGCAATTGGGCATAATGACGTTGAGTATGATGCGGTAAAGCAACTTATAACATATATTCCTAATCCAAAAGATAGAACTAAGAAGAAAACAGAATATCTTTTGGAGTTTGAAAATGAAGCACTACATATGTTTCAGGGATTATTAGGCATTTCTGAATACTTATATCGTCTACGAGAGCTTGCACTTATGTATGATGGTAAAGTACCACTCATTGTTCAAGAAAGAGCAAACTGGCCTAAGAAAATTGGACGAAATGACCGTTGCCCATGTGGAAGTGGTAAAAAGTATAAATTTTGTCATGGTAAATCTTAAAAAATAAGGTCGAGACGATGGCAATTAAAGCGGAAACAGTTCTACTATGACCAATTCCCGAAATGGCCCGTCAGAGGTGGAGACGATAGCCCTCTCTGTGCTGCTATATATAGTAGCAACAAGGAAAGCTTGATATGTTTCCACTAACGATAAGGGTTTAGTTAGTGGATTGGATAAGGGCATATTATGCCGATAGATATGTCTCCTCAAACAAACGATATTAGGCTCAAAATACACAGATATGTTCCAATATGGCGACATCAATCAGCACGTATCGAGCCATGTTGAGACGGTTGTACTGCTTTCCCACAAAAAACCCGACAGTCATATCAATGTAAAAGTCGAATTTGGCGAGGGAGAGGGCAAAGTTCCGTTAAAGGCAATCTCTGAAAGAGCAGAAGCCTACAAGCCGAAAGAGCGAATTACCTATAAAATGATAAAGGAGTACATAGAAGCAAAATATGGCTTCAAAGTACATACTGCATATATTGCAGAGGTTAAGAGAGATTTAGGCTTACCGATGTATGATGCTCCCAATGCGGTAGAGGAATTGAAACAGCCGAGAAAACATCCAACGGCAGAGAAAATGGAAGCAATAAAGGATGCTTTGAGGTATTTTGACTTGATTTAAATAGATTTAATTTAGAGAAGGAGGGGTTAGAGTGAAACTTAAGAAGATAGCAATTACAAACTATAGGCAGTTTCAAAGCGCAGTTATTAATTTTGATGATGAATTGACGATTTTAGCTGGTGCAAATAATAGTGGAAAAACGTCTACTATTGAATTATTCAAAAGGATTTTCAAAGATAAAAATTTTTCAAAAGAGGATATTTCAGCAGATTACTACTCAAAGTTACAACATGACTTTATATCTTGTATAAATGAAATATATACCATAACTGATAAAGAGACAGAGTTTAGAGAAAATATTAAGAAAGAGTTTTCAACAGAAAATAAAAACAGATGGACAGCTATTAAAATCAAGATAGAAGTTCAGTACGACAAGAGTGAGAGTATTGCATTGTTTTCAGATTACTTGATGGAATTAAGCGACACATGTACAAGCTTCTTCTTTTTATTTAACTACGAAATTAATATAGCTGAATTAAACAAACGCCTTAGTTTGAACACTTTAAATTTATTGGATAAAAAACACGAAATAAAAAAGCTGGAAGAAAGCAGAAAGACCAAGGAAACTAGTATAAGGATAACTGAATTACAAGCAGAATATGAAGAATTTCTAAAAGAAATATTTGATGGAGCATTGGAAAACAGAACATATTTTGCTGACAAAAATTATAAAAATGCAGAGCAGATTAGTGTAAGAGAATTTCAATCGCTTTTTAATTATAATTATCTAAATGCTACGCGTTTACTAAATGATGAAAAAACGGATAATTATTTTTCGATAAGTAAAGAACTGCTTAGCCATTTTAAAAAAAGTAATGATTGGGAAGAATTTAAAAAGCAAATTATAAAAGATATTAAAGAAGGTTTAAAAGCACAAAAACTTAATGAGAAAGTTAAAGAACATTCTTTAATAAAAGCACAAAATGCTTTGGATAATATCGAAAAATGTTTTGAGTATAATAAAGGAGAATTTTCATTACAAACAGATATTTCAGATGAATTACTCTTAAGCTTTTTATCGTCTTCATTACAGACATTTTTTGAATTTGAAAATGGAACAAAACTTAAAGAGTTTTCTCAGGGCTTGGGAATAAGTAACCTAATATTTATGTGTTTGAAGGTCGAAGCTTTTGTCCAACAATATCAACCTGATGTAGTGGATATCTTTGTTATTGAAGAACCAGAAGCCCACATGCATCCGCAAATGGAAAGAATGTTAATCAAATTTATAAATGAAATATTATTAAACACAGATAATAACCGTGTACAGGGGATTATCACAACACATTCTAGTGAGATAATTAAGTGTTCCGATTTGAAAAATATTAGGGTATTACGAATTGACAAACTTTTAAAAAGTTCTGTTTACGATATGAATTTATTTAAACAGAATCTGGATACCGAAGAAGAAAGACAATTTTTCTCGTTTTTATTCTCTATAAACTATTCGGATTTGGTATTTGCAAATAAAGTCATTATGTATGAAGGAGATACTGAAAAATTGTATATTGAGAAACTCTTAGCAGAAAAAGAATTTGAAGGGTTGTCAAATCAATATGTTTCTTTTGTTCAGGTAGGCGGTGCATATACTCATTGGTACAGAAAGTTGGTGTATTTCTTAAAAATAAAGACATTGATAATTACAGATATAGACTATTATAAAAAATTAACATCAATCGATGCAATTAAAGCTGATGATGGAATTACAAATGCTGGATTAATTCAGTATTATAAGGACTATGTGACTCTAAACACAATAAATAGAGATATTTTACCAAAATAAAAAAGCCAGATTATTCTATTATAAAGGCAAAACCTGCTGTAGTAGATATTGATTTGTGGATAAAAAATGCTGATTGCAAATTGATTAAAGTTGTATCACAAGGAGAAGGTGATGTGTATACTCGCACATTGGAAGAAGCAATGTTATGCAAACTTCTTGGAATTACAGTAGAGAGCGTAAAAAGTTCTGACTGGTGGAAAAAAAGATATCGACTAATAAAATTAAATTGGATATTCCGATTAGAAAAAAGAATATAACAGTGAGGGATATTTTAAATGAGAACAAAAATAACAAAACAGATTTTATGTATTCGATGATTTTATCAGGATTACATTTGAAGGCACTGCCTAATTATATACGGGAGGGATTAATGTGGCTGATGTAAAGAAATTGAATAATATGTTTTTAGTTAACGCACCAGCAGGTAGTGGAAAAACGACATTTATTGAAAATACGATTATTAATCTGCTTGCTAAATATCCTAATCGTAGAATATTGAGCATTACTTATACAAATAGAGCAAAAGAAGAATTAAATTCTAGAATTAATAGTAAAAATGTTACAATAGATACAATTCATTCGTTTCTTTCTGGTTTTGTTGGTCTTTACCTATCCAAAGCTGAAGTGATTGATTTATATCTTCAAGTGTTTGAAAATAAAATAAAGTCACTGATTGACAATGGCGAAGCTGATTCCAAAAATGCAAGGTATATAGATAAGTTTGGAAAACTGGATTTTGAAACTATTAAAAATAATCTACATAAAGTTTTTTATAATGAGCAGTCTTATAGTAGCTATTATTATGGAGGACTTTCTCATGATGATATGTTATTTTTTTGTCGCAAGATGTTTGAGAAATTTGCGATGTTAAAAAAACGCTTATCCAATAAATATACATATATTTTTATTGATGAATACCAAGATACATCTGCGGATGTGTTGTACATTTTTTATGAATCTGTGCTGAATACGAGCAGTAATTTATATTTGCTTGGGGACAAGATGCAAGAGATATATAATAATTACAATGGTTCTTTTAATACTACACTCAGTAAGTTTAATCAAGAGGATGATTTGTGTATTAATTATCGCTGTTCTTCAAATATCGTGGAAATTCTCAACAACTTATATAATGATGAGAATTTTTTTCAACAGCCCAATAAATCCTGCGGAAAGGTCAATCCAACTGTTGTGATAACAAATAATTTTTCAGAAGCTTTTATGGAGCAATTTAAAGATTATATGCAGTTATATCTCTTTAATCGTGAACGTTTTGAAAAGATTGGAGCAAGTGATTTACATAGAGCATTATCAGATATGAAAGCGTATAAATTTCCTTCCCAATATACGCCTGTTGATGTGTTGACAGATACCACAAATGATAATCCTGATAAATTATTTCGGATATTATTTTGTGTTTGTGATTTTATCAAAATGGTAAGTATAGCTGCATATGGTAAAAGTATTCAATTTGCTAGAGAAAAAAATAAAATATTTAGCAGTAGCTTTACTAATATTGAATTTCATAATGATAAAATTATTTTTTCTGATAAGGTTCAACGGCTACAGGAAGCATATGATTCTTCAGTAATGACCATACAAGGGTTTTGTGAATTTTTGACTAATAATGAATATTGTAATAAGGATATTTTTCTTTCGTTTATAGAAGATGCGGAATATGAAAAAGTATTGAAAGTACCGTTGTCGCAATTACATGCGTTATATGCATATTTAGGTGCTCCTAGCGTTTCTACACAGCATGGTGTAAAAGGTGAAGGACATAATAATGTTTGTTTTATTGCTGAAGATTCAACTCGAAATCCAATAGTTTATATGTATGAGTTTTTTCAGTTGTTATGTTTTGAGGATATTAATTTAACGGATTTCCAAAATTTTTATTATGATTATGTATCTGAAATGAAATCAATTAATTTGACATATTTAAAACCAGCTAAAACCTATAAAATTTATGAAGAAGAGTATTTAAAGTATGCTCAGTATATAAAAAACAAGTATAAGGATAATAAATATTTTTTGTTTTGTCAGCAAAAATATTATGATAAGTATTTGAGTAATCCCAATGCGACTAATGCAAAAGAGTGTTTTAAATCAACAAAAATTCAGGGCATTTTATGGGCATATAAATTATTTTATGTAGGATGTTCTCGTGCAAAAGAAAATTTAGTTATTGTAATTGATGAGAACAAAATAACATCGTTTAGAAAAGAATTTATAGAAAGAATGACCGCCATAGGGTTTGACGTTAGTTGAATATAAATTAGAGTGATGGTTATTAATAACCGCACAGGCAGTTGCTAGGGAGGCAATCTACGGTAGCTCTCTTATTTGAATTTACACTTACATACGAACAAGCCTTAGCATATCGGAAGTTGACAGGGAATTCTGTTCGTAAACGCTATTGGCAAGATTTAAAGGTACAAGTTTATATTGATTTGGACATTGAGTGTCGTTGAGAAATTAACGGCACTTTTTGCATATAAAAATAAAATTCAGGAGGTAATGAGAATGTCAATATGGGAGTGTAACATCAGGGTGGCGGTTTATGTGAGAAAGTTTTCGGAAAAGGAAACATTGCTTTTTCCAAAAAGAAATCAAGAGGAAGTATGTACAAAAGTTATAGGTGATAATAACGATTGGAATTTGCTTCATATTTATCAGGATGAGAATTATACTCATAAATCAGGTTACCCACAGCTTAATCAGTTAATCAAAGACGCAGAAAACGGGGAACTTGATTTGATTATTACGCCAGAAGCAGAACGGTTTGGAAAAGATGCTATCTCAGCACAAAAGCTTTTAGAATATGGTGTCGGAATCAGATTCATAGAAAATGATATCTTTACAAAAAATTCGATGGAGTTGTTAAAACTGGAGATTATGGCTCAGATGCTACAAAAGAAGAAAGAACGTCAATCGGAATGTATAAAAATTGGAATAAAAAAGAAACAGGAAAAGGAAAGATAAAAAAGTGTCAGTTTTAGAAATTTGCACATTCGTCCCTGACTCTGTCAAACCTGCGGGAATATTATTTCCAGGCAGTGTCAAACTCGAGCTGGGCACATGAGGGATACCTGGTAGCGCTTAAAATATCAGAGGAACCGGAACTGATGGATGAACTGCGGAGATTGAACAATGCCTTTGGGATTGGGGTGATCCGCCTGGATGCGGAACACTTTCTGGGAAAGATACGGTTATTGCATTTACAACAGTAGAGAATGAAATGCTTTATGTGCGGTATGTAAATGCATATTATAAAATGGTGCACTGATAAAAGAATATTTTCCTGACTGTCCGATAGAAAAGATTGATGATAAGGCATGCAGAATTTATCATTGATGTTCCGGCAAAGGAAAGATTGTAGAAAGCGTTACTGCTGAGTTTTGGCAGCAGAGTGAAGGTGATAGGGCCGGATCATTATAGGAAGGAGCTGATAGCAACAGCTCAAAATTTTTTATATGATTATGTATATAGTTGTCGCCAATTTATTGTATAATGTTGGAAAAATTTTGAGGAGGTTTTCCATGGACAGATGCAGTTGGTGCTGTGACGGCGGTATTGTACAAAAATATCATGACGAAGAGTGGGGGATTCCACTTCACGATGACAGAAAGCATTTTGAGTATATTTCTATGGAAGTCATGCAATGCGGACTGAACTGGACAATGATGCTAAAAAAACGTGATATCTTTCGGAAATGCTTTGCTGATTTTGATTTTCATCAGATTGCGAAGTATTCAGAACAGGATATTATCAGGATTATGAATGAAGAGGGCATGATAAAATCCAGAAGAAAGATAGAGGCTGTTATAGGAAATGCAAAGGCATTTCTGCGGATTATCGAAGAATTCGGAAGCTTTGATAAATATATATGGTCATACTCCAATTACGAAAGTTTGATCTATGTAAAACATCATAACGGACAGGGAGAGGTAAGAAATGCGTTGTCAGATCAGATAAGTAAAGATTTGAAAAAAAGAGGATTTAAATATTTAGGTTCGATTACTGTGTTTTCACATTTGCAGGCCTGCGGAATCATAAATGACCATTCTCCTCAGTGCTATATGTATGGGAAATTAATACATATGGGAAATGTGAGGTATATCAATGATTAGAAGAGAAGAAGGGGGGATCCGGGATTTCGTATTGCTGTTTGCAGGTCAGACGGTATCACAGCTTGGAACGAACATGACAAGCTTCGCATTGATTATTTGGGCATATACAAAGGGCAGTCAGGTTATGGCCTCCTCTTTGCTTGCCGTTTGCAGTACGGTACCATATCTTATTGTGAGTCTGGTTGGCAGTGCCGTTGTAGACAACGTAAATAAGAAATAAATTATGCTGGTCTGCGATTCCGTTGCTGCCGTATGTTCAATTATCATTTTAGGTTGTTTTCTAAGTGGTAGTTTGGAACTTTGGATTCTATGTGTGGTGAATATGATCAATGGCTTCATGAATGCTTTTCAAAATCCGGCGTCACAGGTAGCAGTAACTTTGCTGGTGAATCCAAAGGACTATGCAAGAGTTGGCGGCATACAGTTTGTAGTCAGCTCGATTGCTGGAATACTGACACCGGTTCTGGCGGCAGGACTTCTAAGCGTTGGAGGATTGGGATTTATTATTGTTATAGATTTAGGGACGTTTTTATTTGCATTTATAGTATTGCTTCTGTTTGTCAGGATACCAGATATTATAAAGAAAGAGCAAAAAGCATCTTTTGGCGAAATCGTCGGGAGTATAAAGGGTGGAGTATCCTTTTTAAAAACCAATCAGGGAATCCTGGTGCTGTTATGTACAGTGTACTGGAATTTACGGGGGCTATTTCCTTTGACAGTATGTATTCTCCGTTGATTCTTGCCAGAACGGGCAATAACGAAATGGCAGTAGGAATCATATCCGCATTTATGGCGGCAGGCTGCCTGGCCGCAAGTATTATGCTGACAGTCATGAATTTGGCTACAGGAATTCCGGCTGCGGGAAAGAGTACAATGGCGGAAGTTACAGAAGGAAGGTATTTATGATGAATAAGATAACATGTATATGTTTAGGTGTAAGAAGTATGGAGAAAGCAATAAAATTCTACCGGGATGGTTTGGGTTATAAAACGGATTGCAAAGAAGACAATCCATATGTATGCTTTTTCCATACGCCAGGAACAAAATTTGAATTATTTCCCTTGGATTTGTTAGCAAAAGATATAAATGGGGATAATCCACCGCAAATTGGAAACGGATTTGGTGGTATTACATTAACATATAATGTGGAAAATAAGGATGAAGTTGATAAGATCATTGAATTGGTTAGAACTGCAGGGGGAACGATTGTGAAAGAACCGCAGGAGGTATTTTGGGGCGGCTATCATGCATATTTCAAGGATCTGGATGGATATTACTGGGAAGTAGCATGGGGGCCTGATTTTAAGTATGACGAAAAAGGTATGCTGCAATTTTAACCTATCCAGGAAGTCCCCCGCTTCTAAGTTGCAAAGACGAACGTGGGGGTGGGGGACTTGCTTGTGTCCGAGGGGGCCTGCCCTCACCGGACAAGCTGCGATAGCAGCATAGGTAGTAACGAAACGGATCCCGAATTTCTTTTGACTTTTCCCAAAAGATTCGCTCCAAACAAAATAATGATTGACATTGGGAAAGTTACAAGCTAATATAAAAATATATTTCAAGAAAGAGTAGGTATGTGGATGTTAATTGTTTCTGTAAGGACAAAGAACAACTAAATTTTATAAGAGGGTAAGCACTGAATATAGTGTTTTTTTTGTGTTACCCTTTTCGGCATCATGGGATGCTGGTTGTTTCTGCCTTACAGAATACTGCGTACACCGGGAATGATTGTCATATTATGATGGATTAAAAAAGCGGGGAAAGTATGACTGTGGTAGTCATGCTTTTTTTATTTCTGCGAACAAATGGGCTGTGTCTTTCAGGATATTGCTGATTCTCTTTTAAGGGAATGTCCTGCTTTTTTACATCATCTAAGATATCTGAATCCGTGGTTTCAGTCTATGTATAATAGGCAGAAACCACGTTTTTTTATGCTTCTTTATTGTTTGGTGAACAATATTTAAACTGGAGGTTTTGAAGATGGAGATTATCGGGACAGAAAATTTAACGAAAAGGTATAAACGGTACAAAAAGCAGGAGGGCTTGACTGGAAGTATTAAGGGCCTGTTTCACAGAGAATATGAAGAAAAAATTGCGGTAGATGATTTTGATATTCATGTGAATGAGGGTGAGTTTGTAGGTCTGATTGGGCCCAACGGAGCAGGTAAAACGACATTGGTGAAAATGCTGACTGGTATCATTGCACCCACAAGCGGCAAGATACAGGTTATGGGATTTTATCCGAATAAATTAGAGAAAGCATTTAAGCAGCAGTATGCGGTAGTTATGGGGCAAAAAAGCCAGTTGTTTTTTGAACTGACAGCGGAGGATACATTGAGGTTATTTAAAGAAATATATCGTATCCCGGAAGATGAGTATAAGAGAAACTTATGAATGTACAGGTAAGGACCTTATCCCTGGGAGAAAGGATGAAGATGGAACTGATTGTTGCATTGCTTCATAATCCGAAAATATTGTTTCTGGATGTAAACTGGTGTAGCCTTTTGGGTTGTGTATCCAGTGTATAGAGTAAAAAAGAATAGAATATAGGTACTGAATACACAGTCGATACAAAGAAATGTGTATGACGTAAGAGGGAAATATGGATATCTGGTATGTGGGAATAGAATCTCATAGCCAGTTTTTTTATTGTCAGATATGCACAGTTTATGCGAGAGTAGTTTGGTAGGTTCTGTGAATGGATTATCTGCTGGAAGTGCGGTAGTGTTGTCTCGAAAAAGGAGGTGGCACTGGATGGAACCTAAGAATGGAAACATTCCTTGGCTGGATGGGATGGAAGTGGAGCTGGATAACAGAGTGGTTCGATATCTCGTAAATAATAATGCTGAGTACCGCAAGCTGCAAAATCAGGTGATAGCACTTCTGGATGAGGCACCGGCAATAAAGGAACTGCTGGATGGATGCAAAGAACTTCAGCTATCAGAGCAGGAACACCGGATGTATCAGGAATACCGGCGGCTGAGGACAGAGAGGGATGCATTGGAGCGGAAATATCTGTATCTGGCAGGGCAAGCAGATATGAAGCCATATGTGCAGACCCTGCAAGGACTACAGCAGAAGGGCACAGCAGATGGAACATATAAAATCAACCATCTGCATTTGGAATTCTGGCAGATGGAAATCATTAATCATGCAGTGGAAGAAGCGGAAAAAGCGGCAGGAAGGAACTGCAAAGTATACGGCGAAATCGAGAAAAGGATTAGCGAATTATATAATAAATATCCTTTTATAGATTCCTTTACAGACAAAAGCAAGAGAAAAGAAGGCGGGACTTTTTCCAGAGAAGAGCTGCAGAAAGTCTCTGAATACCTGGCTTTAGAAGATGACAAATGTTACATTGAACAAACAGAATTATATCTACAAGGGATCCGGGATGGATATGCCCTTAAAAAATTTTTAGAATCAGAATGACAAAGAACAGCTGGAAACGAACATAGAAATCGTTACTGGCTGTTTTTTGATAGGATGAAACTGTGATCCTATTATTTTAACAGAATGGGAGAAGGAGAAGCTAAAAACGCCGGAGCGTTCGGATATTTTCCTGCTCCGGCTATTTCTTCCCTTCAATCAGATATTCATAACTGACCTCAAAAATTTCAGTGAGGGCTTTTAATTCCAAATCGGTTACATACCGCTTATTCGTTTCAATCCTTGTGATAACATTTTTGTCCATATCATAGCCTGCCAGCTGGAGTGCATGCGCCAAATCACGCTGGGACAGATTTCTCTCCCTGCGAAGTTCAATCAGGCGCTGGCTGATCAGGTTCTTACCTCCGGACTGTGTTCTGGGTCTAGACATATCCGCATCCTTTCCAGCAAAAAGAATAGAAAAAGTTTTGTCTCACTTTTTGCACTTTTTCTATTGATTTTACAGGGTTATAAGGGTAAAATCGGTTGTAAAAGTGAGACAAGTGAAATTCTGGCAGTAGAGAAAGGATAAATGATGGAAAAAAACAGCATAGAATTTAAACGGATGATCTATGAGTTGATGAATGGAACACTGGACCTTGAAAGGCACCCAGTTCCAGAGAGCAGGATTGTAAAAAATGAGTTTGAAGACGGAGGGATGTGCAGTAATCTTTATAAAGAAGTGTTTGAGGCAAACCGCAGAATCTGTGAGCGTTTTGGTCTGGCAGAAGATAAAGACGTGGAAATAATCATATCGAAGCTATTGCAGATAGGGGAATATGAATGCATGAAAATGTACGATTATGGCGCCCTGTTTTCCAAAAACAGTAAATAAAAACATTAAGTGAAGATGTGTTGTGCAGGGATTTTCTATAACAATCCGGAAAAGAACGCATTGATATCCGTGCCGAATATTTTTGAAAGGGCAACAAGTTCGGATACTTTGATGTTCATCCGGTTTGTCTCTAATTTTGCATATGTGCTTTTCGTCATGGGGATGCCCATCAGGTTCAATTTTGCAATGACCTGTTCCTGAGTCATCTTATTCTGATAGCGTATCGCTTGAATATTCTTACCAATATCCATATCTGGTCTGATCTTTTGCATGGCACCGTCCTCTGATAAATGTTTCGCAATAAAGAAACTTTTGTATTGATTTTACTTGTTTCGCTTTTTATAATGTTTCGTAATAAGGAATTATTTTCGGATAAGGAGAACTTTATGCAGAAAGCAGATACAGAAAAGCAGATCTTCTTACAGCTGTGCGGAGAAAAGGACAGAATGCTGCTTACGGAAACAGAAAAAATGAACCTTGGAGATTTTGACCGATTGACCTATATCACTGACTTTTTAGGGTTCACCAGTTATAACCTGAAACTATGGAATGAGGTGTCCCCACAGTTTACGGAACAGTTTCAATGTTTAATGAGATTAATGGAAGACTGTGATGTTACAGGGTGGGCCGATGAAACGGAAGGGGAGAATCATCTGCATGATATGTGGCTGATGGATTTTTTAAGGAATATACCTAAAGAGGACATAAGAGAAAATTTAAAAGAGGTTATGCAAAGGTTCTATAAAGAAGAGGGCTGGGAGTTTCCAGAGCAGGAGTACACGCCTTAACAGGTGCGTACTCCTGTTTTTTTGACGAACCTTGTTGAATAAGGGTTCTCCTTTTGTTCCGGGACTTTAACCGGGACAGTTTAGGACCTTACCATCTGGGAAGAACAAGGTATAGCATGCCGGCATTTCCCCTCCCCACCCATCAGGTTCTTCCAACATTATATTTTCCTATTTCTTACAAACCAAAGACCTTACAGCAATAAAATTTTTTGAAAGGATGTGATGCCCTATCATCATAGGAATTGACCATGGCTATTATGCCATAAAAACCCCGCACTTTTGTTTCCCAACGGGGCTGTCCGTATATGAATATGAACCATATACCATGCAGAATGTGCTGCAGTACGGCGGAAAATATTATGTCTGCGGTACCGGACGGCAGTCGCTGGTCAAAGACAAGACAGCCAATGATAATTATTATCTGCTGACGCTGGCTGCCATAGCACAGGAATTAAAATACCGGAAAGCGCCGGAAAAGGAGAGGGTTGTTCTGGCAGCCGGGCTCCCTCTTGCCGGATTCGGCAGGGAGAAACAGAGATTCAGGGAATATCTGTTCCGAAAGAACCAGTCCCTCCGGTTCCGCTACGAGAACGTAAGCTATGAGGCTGCCATTGAGGATGTGAGGCTGTTCCCGCAGGGATATTCCACCCTGGCCCTGCACCCGGAATACCTGAAGGAGGAACCGTCTGTGCTCCTGATCGACATCGGAGGCTGGACGGTGGATCTGATGCGGCTGGATAACGCCGTCCCCAATGCCGCTACCTGCCGAAGTCTGGAAATGGGGATGATACGGTGTATCGATGAAATCATGGAGCAGGTCAGGAGGAACGTGGGGCTGTCTGTTACGGATATGCAGATCGAGCGTGTCTTAAACGGGCAGCCCTGCAGCCTTGACCCGGCAGCAAAAGCAGTCATCCAGCAGTGCGGGAGGGAATATACGCAGCGGATACTCTCCTGTGTTACAGAAGCGGGGTTTGACATGAAGGCAGTCCCTTCTGTAGTCATGGGCGGCGGAGCCGGCATCGTAAAGCGCCACGTGAGGCCGCGGGACGGGCTGTGCCGGCAAATTTATCTGGAGGACGTCCATGCCAACGCCATGGCTTTCGAGCGGCTTGCCGGGCAGATGCCGGCGCGATGAGCCGCCCGGTCTTTTCCTTCCGCCCCAACATGGAGAACCCGGATCACAGACAGGCATGGGAAGTGCTGCAGGGTGTTCCGGATGGCGGGAAGAACGCCTTTCTGGTGCGGGCGATCCTGCAGGCAGAGGGCATGGAAGCCATGGAACGGATCATCCGCAGGACTGTTCGGGAAGAACTAAAATGTGGCAGTCCGGCACAATCTGAGCCGGAGAAAGAGGGCATTCCGAAACCAATGCTGGATTTTTTAGACAGCCTGTGACAAAAAAGAGAAGTGGTAAGGAAGAAATATGAAGCCAATCGTGAAAGGGGGGATGCCTACTGAAAGCATGAAATATCCCGTTATGTAATATGCTTCGTTTTGGAACGTGAGGGTGCCATATATTCGTGTAGTAATGTGAATGGATATTCCTGCGCTTTTGGAGTATGTTGTGTGTAGCAAAGGAAAGGAGAATCGCCTATGGAAGAGAAGAACATATGCGGACCCATCCCGATAGAGCTGCACAAAAAAATACGGCGGGAAATCGAGAGGGATGAGATTACTACAAAAGAGTTTCTAAGGAAGGTCATTGAAGAACATTTTATGGAAAAAGGAGTGGATCATATGGCAGCAAGAACGGTAGCAGTGCAGGTATCAGAGGAACTTTTCAAAAGATTGAAGCGGGTGGTTGCAAAGAAAAAATGCAAACAAAAAGATTTCCTGCTCGAAATAATCGAAAGCGCAATCGCCAGAGAGGAAGAGGAAATCCTGCAACAGGAGCTGAAAGAGGAGGAAAGCCCCCATGGGGAGGCTAGTGAAGAACCAGAAGGGGAGGAACCAGAGGGACCGGATCTTTTGACGGAAGATGACGAGGAACAGGCAGAGGTATAACAAAGGCCAGACAAGGACATATGGTTTTTTAAAGCAGCATGGAGTTTCCATGCTGTTTTTTTCACAAGTAAAAAAGGAGGCTGATAGATGCAACCATAAGATTTTTTGATTTATTCAGCGGGATCGGAGGGTTCCGTGAAGGGCTTGCAAGAGCCGGAGGGTTCACCTGCGTGGGGCACTGTGAAGCGGACGCACATGCAGACAGGAACTACCGGAGGCTGTTCGATACGGAAGGGGAGTGGTTTTGTGACGATGCAAGAACAATTGAAACAGGAAGAATGCCGGACTTTGATCTGCTATGCGCAGGATTTCCTTGCCAGGCATTCTCAATCGCCGGAAAGCGGAGAGGATTTGAAGATGCCAGAGGAACCCTTTTCTTTGAGATCGCCAGAGTGGTTAAAGATAAGCGTCCTTCTTATGTTCTCCTTGAGAATGTACCCGGACTGTTATCGCATGACCAGGGGAGGACGTTTCACACCATCCTCAGCACGCTTTCTGAACTGGGGTATCATGTGGAATGGAAAGTGCTTAACAGCAAGGATTTCCGAGTCCCACAGTCAAGGAAGAGGGTGTATATTGTCGGATATCTTGATGGACGATGTGCCGGAAAAATACTTCCTTTCCCAGAAACAAACGGAGCAGCTCTTACACAAGTCATTCCTGGACCACAGGGGAACCGGGTCTACCACCCGGATGGATTGAGCTGCACTCTGACTGCACAGGGCAGGAAGACCGGATTATATGAGATGGGTGTCCCTATCAAGGAAAACACGAAGAAAGGCTACAAGATAGCGTATCCCGGTGACAGCATTGATTTAGGCTACGCATCCATAAATACCAGGCGGGGCCGGGTTGGGCGAGGCATTGCCCATACACTGACTACCGGCATCCAGCAGGGGACCTTTCACCTTACAGAGCCGCCCAAAATGCAGGAGCAGGAAGGACCCAGAGCCATCCTGGCACCTGCAAAGGCAGAGACAAGGCAGAACGGGAGAAGGATGAAAAAGCCGGAGGAGCCTATGTTTACGCTCACGGCAACAGACCGCCACGGGGTAGTCTGCCATGGCAGGATCCGGAGGCTTGTTCCCAGAGAGTGCCTGAGGCTGCAGGGCTACCATGACAGCCAGATAGACAAGATATTGGAAGGAATGTCGGACGCACAGCTATATAAGCAGGCAGGTAATGGAGTCACGGTTACGGTCATAGAGGCAATCGGTAACCGCCTGCGAAGTATAGACGAACAGATAAAGGCAAAAAAGTGACGGGAGAAAAACCGATGATGTAAAAAGGAAGGCAGGGATGATTTATCGATCTGAAAGACCAGTTTTTTGGAACAGAGATTGAGATGACGGGAATCACAAGGAAAAAAGCTGCTGAGATGGTAGCCAAGCTGTTTGGAACAGAAGCATACTATATTGGAACCTATTATGAGACATGGGGTGCAAAAGATAAGGAAGGAAAAGAATGGAAATTTACTTATGATAGCAGTATTACTCCCAGTTGGGTAGAAGGGGGCCGGCGCCGGCATGGAGGAAGTGAATACCGCACAGAGATGGTAAGTCCAAAACTGGAATACAGTGAAATGAAAAAGCTGCAGGAGGTTGTCAGGTGTCTGCGGAGGCATGGCGCAAAGGTCAACGCATCCTGCGGAATGCACGTCCATGTAGATGCGTCCAACCATACGCCCCGGAGTTTAAAGAATGCCCTTACCATTATGTATGCCAAAGAAGACATCCTGTTCAAAGCGCTGAAAGTACAGACGGCAAGGGAAATAGATTACTGCCAGAAAGTCAGAAAGACAGTCCTTGAAGATATCCGGAAGCTACCGTCCAACAACATGTCTATGGAGCAGGTTAAGAGGCTTTGGTATGAAGGCAGGGACGGCAGCTATGAACATTATGATGATACCCGGTATCATGCATTGAACCTTCATGCTGTATTTTCAAAGGGAACTCTGGAATGGAGGTGTTTTGAAAGCACCCTCCATGCCGGAAAGGTGCGGGCGAACATCACGCTCGCCCTTGCCATTTCCGCACAGGCCATCAACCAGCAGAAAACCCAGATGAGGAAGACCGAGATTTCGGAGAATCCTTGTTTTACCTTCCGCACCTTTTTACTGCGGCTGGGGCTGATCGGGCCGGAATATAAGAATGTCCGGGACCATCTGCTCTCCAATCTGGAGGGGAGCCGGGCATGGAGATATGACAAGAGCGTCTATGAGAACCGCAGGCAGAATGCGGGACAGACGCGGTGAAGGGAGGTGACAGGTGATGAAGGAGAAATTATATTTTGCATATGGGAGCAACATGAACTTAGACCAGATGGAATTCCGGTGCCCGGATGCTAAGGTGGTAGGAAACGTACAGCTTAAGGATTACAGGCTGGCATTCTGCGGCAGGCCCTCCGGAGGCGGCGTGGCAACCATACTGCCGGAAACCGGGAGCATGGTAGACGGAGTGCTTTGGAAGATCACGCCGTCCTGTGAGGGGAGTCTGGACCGATACGAAGGGTATCCTCATCTGTATGGTAAAGAGACCATATCGGTGCAGGACACACAGGGGAAAATCTGGAAAGCAGCCGTCTACACCATGAATGCTCCCTACAAGGACTGCCCGGCTGTCCCCTCCGATTTTTATTTAAGAGGGATCATCGAGGGCTGCGGGCAGAACGGTGTTCCATCCAAGCCCGTTATGGACGCAGTGAAACGTACCATGTCCGAGGTAAGGAAAAGGCGGGAGAAACAAAGAAAAACTGAAAAACATCCAACACGATAGGAAGCCGCGGGTAAGCATAAACCTGCGGTTTTCTTCTGTATTTAGGAAAGGGGATCATGATGAAGATTAGAAACATAAAGCAAAGGATCACAGCGCTGGGGCTTGCCATGCTGATGGGGGTAAGCTCCCTTGGAAGTGCCCCGGTGTTCGCCGCAGAAGAGACAAAAGAAGCCTCTGTCACGGCAGAAACTGAGGCAGCAAATGCGGGCACGCAGGAAAGAGCATCGGCAGCCAGTGCCCCACAGACGGAGCTGTTTTCAGAGGCAACGGCAGAGGATATCAGAAAAAAAATATCCGACCCGGATTTTTCCATAGAGACCTGTATGGAAGGGATCCACTATGATGCAGAAAGGGAAGATGTGACCCTGACAGAGATCAAAGGGGAAGACGGCGGTGACTACCATCCAGATAAAGCAGGAACCTACATTGCCAGTTACCTTGTTGTGCCAAAGGACCAGAGGGACAGTTATGTCATTATCAGAAAGGTCATCCTGACGGACACGGAAGGACAGGCACAGGATCATACAAACGGCGGGGAAAGGCAGAAGGAGGACACTGCATCCGAAGAGGATTCGGAGGAAGGACCCAAAGAGCCGGAGGTAAAGATCACCAGTTCTGACCAGACCGACACAAAAGAGTCTCTGAAAGCGCTGAAAGAAAAGATCGAATCCGGGAATGTGATGGTCTTTTCCGGGGCAGAGAACCACTTTAATGCCCGAACGACGGTAAACCTCCAAAAAGGTGAGACCATCTATTACCCAAGCTATATCGGGAATTACCTGACCTGCTGGTTCACTGTAAATGGAAAAATCGCCTATTGTCTGGAATCACAGAAGGCATCGCCTCCGACCGGGGACTATGTGGCGCAGGTGCTGGATTCCAATAAAAACCTGCAGAAAGTCTTATATTATGGCTATGGCGGCGCTGGGGATATCACCGGCAGTTATCTGTCCGGGAAAAGCGCAGAGGAAAAATATGTCTATACCCACATTGCAGCCAGTTATGCATACGCAGGGGAAGTCGGGTTCACGGGCTGTGATTACAACGACCTGGTCAATGCAGGCGTCATCGGATACATCGATCATCTGTTTGGGATGGAAGAACCGCCAAAGGGGGAGAGCAGCTTGTCCAAAACAGATGTCAAGGCCGTGAGGGACGGGGACAGCCAGAAGACTCCGGGCATCAAGCTGGAGGGCGACCACCGGAACTATATCACCATCGCCGTACCAAAAGATGTGACCTGCGTAAACAAGACCAAGGGGACTTCCAAAACCAATGGAAATATCCGCATTTACGGCGGGGATACGTTCTATCTGACCGCCCCGCTGACCGTGACCGGGAACTATGCATCCGGCAGGCTCCACGAATCTGTAGGGGAGACATGGAGGACGCTGGTGCTTTCCACAGGGGAAGCCAGTCAGGATATCGGCGTGTTTGAATCGGAAAGCGCAGAGCCAGTCAGTTTCCGCGTGGACTGGCTGGAAATGACCAGAATCGAACTGACGAAAAAGGATGCGGACACTAAGAATCCGCTTGCGGGGGCGGTATATGGCATTTATACCGATCAGAAATGTGAGAACCTCCTGATGGCTATGCCAGCCACAGGAACAGACGGGAAAGCCGTCAGCGATTATTTTGATTCTGCCCTGAAGACGGTATATGTGCGTGAGATCACCGCGCCGGAAAATTATGCATGGAATCCCGCCATCCACAAGGTAGAGTTAGAAGCCGGAAAGACAATCAAAATCGAAGCAACCGATGAAAGAGTAACCGGAAGCGTCCATATTAACAAGATTGATATAGAAACGGGCAGTTTTCTGCCGCAGGGGGATGCTTCCCTGGCCGGGGCGGTCTATGGCCTGTATGCAAGGGAAGATATCCTGCATCCGGATGGCCGGATAGGAGTGGTGCACAAAAAGGACAGCCTGATTGCCCAAGGAGTGATCCGGCAGGATGGCACGCTGGATTTTTCACAGTTATATCTGGGGAAAATGTATATAAAAGAGATCACGCCGCCTCCAGCCGGCTATACATTAGATTCCACGGAATATGACGTGTCAATCACCTACGAAGGCCAGGCGAAAGCAGAAGTCACCCGTGACTTGACGGTCCGTGAGACTGTAAAAAAGCAGGCGTTCCAACTGATAAAGATCAGTGAAGACGGGGACCAGACAGAAGTGGATCTTGTCAAGGGGGCCGAATTTAAGGTCTATCTGGTCAGCAGCCTGTCCAAGGTGAAGAGCGGGGAATTAAAGCCGGGAAATGGAACCTCCTATACGGCAGAGGATTTTATTGGCTATGATTTCAGTAAGGAACAGACAGCCGTCACTTATAAGGACGGACAGGCAGTCCCAGTACCGGAACTGGTCACTGATTCCAAAGGCTACGCCATCAGCCCGGAGCTGCCATACGGATTGTATGTGGTGGATGAAAGTATCGTGCCGGAAAATCTAAAGAAGGTGAACCCCTTCCTTGTAACCGTGGATGAAGACAGCAGGGAGCCCATGCAGTGGAGGATCTTTGATGACAGGCCCTTTGAGTTCCTGCTGAAGATCATCAAAAAGGACGCCCAGACTGGAAATACGGTATTAAAAGCCGGGGCATCCTACAAGATCTATGACTGCGAAAAGGAAACCTATGTAGAGCAGATCATCCAGTATCCCAAGAAAGAAAAAATCAGTGTGTTTACAACAAATGAGGAAGGATATCTGGTAACACCGGAAGAGCTGAAAGCCTCCACTTACCGGATTGAGGAAGTGGCTGCACCGGAATCGTTCGTAAGGCAGGGATACGAAATGTCCCTGTATGCAGAGAATGAAAAGATATCTGCACTTGAAATCACCGACCTTGGAGAATACAGGGAGAATCCTAAAGAAGCAGTAACCATAACCGTATCCTCCAATACTGCACACCAGATCGACCCGGATACCGGGGCAGTTATCGTGGAAGTGGAACAGCCAAATGATGAGCAGGTAGGAAGCCTGACACTGACGAAGACCGGGGAACAGCTGAAAGATGTGGACGGGGATTCCCTTCTGGATACAGCAAAAGGCGTGTTTACCAAATTGGTAAATGCCATTACGGGGGAAGAGGGAAATACGGGAATCTTCCGTAACTTTATTTATGAAGAGTCTGGTGTAGAGGGCGCTGTTTTTGAACTCTACGCAAAAGATACGATTTATTCACCGGATGGGGCAAAGGACGCAGATGGAAATCCGGTTGTCCGTTACGAAAAAGACGACCTGGTGGCAACGCTGACTACGGATGAAGAAGGAAAGGCCGCCCTCCATAACCTGCCTTTAGGCTCCTATTACTTAAAAGAGAACGTAGCAGGCAATCATTTTGTCCTGAATACGGAGCAGAAAGAATTCACGCTGACTGCAGAGGATGATACACAGGCAGTGGTATACGAAGGGGTAGCCTATAAAAATGAGCGCCAGAAGATCGCGGTGTCTATTGAAAAGAAGGATGCCGTAACCGAGGAACCGCTGGAAGGAGTGGTATTTGGGCTCTATGCGGCAGAGGATATTTTATCTTTGCAAGGGAAGGTACTTGTGGAAAAAGACACGCTGCTGGAGAAGAAAGCTACGGACGAAAAGGGAAAACTCACCTTTGACAGCGACTTGTTTCACGGGAATTATTATGTCAAAGAGGAAGTGCGAAAACCGGGCTATCTGCCAAATGAGGATGTGTGGGAATTTGAAGCCTTGTATGAAAATCAGAATCTGGATACCATAGTGGCCACAAGAGAGGTGATAAACCAGCCCACAGAGACACATTTTACAAAGACAGATGCAACCACCGGAGAGGAGCTGGAAGGGGCAACCCTGCAGATCCTCAATAAGGACGGCGAGGTAGTGGAAGAATGGGTCAGCACGAAAGAGCCGCACATTGTCTATGCCCTGCCGGAGGGAATTTATACGCTGCATGAAGAACTGGCACCTTATGAAGAGGGCTATGTGTCCGCCGCCAATGTGGAATTTAAAGTAAAAGAGGATGGCAGTGTCACGGAAGTGGAAATGAAGGATAAATATTCTAAAGTAGACATTTCCAAGACGGACATCACCACAGGAAAGGAACTGGAGGGTGCAAAACTGCAGATCCTTAATAAGGATGGAGAGGTACTGGAAGAGTGGGTGACCGATGGGAAGCCACACAGGATCGAGAAGCTCCCGGTCAAAGAAGAACTGACCCTGCGGGAGATCACTGCACCGGAGGGCTACGAAATTGCGGAGGATGTGAAATTCACACTGGAAGACACCATGGAAGTCCAGAAAGTGGAAATGAAGGATGAAAAGACACCGAAGGCTCCCGGCTCTACGCCAAAGACGGGGGATGACCCGTGGAAGCCTGCCGTACTGCTGGCGCTTTGCGGAGCTTCTGCGCTGGCATTTGCGGTGGTGACCATCCGCAAAAGAAAACAGAGGAAAAAGGAGCGTATGTATGAATAAATACCGGATCTTACAATTCCTGTTCTTTCTTCTTTTCTGTACCGGAGCCGGATTGCTGCTCCACCATCTGGTCATCGTGCCGGAAAGGAATCAGAAAAACATAGAGACACTCAAAGAGGAATTCTCGGAAGATGCTTCCGGGGATCCCTCCCCCGAAGGGGAGGACCCTTTACCTTCTGGGGAAGAAGGGGGTATTGGCTCCGTGGATTTACTGGCTTTGCAGTCACGGTATCCCGACATCAAGGCATGGATCACCATCCCCGGCACGGGCATTGACTACCCTGTGCTGCAAAGCCAAGAAGAGGAGCCGGAATTTTATTTAACGCATGATTACCGGAAGGAATATGATGCCAATGGGAGCCTGTTCTTTCAGGCAGACTGTGACCTCAAAGAGAGCGAGAACCTGGTCATTTACGGCCATAACATGAACAGCGGGGCGATGTTCGGCAGGCTGGATTCCTATACAGATGCGGCATACTGCAGGGAACATCTGACCATTTGGATTCTAACGCCGGAGGGGGAAGCTGCCTATGAGATCGTGTCTGTAACCAAGGCAGATCCCTCTATGCTGCCCTTTACACAGGTGGATTTTCCGGGACATGACGGGATCCTCAGCTATGTGGATCAGGCAAAGCGACTGGGACTGTTCGAAACCGGAGTATCGCAGCCTTACTATGAACAGACCTTGACTCTGGTGACCTGCTCATATGAATGGAAGGAAGCCAGAACCGTAGTGGTGGCAGTCAAAAAGGCGGCAGAATAGGAAAGAACATGTTCAGAAAAGCCAGTTTTGCCACGATTTGAAGCAACAAGCGGGATATAGTCCGGGAACGTGTTCAGAAAGGGCTGTTTTGCCACGATCTGGAGCAGCATAGGGGGTGTAGCCGGGGAGTGTTTGAAAAGGCGTTTCAGCACATCTTGGTAAAGGCAGGATGTTTTCAATTGAAAGAACTTTTAAGAAAGTATAAGAATCACAACTAAATATAAGACAACAGAGTCATTAGATAACAGCAGGGTATGTCCTTTAAAAAGGATGTGCCCTGCTGTTTTTTTGAGAAAGAGGTGGTTTGAATGAAGCGTTATTATACAGCGGAAGCAGTAACAGAAGGACATCCAGACAAGCTCTGTGACCTGATAGCAGACAGTATCCTGGATGAATGTCTGAGAGAGGACAGGGAATCCAAAGTGGCATGTGAGGTTCTGGCAACCAAAGGCCATATCCTTGTGGCCGGGGAGATCACGAGCAGGCATGAACCCTATGTGTTTGGAATCGTAAAAAAGGTTCTGGAAGAGGTGGGCTATCCTTCAGAGGAGGTGCAGATGGACGCCCAGATTCACCAGCAGAGTCCGGATATTGCCAAAGCCGTGACCTGTTCAAAAGAAAAAAGGGAGGGGCGTAGTGCGGACCAGAGTGATTTCGAGGCAGGAGCCGGGGATCAGGGCATTATGATCGGCTATGCCTGCATTGAGACCTCACAGATGATGCCCCTCCCGGTAGTGCTGGCGAACCGGATTGTCCGGGAATTATCCGCCTGCAGGGTGAGCGGATACATCAAAGGGATCCGGCCGGACGGCAAGGCACAGGTGACCGTGGAGTACGAAGACGGTACGCCAGTCCGCATAGACAGTGTGGTGGTGTCCTGCCAGCATACGGAAGATAAAACGCTGAAAAAACTGGAGCATGAGATTCGGGAAAAGGTGTTAAAGCCAGCCCTTCGTCCTCTGCCCCCAGACGAAGATACCAAAATACTGGTAAACCCGTCAGGCAGGTTTATCTGCGGCGGCATGGATGCGGATACCGGGCTGACAGGCCGGAAACTGATGGCAGATACTTATGGGAGCATTGTCCCTCATGGAGGTGGTGCATTTTCCGGGAAGGACTGTTCGAAGGTAGACCGTTCAGGCGCTTACATGGCAAGGTATATCGCCAAAAACATGGTTGCTGCCGGGCTGGCTGAAAAGTGTCAGGTATCCCTGGCCTATGCCATCGGTGTAGCAGAGCCTGTGATGGTACAGGTGGACACCTTTGGGACCGGGACAGCCTGCGCGGATGACTGCCTCGCTGCCGCTATCCCGCTGGTGTTCGGACTGACCCCGGCACAGATCCGGGAGAGCCTCCGCCTGGACCGTCCGATTTATAAACATACAGCCGTGTTCGGGCATTTTGGAAGAAAGGAGTTCCCGTGGGAGAGGACGGATAAAACCGATGCCCTTCGGGATGCCATCCTTTAATGCCCTGGATGCCAGAAGAACAGATCCAGGCCGCAAGGGAGATGTCCGCCATCGAATATCTGAAAACCCATGAAGCAGGGAGGCTTAAGAAATCTTCCGCAAGGCACGAATGGGAACTGACGGACCACGACAGCTTTAAGATAAACGAAGTCACCAGTGCATGGCACTGGAAGTCCAGAGATATCGGGGGATATAATGCTTTGGATTTTCTGGTAAAGGTGGATGGCATGGGTTTTGCAGAAGCCGTGCAGTTTTTAAGCGGACAGAACCCATCCTATATACCACCGCTTCATGTGCAGGAAGAGACGGTTCCCTTTGAACTGCCCCAAAAAGCGCCAAACTGTGGAAGGATCCGCAGATACCTGCAAAAAAGAGGAATCAGCGATCCTGTCATGACCTACTGCATCCAGCGGGGGCTGCTGTATGAGAGCCTGCCTTACCACAACGCTGTGTTTGTCGGGTACGATGAGAAGCAGGAGGCCAGATATGCTTTCCTGAGGGGGATCCATGAAACTGGCGGCAGGGCATTTAAGATGGAACAAAAGGGCAGCGATAAACGCTGCTCTTTCTGCATCCCGCCAAAAGGATCCGCAGTCCGGGTGGCTGTCTATGAAGCCGCCGTGGATGCGCTGGCCCATATGACGCTGGAGAATAACCGGGCGGATAAATACCGGCTGTCCCTTGGGGGGATCAGTGCGCCAAAGGAAGGGGAAATACACAAAACCTTTAAAAAGCCTACCGCACTGGAAACTTTTTTAGGAAGGCATCCAGAGGTGACAGAGATGGAACTCTGCACGGACAATGACTTTGCCGGGAGATGGGCGGCGGGGCAGCTAAGAAAGGCTTATGAGGGAAAATACCGAATCATAGAGAACCTGCCGGACATCGAAGGCGCAGACTACGGGGATATGACAGCCATGGAATGGGACAAACACAGGCAGAGAAAAAAGACGGAAAAGGAGAGGTGAGGACAATGAGAAAGGGAGAACAAAAGATACCGCAGATAGAGCTTTTGACTCCGTTAAGGGGTGAATTTTATCCGGATGAACCAGACGATGCAGACGGGGAATATGACTATGAATGGGCAGGGGAGAGGCTGGATGGTGCAGACCTTGTCCCGTATCAGGAAACGATTCAGGCTATGGTGGACCGGGAAAATAACTTAGGGACGGACCATCCGTCCTGCAATCTGATGGACTATTTTTACGGATATGACACGATCCGTGAGAAGGTGAAATGCGCGGTCGTGTCCGTCAAAAAGGCAGAGAATACCTTGTATGGCTGTACCACCCTGACCCTGCAGGAATTTCTGGAAGAGCCGGAACTAAAGCAGCTGTGTGAATACATCACCGGCCAGTACAGTGATGGCTGGGGAGAAAGGTTTGAACAGAGGGATATTAAGGTGGACGGAGGGATCCTGCATGTGCATTTTTGCCAGAAAGAGCCAGTTCAGATTCAGGAAAAAACAGAAGCCAAAATAAAACAGGATGTTCAGGCTTTGAGCCAGAAGTATGAGGAACCGCCAGCGCATTTGCCGGAAAAGCAAAAGAAATATGAGATCACAGACATTTGCCATCCCAAATATCCATGGCTCCGCCGGATCCGGGCACTTGTCCGGGTCAACGAACAGGTGGAGGCAGGGACGCTTGGCGGCTTCGTTGAATCGGAAGCGAATCTTTCACAGGATGGCGGCTGCTGGATCTATGATAAGGCCATCTGCTGTGGGGAGGCTGTGGTGGAAAAAGAGGCCGGGCTGTTCGATGGCACACTGGCAAGGGATTCTGCCCTCATTACCGGGGATGCCTGCCTATTTGACAGGGCAGCTGCCGAAGGGCAGTGCTGTATCAGGAGTGGTGAAATAAAGGACTGGGCAAGGGTAGCGGGAGATGCTGTTATCTCTGAGAGCATTCTGGATGGTCTGTCTCCTTTGATTGCTGGAGACAGCCATGTTTACGGGGAAGTCCGCGGACGATTCGTAGTCAAAGACCTTGTCCTTCCGGGAGAAAAGCTGGTCAATCCAACGGCGGACTTGTTCATTTTAGAAAACAGGGAAAGACACGTTCTGGTGAAATCAAGGGAGCTTAAGCCGTCGAGAGACTATCCGCGAAGCACGAAGAAAAAGAAAGAACTGGAACGTTAACAGAACAGACATGGAAAGGATGATGCCTATTGGGAAATAAACTGGAACTGGAGACATTGATGAAAGAAGGGATGCTTACGGAGGAACACCGGGGAGGCGTGAATTGGGAAATCCTCCACGGGGATACGTTAAAGTTGGTCAAAGCCTTTCAGCCCGGTGTGTTTGACGCCGTGATCACGGACCCGCCCTATGCCAGCGGCGGGACAAAGCAGAATGAAAGGAACCGCACCACAAACCAGAAGTACAGCAGCATGAGACAGGAGAATGCCCTGCCGGATTTTGACGGAGATAATAAGGACCAGCGATCCTGGACCCACTGGATGGCAGAATGGCTGTATGATGTGCAGAAAGCATGTAAAGTCGGCGCACCGATTTGTCTGTTCATTGACTGGCGTCAGTATCCGTCCATTACCGATGCACTGCAGTGGGCGGGGTGGATCTGGAGAGGGACAGCCGTGTGGGATAAACAGAATTCCCGGCCGCAAAAAGGGCGTTTCCGCCAGCAGGCAGAGTACATCGTATGGGGAAGCAACGGGCCAATGCCCATAAGCCGCCCGGTGTCCTGTCTGCCCGGCGTGTTCCGCTATGGGAATCCCCAGAATAGGATCCATGTGACGGAGAAGCCGCTGCAGCTGATGCGGGATGTGGTGCAGATCTGCGAGCCGGGAGGCCTGATCTTAGATCCCTTTGCCGGAGCCGGGACCACCATCCTCGGTGCTGTGAAGGAGGGCTATCAGGCCGTGGGCATCGAGGTGACAGATGCGTACTATCAGCTGGGAACGGACCGGGTGGCCTATGCATTACAGGCAGAAGCGCAGAAAGGAGAGAAACCAGATGGAAAGTAAGATGTTATATCAGGAATTTCAGGAGCGGCTGTGTCAGGAAGTCCGAAGGGAGCTGAACCAGCAGGGGACCTATCACTGCGAGGTGATGCAGAACCAGAAAAACAATGCTATCTTATGGGGCCTATCTGTCAGGAAGGAAGACAGCAGCATGGCTGCGGTGATCTATCTGGACAAGCCCTATCAATCGTATCTTAGGGGGAAACCCTTGGAAGAAATCAGCAAGGAATTGATCAGCGTCTACAAAGACCAGAAGATTCCCCACATTGATGAAACATTTTTCACGGATTATGAAACAGTGAAAGACAGGATTCAGGTAAGGCTTGTCAGCAGGGAAAAGAATCAGGCATATTACAGGCGCGGCCCTTATAAAATGCACCCCATGGGAGCAGAGGTGCTGTTTATAGAACTGCAAAGCGACAGGGAAGGGACCATGCAGGCTCAGGTGACAAACAAGATGGCAGAGCAGTGGAAGATCCCCAAATCAGATTTGTTTCAAAGGGCGCTGGAGAACACACTGAGCCGGAACAAAGCCGTATTCTCCGCTATGGGTGATGTGATCGCGGAACTTATCATGGAGGATGGTGCAGAAGTGCCGGAGACAGAAGGCGTATCCCCCATGTATGTCCTGAGCAATGAAAAACGGGAATATGGAGCAACTGTCCTTCTGTATCCCGATGTGCTGAAAGCAGTACGAAAAAGGCTGGGTGAAGATTTTTACATCCTGCCCTCCAGCCTCCATGAGACCATCATTTTGCCGAAAGGGCTGGTCACGATGGACATGAAGGAGCTACGTGACGTGGTACGGGAGATCAACCAGAATGAAGTCCAGACGGAAGAGGTCTTGGGAAATGAGGTATACGAATACAGAGGCGCCACCAATAAAGTGAGAAAATGCAGCAAAGAAGACAGGGAGCGGTAGTCAGGGCATCCACATGGATGCCCTGAAATCTTATCCTCAATAAATCAAGGCATCCATGTGGATGCACAGGAAGGGAGGAATCGCATGGAACAGGCATTGGCATATGTATGCTGTTCACCGGAGGAGAGCCGGACAAAGATACAGAAATACTGCCGGAAGATTTATGAGATGGGTTACGTCCCCATCTGTCCCCGGTTTGGTTTCGCACCGTTTTTAGATGAAAGTGAAGCCGAGGATCTGCAGGCATTGAACCGGATGTCCCATCTGATATTAAAGAGATGCCGGATGGTGGTGGTCTGCGGACGTGAGGTCACCGGGACCATGAATACGGAGATCAGCATGGCGGACCGGCTGCATATCATCTGTACCACTTTGGACGGACTGATCAAAATCAAAGAAAACGAATCTTAGAAAGCGTCGGGGAGGCGGTACCACAGACTTGCTGGTGCGACTGGTTTTGCAAGCATAGCGTTTGGATATCCAAACGCACTTTGGGGAGAACCCCAAACCCCCGGATATAGAAGAAAAGGAGAAATGTGATGTTTGGAATTGGAATGGCAGTGGGATGCGCACTTGGAGGAACGATAGGCGTGCTGTTTATGACGCTGGCAGTTGCAGGAAAAAGGGAAGATGAGCAGATGGCGGCATTGTTTGAAAAAAAGAAACATGAGAGAAAAATCTGCTTTCTGGATAAAGATGCGAACTGGGTGTTTTCTATCCCGGATGGAGGATATCTGGAACTGATTGCCGGAAATGGAGATAAGCAGGCCTGCAGATGTAATTACGTGGATGATGAGCATATGAAAATCAATGGAACACTCTGGCAGGCTCTGGATTTTGCAGAGCAGATGGAAGAACGGGGGATTGCATACCGGCCGTTGCCGCAACAGAAAGAGAGAGGCAGGTGATGAGATGAGGAAAAGAAACCATGTGATCCCGGTCCGGCTCAATGCCAGAGAACTGCGGTATCTGGATGAGCAGGCAGCAAAGAGCGGATTCCCAAGGGAAGAGTATCTGCGCACTTTGATCATGGGCGGGGAGGTTAAGGCGAAGCCCTGTGAGCATCATGCGGATCTGCTCCGCAAGACAGCCGGGCTATGCAACAATGCCAACCAGCTTGCCCATGTGGCAAATGCTTCCGGGGCTGCCAGTCAGGAGAGCGTAAGGGAGATGACCCGGATCGCAAGGGAAGTCTGGCAGCTGGTGAAAGAGGACTGGTAGTGTCTTATGGCCTATACGAGCATCATTCCCGTCCACCGCCTGGACAACTCCATTGACTATGTGCAGGATAAGGAGAAGACTACGAAAAAACCGGAACAGGCCGGGTCACTGGAAGAGGCCATTGATTATGCCATGAACCGGGAGAAAACAGAAGCGGCGGTGTTTGAAGACTGCATCGGCTGTACTTGTGAAACGGCATTCGAGGATATGGCAGCCACCAAGAAACGGTTCCATAAAACCGGAGGGGTGCAGGGCTACCATCTGATCCAGAGCTTTGCCGAAGGGGAAGCCACCCCGGAACTGGCACATCTCATAGGGCTTGAACTGGCAGAGCAGTTATTAAAAGGGCAGTTTGAGGCCGTCATTACAACACACTTAAACACCAGCCATTACCATAACCATATCGTGTTTAATTCCGTGAGTATGGAAGACGGCCATAAATATCACAGCAACAGCCGGAACTACTACGAGGACGTCAGAAGAATATCGGATAGCCTGTGCAGGAAATACGGGCTTTCCGTGATCCAGACAAATGGGAAGGGGAAGTCCTATGCCCAGTGGCAGGCAGAAAGAGACGGGAAACCAACGTGGCGCACCGGGATACGCATGGATATCCGGGAGGCGGTGCAGATGAGCTTTACGTGGAAACAGTTCCTACATCAGATGGAAGCAAAAGGATATGAGTGGAAGCTGGGCAGAAAATACATTTCCCTGAAAGCTCCGGGGATGGAGCGGTATGTCCGACTAAAGAGTCTTGGGGAAAATTATACGGAGGATGCTATCCGGATATGGATCCTACAGCCGGGGCACACACAACCGGGGCGCTTACAGCAGCCGGCTGGGAAAGAATGTAGGAACAAGCCGCACAAAAAATCTACCGGCCTGCAGGCTCTCTATTATTTTTATATGTACCGGCTGGGGATATGGGGGAGGAACCCCTCCCGCTATTCCTACTCCCTCCGGGCAGATATACGGAAATTAGACCAGCGCATCGAGCAGTTGGATTTCCTTAAAAAGCACGGGATCACCACCAGAGAGCAGCTGCAGGCCTACCGGGAACCCTTGGAGGAAGAGGCGCTTCTGCTTATGAAGGAGCGTAGGCGGCTCTACCGCACCAAACCGCAGTCGGAACGGATCGGAGAGATCAAAGAGGCGCTAAAGCCAATCCGAAAAGAAATACGGATGTGCAGTCGGATACAGGAGCATTCCGCCGAAATAGAGCGCAGATTACAGGAGATGGAGCAGTGGGAGAAGGAAGCCGGACAGCAAAAAGCAGAAACAGAAAACAGGAAGGAAAAGAAGGAAGAGAGGTGATCGCATGAACCTTGGAGGTGACGCCGCAGACCAGATCGTGAAATACAGCATGGAAGGTCTGGAGGCAGGCGGGAAACTGGCATTTGACGGGGCGGATAAGATCCTGCGCCTTTCCGGAAGAGGGGCGCAGCATCTGGCCGCCTTTTTCTATGCCGTGTGTCCAGCGAAGCTGGACCACACTTGCCGGTGTAAGTCCGGTCACGGTAAT